>Ga0196971_1000006_pt1 | contig 471419 bp, 407 predicted proteins | sample S1v_1013CmetaG_FD_148660 | JGI IMG/M metagenome (GOLD analysis project Ga0196971, IMG submission 148660) | Soil microbial communities from Anza Borrego desert, Southern California, United States - S1+v_10-13C | ecosystem: Environmental > Terrestrial > Soil > Desert | place: USA: California...
TCTGTTTTTACATCTTTTAATTTTGCTGTTTGTTTTCATAGCTAAACCCCTTTGTTTTTGCTATACAAAATTGGTTTAACTTGAGACAAACAGCAATATATTTCTCTCCTTAAGTTGACGCCTATGTCCTCCGGAGCGAAGGCATTAACCATGGAATGGTAGAGAGATGTTTAAATTGTGAGAATATGATACATTGTCGTAGAAACGCGGCTTGCCGCTATTGGATTGCACAAAAGGAATATTGGTTATAACTTATGGCTGAGTCGGAGTTTAACGTCCCGACTTCGGATTAACATTTATGTTAATTCACATTTCGTGCAACCCAGCCAGGGCGAGCCCCGGCTCTACGAAAAAAGGTTCAGACTTGGCCGGCGAAGACGTTGATAATAACGGAGTGAAGCAGTACAGAGATTTATTTCTGTACTGTCCGAGCGAAAATATAATCTATATTCTTCAGCATTTTCTTATTATCAAATATCTCATTAATGTCCTCGATGGATAGATATTGCATTACTTCTTCAGAATTGAGTAATTCTGATTTAAGATCTTTGGCAGAATCAGACCATACATTCATTGCTGCGGTTTGTACAATCCTGTAGGCATCTTCCCTGGAGGTTCCCTTGTTTACAAGTTTAAGCAAAATGGTCTGTGAAAATACAAGTCCCCGGGTAAGGTTGAGGTTCTTAAGCATATTTTCAGGATAGATAATTAACTTATCGACAAGTTTTATAGTCAGGTGAAGCATATAATCAAGAAGTATACAGCTATCAGGAACAATTACGCGTTCAACAGAGGAATGCGAAATATCTCTTTCATGCCATAGTGCAACATTTTCTGTTGCAGCCAATGCATTAGTTCTAAGCAACCTGGCGAGGCCGCAGATTCTTTCACATGTGATTGGATTTCTTTTATGAGGCATTGCAGAGGAACCCTTCTGGCCTTTCGAAAAATATTCTTCTGCTTCAAGAACTTCAGTTCTCTGAAGATGCCGTATCTCAAGTGCTATTTTCTCCGGCAGAGTACCGGCTATCGCGAGAGTTGAAAGAAATTCCGCATGCCTGTCCCTTTGTATTACCTGTGTAGAAACCGGCGCAGGCTGCAATCCCAATTTTTCACAGACGTACTCTTCAACCTGAGGAGAAAGGTGTTCGAATGTTCCTACTGCCCCCGATATCTGGCCGAAGCTGATAACTTTAATTGCATTTTCTAATCTGAGTATGTTTCTTTTGCATTCTTCGTACCAGAGAGCAAATTTGAGTCCCATTGTTGTTGGTTCTGCATGCACCCCATGGCTTCTTCCGATGCATAATGTAGATTTATATTCGATGGCTTTTTTCTGTAAGGTATCTTTAAGTGTAGTAAGTTTCGCGAGCAGAAGTTCACCTGCAGTTTTCATCTGATAGGACAGTGCGGTATCCAGAATATCAGAACTGGTCATACCATAATGGATGTGCCGGGCTTCAGGTCCAACATACTCAGCTACATTTGTTAAGAATGCAATAACATCATGTTTTGTGGTCTCTTCAATTTCCAGAACACGCTTAATATCGAAACTTGCATTTTGCTTTATCACTTCAACATCACTAACAGGAATTTCACCTAAATGAGCACGTGCTTCGCAGGCAAGTATTTCAATTTTCAGCCAGGTATCAAATTTAAACTGATCCTGCCAGATCCTGCCCATCTCGGGGAGAGTATAACGATCAATCATATTTTGGTTCCAATTTCATAGTTTTAGTAAGTGTTCCGTTTTCACGTATTAATTTCAATGTAATGTTCTGGTTAGTTCTGAATTCCTGAAATGCCCCTACCAGCGAGCCGTAATTATTTATTCTGAAATTATTAATGTCAGTGATGATATCTCCCACTTCGATACCAGCTTTATGAGCAGGTGAAGATCTTTCTACGTTAGTAACTATTACACCTCGTGCAGTTGATAATTTATAGTACTTTGCTATTCTTTCATCTATAGACTGAGCACTCAATCCAATCCAGAAATTACGATCGACACTACCTTTTTCCTTCAATTCCTCAATAATGTTTTTTACCTTGTTGATAGGTATGGCAAAACCCAAACCTATATTTCCCTGAGTACCGGCTGAATAAATAAGTGTATTCATTCCGATAAGTTCACCGACGCTGTTAACCAGAGGCCCGCCGCTATTACCGACGTTAATAGCTGCATCTGTCTGCAGCATACCTAAATAGTACCGGTTATTATAAGGGTCAAGGTTCATACCTTTAGCGCTGAGAACTCCAACAGTAACTGTGGGCTGATCATTTATTTCAAATAATCCGAAAGGATTTCCAAGTGCTACCACCCATTCACCTATCATAACATCTTCGGAGTTTCCGAATCTGATATATGGCAGATCCTTATCATCTATTTTAAGCAGACAGATATCTGACACCTGGTCGGTACCGATTATCCTGGCGTTATAATGTTTGCCATTAGTCATTGTTATTGTAGCTTGTTTCGCATTTCCAGCAACGTGATCGTTAGTAAGGATATAGCCGTCAGGAGAAATGATTGTACCGGAGCCCAGGTTTTTAACTTCCTGATTATAGGATCTGTCTCCGAAGAACTGTTTCCAGAAAGGATCATTACCCCAGATCTGATAGAATGGATCCTGGACCTGACGTATTTCGGTTACAGTAATTCCAACTACAGCAGGGCTGACCTGTTTAACTGTTTCAGTAATGAGATTATTTCTGGAAAGAGTTATCTGGTCGTTGGCCTGCATACGATTCTGAGCAGGTACGTATGAATAATCGTCCTTTACCTGGAAATAGAGATTGTCATCTTTATCATTAAAGTATTTAAATGCAAATGCACCTGATATCATTGACAGGAGCATCAAAACTGTAATAATTACAATTTTACTTCTTTTCATAAAAGCCGTCTCTTTTGAATTTTTTCTTTTCTTCTTTAAAGTAATCAATAAGCGGAAGAATGTGCTTGCTCATAATAATTGAAACCAGCACAATTGTAAACACCCCATAATAAACCGGAGTTTCAGGTTCCGGTGAAGAATATTTAGCCAGAACATTCCTGCTGGTAAAGCTAAGGATTCCGAGTAATATAAGCGCAACTGAATTAGCAAAATGGATATTTTTTCTAAACAAATAAGCAATAAGCCAGAATAATAACCATAAGATCACGAGATGTGGTATGAATAGGATTAGTCCTCCTGCAGCAGTTGCTAATCCTCTGCCGCCTTTAAAGTTGAGCCACACAGAATAACAATGGCCCGTTACAGCAGCTAACAGTGATACAGCACAATACAAAAAGCTATCCGGGAAAAACAAACCGGTAAGAAAAACAACCAGCATGCCTTTTAAAAGATCAAGTACCAGAACAGCTGTACCAATAATCTTAGAATTTGTGGTCTCAAAAGCATTCATTGCCCCCACATTTCCAGAACCAATTCTGGTAATATCTATACCTTTTTTCTTCCTGAGAAGAATATAAGCTGTTGGAATGGAACCAATCAGGTAACCAATTAATGCAATAAGAAAGTAATACATTTTAAATTGTTTTTAACAAAAATAATGAAATTAAGGAAGGATTTAAACTGTTGAAATTAAAAGACCTTCGCAATTGTGGTGCGAAGGTCTTTTATGATTAAATGGCTGGCAGCTGTTTTGAACCGAGAATTTGCCCTCCCGGGGAAAACAGTTATGCGATGGAGATACTGCCGATTTCTTCTGACTCGGTAATCTTTTTTACACAAAGTCCTTCTTCAAGTACTTCTTCAATCTGCGGAATTGACCATTTAATAAATTCAAAAACTTGTTCAACCTGATCATTATTCATTTCATGGTTTTCAAATATGAGGCGTTTTTTATCAACATCCACTTTTTTTACGGGGCAGGGGAACATGTCAATAAGTAAAGATTTCTTTTTAGTAACCTGTCTGAGTATAGATAAAAGATCGTTCAATTCATTAACTGCGGGAAAAATTTTATTTTGATTAAAATCTGCTTTATAGGATTGTAATTTTCCGAGCAGCATATACTGGCTCATTTCAAAATCGGAGATATATAAAAAATTATCTATGGTTATTCTTTTCATATTCAACTCTCTTTTTAAGCTGCCATTCTTGAAATTAATTTTCTTTTTGCGACTGGAAGAATAGTCTCTTCAAACGGGAAATCGAGATCAGTATTACAGATAAAGTTTGCAGATTTAGTCATATCATTATATTGATTAAATAACTGCATCAGAGTTGTTTCAGGTGAATCATCGAGTAAGGATTTCCTGATCGAGTGCACATATTGGGTATTTAGTTGTTTTCTGGGTATTGTATTTACGTTATTTGCAATTTCATATTTAAGTATTTGAAGGATTTCTTCCTTATTATCGGGGATAAGAATATATCCGATTTTCTTTGATGTGGAATTTTTTCCTAATTCCTCAATAAGGATGTTCTTCTTTACGAAGTCATAAAGGATTTTCCCCTCATCTATGGTCTCTTTAACCAAAGGTTTTGCCCACTCGATCAATTCAAATACACGGTCGGTGTAAGCTGGAGTAAGTTCGAGTGTTTTCACCAAAGTAATATTTGGTTCGATACATGATTTATAGAAATCACGATTATGAAGTTCAGCCAGGTTAGACTCATTTCTGTCCAGATCCTTTAAGGCGAGGTTCAATTCAGTTAGTTCAGTCAACGAAGGATATAATCTGTTGTGATTAAAATCCTGTCTGTACTTCTGGAGGTTTTTAAGAATTGTATACTGACTCAGCTCAACGTCGCTTATATATATGAAATTGTCGAGAGTTAATTTTTTCATCATCAATACCCTTATCTGATTTGTGCTCTCTAATTCCAAATCTGTACCATAATAAAAGCTTCATATTGATTATGAATTCGACGCTTTCAAAAAAGGATGATGGCTATTATTATGCACATGAATATTTCAATTCATGCATTAAACTTAAACTTTTTAATTTTCCTATTGACTAAAACAAGTAGAGTAATTTGTTTCTAAAAGGTTAGTTAATTTGAGGATAAATAATTATTTTCAAAATCATAAAATCATAGTCTTCCAATCAATGTACAAAGTACTCCTTTAAATATGATTATCTAGTAACTCAGAAATAGTCTAGTAAAGAATATCCTAATTTGCTCTATGCACATAAATATTTTAACTGGGTTAGTTGCTCTCATTATTAAGGAAGTATCGACTGTTGAGAAATAAGTAAATACAGGAGGTGTGATGGCCAAAATCGATGGATTTAAAATAAGAAATTTTGGTGTTTTAAAAGATGTAACAATGGGAATGTTGTGGAATTACCGTGATACTGAACCACTAACGCCCTTGACAGCTGTAATTGGCAAAAACGGATCTGGTAAAAGTACACTCTTTGATGCATTTGGATTTCTTGCAGATTGTCTGAAACTTGGAGTAGAAGAAGCCTGTGATGTTAAAGAACGTGGTGGTTTTGATAGATTAAGATCACAAGGCGTGAAACAACCAATCGAATTTGAGATCTACTACAGACAAGATACAAAGTCATTACCTATAACATATGAAATATCTATTGATTTGGATAAAACAGAACGGCCTTATGTCAAAAAAGAAAGACTTAGACAAAGGCGTAAAGGCCAGCCATTTGGATGGCCATTTTCATTCCTTGTATTAAATGAAGGAAAAGGTGTGGTATGGAAAGGAGACACAGGGGGTAAAAAAATCATAGAGGACAAAGGAGACCTTGATCTAACGAAACTCATGAAATCTCTTAAATCCCAAACTGGTGAAGAAAGTAAAGAGACAGAAATTGTTGAATTAAATGATTTACGAAAACTTGGAATTGCAACGCTTGGATCATTAAAACAACATCCCAGAATATCTGCTTTCCGACAATTTATAGAAGGATGGTATTTGAGTTATTTTTCTCCAGATGCTGCTCGTGGTTTACCTTTAGCTGGACCTCAAAAGCATTTAAATGTTCACGGTGATAATCTTGGTAATGTTGTCCAGTTTATGGAGCGTGAACATCCAGAAAGTTTTCAAATCATTCTCAAAAGAATTTGTGAAAAAATTCCTGGAATTGATAAAATCTCAACTCAGAAGACACCTGATGGACGCCTTTTACTCCAGTTTAATGATAAAGGTTTTCAAGATCCCTTTTTTGCTCAAAAGATGTCGGATGGGACATTGAAGGTATTTGCATACTTACTATTATTAGAGGATCCATTACCATCCCCGTTCATCTGTATTGAAGAGCCTGAAAATGGTTTATATCATAAATTATTAGAAACTTTGGTGCATGAATTCCGTGAACATACTAGAGTAAAAGCTGCTAGTTCTCAGATTTTTATTACTACCCATCAACCATATTTACTGGATGCTCTTAATCCTAATGAAGTCTGGATATTAACAAAAAATGACGATGGTTTTTCTACAATTAAAAGAGTGAGTGATATTCAGATTGTAAAGAACATGGTTCATGAAGGACTACAATTAGGAGGACTTTGGTATAGTGATTATTTGGATGCGAGGTAAAAATGCATTTTGAAATACTAGTTGAAGATATTTCCGGGGCAAAAGCATTAAATATTCTTGTACCCAAAATTATTAATACTGATGATACATTCAAGATCCATCCCTATAAGGGAATTGGTAAAATACCAAAGAATTTGACGGGTACAAGTGATGCTCAAAAACGTATACTACTTGACAGGTTGCCAAAATTATTAAGAGGGTATGGGAAAACTTATCCAAGAGGTTCTGAAGATTTTCCCGTTACAATAATTCTTGTTTGTGATCTAGATAACAAAAAACTAGAAGACTTCCTAAAGGAACTTAATATTATATTAACTTCTTGTGATCCCCAACCAGAAACTAGGTTTTGTATTGCTATAGAAGAAATAGAAGCTTGGTATTTGGGTGATATAACAGCGATTAAAAAGCATTACACAAATGCAAAAATGGCAATTATGAATACCTATATAAATGATTCAATATGTGGTACATGGGAAAAATTAGCGGATGCAATTTATCCAGGCGGGTCTCAAAAACTAACTACGACTGGTTATCAAGAAATTGGTAGAGAAAAATTATTATGGGCGGAAAATATTACCCCACATATGGAGATTAATATCAATAAATCACCAAGTTTCTGTTTTTTTCGTGATAAGTTACTCGAATTAACGAAGAATTAATGGTAAAGAGAAACCTAGTTGAAATTGTTATAACTTACTTAGCCTTGGACTGGCGGTCGGATTCTCGCGAAGTGATCCCTATGGGAGAACCGGCGAATAAAGGTTTAATACTGGTTATTTAAAACAAAAAAATCCCTGAGAAGGGATTTTGAATTTGAGGCGGCGGTCGGATTCGAACCGACGAATAAAGGTTTTGCAGACCTTCGCCTTGGACCGCTTGGCTACACCGCCAATCAAATAATCATAAAAAGAAAAATCCACCGAGGTGGATTGTAGAGCGGGAAACGGGACTCGAACCCGCGACATCAACCTTGGCAAGGTTGCGCTCTACCAACTGAGCTATTCCCGCATAAACACAATTTATAAATGAACAAAATTTTGAAAAACCCGCGACATCAATGCCTTATGGCATTGCGCTCTACCAACTGAGCTATTCCCGCATAAACATACCAAAATTATAAGAACTACTTATAAAAAGTCGTAAGTAAATATACTATCTTGTCGTAAATTTTGCAATAATTTTTTTATTATTAGACCATTGAAATCCTTAAAACTGAGCAGCTCAAGAAAGCTGCATTTTAGGAAAGAGTCGGAATTCATTTCCTTGAGCCGTGTATAAATCCACGATAGGGGATAGAGGGTTGAACTGAAATAAAAGCAGTTGGATCGATAGAGTCGATTAATCTTAGTACATGTTTTTGCTGTTTTCTTTTAATCACAATTACCAGTATTGAAACACCGCCGGCAGTTCCTTCTCCGGGAAGTAGTGTTACTCCGAATTTTGATTTTCTCAATGCATCCGCAATCTTATCAGTAAAATGTCTGGATATAATGTTGATCTGGCTGAATCCCATCCCAATATGCTGTTCAATTGTAATTCCAAGTATATTACCCAGAGCAAAACCAGTTGCATACCCGAAGAGGTTTAATATCTGGTCCAGGTTCTGAACAATATACCTCATTGCGAATATCCAGATCAACACCTCAAAGAAACCGGCTGCAGCAGCATAATACTTGCGTCCCTGAACAACAAGTATTGTTCTCATCGTTCCAATAGTTACATCACCAATTCTCATACACATTATCATAAGGGCACTAAGTACGGCGTCTACCATATTTTCCAATTTTTTTATCTAAAGTTAATATTTAATTTGTATCAATAAAAGATTAAATTAACTTTTTATTTTAAGAAATATAATACGATGTACGAAACAGAACGACAGGACCTTATCGATAAACTATCCATGAACGGCATCCATGATACTTTTGTATTAAAGGCAATGTTCGAAGTTGAAAGGCATCTGTTTGTGCCGGATGTGCTTATTCCGCATGCATATAAAGATGTTGCTCTTCCTATTGGCCATAATCAGACAATCTCTCAGCCATATACAGTTGCATTTATGACTCAGGCGCTAAGAGTAAAACCAGGAGCTAAAATACTGGAAATTGGTACCGGTTCAGGTTATCAGGCGGCAATACTGGAGAAGATGGGGATGAAAGTTTTTACAATAGAAAGACAACCTGACATATTTCTCCGGACCCAGAAGCTCTTTGACCTTCTTGGGATAAGAGTCGCAACACGACTGGGAGATGGCACTATAGGATGGTCTGAATATGCACCATATGATGGAATAATTGTCACCGCAGGAGGTCCAACAGTACCGGAGAATTTGAAAAAGCAACTTGCTATTGGCGCACGTCTTGTAATACCTGTCGGTGATAAGAAATCCCAGACACTTCACATCATCATCAAAACAGCCGAAGAATCTTTTCAGACTGAAACGGTTCCCAGATTCGCCTTTGTACCATTAATAGGTAAAGAAGGGTGGAAAGAAAAGTCCTGATTATAACGGGTCCTACCTGCTCAGGTAAAACTTATTTAAGCTTAAAACTTGCAGCTTATCTTGGGACTGAAATTATTTCTGCCGACAGCAGGCAGATCTATAAATATCTTAATATTGGAACCGCAAAGCCGGAACCGGAACAGCTAAGAGCAGCTAAACATCATTTTATTGATGAACTTTTACCTGATGAAGAGTTTAACGTAAGTAAGTTTGAAAATGAATCTGTTGATATTATAAACAATTTGCATGAGAGGCAGAAAATTCCTATTGTGGCCGGGGGAACAGGTTTGTACATCCATGCTCTTGTGAACGGTATTTTCAGTACTGTTGATACTGATGAAAAGTACCGTGATGAACTCATGCAAAAAATGGAAGTATACGGGAAAGAGTATTTATATGATGAGTTAAAAAAAGTTGATCCTGAAAGTGCAGAAAAGATGCTTCCGCAAAACTGGAAGCGTGTGATGCGTGCATTGGAAGTTTATCATCTTACAGGGGAGCCTATCTGGAAACATCAGAAAGAATATTCAAGAGAAAATGATTTTGAATTTCTGCTAATAGGGTTAAACTGGAACAGAGAAGTTCTTTATCAAAATATAGAGCAGCGCGTTGATGAAATGATAGAAAAAGGGTTAGTTGAAGAAGTAAAAAATATTCTCGGACTTGGTTATAATAAAGATTTAAACGCGCTGAACACTGTCGGGTATAAAGAAATAATTGCGTTTCTTGAAGGTGAGTGTGATCTCAGCCGTTCAATTGAACTGATCAAAAGAAACACGCGCAGGTTTGCCAAACGTCAGATGACTTGGTTTAGAAGATATGAAGATATCACATGGTTTAATATAAACACACCAATTGAACTTGATACAGTTCACCTCAAAATACTGCAGCTTTTAAAACATCAATAAAAGTCCTTATATTAAATAAAAAGCAGGGCTTTATGAAAGATAAAATTCTAATTGCCTCAGGACAGGGCTTCTGGGGTGATCTCATCGATGCACCCTATAAACAGGTTACTGAAGGCGAAGTTGATTACCTGGTAATGGATTACCTTGCCGAAGTTACAATGTCTATTCTGCAAAAGCAGATGAACAAAAATCCGAAACTCGGCTATGCTTCGGACATCCCCGACCTTATGAAGAGAATACTGCCTGTATGCTGGGATAAAAACATAAAGATCATTACCAACGGAGGAGGTGTTAATCCAACTGCGTGTGCTGAAGCAGTTATGGATATTGCAAAATCACTTGGGATAGATAATCTGAGAATCGCTGTTGTTCTTGGAGATAATATAAAAGACAGGATCGATGAAATATTAGAGTCTGGCTGCATGCTTAATAATATGGAAACAGGTGAACCTGTTACGATTATTAAGGATAAAATACTAAGTGCAAATGTATATTTCGGCGCAATCCCGATTGCTGAAGCTCTTAAGGATGGTGCTGATATCGTTATTACAGGAAGAACTACAGATACCGGATTAACGCTGGCGCCGATGATATATGAGTTCGGTTGGGACCCGCAGGATTATAATTTAATGGCTGCAGGTACGGTTGCGGGACATATACTCGAATGCGGCGGGCAGGCTTCCGGAGGTAACTTTCTCGGTGACTGGGAGAGTATAAATGATCTTGCAAATCTTGGTTTCCCAATTGCTGAGGCATACCCTGATGGTTCTGTAATAATAACAAAGCATAAATCTATGGGAGGTAAAGTTTCATTTGAAACCGTTGCCGAACAGCTTGTGTATGAGATCGGTGATCCGAAAGAATATATTACTCCGGATTGTGTTGCTGATTTTACGAGCATCAATCTTGAGGATCTTGGGAATAACAGGGTTAAAGTGTATGGTGTTAGAGGTAAACCTGAAACGAATCTTTATAAAGTTTCATGTTCTTACGCGAAAGGGTATTCAGCAGCCGGCAGTCTTACATATTCATGGCCTAAAGCTTTAACCAAAGCCAAAGCTGCGGATAAAATTCTGAGGAAAAGGTTACATGATCTTGGACTTAAGTTCGAAGAGATCAGAACAGAATTTGTGGGATACGATTCCTGTCATGGTCCATTATCATATCTGCCCGATGAGGATTTGATTAATGAACTAGTTCTTAAGGTCTCGGTGCGGGCAGATGATTTTGAATCTGTTGAAAGATTTGGAAAAGAGATTGCGCCATTGATATTAACGGGTCCTCCATCGGTAACAGGATTTGCCGGGGGAAGACCAAAACCAAGCAGTGTTGTTGCTTACTGGCCGGCACTGATACCAAAGAATCTTGTATTTCCCGAAGTAAAGTTACTGGAGTACACAATATGAAAAAGAGATTACTGGAAATTGCACATGGCAGGAGTGGTGATAAAGGCAATGCTGCAAACATTGGTATTATTGCATATGATCAGTCAGGGTATGAGATATTATTAAAAAATCTGACGGTTGAAAGAATGAAGGAACACTTTGAAGGAATTTGCTTCGGTGAGATTGAAAGGTTTGAACTGCCGAATTTAAAAGCATTGAATTTCTTACTTCATGATACCCTCGGCGGGGGCGGTACAGTATCATTAAAGCATGATGCCCAGGGAAAGACATTAGCCGCAGCGCTCCTCCGGATGGAAGTAGAAATGTAAAGATTGTAGCGTAGGCTTCAGCCTGCGAAGTTAGTGAATGTGAAAAAAGCAACAGGATAAATCCTATGCTACAACCGATGGCACTTCGAATTATTATTCGCTAATTTTGTTTAAATATTAAAATATTCTATCAACCAGGAGTGTTATGTACGAAGAAGAATTAAAACAGATGAATGAATACAATGACAGGGTGCATAAATTAAGAGGTTATCTTTAAGTTAGATCAGAAAGAAAATAAGATTAAAGAGCTTCAGAGCAGAACTGAAGTTCCGGGGTTCTGGAATGATCAGCAGACAGCACAAAAGGTCCACCAGGAAATCAAATCTCACCAGATCTGGGTGGATTATTGGCAGGATGTAAAGAAAAAATCTGATAACCTGAAAGAAATTATTGACCTAGCAAGGGAAGCTGAGGATCAATCGTTTGCGGATGATATCTATAAAGAGCTCGATGATGTAAAACGGGCACTTGAGGATCTTGAATTTAAAAGCATGCTCAGCGGAAAAGATGATAATAAGAATTGCATACTTACAATTCACTCCGGAGCAGGCGGTACTGAAGCACAGGATTGGGCAGAAATGCTAATGCGGATGTACCTGAGATACGGTGAACAAAATGATATGAAGATGAATCTGCTTGATATTCTCGAGGGTGATGGTGCGGGTATTAAAAGCGCGACGATTGAAGTGATTGGTGAATATGCTTACGGTTATTTAAAAGCTGAAAATGGTGTTCACAGATTGGTAAGAATTTCTCCGTTTGATGCTAACAAAAGAAGACACACCTCTTTTGCATCAGTTTTTGTAATACCGGAAATTGATGATACAATTCAGATTGAAATAAATCCTGCTGATTTGAGAGTTGATACCTATCGTTCAGGCGGTAAGGGTGGTCAGAATGTTAATAAAGTTGAAACCGCGGTCAGGATCACTCATATACCAACAGGTATTGTTGCAGCGTGCCAGACTGAGCGGTCACAACTTCAGAACAGAACCAATGCTATGAAACTTCTTAAGGCAAGGCTCTACCAGGTGGAGAGAGAAAGACAGGAAGCGGAACTTGATGAAATAGAGAAATCGAAAATGAAGATTGAATGGGGAAGCCAGATAAGATCTTATGTATTCCATCCTTACAATATGGTTAAAGATCACAGGACTGATGTTGAAACCTCCGATACGCAGGGAGTGATGGATGGAGATTTAAGCCAGTTTATAAAAGCATTTCTGTTGAAGTTTGGAAATGTTTAATACTTCAGAGTTAAACAAAATCTTTAATAGCTGATACTATGGCTATAAAGAAAGAAGATTTTTTTGATAAGGTATATAAGGTTGTTGCTCAGATACCATATGGAAAAGTTACTACTTACGGAGCAATTGCTGAAGTATGCGGTATCAGATCTTCAGCCAGAGTAGTGGGCTGGGCAATAAACGGGGCAAAGGAAACGGGATTGCCATGCCACAGAGTTGTTAACAGATTCGGAGCTCTAACCGGTAAAATGCATTTCGGTAGTCCTACGCTCATGGAGGAATTACTAAAATCTGAAGGAGTTGAATTCGATAAAGACGGATGTGTATTGCTTGAAAAGCATTTATGGATACCGGCATTAACAACAAAGAACAGGCACACCAGGAATTCACAAAACAAAAAAAAAGCGGATAAGTAATCTATCCGCTTTTTTTTTATTCTTTAATATCTGTCAACAATAATACTCGAAACATCAGCCTGCAGATCGATCATAACTTTTTTTGCTGCTTCTTCAAATCCCGGGGTGCGGTATGTTTCATTATCAATCTTAGCAAATCCATTGTAATCTTTGCTAACAAAATCAGTATGTGAATTAATTTCACAGCCGGAAGTTTTCGGGATCTTAATTCTGACCTTAGAAACGCCGGTTTCAACTCCAAGTCTGGTATAATCTGATTTATCACCAACTTTAACATTTATAGATGTTGCACCGGTTTTAAAGAGCACCCTGTCAATAAGATAGGGAGTTAGATCAAGACTGATGGCCGCAGCACCTGCGTTAAATTCCATATTCCAGGCTGGTTTTGTGTTTAATTCCATATTTATCTGGTTGCGCGCGAATCCTCTGCTGAACCTGAAGTGCTGGTCTTCCATTTCAAGTGAGATATTCGCTTCTTCATCATTCACATCGTTCTGAAATATGTAATCTCCAAAGCTGCCTTTTTGACTTATGCTTACGAGCTGGTCTGTTGTATCAATAAGAGTGATTTTTCCTGCCGCGGCATCAATGCTGATGAACGCTTTTTTTAAGCTGTCGCTGTAAGGTACTTCATACAACTCTGCTTCATATTCAGAGTCATATCCGCTATGATAAAAAAAACCTATAACACTTTTATAAGCGGCAAAGATCATAAATCCGAGTACAAAAGAAATTACAATAACCAATATCCACTTATAGCTGGATCCTTTTATGAAGAAATAGATACCCAGAATAACTAATACCAGCGGCCATAGATTCCAAATGAAATACCAATCCAGTTCAAATGAAGTAACATTATTTAACAGTATCAGAGAGCCGAGTGTAAGAAACAGAATTCCCCAGAACAATTGATGTGTTTTCATTTTTTCCTCTATCGTTTTTTATTTGCATTCCACAACAAGCCAATTCCAATAGCAATCAGTAAAAGAGGCCAGAATTCTTCAAAATCAAAAAACGGTAATAAATTATCTGCAAGAAAAATTGCTCCAAGTGATATAAGTACAACGCCAACAATAGCACCTCTTTTTCTCTTCGTATCAGTATCTAACAATTCAGTTTCTTCCTCCTGAAGTACTACATCAGGCTGACCTGCTATTCTTGCAACCGGTTCAAAAGGAACAATGATCCATAAGAGGATATAAGAAACCAGCCCTACGCCCGAGATGAAGGTGGCTGCGATAAATATAATTCTGACAAGCACAGGATCTATTTCAAAATAATGGCCTAAGCCTCCTGCAACTCCACCGAGCATTTTGTCAGTGCGGGAACGATACAACTTCTTATCCATGACTAACTCCTCTTGATTAATGTGTTCTATCTGTTAGACGTAGCCATGAGGTATAAAAGTTCTATTGTTATAAAAAATAATTAGACTATTTTTTAAGGCGCATTCTGAAGAATTCCAGATGGAAGGGGAGTGACTTTCTCCAGTATTCACGGTTATGATTTCCGGGCTGTGAAAGAAATGCTGCTTTGATGTTCAGTTCACGGCATCTTGAATATGCTTTTTGATTTACTTTATATGCAAAATCTTCAGTTCCGCAGTCAAAAAATATTTCTTTTCCTTTGTCTTTCAGATTCTCCAGAAGGTTATATACTGTATTTCTTTTCCAGTTCTCCGCTTTTGATGTATATTCGCCTAAATATTTTGAAATACCCCATTTATCAGCAAAGTCTGTAATATCCAGAATACCACTGGTACTGGCTGCTGCATTAAAGAAGTGAGGGTGCTTAGCAAAGAGAGTTAACGCACCATGTCCGCCCATACTTAATCCGGTTATGAAAATATTTAAAGGGTCAATTTGAAATTGCTTCTGTAATGCCGGAGCAAGTATTGAAAAGAAAAAGGTTTCGAACTGAGAATTAGATTTAAGCGGACTATCAACATACCAGGAATCATTAAATCCATCAGGACAACAGATTATAAAATTATATTGGTCAGAGAGAGACTGAAGACCTCCCATTATACTATTCCACTGGGCATAATTACCATCCCAGCCATGAAGCAGGAATATCAGCGGATAAGCATTTGATGAGTTATAATTTTCAGGTACAAAAACTAATGTGGTATCAGTATATGGAATAATTTCAGAATTGAATGTTAAGATCTTCTGAGCTGAAACTGCATTAGAAAGAATAAAGAATAAAACTATTAAATACGTTTTCATAGATGATTTAGTTTATGTAAAGAATATCGTAAATATTATGTGCTGCAGCATTTTTCTTTCCGCCGCCCGTCCATTCTCCCGGGGCAGATCCGACTGTTCTGAATTCACCCACACCTGCACCGCCATGATCATCCTGTGCACCAGTCAGAACTGAGATGACGCTTTTTGCTGTTATTTTTCCGAGATACTTTTTAGGAATAGAAAATTTTATTGATGATGATTTTGTATCACTAAGAGGAGCTTTGATATCTTCACTCTCAGGTAGATATGCTGCGATTATTGTATTATCTGAACCGGCGATTTCGAATCCTCCTCCTACTCTGATTATTCTGTCGTAAGCTCTTTCAGCAGGAAGCAGATAATTTGAATTAGAGGATACATTTCTGCTTTTTGCAGCCGGGTTATCAGTGCTTATGCATATAGAACTAAAAGTTAACTGAAAACCGTATTCATTGTGCCAGCCAGGATTATTGAGCTTCTTATATTTTAGATGAAAATAATAATTATCCTGATCTTCCTTTAACTCAAAAAAAGTAAGATCAAGAATTCCATTTTGAAAGTTCGGATTAGTGGGATACGAATAAATCTCATCTCCTTCCGGAGCAGTTTTGCTGATTATAGTTTTTGCGGAAGGATTATTCTTTTTAACTAACTCATTAGGGAGCAATTGATATGCGGGACCTTGTAATGCTTTCCAGTTCTTGTTAAAGACAGGTTTTGCGAATCTTAAATTTTCATATAACTCAAAGTTGCTTATGGGTTCATTATATATCTGCGCTGATGCAGCAATCCTCTCACCGTTTCTTGTAACAATCAGATCCTGTATAGTATTGGAATGCGAAGGTATTTCAATAACGAGAACATCTTTTGTCTTAAGGACAGTTTTAACCTGATAATTTGCATCTGCACGGTTAAACATTCCTGTACCGATATCAATGCTATCCTTTACTCCTGATCCATCCAGAGTAATTCTCATAATATCGTCATTGAATAAATAATTGATTTTTACCTGGTGCTCACCTACTTTCTGCGTGAAGTCAATCTTCTGCAGTTCTGCAGGAATTGTCGGCAGCAGGTACAATGCGTTTCTTGAAGGCATCGGGTTTTACACCCAGGTAATCCTGGTAAAAATTTCTGATATACTCTGCCAGGCTCCATGCCTGACTAAAAGTTCCGCTCAGCTGGGGTTCCTTTTCATCTTCGCGGGGGAAGGCATCCATAAGTTCTGCAAGTGTTCCAACTGCTCCGCGATTGAGGATCTGGTCAGTCATTTCCTTTGTAAGCACCCAGGCAGTGTCATGTTTACTGAATCCGCAAAGTGTTTGTATTACGGGTCCCGCATTCCACTGCCATATAATGCCATTATGATATGCCGCATCTTTTACATAATAAGGAGGATTATCATGATAGGGATGAAAATTCTCATCGAATTGTGATAATGAAAGTATACCAAATGGGAATACCAGTTCCTTCATCACACTTCCAAGAATTCTTAATCTCAGCAGGGAAGTTGAATATAAACCCGGTTCATTGATTGTGAAGAAAACATTCGGCCTGATAGACGGGTCACCTTTACCATCCGGCATGAGTCTGTCATATACTTTATAATTTACGGTATCAACAAACATCTTCTCGAAGTTAAGACTTAGCAATCTTGCCGCAGATGCAGGCTTCTGTGCAAACACAGAATCTTTAAGTACCGCGGCAATTTCTGCAGTACAGTACAGCTGCTTGAACCATAATGCCTGAATATCATTAGCGCGGTTACCCCGGGGTGACCAGGGACCTGAGGGACCTACCGCATCCATCCAAGTTTCGGCATCATCGTGTGTAAGGAACCCGTATGAATCCACCCTTTTAGAAACAGCAGCTTCATAAGCCAGTTTTATTGAAGGATATATCTCGCGAAGGAAACTGATATCATTTGAATAAAGAAAATAATTATAACACTGGTAAACAAACCACGGAGTACCATCAGCTGTATTATAAATTCTTTCTTTTAAGGTGATACGGTTTGGTATGCGTCCGTAATTTAAGCTGGCCGGATTTGTATCCTGATACCTGGCAAATGAAAGGAGTATTTCGCGGGCATCTTTGAAATTCCCCTGAACGAAAGTAGCGCCCGGCAGAGAGATAAATGTATCACGCCCCCAATAATTATTAAACCATGGGAGTCCGGCAAAAATACCTTTTGTATCCTGTTCAGTTATTAGCGCGTCAAGTGAGACCTTTGCCCACATGAGTGCCTTATTAAATTCTTCGTTATCTGTTTCAACATAACTTTCATTAAGAAACTGTTCAATTCTTTTTTGTTTTTGTGAGATATAATTATCTGAACCGGCTAGCATATTCTGAAGCTGGTCAAAGGCAGAACCAACATTTAAAATAATCTTTACGGACGAATTCCCCTGTATTACAACAAATGGAAGTTCCCCATTTACTCCGGTGCTGCTGATCTTCGAATCAGAAGTAATAAAAAGCTTATTACCGGTTATGAGATGGTCAAGATTGATCTCGGCAACGTTACCATTGAGAATAATCTTATCTGTTTTTAATCCATTAAGGGTAAATTGAATTTTATCAGCGGAAAGATTAGTGAGACGTATAATTATCAGATCGAGGCTATCTGCAAAGCAGAATTCTTCTGTAACATCAGGATAATTTCTTTTAAGCAAATGGGGATATACAACAGCTTCAGTATTCTTTCTTGAAAGAGTATCGTTATCAAGTGAAATAGAATAATCATTAAAGATCCTTTGTTCCCTGACTGTCCATCCCTGCCAACCATCTTTGAATTGTGCATTAGTTTCACCGTAGTACTGACCATATTTTTTATTAGTATAAGAAAAGGCTCTGGTTGTATCTTTAACATGGATAGCCAACTGCTCCATAAGACTTACTTCTTTTGTGGAATTACAGCCCGTTATTAATAGTACCGCAGCTAAAAAGAAAATGCATCTGAACATCGCACCCCTGTAAAATATTATTGTCAAAAATAGGCAAAAAATATAAAGATTACATTACCGGGGCAGATGTCGAAAGAGATAGAAGGCAAGCGGGAAAGTGAAGCGAGTGAATAATAAGAGCAAACCTTCAGCGGTATTGCTGAAGGTTTGCAGTATCAAAGGTATTTTACTTCAACAACATCATCTTTTGTGTTTTAATTATATTACCTGTTCTTAATCTGAAGAGATACATACCACTGCTTAAGTTACCGGCTTCAAAATTAATTTGATGTTTTCCGGCTGGTTTACTTCCACTAAACAAATTTGCAACCTCTTCACCCATCATATTAAAAACTTTGAGTTCAATGTTGCTTTGTGCCGGAAGTTCAAAGCTGATGGTTGTAGATGGATTAAAAGGATTCGGATATGCCTGATGTAAGATATAATCTTCGGGACTGAAATTGCCAGCATCAACACTGGTAGGGTCTTCAGCAGCAACCAGCATAAGTACTTTTCCAGAAGTACCTACAGGTCCGAGACTATCTTTAACCGTTATATATACCTCACCATTTTGATCCTGACCGAAACCAAGAAGGTAATGATTTAATTGTCCCTGTTCACCAGGAGTGGCATGAACGGAATCAATAATATTTAATCTCTCGAATGCCCATAATGAGTCGCCATTGTCAGGAGTGGCAACCAAGATTCGTCCTGATGGAATAACAGGGGTAAAACTGAATGCCCCGAATAGATATCTTCCATCAAGATCTGCTATTTGCGTTCCCCTATATACATTTCCTCCGATTATTACTACTCCTAATCCATTCACCGTATCAGTGCTTGAATTTACAAACTCAATAACGGGATTAGTTATTGTATTGCCGTATGCATCAGAATCCGGACAGGAAGGAAGAGGGTTCAGCGGATCATTACCATTAAAGCAGTGAATACCTTCTTTAACATTCCAGCCATAATTACCACCCATTTCAACTATTGAGATTTCCTCATATAGGTTCTGGCCGGCATCGCTCACAAAAAGCTGGTTTGTTCCGCCCATATCGAAAGACATTTTGTAAGGATTACGGAAACCATAAGCATATATCTCATCTAAACCGGTGGTATCCACAAATGGATTATCAGCAGGAATTCCGTAGGGGTCGCCGTTATCAACATCAATCCTGAGGATCTTTCCTAATAAGTTTGCCTCAATATTCTGTGCATTTCCACCCGGATTTACATCATACCAGTCCTCTACGTGACCAAACCCCACGTCATTTCTGTTGCCACCATCACCTGAAGTCAGATAGAGATAACCATCGTGTCCAAATTGAATTGAGCCGCCATTATGATTAAATTGGGGATGATCTATTTCAAGCAGTCTCCTTTCTGAATTTTCATTTGCCTGGTTGGAATCGGTATCTGATACAGTAAATTCTGCATAAACTTCCAGATGATCATATGCTGTATCAGCCGGGGGTGCACAATAATGGACATAGAATCGTCCGTTTTCTGAATAGTCAGGGTGAAATGCTAAACCTATTAAGCCTCGTTCATCGTATCCGGGTCTTAGTTCAACAATTTCTTCCCGAAGATCTAAGAATGGTTCATTCATCATATTCCCGGCGGAATCAACAATCATTATAACACCTACCTGATCAACAACGAACAATCTGCCTGAGCCATCATTAGGTTCAGATACCTGAAGGGGTGAATTCAGGTTTTCAGCTATCAATCTTAATCCTACATTCTGTGCATTTAGTTCATAAGCTAGCAGGATCGCCACAATAAAAATCGTTATCCTTTTCATATTATCTACTCCTTATTTTATGTTTTACTTGTAATTAATGTTACTCCTTCTTTTTAATCTTTATAGAAATGCTTTTAGAGTTATAGTCAATGAGAAAAACATACCTGTGCTATTTTATACCCTGATTCTTCTTCTTACAAAATTCCTCCATACTTACTTTGAAATAATCTCTTTGCAATTTGTTCTGCAAATCCCAATTTAATTTGATAAGTTTGATATTATTAAATTTGGATGAAAATGGTTGTTATTAAGAGCAGTTTATTAGCGCGGTTTCCTGAGATAGTATTTGGATTCAGTACTAAGAAGGGGGGAGATGAGAATCCTCCATATTATTTCAATTTATCTTTATCTGTTGGTGACGACGAGAATAAAGTAATAGAAAACAGAAGAAAATTTTATAAGTCATTAGGACTCCAGTTAGATCAGATCGCATTTCAAAAACAGGTACACAGCGGTATTATAACATATATAGATAAACCTGGATTTTCGTGTGAAAGTGATGCCATGATAACAGATAAACCAGGTATTGGATTAGCTATTTCGGTTGCTGATTGTACTCCTGTTTTCATATATGATTCTAAACAAAAGATAATTGCCGCTATTCATTCGGGGTGGCGGGGCACGATACATCGTATTGTTGAAAATACTGTGTTTAAATTGAAGAGTGAATTTAACTCACATCCTAAATATCTTAATTGCTATATAGGACCCTCCATAAGCCAGCCCAATTATGAAGTTGGTCCTGAGGTAGCCGAACAATTTGATGAGAGATATCTGATGCCGGTAAATGGGAAATTTCTTCTTGATGTCAGAACTGCAAATCAGGATATGCTCATTGAATCAGGTATTCCGGCTAATCAGATTCAGGTTTCAAACCTGTGCACTTATGCTAACAGTACGATACTGCATTCCTATCGTAAAGACGGACAAATTTCAGGCAGGGCGTATGGCGTAATTGCATTAAAAGGAAAAGCATGAGTTCGGAAAATGTAAAAACGTTTTTTGGATTTGCAGCTATTGCTCTCATATGGGGATCGACGTGGCTGGCAATAAGAATTGGATTAGAATCGCTAACGCCGATTGTCTCAGCGGGATTCAGATTCTCATTAGCTGCTCTGATACTTTTTTTAATTCTTAAGATAAGAAAAGTAAAAATACAGAGTGATAAAACCTCAATTTATCTCTATTGGATTATGGGTTTCTTCTCGTTTGTTTTTCCGTTCGGATTAGTTTACTGGGGAGAGACCGTCATTCCTTCAGGATTAGCATCAGTTCTCTTTGCAAGCTATCCATTGTTCATTGTTGTATTTTCTTCAATAATAATGAAACAGGACAGGGTGAATATTCCACAGATAACAGGGGTACTTTTTGGTTTTATTGGAATAGTGATCATCTTTTCGGAAGATATTTCATTTGATCCGGGATCGGGCTTTATGGGCATGCTTGCCGTTACTATCAGTGCTATGATGCAGGCAGGAATTGCTGTAATAATTAAAAAACATGGTAAGCATTTAAATCCTTTATCAATGAATCTGGTGCCAATCTTCATTGCAGGAATCTTCCTTACCCTTGGAGGTTTTCTTCTGGAAGATACATCATCACTTATTTTTGATGCGAAAGCTCTAAGCACGGTTGCTTACCTGGCCATCTTTGGTACAATAATAAGTTTTACTACATACTACTGGCTGCTGAAAAGGGTTAATGTAGTTATACTTTCTTTCAATACTTTTATTACTCCAATTATCGCTGTAATCCTTGGCTGGCTGGTACTGGATGAAAAATTATCTTCAAGGGTACTTATCGGAAGTTCATTAGTGCTAATAGGAATTTTATTTGCTAATTTAAGAAGCTTAAAAAACTATTATTCTAAAAAAATGAGATTTTCTTCATGATCAATGTGATCCGGATAAAGAAAGCGACATTTTACGGCTATCATGGAGTACTTACCGAAGAGCAAAACGTCGGGGGAAAGTTTGAAGCTGATATTGATCTGTATACTGATTTTACTGAAGCCGCAAAGAACGACAATCTTAAAGAAACTGTAGATTATGACAAAGTTTATAAATTTATTTATAAGCTGGCGCTGGAAAGAAAATATCATCTTATCGAAACACTGGCAACCAGGATTGCAGATGAAATATTGATGAATTTCAGTCTTGTTACTAAGGTAGCTGTAAGGGTAAGAAAACATAATGTTCCTGTGGGCGGATTTGTTGACTATGTTGAAGTAGAAGTTATTAAAGAACATGGTGAATAATATATTTCTTGGACTCGGGTCCAATAAAGGCGACCGTTTTACTTATCTGAGGCATGCTGTTAAAGCTCTTAAGCAAAACTTTGTTCTTGAAGATTATTCGTCTGTTTACGAAACGGAACCCTTTGGTTTTAAGGATCAGGATTTCTTCTTAAATGCAGTTGTTAAAATAAGTACAGAACTGCAGTTACTGGATTTTTGTCCGCTCATTAAAAAGATAGAAGTAGAAACCGGAAGGGTACCTGGTAAACGCTGGGGACCAAGAGAAATTGATATTGATCTTCTTTTCTATGATGATTTGATTTATACAGGTGAGAAACTGATTGTTCCGCATAAAGAGTTTTTGCTAAGGGATTTTGTTGTTGTTCCTATGCAGGAAATTGCTCCTGATTTTGTTCATCCCGGGACCGGAATTAAGATGAAAGACATAGATGTAAGCCGGCTTGAACAGCTTGTTGTTAAAAAACATTCGAAGAAGGACCTTAATCTTAATGGAGAATAAATTGGCAGAATCATCTGAAGTCAGATTTATTACAATTGAAGGTGTAATCGGCTCCGGAAAAACATCTCTCGCTCACAGGTTATCTGAAAAAATTAAATCAAACATCATTCTCGAGCAGTTTGAACAGAATCCGTTCCTTGAAAAGTTTTATTTAGACCGTAAGCGGTATGCTTTTCAGACACAGATGTTCTTTCTTATTAACCGGTATAAACAGATGCAGCAGCAGAATCAGGAAAATCTCTTTACTGAATTTCTGGTATCAGATTATCTCTTTGAGAAAGACCGTATTTTTGCTTATTTAAATCTGGTGGGAGAGGAATTAAAACTGTATGATACAATATTCCCATTGCTGCACAGAGATCTTAGAAAACCTGATCTGGTGGTATTCCTTCAATCAGGTGTAGACAGATTAATGTATAATATAAAGAAGAGAAACAGAAAAATTGAGCGAAACCTGTCGAGAGGGTATATTGAAGAGCTGAGCGATGCTTATAATAACTACTTCTTTAAATATAACAGCACTCCGCTGCTGATAGTGAACACAACGCAGTTAGATTTTGTTCATAGTGATGATGACTTCAATGAATTATATACTCAGATCTTCAGAGAAGACAGAGGAGTTTATGAATATTTCAAACCGGAGGCGAGACTTTAAATGTTTAGACTATTAATATGGGTTTTATTAATCTACATAGCAATCAAAGTGGCAAAAACCGTAATGCGCATGCTTAGCCGTCCTGCAGAACCACAGGATCAGGTTCATGAAGATACCCGAAATGATATCGGGCGCAAACCTTATAAAATTGATCAGAAGGATGTTGTCGACGCAAAATTTGAAGAGATAAGAGAAAATAAAGATAAAAAAACCGGAGAATAGTATTGCTCCAGGATTATTTCTACAGGTTTATAAGAAAAATTTTATCCGTCCCTGAGAACAAAGATCGAAAAATTACCAATCCAGATAAGATCCTAATAGTAAGACAGCATAATCAGCTCGGAGATCTCCTCGCATGTATATCGGTATTCCGCGCCTTAAAAGAAACTTATCCTGAATGTAAGATTACCATTATTGTAAGTCTTGCTAATTATACTGCGGTAACCAAAAATAAATTTATTGATGAAGTATTTATTTTTGATAAAAAGAGGCTGTTCACTCCCGGATATTTATATCAATTATATAAACTGCTGCGCCGGTCATATGATCTTGCGATAGTCCCGGTGACGGTGGCTATTTCTTTTACAAGCAATCTGCTGGCAAGGTTTGCCAATGCTAAATCGCGTATTGGTGTAAGTGAGCTGAATGGAATGAAAAATCATTATGATTTTTTCTTTGACCGGAGAGTAAATCTCGACTGGCGGAAGTATCCTGATATGAACGTTTCCGACTTTAGTCTTGATATCTTAAGACCTTACGGGATCTCAACAACTAATTTGAAATCGGAGATTACATTTGATAAGAGTGATCTTGAGACAGCGCAAAGATTTCTGAACGGAGCAAATAATCTACAGAACGTAAGGATTATCGGACTTCATATTGGTGCCGGAAAACCTCCGAACAGGTGGCCTGTACAAAAATATATTGAGCTGTGCGCTAGGCTATACGCAGAATTTCAACCCTTTTTTTATTTGACAGGCAGCAGTGCGGACGCGGAGATTATTGATTATTTCCGAAAAAATATTGAACTTGATGTACCGGTGTTCCTGAATAAATCAATTCCTGAAGTTGCTGCGGTGGTTTCATTAACTGATTTATTTATTTCGAATGATACGGGAATTATGCATACAGCTGGTGCAACTGAAACACCGCAAATTTCTTTATTCGGCCCGACTAATCCTTTTAACTGGGCTCCAATAGGGAGCAATAAATACTTCCTGAGAAAATCTGATTTTATTGACGAAATTACTGTTGAAGAAGTATTTGATCTCTGCAGGAAAATATTTTTTGAACAACGAATAGAAAATGCAAAATAATTATTATGCTGCCGCTGACTGCGGTACTAATTCATTTCATATGATCATCGTAAGAATCAGTGATGACGATTCTTTACAGATAATTGCGCGCCAAAAGGAAATAGTGCGCCTGGGAAGTTCCAAAGAGTATACTATTTCCCCGGAAGCAATTGAGAAATCAATACAAACTCTAAACAGGTTTAAAGAAGAGACACAAATTTATAATGCCCCACTTGCTGTTGTTGCAACCAGTGCTGTTCGGAAAGCAAGTAACCGGGAGGAGTTTTTAACCAGAATTCTTGAGAGTACAGGGATCAAAATAAGAGTGCTTTCAGGCACGGAAGAAGCAGGATTAACATTCAAAGGTATTTCCCAGGCAGTTTATTATGAGCATAATGTATTATGCCTTGATATCGGAGGAGGCAGCACAGAGTTTATAATTGGTAAAGAGAGAGAGGTTCTTTTTACAAAGAGTATTGAACTTGGAGCAGTAAGATTAAGCCGGAGGTTTTTCAATGATGATTACAGTTATTCTGAAGAACAGCTTGATCAGTGTAAAAAATATGCTGCCTTTGAAATAAATAAGATTAAACAAGCTTTAAGGAATTACGAGTTCGGGAAAGTAATAGGTGCTTCGGGAACTATTATTTCTGCGGCATCTATGGTTGCAGGGGGCGCTTCTGATCTAAATAATTTTCATCTCAAAAGAAATGATCTAAAGGTACTTACGGAAAGAATTTATCAATTAAAAACAGTGGAACAAAGAAAGTCTATTGAGGGATTGGAATCCTCGCGCGCGGATATTATACCTGCCGGATTGATTATCCTGTCATTAATCTTTGAAATATTCAATATCGATGAAATTATTATTTCGCTCTATGGTTTAAGAGAGGGAATTATAATAGATTCTTTCATTAGTAATAAATTAACCACAGAGTGATGAGGGTGCCCGGAATTCTCTGTGGTTAACTTCCTTCCAATTCATGCCAGTATTCTCATCAATTCATTCTCATTTAAATCTGTTGGCATACCTTCTTTATCCCAATGACTACGGCATCCGCAATAATCCAGCAGTATACATTGAGCAGGTATATTAAGATTTTTCAATTCGAGTCCGCCGGTAATCAGATTAAGCGGGCATGCAACACCAATAACACCTGTATCAGATCCAACCGCCCATGTCTGAAGCCATTTCGTAAAATCACTTGAATGAGGAATTATGTGAACAGAGCAGTTCTTTTCTTTTGCAAGTTTGGTTAACTGGAATACACGGCAATCCGAACTGCACCCTGTGCATTTCATATCAAAATTCTTTTCGGTTGCTTTACAAGTTCCATCCTGTTTTAATCTCATACAGGCAGGTACAAGGAGTGCTCTTTTCTTAGTATCCTTAAAATCTGATTCAAATCCGCGGTTCATTAACTCTGCGCCGACCATACTTAAATGATATTCGATTCTCTTCCTGCCTGTAAAGATATAATTCTCTTTCCATTTATAATCGTGATGTTTTTCACTGATGAAGTTATTCACATTCTTTGTGTATTTGCCAAGGATATCAAAGCTCTCATCCTCAAACCATTTAGCGAATTTTAAAAGCTGGTCAAGCATTTTAGTCCTGATCTCAGGTAATTGTGTAGATAAAAAAGCATGAATCAGTTTAAATCTTTTAGTTTCTTCACGGAACTCTCCGGTTGCATCCAGCCAAAGAATCAGTTTATAAAAATCTCTTAATGAATTTACATTCTGATCTGTTTCTTTTTTTGTGCGGTATAATAATCCTGAGGAGATTAAACCGCGAATAGGATCTATATAAGGCTTTAAAGCTTTTTTCTTTCTTCTTAAGAAATAAAGATTCCGCTGAAAAGAGAGAAGAGGGCGCGGACTCAATTTTGAAAATGAAGTATATAAGTTTATATAAGTACCAGCGGACAGAAAATCATAAACATACTCCTCACGTGTCCTGAGATCTTCAACTTTTTCTTTCGCCAGATAGAAACGGTAAACTGAGTAATAATTGGCCATATTATCGAGGAAGTACATGTCAGTTTTATCTGTCAGCCGGCGTACGTCTTCATAATAATCTGATTCCTGTCCGCTTAAATTATATGTGATAGTTCTCATAGTAAATCTCTTTCTTAAAATGTCTAATGCTAAATTAAACGTTTTACTAAAGGTTTGGAATGCTTTATCGGTTAAAAGAGGAATTCTTCCGGTAAACAGATTTATTTCGGGTATTTATAAGGAAAAGCAGTTAAAAAGAAAAGGATTTAGGAAGGAGGTTGCCTTAAATTAGAGCAGGCAGATAGCAGGCCGGTAGCAGGTCGATAGCGGACTGGTAGTTAATTGTTGGGGTAATTTGTCTTTCTGAAGCTTTGTTCTTGAAAGGTTTTTAATAATTGTTTAAATTAAAAAAAATTTAATTAAGAGGAAAGAGATGCCGGTAAAACCAAGTACAAAAGAAGAAGAATTTTTTGCCCGTGAGGAATATGAGAAGAAAAGGAAGATGGAAGAGGAAAAAAGAGCAAAAATGGAGGCGGAGGAGAAGTCCAGACTGAAGGAGCTACATTATATGCATTGTCCAAAGTGCGGCATGCAGTTAGTTGAGATTGATTATAATGGAATTGCTGTGGATAAATGCACGTCTTGCGAGGGAGTATTTCTCGATGCGGGGGAATTAGAAAGGGTTGCAGGATTGGAGAAGCCGAAACTGGATAAGTGGTTTTCGGTATTTAAAAAATAAAAGCCCTTGTGTTTGATTGGCATATGTTGGAACACGCCTATACATGTAAATCACATCCTTGTTATGGCGTGTTCCCACAAATTGGGTGGTGTTGCGGATTGTTCCAACAGGGGGTTTACTTTGCATTTAAGATGACGTGTCATTATATTTACGGACTTAAAAACATATCAGAATCAGAAAAAAATGCAGAATATCTACATCAATGAATTGGGAAAATATGTAGACCAGACCATCACATTAAGAGGCTGGCTATATAACAAAAGATCAAGCGGAAAAGTAAAGTTTATTATTTTAAGAGACGGGTCAGGATTATTACAGTGTGTTGTGTTTAAGGGAAACGTTACGCCTGAAGTTTTTGAAACCGCGGATAAGATCGGGCAGGAATCTTCTATTGAAATAACAGGGAAGATCAAAGCAGAGCCCAGGGCTCCCGGAGGATTTGAAATGGATGCGGTTGATCTGAAGGTTATTTCAGAGGCGCATGAATATCCAATTACTCCTAAGGAGCATGGCGTTGAATTTTTAATGGATAAAAGGCACCTGTGGCTTCGCTCGAACCGCCAGGTTGCTATTATGAGAGTTAGACACAGGATCATCAAAGCAATTCGTGATTTTTTTGATGACCGCGGATTTACTTTGATGGATTCTCCTATTCTTACTCCTGCAGCATGCGAGGGAACATCTACATTATTCTCAACTCCATATTTTGATCTTGGCAATGCATATCTTACACAATCCGGTCAGCTTTATGCAGAAGCAGGCGCCATGGCATTGGGTAAGGTTTATACTTTCGGTCCAACTTTCAGAGCAGAAAAATCAAAAACCAGGCGTCATTTAACTGAATTCTGGATGGTTGAGCCTGAAGTTGCTTTCAATACTCTTGATGATAATATGGATCTTGCTGAAGAATTTCTGGAGTACATTGTTCAGTCAGTTTTAAAGGATCGTTCTGAGGAGTTAAAAGCCCTCGAGCGTGATACCACATTGCTGGAAAAAGTAAAGAGACCTTTTCCCAGAATATCTTATGATGAAGCAGTTGAGATCCTTAAAAAGAACAATATAGAATTTGAATATGGTAATGATCTTGGCGGTACTGATGAAACTGTTATTTCCAATCAGTTTGACAGACCTGTAATGGTTCACAGGTATCCCTCCGAAGTAAAAGCTTTCTATATGAAGCGCGATCCTGAAAATGAAAAGTTTGCTCTTGCAGTAGATGTATTGGCTCCTGAAGGTTATGGAGAAATAATCGGCGGAAGTCAGAGAGAGGATAATTATGATCTGCTGCTCGGAAGAATTAAAGAGCACAATCTGCCTCAGGAAGCGTTCGAGTGGTATCTTGACTTAAGAAGATTTGGTTCTGTACCTCATTCCGGATTCGGTCTGGGTGTTGAAAGAACAGTTAGCTGGATTTGCGGTCTTGAACATGTTCGTGAGACAATTCCTTTTGCAAGAATGATTTACAGAAATACACCATAACAGATAAATGCCAATGTCTTTAGAGTTAGTAATTTTTATTGTATTTGCAGCGGTGGCAGCAGTGACTGCCATCCTGATGGTAGCTCATCGAAATCCCATAATGAGCGCGATATTCTTAATTATAAATTTCTTCTCACTTGCCGGATTATATCTTTTATTAAACGCGCAGTTTATATCGGTTGTACAGGTGATAGTATATGCCGGCGCGATAATGGTGCTTTTCCTTTTTGTTTTGATGCTTCTGAACACGCGGAATGAGGAGCATTTTCTCGCGGCGAAAGGGAAGGTTAAGATATTCGCATTGGTGATTGCAGCTCTGGTATTTGTTCAGATAGCATACCTGATATTTTTTACATCTCCGTCGGCAGGATTGAATCCGGATGTTCAGAGAAGCATTGAAGCAGGTAAGATTGAATCTATCGGCAGGGAGTTGTATACGAATTATATTTTGCCGTTTGAGGCTGCGGGATTTTTGCTGCTTGCGGCAACGATAGGCGCACTGGTATTGGCAAAGAAGAAGTTTGAGTAGAATGGGGTTATCCGACCCTTTCAGGGTCGTGGGTGCTGGTGATTTTTTTACCCAGGGTTGAGCCCCGGGAAAAAAAGACGGGGCTCAACCCTGGGCTGATAGATCTAAGCCCTTCGGGCTTTGGTTATAGAGATGTTTTAATTGTGAGCCAGCCGCGGGCGGGTAAGCGGCAACGGGCGCGCTGGTATTGGCAAAGAAGAAGTTTGAGTAGAATGGAATTATCCGACCCTTTCAGGGTCGTGGTGTGCTGGTGATTTTTAACCCAGGGTTGAGCCCCGGAGGAAAAAGACGGGGCTCAACCCTGGGCTGATATATCTAAGCCCTTCGGGCTTAAGTTATGAGATGTTGCAGTTGAGATAATGCATTGATGAAGATGTCCGGCAAACGCGGGCGGGTAAGCGGCAACGATAGGCGCGCTGGTATTGGCAAAGAAGAAGTTTGAGTAGAATGGAATTATCCGACCCTTTCAGGGTCGTGGTGTGTTGGTGATTTTTAACCCAGGGTTGAGCCCCGGGGAAAAAGACGGGGCTCAACCCTGGGCTGAAATATCTAAGCCCTTCGGGCTAAGTTATGAGATGTAAATTGTGAGAATGTAATACATTGGCGGGAACGCAGAACGGAGTTGGAATTCTATATTTCGACTTCGGATTAACATTTATGTTCGTTTACATTTTCTGCAACCCAGCCCGCGGCTTGCCGCGGCTCTACAAGAGTGTGTTCAGTTGAGAGAATGTGATACAAGAAGTTTGTTTATAAAAAACCCATCATTATTATATGAATTTAATACCGATAGAATATTACCTGGTACTGAGCGCGTTTATGTTCACTACCGGCATTGCCGGTGTGCTTGTACGTAAAAATGCGATTGTTGTTTTTATGAGCATTGAGTTAATGCTCAACTCTGCAAACTTAACACTCGTTGCATTTTCTTCTTACCTGGGCAGCTCAACAGGACAGGTATTCGTTTTCTTTGTTATGACCGTTGCCGCAGCTGAAGCGGCTGTTGGTCTGGCGATTATTATTGCGATATTCCGCAATAAATTAACTGTTAATATTGACGAAATAAACATCTTTAAATGGTAAATACGGATGATTGATTATATCTATTTAACCATACTGCTGCCGCTTGCCGGATTTTTGATAAATGGTCTCTTCGGTGCGAAGATGAAAAATGAGAAAGTTTCCGGCTGGATTGGAAGCGGTACTGTGGGCATATCATTTTTAATCTCCGCAGCTGCTTTCTTTGAGACACTTGCGCTGCCTGTTGATCAAAGAAGAAATATTGTTGAGCTATTCAGCTGGCTTAAGACAGGCGAACTTGATATAAATATTGCTTACCAGGTTGACCAGTTATCAATCGTAATGGCGCTTATAGTTACCGGAGTTGGTTTTTTAATCCATGTTTATTCGATCGGTTATATGCATGGTGATAAAGGTTTCTGGAGATTTTTTGCCTACCTGAATCTTTTCATCTTTGCAATGATGAATTTAATTCTTGCTGATAACTTTGTTCTTCTTTTCCTGGGGTGGGAAGGTGTTGGACTTTGTTCATATCTGCTGATCGGGTTCTGGTACAACAGAAAATTTGAGAAAGGAACCACGAGTCAGGCTGCAAAGAAAGCTTTTGTTGTTAACAGGATTGGTGATTTTGGTTTTCTTCTTGGAATGTTTTTAATCTATCTAACGTTCGACAGTCTTAATTTCGTTGAAGTGTTCAGAAAAGCAGAACTCTTTCCGGTTTCTGAAGAGGTATTCACCTTTATTGCTTTATTTCTGTTCATAGGCGCCACTGGTAAATCAGCACAGATTCCTTTATTTGTATGGCTGCCAGACGCAATGGCTGGTCCGACTCCGGTTTCGGCATTAATACATGCCGCCACAATGGTAACGGCAGGTGTATATATGGTTGCAAGATGTTCAATCATTTTTGTTTCAGCACCAATGGTTCTCTCTATTGTTGCTGTGATTGGATTACTGACTGCTTTTTTTGCTGCCACAATTGGATTAGTACAGAACGATATTAAAAAAGTATTAGCTTATTCTACTATCAGTCAGCTTGGCTATATGTTCCTTGCTCTTGGTGTAGGAGCTTTCAGTGCGGGAATTTTCCACGTAATGACACACGCTTTCTTCAAGGCGCTATTATTCCTCGGTGCCGGTTCTATTATTCACGCAATGCATGATGAACAGAATATTCAGCATTACGGCGGATTGAAAAAATATATGCCTGTAACATATTTAACATTTTTAATTGCCGCACTCGCGATATCAGGATTTCCGGGGTTATCAGGCTTTTTCAGTAAAGATGAAATACTATGGTACTCATATGCGCAGGGCAGTCTGCTCTATTGGATCATTGGTGTATTTACCGCAATGATGACCGCATTTTATATGTTCAGATTATTCACCCTTACATTTCTCGGAAGAGAAAGATTCGGGCATGATCATCATCCTCATGAATCACCGAAGTTAATGACAATTCCTTTGATAGTTCTTGCACTGCTTTCAGTAGTAGGCGGATATGTTGGAGTACCCAGTGTATTCTCTGGTGAGCATGGAAACTTATTCCACACATGGCTTTCACCTGTTTTCAGAAGTGCTGAAAGAAAACTGGATTTTTATGCTGAGCATTCAGTAGTTGAAGAATTATTACTTATGGCAATCTCTGTTATTGCCGCGCTTGCAGCTATCTGGGCCGCTTACCAGATATACACCAGAAGAATTGAGATTGCCAATAATATCTCGGCAAAGTTTAATAAAATATACAGGCTGCTGCTTAATAAATATTATGTTGATGAGGTTTATGAGGCAGCGGTTGTTAAACCGATTCAACTTGGCTCTGAAAAGTTACTCTGGAAATTTACAGATAACAAAATTATTGACGGGGCAGTTAACGGCACCGCATACCTGATTGAGAGAGCAGGAACTCTGATACGTCTGTTACAAACCGGAGCGACTCAGTTCTATGCTTTAATAATGATAGTAGGCATTGTAGCAGCTTTATTCTGGATAATATTGAGTTTATAACATATGGAAAATACTTTATTACTTACATACCTTTTACTAATTCCGCTTGCCGGAAGTATTCTCATTTTACTGCTCAGCAATAAAAATGAAAGAATTATCAGGTGGAGCGGGCTTGCTGTTTCAATACTGGTATTTATTGTTTCATTGATTGCGTACTTCCGTTTTGATCCCGGGAACGGGGGATTTCAATTTGTTGAAAAGGTGCTGTGGATAAAGAGTCTGGGCATCAGTTATCATATAGGTGTAGACGGAATATCTCTGTTACTTGTTCTGCTTACAACATTCCTTACTCCTCTGACTTTACTTTCCACATGGAAGAGCATCAATAAAAAAGTAAAAGAGTTTACATTCTTTATGCTTCTTCTGGAAGTTGGCATGCTTGGTGTTTTCATGTCGCTGGATATGTTTCTATTCTACATCTTCTGGGAAGCCATGCTTATACCGATGTATTTTATTATTGGATTATGGGGCGGTGAGCAGCGTGTATATGCAGCAGTAAAATTCTTTATATATACTATGGCCGGAAGTCTTTTGATGCTGGTCGCGATTATCTGGATTGGTGTATACGCATCACAATACACGGGATCATTCACAACTGATTTAATTGAACTTTATAAAGTAGGTCCCACTGTACCTCAGACTATTCAGACATATATGTTCTTTGCGTTTTTCCTGAGCTTTGCAATTAAAGTACCGGTATTTCCGCTTCATACATGGTTACCCGACGCGCACGTTCAGGCTCCTACTGCCGGCAGTGTTATTCTTGCAGGAGTACTGTTGAAGATGGGTACATATGGAATGGTAAGATTTTGTATTCCTTTATTTCCTCAGTCTGCTATGGAATTCGCCCCTTTTATTTCTGTGCTGGCAGTAATAGGAATAATTTACGGCGCATTGGTTTCAATGGTACAGACAGATATGAAGAAGCTTGTTGCTTATTCTTCCGTTTCACATTTAGGATTTGTGGTGCTCGGTGTTTTTGCTTTAACGGCAGAGTCGTTTCAGGGTGGAGTTATACAGATGATAAATCACGGACTTTCAACAGGAGCGTTATTCCTTCTGGTTGGAATGATATACGACAGAACACATACGCGTGAAATTGCCCAATACGGCGGAATTGCCAAAATTGTTCCTGTATTCTCAGTTGCTCTGATGCTTGCATCATTGTCCTCAATAGGTTTACCAGGATTGAATGGATTTGTTGGTGAATTTCTTATACTTCTGGGTTCATTCAAATCATCAGTTTTAGGAAGCTGGTGGTTTACGGTATTTGCGGCAACGGGTGTAATATTTGCGGCGGTATATCTTTTATGGATGTATCAGAGAGTAGCGTTTGGTGAAGTAAAGCATGCCCGGTTGAACAAGCTGACCGATTTATCAGCCAGAGAATTGGTTGTATTAATTCCTATTTTTATATTCATTATATGGATAGGCATTTATCCCGGTACATTTTTAAGCCTTACCGAAAGAGCGAGCAATACTATTATTCATAATGTTCTTTCAGCGCCGGCAGCCTTACCGCAAGATGTTGTAACAGAATAGGAACTGCATGCACGCTAAAATTAAGATATTGTTTTTTGTCATACTTTTATTTCTGAGCTTTCATGTTTCGACCTATGCTCAGGCGGATCAGGATACTACAATGATCCAGCCCATTGCAGAAACAGCTCACGAACTCCCTGAAGCTTTTATGGTTATTCCATTTGTTCTACTGCTGCTGGCCATAGCCACGGGGCCGATCCTTTATAAACATTTCTGGGAACACAATTATCCAATAATATCAATCATATTAGGACTTATAACCGTTCTTTACTATCTGATATTTCTGGGTGATACACACACACTTCTGCATACATTTGCCGAGTACCTTTCGTTTATTGCACTGCTGAGCTCATTGTTTGTGGCATCGGGCGGCATCCTGATTAAGGTAGATAAAAAAGCTACACCATTAGCAAATGTAATATTCCTGCTGATCGGCGGTGTGCTGGCAAATATAATTGGTACTACAGGAGCATCCATGCTTCTGATCAGGCCATTTATTAAAATGAACAAGGACAGGATCTCTGCGTATCATATTATTTTCTTCATTTTTATTGTGAGTAATGTAGGCGGTGCTTTAACTCCCATTGGTGATCCTCCATTGTTCTTAGGATTTTTAAGAGGAGTTAATTTCTTCTGGTTTTTCGAGAACATATGGTTTATCTGGTTACCGACTATATTAATGGTAGCTGCTATTTTTTATGTAGTAGATTCACGTAATAAGAAAGGTACTGAATCTACAGCTTCAGATTATACCGGAAAGATTGAGTTCAGAGGCACCAAAAATTTGTTATATCTGGGTATTATTCTCATTTCTGTTTTTATTGATCCGGCAGTAATCAGCTGGGTACCCTCACTTGTTCCGCTTCCATTCGGAATAAGAGAAATAATAATGTTCTCAGTAGTTTATTTCTCCTACAAAACTGCGGATGAGGAAATACTAAGGGATAATGAATTTGATTTTGAGCCCATAAAAGAAGTTGCTTTTCTATTTATCGGTATATTCGCGACTATGATACCCGCTCTGCAACTTATCGCGCATGAGGCAAGATTATATGGTGATAGTTTAAATGCAGGAGTATTTTACTGGGCAACGGGAATACTATCAGGATTTCTTGATAATGCTCCAACTTTTCTGAATTTCCTCAGTGCGGCTATGGGTAAGTTTGGACTTGATATAAATGTTCAGGCGCAGGTAAAAGAATTTGTTGTAGTAGACGAGATATATCTTGTCGCAATATCAGTTGCCGCGGTATTTTTCGGCGCTATTACTTATATCGGCAACGGTCCCAATTTTATGGTTAAAGCAATAAGTGAACGTGCCGGTATAGTGATGCCGACGTTCTTTGTATACTTATTCAAGTATGCTGTTACAGTTCTGATACCTATATATATAATAATCTGGTTAATATTTTTTTACGGACATGGGTGAAAAATATGAAAACATTAGATGAAATTATCAGCAGTAAAGTAAACGGTTTATATTACGGCTGCAGAATGCTTCTTCCTTTTACAGGAACAATACTGAAGATGGTTATTGAGGATGATATTATTATGGATTTTTCTCCACGTTCTAAGGATATAACTTTTGTGCAGAAGGAGAACTATACTGATATATATCTCCACAATTATAAAAATTTATCTGATGCAGTAAACAAGTATGAACATATAAAGATGATCGTAGTTGAGCAGGGTAAAGATATTTTTGATTTCAATAATCACAGGAAGATTGCTGTTCTCGTGGAAGAAGATCATAAACTAATAATTGAAGAATTAGATAAAGACATTTTATTTATAGAGTAATTATGATAAATAATATTCAGGAATTTTATTCACTCATCCCATTTATAATTGTTGGAATTGGTATTCTGACGGCTGTGATCATAGAGATGTACTCCTCAAAAAGCAGAGAGATACTTCCCTGGTTTTCAGTGTTCGTCCTTGCTGCTTCTGCTATTTATCAATTATATACCCTGAACAATACCGCTGTTCTGCTAAATGGAATGCTCGCGGCAGGGGGTAATTCCGGAATATTCAACTTCCTTTTTACGACCGGTGCAATGCTGGTGGTATTAAGTTCAAAAGACTATTTACAAAAGTACGGCAGTTATTACGGAGAATATTATATTCTGCTGATGAGTTCTGTGCTGGGAATGATGCTTATGGCAGGGGCACAGGATCTCTTCACAATTTTTCTTGGACTTGAACTGATGTCCATTCCATTTTATATTCTTGCGGGAATAAACAGGAAGAAGCATACTGCTAATGAATCTGCTCTGAAGTATTTTCTTCTTGGCGCATTTGCCACCGGATTCATTGTATATGGTATTGCCCTGATATATGGAAGTGTACAGTCAACTTCAATTCCCGCAATTCTGAATAAATTCAATGATCCTGCAAAGAATATTTTATTTTATGCAGGAATGCTTTTATTCCTGGTGGGCTTTTCATTTAAGATAGCAGCATTTCCATTTCATATGTGGGTGCCTGATGTTTACCAGGGAGCCGCTACTACTGTTGCAGCTTTATTTTCTACTGTAGGAAAAGCAGCAGCATTCAGTGTGCTTATAATTGTACTTGGTATTGGTGTCAGTACAGTAAATCAAGTATTCGCTCCTTATTTTGCCGCGATTGCAGTTTTTTCAATGTTGTACGGAAGCATAGTAGCTATTTCACAAAAGAATATTAAAAGAATGCTTGCTTATTCTTCCATTGCTCACGCCGGATATATGTCAATTGGTCTGGCTGCAGGTAATTATGAAAGCGCTGCAGGAATTATATTCTATCTGGCAGCTTACATATTTATGAATATCGGCGCGTTCGGAATAGTGGCAATGGTTGAAGGAGAGAATGATTCTAAATTAAGTATTGATTATTATACCGGATTAAACTCAAAGAAACCATTATTCGCAGCTTTATTATCGTTATTTATGTTTGCACTGGCAGGTATTCCTCCTATGGCTGGATTTTTTGGTAAATACTATGTATTTATTGCTGCTATACGTGCTGATCTTACGTGGCTTGCCATAATTGGAGTAATATCAAGCGCAATAAGCGCTTATTTTTACTTAAGAATTATTGTGCTTATGTATTTCAGGGAACCGGAGATGGAATACGCCGTAAACAACAGTAAAGCTGGACTGGTGGCGGTTATTGCATCCGGGGCATTTGTTATGATGTTTGGTTTATTTCCGGGTACCTTGCTGGATTTGATTGTATCGTTTATTAAGTGATCTGAATCTGAAGTCAGAAGAGCAAACCGAAGAATTAAAACCATTGATTTAAGGAAATCCGGTTATGATACCATTATTTTCCGCGGCACAAATAAAGGAAGCGGATAATTATGCCATTAATACTCTGGATATTCCAGGGTTAATATTGATGGAAAATGCTTCCTCCTCAATTTATAATTACTCAGTCGACTTTTTTAATCTTAATCCCTCACAACCCATTGGTATACTCTGCGGAAAAGGAAATAACGGCGGTGATGGTTTTGCTCTCGCAAGGCATTTTGGGAATAAGGGTTATGCTGTTAAGGTAATATACCTTGCCGGTGATAATGAACTTAAAGGAGATGCTCTGCAGAATTTCAATATTCTGAATAATCTTTCTTCATCAGTTGAACAGCTTGTCCTCATAAAATATCAGACAATTAAAGACCTTAAAACCCTGAACGAATCATTTGTTATATTTGATGCTCTTCTTGGAACGGGATCAAAAGGTGAATTAAGATCCCCATATAAAGAGATAATTTCTGAAGTAAACAAATTCAGCTGCAGAAAAGCGGCTGTAGACATTCCATCAGGATTGGATCCGGATACAGGTTCCGGTGAGATAATATTCAAGGCAGATCTCACAGTTACACTGGCTGAATTCAAGAGGGGTTTATTTTTTAACCAGGGGAAAGTATATTCCGGCGAAATCAGAAAGGGTTATATAGGTATTTCTGAGCAATTCTTCGATCAGGCAGAAATTTCAGAATATCTGATCGAACCGGAAGATGCAGTGCTGCCTGAAAGGAAAAATAACATAAATAAGTATTCGGCCGGAAAGGTATTAGTAATTGCAGGATCAGGCAAAATGGCGGGTGCGCCGGTATTAACTTCAAACGCAGTATTAAGGGTTGGTGCAGGCGCAGTTTATCTTGCATTTCCGTCATCAATAAAAACCACGGCACAGGCAAAAGTCAGCGAAGTGATAATTCATCCTTATATGGATGAAGGTCAGGAAATTTTTACTGATATGGCGTTTGAAGATCTTAGTGAAAGATTGAAATGGATGGATGTGCTGGCCATTGGTCCCGGACTAGGCCGTGCAGATAAAACAATAGATGCTGTGATTAAAGTAATTGAGCAGAGCAGGAATAAGAGAATAATTATTGATGCGGATGCAGTCTTCGCGCTTAGTAACAACCGGTATAAAGAAATTAGTTTGAAAAACTGTGTATTAACTCCACATACAGGAGAGTTTGCAAACTTAATAGGCATTAGTACAAAAGAATTAGGTGAAGATCCTTTAAGGTATGGCCGTTCTTTTGTTGAGGAGACCGGATCATATCTTGTACTTAAAGGAGCACCAAGTATAATATTTAATCCCGATGGTGAAGTTTTTATAAATTCAGCAGGAAATAATGGAATGGCAAAGTTCGGCACCGGCGATGTTCTGACAGGGGTGCTGGCGGGAATTCTGGCTCAAACCGATAATATTGAGCAAGCGATTATTTCGGGCGTCTATATTCATAGCCTAGCTGCTGATCTTCTTGTTGAAAAAAGCACAGAATATGGATATACGGCTACAGATATTTCTAATAATCTACCAGCTGCTATTAAATTTCTAAAGGATTCAATTGTATAATTATCTTGAAAAAAACCGGTTTACACTAATCTATTTTCCTCTTGCGTTGTATTGGATTGTGCTTTTTACTGCAACTACACTTCCCGGAAGCCAGGTGCCTAATGTTGGCTTCGGTGATAAATCATCGCATTTTTTTGGTTACCTTGTGTTAGGGTTTTTACTAAATCTTACCTTAATATTCCAAAGAAAATCCAGGCGCTTATCTGAAAGTCCATTCTTTTTTACCATTTTAATATGTACACTTTACAGTATTATTGATGAAACTCATCAAATACTTATACCCGGAAGATATTTTGAGTTATTTGATCTGGGGGCAGATCTGGCTGGTACTCTGACAGGAGTATTACTGGTGAAAGTCTTTTTGAAAATGCCTGAAAAAGAAAGAACATTCAGGCAAAAAGCTTAAAATTCGCTTAAATATTGACCATTATTGAACATCAGGAACAAAAGGGAAATTACAGGGTCAAACAGATAGAAATTAATTGACAAATCTGAAGGTATTTAGTAAGTTTCATATAGATATTTATTGATCAAGGAGGCATTAAAAATTGGCTTTAAGAAAGAATCCGAAATACGATTTGAAGCTGAAGTATAAGAGAGTATTTGAAATAAGCGTTATTATTTCATTATTACTTTTGATTGTAGCATTCAAATTCTTCCCGAAGCTTGAGAAGCAGAAAGTTGTTATTGAACAAGCTCAGGAATTGGTTAACGTTCAGGATGTTGATATTACCAGGCAGGAGAATAAACCACCTCCACCGCCTAAGCCGCCTATTCCAATTGAAGCTCCTTCAGATAACGTACTTGAAGACATTGAAATAGGAACCACAGAAATTGATGAAGAAGCCGAGATAGCTGCTCCTCCACCTCCAAAAGTAGAAACAAAGAGGGTTGAAGAAGAACCGGTATTCTTCGTAGCAGTAGAAGAAATGCCTGAGCCGATCGGTGGTATTCAAGCCATTCAGAATAAAATTGTTTATCCTGAAATTGCAAAGAGAGCCGGTGTTGAAGGACGTGTATTCATTAAAGCTTTCGTAGATGAAGCAGGAAATGTATCAAAAACCGAAGTTATAAAAGGTATTGGTGCAGGATGCGATGAAGCAGCTGAGGCTGCAGTAAGAGCGACTAAGTTCAAACCCGGAAAGCAAAGAGGTAAGGCAGTAAAAGTACAGGTATCGGTACCTATATTGTTCAAACTGCAATAGAATATGTTAACAGAAAAAGCCCCGGTTCGGGGCTTTTTGTTTCCATTCACCACTTCCAAATTGACATTCGAAAACTACAATAACACTATAAAATATTTAGCACTGTAAAGTAAACAGACAGCATCTTTCTTTATTGAATAAGATTTAGCAGCAGCATTAACGAAATTTTCATTGCGGATAATCTTTGATCACCGACAGATTTCTTCAGTTCACCGATAACACATTCCGTATCTAAAAGTCATCCCATATTTTAGTACCTATAATGAACTTAGTAAGAGGGTAAAACGTTAAAATTCAATACTATTTACGAGTTATCTGCATCACCCTTTTATCATTCATTATACCCAATTAAATGAACAAACAGGAGATCTTGTGAGAAGACAGTTGATTTTTGTACTTATTGTGTTTTCGGGAATTATTTCGGCACAGGATAATAATGAAGTAATTAAGTTGAATCTCGAGAAAAGTATTGAGCTTGCCCTTGAGAACAATCATGACATAAGGAAAGCCGAACTCGACAGGCAGAAGGCGCTTGAACAGGTTGATGAAGCCTGGGGTACGGCGTTGTTCCCAAAGATTGATGCAGCAGCAAGTTATAACAGAGCAATTAAACTTCCGGTATTTACTTTCCAGGTTGAAACACCGGAAGGACCGGTAACTCAATCATTCAGAATGGGTGCTGACAATACATTAAGTGCCTCACTCAGTGTTGAGCAGACATTATTCAGCGGATCTGTTTTCCTGGCTGTAAGTACCGCAAGAGTATATGCAAACATCTCTGATAAAGCGTTTAAGGCTACGAGAGAAAACATGATTGCCCACGTAAAGAAGGCTTATTATTCTGTTCTTGTCGCAAAAGAAGTTGTAGAACTTTCCAGGCAAAATCTGAAGTTATCTCAAGATAATCTTAAGAATGCTGAATCGATGTACAATGCAGGATTGATATCCGAATATGATCAGATAAAGGCCAGAGTTCAGGTTCAGAATCTGATACCCAATGTTAAACAAACTGAGAATGCTTTAATATTCAGTGAAAACCTTTTGAAGATTTTGACCGGTCTCGAAGTTAATCGGAGAATTCAGATAGATGATTCGCTAAGCTTCAAAGAAATGAACATACCTGAATCCGAAGCTGAGAATATATTAGTTGAAAATAACTCCACATTAAACCAGCTGAAACTGCAAATACAATTTCAGGATAAACTTGTTTCTTACCAGTTCTCTCAGCACTTTCCGGAGTTATCAGTAGTAGGAAACTGGCAGTCGCAAGCCCAGGAAAATGATGAAAGACATCTGAATAATTATGTTTTCAGAAATGCAATATCAGCAGGCTTAAACCTTCGTATACCGATATTCAGCGGGGGACAAACAAGTTCAAGAGTGCAGCAGGCAAAGATAGACAGAATGAGAGTTAATGAAGATTATGTTCAAACAACGAAAACTTTAAGAAACCAACTGCAGAACACATTGTTAAGAATTAAAGAGACCAGGGAATTAATGGAAGCATATAATGGAACAATTGCACAGGCACAAAGGGGTTATGAAATTGCTGTTAAAAGGTTTTCAGCCGGATTAGGCACCCAGCTTGAAGTTGTTGATGCACAGGTAGCAATGACGCAGGCAAAAGTAAATTATTTAAGCGCAGTTTATGACTATTACAGTTATAACGCGGATTTTGAACAGTTATTAGGAAGATAAAATTAAATACAGAGGAAAAAAATGAGAAGATACTTGAATAAGATATTAGTTGTTTTATTCGTTATTACGTTAAGCGCTGCGCTAGTCTCATGCGGTGAGGCAGATGGAGCTGAACAACAAAAAGCAGATCAAAATAATCAAAACGAAAAACTCAGTAATGTCAGAGTTGAAAGTGTTCAGGAGCAGGACTTCAATGATTTTATATCTGTGGTCGGGACAGTTAAAGCTGCCGAAGAAGCAGACCTGAGTGTTGAGGAAGGCGGCGTTATAAAAAGAATCAAGCATGATAAAGGAAGTTACGTAAGTAAAGGCGATACCATTATTGTTCTTGAAAATAAGATATATAAAGCAAACCTTGACGCAGCAAAAGCACAGTATGATCTTGCTGAAATGTCTTACCAGAAACAGCTGAAAATCTATAAGGATAATGTCAGCAGTGAATTCCAGATGCTTCAGTCCAAGTACGAACGCGACGCAGCTAAAGCAAATTATGAGCTTATGAAGGCCAGATATGAAAAAACTTTCATAACAGCTCCTTTCTCAGGAATTGTTGACGCTACTTTATTTGAAACCGGTGAACTGGCTCCTCCTATGAGCAAGGTAGCGAGAGTAATAAATCCGAATTCAATTCAGATTGAAGCAGGTATTCCGGAAAGATATATGACAAACATCAGGAATGGCGGAACAGTAAAGGTAAGGATCAGAGAAGTATCTGACGAAGAGATCCCGGGAAAGATCTCTTATGTAGGATCTTCTGTATCCAATGTAAACAGAACTTTTCCAATAGAAGTACAGGTATCTAAAAATGGTAATAAAATAAAACCAAATGTGAGTGCAGAGATACTTGTATCAATGGAAAAGCTGGATAATGTTTTTGTGATTCCTGAAGAAGTTATTACCAAGACAGACCTGGGAGATGTTGTTTATGTAGCTCAGGATGGTAAAGCAAATTTGAAAGAAGTATCTGTTATATCCCGTTATAATAACAGGGCAGCCATAACAGGATTAGAACAGGGTGACAAGTTGATAGTTGTGGGATACCAGAACCTGGTAAGCGGTGAAAAAGTTAATGTGGTTAATTAAGGGTATATAAATGAAAATATCTAATGTAGCAATCGATAACAGGACAAGTGTTTTTATACTCGTTTTCATAATAGCTCTCGTAGGTTTAATATCATATATAAATCTGCCTCGTGAGGCATCACCGGACATATCTATTCCCCTGGTAATAGTTTCTACTCCTTACATCGGGGTATCGCCGGAAGACATTGAATCGCTAATTACACAGCCGATCGAGAAGGAAATAAATACCATAAGTGAAGTAAAGGAAATTACTTCTTCTTCTTATGAAGGCTATTCAATTATCCGTGTGGAGTTTGAAAGCGGTTATGATATAGATGACGCATTACAGAAAGTTCGTGATAAAGTAACAAAAGCTGAACCTGATCTTCCTCCTGATGTTGAAAAACCTGAGATCATTGAAATTAACTTTTCGGAATTTCCTATTTATACATTTACTATATCTGGTCCTTATGGTTTAGTGAAATTAAAAGATGTTGCCGAGGAGCTTGAAGAGGAAATAGAGAATATTGACGGCGTGCTTGATGTTAAAATGTCGGGCGGACTTGAACGTGAAGTAAAAGTTGATATTGATGTAAATAAACTTAACTATTACAACATCAGGTTTGATGATATTACAGATGCTATCAACAATGAAAACCGGACAATACCAGGCGGTTCAATTGATGTGAACAACGCCAGCTTTCTGGTAAGAATTCCCGGTGAGTTTGATAAACCTTACATAATTCAGGATCTGGTTGTAAAAATTAAAGAGGGCAAACCTATTTATGTAAAAGATATTGCTGATGTTTCATACTCATTTCAGGACAGAACAAGTTACTCCAGGTTAAATGAAAATGAGAATGTTACAGTTGAGGTATCAAAGCGGGTAGGCGCGAACATTGTTAGAATTGGTGATCAGATAAAAGAAGTCCTTGAAAATAAAAGGAATGAATTACCTTCTGATCTGAAACTTTATACTTCAGTTGATTTCTCAAAAGACATTAAACAGCGTGTAAGAGATCTGGAAAACAATATATTTTCCGGACTCGTTCTTGTGGTTGGTGTTTTATTTTTCTTTCTCGGTGTAAGGAATGCATTCTTCGTTGGAATAGCAATTCCTCTCAGTATGCTGATCTCATTCATGATTTTCGAGTATATAGGAATAACGCTGAATTTTATAGTTCTGTTCTCTTTAATACTTGCTCTCGGTATGCTTGTGGATAATGCCATAGTTATTATTGAGAACATTTATAAATTTCTTGAATCCGGTGAATCTTTAATAAATGCTGCTAAACATGGAACAGCTGAAGTTGCATGGCCGATAACCACATCAACACTCACCACAGTTGTAGCATTCTTTCCAATGCTATTCTGGCCCGGTGTAGTTGGTGATTTCATGAGTTATCTTCCAATTACAGTTATTGTAACCTTATCATCATCCCTTTTTGTTGCTCTGATTATAAATCCCGTTTTCGCTTCGAGATTTATGAAACTGGAGCATGCTGATGATGTACCTAAAACAAGGTTCGAAAAAATAATACATCCTTTAAACAAAGTAACTCATTTTTTTGTTGATGTAATGCTTCCGAAGATTTTAGCGAGGTATGAGAAAGCTCTGAGATCTTCTTTAGGGCCTGTCAGAAATCCAAATACGGAAACCAGGGTAAACAAAAGAAACTGGCTGGGCATACTTGCTACACTTGTTTTAATCATGCTTACTTTTATGGGAACAGCAACTCCTGCTATACCTAATGCACTGGTACTTACTCTTGCGGTAATTGCAGGTCTTGGAATTATCTGGCTTTATACAAATCCCCGGCTGAGGGTACTTACCGGAACATTCCTTCTGCTTATCATCATTATGCTGGTCTACAGGGAATTTGACCATGGCGTTGAATTTTTCCCGACAACACAGCCGGAGAGAATATATATTAGTGTTGAAGCACCAACCGGAACGAACATCGAGATGTCGAATAAGATTGTAAAAAATCTTGAGAATAAGTTAAAGCCATTTCTTGAAATGGATGTAAGAGAGTATATTGCTAATGTTGGAGCATCAAACAATCCTTTTGACGGCGGATCAAGCACTCCCAATAAAAGTACGATCACAGTACAGTTCGTAGATTTCTTTGACAGGCAGCAGTCATCTTTAATTACAACGGAAATGATCAGAGATGCAGTTCGTGAGGTTGCCGGCGGGGAAATAGAAATTCAGAAAGAGGAGAACGGTCCTCCTGTGGGTCCTCCCGTAAACATAGAAGTCAGCGGAGATGACTTTTCGGTATTGGGTGAACTGGCAAGTAAAGTAAAAGAAGAAATAGAGCGTACAGAAGGCCTGGTTGATTTAAAAGATAATTATGATCAGGGACGACCTGAGCTAAGGGTAAACATTGACCGTGAGCGTGCAGCTATTTATGGAATGAATACTTCATTGATAGCTAACACAATCAGAACAGCTATTAATGGAGCTACAGCATCGAAATACAGAATAAATGAAGATGAGTATGATATCACGGTAAGGTTAAAAGACAGTCAGCGCGAAACTCCCGATGCATTGAATAACATGAATATTATTTACAATAACCAGGAAGGGAAAACACTCTCGGTACCTTTGATAAGTGTTGCATCAATTGAAAAATCCAAAGGTCCCGGTGCGATCAGGCGCAAAGATCTGAAACGTGTTATCACCATTTCCGGAAATGCGGCTGAAGGTTATAATCAAAATGATGTATTGAACAGGGTAAAGGCAAAGCTGGCAGGATTTGAATTACCGGGCGGTTATGAATTAGAATTTACCGGCCAGAATGAAGAGCAGGAAAAAGCAGGTGCATTTCTTATGAAGACATTCCTGCTGGTTATGCTGATGATATTCCTGATCCTTGTAGTTCAGTTTAACTCATTAAGCCAGCCGCTGATCATTATGTTCGCAGTATTTATTTCTCTTACCGGAGTGCTTATTGGATTAACCCTATGGGGATTACCATTTGGTATAATCATGACCGGAATAGGTATAATAAGTCTTGCCGGCGTAGTTGTGAATAATAACATTGTATTAATTGACTATGTGAATATTTTAAGGAAAAGAGGATTGACCAGGCGTGAAGCAGTTGTAACAGCAGGGTTAAGAAGGTTCAGACCTGTAACCCTTACTGCTATTACAACTGTATTAGGACTTATTCCGTTAACATTCGGATTTGGTTTTGACATATATTCATTTTCATTTGTAAGCGGCGGTGTTGATGTAGATTTCTGGAGGTCTATGGGAATAGCTGTAATTTTTGGTTTAACCTTTGGAACTGTATTAACATTGGTGATAGTGCCGGTTATCTATACAACTCTTGAGGATATTCCGTATGCTTACAGATCAGCTAAGGCAGACATCAAAGACGGTATGAGGCGGGTATTTGGAAGAAAAAAATGAAGTGATGGTTGAATGGATGAATGGGATGAATGGATGAATGGGATGAATGGGATGAATGGATGAATGATTGAATGATTGAATGGATGAATGGATGAATGGATGAACGTGGACCCCCGGGGATGAAAAATTTCCGGGGGTTTTTTATGTCCATACGAAAACGATTTCGAAATAGTCTTACCTTTTTAGTATTTTTGGTGAAAATATATTTGGATAATAATGGATCAATTCAGAAAAATTCTTGCAACTAATGATATATATAAAACAGATGATGATAAAGGCAGCCGTTTTCTACCGGCGCTAAGATTTTTTACCAAATATCTCAATGTTATTATCAGCTGCGGAAATGTTGCCAAGAAGGGGAAATATGGATCTGTTGCTTGGGTCAATTCGAGTCTGGATATTATGGAGGACCTTGAGCAATCAGGAGTAAAATTTGTAATAACCGGAATGCATAATATTCAGAAAGCAGAAGGACCGGTTGTTTTTGTTGGTAATCATATGAGCACGCTTGAAACAATGGTTTTGCCATGTATTATTCAGCCGGTAAAAGAAGTAACCTTTATTGTAAAACAGGAACTGCTGAAGGTGCCATATTTCGGATATATTATTAGTGCGAGGGATCCAATAGTTGTCGGCAGAAGTAATCCCCGTGAGGATCTGATCAGAGTTATTGATGAAGGTACTAAGTATCTGCAAAATGGCAGATCAATTGTTGTATTCCCGCAGAAGACCCGGAGCGATTATTTTATTCCATCTGAATTTAATTCTTTAGGTATTAAACTTGCTAAAAAGTCGGGAGTTAAGATAATTCCGCTCGCCCTGGTTACAGATGCCTGGGGTAATGGAAAGTATATCAAAGAAGCAGGGAAGATCGACCCTGCGAAAAAAGTACATTTTGCATTTGGCGAACCAATGTCTGTTAATGGAAACGGTAATGCCGAACATGAAAAAATACTTCAGTTCATCAGGGACAATATAGAAAAGTGGGGGAGAAGGGAAGTGATAAAGGAGTAAAGATTGTACTAAATAAATCCCACCCTGTTCACCACAATGAATCCCGAACACACAGTTATTTTTTTACGGCAATGTACCCATTTTCACTATTTAACATCTCTTTTGTAGAGCCAGGGCTCGCCCTGGCTGGGCTGCACTTAATGTAAATGAACATAAATTTATATCCGAAGTCGGGATGATGACTTGTGACTTCGTGTTAAGGTATCGTAAATTTTTATATTGTAAGACCCAGACGCGGCAAGCCGGCGTCTCTACGGCGGTGTATTACATTCTCGGGATTGAAGCATTTTGCCCGGGTTGGTTAAATTGTGGCTTCGTGTTAAGGTATCGTAAATTCTTATATTGTGAGACTCAGACGCGGCAAGCCGGCGTCTCTACGGCAGTGTATTACATTCTCAGGATTGAAACATTTTTTTTAGGAGCAAGAGTCCCTTCGGGTCCCCATGGGTCTCTTCCATATTATAAATTATTTTATTACTATTCGAATGAAAAAGTTTCCAGGATGAGTATTTTGGACAGGTGAAACTGCTGGAAGTGTCCAAAATGGACAAACACCAGGCAAATTTGGACAAATATCGTAATAAAAAGGGTAAAAACCGGAAATAAGAGATATATGGGTTTATTAAAAAATGCAAAATTGAGCGAAAAACTAATAATACTAATAGGATTGATACTGCAAAACAAGGTCCCCAGTTAAAATAGCCATTTGGAGTGTCCACCTGTCCAAAATACCCGTTTTTCCGGCAGCCAATTCGTATGTTAATCCTGCACTTTATATTTATTGATCCCCAAAGCACATGAATACGAATTTATCTACCGCGGTTTAATCACATCCTGAAAAGTATTTCTTGAAAAGACAAAATACTTTAGCTATTTTACAGCGCAATAATAAAAAAAATCCTGAGGGGATATGAATATTATAAAACCTGCCAGGTTAAATAAGGGAGACCTTATCGGAATTATCTCTCCTGCCTCAAGTCCCGATGATCTCACCAGAATAGAAAAAGGTGTATGTTACCTGGAAAAATTAGGCTACCGGACAGAAGTAGCGCCCAATGTTGGTAAAGTTAATGGTTATTTAGCGGGTACTGATGAGGAAAGAGTTTCAGATCTGCATTATATGTTTGGCAAAAAAGAAGTAAAAGCCATCATGTGTGTGAGAGGCGGATATGGAACACCACGATTATTGGATAAGATTGATTATAATCTTATCAAGAAGAATCCAAAAATATTTGTGGGTTATAGCGACATAACATCACTCCACCTTGCTATTCACAAGAAGACTGGTTTGGTTACTTTTGCGGGACCAATGTTAGCTGTGGATTTCTGGAACGAAGTGAGTTCATTTACAGAAGAAATGTTCTGGACCCTGATCAGCAGCAAGAAAAAATTCGGGAAGATATCAAATCCTGAGAATGAAAAGTTTTACGTTCTCAAAAATGGCAAGGCAAGAGGACAGCTGTTAGGTGGAAATTTTACTCATATGTTGTGCATCGCGGGAACTCCTTATCTACCGTCATTTGAAGAGAAGATATTATTGCTTGAAGAGATTGGTGAGGCTCCATACCGGGTTGACAGGATGCTTACTCATTTAAGACTTCTCGGGATATTTGAAAAGATAAAAGCAGTCATCTTAGGAAGGTTTGTTGATTGCTATGAATCAGATCAATACAAAAAGTCGCTTACCTTGAACGAAGTAATTGATGATCATTTCCGTAATGTAAAATTCCCGGTTATCTACAATTTTAAGCATGGACATATTAAAGATAATATAACGGTGCCGCAGGGAATAAATTACCGTCTGGACACATCTGATCACACAATAGAAATAATGGAAAGCGCGGTAGAATAATTTTTTTAAACAAGGGAATTATTTCTTGCTTTAGATATGGGGTTTAGGTAGTTTTCGACAATAAAAAGGATATCATTGTATGAATATTCGTGATTTAATAAACTATTTTTCGGAGGAAAAATGAAAAAATTCTACGGAATAGTACTTATTGTTTTGTTAATGACCGGGATGAGTTTTGGTCAATTTGCTAAACTTTGGGAAATGAATGTTGGAACTCATGCATGGTTTGCTAATGATAACACGGCAAGAGGTATGGACATAAATCCAGTAACTAATCACATTCTTGTTGTAAGCAGAACAGGCGGTCACGCAATCTACGTCTTAAACTCTTTGACTGGTACAGTTCTGGATACCATGGATATGACTGGTGTAACAGGTGGAACCGCTGTACTAAATATTGTTCGTGTGGCTAATGATGGAGTGATATATGCTTGTAATCTTGTCCTAGATAATCAAATTTTAAAGATTTACAGGTGGTCTAATGAAACTGCTGCCCCTACTGTAGCTTTTGAAGGTACTGTTACAAAAAGAGCAGGAGATGCTTTTAATCTTACCGGAACTGGTGTTAACACAAAATTATATGTAAGTGGTTCAGCTAATCCGGCGATTGAAGTATTTTCAACTACTGATGGACTTGTGTTTACGAAAGGAACTGCAATTACATTACCCGGAGCAGGATACGCCAGAGGAGGAATTTCTCCAATTGCTGATAATCAGGAAGGCGGATTTTGGGTGAATGGTGCAGGAACAGAAGCTGCGCATATAGATGGCAACGGTACGCTCATTAATGCTTTATCAGGAACAGTAGCTTCATCCGGATGGCAAAATATTGAATATTTTGAAAGAGCGGGAAAAAAATATGTAGCGTTGGTAGGAAAGAATCTTCCTGCGGATGGATTACAAGTGAAAATTTTTGATGTTACAGAATCAGAAAAATTCCCAAAACATTTTCTTACTTTTTCTCTTTCAAATGTATACAGTGCAAATACAAATGCAGCAGGCGATGTAAAAGTTGTTATAAACCCAAATGATGACTCATTTATTATTTATCAACTAGTAACAAATAACGGTATTGCTGCTTATAAGACAAACCTGATGACAATTGCTCAGGCGCGTGAAGATCTGAACGGCGATAACAAACCAGACAGACTTAACGATACTCTTACTGTTTATGGTGTTGTATATACACCAAACTATTTAGCTAGCTCTTCAGATTTAAGTTACTATATGTCTGATGGAACTGCAGCGGTTAACTTATATATTAATTACCCGAGTGGTGCAACACCTAAAGCATTGAGCTCCGGCGACAGTGTAATGGTTGTAGGAAAGATTGCTCAGTTCAGAGGTTTAACTGAACTTGATGCAATGGCTGAGGCCAATATAACAGTACTTAAGGACAGTGCAGTGATTCCTGCTGCTGTTGAAGTTACACTAGCACAATTTAAGGCCGCTCCGGAATCTTATGAGAGCAAATTGTTATTGATTAGAAATTTAAGCAAAGCTGGTACAGATGCCTGGCCTCTGGCAGCAGCAGATGCTAACCTGAAGGTTACTGATGGTACTGATACATTAATCTACAGAATTGACAAGGATACAGACGTAGACGGCAGTCCGGAACCAACATGGCCCAGAGACCTTATGGGTGTTATTACTCAGTATACCTCAACGAGCTCCGTTTTCAATGACGGATATCAGCTACAGCCTCGTGCAACAACAGATATTATTGCTCCGGTTCCGGTTGAATTGCTTTCTTTTAATTCAAAGGTTTCCGGCAATGATGTTAAATTATCATGGCAGACGGCTACCGAAACCAATAACATGGGATTTGAGCTTTACAGAAATAATGTAAAAGTTAAATTCGTACCTGGTTACGGAACAACGGCTGAAAAGAAATCCTATACTTTTGAAGATAAAGATCTGAATGCCGGTAAATATACTTACCGCCTGGTCCAGGTTGATTACAGCGGAGTTAAGGAAACAGTAGGAAATGTTGAGGTTGAAGTAAGTGCTGCTCCTGCAGTATTTGGATTAAACCAGAATTATCCAAATCCTTTCAATCCATCAACCGTAATTGCTTTTTCAATTCCAGTAGATGCCAAGGTTAGTCTTAAGATAATGAATATTATCGGTGAGGAAGTTGCTGATATTGTTAATTCAAATTTAAGCTCCGGCCAGCATCAGGTAACTTTCAACGCATCACATCTTAACAGCGGAATTTATTTCTATTCTATCCAGGCAAACGGAGTAGACGGAAGTAAATATTCAAGCACAAGAAAGATGCTGCTGATAAAGTAATTTCAGTTTAAGTTTCTAAAAAAGGCTGACGGTTGTCAGCCTTTTTTGTTTTAAAGCGAATGGGATAAAAGAAGGTAAATCCGGACTTGCGGGAGGGAAATGTTTACTAAAAAATCTCAACAATTCAAAGAAATAGTTTCTCTTTTTTAAGAAAAAATAAGCTTCTCCGTACTTTTTTCAATCCTTTTATATTAAATACTACTGGTATATTTATTGAAGCTTGGAATCATGAAAAATTTCGGTATTTACAACCGATACACAAGGTAATGATGCTGATAAATTGATTCTAATGAAAAAGTTGTGTATCTCTAAGGTAAGAGGATGAAGCTAGACGGAATACTAAATAAGCCGGATTTAACAAAAGAAGAGATCATTTATCTTCTTGAGCTTTCTGATTTTCGGAATACACGCCGTTTATTTGAAAGAGCCGATGAAGTACGCAAAACCTATTGCGGAGATGAGGTTCATCTTAGAGGAATAATTGAAATTTCCAATGTATGCGAACAGGAATGTCTGTATTGTGGTTTAAGGAAGAGTAATGATCACCTTGAACGCTACAGAATGGATCCTGATGAAATCATTGAAACAGCAAGAATAATAGCTAATATTGGTATAAGAACAATAGTTTTACAGTCCGGGGAAGATCCTACATTTGATACTGACCAGATATCATACATTATTTATTCAATTAAACAAATCTCAGATGTAGGAATAACACTAAGTTTGGGCGAGAGAAGCTTCGAAGAATACAAAACCTGGAAATATGCCGGGGCCGACAGATATCTTCTCAAACATGAAATCGCCAGTCCGAAATTGTACTCATTAATGCATCAGAATCAAAATATAAGAGATAGATTAACTCATATAGAATTTCTTAAATCGATTGGATACCGTGTAGGCAGCGGAAACCTGATAGGATTACCTATGCAGACGACAGAAGATATTGCAGATGATCTCTTGCTCTGCAGGGATATGGGAATAGACATGGCTTCTTTCAGTCCATTCATTCCTTCTCCTAATACTCCATTCAGGAATAAGCCTGTAGGCAGTGTTGAACTAACGTTAAAAACCATTGCTATAGGCAGGATACTGCTAAAGAACTGTCTTATTCCCGCCACAACAGCAATAGCTTCAATTGATACATTGGGCAGGGAGAAAGCTCTTCGTGTTGGCGCAGATGTTATTATGCCCAATTTCACACCTAAAGCATACAGGGATAAGTACTGTATTTATCCAAATAAGAGATTTGTTATTGATGACCCGATAAGCAATGCATCATACTTCCAGCATATGATCCTTTCAATGGGAAGAAAGTTAAGCAGTTCAAGAGGTGATTCTTTCAAATCAGCTCAACGCATGTCTAATATCATCTGATTCGCAATACTGTTGAATTTTCCTGATTTATTAAATAATTTTTACTGAATAATTTAAGAGTTAAAATGAAAAAATATTCTTATTGCTTAATAATCATCGTGCTATTTTTTTACGGATGCGGAAAGAACAACAGTGAATTATGGAATGAAGCTGTTGAGTTCCAGAAAAACAATAAAACAGACGAAGCACTGAAATCTTACCAGGAACTGGTTGATGAATTCCCTGACAGTTATGAAGCGCCGAAAGCTACATTTGAAATTGCCAAAATATATCATTCGAAGGGGATGAAATCTGACAAAAGCGCTTTGAAAAAAGCAATGGAATATTATAAAACAGTATATGAGAGGTATCCATCAAGCAGCGAAGCTCCGAAAGCTCTATTTATGACAGGATTTATTCAATCGAATGATCTTGTTAATTATGAGGCAGCAAGAGAAACATATCAGCTGTTTATACAAAAATATCCCACCCATGAAATGCGTGAATCGGCTCAGAAAGAACTTGATAATATGGGATTGAGTCCTGAAGAAATTTTAAGGAAAAATATTGAAGCAAAGAAATAATGATTGAAACTCAGGATTACAGAAGGTTTCTTGACCCTGCAGTTGTTTCCAGGTTAAACTCACTTGAGCTTAAAGCAAGACTTGTAGTAGAAGGATTTATGGTTGGACTACACCGGAGTCCATATCACGGATTCAGTGTGGAGTTTACGCAGCACCGTCCGTACATGCAGGGGGATTCACTTAAGAATATTGACTGGAAGGTTTACGGCAAAACTGAAAAGTATTTTATAAAGCAGTTTGAAGAAGAAACAAATCTCATCAGCTATATAGTACTTGACACAAGCAAATCAATGGATTTTGCCTACGGGCAGAATATTAGTAAACTTGAATATGCCTCAATACTGGCTGCCAGTCTTATGTATCTTATGGTCAGGCAGCAGGATGCAGCCGGACTTGCTTTATATTCAGATAAGATCGAAGCTATCCATCCGCCAAAATCATCAAGAGCATATCTTAACGAATTACTCAGGTCTCTTTCAGCAGTAAAAGCTTCGAATACAACTCATACAGCTGAATCACTGAATATAATTGCGGAAAAAGTAAAACGCCGGGGACTGGTAATTATCATTTCAGATTTCTTCGATGATCTGAATTCAGTGATGACTGCAATTAAACATTTCCGATACAAAAAGAATGAAGTAATCGTATTTCAAATTCTGGATCCCATTGAGAAAAGTTTTGCTTTCGGACGTGATGCAGTATTCAGAGATATGGAAACAAAAGAAGAAATGACAACTCAGCCTTATCAGATCCAGAAGTCATATCAAAATGCGATGAATGAATTTATTGAAACGATCCGGATAGAATGTCTGAATGCCGGCATAGAATATAATTTACTTGAAACTTCTGTACCTTTTGATAAAGCATTATTCAGTTACTTTAAAAAAAGAAGCAGATTATTATAATGGAGCATAAATGAAAGTTTACACTAAAGAGGATTTAAACGAATATAATTTCTCATTAACCTATGATGATATTAGTTTGATCCCTACTGCGGTATCCCGCATCAGGTCGAGAGCTGAATCGGTAACAAAATGTACATTTTTGGATATGGAGTTAGCAGTCCCGGTTATCTCTAGTCCCATGGACACAGTAACTGGTATGTCTATGGCTAAGGAACTAACGTCTCTGGGGTGTCTTGGTATATTGAACAGGTTCGATTCCTCGCTTACAGAGGTTCTCACAAAGCAGGGCATGGATGATATAAAAGGTGTAGCGATAGCCCTTAATACTGAAATGGATGTAATCGAAAAGTTAGCAGAACATGATTATGTTGTATGTATTGATACAGCGAATGCAAATAACAAAGCTGTACTTGCAAAAACTGAAGAAATTAAAAAAAGATTTAATCTGAGAATAATAGTGGGCAACATTGCGCATGGAGCAAGTCTGCAGCAGTTAGCTGATTCAGGGGCGGATGCTGTGCGTGTTGGAATCGGCAGCGGAAGTGTTTGTACAACTTCAATTCAAACGGGAATAGGGATAGGACAGGTATCTTCTGTTTTGAATGTCCTTTTTGAAAGGGAAACTAAAAAACTTAATATTGCTATTATCGCAGACGGCGGTATTAAGAATCCGGGTGATGTTACTAAAGCTATAGCATTAGGAGCGGATGTTGTTATGCTTGGAAGAATGCTTGCAGGAACGAAAGAAACTCCAAGTGATATAATTAAATATAACGGGCAGTTATGGAAGAAGTACCGCGGGTCAGCATCTTTCGGTGTTAAAATGAAAAATGAGTTTATTGAGGGTGAAGAAACAATGGTGGCCTATAAAGGTCCGGTTAAAAGTATTATTGACAGCATTTCAGATGGATTGAAGAGTGCGATGAGCTATATGAATTGTCTTACTCTTGATGAATTAAGAAATACGGAGACATTTGCAGTGCTAAGTAACAGTTCATTTTTGGAAAGACTGCCAAAGATGTGATAAGCTAATCTAATAGCTTCAATCTCTTAGACAATAACAATGCCGCCCCGTTAAGGGGCGAAGTTGTATCATGTACATTCGATCAATGATTCTTTACAGGAAGAATAATTCTGAATGTACTTCCCTGATTTAGTTTACTCTCAAATGATAACTTCCCGCCGTTTGCTTCAACAAATTCTTTACATATTAAAAGTCCAAGTCCGGTTCCGCTTTCTCCTGCAGTACCCTTTCGTTTTGCAATAGAATCAATTCTGAAAATGTTTTCCTGATCCTCTTCACTCATACCTGTTCCGTTATCGTGAAAGCTTAAAATTAATGAGCCATTTATTTGCTCTTCACGAATAATAACCTGTCCTCCTGAATAGGAAAATTTCACTGCATTACTCAGCAGATTCCTGAAAACTGTACAAAGTGTAAAGTAATCCGAATACACCGTTGTGCTTTCATTGATCTCTGAAATAATTCTGATTTGTTTTGATAAAGCCTGGTGAGACAGAACACTGATACTTTCTATAAGAGCATCTTTTACATAGAAGCATTTCTGTTTAATTGAAATAGATTCCATTTGGGATCTTGCCCAGAGCAGCAGATTTTCCAGCAGGTTGTGGGCAGCTTCTGAGGATTTAGTAATTATAGACATCATTTCAAGCTGTTCAGCCTTAGTATATCTATCATAGTTTTCTGTAAGTTCTCTTGATGAGTTTATAATCGCATTAAAAGGATTTTTCAGATCGTGACCGATAATTGAAAAAAGTTTATTCTTTTTAGTATTAAGCTCACTGAGTTTTTCATTAAGATCTTTTAACTGTTTATTTGTTTTCTTTTTGGTGAGATATTCCCTGAAAATGAGTACTGCAATAATAAGTATTGAAAAGGCCAGGATTCCCCAGATATAATTATATAGTTTTTGCTTATTGATCTCGGCCAATTGTTCCTGTTTCATTTTATCTATTTTATAATTCAGTTCAAGTTTTGATATTCTCTTGAATTTATCATCACTCTTAAGACTGTCTTTAACGTTCTGGTTTATAACAAGGTATTTATAGGCTTTCTCAAAATCTCCCATTCTATGGTAACCTTCCTGAAGAATATTTGATGAGATCGCTACATTTTCGAGAGATTTAATAGTACGTGCCTGATTAAGAGATTTAAGCGCATGTTCAACTGCAGGAATAATTTTATTCTGCTCCAGTAATATTTGTGCTATTCTGGTTTCAGAATTAGCTATGCCAAGATAATCATCATACTCTCTGTAAAGATTAAGAGATTCATTCATAAATTTCAAGGCGGGTTCATACTGCTGCATATCAATATATAACCTGCCGATATTAGCCAGTGAATTAGCCTCAGATTTTGTATTACCTATTTCCCGGTTAATCTTCAGAGATTCCCGGTACTCCATCAGTGCACGGTCATAATTTTTCTTGAGCCGGTAGATATCACCAATATTATCTTTGATAATACCGATGCCCCTTTTATTGCCTGTTGCCATGCGTACTGCAAGTGATTTTTGAAGGTAATTGAGAGATGTATCATATTCCCCTAAGGCCATATAAACCAGGCCTATATTATTATATGAGGTCGCAATTCGGGTTTTATCGCCAATCTCTTCTCTCAGCTTTAATGCCTGTAGATGATAGTCAATCGAGCGCAGATATTCAGCCTGGTAATAATAGATTATGCCAAGAACATTAAGGGAGCTTGCAGTTCCTATTTTATCTTTTATCTGTTTTCTTATCGAGAGAGCTTTTTGTGTATATTTTATTGCTGTTTCGTTATCCAAATTAATATAAGTGTAACCCAGATTTCCGTATCCCTCTGCAATACCTGTTTGATCATTGATCTTCAGGGCAAGCTGCAGTGCCTGATTGCCATATTCAAGTGCTTTTGTTGTATTTATATAATTATATGTATCAGCAATCTGATTTAAAATACTGACTTTTATTTCATCTTCAGGGCGGTTTAGTAAATATATTAAACTGTCGACGGTTTTCTGCTGGCTAAAAGAAGTTTGATTCAGGAGTAACAGTATTAGAAAAAGTAGAATGTTCTTCATGGTATTTATCAGAAATTTAAACGTAAAAGTAAGTCCTTACGAATCAAATAACAAGGAGTATTGATTTTTATTCCAGTGTTCTGTTCGGGCGGGGAGGGGTGGTCTGCTAAAAATAAGGCTGGCTAAGATTTGCCGAATCTGAATTTGCGTAACCTTAAAGAATTAGTAACAACAGATACTGAGCTAAATGACATTGCAAGAGCCGCGAACATTGGATTCAGCATACCGGCAGCAGCAAGAGGAATTCCAATTACGTTATATATAAACGCCCAGAACAGATTCTGTTTGATTATTGTAATGGTCCTGCGGGATAATTTTATCGCGTCAGCAACACCATGAAGATCACTGCTTAAAAGTGTAATAGCGGCGCTTTCTATTGCGACATCCGTACCGCTGCCCATAGCGATTCCGACATTACTGCGGACAAGAGCAGGTGCATCGTTAATACCGTCACCGACCATTGCTACAATTTCACTTTTGCTTTGAAGATCAGCTATTTGCTTTTCCTTTGCTTCCGGCAATATTTCAGCATAAACATGATCAATGTTAACCCGTCTCGCTATAGCTTCTGCAGTTTTCTTATTATCGCCTGAAAGCATTACAACTTTAAGGTTCATTGATTTCAATTGTTTTACCGCGTCTGCTGAAGTATCTTTTATAGGATCCTCCACAGCAATAATTCCTTTAAGTGCACCATCAACTGCAGCAAAGATAATAGTTTTACCTTCATTTGTTAATCTTGAATAATCTTGTTGATAAGGACCAGGATCAACTGAATTATCCTCAAGAAGGGCAATATTACCTGCAATTACCTGTTTATTATTCAAAGAAGCTTTCAAACCTTTGCCGGTTATACTTACGAATGAATCGGGATTAAATAAAGTTATATGCGAATTTTTTGCATATTCAACAATAGATTGAGCGATAGGATGTTCAGATGCCTGTTCCACAGAAGCAACCACCTGCAGCAGTTCCTGTTGAGAGAGTTCATCTGATATTACATCTGTAACCGTTGGTTTTCCCTCTGTAATAGTACCTGTTTTATCGAGCACCACAGTTGTGACTTTATGCGCAAGTTCAAGGCTTTCGCTGTTTTTAATGAGAATACCTTTCCCTGCACCCATTCCTGTCCCAACCATTATTGCTGTAGGTGTGGCGAGACCAAGTGCACAGGGGCAGGCTATAATCAGAACCGCAACAAAGTTAATGAGGGCATTGCTTAAATTATTGTCTGTACCTATAAAGAGCCAAATAACAAATGTAATCAGAGCTATGATCAAAACAACCGGAACGAAGATAGAGGCAATCCGGTCAGCAAATCTCTGAATAGGTGTCTTAGATCCCTGGGCTTCTTCTACCAGTTTAATAATATTTCCAAGAACAGAGTTCTTTCCGAGCGCTGTAACTTCGAATTCGACGTAGCCGTTTTTATTCAGAGTACCGCCAATTACTTTCGAACCTTTAGCTTTTTCGACAGGAATACTTTCTCCGGTGAGCATTGATTCATCGAAAGCAGAGGAGCCCTTTTTAATAATTCCGTCGGCAGGAATTTTATCCCCGGGTCTGATAATTACAGTATCTCCCAGCATCAGATCAGAAGAATTAATTTCTATCTCTTTATCGTTTCTGCGGACAAAAGCTTTCTCAGGATTAAGTGATAACAGCTTTCTAATTGCAGAACCTGTTTTCTGTTTCGCACTACTCTCAAGGAATCTGCCGGCGAGAATAAGTGTAATAATTACAGCAGCAGTGTCAAAATAAACATGAGCCGATTTACCTGACTGCAGAATAATTTCCGGAAACAAAGTGGCAATAGTACTAAATACATAAGCTGAACCTGTACCTATAGCTACCAGAGAATTCATATCGGCCGTAAAATGTTTCAAATTATTCCAGAAGATTGTATAAAATCTTTTCCCGGAAATAAAAATTACCGGAGTAGTAAGGATAAGAAGGATTTTATTGATCTGTTCCATTGAAAGCGGAATAAGCCTATGGAACCAGGGAAACTCCATTGACATACTAATGAGAAATATGGGAAAAGTAAGGATAACAGCAAAAAGCAAATCCCTTTTTAATTCTGAATGAAATCCGCTATCCGGAATAGCTTCTTCAACCGGAGTTACCCGCGGTTCAGTTGTCTCCAATTTTAATTTATAACCGGCTTCTTCAATTGCATCAGAGATCTTCCTGAGGTTTATTTTCTGCGGATCGATCTCGAAAGTTGCTTTTTCAGTAGCAAAGTTAACCGATGCATTTGATATACCTTCCAGTTTACCTAAGGTTTTCTCCACCCTGGCCACACAACTGGCGCAAGTCATACCCTCAACTGGTAATGTAAATTTCTGAGTAGATTTAATTTCGCTATCCGCTTCCAAGATCAATCCTTTCTATTATAAACAACAGCATAAGCACCTAATTTGTAACTTTATAACCAGCCTCAAGAACTGCTTCTTCAATAGTTTTCCGTTCTATTTTCGATTCATCATAATCAATTTCAGCTGAGCCAATAGAAACATTACGTACATATATATTTAATCTCTCCAGTTCTTTTTTTACTGCCATTACGCAGTGGCCGCAGTTCATACCTTCAATTTTGAGAGTTTCAGATTTCATTTGTACTCCATTATAATAATTCTTATTTTGCTATTCAATTAGATGCAAAAGTAATAAAAAAGACTCAGATATATGGGTATCTTAAAAGCATTTTCTAAAAATGACCCCGATAAATATCTTAAACTTGCTTCTGAGTATTATAATTCCCGAAATTTCAGTTCCGCTCTGGAGCATTATAACAAATGCATAGAAGGGAATCCTTCTGCCGCAGCACTATATGGAAGAGGTTTAACTCTTTACCATATGGGCAAATATCATGAATGTATTTCTGATTTCAAAGCAGTACTGGAATTGAATCCCGCTTTTACAAAGAATATCTATCTTCATTATGCATTAGCATCTTTTCACACCGGAGAAAAGGTATCAGCAGTTAAATATCTGGATTTGTTTCTTGCTGAAAATCCGACTGATGTAAATGCGTTTTATTACAGGGCAGTTATTAAAGAAGAATTAAATAATCTTGCCGGAGCTCTTCTCGATTATGAATCCGCATTGCACCTTGATCCTGATATGACCAAGTCTTTGCTGGGTGCCGGGACAATAAAGTATAAACTCAAAGATTATAAGAAATCAATAATTGATCTTAACCGGGCCATTTCAATTAATCCTAATTATCCTGAAGCATATAACATCAGAGGATTAGCTTATTCTGAGATCGAAAATTACACGGCAGCGTTTCAGGATTTTTGTAAAGCGATGGAGCTGGATCAAAATAATTATGATGCATGTTACAACGCAGGAAATCTAAAGAATAAAACAGGGGATTTTGCAGATGCTGTTCAGTTTCTGAATTCAGCTATTAAAATTGATCCGGCGAACCCCAGGGCATACAGATTAAGGGCTGAGATTAAACTAAAGTTAGAGGAATTAGTTGACGCTGAAGACGATTATAGTAAACTTATCGAGCTAAATGCTGAAGATGACGCTGCCCTGCTGGAAAGGGGAAGGATTAAGATAAGTCTATTTGACTACAATGGTGCAAAAGAAGACTTTAAAAGAGCTATGGAAATAAACAGCTCAGACGCCGAGGTTTATTATAATACCGGATTGCTAATGATATCAATAAAGGAAGATGCAGAGGCAATAAAATGTTTCAATAAAGCTATTGAATTAAATCCCGCCCATATAGAAGCTTATCTGAGCAGGGGACAGCTGCTGCATGCCAGCCAAAAGCTGAACGAAGCTTCTGCTGATTTTTCGAAAGCAGTTGAGCTCAATCCTGAAAATCATATAGCTTATTACCACCGGGGAAATACAAAAGCAGCTCTTAGTGACCATTATGGGGCTATAGCTGATTATACAAAAGCTTTAGCTAATCCCGGATATATTGAAGCATATATAGGTCGTGGAACTTCGAAATCGGCTTTGAATGATCACTATGGAGCTTTAAATGATTTCTCTAAAGCAATAAGTCTGGAACCGAAAAATTATTTACATTATTTCTACAGGGCAACAGCGCACAAATCAATGGGGGGCTTCGATGACGCTCTGGACGATCTTAACAAATCGATCACACTAAATACTCAGTTTGCAAAAGCATATTTTCTTAGAGGTGTAATTTTTCATAATCTAAGAAATTACAGGAACGCCATTAAAGATTGGGAAATGGCGATAAAAATTGATATATCTTATTCCGATCAACTCAAGCCTTTAATTCAGGAAGCGGGCAACAAATCTTTGAACATCAAAAGATAATCACGGCGTTACTGTTCTGAATTCTTGATCATTATACCCATTGGAATAATACGCATAAATATTCTGCTGAGGTATATCTCTTGCGGCGGTAAAGGATCTAACTTCAGTACTCTGCATATATCTTGGTTTTTGCTGATTTAGAACTTCGAAGCGGTTAACATCACTGTAACGGATAGGTTTCCTATTTACAGACCTTTGTACAGGTTTGCGTACGGGCTGTTCATAAACAGGTATGGTATAATATGGTTTTTTTACTTCTGCAGCAGGCTTTTGAGTGCTGATTTCAATATAAGGTTTCTGCTTTGGGCGTATTTTATATAGGATATAGGATATCAGGAGTATTACAGCTGAAGAAATGATAAATATTACCAGTGCTGTAAAGATTATCGGCATCAGTCCCATTATTAGATTCCTTATATTTTTGGTAGTAATACCCAATTGCTGTGCCATAGTTATTTTTGAATGGATTCACGTTTTTCTATTATTCAGGAATTAAAAATTGAGATTTGTTATCATTATGAGACACTTCGGAATTTGGATGTATGTAATTCCCATAAGTGCTATATATATTTGATTTTATCGGAATTTTTAATAACTTATTAATCCATTTTTTCGAAAACTATACTAAACAGGCATAAAGTGACAAAAGCAGACATTGTGGAAAAGATTGCTTTAGGAACCGGGTTAACGAAACTGGAAACCGAAGCAATTGTTGAAGGTTTCTTAAGTTCTGTTATTGAAGCCCTGAAGGATGGTCATGGCATCGAAATACGCGGCTTTGGTACTTTTAAAGTAAAACATAAAAAAGCACGTCTCGCCAGGAACCCTAAGACAGGAGAAAAGGTTTTCGTAGATGAACATTTTGTACCGACGTTTAAATTTTCGAGAGATTTTAAAGCGATTGTTGATAAAGGAATGAAAGAAGAAAGGAAAACTGTTTGAATTGTCCTTCCTGCGGTTTCAATTTAAAGAAAGAGTATCGGTTTTGTCCAGCTTGCGGAACTGAAGTTACTATGACTACATTCAGCGAACCAGAATCAGCATCTCAAAAGCTGGTTATTTGTGAGATCTGCGGAGAAGAAAACGAAGAGTCCTCTCTGCATTGCAGTTCCTGCGGCGCAAAACTTAATAAAGAAGAAGTAATTGAGAAACCTATATCTCCCGATGTTTCTAAGAGAGAGGAAAAGGTAAACAAGGAAAGACAATCAGTTAAACAGAGAGAACCGGCGAAAGAAAAGGAAGTTTATAAAAAGGCTAATAAACCGCAGCACCAGACTGAGAAAAATTCATCTACCGGAATTTCCAAAACGAATATGATTCTTCTCATTGCCGGGTTATTGCTGCTGGGATATGTTATTCTTGATTTGTCGGGAGTTTTTGATGAACCGGAACACTCACATGTAAATAACGCGGGTACGGAAGGTTCTTCAATCAATCTGGCTGAGGTGGAATCAATTAATCAACTTGAAAAACAAGTTCTGGCTGATACTTCAAAGATTGATATGGTTTTACAGCTCGCCCATAAATTAGGTGATTCCGGATTTCATGACAGAGCTATTAAATATTATGAAATGTATCTGAGGCAAGATCCGGATAATGCAGATGTTAATGTTGATCTGGGTGTAGTACATTTTGAATTAAAGCAATTCAGTAAAGCAAAGAACAGGATGATGAAAGGATTAAAAATAAATCCCTCGCATCAAATTGCACATTTTAATATAGGTGTTGTAAATTCATCAGAAGGTAAGCTGGATTCAGCTAAAATCTGGTGGCAAAAGGCTGTTAATATAAATCCGGCGACTGATATCGGCCGTCGTGCTCAGGAACTTTTAAATTCACATTAAATTCTTAGGAGGTCATAAATGCCCTGTGGTAAAAAACGTAAACGCCATAAAATGGCTACACACAAACGTAAAAAGAGATTAAGAAAGAACAGGCATAAAAAGAAATTAAGATAGTCATCTGGTGACAGGAAGATGTGTTGCTAATGCATCTTCCGGTATCTTCTTTTCAAGCCAACTTAGCTCAGCTGGTAGAGCAACGCATTCGTAATGCGTAGGTCGCCGGTTCGATCCCGGCAGTTGGCTCTAAATTCCTCAAAAACTTAACTTTTCGGGATTACCTGTCTTTGATTGACTAAAATTGATTACAACGTGATTACCTAAAACCTAATAAGGGTAAGCAAAATAGTAATCACCTTGATTCTTTGAGCTTAGAAAGGACTTAAATTATGTTTCTATCTAAGCGTAAAAACGGTATATGGTATATCATCTTTTCAAACCCTCTCGGTAAAAGAAACTCTGTTTCAACAAAAACCAGATTCAAGAAAGAAGCTTATCAATTCTTATCCCATTTCGAAGATGTGCTTAAAAGCCAAAAGGGTAACAAAGTAATCCCTATTGATCTAAAAACTTTTTCATTTAATTATCTTAAACAATCAGAATCAATACACAGACCCAAAACCACCAAGCAACTCAAAACTATTTTTAAGATGCTGGAGCAATGTTTGGGTAATGTCCAATTGTCTGCTATTACAATTATAGAGCTAAAAAGATTTCTACAGGAAAAGCACACAGTATCGCCCCACACAGCACAGAAGTACCTTGCTTATCTCAGGAAAGCGTTCTCAGAGGCCGTTTCCGATGGATACTTAACAAGTAATCCTTTTGACAAAATAGATAATTTCAGGATACCAGAAAGACAACCACTATTCTTTAGTGAGTCTGAATTCCAGCATCTATTAACCGTAATTGACGACAAAGACTTAAAAGACCTTGTATTATTTTCGGCACATACAGGATTAAGGCAGATGGAATCTTTAACTCTTAAGTGGAGCCAGATCAATTTCAAGGATAGATATTTAATACTTGATAACCAGAGCAATATTACTAAATCTCAAAAGGTCGGTACAGTACCGTTAAATTTAACAGCCTTGCAGTTATTAACAGAAAGACAGATGAATAAAGCTGGGGATTATGTTTTCACCTACAAGGGTAATCCAATTACTCAGGATTTCATTTCAAAGAAATTTAAGAAGTATGTTCTAAAAGCCAGCCTGAATGAAAGGTATAATTTCCATACACTCAGGCATACAAACGCTAGCTGGATGGTACAAAGAGGGGCTTCAATATTAAATGTTTCCAAGATACTCAGACACAGCTCTGTTAAAGTTTCTGAAATTTATTCACACGTTAAACCGGATAATTTGCTAAACACGATCGAACTATTGAACAATTAAAATATGCTCTTAATTTTAATTTAAATCGCTCTAAAATGCCCCACAAGACGTTTTAATGTGGGGCTTAAATAAAATCATTAACCAATTAACAAGGGTGTCAAAATGAATAATGGTAATTCCTCTATCGTATTAAGTACTAATACCATGCTGATTAGTTATTATAAGAGTCTTGAAAGGATCATGTCTGATCTAATGAAGTCAACTCTTAATGTGGACACGATCCTAGAACCCGGAGAGAAATGCAAACAGTTGTTGAGCGGTGTTGACGTAGCCATAAAAGACTTTACAGAGTTAAGAATATCCCTGGGTACCTTTCCTCAATCCCTCTAATAATTTCTTCTTTATCTCTTTGCCATCTTTCAAATTATTGCCGGAGTGATTAAATTACTCTGGCAATATTCCTAGAATAAACAAACAACTAGGGCTATATCTTATAGCTTGTGGCAAACTATTTCGTAGTAGGCACAAACTATGGATAAGGTATATAAAAATTAAAGGCTGTCACTTGTTTACAATTAATTTAGAGAGACCTTATTGAACAGGGGCATATTTTTATAAAGGCAATCTATTCACAGGAAATATAAACAGGGATAATACTATATGTGGCGAATTACATTCAAAGAGGCTGCTAGACGTCTAGGCTATAAATCTGAAAAGAGTTTTGAAAAAAATTATATCAAAACTGGGATCTTTTCATATTATGAAGATCGCCTACCAAATGGCAGAATAAGAAAGCTAGTTGATGCAGAACTTATCGAGAAAAGGTTATCTGAAAATAAGTTTCAATATAGGTAGGGCACCATAGGGGGGCGGGGGTCATTTTATAGCCTCGGACTCCCCCTACGCAAAAAGCAACCAACTCACTTAAAATAGGATAGGGTGTGCGATTAACAATCCAGCACAATACCTGTTTTCCTTAATTACTTCTACATTGAATCGGAGCGTAAAAAATGATATTTTATAAGGTCAAATTTGGAGAAATTATAGTTTTTTATGGTGGGAGGGTATGAGCAACATTATACTGATACGAATATTATTCGCACCAAAAGGCCTCAATTTAGTCTAAAAAAGCATTAATTCTCATTTGTAAGAATTATTTTAAGCGTTTTGTCTTGACATTAAACAAAATTATGCGTATATTACAATAGACGATGATTTCGATTTTGTTATAGAAAAAGCATCGTATCATTTTTATAAACCTATCAGGTGTTCAAGTCTCTTTCCCTTATATGGGGTTCCCGGTTATTACATAAGTAAATAAGAAAATTAACTTTTTGATTTCCTGAACGATCAAAAACGGGTAAATTATATTTGCCCCAGTTTGTTGAGTTCAGGCAACATTCTGGGGCATTCTTATTTTATAGGGGTCAACATGAAAAATTACGATTATCTGTCTATGAGTTTTGAGGATGTTCAAAAAGAACTAAACAAACTCGATCTTACCGATAAACTCATATTTCTCCGACACGCAAGAAAAGAATATTTAAGTGCTTACTATCTTGAAACATTCATCCCTCATAAGGCTCCATATTTAGCGATGTACCAAGCCTTAGGGAATGAATTTAATTTTCACTGGAATGATTTTAAATCTTTAACTAAAAATTCAGAGAGTCAGACAGTAGAAAATTCCCAGGAGTCCAATAAAAAGAAAGTAACAAGAGAAAAAACCGACACTGACGAAATGGTTACCGCATACATTCGGGTGAGTTTAATTACTTATCCCGATAAACCTACTCTTGAAAAGCTTTCTGAGCAAATAAGCAATATTACAAATTGGAGTCGTAAACTAAAGGACTTTAATTTTATGTCATTAGTTTATTTGGAAATTCAGCACAAACTAAATTCGAAATTCAAGTATAAAGGCGAAACAAAAGAAAAGCTCATTCAGCTATCCGAAGTTGTAAAGGTAGGCCTACCGCCCCTAGCCTTAGAGAAAGCTAAAGATGATGATTTGATAAAGCTTATTAAGGGCAACAAGAAAGAGCTGGAGTATAACGATCAATTGTTTGATGAGAGTATCAATAGGGGGGATGAGTGGGGGCATAAACAGCAGACCGATGATTTCATTGACCACATTAATGTATGAAAAATTTTTCATCTTACTTTTGAAAATTCTATCTAACCCAAATTTATTATAAAACAATAACTTAGCCACTTTTCGCAATTCAGTTTTGAAAATTTCTTCAATGTTATAAGAATCGACACGGATACTTCAGGTCGGTGTCTTTATGAATTGCTATATGAACCCGGCTGTTTAAAGGAGAACGATATGAGAGACTTAACAAGAATCTTTTATTTAGGATCTAACTGGTGGAAGAAAGAGGGTCAAAAAATTAGAGGTTGGATAATTAGTGATGCTAAAAACGGAATCTTCCAGAACGGTAGAGGTTTAAAGAGTTATATCTCTGAGCAGTATAAGAGATACAAAGAAAATGGAATGAGACGTTTTACGAGAGGGGGAGCGCTAAAAGATTTTGATCCAAGCTTTGATTATCCGGGGAAAAGATTATACGGATCAAAAAGAGGAACTAAGAGGGGCGAAAAAATCTCTGGCCTTAAGGGTGTATCGGTTAAGTCTACCAATACTTCTTTTGTTGATATGACCTTAACCGGAAGACTCTTAGAGGGATTGCATGTTGAGAGTGCGAATGATTCTGGTGTGACAATGAGCTATAACGAAGAGGATCGGGGTAAGATTGAGGGAAATAGAGGCCTAGATAGAGAGGTGGTTGGATTGAATGAAGAGAATATTGAAAAACTTAGACAAGACGTCATACAAGAGTTTCAGAAAAATATGAGTGAGGTTTTCTCAAAGGACATCAACATAAATGTTAAGCTAATGTAAAAGATCGATCCGCCTCTAAGCTGCCTGAATTATTAACAAATGAGTTCTCTAACATGGATCTATTAATCCCGGAAAACATAAACTTATCAACGCTTGGGCATTCTGATATTTATAGACACTCAGATAAATATTATTATTTAATTTACTTGTTATATCATATTCGAAACCGTGATAAAAGATATAGAGATGAGGATTATATAACCCTTAATGGAAAAGTCTTATGTCAAATATTGGGTGGAAGATATAAAAAGTATTTAGATGACCTAATGATTTTGGGAATAATTGAATGTGACAACTGCTATCTGCCGGGGACTAAGTCAAAAGGCTATAGATTAGTACAAAAATTTAGATGTACTAAGCATAAAAAGATTAAAATTCGCACAAAGCTATTAATAGAAAAAATAACTAAACCAAACAAACAGGCCTACATTGATTTACCACATTTAGTATATATGGAACGGTGTGTTAGGGATGTTAAAATCTTATATGATGAAGCGATTGAATTTATAAACAAAAACAAAACTGATGAAGATAGTTATTTCTCTTACTATCACTCAATTGATATGATTCAACATGGGATCATTTATTGCAAACCTGATCCTACCGCAGGTAGAATTCACAGTAATATAACAAACCTGTATAGAGATTTGAGACAGTTTTTAAGATACAAAGATAAGCCTTTATTCGAAATTGATATCGCAAACAGTCAGCCTTTTTTATTTAACATCATTATTAATCACTATTACAACCTAGATAACCTATCTCTTAGGAATCTCTCATATGATCACCAAGATAATACAAGGTGTCCAATAAAAGCCAGCAATTATTCGGATGTTGAACTTTATAGAAGCTTAACTAGTAGTGGTACTTTTTATGAGTATGTAATGAATAAATTAAACATCACCGAAAGTCGGCCAGAGTTCAAGGTTAGATTTTTTGCAAAAGTATTTTATAGTAAAGAGAGCCCCAATTATGTTCACGATGAAAGAAAACAATTCCGAGAATTATTCCCAAATGTATCTCGTGTAATAAGCCACTATAAAAAACCAGATTACCGAAACCTGGCAATTACACTCCAGAGAAAAGAATCAGATATAATGATTAAAGGGGTGGCAAAAAGATTATCCGAAATGAATGTTTTTTTTCTAACCATACATGACAGCATTTTAACAACCCACAAGAATCTAGATGTTGTTAAAGAAATTATAATAGATGAATTTTCAAAAAAGCTTTGTTTAATTCCCACTTTACGTGCAAAATAAATAGGGGAATTGCTGTGCGAATTTAAAGACGGAACTTTTTTCATTAACAATAAAAGGGATCTAATATGTTCAACGAAAAATTCGAATCTATTTTAAACGGCTATTTCGAAAAGAACTCTGAAATTTCTAAAGGTTATTCCGAGTTCAATGAGAAAGTTCGAGTTGAGAAGCAAAAAAAGGATAGGGATGTGATTAGGGGAACCGCACTATCGCAGTTAAAAAGTCTTCATTCAGAAATCAATACCCGATCTATTGAGTTAGAGAAAGAACTTAGAGAAAAAACCACATCTAAATTTGCAAATGAAGAGACATACAAAATGTATGTTGCCACAGAGTATGCAAATGCACTTGGAGTCCTGAGCAAACAACCGAGAGAAATAGATGCTGTTTTAGAAGATGCATTTAATTCTGGAAGATTAGAGTTTGCGGAAGCAATTATCAAGGGCATTTTTAATAATCCTAATAGTAGCGATGGACTAAAGTATGCTGCAAGAAAACAAAGAGAGGCTTGGGAAGAGAAGAGCGGAGTTAGGTTGCTTAGAGATGAAAAAGTTGGACTAGATTATGTGGGATGCAGGATAAATGAATTTACAGAGCTAGCCCAATTAGATCCCGATAGGTTCGATCAGAAAGTTGTATATGATACTATGGCAAACCAGAGAATGAATGAAGCCGAAACAGGTGGGTATGGAAATGGGTATGGAAATGACAGATACTAAAAAAGATTTAATATTAAAAGTAGTAAAGCTAACAGGATTAACCCAATTAGAATGCGAAGCAGCCATTGACGCTTTTATGCTAAGCATTATTGATTCCTTAAAAGCAGGCCACAGAATCGAACTTCGCAATTGGGGCATATATCAGGTTGTGGTAAAAAACTCCTATACAGGAAGAAATCCAAAAACGGGAAAATCGATAGTTGTTCCCACAAAGCTAAATCCAATTTTTAAGTTCTCGAATGAAATGAAAAGACTATTTAGAGAGGGTCAAAATGGAGAAAAATAATCGAAGTAAACCACTAACTAGAGCATTAAAAGTGATTCAAACAAAAAATGGATTAATGGATAATGAAGATACCCCCCAAGAGCCTGGCTCTTTAAAGTGCCGATCAGTGAGGAAACTTAAAGATGCTAAACGCTTTTTAAGTCAAGTTATAGCTGCTTATCAGAGGGGAGAATTAACCACAGAAAAAGCCAAAACACTAACATATCTTTGTACTTCCTTTGTGAATGTGTGCAGAGAGGTTGAAGTTGAGGATAAGGTTAATAGACTTGAGCAAAAATTAGGGAGCCTAGAAGATGGGGCAATATAATCTTACTCGCCGGGTTCTTACTCTGGAGCGTTTATATAGCTTATCTCCGCTAATCTTTAATAAACCCGATTTTCAAAAAATGAGCGACAATGAGTTATTTGGGTATATTCGTGAGTTCTTAAAAACCTTTGATAGCAAAGAGAGCTTAAACGTTGATCTAAATAACTTTTTGGGAAATGAAACACTAAGGCCAGAACACGAACAATTAATAAAACACATTTTAAGTGATCCCAATTATTTTGATAGGTGGCACACATGGACATAGACATCAAAGAATTAAATCAATTAAAAAGTCTATCTAGTAAAAAGGTATCGAAAGATATTGATGAAATGGTAAATATTCTCTCGGCAATAAGAGATGCCAGTCAAAAAATCCATACCGGTAATTCTATTATCCTCAAAAAAGACTTAATGCCTATATGGGAATTGTTTATAGTTGCCAGATCAAAAATAGACCACACGCTTTCAGAGGATTTACACTCATTGTTTGTGTGTGCGGAGGGTTATCGCCGGAAATATGGTTACTAATATTTTATAGATATTTTAAACAAATCTAAGGGGAAACAATGAAAAACCAATCAATGCTACTTGAAATTGATTACAGCAAGAACTACGAACTAAAACTAATGGATGATTCCAAATGGAGCGTAAATCCAATGGATCTTCCAACGGTTACCGTGTGGCTTCCTACATCAACAATAATTATTGAAGAGGTTAATGATGGTTCTATGTATAATTGTAAACTTACAAACTCTAATTCTAAAAATTCTGTAAGGGCAATGAAGGTGAAATAGGTACTTGACAATATCAAACTAATTTGATAATTTAAGTTTGAAAAACTTTTAAATGGCTAAATGACAAAGAAGTTTGATATTGAAAACAGCTCAAAGAGTTTATGGGATTTAGCCATCCCTAAAGTTCTCTTTGGGCTTTTTTCATTTATAAAGCTCTTTGAATCACTTTTCAGTAATCAATTTAGTACTCACCTAAAGCTAAGTTGTTATAACATAAGGTAGAGCAACGCATTCGTAATGCGTAGGTCGCCGGTTCGATCCCGGCAGTTGGCTCTCTTCTTTTTCATAAAAATATTGACGTGAGTTATTTCCTTTCAGCTTCTTGATTTAAAGCATATCTCAAAAAAAAAGCAAAAACTGTCCTTCTAAGTAATTACTTCAACCACTTTCCTTTAAGCTATTATTATACAATAACTTCCAATTCAGAAACCTTGAATTTCCTTTGAATTAACGCTGAAAACCTAATTTTTCAAGGTAGTTTTTTATATAATTTGCTTGACATTACGGTAAAAATTAAGTTATTTTTAGCTGTGAGTGGGATAAAGTGTATGTAATTCCCAAAAAGTGGGACAAAGATGTTTATAGGAAGTTACAAACATACTATTGATGCAAAAAACAGGGTTAGCATTCCCAGTAAATTAAGAAAGTACATTACGGGTGATACTTTTGTAATGACACGGGGAATGCAGCAGTGTATTGATATTTATCCCATGGATCAATGGAAAATCTTATATGCGAAATTAGCAGGTCTAAACCAATTTATTCAGGAGAATGCTGATTTTGTTCGAACAATTCTCTTTTATGCCTCAGAAGATACACTCGACTCACAATCCCGGCTTTTAATTCCTCAAAATCTTCTTGACTTATCCTCAATCCAAAAGGATGTTTTAATTTGCGGTGCAATTAACAAAATAGAATTATGGAATCCTGATATACATAAGGAATATAAGCAAAAGCAGCCTTTGAGTTATGAACAGATTGCTGAAAAAGTGATGATGCACTTATGAAAGAATATCACATTCCCGTTCTGTTAAATGAAAGTATCAAATATCTTATAACTGATAATAATGGAATTTATTTTGATGGAACCCTGGGGTTTGGAGGGCATGCTTCAGAATTTTTGAAAACTCTTAGCAGTGAAGGTAAACTTGTTACTACCGAAGTAGATATGAATGCTTTTAATTATTGTAAGGATAAGTTTTCCGGCGAAAAAAGAATAAAATTGTACAACGCAAATTTTTCACAGATCGATCTGGTATCAAAAATAGAGTTCATAGCAGAATATGACGGAATTTTTGCGGATCTCGGCGTTTCATCTTTTCAGCTTGATGATGCAAGTGCCGGTTTTACATACAGGCAGGATAGTCCTCTTGATCTGAGAATGGATAAAACTCTGAAACTTTCCGCTTATGAAGTTGTGAACAAATTTTCAAAAGAAGAACTGGAAAAAATCCTTTTTGAATATGGAGAAGAAAAAAACTCCAGAAAAATTGCAGAGAAAATTATTGAGAACAGGCAAGTTCAAACCACCAGTGACCTGGTAAAAATAATCAGCGGTATTACACCTGAAAGATTTTTGAATAAAACATTATCAAGAGTATTTCAGGCTTTAAGGATCTATGTAAATAATGAACTTGGTGTGCTGGAAGATTTTCTTAAGAAATCTGTAGGGCTATTGAAAAAGGGGGGTTGTATTGTAATCCTTACTTATCATTCACTTGAAGACAGAATTGTTAAAGACACATTTAAGTTTGAAGCGTTATCCTGCATTTGTCCACCTGAATTTCCTGTCTGCGTTTGCGGTAAGGAAAAAAGACTTGAAGTGATTACAAAAAAACCGGTACAACCATCGGAAAAAGAGATTTCATTAAACAGGCGTGCAAGGAGCGCTAAATTAAGAGCCGCAAGACGAGTATGAAGAAAAAGAAAAAGAGTCCTATTGTTTTCATCACTATTGGAGGAGCAGCACTCATAGCCGCTTTGGTGATACTGCATATCGGTCTTAATCTTGAAGTTGAAAGATTAAAGAAGGAAAATCTTCATCTGGAAGAATTATTAAGTGCACAAAAAAATAAGAACGTTGAACTAAAAGTTGAAAAGCAGAAACTGCAATCCGAAGAGTTAATAATCACTGCAGCTGAGACCAGGCTGGGGCTTAATAAATTTCAGGAACCATATACAATTATTGAAGTGGATCAGAATAAAATCAATCAGATAAACGGGATAATTAACAGCAAGTATGAATAGCAAGAGAGCGTTAGTTATAATATTCTCTATGATTATTTTCTTTTTTGTTTTGATATCAAAACTCTTTGAAATTCAGATATCAAAGCATAAAGATTATGATTACTTTGCTAAAAACCAGCAGCTTCTAACAAAAACAATGAAAGCTGAAAGGGGATTTATACTGGACCGTAACGGTGATTTACTTGCATACGACAGAAATGACATATCGTTCTATGCCGATGTACCTCTGCTGAAAACAAATCAAAGGAATTATCAGGCAGTACTGGATACTCTGGCGGCAGTATTCAATAAAAGTACAAAATTTTATGCTGCCCTGATGAGTAAAAGCAAAAAGGTTTGTCTGGAGAAAAAAGTACCACGAAATAAAGCTTTATTATTAACTAATTTTGTCGTAGATGGATTTTACTGGGAAGAAGATCCTTCCAGAATATATTCTTATGGAGATTTTGCTTCGCATGTACTGGGATATGTTGGTGACGGATATACCGGTATTGAAGGGATTGAAAAAAGTTACAATAAAATCCTTACCGGAAATGACGGTAAGATGCTTCTCGAGCGTGATGTGAAAGGAAGAATGATAACTGTCGCCGAGGATGCAACAGTTCAACCAATTCACGGAAATAGTGTAGTTCTTACAATTGATAAATTATATCAGAAAATACTTGAAGAAGAGTTAACCGCAGGTCTGGAACAGTTTCAAAGCAGATCAGCTTCAGGAATTATAATGGATCCATTGAGCGGAGAAATACTTGCTTTTGCAAGTATGCCTGATTTCAATCCCAATTATTATTGGAAATATCCTGACGCGGTAAGGAGAAATAGAATTCTTACTGATACATATGAACCAGGTTCAACCTTTAAGGCGTTGACCTTATCTGTTGTTTTAGATCAGAAATTATGTAATTTAGATGAAAATATATTTACTGAAAATGGAGATTACATATATAAAAATGTCCACATAAGAGATACTCATAAGTATTCTGAGTTATCAGTTCGTGGAATATTTGAGCAGTCAAGTAATATCGGAATGGTTAAGCTGGTACAGCGTACTAATGTAAATACTTTTTATAAATATCTGAGAAATTTCGGACTTGGAAATTATTCCTCAATAGATCTGCCCGGGGAAACAAAGGGAAAGTTAAAGCATCCTGATCAATTCAGCAAATATACACTACCCTTTATGTCATTCGGTTACCAGGTTTCTGTCACCCCCTTACAGCTGGTTACTGCGTATGCCGCACTTATAAATGGAGGATTCCTGTTCCAGCCTCATGTTTTAAAGCAGGTGCAGACACGAAATGGAGAATTGATAAAGCAGTATGAATCAAAATTCCTAAGAAGCGTAATTTCAAGAGAAACATCGGAAACAATGAAAAAGCTTTTTGTTGGAGTAGTAGAGAATGGAACAGCCAGAACAGCAAAAATCGAAAACCGGATCATAGGCGGAAAAACGGGTACTTCACAGCAGTTAGTTGATAACAAATATTCCAAACAAAATTATAATTCATCATTCATAGGTTTTTATCCTGTAGATAATCCCAAAGTGCTTTGTTTAATATTGATGGATTCACCACAGATCGGAAGATATGGAGGTTTAGCTGCTGCTCCTGTATTTAAGCAGGTACTTCAGAGGATAATTGAATCGGATATATCACTGATGAACCGTGAAACAAAGAAATCCGAAAACGTCTTTGAAGAAGTATTTTCAGAAAAGATTACGGGTAACGGTAATTACTCTGATGTACCAGGCAAAGTAAATTCCAGAACAAGAACCAAGGTTACACAAAAGAACGTTATGCCTGATTTGATTGACTTACCATTGAAAGATGCGATTGCTTTACTGACAGAAATAGGACTTAAGTATAAAGTATCGGGAACCGGAAAAGTTGTTTCACAAAGTATTCTTCCCGGAGAATCCATAAAGAACGGAATGGTGTGCCAGATGAAATGTGAAGCAAAGAAAGTATCGGGAGTAAAGATTAACTAATGAAGCTGGAAAATTTATTAATAGGTTTGGATGTATCTGAAATTACCGGAACCCCGGAAGGGCGGGTAATTACCGGAATAGAATATGATTCACGTAAAGTGAAAAAGGACTCATTATTCATCGCAATAAAGGGTTATACTGCTGATGGACATAATTTTATTCCTGCAGCTGTAAAGAATGGAGCATCTGTTATTGTTTATGAGAAGAATGGATTTGTTGACAGTACCATTTTATCAGATGAGAACATAGTAAAAGTAGTTGTTGATAATTCACGTAAAGCATTTGCTGATATTTCAAATAAGTTTTATGGTCAACCCACAGAGAAATTAAACCTGATTGGGATCACCGGTACAAAAGGTAAAACGACGACTTCGTATTACGTAAAAAAAATATTGGAAACAGCTGGATTCAAAACCGGTTTAGTCGGTACTATCGCCAATTATATCGGAAGCCGGCAGATATATACCACTCTGACCACACCAGAGGCATCTGATCTTAATAATCTTTTTAATGATATGTTAAATGAAGGATGTACTCACGCAGTAATGGAAGTTTCATCGCATTCCCTCGTTCTGCATAGAGTCAGCGGCTTAAATTTCAGGGGAGCAATATTTACAAATATCACTTCGGATCATCTTGATTTCCATCTGAATTTCGAAGAATACCTGAAAGCCAAAAAAATACTGTTTGATGTACTGACGCATGAGGCATTCATAGTATATAATGCTGATGATAATAACTCAGGTTCATTATTGGCCGATACTCAGGCAAAGAAGTATTCATACGGTACAAAGCCCGATGCTAATTTCAGACTTGAAAATATCAACTATAATCTTGACGGAACCAGGTTTGATCTGGTATATGATAAGAATAAATATGGTATAAAGACGCGGCTCGTTGGCGAATTTAATGCCTATAATGCAGCAGCTGCATTCGCAGTATGTTTGCTTTCAGGGATCGAAGCGGATAAAGCAGTTGAAGGAATCGCAACTACTCCTCAGGTACCCGGAAGATTTGAAACTATTCACCATAAAAACAGAAAAGTTATTATTGACTATTCTCATACAGCAGACAGCATTGAAAAAGCACTGCTTGCCATACATAACATTGTTAAGGGTGAGCGCTCAATATATACTGTCTTCGGGTGCGGGGGTAACAGAGATAAATCTAAACGCCCAGTAATGGGTGAAATAGCCAGCAGTCTCAGTGATAAAGTATATGTAACTTCTGATAATCCCAGATTTGAAGAACCCATGGATATTATAAAAGATATTCTGAAGGGGATCAGTAAAAACAATTTTGAAGTTATTGAAAACAGAGAAGATGCTATCAAACAAGCTATAGAAAAATCGGAGGACAATTCAGTCATATTGATAGCAGGTAAGGGTCATGAAACTTACCAGGAAATAAAAGGAATAAGAAATCATTTCTCAGATAAAGAAACAGCGGAAAAATATTTAGCATAATGACTAAGATGAAAATTACATTAGAAGACCTCTTTAATCTGCCCGGTGCAGTCATTTATAATCCGGACGATTTTAGGAAGGCAACTTCAATTTCTACAGATACCAGAACAATAAAAAAGGATTCCATATTCTTCGCGCTAAAGGGAAATAAGTTTGATGGTCATAACTTTATAAATGAAGCAGCAGCAAAAGGTGCCTCGGCAGTAGTAATAAACAAAAGCAGATTGAAGGATTTTGATAAAGTCAACTGTACTATTGTCACTGTCAGGAATACAATACTGAGTTATGGCGATCTGGCAAGAACATGGCGGGGGAGATTAAGATCAAAAGTTATTGCCATTACAGGCAGCAACGGAAAGACAACAACAAAGGAAATGCTTTCTGCACTGCTGGGAAGGTATCATACTATAAGCAAAACTTTGGCAAATAATAATAATCATATCGGTGTACCGCTTACTATTTTCAGTGCAGATAATTCCCATGATTATCTCATTCTGGAATTAGGAACAAATCATTTTGGGGAAATTGCATATACTTCCTCAATAGCATCTCCCGATTTGGCAGTGATAACAAATATCGGTGACTCGCATTTAGAATTTTTAGTTGATAGAAATGGTGTGGCAAAAGAAAAACTTGCTTTATTCAATGCCACTGACCAGAGGAATGGGAAGGTATTCTTAAACATTGAGGATCCTATTTTAAGAAAAAAAGCGTCATCATATAAGAATGTAATTACCTTTGGATTCAATGAGAATGCTGATGTTAAAGGGGAACTGTTTCGTTCAAAGAACAGTGATAAACCTTTTATTAAAATCAAAAAAGGCAGGAAAGTAATCAAAGCTGAATTACCTGTTTATGGTAACAGCAATGTAAAAAATTTCCTGATTGCTGCTGCAGTAGCACTTGAGGCTGGTCTTACTCCGGAGCAGATCACTGATGCAGTATCAGAGATTAAACCCGTGGATAAAAGATTAAACGTAAAATTTGTAAATGGTTTTACTCTCGTTAATGATACATATAATGCAAATCCGGAATCTATGAAATCAGCATTTGCATTTATAAGCAGCTTCGGAGATCATAGAACAAAAATAGCAATCCTGGGTGATATGTTTGAACTTGGCGAAAAAGGTATTGAAGCACATAAGGCGCTTGTCAGGGATCTTAAGAAGAATAAGATAGACGAAGTCTATACTATTGGTAAGCTGATGCGGTATGTTTCAGATGGACTTGAAGGTACAAAAATTATAAATAAACATTTTCAAAATAGAAGTAAGCTTTGTAAATTCATCGAGAATTCAAAATTTGAAAATTCTGTTGTTCTGGTGAAAGGATCCAGAGGAATGAAGATGGAAGAGTTTGTAAAAATATTAGAGGCAAAAAAAGTATAAACGATGTTCTATTACCTGTTTGAATATATTAATGAATTGTTTAATCCGCCTGGATTTGATGTATTCAGGTTTTTAACTTTCAGATCAGCGTTGTCGGCAATAACAGCTTTGTTACTATCCTTCTTTTTAGGACCGAGACTAATTAAGTATTTACAGAAGAAGCAGATAGGAGAAGCTAAGAAAATTGATGGTCCAAAGAGCCATTGGTCAAAGGCCGGTACCCCCACCATGGGTGGATTAATTATAATCTTTTCAACCATATTTCCTGTGCTGTTATGGGGAGATATCAAGAGTACGTATATAATTCTTATTCTTATAGGTACGATTTGGTTAAGCGGAGTTGGATTTCTTGATGATTATCTGAAGGTAATGAAGAAAAAACCCAATGGATTAATTGCAAGATATAAACTGCTGGGTCAGATCATGATCGGATTGATAATTGGGGCAGCTATTTATTTCCTTCCGGAATTCAGGACTATCAATTCCATTACAACGCTGCCGTTCTTTAAGGACACAAATTTCGATTTTTCATATTTATATATACCGGCTGTTATTTTTATAATAACCGCTACATCAAATGCTGTTAATCTTACAGACGGTTTGGACGGACTTGCAATATTGAACATTACCATAGTAATGATAGCGCTTGCAATCCTCAGCTATGTTTCAGGGAACATAATTTATTCAGATTATCTCAACATTATTTATCTGCCGGGATCAGGCGAACTGGTTGTATTTGTGGCTGCAGTTTTCGGAGCGTCATTAGGTTTTCTATGGTATAATTTTTATCCTGCCCAGATTTTTATGGGCGATACAGGATCACTTGCTCTTGGCGGCGCGTTCGGTATTCTTGCTATACTGATCAAAAAGGAACTTCTTATTCCAATACTCGGAGGAGTATTTTTTCTGGAAACAGTTTCAGTTATAATACAGAGATTGTACTTCAAGTATACTAAGCAAAAATATGGTGAAGGAAGAAGGATTTTCAGAATGGCGCCGATCCATCATCATTTTGAAATGGTAGGCTGGCCGGAACCGAAAATTGTAATTAGGTTCTTTATAGTTACAATAATACTTGCAATTATTACTTTATCATCATTCAAAGTAAGATGAAAAATATAGAACTTAATAAAATATCTGTTATTGGGGCTGTCAGGAGCGGGATTGGCGCTGCAAAACTTGTAAAAAAACTGGGCGGAATTCCCTTTGTAAGTGATGGAGGCAGTAAAGAAAAATTGACGGAGACTGCCAGGATATTGAGTGAGGCAGGTATAGAATTTGAATTCGGGAGTCATTCTGATAAAGTATATGACTGTGATATGATCATCACAAGTCCGGGTGTACCCTCTGATTCCGAAGTGCTTTTGAAGGCCAGACAAAAAGGAATAAAGATAATAAGCGAATTAGAATTTGCTGCATCTTTCTGCAAAGGCAAAATAATATCTATCACAGGAACCAACGGTAAAACAACAACTACAACTCTGTGCGCTTACGTATTAGAGGAGTGCGGATTTAAGGTTTATTCAGCAGGAAATATAGGGCTTGCATTTTCTGAGATTGCGATGGAAGTAAAAGAAAATGAATATGTAGCTCTTGAAACATCAAGTTTTCAACTGGATCACGTTGATGAATTTAAACCATACATATCAGTGATACTGAACATTACACCTGACCATCTTGACAGATATGAGAATAGTTTTGAAAAGTACAAAGATTCAAAAATGAATATATTCCGTAACCAGACAAAGTTTGAGTATACGATACTGAATGCTGATGATGATAATCTGAATACGTTAAAGCTGCAAAATGATCTTAAGCCGTTTTATTTTTCACTTAACAAGCCTGTGGAAGACGGATGTACTGTGGAAGGTTCAAACGTTGTGTTTTACAGGAGCGGTAAAAAAGAATTTCAGTGCTCTGTTAAGGATGTCTCTATTCCAGGCGAACACAATCTGGCAAACGCAATGGCTGTTATTATTATCACCAAAATTCTGAATGCAGAGAATGGAAAAATAATTTCTGCATTAAGAACTTTCAAAGGAGTAGAACACAGACTTGAGCTTGTAAGGGAACTTGATGGTGTTAAGTACATAAATGATTCAAAAGCTACCAATGTTGATTCGGTATGGTATGCATTGCGAAGTTTTGATAATCCGATCTTTCTGATATTAGGCGGCAAAGATAAGGGAAATGATTACAGCAAGATAGCAGATCTGGTTGCGTCAAAAGTGAAAAAAATATATGCAATAGGGTCGTCAGCAGACAAAGTGTTTAATTACTTTCACAGGGATGTTAAGGTAGAGGTTAAGCAGTCATTGCAGGAATGCATTAGCGCGGCTAATAAAGAAGCAAGGGAGAATGAAGTTGTATTGTTATCTCCTGCATGCGCAAGTTTTGACATGTTTGATAATTACGAACACAGGGGAAAAGTATTTAAAGACGCGGTAAATAATTTATGAGCCTTAAAACAATAGCACGAATACTGATTATTTCAGTCCTTTCATTACTGATAATAGGATCTGCACTTGTATTGAGCGCAAGTCATGTTTACAGTCTTTTGAGGTTTGATAGTTTGTATCATCTATTTAATTCACATATTTCCAAGGTCATCCTCGCGGTTGGAACTTTATTTATAATATCAATGATTCCGTATCAAAATTATAAAAAATATAGCAAGAAGCTGGTTGTAGCGATCGCAGTTATACTGATGATCACCTATATAATGGCTCCGAATGTTAAAGGTGCCGGCAGATGGATTAATTTGTATTTCTTTTCATTTCAGCCTTCTGAGGTTGCTAAAATAATTCTAATGATGCATCTGGCTTATCTGATAGAAGTAAAAGGTAAAATGCTTGAAAATTATAAGCAGGGATTTATGTACCCATTGATATGGGTATTTGTGATTGCCGGACTTATATTCATTCAACCAAACGTAAGTACGAGTCTTATAATTGTAATTACTTCTTTCGCGGTATTATTTGTAGGCGGTGCCAAACTAAGGCATATTTTTTCTTCAGTGACATTCTCGACGATCTGTGCAGGAATTTTTATGATGCTCTTTAGTCACTCAAGAGGAAGAATATTAACTTTTATAAATAGTTTTGAAAACGGCGGAACCATAAACACCCAGGTTACACAGGCAAAGATAGCGTTGGGAAGCGGTGGTATATTGGGTCTTGGGATAGGGCAAAGCAGGCAAAGTGATCTATTTCTTCCTGAAGCTTACGGTGACTTTATCTTCTCAATATTAGGTGAAGAGCTTGGATTTATAGGGGCGGTATTTGTGCTTCTGATTTATCTTGTAATGTTCTTCATGGGTATTCTGGTAGCAAAGAAAGCAAAAGATAAATTCGGACAAATGCTGGCTTTTGGTATAAGTTTTCTGATCGTTTTAAGTGCATTTACAAACGCAGCAGTTGTTATGGGAGTATTTCCAACTACAGGAATACCCCTTCCATTCATCAGTTATGGCGGTACTTCAATAATGTTCACGTGTGGAGCAATCGGAATTATCATTAACATAGCCATGCAAACGCACAAGCTGTCTGTTAAAAAAGGAACTGCGGCTTAATGAAAACTATGAATAAATATCGCTTTTTGTTTGCCGGAGGGGGCACCGGAGGACATATTTTTCCAGCTATCGCCGTAGCTGAAAAGATAAGGGAATTCAAACCTGAAGCTGAGATTTTATTTATAGGCACCAAATCGAAAATTGAAGCCGATGTTGTTCCGAAAAGGGGATTTCGTTTTGAATCAATATGGATCAAAGGTTTTGCAAGAAAGTTTAATCTGGAAAATCTGTTATTCCCGGCTAAATTGTTTATTGCGGCAATGCAGTCTTTGCTGATAAATATGAAATTCAAACCAGCAGTGGCTGTTGGTTCCGGCGGATATGTTTCAGGTCCGGCAATCTGGGGAGCTTCAGTTTTAGGAGCTCGTGTTATACTTCTGGAACAGAACAGTTATCCCGGTGTAACCACAAGAATGCTGGAAAAAAGGTCAAATGAAATTCATCTCAGCTTTGAGGATTCAAAAAAATACTTACAGAATAAGGAAAAATTATTTATAACAGGAAATCCTGTCAGAACGAGTCTCACTTTGATTGACAGGGAAGAAGCCATAAATAGGTTCGGGTTTTCTTCTTTCAAAAAAACCCTGCTTGTACTTGGCGGCAGCCTTGGTGCCGGAACAATTAATAAAGCAGTAGCCGCAGCTCAAAAAATATTAAATGATAAAGGTATCCAGATCATATGGCAGACAGGAAAAAATTATTATGATTCATATAAACATATGAAGAATTCTGATACCTGGGTCAGTGCATTTATTGATGACATGGGAGCAGCATATTCCGCTTGCGACCTTTGTATTTCAAGAGCAGGAGCCACAACGATTGCAGAGATAGCAAACCTCGGGATTCCTGTTATGTTTGTGCCTTCTCCAAATGTAGCGGCTAACCATCAATATTTTAATGCGAAATCACTTAGTGATAAGAATGCGGCGATGGTAATAAAAGATGAAGATCTTAGTTCTGAACTGGTAACTGAGGCAGTTTCCCTCATCTTTGATGAGCAAAAGTTACTGTCTTTTTCCAGAAACGTGAAGGAATTCGCTAAACCGGATGCTGCGGAACTTATCGCAAAAAGAGCAATAGAATTGGTGGAGAAATTATGAATACAGTTGTTAACACCGGAAAGCAGGTATTCAAATATAACCTGTCGATCTATTATCAATCAACAATCATATATATGATTGTATTTGTGCTCTATGTAGTAATTAAAGGTGAGTTTGTAGAGGGCTCTTTTAAATTGATAACAAAGGATCCTGTTATTTACTTTTTCATATTAGTTATTATAATATCAATAATTTCTCTCATATATAATCTTCTGTTGAACAGGCATATTGAAATAAACCAGGACGGTATAATTTTCAGAAAGAGAAATCAGAAGAGAGAAGTAAATATTGAGGATATTTTAAGCATAAAAATATCACGTAAAAAAAGAGATCAGGCAAGCAGCGCTTTTAAAATAATCAGAATAAGAGCAGCCGGTAGAAAGCTGCCTTTCACCATAAGACCATACGATTATGAAAACAGGCATGAACTATTAGAACAGATAAAGCTATTGAAATACAAAATTGAGAACAGGCCTCATGTTTAAGAATATTAGAAAAGTACATTTTGTAGGTATCGGCGGTATTGGAATGAGCGGCATTGCCGAGATTCTTCTAAACAGAGGTTTTGAAGTTTCCGGTTCAGATAAAGCACTCAGTGAAGTGACACAAAGATTAACAGAGCTCGGTATTACAGTATATGAAGGACATAGTCCTGAAAATTTAAAAGATGCCGATGTAGTTGTTTATTCATCGGCAGTATACACGGATAATCCGGAAGTAGCTGCCGCAGTTGAAAGAAAGATCCCAATAATAAAAAGATCTGAAATGCTTGCTGAGTGTATGAGGATGCAGTATGGAATTGGTATTGCCGGAACGCATGGTAAAACTACTACAACTTCAATGGTGGGATTAACCCTGACTGCCGGGGATCTTGATCCGACAATTATTGTAGGCGGAAAGCTAAGCGGGCTGGGCGGAACAAATGCCAGACTGGGTCAAGGTGAGTTCATTGTAGTTGAAGCTGATGAGTTTGACCGTACATTTTTGAAACTAACACCGACTATAGCGGCTATTACTACTTTGGAAAGTGAACATCTTGATACTTACCGCGATCTTGATGACATAAAATCAGCTTTCATTGAGTTCGCTAACAAAGTGCCTTTCTATGGATTTGTCACATTATGTCTTGATGAACCTGCGCTGCAGGATATTATTCCTTTAATAAATAAGAAGATCATTACCTACGGTACTACTTCACAAGCTGACGTAAGAGCAGTGGGCATAAAATACAATGCATACAGGAGCAGTTTTAAGGTTAACTATTTCGGGAAAGAACTGGGTGAGATTAATTTAAATATACCAGGGCTGCATAATGTAAAAAACTCTCTTGTAGCGATAATTATCAGCAAAGAACTTGGTGTCAGTTTTGAGAACATCCAGCGTTCCTTAGAATCCTTTTCCGGTGTTTACCGCAGATTTGAAACCAAGTACAACAAAGATATCATGGTAGTTGATGATTATGCACATCATCCTACAGAAGTTAACGCGACTTTATCAGGCATAAGGAGCGGCTGGAACAGAAGACTTGTTGCAGTATTTCAACCGCATCTCTACAGCAGGACGAAAGATTTCGCGATTGAGTTCGGAAGATCATTCCTGAATTCTGATATATTCATCTGTACTGATGTTTATCCTGCCAGAGAACAACCCATTGAAGGAGTTACAGGAGAATTGATTACTAATTCAGCAAAAAAATATGGACACAAGAATGTTATTTATGTCCGTAATAAAGAAGAGATTCCCGATGTTCTTATGAATATAAAAAAAGAAGGTGATATCATAGTTACTATGGGTGCAGGGGATATCTGGAAGTATGGCGAAGCATTTATTAAAAGACTGAACTGAATTACGGATGAAAAGCAAAGGTAAAATAACAGGAATATTATTTTTTACAGCATTATTACTGAGCGTGCTTTATATTTCTCTTTTTTCGGATACAGAAGCGGGCAATAAAGTTCTAAGCATTGAACTAACCGGTAATAATCATCTTTCTATAGAAAATTATATAAAATTTGCAAAATTAGATAAAATTTCTGATTACAAATACTTATCTTTGCCGGTTATAAAAGATAGATTAGAAAAACATCCTTATATAAGCAAAGCCGACGTAAAATTCAGTTCAAAAGATGTAGTTACAGTTAATGTGCATGAGAAAATTTTTCAGGCAGTTATCTTAAGTAATGGTGAAAACTATTTAATCACAGAAAATTTTGATGTGTTACCGTTGCTTCCGTTCACGAAAAACATTGAATTGCCTTTAATTGCGAATCCAAAACTCTCTGCAAAGTTAAAGCTCTTCAATAAATGGAATGATAATGAGATCATAACGGCATTTAAAATAATTGATGCAGCAAAACTGACAAACCTGGATATGTTCGCAGGTTTATCCGAGATCGATATGCGGGACGGTAAAGAGATAGTGATCAGCATGACCGATCTTGAGTGTCCGGTAGTGTTTGGAAGAGGCAGTGAAGTCCAGAAAATTGTATACTTTGATTCTATCTGGAGCAGATTACAAAACAACAAATCGGCATTATCAAACCTGAACTATGTTGATCTGAGATTCGATAAGCTTATTTATTTAGGGATGAATGAATCAGAACCAGTAGAACAGGAAAATCAAGGATGAAAAAAAATATTATAGCCGGTCTCGATCTTGGTACAACTAAAGTTTGCGCTATCATTGCGGAAAAAACGGATTATCAGATAACGGTTTTGGGATTTGGTGTTGCTCCTTCTGATGGATTAAACAGGGGACTGGTGGCAAATATTACAAAGACCGCTGAAGCCATTAAATGCGCGATGGATATAGCTGCAAACAGAGCGGGTATGGACATAAACATCGTGAATGTGGGTGTAGCCGGAGAGCATATTACGAGTCTCAGACACCGGAACTATGTTACTATCAGCAATCCGGAAAAAGAGATTACAAAAGAAGATCTGGATCGTCTAGAAGCAGATGTAAGAACAATACGTATTCCTTCAGACCGTCAGATACTTCATATTATACCTGAAGAATTTGCAATTGATTACCAGGGCGGTATAGAAAATCCCATTGGTATGAGCGGCTCAAGATTAGAAGCTTCTAATCATATAGTTCTTGCCTCTATTCCTGCAATACAGAATATCAAGAGATCAGTTGAGAGGGCTGGTTATCAGGTAAAAGACTATATACTTCAGCCCATAGCTTCCAGTTCCGCGGTCCTTGAAGAGAATGAGAAAGATCTCGGAGTAGTACTTATTGATATTGGGGGCGGTACAACAGACATTGCCATATTCCATAAGAAAAGTATAAAGCATACTAAAGTCATTGGCGTTGCGGGGAACCAGGTAACAAATGATATACGTGAAGCGCTGGGTATTGTTACCGAGGATGCTGAAAAGCTGAAAAAAGATTATGGATATGCAACTGAGAACTCAATTATAAAAGATGAGGACATTTATATTAAAGCTGTAGGCGGCAGAGGTAATATTAAAATTCCTGTTAGTCTGTTAACCCAGATCATTAGTGTACGTATGAGAGAACTATTCAGTTTAATAGATAATGAAATCAGGCATACAGGTTTTAAAAGTAAAGTTAAGGCAGGAATTGTTCTTACCGGCGGCGGTTCTTTGTTGAAGGGCTGTACTGAACTCGCCGAAGAAGTATTCGGGTTGCCTGCAAGAATTGGTGTTCCGCAGGAACTCGGGGCCGGGTTATCTAATGAAATCGAGAGTCCGGAATTCGCTACTGTAGCTGGACTTGTTCGCGGTATACCAGGAACAGGATCGAGTGAAAACATGATTTCCGTTAAAACGAAAAAAGATAAAAAGAAAAGCGGAGTTTTTGATTTTCTAAAGAAGGTCCAAGAGTTTTTTGACGAATTATAATAACCACAACAAGGAGGAAAATATGTCATTTTTTGCAACACTGGATAGGGAAAATCCTATGTCCGCTGTGCTGAAGGTAGTCGGTGTGGGAGGCGGCGGGTGTAATGCAATTGAGAGCATGATCAAAAGAGGATTGACCGGTGTAGATTACATTGCGGTTAATACTGATGCTCAGGTTCTCATCAAGAATTCCGCATCAGGAAGGATCCAGGTCGGTTCAAATCTGACGAAGGGTTTGGGTGCCGGAGCAGATCCTAACGTGGGAAAGAAGGCTGTTGAGGAGGACAGAGAAAAAATTACCAAAGTTCTTGAAGGCAGTGATATGGTCTTTATCACTTCGGGGATGGGCGGCGGTACAGGTACGGGAGGTGCTCCAATAGTAGCTTCAATTGCAAAGAGCTTAGGTGCATTGGTAGTTGGAATTGTAACAAAGCCTTTCCGGTGGGAAGGTAAAAAGAGAATGCTGAATGCCGAACAGGGAATACAGGAATTGCGACAGTATGTAGATTCTCTTATAGTTATACCCAATGAAAGACTGCTGAATATTCTTGACAGATCTACATCGGCCAACCAGGCATTTGATAAGCCAAATGAGGTTTTATATGAAGCAACCAGAGGTATTGCTGATATTATTACAATCAGCGGAATAATCAATGTTGATTTTGCTGATGTAAGATCAGTAATGAGTCAGAGCGGCGAAGCTCTTATGGGCTGCGGTATTGCCAGCGGTGAAAATCGTGCGGTAGAGGCTGCACAGAAAGCAATATCTTCACCTTTGCTTGAAGGTGTAAGTATAAAAGGCGCAAAGAATATTCTGTTAAATGTTACAGGTTCAAGCGCGCTTACAATGCAGGAAATTGATGAAGGCAACAAAGTGATCTATGAAGCTGCCGGTGAAGAAGCAAATGTAATTTTTGGGTGGGTAAATAAAGAAGAAATGAATGAATATGTGTCCTATACAGTCATTGCAACAGGATTCGATTCAGGTAAGAAGTACAAAGAACCGCCTGTAGTAAAACAGCAGCCGGCAAGATCATTTCCGTTTGGCGGATTCAGAGCAGCTGAGCAGAATGAACTTGAATTCAGTGAAAAGGAAGATCTTGATGTACCGACAATCTTCAGAGTAAAAGGTGCAAAATCAAATCTTCAGCAGGAAGAGAAAGATAAACCCCTTCCACAAAGCGGTTATACAATGGAGCGGATAAACAGGAACTTCTCCGATAAGCAAAAGAATGAACCTGAAAATAAAGAAGATGAGGATAGTTCTTCATTCTTAAGAATGATGATGGATTAAAGTCATTTAGTTCAATATTGTTTAGTGATCTTATAAAAAAGGTTGTTACAGATTTCTCCTTGTTGTGGTGACAAAGAGCGGACGGACATATTTCCGTAATTGAAATCTGGCAGCCTTTTTTTATTCCCTTTACCTTTAAGCTCTCAATCGTCATTCATTGGTCGATAGTGTTCAGCGGATCATCATCACTGTTTGAAATCAATTATAACCTATCTTATCGAGGATTATTTCCCCTTTTTCTGTTTTGTCAAAAATGAATTTTATAGAAATCAAATCTTTTATGCTAAAGTTTTTATTCCTTATGATGATTTCTGAAACCGGTATTTCTGTAAACTGAAGTACTCTTTCAGCCTTATTATCACCGGCTACTGAATATATAAATGGCCACTTTGTCAAACTGGTTTTCAGCTGCGGAGGAAGAATTCTTAAGAAAGAAAAAGGTATTGAAACAGTTTCTGGTCCGGCAGATAGTTCAATAGTGAAATCAAGAGTATCTATATCTTCTTTATTGTTGCATATAAAGAAAAATATATTGTTAATAGTAGTTGGTTCATCAGCGAATGAATTGTCCAGTGTTATAATATACTCTGCAGTGCCTTTTTGAGTAGTAACATTCTTATCCCAGCCTATAAATACACCGCTGTTGTGCTGCGATGAATTCCAATCATCCCTGGATGACAACGCGTTTTCGCTCCATACCTTAAAATTTTTACCATCAATAATGCAACCTGCTAAAGATGCCGTAGTTACATCAAGGTCCTCCTGATAGTCCGCAATATATCTGAAATCAGAATCTTCAAACTGATTTATATAATAATCTCTGGGAAGAAAATCCCTTCCATATCTAAAATCCTTCATCACAGGAAGAAAACTCATGTTCTGTTTTAAGGAACCATGAAGGAAGCCGGAAATGAATCTCTCTGCTATTTTCTGCTGATCCTCTTCAGACAATATCGGCTTTGTATTAAAAAACCATGACAGGGGTAAGTTATGATCTGTTCTTCCCCATACAGAATTAAACTGGCCGTGGTTTGCCTTATATATGTAAAGTGCTGATTTGAAATGATATTTCCCATCAGTAAATTTCAGACGATTGTAAAATCTGTTCCCCATGAACCATGACATATCCTGATCAAATCCTCCCTGCAGGACGAGGTAATCTATATTCTCAATAGTTAACGGCACATCAGTTTGCGGATTATAGGGGTCATTGGGTGCGATCTGGATTATACTCTTTATATTAAATCCGAAATTAAATTCCTCTACTGCATTTTGATGGTATCTTTTCATCTTATTCAATGCAGAAGCAAGCGCTACTGCAGCGCCTCCTCTGGAATGTCCAATTAGTGCAATATTATTCAAGTCAACTTTATTATGAAAAATGTTATCACCACTGCTATTCCATTCGCGCCATAATTCAAGATGTTTTAATAACAGCCATGCCCTGGTAAATATTTCACTCTGGTTATAATCTCCCATCCAGCCGCCGTTCAGAAAATTCTCGTCTATCGAAGCAACTATATATCCTCTCTGTGCAAGATAATTGCCAAGGTATTCATAACCTGAATCTGAATAGTCTAACATATTATGATTTCCATGAACGATGAGCACCAGCGGTAAAGGAGTATTATGTTCAGCATACCAGACTCGCGCATTCAGAGGATAATTTTTGGAATTAAACCCCCAGTACCATTCTCTCATTTTATTAGAAAATCCGGATGTCTGATCAAAAAAAGGAACAGCATCAACTGACTTGGTTTTTATATTTACATTTTTATTGTATTCATTTCGGTGCTTGTCGGTCCCGCTGCCATAAAAAAGTGTTTTGATCTCAGATACTACTACAGGAGCTTCAATCGATTTGACAGGCTTATTTACCAGTTGGTTCTGATTCCAGAAATTATTGCTTACTTCAATGGTATTGTCTGATCCTGCTGAACGAAGGTTAATTATTATAAGAATATTAATTATGATAACCAGGATTATGAGAAATACGGATAATGGTTTTTTAGTACCCCTGGATAGTGCATAGCCTGCAAGTGCTCCGCAAATCAACTCAAGAAGTATCAGATTTTGTCCGAATACCTTTAACGGCATGAATCCCGAAATAATGAACGTTGCAAATACGGCAGCAACAAACCATGGATTGAATTTGCTTATTATGCTAAACAGAGGTTTAGCTGTAAATGCGGTGCCCAGAATAATAACCGAAGATAGTATTAAGATAAGCAGCCAGTCAAGTACAGGTGAGATTCCCGTGGAGAAAAAAGATCCGATCAAAAATAAATGTATGATCATTGCAAGAACAGCTCCTACCGCTGCACCTTTCCATGAGAGCTCTGCGAAGTTGATTATACCATTTTTTATAGAAGAGAAGGCATTCTTAATTTTCAATTTTATTCCTTTTTTCTGTGCAGGTTCGGATACTGTTATTTCTTCCACGTTCATTTAAATACCTATAAGATATAGTTGATGTGACAAATATAGAAAGATTCCGGGATATATATTTCAGCTTATCGCGTTGAATTGCGCTTGAATGTTCTCTACTGATGCGGTATTTTTCATAATAACAATAATGATTAATTCGGAAGCATATGCGGATTGGAATTTTTGATTCAGGAGTAGGCGGGTTATCTGTTCTTTATGACACATTAAAAATACTGCCCAATGAAGATTATATTTATTATGCCGATACTAAAAATGTTCCATACGGCACAAAATCTAAGGAAGAACTAACCGCACTCATTACAGATGCAATAGATTTTATTATAAACAAAGATGTTAAAGCAATTGTGGTAGCATGTAATACTGCCACCAGTGTTGCTATTGAGGAGTTAAGAGCAAAGTATGATATTCCTATTATAGGAATGGAACCGGCAATCAAACCTGCGGTTAATTTCGTCGAGCCAGGTAGAAGAGTTATTGTTTTTGCGACCGAACTTACTCTTAAGGAAGATAAGTTTATAAAACTGCTGAGGAGAATAGATACTGATTCAGTTATTGATTACCTGCCCATAGGTAATCTTGTAAAACTTGCAGAAGAATTTGAATTCAGTAATGAAGTTGTTGTCCCGTATCTCGAGGAAGTTCTTTCCGGGATGGACAAGAGAAAATATGGTGCTGTTGTTCTTGGCTGTACGCATTTCAGTTTTTTTAGAAACCATTTTCGTCTGATATTTCCGTCTGACTCAGTTATACTTGACGGAAACATTGGAACAGTAAATAATCTCAGACGGCAGCTCGAGAATAATAATATACTGAATCATGGATCAGGTAAAATTGATTATTATTCATCGGGAATAATTCAGGATCCAGCAATTACCGATAAATATTTTGCAATCATGGATGAAATTAAACAGCAGGAGCGATGAGCAACAGGTTTGATGTAATTGGAATAGGGGTTTCCACAGTAGATTTTCTTAATGTAGTTGAAAAGTTTTCTGATTCGGAAGATGTACAGAGAACAAGGAAAATGAAGATTGACTGCGGTGGACCCGTTTCCACTGCAATTGTATCTCTGGCGAGACTGGGTGTTCGAACCGCGATGATTGATAATATTGGTGATGATCTCGCCGGGCAGTATATTATGTCGGAGTATATTAGGGAAAAAGTTGATACTACCTCTATTAACATTACCAGAGACAGTACTTCATCAGTTGCAACCATCCTGGTAAGAGAATCTGATGGAGCACGTATTATTTATTACAGTCCCTCCAGTGCTGGTGAATTAAAGCATATCAATCCAGATGTTCTGTCAGAAACCAGGTTCATCCATACAAATGGAAGACATCCCGAAGCTGCAATATACGCCGCAAAATACGCCAGGGAAGTCGGTGTAAAGGTAAGTTTTGATGGCGGAGCGAACCGTTACAGGCCAGAGCTCATTCCCCTTATTCAATTAACCGATATATGTATTGTTACAAAGCAGTTTGCTGAGGCCTTCAGTTCAGAAAGTAATATTGACAGTGCTGCAGAAGCACTTTTACTCGCGGGACCTGAGGTGGTGGTGATAACTGCAGGCACTGCAGGCAGCTGGCTTTATACAAAGGAAAAGGATAGCTATCATCAGAGAGCTTTTACACCGGATAAAGTAATCGATACAACAGGCTGCGGTGATTGTTACCATGGAGCTTTTTTGTTCGGACTGGTACAAAACTGGGATTTGTATAAAACTATTCAGTTCGCAAGTGCAGCTGCTGCTCTAAATGCAAGAGGTCTGGGCGGCAGGTCTGCATTACCTACTGTAAAAGAAGTTATTGATTTCATAAATTACTCTGAGCAACCAAATCTTTCTTTTCCGGCAATTTAATCTTGTGCTATCATTCGCCAAATTCGTAAATTATAACAATAATCTTTGAGGAAAAATGAAGAAGCTTCTAGTACTCTTCCTTTTAATATTCTCTGTTTCATCTCCGGGACAATCATTTCGCTATGGATGGATTACAGATCTGCATATAGGCGCTGGCAGTGCGGACCAGGACCTCAGGGAAGTGGTAAGGAATATAAACAGCCGTAATGATATTAAATTTGTTATAGCTACCGGAGATATTTCTGAAAAAGGGTTAAATACTGAACTCGAATCTGCAAAGGAAATTCTGGACAGTCTTAATATTGATTATTATATAATTCCCGGCAACCATGATACAAAATGGTCTGAGAGCGGGGGTGCAAAATTCAAGGAACTTTGGAAAGATGATAAATTTCGTTTTGAACATTCAGAAATCCAGTTTATAGGCTTAAACAGTGGTGTACTATGGCGTGGAGGAGGAGGGCATATTGCTCCTGAAGACCTGGACTGGCTTGATATAGTATTAAAGGAAATTGGTCCGGATAAAGAAATAATTTTTTCTGTTCATCATCAATTAGATTCTGAAACTGATAACTGGTTCGAAGTTACAAACAGATTACGGAACTACAGAGTTTCTTTAATTCATGTGGGTCACGGTCATGCGAATAAGCTTTATACTTTTAACGGCATTCCAGGAGCAATGAGCAGATCAACACTCAGCAGAGATAAAGGATGGGGTTATACAATTGTTGAGAACCTTACAGATTCTATTGCATTTTATGAGGCAGGAAAGGATACATCTTTGAAATTCTGGGGAGGATTTTCTAAAAAGAAAGAAACAGATATTCCGATGATTGATTCTGTCCAAGCCTTTAATTATAAGGCTGAGTTAACGTGGAAGAAAGAATTCAGAACTACAATGTCAGCCGCACCTGTTATCTATAAAGATAAGGTTTATGTTACATCCGTAAGTGGAATTTTATCATGTCTGAATACTACAGGAAAGTTGTTATGGGACTATGATGCATATGGTACAATTGTAAGCCGGCCTGCCGCAGATGATGATATTGTTATTGTGGGGACCATTCAGGGGGATCTGACCACTCTTGATGCAAATACCGGGGAATCTATTCAAACTCTGAGTCTTGGTGAGCCCATCACCTCGCAGTTAATCACAATTGATTATAAAGGGGATAAGATATTAATGACCGGTATGAAGCCTAAGAAGGGAATTATTATCGGTACAGCCAGCGGGAGATTGCTGTGCTATGATCTTTATAGCCTTGAATTGATATGGGAGAATGATAAAGCTTCCGGAATGATTGAAACAGAGCCGTTGCACGTGGAAAATAAAATCATTTTCGGCAGCTGGGATAATTATCTTTATTGTTATGATTCCAGATCGGGCGTAATGAACTGGCGATGGACAGAGAATAAGAATTTTTATTACTCACCTGCTGCATGCAGGCCTGTTACCAACGGCAAGAATGTTTTCGTTGCCACACCTGATAAATTTGTTTCCTCCATAGATCTTCTTTTAGGTAAAACCGACTGGCGGACTGATAAATATCCTGCATGGGAATCAATAGGTATTTCGGCTGATAGTCAGAGAATACTTATTAAAGGCTTCGAAGATAAATTTCATATTCTAAGCGCGGCTGAAGGCAAACTTATAAAATCACTCAATGTGGATTTCGGACTTGATACATCACCTGTGAGCCCGATCAGTAATAATGATGACATTTACTTTGGTACAAAAAGCGGATTTATTTATTTAATAGATTCACAATATAATTTTGAACCTGTACTGTTTTGCGGGACATCAAGAATTACGGGTATTGTTCCCGGGACAGATAATAATTTCATTGTTGTTAATATGGATGGTAAAGTAATCTCATTTAAAGTAAAGGGTAAGTAAATTTATGCGAAATTTTGACGGGATCATTTTTGATGTGGACGGTACACTAACTTCCACTAATCAGCTGATCTTTCAATCATTTAATCACGTAACAAAAAAGTACATAAACAAAACATATACTGATGAGGAATTAATTGGATTCTTCGGGCCGACCGAAGAAGCAATTCTAAGAGATCTTACCGGTGATAATTTCGAGGATGCCAGAAATGATTATTTCCAGTTTTATAATGAACATCACAGCAGTCTTGCGGATATATATCCCGGAATAAAGGAAGCCCTGGAAATAATAAAGCAAAAGAAAGTACCACTTGCTGTATTTACAGGTAAAGGAAGAGAAGCTGCGGTAATTACTTTAAAAGTACTAGAGCTGTTTGAATATTTTGATATGATTGTTACCGGTGATGATGTTGTTGAACATAAACCTTCTCCTGAAGGGATACTATTATTTGTGGACAAATTTAATCTGTCCAGGGATAAGGTTCTGCTTATTGGTGATGCTCCCGCCGATATACAAGCCGCACGTGCTGCCGGAGTTAAGATAGCTTCTGTTGTCTGGGATAGTTATGCAAAGGAAACAGTGTTGGAATCAGGCAGCGATTATGTTTTTCATGCGGTTGAGGAAATGGAAAAATTTCTTTCAGAGAACCTTTAATTACCATAGTTATTGATTTAAATCGTAAAGTTTTTATTATTAAATAGTAAACAATAAAATAAAGGGATTACATGTCTATTCTATGGTCAATTATTATTGGTGGTATTGCAGGAGCTATTGCAAAGTTGTTAATGCCGGGTAAGGATCCTGGCGGATTCGTAATTACTATTATAATTGGTATAGTGGGTGCCCTTATTGCAACCTTTATTGGCCGTGCCATTGGCTGGTACGATGAAGGAGAAAGTGCCGGGTTTATTGGCGCAATTGTGGGTTCAATAATATTACTGGCCTTATATCGTCTCTTTCTCGGGAAAAAAAGAACTACGTAGTAAATACTACTTCCGGATTAAAATTAGATTATTGAAAGGACCATTACATAGTCACTATAAGTGAAAGTGTTGTGGTCTGTTCAGTGCTACCCCTTAAAGCCTCAAAGCAGGTATACTTACAGCAAATGTTAGCGCTATTCGTTATTTTAATTGGTCAAATTATTGGAAATACGAATGAAAAAAACTATTACCGAAACGCGCAAATACCGGCTCGATATGAATGATAAAATCCTGAATTCAGGTTTCAGGGATTTTAACAAGTTCTTTGCTCTGGATAACAAGGCCTATGTTGAAGGTGCACTGCCCGTCAAGATGAAGGAATTGATGGGACTTGTTGGATCAATGGTTCTGCGCTGCAATGACTGTATTTTTTATCACATTGACCGTTCAATTCAGGAAGGTGCTACAAGGCAGGAATTGTACGAGGCGTTTAACATTGGATTGATCATCGGCGGGTCAATTGTTATTCCTCACCTGAGGTATGCGATGGATATTCTGGATCAGATATTGGATGAAAAAAAAACAGCATCTTCAAATGAGTAAAATCCTCATAATTCCGGGAAGAATTGTTACTGTTAATTCTTCCAATGACATTCTCAGTGATCATGCCATTGAAATAAAAGATAATATAATAACAAGAATAGCTCTAAAACGTGATTTCGATTTTAGAAATTATAGTGCGATCTATTCTTTTCCGGGTCTAGTATTAATTCCCGGATTCATTCAGACTCATGTTCACCTTTGTCAGACACTGTTCAGAGGTCTCGCTGATGATCTGGAACTTCTTGACTGGCTCCAGAAGAGGATCTTTCCATATGAATATGCTCATAACAGAGAATCATTAAAAATATCAGTTCAGCTGGGCATAAATGAACTTCAGTTATCCGGCACAACAACAATACTGGATATGGGTACACTAAAACACCAGGATGTAATCTTTGAAGAACTAAACAACTCAGGCATGAGAGCGATCGCCGGTAAATGCATGATGGATGAAAATGATTTATTTCCTGCATTCAGATCTTCAACGTGCGATGAATTAATGATTACACAGGATCTTGCCAATACATTTCACAATTCCGGGAATGGTCTTATAAAATATGGCTTTGCACCCCGATTTGTTTTATCCTGCTCGGAAAAACTCTTGGTAGAAACCAATGAAATGATGAAAGATTTTCCAGGAAGTATTTATCATACGCATTCATCAGAAAACAGAGGTGAAATCGAGGCAGTCCGGAGAAAATATCAGAAAGATAACATCGAATATTTTCATTCAATTAATGTGCTTAGTGAAAATACCGTCCTCGCACACTGTATTCATACTAATGAAAAAGAGATCGGAATATTAAAGAATACCGGTACACGTGTATCGCATTGTCCATCTTCGAACCTTAAACTTGCTTCAGGAATCGCAAATATTCCTTTATATATGAAGGAAGGTATTTCTGTTTCTCTTGGTGCAGACGGAGCTCCATGCAATAATAATCTTAATGCTTTTACTGAGATGCGCCTGGCAGCTCTTATTCAGAAACCAATACACGGACCAACAGTAATGGATGCGCTAACAATATTTCGTATGGCAACCATAGATGGAGCGAGGGCTCTCAGTCTGGACAAGAAAACGGGCAGTATAGAGGAGGGGAAAGCAGCAGATCTTGTACTTCTTGACCTCAATTCACCTCATAATTCATTTGCACCTGAGGACTCAAGTATTTATTCTAATATAGTATACACTTGTGATAAATCGAATGTTAAATTTGTAATGATCAACGGAGAATGGGCAGTATCCAATGGTATAAATCAAACCTATGAACAGGGAAAACTTTCTTCCGATGCTAAACTTGAATTGTCAAAATTATTAAAACGGGTTTATGTAAATTGAAAAAGCTAATATTCGCTTCCGGAAATAAGGGAAAGACCAGAGAAGTTAAAGATCTTTTTAATAATACCGGACTGGAAATTATTTCCCTTTTAGATCTTCCGGATTATCCGGATGTTATTGAGGACGGCGATACTTTCGAGGCGAATGCGAAGAAAAAAGCTGTAGAGATATTTGAGAAATACAAACTACCGGTCATTGCTGATGATTCAGGATTGTGTGTTGATCAGTTGAACGGGGCGCCGGGGGTTTATTCAGCCAGATATGCAGGTGAAGGCTGCTCCTATGAAGACAATAACAGAAAACTTCTAAAGGAATTGTCTAACTTCACTCAGCCGCATATGGCTAAATTTGTTTGTTGTGCTGTGTATTATGATGAAGCTAATTATCTTTATACAATTGGTGAACTTCCCGGTGAAATTATTAAAGAATTGAGGGGTGATAAAGGTTTTGGTTATGATCCGGTGTTTAAACCGGAGTTTATGGAAAAAACTCTTGCTGAACTGGATCTGGATGAGAAGAATAAGTTAAGCCACAGGGCAAGAGCATTTAATCAACTGAAAGAATTAATGATAAAGAGGGTATTATGAAACGTGTAATCTCAGCAGTTCTGTTAATAACATTGGCATTTGTTTTAATTTCCTGCGACAAAGATTCTGATCCTTCATCACCCGGGGATGGTGTTTCTGCTTCGGTTTATTATCCGGGACAATCAGGTTCCACGTTTACTTATTCTGTAACGACAGACGGAGTGAGTTCAGGTCAAAGGATTGTAACAATTTCTTCCACTTCTGAGCTGGGCGGGAATTATCTCAAGCAGACATCAGTAATGGATACTTCCACAGCAGTAACTTATGTAAGAAGAACCGATTCAGGTGTTTATTTCTATGTAGATACAACAGGATTAGCTGATTTTATACCCGACTCACTGCAATCAGTGCTGACGCTGACTCTTGATGAGGAAGTTACAGCTTTCGTAAAAACGTTTAATACAACAGTTGATTGGGTTGCCTTCAAAATGGATGTGAATTTTTTAACTATTCCATATAATGTAATTAATGTTAGCTCTCATTATGAGGGTAGTGAAGATATCTCAGCTATCGGAGGCACTTCCACTTATAAAGCAGAAAAAGTAAGATATGATATGAGGTATACTATTCCTAACCTGAGCGGGGGACAGCCGCAGGTTCGCACATTTACAGCGCGCGTTTGGTTTGTCAAAGATATTGGTATAGCCAGGCTGGAAGGGAATGCAACAGTGTTGAATGCAATCGGCGGCGGCGGAATAGATTTCGCAGATACAAGTAAAGTGATGACTCAATCATTGCTATCTTATGATATAAAAAATTAAAAATACAGAAGGCGTATATATCAGAGGCTCTCTCAAAATCAACAATTGAGAAAGCTGGAGTTTTTTTGCCACGAAGGCAGGGAACACTGAATGGATTTGACTTTTGAGACAGCCTCAAAAACTGTGGCCCGGAGCATCAAAATACTAATTTATTTTTCGGCTATTACAATCTGAACAATTCCAAATGTGAGGGTATGGATTTCAGCTTTACTGAATCCTGCCGAGCGAAATAATTGCTGCAAATCAACTTTTTTATCAAACTCCTCAACTGAATCGGGAAGGTACTGATAAGCTTCTTTATCCTTTGAAATAATCTTTCCGATAACAGGCAGAACATTAGCAAAGTACAATTTATAGATCCTGCGTAAAAGCTTATTATCAGGAAGCCTGAATTCAAGTACTGTAACTTTGCCGTTTTTACATAGTATGTTTCTAAACGATCGGAATGCTTGAGGAATATCGTAGAAGTTTCTAACACCAAATGCTACTATAATATTTGTAAAAGAATTCTCCTTAAAGCATGGCTGCTCCGCCGTCATCTGCAGAATATTTCCCCTGCTCCATTTTGTTTTTTTATTAAATAACTGGAGCATTTCATGGGAGAGATCGGCAGCAAAGATCTTATCAACCCCAGCTTTTTTCGCGGTTATTGAAAAATCGCCTGTTCCGCATGCTACGTCAAGAAGGACTGCCTGAGAATTCATACCTGATAATTTAACAGCTTTTTTACGCCAGTAAATATCTATGCCTGCGCTAAGAAGGTGATTAAGCAGATCATACCTGTAAGCTATTGAATCAAAAATTCTTTTAACCTGATGTTTTTTGTTCATATGGCGCGAATTTGTTTATTGCAAGTGGAGTTCGTATTAACTAAATTTTTATACATTAAAAGATAATCTAAATGAATAAATATTTAACCGCTCTGAAAAATAAAGTATGCTCAGTCTGCGTTGATTCGGATCACGATGGCATTTGCCGGTTATCCGAGCACGAAGTGTGTGCTGTAGAAAAGTATCATTCCCAAATAGTGGAAGTTGTTCATTCTGTTGATAGTGAAGATCTGCAGGAGTACATCTCTGCTTTAAGAAAAAATATATGCACACTGCACTGCAGAATGAATGAGGAAAACAATTACTGCTATTTACGGGAAGATGCAAATTGCGCATTGGACAGACATTTCCCTCTGATTATCGAAACTATTCAGCAAGTTGATAAATATGATTTATCTGTTCAGTGAGTTCAGGTTCTGAAGTAAATCTTTTCCATTTAAAGAAGAGATGCTTTCCGGACCAGATTGTAAACATCATAAACAGTAACCCGCCGATAAGATCAATAACGTAGTGATATCTTAAATACACCGTTGCAAAGATCAGCAATGCACCGTTCGGAATTAGAAAGTATTTCGTCTTTGAATTAAATTTCCATGACAAATACATAGTTATTAATGTCATTTGTGTATGCCCGCTTGGAAAAACATCCCTCTGAACAACCTGTTCAGGATTCGGAGTTCCTGAAGGAATTGACTCTCCCATATTGACGATCTCCCGCAGGAAATTGGTTAACCATAATCCCGGCAATTCAATATTTATATTATGAAAATCGTGAAGTGTGAATCTGGGTCCGATTGCCGGAAGAAGAAAATATCCAATATATGAAAGAAAGAACCCATAAATAACACAGAAGAGACTGAAGTCAAGAGCCAGATACTTTCTGTTTCTCATAAGACTCACCCCCAGAATAATCGGCAGAAGGTAAAAAGTACCGTAGGATATCTGAAGTATTTCAGTAAGAATGGGATTCGCGATCTTTGCCAGCTCAACTGTAGGATCAAAACCAAAAATGAATCTGTCAGCCTGTATTAATAAGTGGTCAAAGTCATAGATCCTGATCGGTTTAACCATTAAATAAATTTCTTTGAACGTTAGAAGAACAAGCGGAGCCAGATACCAGTAATGGATGTATTTCCAGAATGACTTTCCTGATTTTTTCTCAAGGTAAGCAACTGTGATTACAAAAATAATGATGCCTATATTTACCAGAACGCAAATAATCCATTGTTCAATCCTGGTGTAAAATATAATGTTCAAAACAGTTAATAAAATATAGAATGAAATAACTGCAACATCATTTATGTTTAAGATCTTTATCTCAGATAGAAACTTCTTCATTAAGGCACATAGAAAATGGTGATAAGGGTAAAATAAATTATGAGTCCGACTATATCATTCGCAGTCTGAACAAACGGACCGGTAGATATAGCAGGATCAAACTTAAGGCGTTTAAGAAACAGAGGGATAAAGGCACCAATCATGGTGGCATTTATCATAATAACAACCAGCGAAACAGAAAGTATCAGAGTAAAATTAAATTGTTCCTGCCAGAAAACTGTTGTTGTCACCAGAAGTATGAGTCCGCATGCAAATCCATTTATCGTTGCTACTCTTAATTCCTTAAAGAGCCGTTTATAACTTTCGCTTAACCATAAATTATCTGTAGCAAGTCCTCTGACCACTACAATAGCTGATTGTGTACCCGCGCTGCCGCCCATTGCCATAATAATAGGAATAAATACACCGGCAATATATATTCGTTCAATCGTTGCATGAAACGACTGAAGTACATACGCGCTGATCATTTCTCCAAACAGAGACACCAGCAGCCATGGAAGACGGATAGTGGAAATACGATAGGCGGAGTAATTGTATTCCTCTTCCTCAGAAAGACCGGCTATCTTCTGAATATCTTCTGCTGCTTCTTCGTTGATAACATCAACGATATCATCAATAGTAATCCGGCCAATCATTTTGCGTTGTTCGTTAACAACCGGAATTGCGACAAGATCATATTTTTCCATAATCTTAGCTACTTCCTCCTGATCCACTTCAGGAGTAACATAAATAAGATCCTCTTCCATAACCGAAGAGATTCTGGTGTCGAGTGGATTGATAAGCAGTGCTTTTATCAGTACTGTACCGATTAACTCTTCAGTAGGTTTCAGTACATACAACTGATAAATATGATCTATGTCGTCTGCAAATTTCCTTATTTCATCAATAGCATCTTTAATTGTATGGGATTCAAGAACAGCCACAAACGTGCTGTTCATAATACCGCCTGCGCTATCTTCGGGGTACTTTAATAATTCTTTAACGTCTTCAGAATATTCCTTGTCGATATTATCCAGTACGTGTTCCTGGATATTCTCAGGCAGATCGGCGACAATATCAGTGGCATCATCTGTATCGAGTTCATCTATAATGTCGGTAATTTTTTTCTTATCGATCTCTGAGAGAATGTATTCTCTGAGGTTTTCATCAACCTCAATAATGACTTCACCAGCGGTTTCGGTATCGAGAAGCTTAAAAATCTTAGAAGCATCTTCAGCAGAGAGGTGGTTAATTATTTCAGCAATATCAGCGGGATGGAGATCGGTCAGAATATTAAGCAGACTGTCCAATGATCCGGCTTCGATCAGATTGGAGATATCATCCAGCAGAGCAGTATCTACCTGAATGACACTTTTTACATTTATTCTGTTTAGGTTTTCGCTCATTGCCTACCGTGGATGAAATTAGTAAGATGCAGGAAATCAGTTAAGCTAAGTTCTTCTGCCCGCTTAGAGAAATCTATGTCGCAACCATCAAAATCCAATTCACCAAATATACTATTATTAATTGAATTCTTTAAAGTTTTTCTTCTGTTTCCGAATGCTGCTTTAACTACTTTTATGAACAAATTAGTATCAGCAACAGGTTCTGCCGGTTCCCTGAAATTCAGGTGAATCACCGCAGAATGTACCTTCGGTTTAGGATAAAATACGTTAGGTGAAACCTTAAAGCAAAGCTTCACATCAGCAAAATAATTAAGTATCACGGCAAGAATACCATAATCCTTAGTTCTTTTATCTGCTATTAATCTTTTTGCAACTTCATACTGAATCATAAGAACGGAATCTTTAATAAATTCCTTATTCCCGATCATTTTAAATATTATTGGTGAAGTTATATTATATGGAATATTTCCCACAATCCTTAATGTTTTACCCTTTGAGTGATATAAATTCCTGAGGTCAATTTTAAGAAAATCATTGTTGATGATCAGAATATCAGGAAACCTGAATTTTAGTTCATCAATCACCCTGTTATCTATTTCCACTAAAGTGAGATCAGGAGCATACTTAATGATTTCAGATGTTAATGCTCCATGTCCGGGTCCAATTTCAACAATCTTATCATCCGGTGAAGGATTGATTTCCTGTACTATTTTTAACAAGATATTCCTGTCAACCAGGTAATTCTGGCCAAAGCGTTTGATAGGGCGGATATTTTCCATAATTGAAGAGAGACTTTCCTGATTTATTTTGACTAAATTATCCAAACTTACTATATTGCTAGCCAAATAAAAACTATCATTATAACATAAAAAATAAGGAGTCGTCATGAAAATAAATACGTTTTTATTTCTGGTTATATTGTTCGCTGCAGGGTTCAGTAATACAGCAAAGGCACAGAGTTGCGATATACTATACTTCTGCGTAAGTTATGATGGCGGAGAAATTGATTGTTCAGACAGGTTTACAACCGGTAAAATTACTGTTGTAACAAGGCTGGCAAAAGAAATATTCTTTACAAAGGTATGGGTTCAGATAGATAAATATAATCCCAGAGACGGCAAATTCGCTTATTATAAAGATTATGAGTTTGATGTGGAACCTGATTTGACTTATGTTTATTTCTCAGACATAGAGTTTACAGAGAAAGGATTCTACCGCGTATTCCTGCTGGATCCAAATAAAAATACGATAACAAGTGCATTAGTTGAAATAATATAATATAAAATTATGAATAAATACATTGTAAGTGTTGATCTCGGGGGCACCAAAATTCTGGCTGCTCTGGTAAAAACCACGGGAGAAATTGTAGATCGTTTCAAGATAGCTACAGAAGCGGAAAAGGGGAAGAACCCTCTGATCAAAAAGCTTGCAGATGCCGTAAAAACTGTTATTCAAAATAACAATCTGGAAGAAACTGATATAAAAGCTGTCTGCATCGGTGTTCCCGGTTCGGTTGATCCTTATCTAGGTAAAATCGGAACTGCTCCGAACCTGAACATCAAAAACATGGATCTTAAAGGTGCATTATCTCAACATCTAAATATTCCTGTTTTTATTGAAAATGATGTTAACCTGGCTGCTTTGGGAATTCAGAAGTTCGAATTACAGGACGGGCATAAGAATATCCTGGTTGTATTTGTAGGTACCGGAATAGGCGGCGCATTTATTTTTAATGATAAGATTTACAGGGGATCATCCAATTTTGCCGGAGAGATCGGACATATGACGGTTGTGGAAAACGGTCCATTATGCGGATGCGGTAAAAAAGGATGTTTCGAAGCTGTTGCAGGAAGGCTCGCTCTTGTACGGGAAATTAAAAAAGATCTTAAAACCGCTAAAAAGAGTATTCTGAAAGAACATGTTAATAATAAGAAGCAGATTAAAAGCAAAGCAATAGCTCTGGGTGTTAAGCAAAAAGATCCTATTGTAATCAAACATGTTGATATCGCATGTAGCTACATTGGGATGTCGCTTGCGAATATTACAAATTTGTTAAATATCGATCTTGTTGTGCTTGGCGGAGGCGTTATTGAAGCTCTTGAAAAGTACATGGTCCCTAAAATAAAAGAATCATTTAAAGAGCACGTTCTGAAAGATGCTTCTAAAGCTGTACGTATTTGTGCAACAAAGTTGGGTGATGACGCAGCCCTTTACGGAGGTATTGCTCTCGCTGAGGAATTTAACGCCTTATAAGAATTTAAACCTCCGGGGTTACCCGGAGGTTTTATAAAACCTCTCAGGTGAATGTACGTTCTATCTTTTCAAGCTTTTCAGTTATTTCAGTCCAGTGCAGAAAGATATTCTCAAGCTCTTCTTTAATCTTCAGATATGCAGCATTCTTATCTTTAGCAAGCTGTGGATTGGAATAAACCTCAGGATCAGCAAGATCCTTTTCCAATGCAGTTTTCTGCTTCTCTAAAATCTCAATCTGTTTTTCAGTCTTTTCTACTTCCATTACCAGGTCTTTTGTTGCCAGGTAACGCTGCTGACGCTGTTCTGCTTCAAGTCTTTTTTGCTCTTTCCTGTTTACCGCGGCATTTCCACCAGCTGCTTTATAATCTGCTTCCTGCTGCATTAGTTCATTTCTCTTATCGAGATAATAATCTATTCCGCCGTAATAGACTTTGTATGACTTGTTGCGTATCTCTACAACCTTGTTTACGACAGGCTGAAGAAAATCAACATCATGTGAAATGATAATCAGTGTTCCGGGAAAATCTTTAAGAGCTCTCTGCAGTACACTTTTGGAAGATACGTCGAGATGATTTGTGGGTTCGTCGAGAACTATCAGATTTGCTTTGATAAGCAGGATTTTCGCCAGGGCAACTCTGCTCTTTTCACCGCCTGAAAGAACGCTGATTTTCTTGAATACATCATCACCTGAGAACAAAAACGAACCAAGAATTGAACGAAGCTGTCCGATTGTTTTATTCTCCGCAACCTCATCTATGCTTGAAATGATGTCCTGTTCGGGATCGAGATTATCGGCAACCTCCTGCGCGTAGTAAGATATCATAGTATTATGTCCGATGATCTTTTGTCCCTGGAATTCAGTCTTGTCGGCAATGATTTTAGCCAGTGTTGTTTTACCTGCTCCATTAGGACCCACAAACGCGATCTTATCTCCCCGGTCTATTTTAATATTAAGTCCGTTAAAGATAATATTATCACCATAGGCTTTATGAATATTTATCAACTCGATGGGTACATTTCCGGACTGCGGAGGTGCATCGAATTTAAAGTTCAGTTCCTCTTCTGAATCAGGCAGTTCAATAAGCTCAATTTTTTCAAGCTGCTTTATACGGCTCTGAACCTGTTTAGCTTTAGTTGCTTTATAGCGGAAGCGTTCAATGAATTTTTCAGTTTCCTTTAATTTCTTCTGCTGAACAATAAACTTATTCTCAAGCTGTGCATCGCGTTCCTCTTTGAATTTAAGGAATGCATCATAATTTCCATTAAAGAAAGAAAATTTATTCAGGAATATCTCAAGTGTTTTATCAGTAATCGCGTTTACAAAATGCTTATCATGTGAAATTATTAACAGAGCTCCCTTATAAGCTTTAAGATATCCGATAAGCCATTCAAGAGAATCAATATCAAGATGATTTGTAGGCTCATCCATCAGCAGCAGATTATGATTTGAGAGAAGAAGTTTAGCAAGTGCTATACGCATCTGCCATCCGCCTGAGAATTCATTTGTCATTTTAGTATATTCATTCTCATTGAAACCGAGTCCGATCAGTACCCGCTCAATTTCAGAGTTAATACTATAATAACCTATTTCTTCCTGCTTATGATGAATGTCACCGAGACGATTAATGAGATCTGTATGTTCACTTTCATTCATTTCCTGTTCAAGAAGGGAGGTAATCTTTTCTTCTTCTGTCTGAAGTTCATTTATAAGTGTAAGTGATGAGCGGACTTCAGTGAACAGAGGTTTACCGGAATGAAATATTATTTCCTGCGGAAGGTACCCGATCGAAACATCTTTCTGCTTAAGAAGTTTACCTGATTCAGGCTGCTGCATGCCGCATATAATTTTGAGAAGGGTTGTCTTGCCTGAGCCATTTCTGCCGACCAAAGCAATTCTATCTGTGGCGTTAATCCTGAAGTTAACATCCTTGAAAAGATATTCACCTGTAAACTGAACCGAGATATTTATTAGATCAATCATCTACTATTAATCAAATCCTTAGAGATACTGAACAGAATTACTTATTCAAAATGGCTACTTTAGCAGATGCTACGCTGCTGCCTTCCTGATCATATGCCACGATCAGATATATTCCGCTAGGCACACTGTTGCCTTCAGAATCTCTGCCGTCCCAGTTAGCAACCCTGCCTCCCGGTGAGGAGAAACTATTGATTAACTTTCCGGATATATTAAGGATTTTGATTTCAGAATCACGTATCAATCCATCAATGGTGATTACAACAGGATTATCTTTTGTTACTACAACCGGATTTGGATAGATAAACATTTCAGAAAAGGTTTCAACAGGATTAACAGCCGATGTAGTTAGTGATGTTAATCCAAAATCAGTTCCGAAGTATACAATTCCTGAACTATGATCAATAGATATGCTTTTTATGATATCTGAAGGAAGAGCACTATTTTCCGTGTTGTAACTGGCAAGCAGTTTAGTGCCATCCGGAGAAAGCAGAAAAACGCCCTGCTGTGTACCCACCCATTTCTGATTTAATGCATCAACTGTTATTGCGCTTATCACCTGTGAACGTAGCGAAAATACGGTCATCATTCTTGCGTTCGGTCTCTTAGGATCAGGAATAATATTGATACCTGAACCTGTACCAATCCAAAGCTCGCCCCTGCGGTCAAGAGCAATTGCATTAACAGTACCGGAATTAAGACCGTCTTCTGTATTGATAACTCCCCAGCCATTTACATCAGAACTGGTAAGGGGTTTTTCGTTATAATAATAGACTGCTTCACCGTTAACAGCGGATTCTTTGCCTACTATCAGCCATTTAGTATCATTCTGATCTACGATAAGATCGTATGTATTTACTACTTCATTCCTGATACTATTATCAATAAACTGCCATGTGCTGTCAGTTCTTAACACTCCCAACGGTTTTTTACTTTCCGTACCGTAATTTGCAAACCACAAATTACCTTTTGAATCTACACTTATGCCTTCTATAACAACATAGTTAATGTCTTTGGGTATACCTGTCATTTCTGTATTATGTGCATTAAACGCCTGGAACTGACCATTCCTTAATCGATAAAATCCATCACCGTGAGTCATAAAATAAATAGTGTTATCAGGAGCTACATACACTTTGAAAACGGTATTCAGATTAGCACCTGGTACATCAACTTTTGAATAGTTAGTCCATTTTTCGCCGTCATATTTATAGAACCCTGTCGCGTTAGTACCTGAACCGCTTCCAGACCACAGATTTCCTTCTTTATCAACAGCAATTCCGGGAAAGAAAATTGATGATGGTCCGTCTGGCGCATACTGCTCATAATCCTGAACTGTTCCGGGTTTAATGATGCCTTCATTATGAGTGCCCATATACAGATCGCCTGCCGACATAATTTTTGTAGCAGCAAATGGCAACTGGCGGTCCTTTACTATCGTGCCATTAATATAATACCATAATTTATTAGCTGTGAGAATGAGTAACGTATCTCCTTTAATTTCAAGATCAGTAATAGGAATATTTCTGAAATATCCGTTCATTAGCGGTACCCAGGTATCTCCTGAAAGAGAAGTTAAACCTTTATCAGTAGACATTACGAGAGTACCTTTATAATTAACTGCTTCGAATGCCAGGTTTGAAGGAAGACCGTCGGTAGTGCTGATGTTTCTCCATGATTCAGGAGCGGAGAGGTTGGTAGCACCTTTTTTCTGAATGGCAACACCTGCATCGGTGAGTACATAAAGTACATCATTAGTATAGCTGCTTCTCACTCTCGTATCTGATGGAAGACTGCCGAATTTCATATAAGTATCCAGAAAAAAATAAGTCTTTGCATCAATAAGTGATAAACCAAAATCAGTTGACGCGAATATAGTATCGCCCTGTACTCTCAGGCTATTTACCTTTTTCAGGGTTTTATCGGAGTTATAAAGCTCCAGTATTCTTTTTACAAATTCATTTTTTTCGGGATCATAAACATCAATAGCTCCGTTTTCGCTGCCGAACCAGATCTTACCATAATTGTCAATTGTCATGGAAGTAAGAGAGTTATTACTTAATCCTTTATCTTTTGTAAGCTGGAGGAAGGATTTGGTACTAAAATCGTAGAAGAAAGCTCCACCTTTTGTAGCTGCCCAAACTCCATTATCAGTAACACGGGCATCAACTATAGATTTCATGTTGGAATAATTTTTCCATATCCCGAGTTGTTGTGCGTACACCGGAAGAGTAATCAGAATTACAATAATAATTATTCTAATTGTTTTCATTGAGGTACCAGGAAATTGTTAAAGAATGGTAGAGAATATTATGCTCCCCTCCCGATTATTAAATATCTACAAATATAGCATTTTTCCTGTAATCAAAAAGCACAGAAATGGGGAAAAGGTAGGCAGCAGTGTTCAATTCCGCCGTGGGGGCATTCAGACCAGAGATTCTTATTGCTTCAGGGATAATTATTAATTCTGCTTACTTTCAATGGTGGTGATTTGCATCAGTAATATCCTTTTTTTATGTTGATAGGCAATACTTCAGCAGAGTGGGTATGAGAAATTCTGTTAGTCCGGCTGCCATTATTCAGAAATACACAATCCCGTTTATTGTGTTATTTACATTTATTATATGGAGCCCGGTGCTTCTTGTTCAGTTTTTAAATGATGATTACCAGATACTCGGGTATCACGCAGGTAAATCACTTATAAATATATTCCAGCCGTTCTGGACACCCGACATTTCAGGAGTTTACTGGCGGCCTGTTGGTAATCTTATTCATCCACTGATAATGTATATTGCAGGATTTGATCCAATCCCTTTCCGCATTGTAAGTCTGCTTAGTTATATATTATGCTGCGTTGTATTTTATCTGGCTTCAGAGAGGTTAGGTCTTTCTAAAAAAACTGCTATCTGGATTACGTTATTATTTGCTGCTTTACCGTCACACGAATTTCAGGTGGCGTGGATTGCAGATACCGGTGAATCACTGGTTACTGCATCCCTGCTGCTGAGTTTCATATTTTATGAGAATATTTACCGGACAGATAAAACTCCAGCACGCAGCGCATTGTTGGCGATGTTATTTTTTCTGATAGCTTTACTGATCAAGGAAGTCGCTTTCAGCGGAGTGCTGATTCCATTCTTTGCTTTATTTCTTCACGGGGATTTTAAAAAGTACAATTTGAAAAGGGCAGTAAGAGATTATCTAATTGGCTTATTTATTCTTGCTGCAGTTCTTTTATACAGATATTTTGTTATCGGGGGTACGCCTTTCGGTTCTGCGCATTTTGAGCATAGCGGACCGGTTAAGTGGATCTCTCACTTCTTCATCTATTTACTGCTTAGTGTCTTTCCGCCCGAAACAATTGAATCTGTGTTTTACTATACCGGCAGCATTCTGATGAAGGCTCTCACTGTAATACTTGCTGGATTTGTATTTTATGGATTTATAAAAGCTGTAATTAATATGAGTCCGAGGCTGAGAAAAATTCTTTCAGCGGGATTGATATGGTTTGTAATTTTTGTGCTTCCTGCATTACCAACGTTAATGAGGTGGTATGTTTTTACTGCTTCAGCCGGAATAATGTGGATGCTTGCGGCAATTATTGAATATCTGAATACTATAAAATCCAGAGTTATTTTTATTACTGTGATGCTGATACTAATTACAGGATTATCGGTGTATGATTTTAATTTGATGCTAAGGTGGAAGGACGTGAGTTATCATTTTTCGAGGGCGTATACCTCTCTGCAGATATTGAGCCCTGAAAAGGAGATGACAATATGGGGAGTACCTGATAAAGTAAACAGAATACCAATGATGAAACTTGGGATTGCAGAAACGGTCCAGTCTGCTATGGAAGACAGCAGTGTTAATATATATGCTCCATTACGGATGGAGCTGACGGGATTCCTAAGCAGCATGAAGCTAGACTCCCTTAGCGGTTCAATGATGAGGTTCCGGCTAAGAGGTGGAAGGTTTCTTGTTGAAAGAGGGACATCGAGAGCTGTTATTATTACAGAGCAGATAGAGCAGGAGTATGATGGATACCGGTTTGTTATCAACAATAGTGAGCTTGAATCAACCGCATTGGTCTATTTTGACAGCTTAAAGGGAATGCAGTATTTCTATGACGGCAACCGCGTGCGCAAGATAGCAGAATTTGAACAGGCAGAAGGTTTTTAGAAATTCTCGGGCAATTATATAAAACCTTCAACAGCGAAGGTATCAGTCCAATCCTCATCAGATAAAGCTGCGGCTGTTTGAATAGAAGGGGAGCTAGAAACTCCCCGGAATTTTAGAAATTATTCTGATTCAGGCAAATTGTTAAAGAGATCAGCCATTTCAATGGCGCTCAGAGCGGCATCCCATCCTTTATTTCCGGATTTAGTTCCGGCTCTTTCAATAGCCTGCTCGATTGTTTCGGTGGTAAGAACTCCGAATGTAACCGGCACTTTGTATTTTAAGGATGTCTGCGCGATGCCTTTTGTTACTTCCGCTGCTATGTATTCGAAGTGCGGGGTGGCGCCGCGAATGAGGGCACCAAGACAAATGATCGCATCATATTTATCCAGTGAGGCAAGTTTATCTGCCGCGAGCGGGATTTCAAATGAGCCGGGGACTTTCACAACATCCACATCATCGGTATTTCCGTGGTGGCGGTTAATGCAGTCGAGCGCGCCTTCGAGCAGTTTTGTACTAATGAAATCATTAAAGCGGCTGACGATAATGGCAAATTTGTAATCTTTAGCGGATAATTTACCTTCAACAATGTTATACATTTATTTACTCCGTTGTTATGCGCTGTGTTTAATCAACATTTTCCTCATAGCATCGAGCTGTAATGAGGAAATATAATACTTCCCAAGATTCTGATCATCATTTCTTTTGCCGCCATGGTAATCCGAACCCCCTGATGAAAGCAGGCAGTACTCATTAACAATGCCCTGGTAGAATTTTAGCTGAGCGCTGCTATGCGAGGGGTGAATCACTTCAATACCGTCTAATCCAAAGTTAATAAGGCTTATCAGAATTCGTTCGCTTATATAACCGGGATGAGCGATAAAAGACAATCCGCCGGCATCATTGATGAGTTTCAGGGCGCTTTGAGGAGATACATGTATCTTGCGTTCGAAAGCGGGACAGTTATTACCAATGTAACGGTCGAATGCTTCATAAAAACTGCCTACAAATCCTGCTTCAACCAGTGCGATAGCTATATGAGGTCTGCCTATGGCGGTATTTTTTGCAATCGAGATTACATGATCGAATGATAAAGGAACCCCGATATTATTCAGTTTCTTAACCATACGTACCGCACGGTTATAGCGTTCCTGCCGGAAGAAACTTAAGTATTTCTGGAATTCTTCATGAGCAGTATCAATAAAGTATCCTAAGAGATGAACTTCTTTATCTTCAATATCTGTACTTATTTCAACACCGGGAATTACTTCCACACCAACCTGTTTGCCCTGCTCTATTGCTTCGGCAATTCCATCAAGGTTATCGTGATCAGTTATTCCGATTATATCCAGTCCTGCAGCTTTAGCTCTGTTGACCAATTGTACCGGGGTGTATACTCCGTCGGAATAAACAGTATGAAGGTGAAGATCAACTTTTCGGGCCATTATAAAAGCTACTTTCCGTAATTTTCTTTGAATGTTTCGTAATCGAGTATTCTGAGTTTTGAGCCTTCCAGTTCAATCAGTCCTTTTTTTGCAAAGGAATGAAGCGTACGGGAGATTGTTTCCCTTGAGGTTCCCGCCATATTGGCGAGGTCCTGCTGAAGGGGAAGTTTCTCTATTTCCACAATACCATGTTTAATCTTACCAATATCATCCGCAATTTGCAAAATTACGGTAGCCACTTTGCCTTCTGCGTCCTTTAACGATAGTGATTTGATCTTCATATCGGCAGCTCGGAGGCGTGTTGTGAGTTCCTGAAGCAGGGATATGGAAACTTCAGGATGATTCCTCAGAAGATCAATAAATTCATTTCTCTGAATGATGAATAGTTCTGATTGTTCAATGGCTGTTACCGATGCTGAACGATTGAGACCATCCAGTATTGCCATTTCACCAAAGAAGTCTGATTCACCGAGAATAGATAAAATTACTTCACGTCCGTCACCGCTGGTGCGGCTGACTTTCACTTTTCCTTTTATGATAACGAAGAGCGCAGTACCGGCTTCCTCTTCCATCAGTATGACGGAATCCTTTTCGTAAGTCTTCATTTTACCTAAGTCGGATATTTTATCAAGGGCTTCCTGACTAAGATCGGTAAAAATTGGAACATTCCCTAAGAAATCTGAAGAAGACATATTTGTGACCCCTTATTTAATTGAAACTAAAATAAATTAGCTTGTGACCAAAATCAAATGAAATCTTAAAAAAGAGACGCAGATTTCACAGATTTCACTGAAAGAGGAAAGAAGAAAGACGCAAATTTCACAAATTTCACAAAAAGAGACGCAGATTTCACAGATTTCACTGAAAGAGGAAAGAAGAAAGACGCAAATTTCACAAATTTTATAAAAAGAGTCGCAGATTTCACAGATTTCACTGAAAGAGGAAAGAAGAAAGACGCAAATTTCACAAATTTCACAAAAAGAGACGCAGATTTCACAAATCTCACAGAAAGAGGAAAGAAGAAAGACGCAAATTTCACAAATTTTACATAAAGGATAGAAACATATTTCATGGTTTTTGCCGGTTTCACAAAAACTCGGTGAAATATAGATTTTAAACGGCGAATAAGGCTGGGTAAATTGAATTTATTAACGCTTATCTATATATTTAAGCACATTTTTTATTAAAAAAATCATCATTGGGAGTTAGTTTATGGCAGTAAAAGTAGGTATTAATGGTTTTGGCAGAATAGGAAGATTAGTTTTTAATGCAATAGTTGACAAAGGTTTATTAGGCAGTGAGATTGACGTTGTCGCTGTAGTTGACGTTACTACTAATGCGAAATATTTTGCTTATCAATTACAATATGATTCGGTACATGGTAAATTCAAAGGTGAATTAAAGACTGAAAAAAGTAAACCTGAACTGGAAGAAGATGACATTTTATGCGTTAATGGAAACACAGTACGCTGCATCGCTGCTACAAAAGATCCTTCACAGCTGCCCTGGAAAGAATTGGGCGTTGATTATGTAATCGAATCAACAGGTTTGTTTACTGATTCAGAAAAAGCTAAAGGTCACTTAGCCGGCGGCGCAAAGAAAGTTATCATCTCTGCTCCCGGTAAAGGCGATGTAAAGACCATCGTTCTTGGCGTTAACGACAATGAATATGATGCAGCAAAGCACAATATTATTTCTAACGCTTCCTGCACAACAAACTGTTTAGCTCCTGTTGTTCATGTATTATTGAAAGAAGGTATTGGCGTTGAAACCGGTATCATGACAACAATTCATTCATATACAGCTACTCAGAAAACAGTTGACGGTCCTTCCAAAAAAGACTGGAGAGGCGGAAGAGCAGCAGCTATCAATATCATTCCTTCAACAACAGGCGCTGCGAAAGCAGTTGGTGAAGTGTTACCTGTGGTTAAAGGTAAATTAACAGGAATGTCATTCAGAGTTCCTACTCCTAACGTTTCTGTAGTTGATCTTACCTTCCGTTCAGAAAAAGATACTTCAATTGAAGAGATCGATGCTTTAATGAAGAAAGCTTCTGAAACATATCTTAAGGGAATTCTTGGTTATACAAAAGATGAAGTTGTATCAACAGATTTCATTCATGATGAGCGTTCATCAATTTATGATTCTCTTGCAACTTTACAGAATAACTTCAAGAATGAAAAACGTTTCTTCAAGATCGTTTCATGGTATGATAATGAATGGGGTTACTCTTGCAGAGTAGTAGATCTTCTGTTAAAAGTAGCAAAATAAGGATAAATATTATCTGAAAGAGACGCAGTATTCCTGGAACTCAGGAGCTGCGTCTTTTTTTTAAATCTTTGTGTTGCTTAGTGCCTTTGTGTCTTAGTGGCAATGCATTTAAAGAAGATGCCACAAAGGCTCCAAGGCTCAAAGATTCACTAAGGTTTTTTCACTCCTTAAGTTTACAGGAAATTTCATAAATATATACACGGAGAAATAATGAAGAAGAAATCAATTGACAAGATCGATCTTAAAGGTAAAAGAGTTCTCGTAAGAGTTGACTTCAATGTTCCTTTGGACGAAAATCTTAATATTACTGATGATATTCGTATTACATCATCTCTTCCAACAATTAAAAAAATTGTTGAAGACGGGGGTAAAGCAATTTTGATGAGTCATTTAGGCAGACCAAAAGGTGCTCCTAATGCAAAGTACAGTCTTAAACCAACCGCAAAAAGACTGAGCGAGCTTTTGGGTAAAGAGGTTAAAATTGCTCCCGATTGTATTGGTGAGGAAGTGAAGGCAATGGTTAACGAAATGAAGGATGGAGATGTTTTAATTCTTGAAAATTTAAGATTCCATGCTGAAGAAGAAAAAAATAATCCTGAGTTCGCAAAACAGCTTGCTGAATTAGGTGATGTTTATGTAAATGACGCTTTCGGCAGTGCACACCGTGCTCATGCATCAACAGAAGGTGTTACAAAATATCTGCCTGTTGCAGTATCAGGTTACCTGATGCAGAAAGAACTTGATTATTTGGGCAGCGCTCTTACTGAACCGGTAAGACCATATTGCGCAGTATTAGGCGGAGCAAAGATCTCAGGTAAGATTGATGTTATTCAGAATTTATTCTCAAAGGTTGATACACTGATCATCGGCGGCGGAATGGCTTATACATTCTACAAAGCGATGGGTTATGAAATCGGTAAATCACTTCTTGAAGAAGAAAAAGTTGAGCTTGCTAAAGAGATACTCGCTAAGGGCCAAAGTTCAGGTATTAAATTCCTGCTTCCGGTTGATGTTGTTGTTGCTCCTGATTTCGCCAATGATTCACCATCCGAAGTGGTAGGAATTCAGAATATCCCGGCTGATAAAATGGGTCTGGATATTGGTCCTGAAACCGTGAAGTTATTTAAAACTGAAGTACTGAACAGCAAGACTGTTGTATGGAACGGTCCGATGGGTGTATTTGAATTCGATAATTTCGCGAAAGGCACAAATGCAATTGCTGAAGCTTTGGTTGAAGCAACAAAGAAGGGCGCAACCACAGTAATCGGCGGCGGAGATTCTGCTGCAGCTATAAAGAAAGCCGGATTGGATGATCAGGTATCGCATGTATCAACAGGCGGCGGTGCATCACTGGAATTTCTGGAAGGAAAGGTGCTTCCGGGAGTAGAAGCGCTCAATAATGCATAAAAATTTATAGAATGTAGATTACGCGCCTGCCTGCCGGCAGGGGCAGGCAGGGATATGGCGGATTAACGCGGATATCGCATAAGTCCAAATTACAAATAAGAAAAACCTCCGAGGTTCAGGAAAACCTCGGAGGTTTGGATTTTCTTTTGTATATTTTAAGAAATGCATTGCAAAATGAATTTGTTTTTAGGGTGAATTGTTTAAAATTATATAAAGAGTAAAATACAAAGGTACCTTTGATGTATAATGAACGTGACTATTACAGGCCGACAGGTTTTGGTGGATTTTCTTTTTTCCCGCCGGTAATAAAAAATCTGCTTATCATAAATGCAATAGTTTATCTGGTCAATAATCTGCTGCTTGCAAACATAATAATTGACGGTGTGCCCGGTGAGTATATAATTACACGTTATTTTGCTCTTTGGCCTATCGGGAGCGACAGTTTCTATTTATGGCAGCTAATTACATATCAGTTTATGCATGGTAATTTCATGCATATCTTGTTCAATATGTTTTTATTATGGATGTTTGGGTTAGAAATAGAAAATCTCTGGGGATCAAAAAAATTTTTAATTTATTATTTAACCTGCGGTGTTGGCGCGGGTTTAATGCAGATACTTCTGGCTCCGGCATTTACTGGGTTATCAGGACCAACAGTAGGCGCATCAGGAGCGATATACGGTGTACTTATTGCGTTTGCGATGATATTCCCCGACAGATATATTTTTCTTTGGTTCCTCATTCCCGTTAAGGCCAAATACTTAATTGCATTCTTCATTGTACTTGAGTTTCTTTCTTTAGGAAATATGGATCTGATTGCGAGGTTTGCACATTTAGGAGGAGCGCTGGTCGGATTTATTTATATAATGTTTGATTCAAGGACGAATATAAAGCTTAAGAACATATTTGGCTCATTTAAATCTTCTTCAGGCGGTGGAACAAAAACCCAGTTCAGGCGCAGACCTCGTACTGACTCATATGTGGAAGATGCCGAGTTTTATGATATAGATTCCAGAAAGAAAAGTTCCGGCGGAGTAACACAGGAAGAAATTGACCGGATACTTGATAAAATAAGTCAGAGCGGATATCAGAACCTAACTGAAAAAGAAAAGAAGATTTTATTTGAGGCAAGTAAGAAGAGCTAATTTCAACCAACAGGAAATTGATGCAGTTTATGATCAGGGAATTAAACGGATACCAAAAACAAATATTTTTTTTGATTATGGTATCCGTTTTTTTTATCGGCTGCAGGAATGATGATATAGTTGAAGATGAAAATAAATTCGCTGCGGTTTATGTTGATCTGGTAATTGTAAATGAGAAATACCAGGGTGACACGCTTCTTATTAATTCCAAATCCGATAGTGTTTACAAAGCCCATGGAATAACGGGGGATCAGTATAAATCCACAATCGATTATTACCAGGAAAACCCCGAACGCTGGAAGCAGTTCTTTGATAAAGCAGAGAGTTATTTGAGAGAGAAGAAGAAGGAAGGGAAGTTTTGAGTTTCTGATTATACTGGATTTTTACAATTCAAATACAAATTACAAAGCACCAAATCCCAAATCACAAATAACAAATTCGCCGCAGCGAATGCCTTACGGCACAAATTCCAATATCAAAATTCAAATAAGAATATAAACAAGCATCCATTAATCAAGCACCAAATTCCAAATAACAAATCACAAACAAATTCCAAATTCAAAATTCAAATAAGAATATAAACAAGCATCCATTAATCAAGCACCAAATTCCAAATTACAAATCACAAATTCGCCGCAGCGAATGCCTTAAGGCATAAATTCCAATAAGCAAACTCAAATAAGAAAATAAACGCAATTCATTAGCATGGTGTTTTGGATGCCTTCATTTAAATATTGGAATTTGATTATTGTGCCGTAAGGCATGGCTACGCCATTTGTTATTTGGTGCTTGGGATTTGGAATTTGAACAGGGTGCTTGGGATTTGGAATTTAAATATGGTGCCTGGGATTTGGAATTTAAATATATGGGGGGGATTTTTTCCCTCTAATTTCTTATCAGGTTTTTCCATCATTTATAAATCCAACTGTTTTCTATATCTTTAAGAATTCCTTTAGAAAGAATAATAATATGAGAGATGACAGGCAGTTTGATGTGCCGTTAAAAAAAGAGAGTTTGAGAGCAAAGCGAAACTCTCTTTGGCAGGAATTAAAAAATGCAGTCCGGGGAACGGAAGCTGATTATACCACGATCCCTCTGGGTAAAGCGATATTCCTGCTGGCAGTACCGATGATCCTTGAGTTGATAATGGAATCTACATTTGCTTTAGTTGATATTTATTTTGTTGGATCTCTCGGTCCTTCCGCAGTTGCTACAGTTGGATTAACTGAAACATATTTATTCCTTTTATATTCTATTGCGATGGGATTATCTATGGCGGTAACTGCTCTCGTTGCTAGAAGAGTTGGAGAAAAAGAAAATGAGAAGGCGGGCATTACAGCAGTGCAGGCAATATTTGTAGGTATTGCAGCTTCAATACCCTTCGCCATTTTAGGCATCTTTTTTTCAAGAGAGCTTCTTCAGCTTATGGGAGCAGATGCATGGACGCTTGAACATGGCTATCCTTATATGCAGTGGGCGCTGGGCGGGAACGTGGTTATTATGCTGCTCTTTATGATCAACGCAATTTTCAGAGGTGCCGGTGACGCATCAATAGCAATGGTTGTTCTTTGGGTTGCTAACGGATTAAATATTATTCTTGATCCACTATTAATTTTCGGAATAGGCCCGTTCCCGGAATTAGGACTTAAGGGTGCGGTTATAGCTACTACTATCGGAAGAGGAATAGGCGTATGCCTTCAAATATGGCTTCTCTTCAGGGGTGGAAAGCATATACGTGTGTTGGTTTCATATCTTCGTCTGGACTGGAAAATAATCGCTCAGGTTATCCGCACATCATTGGGCGGTGTGGGACAAATGATCATCGGTATGACATCATGGATATTCATTGTGCGTATCATCGCGGAATTCGGAAGCCAGGCTGTTGCCGGTGCGACTATCGCATTAAGAATTATGAGCTTTAGTATGATGCCTGCATGGGGTATGGCTAATGCAGTAACTACGCTCGTGGGACAAAATCTTGGAGCCAATAAACCTGAACGTGCGGAAAGATCTGTATGGATAACAGGTTTTTGGAATATGATATTTTTAATGGCTGTAGCAGTAATATATTTTATTTACGGTAAATCACTTGTTGGATTCTTCAGCGATGATGCAGAAGTAATTGAAGTTGGAGGATCCTGGCTGCGTATAATTTCATATTCATATTTTGTATACGGGTGGTGGATGGTTGCAACTCAGGCATTCAACGGCGCGGGTGATACCATTACTCCAACTAAAATCAATTTGGTTTTCTTCTGGCTGATAGAAATTCCTCTGTCTTATTTTATGGCGAAAATGCTTGCAATGGGAACCACAGGAATATTCTGGGCAATCTTTATTGCTGAGACCGCGGTGGGATTATTTACATTGTGGCTGTTCAGAAAAGGGAAGTGGAAGAAGGTAAAGGTGTGAAGGGGGGGAGGACGGAAGGGATTGTTTTAAGGCAAAACCTCCGGGGTTGAGGAAAACCCCGGAGGTTGACTGAAGGCAACTTCACATGAGAACCTCCAAGGTTTTCCTGAACCTTGGAGGTTTTTCTGGATTAAGGATCATAGGTGAAATAGATAAATATGCTTTTAAGGCAAAACCTCCGGGGTTGAGGAAAACCCCGGAGGTTGACTGAAAGCAGCTTCACCTGAGAACCTCCAAGGTTTTCCTGAACCTTGGAGGTTTTTCTGGATTATGGATCATAGGTGAAATAGATAAATATGCTTTTCAGGCAAAACCTCCGGGGTTGAGGAAAACCCCGGAGGTTGACTGAAGGCAACTTCACATGAGAACCTCCAAGGTTTTCCTGAACCTTGGAGGTTTTTCTTTTGACTTTTAATGTTGAATATTCTAATTTGTCCCAAATTCTAATAGATTATAAATTATCCAGGGGGGACTATGGATAAATCCCGCAACTACTATCAAAACAGCTTCCATCATGTTTACAACAGAGGGGCAAACAAAGAATCCATCTTTTTTGAACATGAAAATTATACTTATTTCCTGGATAGAATGAAGGAATACAGTCGAAGGTTTGAGATAAGTATACTCTCATTTTGCCTTATGCAAAATCATTTTCATATGTTTCTCAAACAGACATCTAACAACTTTTCTATTTCACAGTTTTTATCATCTCTTTTGAATTCATATGTTAAGTCAATCAACAAAAAATATCAAAGATCAGGAACTTTGTTTGAGGGTAAGACAAAGAGTAAGGAAATTAAGGACAACGCATATTTCATATGGGTAATAAAATATATTCTTGAAAATCCTGTAAAGGCAGGTTTGGTATCCAGTGTTGGTGATTGGGAGTTTTCAAATGCGAGAGATCTGCTTGGTGTTAGAAATGGAGATTTAACGGATGTGAATTATGTAAGCTCTTTTTTTGATTCACAAAGTGTTATGATCAAGTTTTTGTTAGATAAAGGGATGAAAATACCGTATGAGTTTTAGGGGAAGAAGGCTTTAACGCAAAACCTCCGGGGTTGAGGAAAACCCCGGAGGTTGACTGAAAGCAGCTTCACATGAGAACCTCCAAGGTTTTCCTGAACCTTGGAGGTTTTTCTGGATTATGGATCATAGGTGAAATAGATAAATATGCTTTTAAGGCAAAACCTTCGGGGTTGAGAAAAACCTCCAAGGTCTATCACGGAAATCTTTCAAATAGCGTTTCAGGGTTTCACAATCACAAATTTAAATATTAAAAATCGGAAGCCGGGATGACCTCCAAGGTTTTCCTCAACCTTGGAGGTCTTTCTGGATTATGGATCATAGGTGAAATAGATAAATATGCTTTTAAGGCAAAACCTCCGGGGTTGAGGAAAACCCCGGAGGTTGACTGAAGGCAACTTCACATGAGAACCTCCAAGGTTTTCCTGAACCTTGGAGGTTTTTCTTTTGACTTTTAATGTTGAATATTCTAATTTGTCCCAAATTCTAATAGATTATAAATTATCCAGGGGGGACTATGGATAAATCCCGCAACTACTATCAAAACAGCTTCCATCATGTTTACAACAGAGGGGCAAACAAAGAATCCATCTTTTTTGAACATGAAAATTATACTTATTTCCTGGATAGAATGAAGGAATACAGTCGAAGGTTTGAGATAAGTATACTCTCATTTTGCCTTATGCAAAATCATTTTCATATGTTTCTCAAACAGACATCTAACAACTTTTCTATTTCACAGTTTTTATCATCTCTTTTGAATTCATATGTTAAGTCAATCAACAAAAAATATCAAAGATCAGGAACTTTGTTTGAGGGTAAGACAAAGAGTAAGGAAATTAAGGACAACGCATATTTCATATGGGTAATAAAATATATTCTTGAAAATCCTGTAAAGGCAGGTTTGGTATCCAGTGTTGGTGATTGGGAGTTTTCAAATGCGAGAGATCTGCTTGGTGTTAGAAATGGAGATTTAACGGATGTGAATTATGTAAGCTCTTTTTTTGATTCACAAAGTGTTATGATCAAGTTTTTGTTAGATAAAGGGATGAAAATACCGTATGAGTTTTAGGGGAAGAAGGCTTTAACGCAAAACCTCCGGGGTTGAGGAAAACCCCGGAGGTTGACTGAAAGCAGCTTCACATGAGAACCTCCAAGGTTTTCCTGAACCTTGGAGGTTTTTCTGGATTATGGATCATAGGTGAAATAGATAAATATGCTTTTCAGGCAAAACCTTCGGGGTTGAGGAAAACCCCGGAGATTGATTGAAAGCAGCTTCACATGAGAACCTCCAAGGTTTTCCTGAACCTTGGAGGTTTTTCTGGATTATGGATCATAGGTGAAATAGATAAATATGCTTTTCAGGCAAAACCTTCGGGGTTGAGGAAAACCTCCAAGGTCTATCACGGAATCTTTCAAATGGCGTTTCAGGGTTTCACAATCTTGATTATTATGATTAAACTCTTTTATTAAAAGCATAAAGAATGCTTCACATATAGCTATGTATAATCCAAATGTTTGTATCAAAAGAGACCGATGTTTCTCGGACTAATTCATTTTCAGGAAGAATTTCTATCTTCGATGCAGTTGCAATAGTTGCCGGTATGGTTATAGGTCCGGGCATTTTCAAAACACCTTCCATTGTAGCCGCTAGTTCATCAGACGAAATTGTAACTCTAAGTCTGTGGGCTGCAGGCGGCTTAATTTCACTAATTGGCGCACTCTGTTATGCAGAACTTACAAGTACATATCCGCATGCAGGCGGTGAGTATCATTATCTTGTACGTGCCTTCGGAAAAAAGATAGCATTTTTATTTGCCTGGGCCAGAATGACAGTTATTCAGACAGGTTCAATTGCCATGCTGTCGTTCGTTGTAGGAGATTATGCTATGAGAGCATTAAATCTGGGTCCGAATTCCTCTTCAATCTACGCAGCCCTGACAGTATTTATTTTAACCGCAATAAATCTTAAAGGAATAAATCCCAGCAGTAAAGTTCAAAAAGTACTGATGATTGGAATGCTGCTGGGTTTGCTGTTTGTAGTAATTGTTGGATTAACTGTCAGTTCTGAACCGTTACAAGCAGAAAAAGCAAATACTACAATGGCCTTTGGGCAGGCAATGATCTTTGTGTTATTAACTTATGGCGGCTGGAATGAAGCGGCGTATTTATCAGCCGACGTAAGCCGGAATCGTTCTGATATTGTTAAAGTATTATTCTACAGCCTCGCATTGATAACCTTTGTTTATTTACTCACTAACTTTTCCCTGATTAAAGGATTAGGTTTCAGCAGTCTTGTTACATCAAACGAAGTAGCCGCCGATCTGGTGCGTAAAGTTCTTGGAGAGGAATGGAAAATTTTTATCAGCGCATTAATTGCTATCGCAGCATTAAGCACTGTTAATGCTGTGATGATCACAGGGGCCAGAACAAACTATGCACTTGGTAATGATTTTGACAGGTTCGGATTTCTTTCAAGATGGACCAGCACTGATAACTCACCCGTTCATGCTTTTATTTTTCAATCCGGTATTGCGCTAATCTTAATTGCACTGGGATCAGTAACGAGGAGCGGATTTGTTACAATGGTAGAATACACGGCACCGGTTTTCTGGTTCTTTTTCCTTATGGTTGGAATATCATTGATCGTGCTGAGGAGGAAAGATCCCCAAAGACAAAGACCTTTTACAGTTCCGTTTTATCCTTTGACACCGGTCTTATTTTGTTTGTCAGCACTGTTTATGCTTTACTCAAGTACAGTTTACACGGGTATTGGAGCGATGGTTGGTATAACTGTCCTGCTTGCCGGTATACCGTTCATAATTTTCAAAGACGTTAATAAAAAAGGGGATGGAACAATATGAAAACATATTTAAACAGGCATATTATTTTTCTGGTATTATTTTTTGTAATCAGTAATGCTCAGTTTGCCCAGGTACCCTATGTACCCACACCATATGAGGTAGTTGAAGGCATGCTGGAGATGGCAGACGTAAAAGAAAATGATTTAGTGTACGACCTTGGATGCGGTGACGGCAGAATTGTAGTTACCGCAGCAAAGAAATACGGTGCCCGCGGGGTAGGTGTTGATAATAATCAAACGCGTATTGATGAAAGCAATGAGAATGCAAAAGCAAGCGGAGTGACCAGCAAAGTAGAATTCCATAATCAAAATCTTTTTGAAACAGATCTCACTGAAGCATCTGTAGTAACACTTTATCTTTTAAGTGAAATAAATTTGAAACTGCGTCCCAAATTATTTAAAGAGCTTAAGCCGGGTACCAGAATCGTTTCACACAGCTTTGATATGGATGATTGGGAACCCGATTCACAAAAAAACATAAACGGGCGGACAATATATTACTGGAAGATGCCTGCCAATTTTTCAGGGACATGGACCTGGAGTGACGGTAAAGGTAAGGATACTAATAAGCTTAATCTTACACAGGAATTCCAGGTTTTAACAGGAGTATTTGAGTCGGGCGGCACGAAGCACAGACTTGAATATTCTAAGGTGAATGGTAATGAAGCTGAATTGAAATTTCAGGAAAATGGAAAATTGAACAGAGTAGTGCTTGAGAGTCCATCAGGAAAAGAAAACAACGAAATTATTATCAGGTTAATGAAAGGAGATACTAATAAGGAATATAAAGCAAAACGTGTTTCGGGATCAATGAAGATGCTGGACCCTGAGATGATGACGAAAGAAAAATAAAACCAGAACCAGACACAAATTTCACAAATTACACAAATGGAGACGCAGATTTCACAGATGGCACAGAAAAAAACAGACACAAATTTCGCAAATTACACAAATGGAGACGCAGATTTCACAGATACCACAGATAAAAGAAAGACACAAATGGCGCAGACAGACACAAATTTCACAAATTACACAAATAGAAATGCATTGTAGCACAGGTTTTCAACCTGTGAAATTGTGTAACAAAAAAAGACGCTGATTTCACGGATGGCACAGAAAAAGAACAGGCACAAATGGCGTAGTCATGCCTACGGCATTTCACAAATTACACAAATGGAAATGCATTGTAGTAAGGTTTCAACCTGTGAATTTGTGAAACAAAAAGACGCAGAGAACAGAAAAAGAACAGACACAAATTTCGCAAATTACTCAAATAGAAATGCATTGTAGCACAGGTTTTCAACCTGTGAAATTGTGAAATAAAAAAGACGCATATTTCACAGATTACACTTTACGGAACCCTGTATCAAAATCATCTTTATTTAATCGCTTTTAAAATTATTTTTATTTATCATGTTCATATCCTCCGAATTCCACTTCAGGGTATTTTTTATAAGGGATAAATATGACTACCGACGAATATACAAAGCAGGAAAATAAACTGCTTGAAGAAAACCGGAAATTAAAAACTGCTGTAGGAGAACTGTCAGCTTTAAATGAGATTGCCACTGCTATCACTTCTACTCAATCCCTTGAACAAATAGTGGATTTAATAGTAAGGAAATGTGTAAAGCACCTGAATGTAGAACAGGGTGCCGTAATGCTTCTTGATGAAAGTGATCAGGTTAAACCATTTCATACTATGATAAGAAAGCAGGATTCTTTATCAAAAATTCTTCCATACAGGTTCGATGCTCAGCTGACGGGTTGGATGCTGAATCACAAGGTGCCGTTGTTGATTAATGATCTTGCAAGTGATCCAAGGTTCAAACTGGTTATTGAGAAGACATTTCCTGTCCATTCATTGCTCAGCGTCCCTTTGATGGTAAAAGGCAAAATGATTGGACTGCTTTCAGTTTTCAATAAAAAAATTGCATCAGGTTTTCAAATAGGTGACCAGAGGTTATTGGGTATTATTGCTGCTCAGTCGGCACAGGTAATAGAGAATGCAAGGTTATACCGTGAGGAACAGGCTTTAATTCGTCTGCAGGAGGAGATGAGACTTGCGTTTGAGATTCAATCAAATCTTCTTCCAAAATCTTTTCCCGTTATCGATAAATATCTTATTGCGGGAAAAAGTATACCTGCAAGGGAAGTAGGTGGTGATTATTTTGATTTCATACAGATAGATGAAAAAAAAACCGCATTTTGCCTGGGTGACATATCAGGTAAAGGCATTCCCGCAGCGCTGCTGATGGCAAATTTACAGGCTACATTAAGAGGCCAGACAAGAATAAGTAAATGCTGCACCGATTGTATATCATTCGCGAATAATATGTTATACCACAATACCTCAATTGATAAATTTGCAACACTATTCTATGGAATTATTGATACTGAAGCGGATGTAATAACTTATTGTAACGCAGGGCATAATAATCCTTTTCTTTTTAAGAATAATGATATTCCCGCCAGACTAACAAAAGGGGGTATGATAATAGGAATAATACCCGATATAAAGTTTGAGGAGGAGGTTATTCCTTTCAACAAAGGTGATCTTCTGGTGATTTTTTCTGATGGAATTTCAGAAGCCATGAATGTAAAAGAAGAGGAATTCGGAGAAAATAAAATCGGAGATATTGTGATGCGCAACAGGGATGAATCACCTGAAGTACTGATAGATATAATCTTTAATGAAGTTCTGTCATTCACCGGAAGCAAATCACAAATGGATGATATGACTCTTGCTATTATAAAAAAGATCCGATGAACATTCCCGGAATACAATAAAGGAATTATAAAACCGGATCCGGACAATCTGCAGAAAATAGATGAAGTTCGGTTTTGTAAGCCGCTAAAATTAGATTGAAGAGAACATAGATTCATCTGCTCACTCAAATACAAAATCAAAAAGAAAAATATATTAATGACCGGCAGTACAGTACTACACTATCAATTGCTTGAAAAACTTGGTGCAGGGGGAATGGGAGTAGTGTATCTTGCGTATGACAGCAAGCTTGAAAGAAAAGTTGCTCTAAAGTTTTTGCCGGAATTTATATCTGACAATGAGGTTAAACGTAATCAATTCATCAGAGAGGCCAGGGCGGCTGCTCAGCTTAATCATCCCAATATTGCGACTATTTTCAATATTGAAGAAGCTGATCAGATATTTATTGTTATGGAGTATATAGATGGTGAGGAATTCAGTGATAAAATACGCAGAGCTCCTCTTAGTGTCAAAGAAACTACCAGCCTCATATGTCAGATAGCAGAAGGATTACAGGCAGCACATAATACCGGTATTGTACACCGTGATATTAAATCCGGAAATCTTATGCTTACGACTTCAGGGAAAGTTAAAATTCTGGATTTCGGTTTGGCATTCAGCACTGATAATGGTCAGTTATCCAGTGAAGAATCAATATCAGGATCACTTGCCTATATGTCACCTGAACAATTAAAAGGCGGGGATATAGATCATCGTTCAGATATCTGGTCTCTGGGTATAGTGATCTATGAAATGCTTTCGGGAAAACTTCCATTCAACGGGGAATATGAGCAGGCAATAGAATATTCCATACTTAACGAGGATTTTACTCCTTTATCCAGGATAACCTCCAATAGTTCACCAGTACTAGAGAAAGTAATAAATAAGTGTCTTCAGAAAAATCCATCAGACAGGTATCAGAATATTCAGGAACTGCTGAATGATTTAAATGATACAGTACCGCCACTGGTCTCTGACAATTCCGCAAGAACAACGAAAAGGTATATATCCAGAAAAAAAGTAACGGCAATACTCATTTTAGCTGCAGTGTTAATAAGTACGGCAGTGATCTTTTACCCGCAGCTTTCATACATTATTGAAAAAATCACGGGTGGTTCAGACGCTTCCCAGCAGCACTTACTTATAGTACCTTTCAGAAATTTTGGCGGGGATACTTCCGAAGAATTTTTCTGTGCAGGATTAGTAGAAACAATGACCAGTAAGCTTACTCAACTGGAACAATTCAGCGGATCACTTTGGGTTGTTCCTTCCAGTGAAGTACACACTAATAATATCAAAAGTCCCGGTGAAGCAAAGAAAATGTTTGGGGTAAATCTTGCAGTTACCGGAGCCTTACAGAGTTTGAATGATTTTTTCAGGCTGACGCTGAATTTAATTGATACTGAAACACTGCGTCAGCTGAATTCTTCAGTAATTGATGTTAAAAAGCAGGATGTTGCCAAACTGCAGAATTTGTCAGTTATAAAACTGATAGAAATGCTAGATCTTAAACTTAATCCCAGGCAGCATGAGGTAATCGAAGAAGGCACTACTCTTGTTCCTGATGCATATGAGTACTATTTACAGGGGAGGGGATTCCTGCAGCGGTTTGAAAACATTGAAAACATAAAATCTGCAGTGAGGTTGTTTTCGCTGGCCATTAGCAGGGATAGTCTTTATTCAGTAGCATATGCAAGTTTAGCTGAATCATACTGGCGATATTATGAATCCACAAAAGATATCAGCTGGGCTGAGAAGGCGGTTGATGAATCTGAAAAAGCATACCTGATAGATAGTAATTTAGTCTCAGTGAATATTACATCCGGGATCATTCATGCCGGACTCGGGAAGAATGACCGGGCTATAAAATTTTTTAATAAAGCGCTGGATATTGATCCAATGAATGCTTCAGCTTACCGGGGACTTGCACAAACATATGAAGCTCAGAATAGAATTGATGAAGCTGAACGGACATACAAAAAAGCTATTAAGCTGCGCCCTGAATATTGGGCAGGATACAGTCTGCTGGGGTCTTTTTATTACAGATACGGCAAATATGAAAAAGCGCTGGATCAGTTCAAAAAAGTTATTGAGATCACTCCTGATAATTCCCGCGGATATAATAATCTCGGCGGTATTTACTATTTTCTCGAAGACTGGGATAATGCTCTTGAAATGTTTGAGAAAGCATTTTCATTATCCAAATCATACAGTGTGGCATCGAATCCTGGTACGCTGTATTTCATTCAGGGTAATTACAAGCAAGCCGCAGTAATGTATGAGACTGCACTTGAGATAAATGATAAAGATTATATTGTGTGGGGAAATTTAGCTTCAGCTTATTACTGGATCCGGAGAAACGAAAGAAAGCCAAATTAACCTACACAAAAGCGATCGGGCTGATAAAGCAGCAGGAAAAGATAAATCCTGATGATGTACAGCTTGTATCAAATCTTGCCGCTTACTACTCAATGATCGGAGAAAAACAAAAAGCATATGATATGGTGAAACGGTCATTAAAGCTGGCTCCGAACGATGTGGAAATTATGTTCAGAGCGGGGACCACATATGAACAATTAGGAGACAGGAATGAAGCATTGTTATGGTTAGAAAAAGCTATAAAAAACGGTTACAGCATTTCTGAGCTGATCAGACAACCGGATTTAAAATTACTGATAGAGGATGATCGATTTAAACAAATTCTGCAGGATAACCAATAATCCAGAAGAGGGCATAATGAAAAAATGGAGAATGTTGTTATTTATTTTAATGATGAGCGGATCTTTTTTCGGTTACCATTTACTTCCCGTAAATCAACAAACGGTGAACAAGAAGCATTATGTAACAATTAAAAAAGTTGACGATCAGTGGAAAGTTGTGATAGATTCTGTTGAAAGCGGTAAAAAAGAAAAACTCAGAGTAAACAAGAAAGAAACTATTATCTGGTCAGTTGAAGGTTCGGATGCATATTTCCAGTTTTCAAGCGATAGCTTGTTTGATCCTGAAGGTAAAGAAGACAGCCTGAAATACGGGTATATAAAATATTTGCAGGATGGCAGGAAGCTTAAATTAAAAATTAAAAAGGATGCTCCAACCGGTACTTTTATATACGCTGTATTCTGTTTAGCGGACAGTTCATTTGCGACAGAAGATTCCCCGCCAAAGATTATTATTATGTGAAATATTGATCATTTTTAAGTTTGAAGGAAGAGAAAAAGTGGACAAACATAGTATAACTTTTTGTCCAAATGGACAAAAGTTTTGTCCATTTTACCCAATTTTGGGTGGATTTTGGGAATATAGGTATAAAAAGACTTCATATTGAATATGAGAAAAGGTTCTATTTTAAGCTAAAAACACATCTTTCTCAGAAATGAGACGTAATTTTTTTCTGAGAGCTTTAAATTGCTTTTAAGTTTGTCCATTTGTCCAAACTGTGATATTCGATCACAATTTTATGGTAAGTGACTTCAAGAAGTAAATCACGGTTACCTTAAACCAGAGGGATTTAATGATGCTGTATTTCCCTGATTGATTCGAGTATCGTTCTTAGTTGAGTTAATTCTTTTGTAACAACTGCATTTATATCACCCAGAACATTGAGATAGCCTTCAACAGCTCTTCCGCCGGCAATTATAGATACGTTTTGCGAAAGCATTCTTTTTAGATTCATCAAATCTTTAATTAGCTGCGGATCATCATTAGGATAAACAATACTTAATGAAACAACCTTTGCTTTAAGGTATTCTGAAACTGCAGCAATTTCTTCCGCCGGAAGACCTGTACCAAGATAAACCACTTTCCAGCCAAGAGAAGCTGCTGTAATACCTGCAATTAAAGCTCCTAACTCGTGTTCCTGACCGAGTGGGGTGGCAGTTATAAATACAGGGGCATTTTCTTTGTATCTGTATCTTTCTAAAATGCCGTTTAAAAAAGAACGTAAAACTGCTGAAGCAAGATGTTCATTTGCAATTCTAAGATCTCCGCTATGCCAAAGCTCTCCTATTTCATATACCAAAGGGACGATCAGGTTTTCTAACAGGTGAGGCTGACTCATTGTCAGTGAGGCTTTCATCAAAATTGTTTCGAGGGTTTTTGCATCGTAATTTTTTATTGCTTCGATACAACTGCTTTTAGCAGCTTCTGTGGTTTTGAAATCCGGATGGATAACCGCATTTCCGTTAGCTGAATTTATTACCCCGGCGGAAGGTTTAATCTCTAATACCGAACGTAATTCATCAATTGAAAGATCAGATAAACCGCTTATTTTATGACCCTTCTGAACAGCTTCGCTAAGCAGTTTTAATTTCTCTATATCCTCCTCAGAATACAGTCTTCTGTTTGTGTCCGTTCTCGTAGGTGTAACAATCTCATATCTTTTCTCCCAGGCACGAATAACAAATACACTCAGACCAGTTAATCTGCTAACCACTTTTATTGGATATTTATATATTTTTTCCATTTCTTAACTAAGTTAAGAATTTGTCTAAAAAATGTCAAGAAAAACAATGAGAATTTCGTCAAAATGGTTGCTTTTGAAAATAACATAATAAAATATTCGATTACCTCTTGACAAATTCTATACATTTTACTATTCTATTTCTAGACAAACATTAGACATAACATAATAAAGGAGTAATAATATGAAACCCAATATATATTTTTCAAAACTGATCCAATCCTCATTAAAAATCAGAAAAGGAATTCTTCTTATGATAATTCTTTTTTTAGCAGGAGGAAATATTTTATACGGCCAGACTGCAAGACTTCAAGTAATTCATAATGCTGCAGATCCCGGTGCTGCCTCGGTGGATATTTATCTCAATGGTACTCTGCTTCTGGATAATTTTGGATTCAGGGAAGCAACACCTTATATAGATGCGCCTGCGGGTGTTGAACTAAACATCGGAGTTGCAGCAGGAAACAGCAGTTCAGTTGGTGATACATTGAAAAACTTCAGCGTTACTTTACAGAACGGCGGAAGTTATGCCGTTATCGCAAACGGAGTATTGGATCCGGGTAACTTTGCCTCAAATCCCGATGGGAGAAGTACTGCATTCACCTTATTGATTAAGGATATGGCAAGGGAGACGGCCAGCGGTAATGATGTTGATTTTTTTGTAGTACATGGATCAACCGACGCACCGACAGTGGATGTAATTGCCAGAGCTACGGCAACTTTAGTAGACGACGCTGCATATAGTGACATTACAGATTATATAACCGTTCCTGCATCTTCTTATATACTGGATGTTACCCCGGGAGGTGATAACAGCACAATAGTAGCATCATTTGAGGCTGACTTAAGCGGTTTGGCAGGGGGTGCGGCAGTCGTGTTTGCATCAGGATTTTTAGTCCCTACTAATAATCAGAATGGTGAGTCATTTGGAATATTTGCAGCTTTACCAGACGGTTCAGTAATAGAATTTGCACAGGTTCAGACGGCGAGAGTGCAGGTAATCCATAATGCTGCAGATCCCGGTGCCGCATCGGTGGATATTTATCTTAACGGTGCTTTACTTGTGGATGATTTTGGATTTAGAGAAGCAACACCATACATTGATGCGCCTGCGGGTGTTGAACTAAACATTGGAGTTGCAGCAGGAAACAGCAGTTCTACAGGAGATACATTGAAAAACTTCAGCGTTACATTACAGAATGGCGGAAGTTATGCAGTAATCGCAAACGGAGTATTGGATCCGGGTAATTTTGCCTCAAATCCCGATGGCAGAAGCACTGCATTCACCTTATTGGTTAAGGATATGGCAAGGGAGACAGCCGGCGGTAATGATGTTGACTTTTTTGTAGTACATGGATCAACCGACGCACCGGCAGTGGATGTAATTGCAAATGGTACGATAGTATTAGTGGACGATGCTGCTTATGGTGACATTACAAATTATATAACTGTTCCTCCGGCAAACTACACTCTTGATTTAACTCTTTCTGATGGTACCACTGTAATACAGACATACGCTGCTGACCTTTCAGGATTAGGCGGCGGAACTGCTGTAGTTTTTGCATCAGGTTTTCTGGATCCCGGTAATAATCAGGATGGAGAAGACTTTGGAATTTTTTATGCTTTACCTGATGGAACTGTCGGTGAGTTCACTACCACTATAACTGATGTTAAAGACATGGGCATGGGAACTCCTGAAAATTTTGAACTTCGTCAGAATTATCCAAATCCATTCAATCCCTCAACAACAATCAGTTTCGCTATTCCTCAGAACGAATTTGTTACACTGAAGGTTTATAATGTACTTGGAAGAGAAGTTGAGACTCTCATTAACAGAAATCTTTCTGCAGGAAATTACACGTTCGATTATAACGCGGTAAACCTGTCTTCAGGAGTATATTTCTACGAATTAAAGGCCGGTGATTTCAGAGAAATGATAAAGATGAATCTTATCAAATAAGGAATCATCTGCGGGTTTATATCTTGCAATTATTTTTCTCTCCGAAGAGCACATGTTTACCCTTCGTTTTTTTCAGAAGCCCGGCTGGAACCGGGCTTTTTTATAGGGAATAACAGCAGCAGAGATTTGAGCATCGGATTCATAATTTGTGAAAAATCGACTCAATAAAGTAATAAATTAACTATTAAGTGATGTGAAATTTAATTATTTTCTCACTGAAAAGGGTTTAAACAAGTGCAAGGAATGTCATCTTTAACAGTAGGTTTAATTATCATCGTTGCAGGTATGTTTATTTTATATTTAAGATTATTTCTGTTCATTGATATGGGAAAACAGGATCAAACCAAGTTAATGTAGACGCGAATAAATTCTGCATTCCGTTAGGCTTTTTGAATATTTCAAATATTGGGTAAAATATTATATATTTAATTGAAACTAAAATAAATTCTTATGCAGTTAGGAAATCAAAATATTCAATTACTCAAAAGTTTTTTCGCCGATAAGCCTGTAATTAAAGCATATCTGTTTGGATCATATTCAAGAGACGATGCCGATGAAAACAGCGATATTGATATTTTACTGGAACTTGATTATTCAAACTTAATTGGAATGGAATTTATCAAAATGCAACTGGATCTGGAAGATTTGCTAAGAAAAAAAGTTGATCTTTTAACTGAACAATCAGTTTCAAAATATCTAAAACCTTATATCGAGAAAGAAAAAAAACTTATTTATGAAAGGCAAGCTGGCTGATAAAGCAAGATCAAATCATATTTAGATGCTATCTTTGAAATAGAAAGATACATAGAAAATAAAGATTTTGAGGAGTTTCAGAAAAATTCAATGATGCAGTTTGCTTCAATAAAACAATTAGAGATAATCGGAGAAGCATCGAATCGGTTTTCAAAAGAATTAAAAGAAAAACATTCTGAAATAAAATGGCGTGAGATAGTAGGTTTTAGAAACATTTTAATTCATGAATATTTTTGTGTTGATCTGTTTATCGTTTGGTCAATTATTAAAAATGAACTTCCGAAATTAAAAGAACAAATCAATTTAATTTTAACTCAAATCTAATTTACTAATATAAAAGCCTTACCATCATTTCAACCTGACAAAATAATTACCAAAACTCTTAGTAACAATACGGTCACAGCTTTTAAAAAAGCTGCACAAATGATCTAAAAGCAAAGTACCTATTCAAAATTAAGTCCGGAGAGAAAAACCCACTTTCTTAACCATTATTCTCTTCGGTTAATCTCCTCTTGTCTCCTCAAGGCTGCGTCATAAAACAAGCACTATACAAATTGCTAAAATAATTCCGATCAGAAATAGCTATCTATTTACTTTTTATTATAAATTCGGAAGGATCAAGTTTAATTAAGCAACTTGCCGGAAGTATACGTGATGAAGCCCATTCACTGCAGGAATCTTTTCTATCTTCCCAGCAATTTGAACTGATCTGCCATCCGGTGAGTCTTTGTTGATTCCGAGATGAGTTCTATACTTATTGTAATATAAAACATATTCTGAAAGAACTGATCTTAAATGATCTTCATTCATTACAATTACATGGTCAAGACGCTCCCGTTTTATGCTGCCGATTACTCTTTCTACATATCCATTCTGCCAGGGCGATCTATAAGAAGTCATAATTTGTTTTATTCCCAAGTGACGAATACCTTCGGTAAATAATTTGCGGATGGAGTTTTGAATAGCGACACTGTTCAAATAAACCTGGTAAGGTGTTAATTAAAAATTGTAAGTAAGTCCTATTTCTAACGAACTTCGCTGATCTTCTAAAGTCACTGCGGGTGAATATAAATGTATATTATATTCAAATGCAGAAAAAATTCCGATTCTATTATTCAGGAGAAACGTAATTTTCGCCCCCAAGTTCATAATGTCAATTCCAAAGTTAACTTTTTCCGAAAAAGAAGTTTCGCTTCTATAAATATTTTTTCCATTCACAAAGCTGTGAGAGAACCCTAAAAAAAAGGCCATGTCAATAAAATCAATAGATTTAAAAAAATCTCGCGAAAGAAGATAAACTTTTACACCTATATTAAAAGATTCATATGAGTAGAACAAATTTAAATCCGGAATATCATAATTTGGTTCAGCGTCTTCATCCATATAACTCAAACCAACTGCCCAATTTAATATTGATTCCTTAACTGGTCCTTCAAATTGTGCCCTATAGAATAGAGCATAATTCTTATTGGAAAACGAACTAATGTGAAAATTTCTTTGTAACCCAACTGAAAGATCTAAATTATAGTCTTTTGTTTTTGAAACAGAAAAATCGGAAACCAGAAGTAAAAATAAAAATGTTAACAAGGTTATAACTTTCATATTAATTCCTTTAAGAAAAAATTCCCGGCGATCAACCGGGAATTTTTATTGTTTTTATTTTGTAAATAGCATTTTGTGAACCTGGTAAAAATCACCAGTAAATAATTCATAATAATAAATTCCACTAGTTAAACTGCTAGCATCAAAATTTACTGTGTATTCACCAGAAGACTGAAATTCATCAACTATAAGACTCACCTGTTTACCTAAAGCATCGAAAACTTTCAACCGCACTAAACAATCTTTTTTGATTGAATATTTAATTATTGTTGAAGGATTAAAGGGATTGGGGTAATTTGAATATAATTTGTATTCAAAGTGGCTGTTATTACTTTCATTTAGTGGTGACTTTTCTAAAGCATATGGCGCATAAACAAATACGTAAAGGAGATTTGAGGTCACCGATGTTCCCATAGCATCAGTTGCTACACATTTTAATTTGAAACTCAGCTGATCATGTCTGGTAATTGAAGATGTATAAACAGCTGTTGGATTCCATATCCCACAGGGAGGTATCATTAAGGATTGTGAATTGTTAACCAATGAAACATCACAAGGATAATAGTAATACCAGCGAAAGGAATACGGCGGTATACCGCCAGAAACGATAGCATTCCATGTTCCGTTTTGCTCATAATTTAGATAAGTTGGTCCCGCAATAGATGCGGTCAAAGCAGTTGGATACACTGAATGTATTGAGAATGCATGTAAAATCTCAACTTGATAAGAACTATTATAATAATTAGCATCGGCGACTAACATATTCTGTAAAAAATCTTGAAAATTTCTTGCTTTTGGACTCAATTGCAAAGCTCTAAAAACTAGATTATCAGCGACATTGACTCCGACAGCTTGTCTTATTTCCCAGCATATTGCCCCAATTACTTGTGCATTTACATATATGCTCAAATTTGGATTATAGACTAAACTATTCACTAGATTTCTCTGAGATGATGGACTCACAGATTCCCCATAATTGGGATCATGATTAATGGAGCAAGCAAAATAATCAGCTAATCCTTCTCGCATTGCACCCGCTTCACCAGATGAACCAATCCATTCACCACCATATAATTTATAATGTACATTATGTGAATATTCATGATAAATAACATCACTGGTGCGTGCCCAATAATAACCACCCTGGGTTCCAAAAAATAAATTCTCTCCATCTGCTAAACCATTGACGTCGGAAGCTGAATTAATATGTCCCCTCATTATGTAGTCAACACCATTATAATTAAATGTATTCTTGTAATAATCATGAGCAAATCTCATATGCCACTTAACATTTGACGCGTCATTGACATCCCAGTTTTTGCTAAAAACATGATTATTATTGTAAACCGCTACTTTTCTTACTTCAATAACAGCTGGTGACAATGATTCTGATCCATTAATAATCTGACAATAAGAATCTAGGAGTGGAAAGACTAGGGTTTTTGCACCAGTTGGAATATTGGTCATAGAATAATTCCCATATGCATCAGTATTTGCCTGAGCTTCCAAATTCATGGAGCTTGAAAGAAGTTTTATATCATTTGTGATGAATGGAACTGAAGTAACTGGAGTATCATAATGATGCTGAGGCCAATATCCGCCGATTACTATTCCGGAAATATTCGAAGCCACTGTTTTGTTTTGTATATCGATGATCTCACCTGTATTAGAATCAATGAGATAATCATCATCTCGGAAAGGCTCAAAAGATTTAATACCTATCTTCCAGCATAAATGAAATGTAATTTCATTATCTATTTTAGGGAAAATGATGGGCTCAATTTCTCTGCTAATTTTCCAATTTAGTGAAATTATATTTTCGCTAACGATTTTTTCCACTTCATTTTTTGATATTTTTGGATTAGTAGCCAAATTTATCAAATCATAATATAAATCTGCACCAAGTGAAACTATATTTCCAGTACTGTCTATGGAGTAGCCAAATTCCGACCCCTGTATTGGAATCTTGTTGTAAGTTTGCAGATAATTTACAAATTTTAAACCACCGTGGCTTTCTATAATTTTTTCCTTCAACTGAGCATATTTAATATTAATAACTTCTGGATAATCATCTAACAGTTTCTGAGTAATTTCTTTTATCTGATTTTTTTTAAAATATTCTTTATTTATATTTTTTGAAATACTATCCTGGAAATTTCCAAATATTCTATGAGGTGATCCACTCTTAATATTTTTCTGGATTTGAATTTTATTTCCAAATTTATCAATAATTTCTACTAAATTAGTCTGTGCAGAACTTAAGCTAATAAAAATACAAAGATGAATTATTGCAAAGTAAATAATTGATAACACCTTCATAACAACTCCATTGGTTAATAGAACAAAATTTTAAGATATTAAGTACATAAATCTCTTTATACTATAAACACATAAAATGAGGTTGAGTTATATTAATTTTAATAATAATGATGTTTTTTGAGTGGTCACAAAATGGTCACTGCCTTCAAAAAAGATGCGAATATGAGCTAAAAACACAGTTTTTTAGATAAGGGAAAGAGTCCCTGACTCTCCGCCCCTAAATTAAAAGAGCCCAATACAGCGAAAATAAGCTGTTTTTGGGCTTTTCTTTAAGCCAAAACCCACCTAAAAAGTATGGACTGGGCACAAAATGGGCTGTCCCTATCGAAAACTCCATCTGATCCGGAATTGAATTTCTAAATTCCCTGGTTTCCTCATAAACTGACTTTTCTTATCTAATCTTTCCCGATTTAATGTTCAAAATAAATTGCAAATCATAGAAGAATGACAAACTGAACATAGTTATCCCTGTCCCTTAGGCGATAAAAATATTTACCGAATAAAATTCTTAAGCAGCTTGCCTGAAATAAACGTGATGAAATCCGTTCACCGCTGGAATCTTTCCATCTTTCCAGCAAATTGAACAGCTCTGCCATTGGGTGAGTCTTTGTTGATTCCAAGGTGTGTTCGATATTTGTTGTAATACGAAATATAGTCAGTAAGTATGCTTCTAAGATGATCCTCATTCATAATGATTACATGATCTAAGCATTCACGCTTTATGCTTCCAATTACCCTTTCCACATATCCGTTTTGCCAGGGTGATCTATAGGAAGTCATAATTTGATTTATTCCCAGGTGACGAATACCTTCGGTAAACAATTTTCCATATTTTCCATCTCTATCTCTGATTAAGTATTTCGGCGTATCATAATGAAAGAGTAGATTTCTAATCTGTTGAAGAGTCCATTCAGCTGTTGGATTCTTTGTTACATTACAATGAATAATTCTTCTTCTGGAATGTTCAATTACGATAAGTACGTGAACAAGTTTGAAATTAATTGTCGGCACTGTGAGAAAATCAACCGATATAATTTCTTTTGAATGGTTCTTCAGGAAGGTTTTCCATCTTTGACCAGTTGTCCTTCCATTACGTTTAGGGACATATCTCTGAACGGTTGATTGTGAAATGTTGAAACCAAGCTTTTTCATTTCTCCGTGAATTCGAGGTACTCCCCAGAGAGGATTATCATTTGCAATTTGTCTAATGAGCTCAATTACTTCTCTTTCTACCTTTGGTCGTCCGTCTTTGTGCTTACTTTTCCTACGCCAGTATAATCTGAAAGCTGTTCTATGCCATTTAATTACAATTTCAGGTTTTACAATAAAAAGTTTTTCTTTCCAGGTTGACAGGAGCTCCTTAATAATACTGAAGACCAACCGATCTGTATTTTTTATCTTCAATTTGGGATTTGTTCTCTGAAGAATTTCAATTTGCTTTGTGAGAATTATTACTTCCAACTTCAATTGACAGTTTGTCTTAAAGGATTGTAAAATAAATAAGAGTAAAGATTTGAGCATCTGGTTTATTATTTGTGAAAAATGACTCAATAAAAATAATGAAATGACTTTTCAAATGATGAGAGATTTAACTATTTTCGAACAGACGAGGTTTTGAACAGGCACAGTCATTGAAACAGAACTTGAAATAAAGTTCTTTTGAAAGAAGGTAAATATTACGAAGTGTTGAATAAGCGAATACCTTCGGTAAATAATTTGAGGATGGAGTTTTGAATAACGATAACTACATTTCTCATATTATTTTGATTCATAAGCTCGATTTTTCTTTCTAGATCTCATAAAATCCGCTACTCTGTGGGCTTTTAATTTGGGCCATAACAACAATGCTTCACAAGTTTTGATTCCCAGTTTTGTTTGTTCATTGTTAACCTGAAACGGACATCAGGGTGTTTGACAATAAATAATTATTTTGGTAGGATACATTCAAACCCACCTATTAACAATTATTTAGAAACTCACGAGGATGACTTTGATGCTTGTTGGAATTGTGGTTATGAAAAAGATACCAGAACTACATCAAACAGTAGACAGTTTGCTAGTTTTTTATTCAAATGCTTTGTTTGTTTTCGGAATTTAATTGTTAGTAGTCGGATTTTTTAAGATGATTGAAAGTTCTTCCGATAGTAACACGGATATTCTTTCAGGGACTCTTCTATGAATAAAAGGCGTCAGCTTCGGAGTTACCTCTGAACTATTAAAAATTATTGTATCAATCGAAAAGAATATTAGATCTATCGATAATATTTCAAGCGTAAAAATATTAAGGAGGAGACGGAATAGTATGCAGACTTTTTCTGAAGGATTCAACAACATTATTATGAATAGCAGCTTTTGTACAGAATATTACAAATAATATTTATTCACCCGAGGTAAATATCTATGAGTTCGGGAGAAGTAAAATGAACAGAAAATACTCTAATATTTTTTGGCATCAGGGGATTAAGGATTACATTCAGATAAATGGACGCCAAATTGATCCTTATAAAAGTAATTATTTTGAAAACGATGTTACAAAATCTTTATTAAATGTTTTAGAGCAATGTGACAATTCTATTTTGAAAAGTATTCTTAAATAACGGATTTATTAAAAAAACAAATGCTCTAATATTAGGTATTCAATTGAACAAGTGCATATTTCAAAAAGGTCAGATATGAAGAAAAACAAAATCATACTTATTCTTGTAATTGCTTTTCTTTTACCCATTGCGCTTTCCGCACAGAAGTTTAAGGAAAGCATAATTACTCCATTTGATGGTGAGAAGTTTGATCTATTCGGTAATTCTGTCTCCGTTTATGGTGATTATGCTGCAGTGGGTGCTCCTTGGGATGATGATAAAGGAATCGAATCCGGATCAGTCTATATCTATAAAAAGATAAATGGTGAATGGACATTTAAACAAAAACTGAATGCGAGTGATGGTGGTGCTGACGATAGATTCGGGAACCTATTTATTCAGGGTGATAGACTGATCGTTTCAGGATATAAAAATATTAATTATGGTAAACGTACCGGGGCAGTTTATGAATTCAAATTAGAAAATAATAATTGGATAGAAAAAAAGAAGATTTCACCTCCGGACACTATTGAAGATGCAACTTTCGGATGTAGTGTTCTTCTTTATAAGAATTACGCAATTATTGGCAGCTTTCGCGATGTAGAATATGGGAAACTTTCAGGAGCAGTATATATCTATTTAATCAAAGGTGATCAATGGCATTTTCTGAAAAAAATAAATTCTGAGAAAGTAGATTATAGCGATGCATTTGGGTTCAGTGTTTCAATGAGTGATGAATATTTGGCAATAGGAGCACCTCAGGATAGCACCAAGAATGGAATTTATGCCGGGTCACTTTATTTATACAAACAAACAAGTGATACAACCTGGATAAAAGATACTGTTCTTACAGCTCCTTCAGGTAACTGGTATGATGATTTTGGGCGTGCTACAGCAATTAATAATTTGAATTTGATTGTAAGTGCCTCCGGAAATGTTTACTCAACCGATCCCGGCAGATCTTATGTATATACAAATGTCGAGGGGAAATGGATAATTGAACAGGTACTTAGCGGAATTAGCAGCTACGCTGATCATTTCGGTTTTTCAGTATCTCTTGAACGAGATTTTCTACTGGTGGGGGCTCCTTATGCTGTAGTGGATGGTATAAGATGCGGCGCAGCATACTTTTATCAAAGAGTAGGCGGAAAATGGGAGGAGTCATTTGTTTTTTGTCCAAGTGATGGATCAGAATATGATTTCTTTGGTTCCTCTGTGACAGTTTCTGATAATATATTGATAGGGGCACATAGTAAAGGCGTAAATGACACAGGTGGAGTCTACTTTTACACAAAGGTAATTTCAGAGCTTAAAAAAACAGATTTCATTCCCGGAGAATTAGTTTTGTGCCAAAATTATCCCAATCCTTTTAATCCGACAACAACAATTAGTTATTACCTCCCAGAAGCTGGAAACTTAGAGATCAAAGTTTTTGATATGCTGGGAAGAGAAGTAGTTCGGTTATTTGATGGTTATCAGAGTTCTGGATATAAAAGCATAAATTTTAACGCAGCGAGCAACCCAAGTGGGGTATATTTTTGTAAACTTAATTATTCTAATAATACTTTAGGGGAGAGCTCAAAAACAATTAAGATGACACTCTTTAAGTAATTTCCAATTTAGAATGGTAGTGTACTTATCATTCATCAAAAAACATTTCGGAGGAAACATGAAGGTTTTCAAATTGTTCTTTTTTTTTCTTTTCACAATGGTTACTGTAAATGGTCAATCAAGTCCTATGTATCCAGATAATGAATTCAGCATTCAGACGATGAATGCTTCAAATCGAGTAACCACATTTGAATTAAAGCCACTAGGTTCTATTTACTCATTAAATGGTTGCCAACTCAGTCCAATAAGTAGTTCAACAGTATCCCTTCAGGTTATAGGAGATTTAATCTGTTCACTTAATGGGTTCGAATACAGATTTCCATCTGAAAGTGATAATATTATTTCTACCAGTTGCAGTCCTAAAGAAGGTCATTTAGGACCTATCAGAAATGGTTTCTACAAGCTTAATATTTATGTGGATGGCGTCCTGAAAACACATTTATACTACGACAGTAGAACAAATGGATTTCCAGAAAGCACTTGTAATGAAGACTGTTCAGGTAATGATATGACAATTAGATATGATGCGACTAACAATTTAATAAGATTTTATAACAGTAAATATTTGAATTTATCTGAACAATACATGACTGTAATTCCAGAAGGTACAATCATATCTGTCATGCAGAATAAAAGTTGTAATATAGGATCATTCCAACCATTTTGGAATACCGGATTGGTTGTGGTATCAAAAGTTAATGGCTCTGGTCCGGCTGAACCCTATTTAATTTGGGGGCCATATTCTGATTTCCAGCCAACTGGTTATAAAATCTATTATAGCATTAATACCACAGGCGGAGGTCCAGGAAATTACAATTTACTCGCAATGGTTGGACCGGAAGTAACATCGTACATTCACGAAGGCCTGGCGATAGGCTCAACCTGGAAGGTATATTATAAAGTGAAGGCATATAATTCAACGCAAGAATCAAATTATACAAATGTAGCTGAAATAGGTGCTGCAGGTTTTTTCAAGACTAATGATAAGTTCATTGCAGATATTACAATTGAAAATGACTTACTGCAGAATAATCCAAATCCATTTAATCCCACAACACAAATAAATTATTCAATTAAGGAAGCAGGACATGTTAGTTTAGGTGTTTATGATTTATTGGGCAGAAGTGTAACAGAGTTGGTAAATGAGTATAAAAATCCTGGACAGTATTCAGTTACATTCGATGCTACTGGACTGTCCAATGGAATTTATTTTTATGCTCTATCTGGTAATAATTACAATAGAATTAAGAAGATGGCTTTCGTAAAGTAATTTCGTTGCTCACAGAATCTCATGGTCACAAAATGGTCACAGCCTTCTAAAAAGATGCGAATTTGAGCTAAAAACAAAACATTTTTAACATAGCGGAGAATCCCTGATTCTCCGCTACGTTATTAGGTTTTTAAGAATTATTTGAGGAGGAGCATTTTCTTCATATCTGTATATTGATTCGTTTTCAGGCGATATATATAGATTCCGCTTGCGAGGTTTGATGCATCCCATTGATATGTGTAAGTACCGGCCGGCAGCGCATCATTTACTATTTCCGCAACCTGTTTGCCAATTATGTCATAAACTATTAATGAGACTTTTCCACCATCCCTGAGAGAAAATTTAAGGGTTGTGGCGGGGTTAAAAGGATTCGGGTAATTCTGCTCGAGAGAATAATCCAATACCATGGATTGCGAGGCAGTCTCTTCCCCGGATTTTTTTATCTTAATATTTCCTGAAGTTTCAAATCTGGCAAAGTTACTATACATCAACTGCTCAGTTGATTTATCCCAGATGCTTATGTATATCTCAGGTTTTGAATTGCTGCTGTTTTCATAAGCTTCAACCAAAAATCCATAATCACCTTCATTATTTAATTTGCCGCTGCCTCTTAGTTCCATATGTGAATTTCCGGCTGCAATCCAATCTAGATCATAGCTGGTGAAGTTGTAACCTAACTGAGGGAAAAAGAGATTGAAATTATCTTTTTTATTTTTCCCGTCGGCATTTATAGAGAATTTAACATGCTGGTTATAGTCAGGATTGGTGAGCAGTGAACCTTCCGGAGTTTTAAAGCTTCCAACAGCTTTGAGTGTAAGATCCTGAACGGCTGAATTCAGATTGACTATCCTTCCCATTTCTTTAGGATAAAGAACAGGTCCCGCAGAAATTACATACTGCATTAAAGCATGAAATTCTGTAGCCTCTTCAGGAAGCAGAGTCAGCTCTTCATATGGTATATGAAGGTAGTCAAGAAACATTACGAGCATTTCACTTGATGTTACGGAATATAATGCAGCAGGATCCAGGTCTTCTCCATTTATTTTTACTGATGTTATTCTTGAACCAACATCCAGATTGGAATTATAAGTGTATTCCATTCCCGAACACTGCAGTAAATACTCATCGTTAAGCTCGATCGCGGATAAGCCAAACTCCAGTCCGCCTATTAAGGCGGCACCATAAATCTTAAAAGTGACGAGTCTGAATCCCAGGAAGTTCGTGGTATTGAAGCCATAACCATTCACCCTGTATAAATCAGCGGGAACAAGAGGCCCCTGAAATATGGGTGCTCCCATTGAACCGCATGCATGTATCGCAATATCGGTTCCGGTAAATGCTTTGAATGCATCAGTAACTAAATTTCCTGCAGGTGTATCATGCGATCCTGCTGAAGTTAAATCAGTTTCAACCTCCCTGAAAAAAGAAGCTGCATAACCTGCCTGCTGTGTGAAGAAGGGAATGGAGAAAGTTGATTCAATATCAGTGATTAAACTATTCACAAGTGCTAAAACTGAAGGCTCTTCAGGAATATTCTCATCGAGAGGAATGATTTCTCCGCTTACCAAGCTTACGTTTCCATCATCAACAAGAAGTTTAACCTTCCCAATGTTAAGATAGTTTGATCCGGCCTGAACTATCCATGTTGTTCCAGCCGAATTTGAAACGGCAAGGGGTTCATTTAATAAATAATGATCATGCCCGCTAACAATCAGATTAATTCCGGTAACATTCTCAGCGATCAGTTTGTCGTAATACAATCCCAGGTGCGAAAGGAAGATTATTACATCACAATCCTGTGCGTAAAGATCCGTTACCATGGTGCCGGCAATGTTAGAAATATCGTCACTGATTACGGCAGGCGAGGGCTGCGACTCAATATTTGCAGCCGGAGTTGTCATTCCGAATATACCAACCTTAATATTTCCGATTTGTTTTACAGTTGATGGAAATATATAATTTTGTAAATAAGATAAAGCCGGATCAGAGAGATCAGTATTTGCTGATAATAATGGAAATGCGTCTGCCGGATCAGGGAATGCAGTCTGCAATGCGTTAAGAAGTGTGGAAGGTGTTAAATCCCATTCATGATTTCCAACTGTCATCGCATCCAGTCCAACTTGTTTCAGGATCTGGAGTTCAGGTATCCCGGTATACATATTATAGAATAATTCCCCTATTGAGTAATCTCCTGCGTGAAGGGTAAGAACATTAGGTTCGGTCGCTTTTGTGAGTCCGATTACAGACGCAGCCCTTGCAATTCCTCCCTGAGTGCCGGTGAGATCAGAATTTCTTGGACCTATAGCTGCAAGTGAGGAATGGGTATCGTTTAAATGAAGAATAGTTAAGGTTTCTTGTGCAAGTGAAATGCCCGAAGCAAGCACAGTAATGATTATCAGAAGAATACGGAAAAAACGGTTCATTAAATCCTCCTTTAATTTTAAGATAAGGTTGTGAAACATGGTTTAGTTTCATATTAAATTTGGTAATTCGGGTGGAAGGTGTTGTCATGAAATTGTCAAAAAAGGGTAAAATAACATGATGCGGGATTAAGAAAAACCTCCGGGGTTAAGGAAAACCCCGGAGGTTAAGAGGAAACCTGGATGTTCAGGAAAAAGGTAAAGAAAAACCTCCGGGGTTAAAGAAAACCCCGGAGGTTAAGAGAAAACCCCGGAGGTTAAGGGGACCTCCAAGGTTTTCCTGAACCTTGGAGGTCTGTGATTCTGCATATTCTTATGGTATTATTGTAAAACATTTTGTGAGTTTGACTTATTCTTAATATTTTATGGAGTGATTATGGTTAATCATAGATCCTGATATTAATGGAATGAATTGACCGAAACATATGCTCCTCATGTTGCAGAAGAAAACTTTTACTGAACTTTCTTTTACTAACTGAAGAATAAGCGTGCCCGAAATCATTTTAGAAACACGTAAGGTATGTAAAAGCTTTCCCGGCGTAATGGCATTGGAGAATGTGGATTTCCAATTATTCAAGGGTGAAGTTCATATTCTGCTTGGTGAGAACGGTGCAGGAAAATCAACACTGGTGAAGATCCTAAGCGGAGCACTGCATCCTTCATCAGGTGATATTCTTATAAATAATGAACGTGTTTCCTTCCGGTCACCGCGGCATGCAATTGAAACCGGCATCGGGGTGATATACCAGGAGCTTATACTTATCCCTCATCTTACAGCTGCAGAAAATATTTTTCTTGGACGCGAGACAACCAATAAAATCGGTGTAATCAAAAACAAAGAACTTCTTTTATCCGCACAGCAAATATTATCCGGACTCGGTGCTGATATTGATTGTGATGTCCCGGTAAAATCATTCGGTATTGCACATCAGCAGATGATTGAAATTGCAAAGGCGCTGTCACTAAATGCAAAAATCCTGATAATGGATGAACCTACGTCAGCTTTATCATTAACTGAAACTGAACAGCTGTTCGGAATAATACGCAGACTCAAGGAAAGAGGCGTAAGTATAATTTATATTTCGCATAAACTTGAAGAGCTGTTTGAAATTGGCGACCGGGTGACTGTGCTGAGAGACGGTAAAAATACCGGCACAAAGAAAATAGAGGACACATCACGATCAGAACTAATAAAGTTGATGGTCAACCGTGAGCTGAATGAACATTTTCCAAAAGTAAATAGAAAAACAGGCGATGAAATTCTGCGCGTTGAAAATCTTTCATCCAATGTACTGCGGGATATTAATTTCAGGCTGCATAAGGGAGAAATACTTGGTGTAGCAGGACTCATTGGCTCAGGCAGGACATCACTCGCGAGGGCACTGTTCGGATATGATAAAATCAGCTCAGGAAAAATTATTATAAATGGTAAACTCCGCAGAATTAATTCTCCCAGGAAAGCAATAAACCTTGGAATGGGGTTTCTGACAGAGGACAGGAAATCGCAGGGACTGGTATTAACTTTATCAGTGAAAGAAAATATTAGTCTGCCCAGTATGGATTCCTTCAGCAGGCTGGGTATAATAAATTTCAGTGATGAGAGAAAATCAGCATCAGAGTATGTAAAGAAACTCTACATAAAGACCCAGGGAATAAATCAAAAAGTAATTAATTTAAGCGGGGGCAATCAGCAGAAAGTTGTGCTTGCGAAATGGCTATGCAGCAAAGCAGAAATATTTATTTTTGACGAACCCACGAAAGGAATTGATATAGGAAGTAAAGAAGAAATATATCAGCTGATGAATCAGCTTACCGCAGAAGGCGTAGCAATAATAATGATATCTTCAGAACTCCCTGAAATTCTTGGGATGAGCGACAGGATATTAATTATGAGCAGCCACAGGATAACAGGAGAGCTTTCAAGATCAGAAGCTTCACAGGAAAAAATAATGCAATACGCACTTGGAGTAGTATGACAGCTAAAGAAAATATTCTCCGGAACGGCAGACAGTTAGGCACACTGCTCGGACTTATTATTGTTATAGTTATTTTCTGGTTATCCAGTTCATACTTTTTAACATTATCTAATCTCCTGAACATTGCACAGCAGACTGCGTTAAATGCCATTCTGGCTGTTGGGATGACGTATGTTATCATAAGCGCAGGTATTGATCTTTCAGTAGGATCCATACTTGCATTTTCAGGAGTAGTGATGGCAAGCGCACTTCAGTCAGAAGTGTACCTGCCTTTTGCTATACTGATCGCTCTGGCAGTTGGAATGATCTGCGGAATTGTTAATGGAGTTCTCATCAGCTACGGCGGACTTCCTCCGTTCATTGCAACACTCGGTATGATGAGTGTTGCGAGGGGTGCCACGCTTCTTTATACTGACGGAAAACCAATTTCAGGCTTCGCGCCGGAGTTCAGGTTCCTGGCGACAGGACAAATACTCGGTATCCCGGTATCAATAATAATTATGCTGCTTATATTTTTTATTGGTCAGTTTATTCTGAGCAGAACTAAGTTAGGCAGGTACACTTATGCTATCGGGGGCAATGAGGTTGCTTCAAATTTATCAGGTATAAATACACGGTATATTAAGACTATTATTTATGGCATAAACGGATTGCTTTGCGGTTTGGCGGCTGTGATTTTAACAGCGAGACTTAATTCAGCACAGCCTATTGCAGGTTTTATGTATGAACTGGATGCGATAGCCGCTGTTGTAATCGGCGGTACGAGTCTGCTGGGGGGAGTTGGAAAAATGTCGGGGACTCTTATCGGCGCACTTATAATGGGCGTGTTAAGGAATGGATTGAATCTGCTGGGAGTATCGTCATTTATACAGCAGATTGTAATTGGTGCGGTAATTATTGCGGCGGTGCTTATTGATATGATGCTGAAGAAAAAAACGGAGTGAAGAAAAGACGCTGATTACACAGATTTCACAGAAATAAAAACGACACAAATGGCGTAGGCCATGCCTAATCGGCATTTCACAATTTCGCAGGCTGAAGCCTACGCTACTATGCTGTAGCATAGGATTTATCCTGTTGCTTTTTTAAGGTTCAGAATAACTATCGCAGGCTGAAGCCTACGCTACTATGTTGTAGCATAGGATTTATCCTGTTGCTTTTTTAAGGTTCAGAATAACTTTCGCAGGCTGAAGCGCTACTATGCTGTAGCATAGGATTTATCCTGTTGCTCTTTTACACAGATTGCACAGAAAAAAGAAGGAAGACAAAAAAACAGGACGCAAATGGCGTAGGCCATGCTTAATCGGCATTTTACAATTTCGCAGGCTGAAGCCTACGCTACCATGCTGTAGCACAGGATTTATCCTGTTGCTTTTCTACACAGATTACACAGAAATAAAAAAGACACTGATTTCACTAATCACACAAAAAAAAGTATAAAGATAAAGACACAGTTACACAGATAGACAAAAATATCATAGAAATTGTTATCTTAAACTTTCACCAACTAACAGGGAAGAAGAGATGAGAGGAATTATTGTTCTGATTATTGTTGCATCAATGATGATGATGAGTTCCTGTAAAAAAACTGAAGCTCTGGATCCAAACAAACCAACTATAGGATTTGTATTACAGACTACAAATAATCCTTTCTTTATAGATATGCAAAGAGGAGCGGAAGATGCTGCAAAGAAGCTGGGTATTAATCTGATTGTGCAGGCAGCGGAAAGAGAAGCAGATGCAGAAAAGCAGATGCAGATAACTGAGAATTTTATTGAGAGGAATGTTGATGCTATATGTATTTCTCCCAGCGGGTCTAAAGAAATTATTTCCGCGATTGTAAAAGCCAATACTGCCGGCATTCCGGTTATAATTGTTGATCAAAGACTGGATGAGAAGATATTGAACGAATCCGGCGGTGAAATTCTTTCCTTCATCGGATCAGATAATAAGGAAGGAGGCAGACTGGCTGGTGAATATGTTGCGGAAAAACTGAACTACAATGGTAATGTTGCAATACTTGAAGGTATTCCGGGGCATGAAACAGGCGACTCACGGTTATCGGGATTTCTGAGCGCAATAAAAAAATACAAAGGTCTAAAGGTAGCTGCTTCTCAAACAGCCAACTGGCAAAGGGACCAGGGATTTAATGTATTCCAGAATATTCTGCAGGCGCATCCGGAGATACAGGCAGTGTTTGCCGTTAATGATCTGATGGCACTCGGTGCGGTGGAAGCGATTACAATTGCTGAAAGAAAGGACATCATCGTGGTAGGGTTTGATGCCGTTGAAGATAGCCGTATTGCAATACAAAACGATGAGATGAACGCTTCTGTTGCACAGTTCCCTGATGAGATGGGCAGACTTGCAGTGGAGTACGCGAATAAAGCTATAATAGGGGAGAAGATTGAAAAGGAATATCCGGTTAAGATTGAATTGATTACGAAAGATAAATTGGCTGCAAACCGGTAAGTACCGGTTAAACCGGCAGAGGACAAATTATGAGTTAAGTGTTTTGTGTTTAGCCATTGCGATGCGGATAAGCGGATAATCTATTTTTTGGGGAAGACGTGATTTAAGTTCTTTGAGATCTATAAATCCATGTTCGATTTCTTCGAAAACCAGATTGAGATCATCAATGTCGAAGAGGTTTGATATATCAGTCTCTGGTTGATATTCCAGAATTGTTTCAACCTGCATTGAAATTATTGTCGAAGATAATTTCCGTAGTTTAGATATACTTTCAAGATTGTATCCTTTTTTCAACAGATCAAAAGTTTCCTGAATATTTGACGGAATAGGTTTTTCATTCTTATCATTTTTTGTTTCCTGAATATGAGCATTAATTATTTCAAGAAACTCATTTCCAATCTTATTAAACATTCTCTGACTCACACCTTTGATCTTCATCAGCTTTGCTTCTGTATCCGGTTTCTCCTCAGCTATAAGTCTTAACACTTCATCAGCACAGATTAAATATGGTGACTGAATAAAACGTTTTGCGGCTTTCGCGCGCACCTCCCTGAGTTTATTGAAGAGTCCGATTGTATCTTCATAAGCAGGGGTTTCAGGTGTTTCGAACAGATCCTTTTCTTTTTCTGTCACGCCCTTATAGCTGATCATTGATCCCGTTCTTATCAACTGCTCTTTAGAAACGAGGGTTTGAATAAATTCTTTCAGTTCATCAACTGAATAATTAGCGCACGCGCCTCTTGTTGAGAGGTGCATTGTACTGTTCCCAAGTAAAATGCTTATTAATTCTTTTTCCGGTAAAGCGCTGCGATTTTCGTCTATAGTCCTCCTGATCAGTTCAGCAACATAGTCAGCGCTGGCAGAAGAAGGTTTTTCGTTGGATAAACAAGTATCACATTTTCCGCATTTGTACGCAGTTTCAGTTTCGCCAAAATAATTGATAATAAACTTCATTCTGCATTCGGCGGAATAGACAAAGTTAACAACCTGATCAAGCTTGTTAAGAGCGTTGAGATATGCATCCGCAATTTTTTTATAGTTAATGAACAGGTTCTGTTCACTTACGCGGGTACCTGTAAGTACAACACTCTTTCCCTGTACAGGTTTTGTGTAATCAATTATTCCTGAATTGTTCAGCTGTGTAAGCATGGAATCAAGGTACTGTTCAGAAAAACCGAATGAAGCTGCCAGTGTATTTAATACTACCGGGATCCTGCTTTCAAAAAATCTATTCCCGTATTCTCTTAATAAAAGTATGAGCAAATCTTTAATCTCATTATCCGGTATACCTTTGATAAATGCTTTAAGCCGGTGCTGGTCAACACTGCACTGCAGGTAATTTTTTTTATCAAGCTCAGAAATGTTCTTTATATAACCGGCATTTTCCAAAATGCTTAACGAATTGCTAAGCATTGATGAATTAATTTCTTTATTGAGGTGCCGGATTATATATTTTATGTCAACAGGAATTTCCCTGTCCGAAGTCTGACCCACCGCTATTTGTCCCTGATCGCATACCGCATTATAAATACCGGTGATTAATTCCTTATCAGGATTTGAATTGTTAATAAAATATCTGTGAATATTCTTATCAGAATCGTCATAAAGCATGAATGCATATGATTCCTGTCCGTCCCTGCCTGCGCGTCCGATTTCCTGGTAATAACCTTCGATAGTTCCGGGCATATTGAAATGTATAACAAGCCGAATGTCAGATTTATCGATTCCCATGCCGAATGCTGTAGTTGCGACTATGATGGAGATTTTGTCTTTAGAGAAAAGATCCTGTACATATTTTCTTTCCTCTGTATGCATACCGGCATGATAATAAGACGCATTGAACTTATACAATCTTAAATGTTCCGCGAGCTCCTCAGCTTTCTTTCTTGAGGAGGTGTAAATTATAGCGGGGGATCTGTAATGGGATAAGATATTCAGGCAGGACTCATTTTTATTTTTTGTCCTTAACACCCTGAGATTAAGATTCTTCCGTTCAAATCCTTTTATGAATACCTGTGGATCCTGCATTTCAAGCTGTTCACAAATATCTTTAGTCACTTCAGGTGTTGCTGTTGCAGTGAAAGCGGATTTTTTCTGAATGCCGATATAGCGGGTAAATTCTTTTATCTTAAGATAACTGGGACGGAAATTATGACCCCATTCACTGATGCAGTGTGCTTCATCAATGAAGAGATAAGCGGGAGGAAAGTTTTTGATCTTCTCCGCGAAATTTAGATTCTCGAGCCGTTCGGGTGCAAGATAGAGAAGCTTAATATTATTTGAGTATATCTGCTGGAATATTTCTTCAGTATCTGAATATGATACAGAGCTGTTTATACAAGCAGCAATTTGGGATGATCTGTTCAGTGAATCAACCTGATCCTTCATCAGCGCGATCAGGGGAGAGATGACTATAGAGTATCTTTCAGAGATGAGGGCAGGTATCTGAAAGCAAAGGGATTTACCGCCTCCTGTCGGCAATACTACAAGAGTATCATTCCCGGCAAGGATTGATTGAATGATCTCGAGCTGGCCGGGACGAAAATTTTCATAACCGTAATATGTTTTTAATGCCTGATGGGGAGTCATATATTTTGAAATTTACAGTGTATAATGTAAACCATTTTTAATTATAAATGCCAACCTAAATCATGATTTTTTATGGTTTATTGTTGCTATGTAACTTTCGCTGGAATAAATAATAAGAATTCGCGAAAACCGTATAAAAACAATAGCCACCAAGGCACAAGGGCACTAAGAAACACAAAGAAAAACAATATTCACACTGTCTCTTTAATAATGGGTTAACCTGGTTGCTTGTTTTCTATTGAATTTGATACTTTATGCCGCCCCAAAAAAGTTTACTCACATAAATTTATTGATTCAGAAGTCGATGTCCCGGAGGGACCAGTTGCCGTAGGCACCCAACATATTCATAGCAAATTTTCCACCCACAATATTAAAGTCCCCGGAGGGACGACACGGGGCGACGAATTGTGAATGGGTGTTACGGCCGGGCGTGTGGGTCGTTCATTTAAATAGTGCGCGTGATAATTATTTAATTTGGTTATATTTATACCTGATTTTACTAATAATAAAGAATTCTTAAATGACAGCAGTAAAAACAGAAAAACTTTCTAAGGTCTACAGCAGTAATTTTGGCAAGAGAAAAGTACAGGCTTTGCAGCAGCTGGATCTGGTTGTTAATCTGGGTACTATATACGGTCTGCTCGGTCCAAACGGTGCGGGGAAAACTACACTAATTAAAATTCTGCTTGGAATTACAAATCGCACTGAAGGTAACGCGAAAGTACTCGATCAGGATATTTCTGATTACCGGATTAAATCGCGCATAGGTTACCTGCCGGAAAATCATAAGTATCCCCAATATCTTACCGGAGAAAATGTACTTAAATTTTTCGGCAAGCTTTCAGGCTGCGAGCCAAAGTATCTGGATAAAAAAGCTGATTACCTTTTGGACATGGTGAAACTGGAAAAGTGGAAAAAAGTAAAAGTTAAAAATTATTCGAAAGGCATGATGCAGCGGCTGGGACTCGCACAGGCAATTATTAATGATCCTGACCTGATATTTCTGGATGAACCTACTGATGGTGTTGATCCCATCGGCAGAAAGGAAATAAGAGATCTGCTGCTGGAGCTGAAAGATAAAGGCAAGACAATATTTCTGAATAGCCACCTTCTTTCTGAAGTTGAAATGATTACCGACAGGGTGGCAATCCTTAATAAAGGAGTTATGCTTCGTGAAGGTACGGTGAAAGAATTAACTGAAAAGAAACTGGAATACAGATTTATGTTTGAGGGAGAGGACGCTCTCGACAGGGTGAGAGGGCTGATGCCGGGTAACGGAGATCTTATTGCTAAAGATAACTCATTCAAAGTTAATGTTAATAATACAGATGAACTCAATAAATTTATTGATCTTTTCCGGTCCAACAATCTTCTTATAACTCAAATAACGCCTCAGAAAGAATCACTTGAAAATATTTTTATTGATCTTATAAACAAATCAGAGGGGAAACAAAATTGAAGAATATACTTCTCCTTACTCAGTACACCTTACGCGAAGCATTAGCCAAGAAAATATTTATTATTTTCTTTATTGTTTCTTCACTTGTTATAACGGGATTCATACTTTTCTTCAGCTTCTTTGATTTCAGTAAAATGCTTAGTATAAGAGCGGCTGATGGAATTTCAACAGATAAAATATTCGAGCAGCTGATTGTTAGTTTTAAAATTGGTACAATCAGTCCATTATATGCAGGCGCATTGTTCCTGTCGATATTTTCTACTGCCGGTATCATATCAAGTCTGCTGGAAAAGGGAAACATTGATCTTTTTCTTTCAAAGCCTGTCTCACGTTTGCAGCTGCTTATGGGAAAGTTTCTGGGGGGACTCGCGATAGTATTTATCAACGTCGCCTACGTTATTATCAGTCTATGGATATTGATCGGTGTAAGATTCAGTGTGTGGGATGCTCAGTTTCTTTTTGCCATTCCGGCAATTACTTTTGGGTTTGCTGTAATATTCTCGCTGGTTATTCTGTTCACAATTATGTCCCGCAGTTCAGTACTTCCGCTGATACTGTCATACCTGATATTTTTTATTGTGAGTCCAATTCTCTCCAAAAGAGATGAAATTTACCAGATGACCGGCAAAAAAGTACTGAAGGTTATTATGGATGGTTTGCATTACATTGTGCCCCAGACATCTGAACTGGGTCAGTTTGCTGCCATAATCTCAATTGGAAGTGAGATCCGGAATTATGAACCGGTTATAACATCCACTATTCTCCTGGTTCTCATGTTAGGGCTGGCGATTACTATTTTTAATAAAAAAGATTACTAAAAATGAGCATTTTAGATTCTTTTATGATTGTTTAACTTTGGAATAGTATTTGCGAATGTTGACAGTTCTGAACTATTCTAGAAAAAAGACGGGAATTATATGGATGAAGAAAAATTAAAACTTGAGGATCTGCTGGGCGCGGTGCCTCAAAGAGAAGAAGAAGAAAGAATTGAATATGTTGCCATCATAGGCGCAGGAATTATGGGTCAGGGAATCGCCCAGACAGTAGCATCTTCAGGTATTGATGTATTGATAGTTGAAAAAGATAATCTGCATTTGAAATCCGGACAGGAATGTTTATCTGAATCCATGGACCGTGAGATCGCAAGATGGGCTATGACCAAGAGTGAAAAGAAATCTGTTCTCAGCAGAATCAAGTGGTCGACTGAGATTAAAGAAATTCAGGATTGCGACCTGGTAATTGAAGCAATCGATGAAGATCTGGAACTGAAGAAAAAGATTTTTCAGATCCTTGATGAAGCCGCAAAGCCTGAAACAATAATCGTATCAAACACATCTACTTTAAGTCTTACCAAGATCGCTGAATCAACAAAGAGGAAAGACAAAATCATTGGGATGCATTTTCTGAATCCTGTTCCTAAAGTTCCATTGGTAGAAGTTGTCAGGGCCATTGATACTTCAGAAGAAACATTAAAGACAGTTAAACACTTTGCCGCGAGGATAGGTAAAACTCCTGTTGAAGTTTATGAATATCCCGGATTCGTTACCACCAGAGCCATTGTGCCTCTGCTTAATGAAGCAATGTATATTCTTATGGAAGGTGTTGCGACAGCTGAGGGCATAGATACCGCAATGAAATTAGGTTATAATTTCCCTATGGGTCCTTTAGAAATGGCTGATGCTATGGGTCTGGACGAAGTTCTTGCGTGGATGGAAACACTCTGGAAAACTTTGGGTGAACCTCGCTACAGGGCTTGTCCTATTTTAAGAAAGCTCGTCCGTGAAAAGAAATTAGGAAGAAAGACCGGTGAAGGTTTTTACAAATACAATGGTGACGGCAAAAAGGAGAGAGGGGTATAACGATGAAAGTACTTGTATTAAACAGCGGAAGTTCCTCTATAAAGTATCAGTTCTTTGATACAGAAACAAAGATTGAATTAGCAAAAGGTATGGTTGAGCGTATTGGAATGAACAGCGCGGTATTAACTCATACTCCTCACGGAAAAGAAAAAATTAAAATTGTTGGTGAGATACTCGATCATTCAATTGCCATTGAATATGTAATTGCAGTCCTGCTGAGTAAAAATCACGGCGTTATTAAAGACAAAGCAGAAATTGATGCGGTTGGACATAGAGTGGTACATGGCGGTGAAACATTTTCAGGTTCTGTGCTGATCACAGATCATGTGATGAAAGCATTAAAGGATAATATTGAACTCGCCCCGCTGCACAATCCGCCTAACATAAAGGGTATTGAAGCTTGTAAAAAGCATTTACCTTCAACGCCTCAGTGCGGTGTTTTTGATACAGCATTTCATGTAGGTATGCCTGCTAAAGCTTATCTGTATGGCATTCCTTATGAGTTATATAAAAAATACAAAATAAGAAGATATGGATTCCACGGAACATCACACAGATATGTTTCGCAGCGTGCAGCAGATCTTTTAGGCAGACCATATGAAGAATTAAAGATTGTAACAGCACATCTCGGTAACGGATGCAGTATGGCAGCGATTGACAGGGGTCATTCTGTTGATACCACTATGGGATTCACACCTCTTGAAGGTTTGATAATGGGAACCAGGGTTGGTGACATTGATCCTTCAACCATTTTATATATAATGGGTAAAGAAGAGCTGACTATTTCAGAGGCAAATACATTACTGAACAAGCACAGCGGACTCATAGGATTAAGCGGAGAGAGCAGTGATATGCGCGAAATTGAAACTGCTGTTCTTGAAGGCAACAAACGCGCACAGAATGCGTTTGATGTATTCTGCTACAGGATCAGAAAATATGCCGGTGCGTATGCCGCGGCTATGGGCGGAATAGATGCGCTGGTATTTACTGGCGGTATTGGTGAAAATTCTGAGATGGTAAGAAGAACTGTATGTGAGAATATGAATTTCCTGGGAATAGAGCTTGATGTAGAACTGAATAACAGCCGTCCAAAAGGTGAAGTACTTCTTTCAAAAGGCAGCGTATCAGTCTTCAAGATACCTACCAATGAAGAGCTGGTAATTGCGCTTGATACAGAAAAGATAGTGCAGGAACAATTATCGGAACTGGCGAAGGATACAGAATAGAAAGACTCATTTTCCCGCCTGCTAAGGATTCCGGCTGCAGGTCGCGTCATTGAATTATAAAAAAAATCCCTCTAATTGAGGGATTTTTCTTTTATCTGGAATAATTAGAAGCATATTTATCGAGTAAATTCCTTATCACTTTCTGATACTGACTTCCATGCTTTTGAGCTAATTCTTTAAAGAACTCAACACTCGATTTGCTGAGGTTCAGAGTTACTTTCACAGTATCATCTTTAAAAACCAATTCTTCCGGTTTGGGCAGGAAATCTTTAACGACCAGAATTTTTCCCATTTTTTCATCACTGTATTTTATTTTCTTTTTCATAAATCTGCTTTCCTTTCCTCCAATAGCCTGCACCGTATATTCTTATGATATTATTTCGATAAGTGAATCTTACTGTTACAACATTACCTTCTACCAGCCCAAAACAGTAAAATCGTTTCTCTGTTTCACTATGTTCAAGATCTAAAGCAATAACCCTTTTGGGATCACCAAATGCATATTGAGCTTTCTCAAAAGAAATTTGATGTTTCCTTTGATTTACCTGGTCCTTTTCATCATCCCATTCAAAATTGATGATCTTTCCATAGCTTGTTGAATAACCATATAAATATACATACAATTATATGGTTATTCAAGTTTCTGGATTGCTATCATTGAGCACAAAGGTCTAACAATTAATGACAACATTTTTATTTACATAGTTCTTTCGGATTCAGGATTTGTTTTTGGACCTGAAGAAGTATAAGGATGAAAACCGATGCCGAATTAAATAGGCAGACTTTATTCAATCAGGAATATCTCTCTGTAACCGCCGTCAATTAATTCGTGGTACCCGGTCATGATCTTTTCCATTTCAGGATCCGGTTTGCCGCCCCCTCTTGCTTCTTTTGCGAATTCATTGAGATCTTCCACTTCGAATTCTGCAACTACCGTCCAGTACCGGGTTGCTATGTCTGTCATTATCCTGTAACCTTTCATTCCCTGCTTTTCGGAATGTTCGGAGCCCTGTTTGAATTTTTTTACAAGTTCCTTTGCCTTGCCCGGTTTTGCCTGGAAAACTTCTCTGACTAAATACATAATGGCCTCTGTTTTGATTATGATTTTATTGCTATGTTTATTTTAGCTAAAGAAAATTATACAAAACTTGCAAGTGCTTAGATATTTTCGAAGCATGGCTGCATTATTCCGGATAACTATTTCCTCATAAAAGAGAATATATGATAAAGAGATCAAGCAGGACCAGTTTGTTATGGGTGACTATCCTCAGCATTGCATTTGCCTATGTTGAATCAAGTGTTGTCGTTTATCTGCGGATGGTATTTTATCCTGAGGGTTTTCATTTCCCTTTGCAGGTAATGCCTTCCGGTACACTTATAATTGAACTTGGAAGAGAATTTGCAACCATTGTTATGCTGGCTGCCATAGGATACATCACCGGAAAAAGCTTAATAGAAAAGTTCTTTTATTTTATTCTTTCATTCGGGATATGGGATATCTTTTATTATATATGGCTGAAAGTATTTCTGAACTGGCCTTCCTCATTATTGGAAGATGATATACTTTTTCTGATTCCTGTACCATGGGTCGGACCCGTAATAACACCTGTTATTGTTTCTATTACTTTCATTTCCGCCGCGCTGACAGGCATCTATTTGCAGGACAGGATTTCCATTCTTAAAATTACGAAGATGCAGGTGTTAGCCGCAGTTTCGGGACTAACAATAATCTTTATCTCATTTATATGGATGACATTTTCAACCGATCTTCTTAAAGATCCTGATCCGGGTTTCCCATGGGTCATATTTTTGATCGGGGAGGCAGTTTTAGCTGCCGGCATTATTTTGTTATGGAAGGATAATAAAGCATTACTCAGGAATCAGAACATGTAAGTGCATGGGGTTGTTTTTTATATATTATAATACTTCATTATAGAAACCTGCCAAAAACAAATGGAGAATAAAGTGAAGGAACTTCTGTTTAAAACAACTGAACGTGCTTTGAATTATCTTGATAACCTGAACAGCCGTAAAGTTTTACCAGATCCGAAAGCTGTCGAAAACTTAAAACAGTTTGATATCCAATTACCTGAAAAATCGTGTGATCCTGAAAGTGTACTCCGCACTCTTGATGAACTGGGTTCACCTGCAACAATGGCCATGGCAGGATCGAGGTTCTTCGGTTTTGTTATCGGCGGATCGCTGCCTGCTTCATTAGCCGCACACTGGCTTGCAAGTGCATGGGATCAAAACAGTGCACTTAATAATGTTTCTCCTGCCACATCAATGATTGAACAGGTTGCATTAAAATGGCTGGTAGATGTATTGCAGTTGCCTGCCGGAACCGGAGGTGCTTTCGTTACGGGTACAACAGTTGCTAATTTTACCGCCCTTGTTGCGGCACGCCATAAAGTATTAGCTGATCTTGGATGGAACGTAGAAGCAGATGGATTATATGGTGCTCCCGAGATTAATATTTATCTGGGTGAAGAAGCGCACACTACTTTATTCAAATCTATTTCGATGACCGGCTTAGGCGGCAGCCGGGTTAAAAGAATTCCAGTAGATAACCAGGGGAGAATACGTCTGGATTCAGTTCCGGAAATAATTGCTCCTGCTATTTTTTGCGTACAGGCGGGTAACGTAAATACAGGCGGCTTTGATCCAATAGAAGAAATTTGTGAGATGGCACATAGGAAGAATGCCTGGGTGCATGTCGACGGAGCTTTTGGTTTATGGTCACGCGCGGCAAAATCAACTGCACATCTGGGGAAAGGAATAGAAAACGCGGATTCGTGGGCAACCGATGCTCATAAATGGCTGAATGTTCCTTATGACAGCGGTGTAGCCTTTATCCGTGAACCTGAATCTCTTCGTGCCGCTATGTCAATTACAGCTGAGTATCTGCCTACTCAAACTGATTACCGGAATCCTGCTGACTACACTCCTGAATTATCAAGACGCGCCCGCGGAGTTGATATATGGGCAGCACTATTATCACTGGGACGTGAAGGAGTTTCTGATCTTGTAGAAAGGAACTGCAGGCATGCCAAACGTTTTGCGGAAGCACTCTCTGGTGAAGGTTATGAGATATTGAACGATGTACAGCTTAACCAGGTGCTGGTTTCATTCGGCACCCCTGAGATAACTAATAAAGTTGTATCAGAAATTCAGAATGATGGTACATGCTGGTGCGGGACTACAGTATGGCAGGGGAAAACAGCAATGCGCATAAGTATCTCAGGCTGGAACACTACTGAAGAGGATGTAAAGATGAGCATTAAAGCAATGACAAGAATAGCCGGGAAGTATAAGAAGTAAACACCCGGACAAATCAGAATAAGTGAATGGGCGAATGGATGAATGGGTGAATGGATGAATGGGTGAATGTTCAGTTAGGGAATGATCCGTGGAGGTTAGATGAATGCACAATTGAACCAATATTAACGGTATGTTTTGTGTTTTGATGCTTTAGCATCAATGTCCCGAAGGGACCAGGTGCCGTATGGCACCCAACATATTTATAGCCGCATTATCACCCTGAAAACCGAAATCCCGTAGGGATGACACAAGGCATGTAATATATTATATGCCATAAATGGTGAGCGTCCATCTTATAAAACAAAAAGAATCATTGCAAACCTCCGGGGTTGAGGAAAACCCCGGAGGTTAACCCGAGATTGGATTTCTCAGGGTACAAAATCTACTTCGAGCATATTGTAGCCTTTATTGTAATCTATTCCTGTCGCGTAAGTTTCAGACCATGTACCGTCCGTATTCATCCATTTTCTTTTCAATTCAAATTTTGTAATAATGGAAGCCAGACTGCTGCCGGTCTGCCGGAAATTAACATTACCAAACAGTACCTGTTTAAAAGGCAGATTCCTGCATTCAATCCTCCTGATCACACTGTCTTTTTTCTCCGCGGTTGTAACAAGTTCTTCAGCTTTCAGCCACTCAATCATATTTCCATCAGGGGATATTTCACCTTGTATGTATCCTGAGATAACTGCATCAGAAAATATATAACTTTCCTTAGTGCGGTTGAAAGAAAATATAAACTGATCATTATTCCATGTCATATTGCTGTTTGCGGCATTGAGATCCAAAAATAATCCTATGGAAAAAGATGGCTGGTTAACTGAAAGACTGAATGTAATTTCTCCTAAAAAATTAATATCGGCTTTTGCTGCCATCTTTATTAAACCATAATTGCCTGTAGTAATCTTTACGTCTGCCGATGCGGTTGAAATTAATTGCCCCGCATTATCGTATAAGGCAACAGTTACATAATAATCTCTCAATTGAGTAAACGTGTGTTTAGCTGTACTGTCGTTATAGACGATAACATCAGCTGTTCCATCACCGAAATTCCATACATATCTGGCATTTACCGGAGCTGTACCATTCGATCTGGCAGTAAATTTATATTCAACATTTGGTTCACCAACAAACGGATTCGGTTCAATTGCAAGTGTCAGATTTTTAACAGTGATCCATTTGAAGTCAAGGTATCTCCATTTACCTCCGGCATCTGCACCCTGAAGGAATATTCCAAATTTATTATTACCCGGTTTAAGATTAATCCGAGTAAGACCTGCACCATCAGTCTGTGTGATCAGAACTCCTTTAGTGTCGTAAACCTGGATATACTGCAGCCAGTCTGTGTTCGGAATCATCTGACTGCATTGTGATTTACATAATATGTCTAGCTGATTCAGGCTGCAGGTGTAATTATCTCTAAGTTCCTCTCCTGAAGTGCTGAACAAATATAATTTATACTCAGGGAAACGGTCCTGACCAACAATCTTATTTTCAAATTCATACCATCTTGCACTGATATAATTCCATTTTACGAAAGCAGTTTTTCCAAAATATCCTATCTGATCAAACTCCAGCACACCGGTGCCCGCATTAAGAGATGATCTGTATGGCCTGAAGCTGTTTGCAGTAAATTCAATTTTCCTTTCAGAGTAAGTGCCATTTTCATCAATACTTCTGTTGCCGGGAAAGTTAGGATCAGCGACATAAAGAATTCCATTCGGATAATCCACTGCATAGATGATCATTGCATGCCCTTCATGAGCGGGAGTACTTTTTCTGATACAGACCAGCTGCGGCTCTCCGCTTTGAAGTATTGCCAGTGCAAATGCTTTAAAGGTCAGATCCGGATCAGTGAACTGAATATCCATGTCATTCGCCCATTGATCAAAGTTCATATCCTGTTGTACTGTTGACGCAAACCTGTACCCCTGCGGATTATCCTGCCACATCTTAATTGGTTTATTTATATCGTATATATTATCATATGCGTGATAAAGCTGCGGAGCGCCTTTCTTATTTTTCTCCAGGTAATACCACATTGCTGTAAGTGCCTGTCCTGCGCAATGCCCCCCGGCCGCAATATAGGAACCGAAATTAATGAATTCCCAGTCATCATACCCTGGTAGAAATCCTGATGAAATCTTAGTCTGCTGACTTAGTTTTCTTTCATCAACTGAACTTATGACCAGGTCGCCAATAATTTCCGAATCGTTACCCTGCCCGGTTTTTTGGATCTGAGATCCCCCGGGACTTGATTGGAAGTGCCGGGCGGCAATGGTTACCGATTTAGCATCAAGATCAAGAACAGGCAGGCCTTCAAGCTTCCCGGTACTCCTGTCATAAAAGAAGCCCATGGCAAAGTGGCCTTCAGGTAACTCAATCGGGATCTTAAGACGAAGCGGCCGCTCAGAAAAACCGCCGTTATATTTTATTCTTATCAAAGGGGAAACGGGTTTAAAGTATTGTCCCAGTTGATGGCTTTTTATCTCTGCATATGAAATGCTGAATGTGGAATTTTGGGGAAATGAATTTGGAGGTATGGTTAACTGAAGTCCATCAAGAGGATCCCCGGGTTTGACAATCTTTATCTCACCGCCTCCGGTTGAGATAGTTTCTGTCGTCAGGTTAACAAGTTCTCCATAAATCAGGTTAGCGTTGGTATCGCCGGGATCCACCGGATTATCCGATTTCTTGCATCCGGGCTGTAAGAGGATAACAATAATGAAAAAGTACAGAACTTTTTTCATAGCACCCTCAGCTGTTTTATTATATAAGAACGTAAATTCGTGCTGACCGCGGAAATATAATGAAAATTTCAGAATGATAGTAGAAGGATCTGACGTTAAAACTTCTTATATAATTCCGCAGCCAATCCGAAGTTCCAATATTTTACTACTTCATTAAAAACTATTTTTGTATAGCAATATATATTATTAGTTTTGTAATCATTGTTCAGGGATTGATTTGGATAGAAGAGAACGTTTAAGGATTGTACTTGTATTAGGATTTCTGATAGCAATCGGGCCTTTTTCAATAGATGCTTACCTTCCGGGATTTCCCGCAATTGCCAAAGATCTGCAAACCGATATTGAGCATGTTGCCCTTTCACTTACGAGTTATTTCATTGGGATATCAATCGGACAATTATTTTATGGTCCTGTTCTTGACCGTTATGGAAGAAAAAGGCCGTTATTAGCCGGACTCTCGATATATATGGCATCAGCGGTAGGATGTGCGCTGGCTCCTTCGATTTACACTTTGGTTTCATTCCGCTTTTTACTGGCAATTGGCGGTTGTGTAGGCATGGTAGCATCCCGTGCAGTTGTAAGAGATCTCTTTTCCACACACGAAACCGCAAAGATCTTTTCTATGATGATGCTGGTTATGGGAATAGCTCCCATTATTGCTCCTGTTCTCGGAGGCATAATCGTTACTTCAGCAGGGTGGCGTTTCCTCTTTCTCCTGATGCTGATAGTAGCAGCATTGATTACTTTTGTCATTGTAAAGTTTCTGCCTGAAAGCAAAGAACCCGATAATACTGTTTCTTTTCATCCGGTCAGGATTGTTAAAGGATATTTCAGTTTATTCAGGGACAGAACCTTTCTTATTTATGCCATAGCAAGCGGAGCAGCTTCGGGAGCGCTTTTCAGCTATATATCTGATTCTTCATTCGTTTTTATTGAGTTGTTTGGATTATCGGAAACAACTTTTGGATGGATTTACGGATTGAATGCAATGGCACTTATTACTGCAACCCAGTTAAACAGATTCTGGCTGTCAAAAAGGGATAGCAGGCAAATCAGCATTATTTCATTAAGCCTGCAGCTTACTGCTGCTGTATTACTGATTTTCAGTGTTGTTCTTGAAATGAATTATGTGCTGATAATGACAATGATTATTATATACCTGTTCTGGCTGGGTTTCTTAAATCCAAATACAACCGCGCTGGCACTTGAATCATTTAAGAAGAATGCAGGAACAGCTTCAGCGATGCTTGGAAGTCTGCAGATGGTTTTTGGTGCTTCTGCCTCAGCATTGGTAAGTATTTTTCATGATGGAACGCCGCTGCCCATGTCGGTTTTTTCTGATGTTCTTTTCAGTGCTGGGTTTCTCAGCTGTTATTTACGACAGGATTATTCATAAGCATTCCAGCGTAGTTGAAGAAGCTATGCTCAAAGACAAATAGGGATGAGTGACAGAATGGGTCCGTAGGTACCCAACATATGCATAGTAATGAGCATCCCCCCCCGAAAGAAAGCCCCGGAGTGAAGGTAATGAATGTTTGATTCTATTAATGGTACGCATAATGCGATAAAATTGTAAATAAATGTCCCGTTAGGGATCAGGTGCCGTAGGTACCCAACATATTTATAGTAATGAGCATCCCCCCTAAAAGAAAGTCCCGGAGGGACGACATTGGGGCGTGAGCTATAGAATATTTTAAGGGAAAGTAATTGACTTATCCGACTTCATTTCATATATTTATAATTCTAAAAAAAGGATTATGGAGGAAATTGGAATGTTTGCTGTAATAGATATATCAGGACAGCAGTTTAAGGTGACTGAAAAATCAAAATATTATGTGCCCAGATTGAATTCTGACGTAGATTCTGAGATTACATTTGATTCAGTATTGCTTTACTCTGATGATAACGGCGTGAAAGTCGGTTCACCTTTAGTAAGCGGATTAACGGTAACAGCAAAAGTTCTTGACCACGTTAAGGATGAGAAAGTGCTTGTTTTTAAGAAAAAGAGAAGAAAAGGCTACAAACGTCTGAAAGGTCACAGACAGCAATTAAGCAGAATTGAAATTACAAAAATAGGTTAAGAGGTAAAGTATGGCTCATAAAAAAGGTCAGGGCTCGTCCAGAAACGGAAGAGATAGTAATGCGCAGCGCCTCGGCGTTAAAAGATTTGGTGGTGAGTTAGTTTCTGCCGGTTCAATCCTGGTAAGACAGAGAGGCACTAAATTTCATCCCGGCGTAAATGTGAAAAAGGGAAGTGATGATACTTTATTTGCTTTAGTTGAAGGTCATGTAAAGTTTGAAACGAAGAAAGATGACAGAAAATATATCAGTGTTTATGCCGCTGAATAATTGAAATACGTTTGATGAAAAAAAAGACAGCCATTGTGGCTGTCTTTTTTTTTGCTCTTAATACCTGTTAATTATTAGTTTATAACCATAGTTATTATACTATGAGCAGGACTCTTATACTGCACCGACTTCTCATCCATCCATGTATGGAAATCAAGATCCTTCTCAGACGAATTCATTACTACCACCGCAATTTTGCCATCCGTATTCCGGAATGCAGTTGCAATCAGATTATCATCATTGGATGAACAGACAATCCGTCTGGCTCCCGGACGAATAAACTTCGAAAAGTGACCCAGATAATAGAATGAGTTCATATATATCAAACTGTCCTTTTGCGTATCACAGATTATTGGTGCCATGCAGAAATTACCTACATGATTGGGTCCACCTTTTTCATCAAGAATTACATTCCATGCGGTCCAGCCCTGAGTCCAGTTGTTCAAATCATTGATTATGCTCTTTCCAAACATTTCTCCCCATTTCCATAGCATCACGCTGTCCATATTAAAAGTAGCTTCTGTACCTTCTGTAAATACAAGAGCTTTATCCGGATATGCATCGTGCAGAAGCCGTACGTTATCAAAATGATCTCCTACGTACCAGTGGAATCCCGTTCCCCATACATATTTTGAAGTTTCAGGATCGTCATAAACAGTCTTTGCGCGCTGATACATTATGCCGCGGTTATGATCCCAGATCATCAGCTTAAGATCCGCAAGTCCTGCCTTATGCAGTGTGGGTCCCATATAGTTCTTAACAAAATCTCTTTCTTCCTGAGCTGTAAATATGCAGGATTCCCAGGGCTGAACTGCCATAGGTTCATTTTGTACTGTAAGTCCCCATATCGGAATATTTTCTTTTTCAAATTCCCGTACAAATTTCACGAAATAATCAGCCCAGGTTTGATAATACTCAGGTAACAGTTTTCCTCCCTGCAGCATATCCTTATTAGATTTCATCCAGGCTGGGGGACTCCAGGGCGAAGCAAATAATGTAAAATCATTACCTGCTGTTTTCATAGCTGCCTTTATGAAAGGTATTTTGAATTGTTTATCGTGATCTATTGTAAAATGCTTAAGTTCTTTATCTCCTGCCACTTCAGCATATGTATAACTGCCGCTTGAAAAATCGCAGCTATGGATGTTTGTACGGTTTAAGCTGAACCCGTTTCCTTTTTCTTTATCAAACAGAGAAGTTAACATTTCCTGCTGTTTTGCCTTGCTCATTTTATAAAATGTTTCAGCTGATGCATCCGTCAGCGCACCGCCGATTCCTACTATTGTCTGGAACTGTTTATCTTTATCCAGCATGATTGTCGGAGTGTGCTCATCCGGCTGAATCAGCTCAGTGAATTTCAATGACTCTTTTTTTGCAAGACGGTCATCAGAATTCTTTGAAGTGATATATACGTCGGCAGAGGAGTATTTGGTTTGAGATACAGCTGTAACAGTAAAGATCAGAATAAAAGTAAGCCACTTTATCATATGCGCTCCGGTAAGTAAGTTAAGAAATTTCAGAAGGAAAATAAAAAAAACCGGACTCAATACAAAGTCCGGTTTCATACACTCATACAGTCATACACTCATAAAAAATACATTCATCCATTCAATCATTCATCCATTCAATCATTCATCCATTCATTTCTTTTAAAATCCCAATCTCGTCATATCTTCAACTAATCCTTTCACTGCATTTACGCTGTTATCAAGTGCCTGCTTTTCTTCATTATCCAGAGTAAGCTCAATTACTCTCTCAACACCATTTTCGCCAAGAACTGCCGGCACTCCAACATAATAACCCTTTACACCATACTCGCTGTTAAGATAAGCGCACACAGGCAGTACACGCTTCTGATCTTTAAGTACGCTTTCTGCCATTGCCACAGCACTTGAAGCAGGTGAATAAAAAGCAGAACCGGTCTTCAATAATTTTACTACCTCACCTCCGGCCTGTTTAGTACGTTCCACCATTGCCTTCATTACATCTTTTGCTTTATTAGCATCTTTATATTTACGCTCAAGCATTTCCATTACCGGAATACCATTCACATTAGCATATCTGGTCAGGGGAACCATTGTATCTCCATGACCGCCGAGAACCATGGCATTAACATCTTTAACAGAAACATCAAGCTCCCAGGCAATGAATGTTGCGAACCGTGATGAATCGAGCACACCCGCCTGACCAAAAACTTTGTTGGTTGGAAATCCTGAAACTTTCTGGAAAAGAGTTACCATTGCATCGAGCGGATTTGAAATAATAATTACGGTTGCATTCGGGGCATTCTCTTTAACCCCCTCAGCAACCTGCTTCATTATTTTAGCATTGGTTGCAAGCAGGTCATCTCTGCTCATTCCCGGTTTGCGTGGGAGTCCCGCTGTAACAACAACCAGGTCGGCACCATTAATATCTTTATATGAATTCGTACCTGAAATTCTGCAGTCGAAACCGTCCACACGTGATGCTTCAACTATATCTAATGTTTTTCCCTGAGGCAGATCTTCAATTATATCAAACAATACAACGTCTGCAAGTTCTTTTTGAGCGATCAATTGTACAAGCACACCGCCGATCTGACCACCACCAATAAGAGCAATTTTCTTTCTTGGCATATTTAACACTCCTGAGTATGATGAATAATGTTATAGTGAATATATCAATAAATTTAGCAGTCTGCAATCAGGAATAATCTTGGGAAATTAACATTATGAGAACAACAATTATGTTGTAAGAACGCGCCATAACACATTTTGTGTTTTGGTTACAGTGGCGCGTTCAGGAAATGTAGAATTTATATTATTACAATTTGTTAAGCAGATGTTATGAGGCTGTGTGAATATTGTATTTCTTTGTGCTTCTTAGTGCCTTGGTGTCTTCGTGGCTATTGTTTTTATGCGTTTTTTAGGACATTGCCACAAAGACTCAAAGACTCAAAGATTCACTAAGGAACTTTCACACAGCTTCTTATTCTATGGGCAATTTGTTGGAACACGCCAACACACGTATTACTTCATTGTCAAGGCATATTCCCACAAATAGGGTCTTCGATTTCCGACCTCAGAACTCCGTCCTCAGAACTCCGTCCTCAGACCTCCGTCCTCCGGCCTCCGCCTTATCCCAAAGAGACATCCAGTATCATCATTATCGTAAAGCCCAGCATGGTACCGATTGTTGCTATATCTGTATTTCCGCTGGTCTGCGATTCAGGAATAAGTTCCTCTATTACTACATAGATCATTGCGCCTGCGGCAAAACTCAATGCATAGGGAAGTATTGGTTCTGCAAAGATTACAAAAGCAGCGCCTATAACTCCCGCGACAGGTTCAACAACTGCCGACAGTTGTCCGTAATAAAAACTTTTCGTCCTGGAAACACCTTCTCTCCTTAAAGGCATAGCCACTGCAAGTCCCTCAGGAAAATTCTGAAGCCCAATACCAATTGCAAGCGCTATAGCGGCAGGAATAGTTGCCCCCGGGAATCCTGAAGCCGCAGCCCCAAATGCAACGCCCACTGCTAAACCTTCAGGAATATTGTGTAAAGTAATGGCAAGAACAAGCAGGATGCTTCTCTGCCAGGTTGTATGGATACCTTCAGCTTTTTCAAGAGGCATAAAGAGATGAAGGTGAGGAAGGATTTTATCTACACCGAACAGAAATGCCCCTCCAAGAAGAAAACCAGCGGCAGCCGGAACCCAGGCCGGGAGAGCTTTTCCTTCAGCCATATCAATGGCAGGATTGAGCAGCGACCAAAAGCTGGCGGCTATCATAACTCCCGCTGCAAACCCGAGCATGCCGTCAAGAAGTTTTCTGTTAATACCTTTATGGAAGAATACACCGGCTGCGCCCAGTGCAGTAAGTGCCCAGGTAAAGAGTGTCGCCAGGAGAGCCTGAATGATCGGATTTAAGGTTGACATGTATTCGGTCATAACTTATCTTATCGAGAATTTAATAAGGTTAAGTAAATTACATTCCTGAATTATATAGCACCAAATTACAAAGCACCAAATCTCAAATAACAAATCTCAAATAAATTCCAATATCCAAATTCAAATAAGAAAGAAACTCGAATGTCATCGTTTGAATATCGCTGCTGATTATATGCCGAATTTATCCAATAAAAAAAGCACCAAATCTCAAATAACAAATCTCAAATAAATTCCAATATCCAAATTCAAATTAAAATCCAAACATCGGGTTTTTATTCTTATTTGAATTTGATATTTAGATATTATGCCGTAAGGCATGGCTACGCCATTTGTTATTTGTGATTTGAGATTTGGAATTTAACTTCTCTTTATCTCAAAAATCGAATCTAATACCGTCCCATCCACCCACTTCACCACCGCAACAACTTTCTCCTTATTCACAACCGGTTTCTGAGGAGCCCCGCCGCAGATCTCATATACCTCATCACGAAGCTGTTCAATTGTCTTAACAGGTAATTCCGAGCCTTTCATGGCCTCAATAAGATCTTTACGCAAAGGATTTATCGCGATGCCTCTCTCGGTAATAATAACATCTATTAACTCGCCTGGTCCGCATATAGTTGTAACTTCATCAACAATTACAGGTATTCTGTCCCTGAATGTTGGAATAGCAAGTATCGTACATTTTGAATAAAGACAATTCTGCCATCCGCCTATACCGTGTAAAAGATATCCGTCAGAATGCGTAACCACATTGGCATTAAAATTAACATCCACTTCAGTCGCGCCAAGCACAGCTGTATCTATGATTGAAGCGAAATTGCCTTTCCCGTGAAAGTTATAACTAGTGAATGGACTCGTATTAACGTGCTTAGGATTTTCACGCATTGAACGTACCCCTTCCAGATCAAACGTTTGTCCGTCGAGTATATAATCTGTCAGCCCTTCTTCAAGCAGCTGCACGAGGTATTTTGTACTTCCCCCGCGTACAAATCTTGCTTTAACTCCTTTTGCTTTCATTCGTTCTTTAAGGTAGAGAACAAACGCAAGATTCGTTCCGCCTGATCCGGCCTGGAATGAAAATCCATCTTTCATTATTCCTGCTTCATCAATGAAACGTGCTACGTATTCAGCGATAAGAAGGCGGTCGGGACTCCTGGTGATTTCCGTTGTACCTGATACAATTTTTGAAGCATCTCCTAACGATTCCACCTGAACAACATAATCAACATTGTTGCCCTGTATCTGCCATGGCACGCAGGGGAAAGGAACAAGATTATCTGTTACCACAATTACCCTGTCTGCATATTCTGAATCACCTAGGGCGAAGCCGATTAGTCCGCATGCTGATTTCCCTGTTACGCCGTTTGCGTTTCCGAAAGGATCAGCAGTAGGGGAGGCGATTACCGCAATATCAATATGAACTTCGCCATCCTGAATTGCCTGATACCTTCCGCCGTGCGAACGGAGTACTCCAACGCCTTTCATTTTACCTTCGGTTGTAAATTTCCCCAGAGGACCATTCATGCTGCCTTCAATATGATGAATAGTTCCATCCTCAAGATATTTTATCAGGTGCTGATGGCAGGGGAATGAAGCTGATGGGAACCATCTTATGTCTTTAATGCCCATTTCTTTAACTGTATCAAACAGCAGGTTAGTTAAAATATCGCCGTTGCGAAGATGATGATGCGTTGATATTGTCATGCCGTCTTTAAGTCCGGCCCTGGTTAATGCTTCTTTAAGATCCTTAACAATTTTATTGCCGTCCCAAGGATAATCGGCTGCGCTTCTTACCGCGGGCTTTGCTTTGCATCCCTCAGGTTTATATTTATTTATTCCCATAAAAGGGATTTGTTCAATTCCGTTTATTTCGGCAGGGACTAATCTTCCGGCAGCGTTCTTAACAAGTTTCATTTTTTTACCCTTATTTCATTTTTCCCGGGAATTCAGTTAAGCCAAAACCTCCGGGGTTCAGGAAAACCCCGGAGGTTTGCAATCAAGCTTGATTGTTTTCTGTTTTCCAGTTATCTGGAATCAGCTTATTTAATATTGCCTGGTGTATTGTTTTCTGTGCTCTTTTAACAACCGGTGCATCGATCATTTTACTTCCAATGGAAACAACGCCGATGCCCTGCTTTTCTGCTTCTTCAAAAGCCAGCACTATCTTCTTTGCTTTTTCTATCTCTTCCTTTGCCGGGGCAAGCGCTTCATGAACTACTTTCACCTGACGGGGATGAATACATCCTTTGCCTTCAAAGCCAAGTGATTTTGCCTCAAGAACACTCTGTCGCAGGGCTTCCATATCATTCACATCAGAGAACACTGTATCGATTGCCTGTATTCCTGCGGCCTTTGCAGCATTAACCAGCATTGCGCGGGCGAAGAAACTTTCCCTGCCTTCATTGGTACGCTGTGTTCCTATATCCGCGGTATAATCCTCAAGTCCGATCGCCAGTGAACAATTAAATTCCGAAGCCGCTGCTATTTCAAACGCGTTTATTACACCCTTCGCGCTTTCTATGATGGGCATGAAGAAGATATCCGTTTCAACTTTATGCAGTGTCTTAAGTGCCAGTACTTCTTTTTCTACTTCCTTTACCTGTGCGGCAGTTTCGCATTTTGGTATAAGTATAAGGTTTACATTATGAGGCACTAAGTATTTAAGATCATCAAGACCTTTGGGCAGCTGGTTAATTCTTACCATGCGCTCCGCACCGTAAAAATCAACTGTCCTTAATGCATTCCTCACAAGGAGCTGAGCCGCGTCCTTTTCAGAAGGTGCAACACTGTCCTCAAGATCAAGAATAATCCCGTCAGGTTCATGAAGTCCCGCGTTAAGAAAAAACTTTGCTTCATTACCCGGCAGGTATAAACGACTTCTCCTTAACGAATCTTTTTGTGTTTTATAAAGATTCTTTTTATTCATCGGAAGAAGATATTCTTTCTTATTGCCGGGGAATAAGCGTTTTATGGCAAGTTCAAAGCGTGCCGCGATAATAAAGGGAAGTGCCCCGCTGTCCTCCAGCAGTATTTCAGCATTCTCAATCTCAAAGAATGCGCACATATCCATTAGGAGCGACCGAATGGATTCACCATACATTACTTCAACCTTACTTTTAGTATTCAGACAAATGCCGCCTGAGCTTTTTAATTCTATCTCTATGTAACAATCGGAGCGTACCTTGTCGCCCCGTTTACCCGCGGAAGATTTGAAAATTTTCTGTTCCATTATATTTCCACTTAGTTTTTCTTTTTTCCTAAATACCCTTTGATCTGTGATACTTAGTATCTGCCGCAGGGATACTTTTGCCGATGTTGGAACACGCCTGTACACGCAAATCACATCCTTGTTGTGGCGTGTTCCTACAATTTGCGATGCTACTCTGTTTTACTGTTCACAATTTCACAGGCTGAAGCCTATGCTACAACTTATACTTTATTTTGCGAAAATCTGTACAATTTGTGTCCTGTTTTTTATCTGTGCAATCTGCGAAATCCGTGTCTTATTATTTGTGAAAATTTGCGCCATTTGTGTCTTCTTTTTTATCTGTGCAATCTGCGAAATCTGCGTCTTATTATTTGTGAAAATTTGCGCCATTTGTGTCTTATCTTTTTTATCTGTGCAATCTGCGAAATCTGCGTCTACACTTTTAACATCGACATAAACTCACCCGCACTCATCTCATCACAATTAAAAATCATTTCCTTAATTTCCTTCTGCCTGTCCGCCGAAAACAAATTACCCGATAACCCGCTGAACTTATTATCCAGATCTTCCTCTGTCATCGGCTCCCTGGGATCTCCCTTCGGATATTCAAGATACTCTGAAAACTCGCGTCCGTCTTTTGTTTTTACCACAACCTTCGACGGCTGTTTTGCCGGGAACATCTTCTCGAATTCTTCAGATGCCACACCTTTTATGCGGTCAATAACTTCCCATATACGCGAATCCTTTAACTTCTCATCAGAGAACGACTGGGTTGTAATCTTATGATCAACAAGCGCAGCGGCAATACAGTAGGGGAGTGAATGATCCGCCGTTTCTCTTGATTCAGGTCTGTACTTATGAGGATCAAAAAGAATATCACACGCCCGTGCAATGGTTGTAACTGTAACTGTATCAATATTATCATAGCTGATATTGTTGCCGGTCACTGCCTTCAGAGTTGCGGAAATGTGTGTATGTGTAAGAGCTTCTGTAGGGAATGCCTTCATGCTGCATTCTAAGATTTTATATGATTTACCAAGATCACCGATAAGCTTGTTCAGATCCCACTTCCATTCGCCCAGTGATTCGCGTCCCTGCATAGGAACAGCTTTCACCTCCTGACTTTTAACATCCCATCCGAAGAAACAATCCATGAAACCTTCTTTGCCTTCAAACACTGCCTCTGTTCCAGAATAACCCTTCTGTGCCATCAGTGCCGCGAATACACCCGACTGTGTGGCCATTGGATCAACAGTGTTCTTCATCATAGTTAGCTTCCCCGCGGTGGGGCATCCGATTGTGTGATTATGACTTCCGCTAATACCGATCGCGTTAACCATCTGATCAACAGTTAAGCCGAGCACTTTTCCCGCTACAATCGGAGAAACAAATTGGGTAAGTGTTGCGTGATGCCATTTTCTTTCACGTATACCGGGCACAGCAAATTCACACAGGCGCTGTTCAAATTCATAGGCAAGAACTATTGCGGTAATTATCTCCTTCATCGATACCCCTGCGCGTTCTCCTGCAGCCAGCGCGGCGGGTATTATATCTGAAGGATGTGAAGGATCTTCCTTCCAGTAAATATCATTGAAATCAAGTGACCTGATCATAAGCGAATTAACAAGAGCAGCGTTTGCAGCAGGTAACCTTTCACCGAACCCTATCAGAGTGGCTTCTTCTTTACCACCCATTTCCTTACAGATATCATAAATGATGCGCACATCTTTGGTGTTGTATGCGCCAAACGCGCAGCCGATTGAATCATATAAATATCTTTTAACTTCATGAATAACTTCTTTAGGCAGATCTTCATATTTCAGATTAACAGCAAACTCTGCTATTTGCCGTGATATTGATTTTTCCATTTATTCCTCAATTAAAATTCAAAAAACAGAGACAATGAAACACTGATTTGATCCGCGAAAATCAGCCTGATCCGTGAAATCCGCGTTCTATTTGTACTACAGATTATTTTTAGTCCAGTTTTCAAGTCCGCCAAACACAATCAATTCCTGCGCGGCTCCACCAACCGGACTCATGGCATAACTCTTCCCATTCACCTCAAGCAGCGATGACTGGAAATCTATTTTTGCCTTCATGCCTGTTTTTACTGTAAGTTTTTCCTTGCCGAACTTTTCCTTCAGGTCATTTACTAACTCCGGCATTTCAAGCAGAAGATATCCATTATTCAACGCGTTGCGTTTGTATGTTTCATTAAATGATCCTGCTATAACAAGCTGTATCCCTTTATACTTTAAAGCCGTGGCCGCCTGCTCCCTCGAACTTCCTGTACCGAAATTAAAACCGCCCGCAAGTATATCACCTTTAATAACCATCTTTACAAACTCAGGATCATAATTCTCCATTACAACTTCCGCCTGCTGCTCCGGAGTGAAGTCATCATTGTATGTATACTTACCGGGATAAATACCATCGGTGTTCATATTATCCTGGTGACAGAAGATCAGCTCACCTTCAATCACCTCGGGGAATCCCGGAATAATCTTCACTTTCACTGCAGGTGTATCTGTTCTCTGCTTCTCAATTATCCTTCCTGATAACTGCAGCGCTGCTCCTTCCCAGGGATAATCTATTTTCCCCGCTGTGGCTGATGCGGCAACAACAGCCGGTGAAGCGAGGTAAGCAAATGCGCTCGATGAGCCCATCCGCCCTTTAAAATTTCTATTAGTCGCAGAGATGCCTGTTTCACCATCCTCAAGCAAGCCCGTGCCCAGCCCAATACATGGTCCGCATCCGGGGGGCAGGGGAATAGCACCTGCTTCAAGCAGACTCTGCCAGTAACCGAGTTTCTCTGACTCCTGCTGAACTTCCTTCGAAGCCGCGGCAATATAAAACTGAACACCCTCAGCTACTTTCTTTCCTTTAATTACATTCGCCGCCTGGGCAATGTCTTCAACACGACTGTTAACACACGACACTAGATACGCTTTATTGATCTTAACTTCTCTGGCTTTTAGATCAGATAATGAGTTCATAACTTTTACTGTGTTGGGACCGGAAACGTACGGACTTATACATCCCAGATCAAATATAATTTCCTTTGCGTAATACGCGTCATCATCTGCACGGGGAATATTTGCCTCAAGTTCCTGTATGCGCTCTTTATTCAATCTGGGATGAACACCGTTACCGTCAGCATCTGAAGGAACACCTTCCAGTCCTCTCTGCTTTATAAACTCAGCTCTTTTCCTCAGCCAGTTAATTGTTGTTTCATCAATTGGAAATACTCCCGCCAGCGCGCCCCATTCAGTTGTCATATTGGCGATCGCCAGACGCTCATCAACAGACAATGATTTTACACCCTCGCCTGTAAATTCAATCGCGTGGTTTAACACTTCATCTTTATTAAAGAATCCGCACAAAGCAATTATAACATCTTTACCTGTTACTCCCGGTCGCAGTTCACCTGTTAACTCTACCTTAGCCAGCGGGGGAACCTGCCACCAGGTTCTTCCGGTAGCCCAGATAGCTGCCGCGTCTGTTCTTACAATCGGGGTTCCAAGGCATCCTAAACCGCCGTACATATTTGAATGACTGTCGGAAGCAACCACCATGGTTCCCGGCCAGGCATATCCTTCCTCACACATGATCTGGTGACCTATACCTCTGCCGGCGGGATAAAAATCAGCTCCCATCTTAGCCGCGAACTCTTCTATCTTTTTATATTTCTCTAAATTCTTTTCGCTCTTATCCTGCACGTTATGGTCAAGCGTATTTACTACCTGGCGGGGATTGGCGAGCTTTGAAGCTCCAATGCTTTTGAACTTCGGGATTACAGCGCCGGTGTTATCATGCGTCATAATGTACGCGGGCTTTATAGAAAGATAATCCCCCGCGTGCACTTCATGTTTTTCGTCTAATCCAACCGCGAACTTTTGTGCAGTCTTTTCTATTAATGACTGAGCCATACAATCTCCTGTTAAGCTTTAAATGGATCGAAGCTGACAAAATCAGCATGGTGAACAATAATAGCTTCCACATTACGTTTTGCAAGGTCACCTTCCTTTGCATGGTAAGCGATCATATGCAGAACCTCCGGCGGCAGCTTGAACCTGTCGGCGATTGCTACACCGCTGAAAGGATGCCTTAGCAGTCTGCCGGCGTGACTCGTGGTAAGCTGTCCGTCAACCCTGTCATATTCAATTAATTTGCCTACATCAATAAGGATTGCCCCGGCTATAAGGTAATCCATATTTATCTGGATCTCTTCACCGAAGTTTTGTTTCATTCTGTTTGCTATATCAACACACAGCTGAACACAAGTACGTTTATGATTCATGAAAGTTATTTTGCAGTCCTTGATAAGCAGGGAGAAGGGAATTACTTCAAGATCCCCGGGGGAGAGAACACTGTTTTCAATTGCGTACACCCAGCAGTCCAGCACTTTTTCCCTCAGTTCCTGATCCTGTATCCAATTAATTTCCGGCCAGATTTTTAGAACCTTTTCCCGCATAAAACTCTCCTTGTTATTAATTATTAGTACTGTAATTCCGCATACCGCTCTACCTACTACATACTACCTACTACCTGCTCCGCCCTCCGTCCTCCGCCTCACACCTGTCGTCACGGATCACTCCGTGACGATCATAACTTCATTCATCCATTCATACATTCATCCATTCATACATTCTATTCTTCCATTCATACATTCATCCATTCTATTCTTCCACTACTTCTGCAGACCCTCTATAATCGCGTCTGTCATCTGCTGTGTAGTGCATGCGCCATACTTAAATACATCAGCGCCGCCCTTTAACTTCATCATATCATATGTCTTTACCTTGCCGTCAAGAATTACTTTGGCAACCGCGTTTCTGATCTTATCCGCTTTCGGAGTTTCACCTATATGATCCAGCATCATGCATGCGCTTAGAATCATCGCGATGGGATTAACGATAGAAGGGTTCAGCTCCTGGTATTTCGGTGCTGATCCGTGTGTAGGTTCAAAAACTGCAACCTCTTTACCAAGGTTTGCGCTGCAGGCAAAACCAAGTCCGCCCACGAGTCCCGCAAAACCGTCACTAATAATATCCCCGAACATATTCTCGGCAACTACAACGCCGTATATTTCCGGATTCTTGGTCAGCCACATCATCTGCGCGTCTATATTGGTATCCCACAATGCTATACCCGGGTATTCCTTTGCCATTTCCTTTGCGATCTTAAGCATCATTCCTGATGTTTCCCTGAGGACGTTAGGTTTTTCGCAGACTGTCACATTCGAATAATTATACTTCTTTGCGTACTCAAAAGCTGCGCGGATAATTCTGGTAGCGTACTTTTTAGTGATTATCCTGGTAGATATTGCCATTTCTTCATTCGGGGCATGCCTGAAAGCTTTCATCTTCGGGTGAGTTTCAAACGCATCGCGGACAGCCTGGGGAGGATTCGTCCACTCAACACCTGCATACAAACCTTCAGTATTCTGCCTGAAGATAACAGTGTTAACAATTGGCTCTTCAAAACCATCATCACATCTGCGGATAAAATTAAGAGGATTTCCCTTAAAGGATTGGCAGGGCCTGATGCAGATATCCAGGTCAAAGTGCTGGCGGAGGCCGACGATAGGACTGAAATACACAAACCCCTTACCCTTAAGAGAAGGATCCAGTTCCTTGTCGGCTGCGTCCTTTGGCTTGCTTGTAATCGCTCCGAACAAACCAATTTTATGTTCAGCCAGCAGGTCTATGGTTCGCTGCGGCAGTGCGTTTCCTTCACTGCACCAGAAATCCCAGCCTATATCTCCATGAACATAGTTTGCTTCAAAACCCACTGCGTCTAGAACTCTTATAGCCTCCGGAAGTACAGTTTTACCTATTCCGTCACCCGGCATTGAAACGATGGTCCTCATAAACTTATCCTTCTATAATGGTTAAATTTTTCCCATATAAATTATAGAATTAAAGATATGTTAGCAAGAAAACGGGGGTTTTATTAAGCAAATTTAGTAATTCACAAAATATTATTTGCAATATGCAGTAAATGAATTTATATTCTGAACATATTGACCTTGCCAGATCAAAAAACATCAGATCTTAATATCAAGCTGAACAGAAATCTGATTATCAAGACCGCCCTTTATCTTATTATAACCGCTTCCCAGAAATTCTGCATCCGGTTTATAAGTCTCAGAATATTTACACTGTAGTTTGCTCCCCGGGGAAATTGTGAAGTTTGCTCCTATAAACCACCGCACTCCTTCATTAAAGAGTGGATTCATGTTAAATGTACCTGTAAGATCTTTTTCATATTGATAAACACGACTGAGGAATGAGCCAGTATTGAAAAGTGTTATTCTTCCATAGATCTCTAATTCTTTTTTCAGTGGCCAATATATTATTTCCTGGTAGAATGCATATCCTTTCTCATTGCTGAAATCAGAATAGCTTGTATAATCAATTCTGAATTTCCAAGTCATAGACCGATTTAGTTTGTAAATCAATTCTGAACTTACATTGTGGTCGGTTACTTCTGTAAAAATGTTGTCATCTCTCTGCATTGTACTTCTTGTATATTTTAATCTGCACAGCATATCAGTGAAGGGATGAGCATCATACTGAACCAGTAATTTATTTCCATTTACCGGGAAAATATTTGCGGATGTCATTTTGCTGTAAGAGTCATAATATAAATTCAGATTACCAGGCAATGATGAAATTGAGATTCCCGCATAAATTCCTGATTCCTTTTTTATTGCTGAAGATAGAAATGAAAAATATCCTGGTGATACATTCCGCAAAGTAATTACAGCCCTAATCTTATCAGAAATATCAAAATTTATGGAATGAATGGTAGCGAAAGATTTTCTGAAAAGGGATATTTCTCCAGAGACTTGAAGTCTCCTGAAAGGAAAGCTATATGAAATAGAAAAGTAGTCAAAACTTTTACCGGCAGGATACTTATCACTGGCAAAGGGGTATTCAGTTGACAAATTATAATATAGAAATCCTGCAGAGAATAATTCTGTATTGTACATCAGATCCGAACCGGATATTACTTCTTTATATACTTCTGATTTATTTAGTTCAGTCACTGTTCTGTGGTACCCGTCTGAGCTAACTGAATTTATTGTTCTTTGTGCACTATCAAGCACTGCATCTTTCAATTTGTTGGAATAGAATGCTGTAAGATTGAAATTATTTATTTTAACGTTCACGGCGGTACCGCGTAAATAATTTCCTTCATCTGTACTAAGGTATGGAACAGAATTTCGTCCTTCTCTGTAACCCGCAAATGAAGCAGGTGTTTTTGAAAAACCATACGGGCTCCATATTGCATTACCTCTGCCAAACTCAATATTATAATCACCGGCAATAACAGATCTGATTATACCAAGCTGTTTTAACTGAATGAAAAATACAGTATGATCAGTGTAGTCTTTCTCTCCGGGATCTTTTTCAGTCAGCAGGCCAGCATTATAATTTTCTGATTTGATATTAAAACTGTTATAGAGTTTATAACTATTACCCTGAAAAATATTTGTTGTATAACCAGGCTTCGGCTGAACATCTGTGATAAGACGCGAGCGTAATTCTGAACTGGGGCTTTGAGGTTCGGGTATGTTGTTAATATTTTTAATAATCTTTTCATCAGTTATCATAAAAGGAAAAAATGATCTTAGCTTATTTGCATTTATTTCCGTTATTGAATAAAGTTCAAACAGAGTAAATATATGTCCCGATGCTTTTCTATATTCAAGTATAGATTTCGCTTCCCGTCTGCTTATACCCGGTATCCGAAGTAGGTCACTAAACTCAGCGTTATTAACATTTACGGGATTTGTTTTAAGATCTTCTAAGTATTCAAAGAGGAGATTTTCTTCATCAATTGAAGAACTCATTTCAATTTGGTTAATAAAATTATCCTCCTGCCATAGGCTATCCTGCTGCGGATACACAGTGGTGAGTAGGAATATTGATATTCCCAAATAAAGAAAGTATTTCATGAACAATCAGATCCCCAGATGCTGTTTTATTTTTTTGTTCCTATTCCCCAATTCAAGGAAGGATATTATTAGTCCAGCCTGATGCGTTAATCCCAGGACAGTATGATTAAAAACAGAGTAATCCAATTCAAAATAAGAATATGAAAAACCTAACCCCGCAGTAAATCTATCAGGTTCTGTAGAAAAACCTGTTCTAAGATAAACAGTGTTTATAATGTTGTATTCTATGCCGAACTTTAAAGAGAGTGGTGTACCGGTTGTTTTTTCAAGGGCCGCGTTTATTATTGTTTCAGTTGTGGGATCGTAACTGAAGCCTGTAGAAAGCATTGATGGTATCTGATCCTTTTCACTTCCAAAACTTGCCCTGAGAATATTATTATAATAAAACCCCCAGCGAAGATTACTTCTTAAGTATGCCAATCCACCAATGTTAAAGCTGAAGCTGTTATCAGAACCATAGTGTGCAATTGAAAGATTATGATATACAACTGAGGCACCTGCAAAAAGGTTTTTATCCAGTTGAGAAGAGTAAGCAAGGTGAAATTTATTTTCACGATAAAGCTCAAATCCGTATGTCATATATCCTGCAGAAATATTCCCGAATAATGCAGGTTCAACATAAGCGGCATATCCATTTGCCAGTTCTTTCAAACCGAATGGTGCAGGTGAATAGTAAAGACCAAATTCCCGCCAGTTTAGCTGCGCAGCGCCGGCAGGGTTATTAAATACAGCAAATACATCACTGCTTTGAGCGACGTCTGAATTTGCGAGAGAGATCTGTTTTGCCCCCGGGCTGATCTGCGGATATAAAATGCTTACGGAAACAAAACATATGATTGCGGTGTAACATTTTACGGGTATTTAATTGCCTTATTAAATTGTGGCATAATAATATTCAAATTTTTATATTAAATCAACTCTTTATAACTAGTTGGTAAATAAATGAAAAAAATACTCGCCTTCCTTTTTTTCATCCCTATTATTTTGTCCGCTCAGGAATTAGATGCACGGGTAACAGCTAACTTTGATAAGCTTCCTGTTGTAAATAAGGGTCAGCTCGGCGGCTTTGCCCAGAGCATCGAGGATTACCTTAATAATAACCGCTACTCGGGCGAGGACTGGAAGTGGGATAAGATTAAATGCACATTTAATGTTTTCTTTATGAGCGCTCCGGATGAGACTCACTATACTGCCCAGGTGAACGTAACCAGCATACGCCCCGTTGAACGAAGCACCAGCCCATCCCTTATGTTTAATATCCTTGATAATAGCTGGGAGTTCCAGTTCGAACGCGACCAGTCGATGTTCTTTACACCTGATGTTGATCCGCTTACTGATTTTCTCGACTTTTACGCTTACGTAATAATCGGCCTTAATGAGGATTCTTTCTCGAAACTGGGAGGCACTAAGTATTATACTGAAGCTCTTAATCTCGCGCTGCTTAATGGTAATAACTCAAGCGCTAAAGGATGGGATAAGAATAGTAAGTCATACAGCAGACGCGGACTCGTGGAAGATCTGCTGAATGAAAGATACAGGGTGTTCAGGGAGGATTATTTTGATTACCACTATAACGGACTCGATCTGTTCTCTACGGATAAGAAAAAAGCTCAGAAAAATATTATCAAGCTGGTCGATAACCTTGAAGTGCTCAGAAGTAAATATAATGTCTACGGCGTGCTGATGAAAGCATTCTTCGACGCGAAACACGGCGAGATTGTAAGCATGCTTTCTGACATTACGGAAAAACAGGTTTTTCATAAGCTCAGGAAAATTGATCCCCCTCACCAGGTTAAATATGATGAGGTGATCAATAGGGAATAGCTGGATTATATTGATTAAGCGGGCATTTTCAGGATGTCCGCTCTTTTCAAATTCCAAATCACAAATCACAAATCCCAAATCTCAAATGGCGTAGCCATGCCTTACGGCACAAATTCCAATATCTAAATTCAAATAAAAAAGAAACATCATGTTTCGGAGGTCTTCATTTAAATATTGGTGCTTGATTATTGTGCCGTAAGGCATTCGCTGTGGCGAATTTGATATTTGGTGCTTGAGATTTGGAATGTCAGACAGATATGCCGCTCCTAAAGGAGCGGGGAGGATGTGGGGGTTTCCCGGTTGCTACAAATATGTCGCTCCTATGGAGCGAAAAGTGTCACCCCTACGGGGTTTTGATTTGGGGGGGTTTGCGCTTTCTATGAATATGTTGGGTGCCCTACGGCACCTGGTGCCTAACGGCACATATATTATAAAAATTCCAAATCACAAATCACAAATTCCAAATGGCGTAGCCATGCCTTACGGCACAATTCCAATATTTAAATTTAAATAATAAACAAAACATCATGTTTCGGAGGTCTTCGTTTAAATATTGGTGCTTGATTATTGTGCCGTTAGGCATTCGCTGTGGCGAATATGTAATTTGGTGCTTGATTATTGGAATTTAACCCCGGTGCTTGATTATTGGAATTTGACCCCGCCTCCTCTACTCTACAAGTACCACCTTAACAACCTTGTCCCCCTGATCAATAGCATTCACTACATCCATACCCTCAATTACTTTTCCGAAGTTTGTATATCTTCCGTTTAGGTGCGGGAAGTAGCTGTGCATTACAAACCACTGCGAGCCTTCGGTGTCTTTGCCTGAACTTGCCATTCCGACATAACCCGTTTCATAGGACAGCGAAGAGAATTCAGATATGATCTCATAACCGGGCCCGCCCCAGCCGGTTCCCTGTCTGTCGCCCGTCTGAATTACAAAGTTGGGCACTACACGGTGAAAGTTATTTGAATTAAAGTAACCTGTGAGTGCAAGGTAACAGAAATTGCCGGCAGATACAGGCGCGTACTCCGGATAAAGCTCAATGGTAAATTCACCTTTGCTGGTTATTATTTTTGCTTTCCTGTACCTGAACGCATTGTTCCAGGCGTTGTCAAAGTTTGTCTCCGGCTTCTCCGGCAACGTAAGCTTTAACTGCTCATATGAATATTTCTGTACTGAGTACAATGAAGAGTTCCTTAATACCTCAAGTACCTCCTCGTAAAACAGTGTGTCCACTCTGTTCGCAAGAGCCGCTAGTGAGATCAATGCCTCGGCAAAATCAGGATCATGCAGCTTTGTGTTTATATTACTAAGAATGATCCCTCTTAGCGCAGCGCTGTGCTTTATAACGAAGGATGAATCCATTCCTTCAGCTATGATCGCAGCCACAGGCGAGAAAGATGAATTCAGATTACTAAGAAGCATCTTATCATACTTCTCATCCTCCATACCTTTAAGCGCTAGCATAGCACTGAAGTAATTTATTTTTTCTGTGTTGGTATGCGGGGGATGCTTAACTAAATATTCGAAATTCTTTTCAGGTTCAGCTGTGTTCTGCTCAAGCGCGTTATAAATAAAGTTCATATCAGCCATTTTTCCGTATTCATCAATTGAACTGTGCAGCTTCTCCGGAAAGAGTTTTGTAAAGGAAATGAACAGTTCTCCTGATGTGTTGCTGGTAAGTGAGTCTTTGGAATTAAGATAATCCCTGAATAATTCATCCGCATGCAGCCTGTTAGAATCACTCAGCTTTATACTTCGTATGGATATAGCTGTCTGCCGCGAAACATTTGGATTAACATCCTTAAGAAGCCTGAAATAAAGGTCCGGATCCTCCCTCTTGTCAAATGAGGATAAGCAGAATACTTTCACAGCTTCAGTCCTGATCCTCCAGTCCTTATGCTTCAGCAGCTCTCTTATAACATCAATATCTTCAGGTACCTGACCTGTCTTCCTCAAAGCCACTAATGCATACTGCAGAAAGTAAACGCCGGCTTCTCCTTCAGGCTTTTCTCTTAACACCTGCGCCAGTACAGGTACCGCTTTCGCCTGCAGGTTTAATCTTGATGCGGCGAACAACGCGTCAATTCTTATCTGAAGATCATTTTTTTTATTAAGGAATTCCCTGGATAATATATCAAATTCTCTCTGAAGTGAATCAGTAATGTTCCTCGATGCAAAGTTTACAATTGCAAAGGATATCCCGCTGCCGTATTCTCCTTCTTCATACCCCGCCAGCAGATCATTTAACGTCGCGGATGTGCCTGTCCTTCCTAATGCCTCATAAATATGTTTTACGAAAATATTCTGCCCCTGAGGGATCACTCCGTGACGCACTTCCTCTAATTTCTTTAATAAGTAGTTTGTCGACAACCGCGATTCTCCCAGCTGTCCCAGCGTAAAAGCAATGTAATCACTGACAGCAGGGAATTTGAGTTTTATGATGTGGGGAATGAAGGATGTATCACGGCTCTGACTTATACTCAGCAGCGCGGCTCTAACCTTAATTTCATCACCGGAAGTAAGGTAGCTGAGAATTATGTCCTTGTCAGATTGTTTGGTATATACAGTTTTAACCAGCTCAATATCATCTGCTGTATATTGAGCTGATAAAATACCCGTGAGAATAATTAATCCGGTTAAGATTCGCAGCATAATTATCCTATAATTTTATATCATACAGCCGGTATTTCTTATAAAGTTCTGAATTCATAACTTCCGCGCCTCTGTTCATCATGTCGTTATCTTCAAGTATCCAGCTTGCTTCTCCCAGTAAAATACCGATTCTCTCCGCACGCTGAACAATTTCCCAGTAGAACACGGCGTCCAAACCGCGCTTCTGATACTGCGGTATTACTCCAAGTGTAATAACCCTTGCCCACTTTATTTTCTTCTTCTGTGTGAACAGCTTAATGAAGTTGAAAGGGAACAGGCGTCCGTTCATTGTTTTGAAGATAGCATTGTAATCCAGTATAACCAGCGCTGCACCAACAAGTTCACCATTGATCTTTCCGAATATTACGAGTGACGGCTCAACAAGCTGCTTCAGATCTTTGGCCAGCGCGTCAATCTCTGCATCAGTCAGCGGCACAAATCCCCAGTTTACTGCCCATGCTTTATTATAAACATATTTGAATTTTTCAACTTCCTCTCTGAAGTTCTTCATATCCATCTGCTCAACTACCATCCCCGATCTCTTAGCTGCTATCTCTGCCACCCGCTTAAGCTTCTCAGACTGAATAAGCTTCTGGTTCATTATCTTCCATGCATAAAGATCTTTTGCTTTCTGAAAGCCGTACTTCTCACTCAGTTCCAGATAATATTTCGGTGTGTGCGGCATGAGTATGCGGGGTGAATCATCAAAACCTTCAAGAAGAAATCCCCAGTCGTCGTTGCTGCTGGGATTGGCAGGACCCCTCATAGTATCGCACCCCTTCCATCTTAACCACTCTGCAGCCGCGTCAAACAGCTTATTTGCGGTATTCTGATCATTGTAACACTCAAAGAAACCAAAGAACCCGACTTTGTCATTATGATACTTATTATGAAGATCATTCTTAATAGCGGCTATCCTTCCCTTTATCTCGCCATTCTGTTCAGCCAGGAATAATTGGATATCTGCATGCTGGTAAAATGGATTCTTTTCTTTACTGAGTATCTTCTTCCTGTCCATTAACAGCGGCGGAACCCAGTAAGGATCATTCTGATAGATTTTCCATTGGAATTTAATGAACCTCATAATATCTTTTTGTGAGGTTATGGGTCTGATTGTTAGAGCATCCATGTAATTTCCTTGAAGGGATATTTAGAAAAGAAAGAGGCTGTTCCTAAAACTAACTTTGTGATACTTAGTGTCTTCGTGTCTGCCATAGGCATGCCCTAACGGCATTTGTGGCATTCCTTCTTTTCCTGAAATCACATTCTTTTTGCCACAAAGGCTCAAAGACTCAAAGGAACACAAAGAAGCTTGATTTATGGGACAACCTCTTTTTATTGACTAGTTAAATTAAGCCTAATTTTTTTCCGATCTTTTTGAAAGTATCAATTATGTAATTCAGATGTTCATCTTCGTGTGATGACATATAGCTGGTTCTCATCATCTGCCTTCCCTGGGGTACGCCCGGGGATATAAACACGTTAACAAAAACTCCTTCATCAAACAGCATTCTGCCGAACTGGAATGCTAGCATATCATCGCCTACTATTACAGGAACGATTGCGGTTCTGCCGTCTACTACATTAAAGCCTGCTTCCCTTAAACACTTTCTTACTTTCTCGGCATTGGCTACAACTTTCTGAACTCTTTCAGGTTCTTCTGTAAGTATCTGAAGTGCTTCCATCGCTGCTGCTACTGAAGCAGGCGTGGGAGAAGCGCTGAATATCAGGGCAGGGGAGCTGTGCTTGAGGTAATTGATCACCTTCGCGTCGCCGGCAACAAATCCGCCTAATGAAGCGAAAGTCTTGCTGAATGTACCCATAGTCATATCTATCTCATCGGTTAAACCAAATTCGCTTGCGGTTCCTCTTCCGCCTTCACCTATAACACCAACTGAATGCGCGTCATCAACAAGTATCCTTGCATTGTATTTCTTCGCGAGCTCGTTCAGCCTGGGCAGATCAACAATCTCACCGCCTGTACTGAAAACTCCATCAGTAACAAGAAGTTTTGCTGTCTCAAGAGGCAGTTTCGAAATCACTCTCTCAAGATCATTCATATCATTATGCTTGTAGCGCAGCACCTCAGCTGTGGCGCCTTTAGCCATAAGATTACCTGCAACTATACATGCATGATTATCCTTGTCGGATATAACATATTCACCGCGCTGAGCCAGTGTCGGAATTATACCCTGAGCAGTCTGATAACCGGTGCTGAAAAGTAATACGGCTTCCTTCTTGAAAAACTTAGCCATCTTTTCTTCAAGCTGAACATGTAGATCAATTGTACCGGTTAAATAACGTGAACCGGAACACCCGGTGCCGTATTTTTCAATAGCTTTGATAGCAGCTTCTTTCACCCGGGGATGAGCTGTTAAACCAAGATAGTTATTGGATCCTGCCATTATTATCTTTCTTCCTTCAATCTGCACTACAGGTCCTTCGTTCTCTTCAATCGCCCGGAAGTATGGATATAAACCAGCTGCCTTAACCTCATCAGCTCTGGTAAATTCAAAACACTTGGTGAAAAGATCCAAAATAATCCTCCTAAATAATTAGCTTTCTATGAAATGATTATCTTTCTTTATATTTTTTGTACTTAAATAAAATTTTGAAACAAAATCTATCTATAAATAAGCTTAAAATCAAATGGAATATTAAGTTATGGACACCAAAACGACTGCAGTAGTTACAGGCGCAAACGGCTTCGTGGGCAGCCATCTCGTTGATCTGCTTTTAGAAAAAGGGTATAAGGTTAAATGCATTATCCGGAAGACCAGCAACATTCAATGGCTTAAGAATAAAGATGTTGAGATTTTTGATACAGGCCTATATAACAAGGAAGCACTTACATCAATTATCAAAGGAGCGGAATATGTTTATCACGTCGCGGGAGTGGTGAAATCAAAGAAACCTGAGGGGTACTTTATGGGGAATGTTGAAACAACCCGTACTCTCCTTGATGCAGCCCTTGAATCAGCCGATTCACTAAAGAGAATAGTTATTGTCAGCAGCCAGACGGCATGCGGACCAACACTTAACGGTAAAACAATTGATGAAACCTGTAACTGTAATCCCATAACTACTTACGGTAAAAGTAAACTGGAACAGGAAAGAGTTGCTAAAACGTATATGGACAGACTCCCGATAACCATCTGCCGCGCCCCTGCAGTGTATGGTGAACGTGATACTGAAATATTTATTTACTTTAATACGTTTAATAAGGGACTCCTTACTTCAATCGGTATGAAGGATAAATCCGTAAGCCTGATCCACGTGGCTGACCTGGTAAGAGGGTTTTATCTTGCGGCTTTGAGCGAGAAGGCACCTGGACAAACATACTTCATTACTTCAGAGAAACCTTATACCTGGACGGAAGTCGGACAGGTAACATCAAAGGTACTCGGTAAGAAACCCTTCAAGGTAAAAGTACCTCATATAGTGGTTTATAAGATCGCCGCCATTGCCCAGTTCTTTGCGATGTTCAGTTCTAAACCTGCCACTCTGAATCTTGAGAAAGCACGTGATCTCACCCGGTCAGCATGGACCTGCAGCTCTGAAAAAGCTGCAAAGGATCTGGGCTACAGGCAGGAGATTTCCCTGGAAGAGGGCATTAGAAGAACCTGTGCCTGGTATAAAGAGATGAAATGGCTGTAAGCCGGCAGGCAAGGCTTTACATTCTTTCGTAGAGCCAGGGCTCGCCCTGGCTGGGCTGCACATAATGTAAATGAACTGAAATGTATGTCCGAAGTGGGGATGCTGAATATTGACTCCGTTTTGCTTTACTGGAAGTATTTCTTTCGTGCGACCCAGACGCCGCAAGCGGACGTCTCTACGACAATGTATTACATACTTACAGTTGAAACGTTTCCTTAACCTGACGGCATTGAGGCAACGCCCTGGGTTTAGGAAACCCCAACAGTCCACGACCCTGAAGGGGTCGGATATTATAAGTGTTCCTTTAACAGCAAATGAATGAATTAGCATCTATGAGATCTCTTCACAATATTTATATCATGGCAGTTCTTGTAGTAATTCAGTTTGCCGGATACTTATTCCTCTATTCTGATCTAACGCATGATATTGTAATCTACGTAATTGTTATTATATGTAATTCTCTCTTATACCTTTTGATAAGTTCAATTATAATAAACCTTCACCTTCAAAGAACTTACCTTTATTTGTTTGCTGCTGCAGGTATCCTGTTCAGAATCATCCTGCTCCCGGTTGCTCCTGTCGCCAGTGATGATATCAATCGTTATATATGGGATGGGAAAGTTCAGGCGAATGGTATAAATCCATATAAATATGCACCTTCCGCTCCTGAGCTGGAATATCTTTCAACAGAGACTTTACCTGCTAAAGTTAACTTTCCTGAGATGAAGACAATCTATCCTCCGGTTGCCCAATATATCTTTTATTTATCCTACGAGCTCTTCGGGGAAGGTTTTTTAGGAGTAAAAGTCTTTCTGCTCATCGCTGAAATACTCTCCATTTTCATATTATTTCCTTTACTAAAAACTTTAAAGCGTGCTCCTAAGTTCCTGCTGCTGTATGCGCTTTGTCCTTTACCAATTATGATGTTTATGGTGGATGGACACATTGATGGAATAGGTTTTCCTTTCCTGCTTCTGACCTTATATTTATTCATCAGTAATAAGAGGCTAAATTCTTATACCTTATATGGTTTATCTATTGCATCTAAGATCATTACTATTATAGTTCTTCCTTATCTCTTAGCAGCTGAAAAACGTAAAAAGATAATCCTTGTAGTTACTATTCCTATAGCCGTATTTCTTGCAAGCTACCTGCCTTATTTCTCTAAGCAAGTCTTTCCTTTTGAATCACTTATAACTTTCACTTCGCATTGGATGTTCAATGGATCTGTCTTTAATATCCTTTATAATATTACAGATAACAACCAGACAGCCCGCCTGATCTCCTATGCGCTTTTTACCCTGCCTGCTATTGTCCTTTTCTTTTATAAAGTGGAGCTTATAAAGAAGGTTTATTATATCTTCTTTCTTTTCTTTTTATTCTCTCCGACAGTCCACCCCTGGTACTTAACCTGGCTGGCTGTATTGCTTCCGGTATACTTCAGATGGAGCGGAATATTATTCGTGGCTCTTGTAAGCATAGCTAACTATGTTATTATAAACTATCAGCTTAAGGGTATTTGGCAAGAATCAGCTTTAGTACTGAGCATTGAGTATTTACCAATATTTGCTGCCTTAATTTATGAATTTTACAAAGACTTCAGCATATCTAAATTCAAAATGAAACTGGATGGGATTGGAAGGAAAAACCTCATGGGCCGGAGGTGAACAGATGGAAAAACCTCCAAGGTTTTCCTGAACCTTGGAGGTTTCTCTGAGCCTTAATCGAAGGTAAAGATTGAGATGGTAACCAAAATCTTTTAATGCAAAACCTCCGGGGTTAAGGAAAACCCCGGAGGTTAACAGAGGTCTAATAAATTCCAAATCACAAATAACGGTCGCGGGAAGGATTTGAGGCTGCTTAGAGAGTGATGTTCCTTTTCTTTATTCTGCCGGGACTATATAAAAGATGCGAATCGCACTTGGTGCAATCTGAACTTCCGAATCCCTTCACAGGAATCCTTAAACCTTTTATATTTAAGAGCTTTGCCGCCAGCAGACATTCATTTTCTTTTGACCTGTCAGAAAATACCCAAATGTGTGTTACTATGCAAGCCTTGTCGGATGTAATGTGATCAATATGCCAGTGCAGTTTTTTATCTTTTCTTGAGTGCCTTTCAAGCCGTTTGGATAGATTCTTCTGTGCACTTCCTGTGTAGTAATAATATCCTTTTGGGAAAATGACATTATCAAATTTACCGGGTATGGTTATAGGATCAATCAGACAGAGTTCAAGTATATAAACTCCCTTATTGTTAGTTGTTCTTTGCACCTTCCTTAACCCAGGTTGTTATTGCCTGAACCTGCTTAGGTGTCAGCGGGGCATATCCCAAAGGAGGCATTGGAAATGCAGCACCCGGCTGGATTACCTGAACCAGCATGGAATTCTGCGGCTCGCCGGGGAATACTACACTTAAATCAGATGTTACATTAGCATAGGAACTCAGACTCAAATTGCCTGCCCGCGTCTCATCATTATGGCATCCGGCATTATTGCATTTTACTTCAAGCACAGGCTGTATGTGGGTTACAAAGCTTACATTCGTGTCAGGAATATCTTTATCCCTCTCATCAATATCATTGCCCGTAACTGTATCCTTGCAGCCGGAATAAACAAGCAGTACCGCTGAAAAGAGTAACAATGTGAGATATACTTTAATCATAATTTTAATTGTTTTCTCAAAATACTTTATAAAGATATAGTTAGAATTTTACTTTAGCAATGGTTATTTTAAGCAGAAATAAATCAGAGTAGTATAATGAAAATCCTCGGCCGCCTCATCTTTTGCCTTTTTCTTGTTTCAGAAATGTGCTCTGCACAGGGTAATTTAATTCAGTCGGGACCAATGCTCGGATATTCGGAAATGAGAGAAGCGGCAATCTGGATCCAGACTAAAGCTCCATCAAAAGTTAAAATTGAATACTGGGAAAAGGATAATCCTGATTCAGTTATTTCAACCAAAGATTATGATACTCATGAAGCTGATGCTAACTGTGTAACCATTAAGGCTGACAGGGTAGAGCCCGGCAGGAGTTATCATTACCGGGTTTTGGTGAATGGTGAGGAGGTTAAATTCCAATATCCTCTTGAATTTCAGACTCAGAAGTTGTGGAAATGGCGTGAGGACGCTCCTGATTTGAAGTTTGTATTTGGAAGCTGCGCTTATGTTAATGAACCTCAGTACGACCGTCCCGGTAAACCTTACGGGGGTGATTATGAAATATTTACCAGCATATATGAACGCCATCCTGATTTTATGGTATGGATGGGGGATAATTACTATCTGCGGGAGCCTGACTGGAATACAAGGACTGGTATATTAAAGAGAATAACTCATACCAGATCACTTCCTGAACTGCAGGCTCTGCTTGCTTCAGTGCATCACTATGCAATTTGGGATGATCATGATTTTGGTCCTGACAACAGCGACCGGAGTTTTGTACATAAAGACAAAACCCTGGAGGCATTTAAATTATTCTTTCCGGGGTTATCTTATGGAATAGACGGGCAGCCGGGAATAACATCCAGTTTTGAATGGGGAGATGCCCAGTTCTTCATGCTTGATAACAGATCTTTCCGCACACCCGAAAAAAGAAAAACAGATTACAGAACAATTTTGGGTGAAGAACAGTTGCAGTGGCTCATTGATGCTCTGGTTTACAGCAAGGCTCTATTTAAGTTTGTTGTTATCGGCGGACAGGTGCTGACTCCGGATACCCTCGCCGAAACATATTCTATATATCCTGAAGAAAAGGAAAAATTTTTATCGCTGATTCAGAAGGAAGGAATAAAAGGAGTGATCTTTTTGTCAGGGGACAGGCATTTCTCAGAAATATCAAAGCTGGAAAGGAAAGGTACGTATCCTTTATATGATTTTACAATTTCCGCCTTCACTGCCGGTCCTTCCAAACCAAAGGATGAAAAGGCAAATATCCTGCGTGTACCGGGAACCCTTGTGCTTGAAAGGAACTTTGCCGAGATGAGCATTACAGGTCCGAAGGATCACAGAGTATTAACATGTAAAGTATTTAATAAAGACGGCATTGAAATATGGAGCTACGAAATTAAACAGGATGAACTAAATTGAACGTGGTTCCCGTGCCTCTCTAAAACAATGTATTACATTTCTACAATTGAATCGGCTGTTGTAGAGCCGGGGTTTGCCCCGGCTGGGTCGCACATAATGTAGATAACAAAATACGTTTATCCGAAGTCGGAATTTCAAATCCTGCCTCTATCTTAATCATTCAAATCTAATGAATCTGTGGTTCAGATTCATTTCTCCCAAATCAAATCCCCCTCTTTATTGTAAATGGTTGATGCTGCATTCGTAAAGTCAGTACCGTTCCACCATCTTTCTATTATCTCCATCCGGCGTGATTCAACATAAATGAGATTATATGCATTGGGTTCTTCACGCACACGGTTTGAGATTGCGGTGCCCGCCTGCGCTACTATAACCGAACGTTCCCGCTTAGGATAAAATGTTCTTACATCACCTGTGTATCCGTTATGAAGATGCCCGGCCAGCAAAAGATCAATATAACATTTATCAATTATTCTTAATGCCTGGACAGATCTGCCCACGAGTTTTATTCCGGGTTGCTCAGGGGGAGGAATAAAAGGATGATGTGTAACAACTATCTTAAAAATATTCTTTGGTATGGGACATAGTTTTCTCCACATATCTTCGATTTGTTCTTCAGAGATTCTTCCTGATTTCCAGGTTAAGGATCGGGCGGTATTAATACCGTATACAGCAATCTCTTCATCTGTAAAGAGGGGATTAAGAATATCAGTTATATACTTTTTATATCTGGTGAGCGGTGAGAAAAGTCTTCTGAAGATATCGAACAGAGGAATATCGTGATTGCCGGGAATAACCAGCTGCGGTTTTGGCAGCCGCTGAAGATATTCTTTTGCCTGGATGAATTGCTTCTTTCTTGCCCGCTGTGTAAGATCACCGCTGATAATAAGCAGATCAGGTTTGATCATACGAAGATCTTCAATAAGATTTTCCGCCAGCAGCTGATCCACCTTTCCAAAATGAAGATCAGAGATATGAGCTAATAATTTCATGCAGCATTATCCCCGGGTACAATTACCTTTAACTCACCCGGACGAATTCTATATTTCAGCGGGGGACGCATTTTGAATATTTCTCCATCCAGTGAGACGTGTACAACTTTTCTTTTACTTTCGAGAACCAGTTCTTCAAGAAAATGAATATCAAAATATCCCGGTTTCAGCATATTTATTAAAGCCATAAAAGCGATTTTGAGAGCTCCCATTCTTCCTGATATATGCGCGGTGTAGAGGGATAATTTACCTGAAGTTAAACTCTCGCGCTTACCAAGATTTAGGAGATCAATTTTGTACTCATTATTTCCGATGAAGACAAAAGGTGTTTTTCTGATAAATGATTCTTTGGGGGTTGTAAGACGTATATTAAACAGAGGAAATCTTGTAAAAACAGCTAAAGCAGCTATTACCATTGCGATCCATTTACTGCCGCCCAGCCGTTCTGTTATATGTTTGCGGACTTTTACAGATTTTGGATATAAACCAACAGAAGAATTATTGACGAATATTCTTCCGTTTACTTCTGCTACATCTATTTGTCTGGTCCTGCCTTTGGATATCACTATTGCCGCATCATCTAAATCCAAAGGTATATTTAAGTCCTTTGCAAAATGATTAAACGTTCCGGCAGGCAGTATACCGAGCGGCTTATCAATATCCAGCATTTCTTCGGCAACGGTGCTGATGGTGCCGTCACCACCGGCTGCAATAATTATATCGGAATCAGAACCAATTGCCGTCCTTGTTTTATCATGGATATCCTTTTCCGTAACCTCATATATTTCAATTTCAATGTCCAGCTTTTTGAAGGTTCGACGGAGAATGGAAGGAGTGTCTTCTGATTTTTCATTGCCGGACTTTTTATTTATTATGATTGATGCTTTCATTCAGTGATTATCCGGCTATTTATTTGCGCAGTAAAAAATCTGCAGTGTATTATATTCCACCATTACTATTCGAACGCATCTTTCAGTAGTTGTTCCTGTTCCATCATATGAACCTTTAGTGAACCGGCTGCCGGACTTGCACTTTCTTTCCTGCTGACAACATTTAGTTTGGTCTGCTGCGGCAGGATTTCTCTTAACCTGTGCTGAAGGAAGTTCCATGCTCCCATATTGCGGGGTTCTTCCTGTGCCCAGATTACTTTTGATGCATTACTGTACTGCCCTGTAATGTTCTTTATCTGCTCAGCAGGAAAAGGATAGTACTGCTCCAGACGAACTATAGCAGCATCATCAATATTCTTTTCTTTTCTGTACTTAAGTAGATCGTAGTAGAATTTACCGCTTACTATAATCACTTTATTGATTGTATTTTTATCATTAACAGTATCATCAATAACTGCGCTGAAATCATTATTGACCAGATCATTCAGTGTTGATCTTGCTTCAGGAAGTCTTAACAGACTTTTCGGAGTAAACACTATGAACGGCTTGGAAATTCTATCCTGTACCTGCTTACGCAGCAGGTGATAGTACTGCGCCGGAGTCGTTGGATAGCACACATACATATTATCTTCCGCGCAAAGTATTAAAAACCTTTCAATACGGGCACTTGAATGCTCAGGACCTTGTCCCTCAAATCCATGAGGAAGCAGCAAGACAAGATTGTTAGGCAGTTTCCATTTGGTGTGGCCGCTCACAATAAAATTATCAATGATCACCTGCGCAGCGTTTACGAAATCACCAAACTGTGCTTCCCACATAACGAGCGAAAGCGGATCCGCAGCACTATATCCAAATTCGAATCCAAGCACCGCAGCTTCAGATAACAGACTATCAAGAGCTTCAAGCCGTGCTTTTATTCCTGCTATCTGATTATGCGGAATAATTTCCTCACCTGTATTTATATTCGTCAGAATTAAATGACGCTGGCTGAATGTTCCTCTTGCGCTATCCTGTCCGCTCAGCCGCACAGGGTGGCCTTCAAGCAGCAATGTACCAAATGCAAGAGATTCAGCGTAAGCCCATTCGATGAGTTCATCAGCATTATTAAGAACAAGTCTTCTTTTTTCAAGAGCTTTCTTCAGCTTTGGATTAATTTCAAAATTTTCAGGAAGAGTTGTTATTCCTTCAATCACAGTGTGGAGTTCATTTAACCCCGGTTTCTTTCTTTCAGAGTTAGAGAATTCATTTAGTTCTTCTTCAGAAACAGCCAATGGAGTTTCTGAGTGAAAGTCTATCTTCCTGTTCCGGGATAATGTGAGTCCTTCATTCAGGCATTCAAGCACACTCTCTGTCATTTCTTTGAATTCATCTGAAGTAACAATCTTTTCCTTGATAAGTCTGTCCCGGTAAATTTCCATAACTGAAGGATGACTTTTAATTTTCTTATACATGATCGGCTGCGTATATGCAGGATCATCAGCTTCATTATGGCCATGTCTCCTGTAACCAAGCAGATCTATTACAACATCCTTATTGAATTTCTGCCTGTAGTCAAAAGCTAATTTAGTTATCCATAATGATGCTTCAGGATCATCTCCGTTCACATGGAAAATAGGGGCCTGCACCATCTTGGCAACATCAGAAGCATAAATTGATGAACGGGCTTCCTCCGGTGCTGTTGTAAAGCCGATCTGATTATTGATGATCAGATGAACAGTGCCGCCTGTTCTGTAACCTTTTAATTGTGAAAGATTAAGTGTCTCAGCAACAATGCCCTGACCCGCAAATGCAGCATCACCATGAATGAGTACCGGTATGATTTGTTTTCTGTCCTCATCCTGTGAGCGTGCCTGTTTTGCACGCACTATGCCTTCAACAACGGGATTAACCCATTCAAGATGACTTGGATTAGGTGCGACAGATATTCTTACTTCTTTATTAGCACTGATGGGATAAAATCCCGTAGCGCCAAGATGATATTTAACATCCCCGGAGCCCTGGAATGAATAAGGATCTATATCTCCCTCGAATTCAGAGAATATTTTTTCATAAGACTTTCCAATTACGTTAGCGAGAATATTAAGTCTGCCGCGGTGAGCCATTCCAAGGAAGATCTCTTTAACATCATCATCGGCTGCAAGATGAATAAGATGATCTAAAAGGGGAAGAACCGTTTCAGAACCTTCAAGTGAGAAACGTTTATGTCCAACAAACTTAGTGTGAAGAAAATGCTCGAAGGTTTCAGCAGTGGTTAGTTTCCATAAGATCCTTTTCTTCATCTCTGTGCTGTATGAAGGCACATTTCTCACAGGTTCCATTTTATCCTGCAGCCATGATTTCTCCTCAGGATTCTGAATATGCATATATTCAGCGCCAATTTTATCACAGTAAGTCTGCTGAAGTATATCAAGTATTTCTCTTAAGTTGCAGTTCTGCATTCCGGCAAAACCACCGGTAATAAATGTTCTGTCATAATCCCATATGGTAAATCCATATGTGGCGGGATCAAGTTCAGGATGATAATAACTTTTAATTCCCAGTGGATTGAGGTTAGCGAGTAAATGTCCTCTCACACGGTACATATTTATAAGCTGGAGTACCCTTGCATTCTTTTCCACATTATCCGGGGATGATAACAATCCCGTTCTGCTCTTTACTGAGATATCTTCTTTCCAGTTTACCGGGTGATAGGGAAGTGAGAGATCGGAGAATATATTATCATAAAAATCATCTTCGCCAAGAAGCAGCTCATTTATCTTTTTAAGAAACAAACCTGATTCGGCTCCCTGGATAATTCTGTGATCGTAAGTGCTGGTAATATTCATCACTTTGCCTATTCCCAGGGCCGCGATGGTATTTTTATCGGTGGCCTGATACTCGGCTGGATAGTCAATTACACCAATTGCAATGATCGTTCCCTGTCCCGACATCAGCCGCGGTATTGAACTAACAGTACCCACAGTTCCGGGATTGGTTAAAGTAATTGAAGTACCCTGGAAATCCTGCGGCTCAATTTTACCTGTCCGGGATCTTATTATAATATCATCATACTTATCAAAGAATTCCTTGAAGGTAAGCTTCTCTGCATTTCTTATATTCGGAACAATCAGAGATCTGCTTCCGTCTTTTCTTTCTATATCAACTGCAATTCCAAGATTGACTTCTTTCTTTAAAAGAAGATAAGGCTGACCATCCGATTCCAAGTATGCATTATTTAAAGCAGGATATGATTCGAGCGCCTTTACAATAGCATATGCGATAATATGGGTAAATGAAATTTTAATATTATCTTTTTTAAGATACTGATTTATGATGCGCCGGTTTTCCTCCAGCAGTTTAACAGATATGGTTCTATAGGATGTAGCTGTTGGAATTGAAAGGCTGTCGACCATGTTATCAATGATCTTGGCTCCAACTCCTGTAATTTTCTGGGCGCCTTCCGGAAGTGGCTGTTCAGGCTGAGGCTGTTTGGTTTTTACCTGTTTTTTAGAAGGTGCAGGAGTTTCAGGAGATCCGGCTGCTAAATCTTCAAAATAGTTTTTCCAGTAAGCTGACACAGAATTTTGATCATGCCGGTACTTTTCATACAGATCAGCAACATACCAGAAATTATATCCGAATTGATCCAGAAATTCATTGCCGTTTTTATAATTTTTATCTGCCATAGCCTTGTAATGATGTTATTTCATTTAGTTTAATGAAATAAAATAAATATATCCATAGTAAACACCGTGAGCGTTTCTATTCAAAGAGAGTTTATGTGAATCAGGTGAATTTAATGAGTGAGAGTTATTACAATAGGCTGTAATGCTTCGCTGGAAGTAAGGATTTCCGGAAGGATCATTGCCGGATGAAATGGCTGGCAGTTAAGTAAAATTTCACGTAAATTACCCACTTAAAATCAGATAAATGTGCAAAATTAAGGAAAAATCTCCTGAAGTTTAGAGTAGTAAAAAAAGATCATAATTCAAAGGCTAGAGCAGGAATTTTTGAAACGGACCACGGAAAGGTTGAAACCCCTATATTTATGCCTGTGGGAACACAGGGAACAGTAAAAGCAGTTAACCAGACACTTCTTGAATCAGAAATAAAAGCTCAGATAATTCTTTCGAATACCTATCATTTATACTTAAGACCAGGGACAGATGTTCTGGAGAAAGCCGGTGGTCTGCATAAGTTTATGAACTGGCAGAAGCCAATTTTAACTGACAGTGGCGGTTTTCAGGTATATAGTCTCGCCGAGTTAAGAAAATTAACATCAAGCGGGGTGGAATTTAAGTCGCACCTCGACGGTTCAAAGCATTTCTTTACTCCTGAGAAGGTGATAGGTATTCAAAGGAGCATCGGCTCAGATATAATGATGCCGCTGGATGAATGTACGCCTTACCCATGCACTTTTGAGTATGCTAAAAAATCCAAAGAGCTTACTTCATTCTGGGCTCTGCTGAATAAAGAAGCATTTGAAAAATCTGTTCCTTTATATGGCCATCAGCAATATCTGTTCGGAATTGTTCAGGGGAGCGTTTATAAGGAATTAAGGGAAAGTTCTGCAAAGGATCTTGTAAATATTGGATTTGATGGTTATTCAATAGGCGGATTAGCAGTTGGAGAGCCTGTTGAGTCTATGTATGAAACAATTGATTTAACCACCGGTCTGCTTCCTGAAGAAAAGCCAAGATACCTGATGGGTGTAGGGCGGCCGGAGAATCTTCTTGAGGCAATTGAACGCGGCGTGGATATGTTTGATTGTGTGATGCCCACAAGGAATGCCCGCAACGCAAATCTTTTTACGGGTAATGGTGTATTATCTATGCGGAACGCGATGTATAAAGACGATTTCACTCCGGTTGACGCCGAATGTGATTGTCCCTTATGCAGGAATTACACCCGGGCTTATTTAAGGCATCTTTTCATCGCAAGAGAAATATTAGCTCTTGAACTGGCAAGTATTCATAATCTCTATTTTTATTTAAACCTGATGAGGCATGCCAGAGAGCATATTTTATCCGGAACATTCAGTGACTGGAAGTCGGAAGTTATAAAAACACTATCAATTAACATTAACTCAATTAAGGAGGAGTAAAGTGGAAATTTTATTTGCAATGGCACCACAGGGCGGCGGAGGCGGCGGAAGTTTAGTAAGTACTTTAATTATGTTCGGTGCTATATTTGCTATATTCTATTTTATGATAATCAGACCGCAGCAGAAAAGAGCAAAAGAAAGAGAACAGCTGTTATCAAATATTCAGAAAGGTGATAAGATCGTTACCAGCGGCGGTATACATGGGACAGTGGTTGGACTTGAGGAAAAGACCTGTCTCGTTCAGGTTAGTGATAATGTGAAAATAAAAATGGAAAGATCAGCGATCGCCACAATATTGAAATAATTTAAGGATCCAAGGTAAAAGAAATGTTCTGCTCAGTTGAAGAAGCCATTCAGGAATTAAAGGATGGCAAAATAATAATAGTTATTGATGATGAGGACAGGGAAAATGAGGGTGATCTGGTCTGCGCCGCTGAGCTGATTACACCTGAGAAAGTTAATTTCATGGCAAAACACGGCAGGGGAATGATCTGTACCCCCATGTCGGGAGTCAGATCAGAAGATCTTTCTCTTCATCTGATGGTAGATTCAAATACCGCCTTACACGGTACACAGTTCACTGTTACAGTTGATGCAGTGGAAGGAACAACTACCGGCATATCTGCGAGTGACCGTGCTGTGACGATAAAGAAATTGGCTGATCCTGCTTCGCGTGCTACTGATTTTGCAAGACCGGGACATATATTCCCGCTCAGGGCATACGATGAAGGTGTGCTCAGACGTGCCGGTCATACCGAAGCAGTTGTTGATTTATGTAAGCTGGCAGGATTTCAGCCGGTAGGTGTACTCTGTGAAATACTTAATGATGACGGCACTATGGCAAGAGTGCCTGACCTGCAGAAATTCGCTTTAGAATTCAATCTGAAAATATTAACTGTTGCTGATCTGATCAGATACAGAATAGCAAAGGACAAACTGATCAAAAAAGAAGCAGATGTGAACTTCCCGATAAAGAAAGGAAATTTTCATCTTCATCTCTACCGCAGCCTGATTGATAATAAAGAACACATTGCCCTGGTAAAAGGAAAAATTGACAAAGATAAACCTGTCCTGGTAAGGGTTCATTCAGAGTGTCTTACCGGCGATGTTTTTCAGTCATTACGATGCGATTGTCATGATCAGCTGCATGCCGCTTTAACCAGAATTGCGGCTGAGGAAACTGGAATCCTGGTCTATATGAGACAGGAAGGCAGAGGCATAGGTTTGATTAATAAAATACGCGCCTATATTCTTCAGGATGAAGGCAGAGACACCGTTGAAGCCAACGAAGAACTCGGTTTCCAGGCAGATCTGAGGGATTATGGAATAGGTGCACAGATTCTGCTTGACCTTGGAGTGCAGAAGATGAAACTTCTTACGAATAATCCAAGAAAAATTGTCGGACTTAAAGGCTATGGCCTTGAGATTATTGAACGCGTTCCTCTGGAAATAATGCCAAACGAACGTAATAAGAGATATCTGGAAGCCAAGAGAGATAAATTAGGTCATTTCATTCTTCTGGATGAGGATGAACTGATTTCTGCAATGACTAAAAAGCATTAAGGATAAACATAATGTGAGGGTAGTATGAAAGAGTTAGGTATTAAAAAGAATTTCCTGGCTGTTGAGAAAGAGCATTCAGGATATAAGGATTCTAAAATTGTAATTCTTTCCGCTCCTCTCGAGAAAACCGTTAGTTACGGAAAAGGAACCTCAAGGGGACCTGAAGAAATAATTAATGCCTCACATTATGTGGAATTCTTCGATGAAGAATTAAATACGGAATTAGTTTTTGATAAAGGAATTTGTACTTTATCAGAATTAAAGCTTGATAAATTATCTGTTAAAAAATCACTGCAGAGAATTTACGAAGCAGTAAAAGAGCTTTTAGCGGATGATAAATTCGTTGTTACTCTTGGCGGTGAACATTCATTATCAATATCACCTGTTAAGGCGCATCTTGAAAAATATCCTGATACTTCTATCCTTCAATTCGATGCGCATTCCGATCTGAGGGAAACTTATGAAGGTTCGAAACATTCTCATGCTTCTGTGATGTCAAGAGTTGCCGAGTATACCAAGGACATTGTTCAGGTTGGTATCAGGGCACAGTGCATTGAAGAATCAGAATTTATTAAGCAGAATAATATTCATACTTTCTATGCACGAAATATCAGATTAGGAAAATATGGAAACGATTGGCAGAATGAAGTACTGAATTGCCTCAAGGAAAATGTATATATAACTTTCGACGTTGATGCTTTTGATCCTTCATTTTTGCCGGCCACCGGAACACCTGAACCAGGCGGCTTATTCTGGGATGAAACTATGAACCTGCTGAACCTTATATCCCTGAACCGAAAAATTATTGGCTTTGATGTGGTTGAACTGGCTCCTTCTAAAGATAATCCTTCTTCAAGCTTCATAACTGCCAAATTAGTCTATAAGTTATTGAATTATGCTTTCAGACAAAATAAATAGAGGTAGGCTGTGAAAAAAATAATCCTGCTGCTATTAGCTTTTATTCTGTTACACGATCTGAACGCCCAGAGTAATTCCACTTATCTGGTCGATGTTCAGGGCACGATTGATCTTGGACTAGCTCCCTATATAAAAAGGGTAATCGCAGAGGCGGAGAGTAATTCTGCCAAAGCTATTATATTCAGGATAAATACTTTTGGCGGAAGGGTAGACGCCGCAACCCAGATTAAAGATGCTATTCTGGATAGTAAGGTTCCAACATTTGCTTATGTTGATAAAAGAGCAATATCAGCCGGAGCTTTAATCACCCTGAGCTGTGAAACAATTGTTATGTCACCGGGTTCATCAATCGGCGCCTCGACAGTTGTTGATGAAACCGGACAAAAACAGTCGGAGAAATATCAATCCTACATGCGTTCAGAAATGAGATCAACAGCTGAACGAACAGGACGCCGGACAGATATTGCTGAAGGCATGGTTGACGAAAGAGTAGTTGTTAAAGGGTTAGACGACGACAGTACAAAGCTTATTACATTAACCTCAAAAGAAGCAATCAATTTCGGAATAGCTGATACATCCGCAGGAAGTTTAGATGAATTAAGAAAAATATATAACCTTGAAGACTCACCACTTACAACAACTTCTTCCAACTGGGCAGAAGATTTCATAAGATTTCTTAATGAACCAATAATTTCTTCTTTGTTAATAATGATAGGTCTTGTCGGTATGTTCGTTGAGATTAAAACTCCGGGCTGGGGGTTACCCGGAACAATGGCTTTAATTGCTTTAGCGCTTTTCTTTGGCTCAGGATATCTGCTGGATCTTGTTTCATCTATTGAAATAATAATTTTTGTAATAGGTGTTATTCTGCTGGTTGTAGAAATATTTGTTATCCCCGGGTTTGGTGTTGCTGGTATTATTGGAGTCATTTGTATAGTCGCAGGTATATTCCTGGGACTTATTTCTGATTTTCCTGTACTGGATTTCAGTTTTGTCAGGATAGCAATATTGCAATTAGCAGGTTCCTTCATTGCTGGCGGAGTTTTGATATTCGGAATTTCAAAGTTTCTTCCTAAATCCAAAAGATTCAGTCATCTGATACTTAGCGATGAAGAATCAACTACTTTAGGGTATACTTCTAATCCTGACTTAAAGGCATTAAGTGGATTTGAGGGTACCTCTTTAACAATACTTCGTCCTTCCGGTACAGCACTCATTAACGAAAAGAGAGTAGATGTTGTAACTGAAGGTGACTATATTGATAAAGGAAAAAATATTGTTGTGGTGAGAGTTGAGGGTTCAAAGGTAGTTGTGAAAGAGAAAGGGGTTTAAAGCATCCGGCGGTTTCAGTTATCCGCCTGAGGTCTGTGTCAGGTATTTGAATTAAGAAGTACAATAATGACGAAGAAAAGCATACTAGCTCTATTGGCAATTGCTGTATCAGGTTTATTTCTCTCCTGCTCATCAAATATATACAAAGAAGCATTTCCTATCCTGAATGACGGCAAGTACGATTCGGAATTTCCATACAAAGGATGCTCCGAACAGCTTGAGCAGATTAGTAATTCTGTAAGATACATTAACTGCATTGCATATTATGAGAGTTATGTTTTTGATCCAAATGCAAAAATAAAAAGGTCTCAATTATCATCGCAGCTAATCGATTCCGTTACTACATTCAGGAGCAGGTATGAAAGTAGCGGCTCTGGTACAGGACTGGTATTGTACTATGAAAATAATAAAATTGCATTATTAACTTGCGCGCATGTTATTAGCAATGATGATACAATTTTTTACTGGAGGAGCGATGCTCTTGGCAATGTTACTACAGATATCAGCGGAATTGCGATAAAAGTAAAAGAATCTATATACATTCCTGATCTGCCGGATATTGAATTCAATGTCCTCGCCGCTGATAAACACCTCGATATCGCAATTATTGGTAAGGAAGGAACACCTGATACCTGGAAAAATATTAGTGTTTTTGATTTCCCCTTAGGAGAGGCAAAATCTCTTGAATGGGGTTCCTTCGTTTATATTTTTGGTTATCCTCTTGGATATAAAACTGTTACTAAAGCAATTATAAGCAGTCCAAACAGAGATAAGAACGGATCTTTCATTCTTGACGCTTTCTTCAACAAAGGCTTTAGCGGAGGGGTTGTACTGGCGATACGTGATGGTGTTCCGAATTTTGAGCTGGTCGGATTAATTAAAGCTGTATTCGGCGCATACGATTATGTACTTATACCTGAAGAAGAATTTGATTTTTTCAAGCACAATCCTGTAAGTCCATATAAAGGAAAAGTCTACGTTGATAGAAAAGTTAACATTCAGTATGGAATTTCCAAAGCTGTTCCTGTTGAAACTATAATTGAGTTTCTTATGGAAAACCGTGAATTATTCAGGAGACAGGGTTATTTTTTTGATAAGCTTTTTCAGCAAGATATAAGCGTAAAAGAATAGCGCATAATACTAATTAAATTTATCTTTGTTAGAGAATAAAAGAGAATTTATGATTGAAAACGTTACTATAGAATATCTATCAAAAAAGGGTACTGTTCTTGAATATGTACTTAATGAAATATCCGACGGAATTTATATAGTTGATCCTCAGAAAAAGATCATTTTCTGGAATAAAGGAGCTGAAGAGCTTACAGGGTATAAAGAAGAAGAAGTCCTTGGATACCGGTGTTCCGAACAAATACTGAATCACATCGATGAAGACGGTATACCAATATGTAAAAGCGGATGCCCGCTCCAGGAATCGCTTCTTTCAGGTGAACAGATCAAAATGAAAGTCTATCCTCTTCATAAATCGGGCAGACGTTTTCCGGTTATGGCGCACGTATCTCCTATTAAGAGTAAGGAGGGAGACATTATTGCGGTTATTGAAGTATTCAGAGATATTTCTAAAGAGGAAGAGCTTAGAATATTACAGGAGAAATTTAATAAGCTGATAAGCAAGTATGTTTCATCTGCTACAGTTGAAAGAGTAATGGCGCAGGTTCTTTCCGGTGACGATATTGTTTCGCGTAAGAGAGAATTAAGCGTTATGTATCTTGATATAGTTCATTTCTCCGAATTCTTTGAAACCAGTACACCTGAGGAAATTACAAAGCTGCTCAATGATGTTTTTGATACATGTGAGCATATAACGAAGGAATTTTACGGTGATATAGATAAATTCATTGGTGATGCAGTGATGGCGGTATTTGTTGATCCAAACGATGCAATTGCGGCCGGGGAAAAGATTATAGAAACCCTGAAACAGTTAAACAACGAACGCACTATGCTGAGTCAGAAACCAGTGAATGTGAGAATAGCAATTAACAGCGGACAGGTAATACAGGCTGAATTAGGAACCAGCAGAAGAAAAGATCTTACGGTAATCGGTGATATGGTTAATACTGTAGTTTACCTTGAAAAACTTGCCGCGCCAAATTCCATTTACATTACTGAATCAACATTATCCCGTCTTAAAGATACAACTGAATTCAATTTTGAAAAAAGGATATCTGTTAAAGGGAAGAAGGAGCCTATTTCTATTTATTCTTTGCAGAAACATACTAAGAAGAAAAAGGCAAACGTCAGTTAGTATGATCAATCCTTAACTCAGATTATAAAAATCCGTGTATAATGTTTAATAAAATTATCATACTCATACTACTGTCTGCTTCCATATATTCACAGCAGATTAAAGTAATAAAATCTACTGCTGATTATATTCAGTTAAGTATTAAGTATAATAATAGCTTTTTCTTTCGTGATACCACTATCAATTCTGCTGTTTTCAGTTATATTCCTCAGGATAAACCCTCCTTAAGAATGCCCGGGGAACCGTGGTTACCTTCAGCAAGTTTTACTGTAGGACTTCCTTCGGAATTATCACCGGAAATACAGATCATTTCTGATAAGACGGAGACTTTCCCGAGTAAATTAATTCTTCCTTTCCCTGATCTGGATGTAAATAGCGGAAAGGATATATTTACAATCGACAGGAATATTTATGGAACTAATAAATACTTTCCAGAAGCTGTCGTAAAAAATTCCGGCACGTTCAGAATGAGATATGCTTCTATAGCATCTATTGAGATCAATCCACTTCAATTTGATCCCGTTCAAAGAAGCATAATATTCCATAAAGAAATCATCGTTAATATAAAATATAAAAGAGGATCTGCAGCCTTTTCAGCAGTCAGAGATAGGTTAACAGATTCATACTTAAAAAATAATGTAATCAATTATGATCAGGCCAGGAACTGGCAGAGCAAAATCGGATCAACAAAGGTTTCAAAAACATTAAGTACTTCTTTCTGGTATAATCCTCAAAAAGCATACTGGAAGTTATTCCTTAACAAAAAAGGTTTATACAGGGTAACTTTTGATCAGCTTGAGGCTGCCGGATTAGTGGTTTCGGGTAAGCTGGCAAATTCGAAAATAGAGTTGTTTAATAATGGTGTGCATGTTCCAATCCATATTGTAGACGGGGGAGATGATTCCTTTAATAAAGGGGATTACATTCAGTTTATCGGTGAACCTCCGGTAAATTCCCCCAACTCAACATTAAATTTGTACAATAATCAGAATATTTACTGGTTATCTGTTCAGGCTGATTCAAGCGGATCCTTTTATGAGACAAAAAACGGATTTCCGGATACATGGCAGAAAACCTTTGCCGCATCATATTCTACAATTCATTATGAAATTGATAGTTTATATGAGAGACTTGGATTGGCAGAAAATGACCAGAGAGATTATTGGTACTGGGGTAAAGCTTCCGGACAGAATAAACAGATGCTGGAGGTGTTCAGTAAACCTTTTCCGCAGCCCCCGGGTATATCAAGTGACTCATCAAAATTCAGACTCAGAGTTAATCTTCATGGAATGACAAGCAACAGTTCAATTAATCCGGATCACAACGCGGAGATATTACTTACATCGCAACCTATAGGCAATATAAGGTGGGATGGACAGACTTCAGCGACATTTGATACAATTTTTGATATCAGAGAGAAAGCAATATTCGCTCAGAATAATATTCAGGTAGTTGTGAAAAGCGATATACCCACTCCTGATCCAACTACTCAAACATCAGATGAAGTGAGAGTTAACTGGTTTGAATTAGAATACTGGCGCGAGCACAGGGTAAACGGAAATTATTTCAACTTTACCTCCCCGCCAAATATTACAGGGAAGAACAGGTTTAGTGTTTTTGCCTGGACAGGCAGTACCATGAATGTCTATGTTCCCGGTAAAAATGTAGTTTATACAAATATTCAGAATACAGCTAATGAATACAAAGAATGGCTTTTTGTGGATAGTGTTACGTCCGGGACTGAATACTTCTGTGCTTCAGAAGATTATTTTATGTCTCCGGATAGCATCGTCAGGAATCAAAACTCTGACCTGAGAAATACCGCAAACGCTGCCGATTATATTATCATAGCTCATCCTGATTTCAGAGAAGCTGCTGTAAGACTGCATGAATACAGAAGCAGTAAATTAGACGGCTTTCTTAATCCTCGTGTGAAAACCGTTTTTATTCAGGAGATATATAATGAATTCTCCAATGGTTTAATTGATCCTGAGGCAGTAAGAAATTTCATTAAATTTACTATGGATAATTGGAATCAGCCTGCACCAGCTTATGTGGTCTTATTAGGCGACATGAGCTGGGATTACAGGGGAAAAGTGAAAGGCAGCCGGAAAAACTTTATTCCTTCTATTCCATATCATTCCATTAGGTACGGACAAGCGGTAAGCGATAACATGTTTGTCTGTGTTTCAGGTGATGATGTTATCCCTGATCTTGCGATCGGGAGATTATCCTGTGAAACAACTGCAGAAGCAAGTGTTCTGATTGATAAAATCATTAATTATAAATCAGCGCAATCAAAGAACTGGAAGGAAAATGTGCTTCTTATTGGAGCAGGGGAAAGTACATCTGATGAAAATTTCTTTGGTTTCAATGATGAAAGTGTTCGTCTCGAAAAAGGATATATAATTCCTTCCGGTTACGCAACTACAAAGGTGTTCCGATATCCTAATCGTCCCGAATATCAGAAATTTCTTGGTGAACGTCCACAGATCAGAGAAGCTTTCAATGAGGGTTGTGTATTAGCAAATTTTTATGGTCATGGCGGAGGATACCAATGGGATTTTGTATTCCTTAATGACGACATTTATCTGCTCCGTAATGAAGACAGGCTTCCGGTTATTCTGAGTATTACCTGTTATACTGCTCATTTCGACAATCAGGATGTTTTTGGTGAACAATTTAACAAAGTACCCGGAAAAGGTTCAATAGGATTTTGGGGACATACAGGTATAACGTTCTGGGTTTATGGCGTTGATCTTAATACTAAATTATTTAATCAGATATTTACTAACAAAAAATATGTGATCGGTGATGCGATTATGTTCGCTAAAGCTCAGTATCAGAACGCTATGTATTTAACAAAAGATCATATTGCATTACTTTCTTTTCTGGGTGATCCGGCACTTGAACTTGAGCTGCCGCAGGAACCCGATTTCAGAGTTGTTTCTTCAGATATATCTATCTCACCTGATTATCCGCTTATCGATGATACCGTTACGGTTAAAGTAGTTATTGATAATCCCGGCAGGATATTTCCGGGTGATTCCGTATCAGTTGAACTATTTGCTGAAATTCAGGATAGTTCTTATTCAGTTGGGCTAATAAAAAAGGAAAGCTTCGGTAATATTGATTCAGTGTTCTTTCGCTGGATTCCTCCACAGGCAGGAAATTATACACTTAAAGCAGTTGTTAATGAGAAAGATGTTATTCCCGAAAAAGATCATTCAGATAACTCTGCTTCCAATACCTTTGTAGTTTACAACTTAAGTGAACCATATGTAATTAAACCTTACAATGGTTATACGGCTGCGACTGATAAGGACCTTGATTTCATAATTGCAGATATCGGCTACTACATTTCGAAAAATCTGATCTATTATATAGAAATTGATACCACAACAGAGTTTGAAAAACCTCTGGTAATTTCACCAGGGATCAACCCTGCTAATGGAATTGGTAAATGGAAGATAAATTTACCAGAAGGAAAATATTTCTGGAGAACCAGACTTTTTGATGATGTTCAATACAGCAGATGGTCTTCAATTCGTACATTTTCTGTATCAGAGGATAAAAGGGAAGGATATTATGCCGCTTACGATCAGCTGAAAGTGTTTACATTGAATAATGTGTTATACTCCAGGGATGCCGGAGGCTTAATTTTGAACACTGCCTTATTACCTCCTAAACCTAACAGCGACAGATTCATTATGGATATTGACAGCGATTTTCCTGAGGATGTAAAAGGGCTTAGTACAATAACTACTGACGGTACTTTCATTTATTTGGCACACATGGCATACTACGGAGGACCGAGTTACATATATAGAATGGGAACCGGTTATAATGGAACGCTTCCGGGTGAAATGTATGATCCCTTAGCTAATCTGACTTTTTCGATATGGCATCAGATGTTTTATCATAGTGATGGACATATCTATATTCCAACCGGAGATGCTCATAAATTGCACCGGATAAATACAACAACTTCTGATACGTCATCGGTGAGCGTACCGGCAGGAATGCTTAATTCATCAAATGGAAAAGTTCAGAACGGCGCTTTCTATTTATGCTCTGACGGTAAATATGTCTATAATCTATCTTACATGGATAGTGCCGGAATTTACAGGTATAAGATAAGAGTATTCGATCCTGCACAGGACTGGAAGTTAATTGAAGAAATAAATCCATCAGGTTCAAGTTATTTGGGATTTACAGGATTCTTTGTTGCTGATAATAACTGTTATCCCTATGAAAATAACATATCAGGGTTTATGAGAAGAATAGATCTTCAGAGCAAAGATTTTAAAGAGGAGTGGCTTACATCAACTAAATACCGCGGATTCTATGCCTGGACGTATGACTGGGTGCATGATGTAATCTATGCTTCGGTTTACAGAAATGGATTTGAAGATAAGATCGCCAAATTCGCAGGAAAATATAAACAAGCCGAAGGCTCAGTAGTAACTCAGGAGGTTGGTCCTGCGGCAAAGTGGAACAATATAAAGTATGATTTGAATACGACAGGATCCACCGGCTTCTTTTCTAATGTTCTGGAAGGCTACAACAACAATAAAAAAGCCTGGGATACACTTGCTCTTAACATCGGGTACAATCATTCATTATCGAATATTAATCCTGATCAGTACTCTAAAATAAGAATGATATTTCATATGGCTGACTCATCATTCGGTGCAAGTGAACCAATAAAAATGAGAAGCTATCATTTAAATTATAATGAACCGGCAGATCTTTCCGTAGTTAATGAGGACCTGGTTTATAGTCCTGATTCTTTATTGCAGGGATTCCCCCTTACGCTGAATATACGAATAAGGAATAATGGTTATTCGACATCAAATGAGTCTGAACTCAATATCTTTATAGATAATAATCCGAACCCTGTATTCAAAGAAACTTTTAGTGTCCCTGCTGATAGTTTCAAAGATGCGAAATATGAATTTAATACGAATGAATTATTCTTTTCGCATAAAATGAAGTTAACCTTGAAACCGGGTTCTTCTGAGATGTACAGCTTCAATAATTATGCTGAAAAAACCTTTTATATATCACGTGATTCCATCAATCCTGTTTTCAAAATAACTTTCGATGGTATTGAAATATTAAGCGGTGACGTTGTATCCTCTAATCCCCGTATTGTTATGACACTCAGCGATAATAGTCCTTTATCGCTTGCGGATACCAGCAGGTTCTATATCTTTTATAATAACAGGCAGCTATCGTTCGACAGTGATTCATTGAGCTTATCTTCTACGCCATTTCCAAATTCCCAGGCAATAATAGGCTGGAATCCAAAACTAAACAATGGCCGCCATACTATGGAAATTCTTGCTAGAGATGCATCGGGAAATTATTTCGATACTACTTCCTACAGTTTATCCTTCGAAGTAAACGACGAAAACACTCTTTACAATGTATACAATTATCCCAATCCTTTTAAGGATGAAACTTTTTTTACTTTTACTTTAACGGGTAATGATCTTCCCCGGGAATTCATCATAAAAGTATTTACTGTTGCAGGTAGAATGATCAGAGAAATTAAAGTACCGGTATCTGAATTAAGGTTCGGATTTAATAAAGTATATTGGGATGGCCGTGATCAGGATGGAAATGCACTTGCAAATGGCGTATATTTTAGTAAATTTGTAGTCAGACATAAAAATAATATGACATCTATTATTCAAAAGCTGGCAAAAGTTAAATAATGTCACTTAAAAAAGTAAATATCTTTTATTTCCAGAAATTAAATCCTCTTCTACTTCGACACTGTCCTGATTTATAAGGGACAACCCTAATTTCTTCACATTGACAAAGCCGTAACTCCTGAAAGTTTAGTTTAGCAATACTTTTGTTTAATTTTTTATTTATTTTCTTAGAAAGGGTAAATGCGGTGGTTATGAATTCATAACTCATTTGCATTCAGAAATCAAAAAGGAGTAACATATGTGCGGTATCGTTGGATATATAGGACCAAATAATTGTATCCCCATTTTAATAAATGGACTAAAGCGTTTAGAATACCGCGGTTATGATTCTGCAGGAATTGCGATCCTGTCAGATGACGAACCGCTTGTTGTAAAGAGTGTCGGCAAAGTATCTTTACTTGAAGATAAACTTGAAACTTATTCGATAACCGCAAATCTGGGTATTGGCCACACCAGGTGGGCTACTCACGGTGTACCGAATGAGAAAAACGCACACCCGCATACTAACGCCGATAATTCACTAATGCTGATACATAACGGAATAATTGAAAACTATGCCGCAATAAAGAAAACACTTATTGATTCAGGATACACTTTCAGAAGTGATACTGATACTGAAGTATTGGCACATCTTATTAATACATTTTTAATAAGGGGATTCACACTTCTTAAAGCTGTAAGAGCCGCACTGAATGAAGTTGAGGGTACCTATGGTCTTGCTGTCATTTATAAAGAAGAACCTGATAAAATTGTAGTTGCCCGTAAAGGATCTCCCCTTGTAATAGGAATAGGAGATAATGAAAATTTTGTTGCTTCTGATGTGAGTGCATTAATAGCTCACACAAGTCAGGTTGTATATCTTGAGGATGGTGAGATTGTGGAAGTTTACCGCGATAAACTTGTCGTTAAAGATATTGCAGATAAAGAAATACAGAAAGAGATTCAGGCTATTACAATGAAGCTTGATGAGATAAGCCGGGGAGGTTACCCGCATTTCATGATCAAAGAAATTATGGAGCAGCCTAATTCTGTATGTGACGCGATGAGAGGACGCTTACTACATAAAGAAGGTACATCCAAACTGGGGGGACTTTTGGGTTATGAAGACAGGCTTGCTTCATCAAAAAGAATCATAATTACTGCCTGCGGTACCAGCTGGCATGCCGGACTTGTTGGTGAATACATGCTGGAGCAATTTGCGGAAATTCCTACCGAAGTAGAATACGCTTCTGAGTTCAGATATAGAAATCCAATTATAAAACCAGATGATACTATTCTTTTCATTTCGCAAAGTGGTGAAACAGCTGATACGTTGGCTGCAATGAAAGAATCACGCCGTAAAGGAGCATTATGTCTGGGTATATGTAATGTGGTCGGCAGTTCAATAGCACGTGAAAGCAATGCAGGTGTTTATATACATGCAGGTCCTGAAATAGGAGTCGCATCAACAAAAGCATTTACTGCACAGCTGATCGTTCTTTCTCTTATTACACTCTTAATAGGCAGAAAGAAGAGAATGAGTCTCACTGACGGACAAAATATTGTAAGTGAAATTGATCAGCTGCCGGCAAAAATTGAAAAGATATTAAAACTGAATGATCAGATAGAACAGATAGCGTCAGAATTTCAGGATGCGAAGAATTTTCTCTATCTCGGAAGAGGTTATAATTTTCCCGTGGCACTTGAAGGTGCTCTGAAGCTGAAAGAAATATCATATATCCATGCCGAAGGTTATCCTGCGGCGGAAATGAAGCACGGGCCGATAGCATTGATTGACAAAGAGATGCCGGCAGTATTTATTGCCCCAAAAGATTCTGTATATGATAAGATCCTCAGCAATATTCAGGAAGTTAAGGCACGCAATGGAAAGATTATAGCCATTGCCAGTGAAAATGATAACCAGATAGATAAGATGGTGGATTATACAATTAAAATTCCTGATACGATCAGGATGTTAATGCCGATTTTAACGGTGATCCCGCTTCAGTTACTTGCATATCATATAGCTGTTAAGAAGGGATTAAATGTTGATCAGCCGAGAAATCTGGCTAAAAGTGTTACTGTAGAATAAAATACTAAAACAATTATCAAATGGAGGCTTGTTTTTTATGGGTCGCATTAATGTTCTTATTATGGGCGCGGCTGGACGCGATTTCCACAACTTTAACGTTTATTTCAGAGATAATGAGGATTATAATGTTGTGGCATTTACTGCAACACAAATTCCAAATATCGATGGTAGATTATATCCCGCAGAATTAGCAGGTAAATTATATCCTGACGGGATTAAGATTTATGATGAAACAGAACTTGTAGAAGTAATTGAAAAGTGCAAAGTGCAGGAAGTAATTTTCTCATATTCAGATGTTCCTTTTAATTATGTTATGACAAAAGCATCAATAGTAAACGCCGCCGGTGCTTCATTCAGAATGCTTGGAGCAAATGAAACAATGATCAAAAGTACAAAACCGGTAGTAGCGGTGCTCGCTGTCAGAACTGGTTCAGGTAAATCACAAACTTCCCGCAGAGTGGTAGATGTATTAAAAGCAGCTGGTAAAAAGGTTGTGGCAATCCGTCACCCTATGCCATATGGCGACCTTGTTAAACAGAAGGTCCAGCGTTTCGGATCTATTGAAGATCTGAAGAAACATGATTGTACTATAGAGGAAATTGAGGAGTACGAACCACATATCGCAAGAGGCGGAGTAATTTATGCCGGCGTGGATTATGAAGCGATACTAAGAGAAGCAGAAAAAGAAGCTGATGTGATCTTATGGGACGGCGGCAATAATGATGTTTCTTTTTATAAGGCTGATGTTACATTTACGGTGGTTGATCCTCACAGACCCGGACACGAATTGACATATTATCCCGGTAATACTTCTTTAAGAATGGCTGATGCGGCAATAATAAATAAGATTGATTCTGCGGATGCAAAAAATATTCTTCAGGTAAGAAATAATATCAGAAAAGTTAACCCTACAGCTCAGATCATTGAAGCTGCTTCCCCAATCTTTGTTGAAAATCCTGAGTTGATTAAAGGAAAAAGAGTCCTGGTAGTTGAAGACGGTCCCACTTTAACACACGGTGAAATGGAATACGGCGCCGGAACAATTGCAGCAATGAACTTTGGTGCTGCAGAAATAGTTGATCCAAGACCATATACAGTAAAATCAATAACCGCTACTTATCAGAAATATCCAAAAATAGGAATTCTTTTACCTGCTATGGGATATGGTGATGATCAGGTGAAAGATCTTGAAGATACCATAAATAGGACTGACTGCGATTCTGTTGTTATCGGTACACCGATTGACCTTGGTAGAATTCTGAAGATCAATAAACCTTCTACAAGAGTTAAGTATGAACTTCAGGAAATTGGAGCTGTTACTGTTGAAGGAATACTCAGAGACAAAGGTATTATATGACAGAACTGGCGGTTGTTGCTTTTGGCGGCAACGCTTTGCTTCGCGCCGGACAGATTGGTACCGCTGACGAACAGGAAAAGAATTGTTATGAGACCTGTAAGAACCTGATTCCCTTATTGAAAAAGGGTTATAATCTGATTATAACCCATGGGAATGGTCCTCAGGTTGGCAATATTTATTTAAGAAGCGATGCCGGATTTTCTTTGTACAATATTCCCAAAATGCCTTTGGATATAGCTGTTGCCGACTCTCAGGGTGAAATAGGTTACATGATTGAAAGACAGATGCGTAATCTGCTTATCGAGAATAGTATCGATAAAAAAATAATAACCATACTTACTCAGGTAAGGGTTGATAAGAGTGATGAAGCCTTTCAGGAACCCTCGAAACCTGTTGGACCATACTATATCAAAGAAGAAGCGGAATTACTTGCAAAAGCCAATAACTGGCAATTCAAAGAAGATGCCCGAAAGAGAGGATGGCGCAGAGTAGTTGCTTCTCCAAAACCTATCGAAATTCTGAATAAAGATATTATTGGAATGCTCGCAAAACAGGGGAATATTGTAATTGCATCAGGCGGAGGAGGAATACCCGTATTCGTTGATGAAAAGAATACTTTTCAGCCGATTGAAGATGCTGTAATTGACAAAGATCTTGCCTCTGCTCTTCTCGCGTGTGAGGTTGAAGCAGATGAATTTTATATACTTACGGATGTTCCAAGAGTATATATAAATTTCAATAAACCTGATCAGAAGGAACTTAATATTATTAAAGTTGATGAGGCTGAAATGTACTTAAAAGAAGGACAGTTCGGTGCAGGCAGTATGGGTCCTAAAATCAGTGCAGCGATCAATTTTTCCCGCGGTAGCGGAAAGGATACAATAATAACTGAAGCTACGATGCTGGGACAAGATCACTGTGGGACCAGAATAGTAAAATAAACGATTGGAGCTTATGTTATATAAGCTCCTGATTAAACAATTTTTGTATATTTGTATACTTTAAAAAGAAATTACCCGGAGAAACTAATGTCAGTAAATATGAAAGGAAAGAGTTTAATTTCAATTCACGATCTTTCTCATGAGGAAGTCTGGCAAATATTTGAACTAAGTAATATCCTTAAACTAAAACGCCTGACAGGTGAACCTCATAGAGTTCTGGAAGGCAAAACACTAGGTATGATATTCTCCAAGCCCTCAACCCGTACGAGAATTTCATTCGAAGTAGGGATTTATGAACTTGGAGGAATCGGAATGTATTTCGGTCCGAATGATCTCCAGCTTAAAAAGAGCGAGAGTGTTGCCGATACAGCTAAAGTGTTATCAAGATATTTAAGCGGAATTATGATCAGAACATTTGATCATCAGGATGTAATTGATCTGGCAAAATATGGATCAATACCTGTTATCAACGGATTAACTGACCTTCTGCATCCCTGCCAGGTTCTTACCGATCTATTCACTATTTATGAAAAAAAGAAAGTACTGAGGGGATTGAAGCTCGCTTATATTGGCGATGGCAATAACATGGCACATAGTCTTTTGAATGGCTGCTCGAAAGTAGGTATGCATATTTCAATTGCATCACCTTCAGGTTATAAGCCAAATGAAGAAATCGTAAATAACGCAGTGACTAATGCAAAATATATGGGAAGCAGAGTTGAAATTCTTGAAGATCCGGTTCAGGCTGTGAAAGATGCTGATATTGTCTATACTGATGTTTGGGCAAGTATGGGACAGGAATCTGAGGCTCAGGAAAGAAAGAAAAAATTCCAGAAGTATCAGGTTAATGAAGAACTGGTGAAGAATGCGAAGGAAGATTATTTGTTCATGCATTGTCTCCCCGCGCACAGAGGAGACGAAGTAACCAATGAAGTAGCTGATTCAGCTAATTCAATAATTTTTGATGAAGCAGAAAATCGCCTTCATGTTCAGAAAGCAATTATGGCGCTGCTGATGTAACATACTATTTTCATACAGGAAAATCATTCCAACCTCCGGGTTCCTTTTGAGCCCGGAGGTTTTTTATTATGGAACAGTGTGCTGCATTGCTTCATAATCTGAAATCACTTACCTTGAATTCACTACGGGAATTTTCAATAAAGGAGGATACTTATGAACGAAATAAACACATTCATCGAAAAAGATTTTTTAATTCAGAATATGGAGAGGGAGTTTGAAACCACGATCAGAGTTTTAAACTCGTATCCTGAAGATAAACTGGATTTGAAACCCTCTGAAATATCCCGGTCAGCAAGAGAACTGGTATGGACGTTCGTTATGGAGCAGGGATTAACAGAGAAAATACTGGGTGAGAATCCAGACTATGGCGGCAAGATTCCAGAACCGATTGGAAATCTTAATCAGATGATAAATACCTACGAAAATATGTTTCACCACAACCTAAAGAAGATCAAGGAAATGTCTGAAGGAGAATTGAATGCAAATACAAAGTGGTTTACCGGCCCCGGTAAATTAGCAGAGATCAGGCGGTTGGATGTATTAAATATATTTTTATTTGATATGGTTCATCACAGGGGACAATTTTCAGTTTACTTGCGTATGGCAGGAGGCAGGGTTCCTTCAATTTATGGTCCCAGCCATGATGAGCCCTGGATGTAATTATGAAAGTATAAAGCTGACATCTTAATTGAAGATGTCAGCTTTCTTCTAAGATTACTCAAGATAAGTATAGCCGTACAAACCTGATCGATAATTAGAGAGAAATTCTTTACCTTCATCTGCTGAGATAATTCCGGATTTAACGGCTGAGCTAACCCATGTTTCAACAATCCTTACCAGTTTCTTTGCACTGTATTGAACATAGTCAAGAACTTCGGCAACTGATTCACCATCAATAATCTGATCAATACAGTAACCATTATCATCCACAGAGATGTGCACTGCATTAGTATCGCCGAAAAGATTATGAAGATCACCCAGAATTTCCTGGTAGGCACCGACCAGAAAAACTCCAATGTAATAAGCCTCCCTGGGTTTGAGATCATGCACAGGCAAATAATGAGCAAAGTTTTTGGTTGCGATAAAATTATCTATCTTTCCGTCCGAGTCGCAGGTAATATCCTGAAGAGTTGCTGATCTCTCAGGTTTTTCAAACAATCTTTGAATTGGAATTATAGGAAAGATCTGATCAATAGCCCAGGAATCAGGTAATGATTGAAACAATGAAAAATTACAGAAGTATTTGTCAGCTAGAAGTTTCCTGAGATAAAGGAGTTCATCCGGTACATGTTTAATTCCGCTGGTCATCTGAAGAATATCCCTGGTAATTGACCAGAAAAGTCTTTCCACCTGTGCTCTGGTTTTCAGATCCAGCATTCCTAAACTAAATCTGTCCAGTGCCTCTTCCCGTATCTGAAGTGAATCGTGCCAGGTTTCAAGCATTTTCGATTGATTAAGGTTCTCCCAAAGTGAGTACAATTCCTTCACCAGCTCATGATCATCTTTATTAATTGTTTCTTCATCATCCCATACAGGAACCGTTGAAGATTCTAGAACTTCAAAAATTAAAACAGAGTGATGAGCAGTCAGTGAGCGTCCTGATTCTGTAATAAGGTTTGGATGAGGCAGACCATTTTTATCACTTGCGTCAACCATAGTAGCCACTGCATCATTCAGGTATTCCTGTATACTGTAATTAACAGAGCTTTCACTGTTAGATGACCGGGTTCCATCATAATCTATTCCGAGTCCGCCCCCGATATCCACAAACTCAACATTAAAACCAAGTTTATGTAATTGCACATAGAACTGCGAAGCTTCACGGATAGCTATTTTGAACCTTCTGATTTTGTTTATCTGGCTGCCGATGTGAAAGTGTACGAGCTTAAGAGTATCTTTCATTTTATTTTTTTCAAGGTAATCCAGGGCATCCAGAAGTTCACTCGATGTTAAACCGAATTTACTTACATCTCCGCCGGAATCTTCCCATTTACCGCTGCCTGTACTCGCAAGTTTGATTCTGATCCCAAGATTTGGTTTTACTTTATGCTGCTTGGCGATTCTGGTTATAAGCTTAAGTTCATTAAGTTTTTCTACAACCAGAAAAATTTTTCTTCCCATCTTCTGAGCCAGAATTGCAAGCTCAATATAATCTTCATCCTTGTAACCATTACAAATAATTAAAGATTCGTTATCAGTGTTAATAGCTATAACTGCATGTAGCTCAGGTTTGGAACCTGCTTCCAGTCCAATGTTAAATTTTTTCCCATGAGCAACAATCTCTTCAACAACAGGACGCATCTGATTTACCTTGATGGGATAAATGATGAAGTTCTGAGCATTGTAGTTATACTCTTCAGCTGCAGTTTTGAAACTGCTGGCCATCTTTTCTATCCTGCTGTCCAGAATATCAGTAAACCTTAAAAGAACCGGAGTCGATACATCACGCAGCTGCAGTTCGTCGATTACTTCCTTAAGGTCAACCTGAACGCCGTTTTCCTTTGGTGTAACACATACATTACCTTTTTCGTTAATAGAGAAATAATTAATTCCCCAGCCATTTATATTGTAAAGTTCTGCAGAATCTTCGATACGCCATTTTCTCATCTTATATTGTTGCCCCTTTAATAGTGGTTTATAAAATTCTTATTTCTTCGTAATAAATATATAAAAACTTTGGTTTATTTAATTATTTCTAATACATCCTGATCACTTTTTTGTAACAATAATGTTTTCCGAATAATTCAATTACTAATCCGGGATCATCTTCCCAATACTTGAGTATACAGATAATACTTACCAGATGAAATACGGTAGATTGTACTATAAGAAAACCTGCTTGTTGATCCACCTGACTACCTTTCCTATATAGTTAAAGTGTAAATCTAATCGCAGAATAAAACCATGTATTGTCTTTTCCCGCTTAAATTTTTTATTCTATAAATATTCCCGAATATTAACAAAGGTCTTAAATGAATATTAGTCGTGAAAGTCGTAAGACTGCAGGTATCCTATTGGTTATTTTACCCACAGTCATAATAGGAGGCGTAAGCATTCTAACCCTTCTTATAAATGATCCTGATTACATGGCTAACAAGTTACGGCAGGATTTATGGCGTGCAGGTCATGCCCATGCCGGAGTTTTACTACTGCTGTCGCTAATAACTTTACGCTATGTGGATGAAGCAAAATTAAACAGCAAAATGAAAAGCCTGGTACGAACATTCATTCCATCTGCAGCGGTTTTGTTACCCCTTGCTTTCTTTTTTTCTGTACTTGATCCTGAAGCTACTGAACCAAATGCCATGATATATTTAGCTTATGCGGGAGCCGTTGTACTGATTACTGGATTACTGATACTTGGAATCGGACTTCTGAGATCAGATACAAAAGAACTTAAGGAATAATTTCAGTGAAAAAGTTGTTATAATTAGATATAATACTATATGTATTTTCAAAGGAGGTTTATTTGAAAAAGGTTGTAATCACCCATGCCAGGAGAACACCAATTGGTTCTTTTCAGGGACTGTTGAGCGGTATTAGTGCACCGAAACTAGGAAGTCACGTTATTAAAAATGTGCTTGAAGAATCCGGAATTGAAAAATCCTTAATTGATGAAGTAATTATGGGGAATGTCATCACTGCGGGATTAGGTCAGGCCCCGGCAAGACAGGCGGCAATATATGCCGGACTTCCGGAAAAAACAGAGGCACTTACAATAAATAAAATGTGCGGCAGCGGGTTAAAGGCTGTTATGCTTGCGCATCAGGCAATAGCTCTTGGCGATGCGGAAATCATTATTGCCGGCGGTCAGGAAAGCATGTCAAATGCACCCTACGTTCTTCAGCAAGCCCGTAATGGCTACCGGCTTGGCAATTCAACTCTTTATGATACAGTTCTTCTTGATGGATTAACGGATGTTTATGATAATATTCATATGGGAGAATGTGCTGAATCGTGTGCGAAGGATTTTTCATTCAGCAGGGAGCAGCTGGATGAATTTGCTATAGAATCTTATAAGAGAGCCCAGAATGCTCAAACCTCAGGGCGCTTTAAAGATGAGATTAGTCACATCAGTATAAAATCAAATAATGGCGAAACGATCGTTGCTGACGATGAGGAACCCAATAAGGTTAAATTTGACAAAATACCTCTTCTGAAACCTGTGTTTACAAAGAATGGAGTGGTAACCGCTGCAAATGCCTCAAGTATTAATGACGGCGCTGCGGCATTGCTTGTGATGTCTGAAGAAAAAGCAAAAGACTTAGGTTATAAACCTCTGGTTGAGATAGTCGCACAGAGTTCAGCCGCTAAGTCCCCAAAACAATTTACTACTGCTCCTGCTGATGCAATTAAGAAAGTAACAGATAAGGCATGTCTTACTTTAGATAAAATTGATTTGTTTGAAATTAATGAAGCATTTGCAGTTGTTTCACTTGCTGTAAATAAACTATTGAATCTCGATATTCATAATGTAAATGTAAACGGCGGTGCTGTTGCTCTGGGACATCCGATAGGTGCAAGCGGTGCAAGAATTCTAACTACACTAATCTACGAAATGAAAAAAAGAAATGTTGAATATGGACTTGCGTCATTATGTATCGGCGGCGGGGAAGCATCTGCCTTGATTGTGAAAAATTATAGCTGATTTTGTACACTAGTTCTAAAAATAAATTTTAAATAACAGGGCTGTTTAATGTAAACAGCCTGAATTATTTCTTCTTTTTATGTATATTATGATACAGTAAATCATACTGTCAGACGCCCGCTATCTTATCAAAATTACCTTTCTTAATTAAACGATTACAAATCGATTACAAAACGATTTCAAAACGAGTTCAGGTATAAGATTCCCTTAAGATTTGAATAACTATTATTGGCTATCCAGACTGAGATTGATTTTATATACTTCTGAGAAAGTTTTATAATCCGGATTTATCATCCTGATGCTGAATATAAGTTCATCATTTATATGGCTGCATATAACAAAATGGAATGTGCGTTTTTCTGATTGATAAAGATCAGGGAAGCGCTTTTCTTCCAGAAGCGGTTGAAGTAATCCTCCACCTCCTCCAATTACCATAAAATCTTTTCCCCTTATTTTGAAGTGTTCGAAAGTATGCGCGTGTCCACTCATAAATATTCTGCACTTAGGACTTCCAAAGAAGACAGGTAAAAATAATTTCTGAACTTCCGATGATGGAGATACTACTTTGCTGTTGGTATAAGGTGAATGATGCGCACCTGCAACAATAATTTTTATATGTGGATCCCTGTCTAATTCTGATATCTGCGCTTTGAACCAATCCTGTTGCAGTGAGATTTGTTTATCGCTCAGATGTGAAAAATTTGAATTGAGTATCACTATTGCAATATTGCCAAACTTCTTCACATACCAGGATGAGGATAAATCAGGGAAGTTTTTGAAGAACATTTTTTCCCCTGAAGACGGGAAGATAAGGTATTCGTGATTTCCCAATGCAGGATATATTGGTACACCGGTAACCTGAAGGGATAAGAAATATTTATTTATCGTTCTCCATGTACCCGGAATGAATCCTGCGGAAGTAATATCACCGAGATGGAATAATGCTGAAATATTCGTCCTTGTTAATTCCTTGAAAATTGCTTCGGTAGCTTTTTCATTATTGCTGCTTTTCAGCCATAACTTCTCAATAAAAATAGGGGCCTGTGTATCACTTATAAACGCTATTGAGGTAGTATCAGACTGAGCATGAATTGCGCAGGAAAATAAAAGAGTTAGTAATAATTTTAATGATGTACGTAATAAATGCCGCATATTCATTTCTTCTTAACAGTATTTAAGTTAATTTAGCCAATCAAAAAGAGCACTTATGAAAAAGTTTTCTTATTTAATAATAAGTATAACACTAATATATTTTTCCGGATGCAAGGATTCAACTACAGATCCTGCAGAAGACAAACCGAATAATGATCTTGCTGGTTATGATCTGGTGTGGTCTGATGAATTTAATTCCGGTAATCTCGACATGACTAAATGGAGTTATGAAACCGGTACGGGGGTTAGCGGGGACTGGGGAACGGGACAGCTTGATCGTGCGACTAATCGTAAAGAAAACATAGATATTCAAACCGGTATATCAGATGCTGATGGCGGATGTCTTGTCATTACAACACGAAAAGAGCATTACATTGATCGTGAGTATACAAGCGGAAGAATTACAACATCCGGCAAACGCGCATTTGGTCCGGGTAACCGGATTGAAGCACGCATATGGCCGAAGGACGTTAAATATAAAGGTCAGGGTTTCGCTTTCTGGATGATGCCTTCAGAGAAACCCGCCGGACAAGATTATATTATGTGGCCGCAGGGAGGTGAGATAGATATTATGGAATATGTAGGGGCTATTCCTTATCATAATCTCGGCAGCGTTCATTATGCCTGGTCCTGGGAGAATAATGAGTATAAAGAATGGAACCATGCACACCTGGGAGCATATTACAATTATAGCCAGCAGCAGGTACCTCCCGTAAATCCTTCCTATGGAGGATATCCCGTAAAAGATGATCAAGTGAATGCAGGGTCATACAGATTTCACAAATATGCCTTTGAATGGTTCACTGACCGCATGGAATTTCTTGTGGATGATGCTGTATATCATATTCATTATTTTAATGATGGTGCTGGTTTCAGTCCGGCTAATAAGCAGGATGAGCAAGCAGCCAAATCAATTAATAACAAAAGAACATTTATATCAGAGTATTCAAACCATTTTAACGAGTGGCATCCTTTCGAACATTACTTTTTTATAATTCTGAGTGCTGGTGTGGGCGGCAATGACAATAAAACTTATGGTGGTGCAATTACTCAGGATGCAGTCTTTCCCTGTTCAGTTTACATAGATTGGGTAAGAGTTTATAAGAGAAAGTAAATCTATAAATAAATTATTTTTTTTATTATTTTCTCTTATAACAATAGTAGGATTGCTATGGAAACTGTTTTCAACTCGAGAAGGAATTTTATCAGGTTAATCAGTTTAAGTTCCCTGGCCTTAACCTTACCTGGCTTCAGGTTTCTTAATAAAATCAAACCTAAGGCACAGATTGGAATCCAGCTTTATACTGTTCGCCGGGAAATTGAAACAGAGTTGGAAAAAGTAGTTCAGCGTATTGCTGAGATCGGTTATGAAGGAATTGAAACTTATCCGCTGCCGGAGAATATTACTGTTAAACATGCCGCGAAGGTTTTCCGAAAGAATAAACTGGAAGTTTTCTCAATGCATACTGATCTTCCTGAACCGGCTAACTTTGATGCTATTGTTCGCATGGCTGAAGAATATAAATGCAATCGTGTTGTATATCCAGGCTGGCCGGAAGGAGAAAAGTACAGGGATGTTGAGGGTATAAAGAGAACTACAGAACTTTATAATACTATTAATGAATCTCTTCGGAAGGAGGGATTGGAATTTGGACTTCATAACCATTGGTGGGAATTCGAGACTCATGACGAAGTAATTCCATTTTATTATTTGTTGGAGAATCTTGATAAAAGCATTTTCTTTGAAATAGATACTTATTGGGTAAAAACTGCCGGATTGGATCCTTCTAAAGTCTTAAAGGATTTCGGATCAAGAGCACCTTTACTTCATATTAAAGATGGTCCAGCTGAAAAAGGTGATAACCAGTATAACATGGTACCGGCAGGGAAGGGATCGTTAGATTTTGAATCCATAGTTGAAGCCGGAGCTGATAACACCAAATGGCTGATCATTGAGTTTGATGAATATAAAGGTGAAATACTTGAGGGAATTGAAGAGAGCTATAAATACATGAATGAACTTGGCTAAATACCAGAGATGACATTTGCGTACAAATGTCATCTCTTCCTCTCTCCTTAACCTCCTTTATTATTTCATATAAAGGATTTTTGCTGATTCAGTAAAAATTTCGTTTCTGGAATTTGTTAATACCAGTTGTACAATGTAAAACCCAGTACTAACTGGTATACCCCCATCGTTCCTTGCGTTCCATGTTAATCTGCTGTTAGCAGCTCCGGTGCCGATACTATATGATTTAACGCATTCACCAAGAATATTGAATATTGAAATGTTACCTTTAACATAATCGGAATTGTTAATTATGAATGTTATTTCAGGATTAAACGGATTAGGATAAAATGAAAGAAAACCTGAACCGGAGTTTACTTCGCTCTTACTATATATAAATTCTGTACTGCCCCCAAGTCCTGCATATTTAACTTCAATCTTTACGGAATTCGAAGATGATACAGAAGGGGAGTTATATAAAATTACTAATTTTCCTGAAGCTTTCATTCTTGATATATCAAGCAGTATATCTCTGAAATTACCATTTATATCATAGAATTTTCCATTGGTCGGCAATAATATAGGATCATATGATGAAGCTTTATAACCTGTATTACCAATCGCGTTAACAGTTATATCATTAAGAAGCAGCAGATCAGTAACTTCTTTTTTCGTCAGTGGTGTTGCCCAGTCCTTTTCATGGTAATCAATATCAGTGATCCAAATAACTATTCTCTTACAATTTGTGCGATAATTAAATTCTGCAGATCTTTTAAGGGCTGCAAGTGAGTTTTCAGGTCCGTCACCTCCGCCGTGAGCATATTGCTGCGATATCCAATTCTTAAAAGTATTTACGTCTTTTGTAAAATCATATACATTTTCAATTTCATCTAAAAAAGTTACTAAGCCAAGCCGGTAATCAATACCTCTCTTCTTAAGACTGTCTGCGAATTCAACAATATTTGTTTTAACCTTATCAATCACATTGCCCATACTGCCTGTAACATCAAGCGCAAAGACAATATCCGCGGCATTTACTCCCTGTGAAGTATCGTGACCTATAATGAAATCATAAATCCTTGACGAGTTTTCATAAAGAAAAATATTTTCCTTTGTTAAGCCCGTTACAGGTATCTGAGTTTCATTATTTATTACATTGAATGTAAATTCTACTTTAGGAAAACTCCCGGCTTTTACTGTATCTATATTGATTGTTAATCCTGTATCCGAAACAGGTGTTTCCGGAATAAAAACATAACGGCGTATTTCATCTGTTAAAACATTATTTACTCTAATCTTCAGTACTGCTTCAACTACTTTGTTCTCATAGGATATCCCTGTACCCAGAGGTATCTTTTGAAATACTGTGCCTGAATTAACATTTGTTGTATACTGCTGAACTGGTGAAATAAGATGAGAAGAAATCACAGGTTCAACGGTACAGGTTAAGTTTACGGCAGTAAGCTTATTTATTTCAGCATATGTATCAAACTGCCGCGGAAACATTAGTCCGTCCGACATATCAATGTAATCCTGTAAATCCCATCTTGTAAATACATCCGAAGAAAAATCCGGCTCCATTAATCCCAATTCAAACGTACTAATAGCTTCAGCACCCGAAGAAAGCTGACTCGCATTTACATATATTCTAAGCAGCAAATCATACAATTTACTTTTTTCTCCATTGTTCTTTTCAGGAGATACAAAGCTATGCTCTGAATTCCAGTTACCCGCTAAAAGTTTGTAATTAGCATCAGATGAAATTGAAAGTCCAATACCTCTGGCGCCGGAACGCTTTTCCCATATCGTAAAATTTGGAGAAGACGCAGTTGACGTAATTATTGTATCATTTTCGATTATTCTATTATCTGCATACAGCGAACCATCACCCCATTTTCCAAGAGCAGGATCGATTACAATTCCGGTGCTTAACCTATGGGGTATAACATCGGAGTTTACTACTTTCTGAATGATGGTAATTGTTCCACTCATATGGTTCACAATCAATAATTCATATTCCATAAGATCATTGCTGCAGTATAATTTCAGGGTATCATTATTTCCTGATACGAACATTTCTGAAGTGGAAAAGACATCACTGATCCTGTGCCATTCTCCATCAATGGAAATTAAACCGTGAGAAGTTTGAGCGTAAGGATGTCCATATGTTATCTGACATTTATTATCAAGGTTATTTACTGATACACCCTTGTTAGTCCCGACAGTGAAGTATGCTCCGGGCAGCAGCGTAGCTTCTAGTTTATTATTTGTGGATTCTGCTCCGGATGATGTTCCATTCGCTTTTTTCAGACTTATATCGTTGATATCAAAAGTGGATTTAATCTGTGCTGGTAAAAATCCGGTTAGAAGAATCATTAAAAGCAGTAAATTTCTGATCATAGTAACTCCGCTTAAGCTGTAATAAAGACCGGGATAAATGTCCAGCCCACAATCAACTGAGTCAAATATCCCGGTGTTTGGATTTGCGCTGAGAAAGATTCAAAATGAATGCCATGAGGTATAAACTATAAAAAGAGGCTTTTTCGATTCAATTAAACATGTTCACTCTGCAAAAATTTCGCAGTGATGTATATTTTACATATCGTTGTATTACGTTCACATGGAAAATATAAATTATATAAATTCTCTTCTTACTTTCGAACTTTGTCTTTTATGATTAAGATTCGCACCATATATTTTTTTCTTCATTCTGTAAAGATAGAATGTTTGCTGTTTAATTTGTCCGTCAGGAGATGAATATGAGGAAGTTTCATTTACTTCCTTAATCACATTATATCCCAGTCTTTCATAAAGCAGCTTAGCTCTGACATTATTTTTCTCTACTTCAATCTGTGAGTAATTATATCCTGCTGCATTTATAATGGATTCAGCTTTTTTTATCAGGAAAGTTCCGAGTCCCAGATTTTGCATAATTGGGTGTACTCTCAAAGCCCATATGAGGGCAGTGGATTCTTCAGAAAACGTTTTAACATCTATCCAAACCTGTCCGACAGGGAATTCATTGAATTCAGCTATAAGCATGAGATTTTCATTTTTAAGATGCCTTTGGAATTGATCTCTGAAAATTTCACGATGCTCATAGAACATCCCAAACCATTCCAGTTTTTCCAGATCCTGCTCCACACAAAATCTGAGTTTAATATTAAGAGAAAAGTTGAGTTCATTGGATGCATTTTCGTCTGAATGGATCGTATTTTTATACTTTATTAGCTTCATATTTAAAATTAGAAAAAGCAGGCCGATTAACCAAAATGACAGTACAAAAATCGAACAGTAAACTTTTTTAAGTCACAGGTTAACAGGTATAATGCATGGATGTAATAGTACAGACTGCAAAATTAAATTCATCTGATTTCAATTAATATTACTTTTTTGTAATTTCAATCAATAACTCTTATTCGGAATATAAATGATCAGAATCGGAACTTGCAGCTGGAAATACGATTCCTGGAGAGGAATAGTATATTCCGACACTCCTGAGATAAATTATCTTAAAGAGTATTCGGCTAATTATAATACAGTTGAAATAGACCAGTGGTTCTGGTCTTTATTTGAAAAGGAAGTTGTACTTCCTGATATCAGAATAGTTGAAAACTATAAAGCATCAGTGCCCGATGATTTTCTTTTTACAATAAAACTGCCCAACTCAATATCACTTACACACTACTATACCAAAAACAAAACAGAAGCACTTAAAAAGAATCCTCATTTTCTTTCTGCCGATCTTTTCTTTGCTTTTATAGATTCAATAAAATGTCTGCAGGATAATATCGGTTGTTTAATTCTTCAGTTTGAATACCTGAATAAAGTAAAGATAAGCTCTCAGTCTGAACTGCAGGATAGAATAGCAAAATTCTTTGAAGAGATTAAAAGCGTAGATTATCCTGTTGCAATAGAAATCCGTAATCCATATTACATGAATGAGCGTTACTTCAGCTTCCTGGCTCAGGCAGGTATACCTCATGTTTTTCTCGAAGGGTATTATATGCCTCCGGTTATTGAAACCTTCAATGCTTTCAAGAAATATATTCTGGAACCTGTGGTAATCAGATTGCATGGACCAGATCGCAGCGGAATAGAAACTTTGAGCGGTAAACAGTGGAATAGTATTTTAATCAACCGGGATAATGAACTGATTCAGGTAATGGAAATGATAAAAACTTTAAATGCTGCAGATATAGATCTGTTCCTGAATGTAAATAATCATTACGAGGGATGTGCCCCGAAAACCATTACTAAAATTAAATCGATGTTATAAAAAAGCTTTAAAATTAAAAAGGCTGCCATAAGGCAGCCAATTCGAATAGCAATCACCAAGAGTTAGCTGCGGGCATTAGCTTCATTAACAACAATATTACGACCCTTTAATTCAGAATTATTCAGTGCCTGGATTGCGTTCTTTGCTTCGTCAGAATTAGCCATTTCAACGAACCCGAATCCTCTGGATTTACCAGTGGTGCGGTCCATGATGATTTTAGCTGAAACAACTGTTCCGTGCTTTTCAAATGCTTCTTCAAGCATTTTGTCGTTAATCGACCAGGGTAAAGAACCCACAAATAATTTAGTACTCACAATAAAACCTTTAAAAAAAATAAAAAAAATACTCCGGATTTATTTCCGGTTTATCAATATAAAATAAATAATAATAATTATCAAGTATATCTTTAATAATTCACTTTAGCAGAAATCCAATATTATTACGAAGTGTCGATGAGGAAAAACCAGCTATTCTTGTAACTACTATTACAATACAAAACAGTGTAATTATCTCTTTAAGTTCCCCGGACCCTCACAAAACAGCAGTAAAAAAACATTAAATTAGTATTTCTGAATCTATGTCCAGGTGCGCTGTAATTCCTGGCTTCTTATAGGCTTCTTATAGGCACGGTATAGTAACATTGAACCCTACGTTTAATTAGCCCGGCGCCTATAAATTGTAATTTGAACCATAATTTGGTATAATATTAAAAACCGGAGTATATATGGAAGTTTTGATTGGAAAATCCAAATGGGAAATGTGGGATGATTCTCTTGAATCTTTTTTAACCCGGGCAAAGGGCGATGCATTCAGTGCAGTTGAGATATATTTGAAATCTTTAAAAGAAACAGTTCCCGAAATATTATCCCTTTTACATGATTATAATATGCTCCTGGTTGGACAAATACTTACAGAAGGGAAGACTTACAAAGATCATATCGACTCTCTTAAAGAGCAATTCGAATTTGCCTATAAACTTTCTCCACAATTTATTAATACCCATGCAGGAAGAGATATCTTTTCTTTTGAAGAGAATGTCATAATTTTTAATACACTTATTAAACTAAGTAATGAAAGCGGTCTGCCTATCTATGTTGAAACACATAGAGGAAGACCTACTTATTCGGCTATTGAAACCATAAAATACCTTCAGCAATTACCTGCGTTAGAATTAACAGCTGACTTCTCTCACTGGACTGTAGTACATGAATCGGATTTGTCTGATCAAAGTGATACAATCAGTATGGCGATAGAAAGAAGCAGATATATACATGCGAGACCTGGATACCAGGAAGGCCCGCAGATTAGTGATCCAAGAGCACCGGAATGGAAGTACATGATTGATTTATTTCTAACATGGTGGCAGGGTATCATCGATTCACAAACTTCCCGGCAGAAAGAACTGCTTATAATAACTCCCGAATTCGGACCTCCGGGATATATGCATACAATGCCATTTACAAATAAACCTATTTCAGATGTCTGGGAAATGAATGTTGTAATGAAGGAGATCATTTCGGAACACTTCCTGGCTCATAAAAATAATAAGGCATATTCTTAAATAACTCTTGACAACAAGTGGAGAAAATTCTATTTTAGGATAGCGCAAACGATTGTGCAAAGCTCATTTTTATTCGTTTGCTCACTTTACGAGGGGGAATTTTATATCATTGAACAGTTTTTTTATTTTCGAGATACTTATAACTCCAAGAATGAACCTGATTCTGAATAATACAACATTTTTTATTCTGTATATTCCATTGATTATGATGGTCCGACAGACCTCATAACAGTTTTAGATAAATATAAGAATTATGCACAAACGATTGCATAAAGTCCTTCAACAATGGGACTGACGTGCAGGAACTGCGTCCTTTCCAATAAGAAATACCCGGAGTTACATTGAAAAAAACATTATCATTAATAATTATTGCCATTGTTTTCTTTTTGAATCTGAGTTGTGGCGGAGATAAAAAGAACACTGGCTCTGAATCAGAGATCATTTTCTGGCACAGTTTCATTTCTTCTACAGTTCCGGCATTCAATGAACTAATACAGGATTTTGAAAAAGAGAATCCAGGTATAAAGATTAAACCGCAATACATTCCTTCCGGAGATGCTTTAATACAAAAACTGATAACTGCCATCCAAAGCAAGAATGCCCCTGATATTTCATGGCTGCATGCCGATTTTATGGAAGATCTTGTTACTGCTGATGCAATCTATAAAATGGAACATTTCATCAAAGGTCCCAATGGTCTCTCCGATGAAGATCTTAATGATATATATCCTTCACTCAAACAGTATGCTTCATGGAGAGGTACACTGTATAGTCTTCCTATGGAAGCAACCAATCTCGCTCTGATGTATAACAAAGATATGTTTAAGGCTGCTGGATTGGATGCTGAGAGACCTCCCAAAGACTGGAACGAATTAAGAGAGTTCGCAAAGAAAGTTACACTTGATAAGGACCGTGATGGAAGATTCGAACAGGTTGGAATGTTTCTGCCAATCTTTCCTGCAGCAGGTCCGTTGAACGGATGGATGGTATGGCAATGGATGCCTTATCTCTGGCAGGCCGGTGGTGATTTTATTGCTGATGACCAATCCCGGGTAACATATAACAGTGAAGCAGGAGTTGCAGCGCTTACTTTATGGAAAGAGATTTATAATGAATTAAAACTTAAATCCTTTACGCCTGACTATGATGTTGCCTTTGCGGCAAAACATCTGGCAATGGCTATGGATGGTCCATGGAATCTTCCGCGTTTCAGCAGTTTATTAAAAAATCTGAACTGGGGATTTGCTCCCTTGCCTGCAGGCCCTCAGGGGCGTGCAACCATTGTTGGGGGCGAATATCTTGCTATATTTAAACAGAGCAAAAAGCCGAATGATGCATGGAAATTTGTGAAGTGGATGATACGTCCCGATGTCCAGGCTAAATGGGCAATGAAATCAGGTTATCTGCCAATCAGACATGCTGTTCTTGAGGTACCTGAGTTTCAGGATTATCTCAAAAAGAATCCTAATTTCAAAGCTTTTGTTGATCAGATGGATGTTAGCCGTGCCCAGAAACCTGTGGATTATGGCGGTTTGCAGATCACAAGACACATTGGTGAAGCTATTGAAAAAGCAACCGTCGGAGGAATGGATCCTAAAAAAGCTCTCGATGAATCAGCTGCTAAATCAAATAAACTCTTGAACTCATTTAAGAAGAATCCATAATAGACGGACTTAGATTTGAAAAAGAATATTTCTATGAGAAAAGGGGATGGCTTAAGCGCATTATTGTTTCTTTCGCCAACTCTGCTTGTATTTGGAGCATTCATTCTCTTTCCGGTAATTTTTTCTTTCTACCTGAGCTTTCATCAATGGAATATGTTCAGTACCGATACAAAGTTCGTTGGAGTAGATAATTACATTCGTCTTTTTCAAAATGAGGAATTCTGGGATGTTCTGAAGAATACAGCTATCTACACTTTTGGTACCATTCCTTTAAACATGATCTTCTCTTTAATGGTCGCATACATTCTAAACAAAAAGATAATTGGTAAAAAGCTGTTAAGAACTTTATTCTTTGCACCAGTAATTATTTCCCCGGTGGCTGCTGCGGTTGTATGGCGATGGTTATATGATCCTAACTTTGGAATATTTAATTATTTCATCGGACTTTTTGGCATAAATCCAATTAACTGGCTGAATGAACCTACAGCCGCAATGGCAGCACTAATAATTATGGGAGTCTGGAAAACATTCGGATACAATATGGTCCTGTTCTCAGCAGGGCTTTCAGGTATACCTGATAATTATTATGAAGCCGCACAAATTGATGGAGCCGGCTGGTGGGCAAAATTCTGGCACATCACATTGCCTATGCTTGCACCAACAACATTCTTTATAATGATTATGTCAATAATAAGTTCGTTCCAGGTTTTTGATATTGTCTATGTTCTTACTTCAGGGGGTCCTCTTGGTTCAACAAAAGTGCTGGTGTTCTATGTTTATGAATATGCATTTAAGTTCTTTGAAATGGGATATGCTTCGGCTATGTCTTACTTCCTCTTTTTAATTCTTTTCATACTTACACTGCTTCAGGTGAAGTATATGAAATCTAAAGTTTACGGAGCATAATCTAATGGGTTCACCACGTCTTATCAAAAATTTGAAAAGTATTCTTACGCATGTGTTTATTTATCTTCTGGCTTTTTTAACATTCGCCCCATTCCTATGGATGATACTTACTTCTGTTAAAGACATGAGTGAAATCTATGTTTATCCCCCGAAATGGTTTCCATCAGAATTTAAGTTTGAGAATTATAAGAATGCATTTGATGCTGCTCCCTTCGGAACATATTATATTAACAGTCTTATTGCTGCGGTTAGTGTTACGATTGGACAACTTATAACCTGCTCAATGGCAGCTTTTGCGTTTGCACGTCTTAAGTTCAAAGGGAATAACATCCTGTTTCTCCTTTTCCTTGGAACAATGATGGTGCCTTATAATGTAACTATGATACCCAGTTTTATGATGCTATACTGGCTTGGTTGGATTGACACGTACAGCGCATTGATTGTGCCGGGATTAGCTTCAGCATTCGGAACCTTTTTGCTCAGACAGTTTTTTCTTACTATACCCAAAGAACTTGAAGAGGCCGCATATATTGACGGAGCTACAAAGTTTGGTGTTCTCAGAAGAATAATAATCCCTTTATCAAAACCTGCACTGGCTACACTTGCAGTATTCACTTTTATGGGTGTTTTTAACGATTTTATCTGGTCATTGATTGTGCTGAATTCAGAAGAAATGAGAACGGTTCAGTTAGGTCTGGCTGTTTTCAGAGACAGATATCTGACTCAATGGGATCTTCTTATGGCCGGATCAGTAACTGCAGTGCTTCCTATTTTACTTGTTTTCTTTTTTGCCCAGAAGTATTTTATCCAGGGAATTACATTAAGCGGTTTAAAAGAGTAGTTTTTTTTATGACCAAAAATCTATGCTGCATAATCTGTTCCTTGCTGATCCTGCAATCAGTCTATGCGCAGGATATTCCTTCTGTAAGTAACGGTGATATTCAATTTTATGTTGACCGGGCTTCTTTTAAAGGGAAAGAGGATAAAACAATTCAGGAATTTTATATAATGACTTTTTCTGATCAGTTCGAAAGTAACTCTGATACTCTTGCCCTTAATATAAAAGTTGAGCTTAGAGATAACAGGAACAGAACAGCAATGAATGAGTCATGGACTACTTATGCTGTTATACAACAGGATTCTTTGACAACGGTAAAGAGTATTACAGATCAGTTCAGGAAGGAGCTTGACCCCGGAAAATATAGTGCAGAATTCAATATCACTGATCCGGTAACTGATAATAAAGGTCAGACAAAGTTTACTTTTGAAATACCTGACCTATCTGATGAGTTTACGAGTACTATCAAATTCATTACTGCAGGACAGACTAAAAGTGATGAATTAAATCCAAATCCTTCCCGCAGGTATGGAGTGCTGAATCCGGTTCTTTCTGTCTATTATGAAATATACCCCGGAGCTAACGAATCAGAAAAGTTCCTAATCAGTTATTCGGTTGTAAATAATAAAAATGAAGTTATAAAAAAACTTCCTTCTGCTTCTGTTAACAATAAAAGAATGAGCATGGCAGTTTCTCATGGTTTTGATGTATCAAATGTTGCATCAGGAATTTACACTTTATCAGCACGTATTAATGATTTAAATGGTAATACTATCACAACTCTGTCCCGGCCTTTTGAAGTTATTCAATTCGATTACGCTGATCTGAAGACTACAATTACAGAACAAGAGGCAGAAGAGTCAGGCAGAATTATCAAAATATTAGCACCATCAAAGTATCCGGAATATGAAAACCTGAATCTGCAGGGTAAAGCTGAGTATTTGGTTCAGTTCTGGAGAGATCTTGATCCTTCTCCCGGCACTCCGGAGAATGAATATCTTAAAAGAATTCTTCAGAGGTATCATTATGCTAATCAGAATTTTACCTGGGGGAAAGAACAAGGGTGGGAGTCTGACCGTGGAAGAGTGTTGTTACAATACGGAAATCCCGACGAGATTGCAGCGCACCATGCCGAATCAGAGACTGCTCCATATGAGATCTGGTATTATGCAAAGGACAGGAATTATATGTTCGTTTTTGCTGATATGCAATCCAATGGACATTTTGTTCTTGTTCACTCTACAAAAGAAGGTGAGATAAAGAACTCTTACTGGAAAAATTCACTTCAAAAGTAAAACAATATATTCCTACCATTAGGGAATTCAATATGAATAAAGAACTAAGAAAACTGATTCTATTATTACTTGCTGTATTTGTTATTGGCTGTGATAGTGATGATGAAGGATTAGCCCCTTACGCCGGTAGCGATCCCGATCAGGCACGTGATATGTCGAATATCCTGGTACAGCAGGGATCATACAGACCTAATATTACCTGGGTCGGAGGATACGCGAACGTTATTGGTGTAAATAAAGGTCCCAAAGCTGCTCTCGATTCCACACTCATCTGGCTTATCCATACGAACGGGAACAACATTCGTTTTCCAGTTACATTCGGAACACTACCCGAAGGTGCAGAGGATCTCACGGCTGCTTACGGAGGCGTAAAATTGGATAGTCTTGATGAAGATTTTACCTATTCTTACTGGGTTATGAAGGAAGATGTATGGAACCAGGTTTCTGGTCAGAATGGCAAACATCTTCAGATTGATTCTGCAGTCACAACGGTAACAGTTGAAGCTGATACACTATTACTGCCAATCTCCGGGGCAGTTAACAGAACTCAGGCAATAGATGTCTTCGTGAACATAATGGATGTTAAAACATATGGCAAGTTAGCAGATCTGAATGTTATTCCAACCAACAATACTAATAATCCAATTATTACCTGGACTATAAAAGAATCCGGAGTAACGGATTCAAGTATATCCGCAATAGGATTAGTTGAAGGACAGCAGTATCAGGAAATATATGTTAAATGGGCCGCATGGTCTCTTGAGACTGTTAATGGGCAGCCTGTCTATGGCCGAAAAAATCTTATAAGCTCTCCCGTAGTTATAGGCCAGTCATTTCCGGAGACCCGTGTTTTTAATGAATATACTCTGGGCGGATTAGAGAGAAACAAAGATTATCTTGTTTGGATTGCTAACAGAATTTGGAACCAGAGTACAAGATCACGTGCTGCTTCTGGTTATGCATGGGTCACATTCAGAACCTGGTAAACCTCTATCAAATCAAGTTATTGCTAACCATCCTCATATCGTAACGATAGGAGATTCAAAATGAAATTATATGTTAATCTGTTCTTAATCTTATGTTGCACGACCTCAATTTTTGGCGGCGGAACTGATTACAATCCCTTCGCGGGTTCGAAAACACTTGCATTGAACGGAATGTATTATGCTGGAACTGATAATGCATTCTCTTTTAATCCTTCTGCAATAATTGATTTGGAAGGATTCAATATCAGTCTATCTGTAATTGATAAAATTGGTCAGCAGGAATTCGCCAGTCCGTTAAATGGGCTGCGCAGATCTTATTCAGAGGATAAGTTTAATTTCAGCGGTGCTCTAAGCTGGAAATACAATGCTCTCGCCCTGGCATTAAGTTATTATCCTGTGGTCGATTTTCATGTGAGCTGGCCATATACAGTTTTAAGAGAGAGAAATAATACAAAAACCGTAAGAGCTTTTGATCTTCTAAGCTCGACTCAGATTACAGTTATTTCACCTTCGGCAGCATACGATTTGGGTTTCTTAACTATAGGTCTAAGCGCTAATATATATATGATGAAGTTCAAATCTGATTTTCCAATAATGAATGAAAGCTGGTTCTCAGGAACCGGTGAGTTAGGATATCAATTCAGATACGAAGAAGATGGCATGGGCTATGGCGGAACAATAGGAGCATTGATGCAGCTTGGAGATGACCTGCGCTTAGGAGCAATGGTAAAAACTCCGGTTAAAATAGATTTAAGCGGTACCGGAATCAGCAATATGTTTGCTGAACTAGATAGTGCTGCTACCGAAACTGATCTCGGAGGAACTTTCGAAATACCTCTTACTATAGGCGGCGGAGTATTATTTAACCTCAGCCCCGCGCTAACATTAAATGCAGACGCGTCCTATTTATTTTGGGGTAGTACTGAGAAAGTTTTTGATTATGAAATACAAAACAACGCCTGGACAAACAGGCTTAATAATACGGATGCAATCACCGGCATAAATGCTGAAACAATTACCCTGAACCTTGAAAACTCATTTTCTGCCGGAATCGGTATAGAGTATCTGCCTGGCGGTGCAGTTCATTACAGGGCAGGATACAGGTACAGCAAATCACCATATTCAGCAGAGACCTATAATATGCTTCTGCCTGCAGTAGATACTCATGATTTTTCATTTGGTATCGGATATTTTGAAGAAAAATATTCTATAGATCTGACGCTGCTGTATTCAGCTGGTCTGAGCAAAAGTATCTCAAACACTACTGTCCCGGTAAACAGTGGAAAATATAAATCAAGGACAGTCGTTCCTGCATTGACATTAAGTTATAAATTATAAATTCTTATTACAGGAGGAAAAAAAAATCATATCTCTACTTATTTTATTTATAAAAACGGTTAATTAAAAAACGGGAGGTACTATGAGGATATCGAGGTTACATTTAGTATTAATGTTTTTGATTTCTGTTTCAGCTTTAATGGCACAGAACAATACCAGAAAGGTAGTCGAAGTTCCAAAAGCTGATGCGAGTGCTATAACGTTAGATGGTCAAATGAATGAAAGCGAGTGGCAGAACGCAGCTCGTGCTGATTTGATTACTGCTACAAGCTATGAGATCTGGACAAATAAGTACTATCGTGAAACATTAACAGAACCTGATTATGATGAATTCTATGCCAGAATGCTTTGGTCACAAGATACTTTATTATTATTCATTCATATTGATGAAATAGTAAATGATTCAACTAATCTGTTCTGGGCTGGACAGTGGACCGGTGATCAGCTTTTTGTTTCAATCTCTAACCGGTTGGGTGTGAATATGATGGGATGGTATGACGGCAATGTTTATGCGGCTCCTGATGGTCCTTATCATTATTTAATTCTTGGAGATCAGGTTACATTAAATATGAATGATACGACCTTTGTTCCTGAGCAGTATAGAAAATGTCAGGACCTTTCTGATTCTTTATTAATACCCAATGCTGCTGATTTTGCTCAATGGGGTATAACCATAGACACCATTAATGGTGTATGGAATATTGAAATGAAGATCTACAACCCGAATATTATCGACCAGGCTTTACTTGGATTTAATATCGGAGGAAGTACAGGTTCACGACAAGCTCATGAAGAGTTCGGAGATGCTTATGGATACTATACCTGGCAGCCAAGTGTTCCAGATGAACCATATGAGACTCCTCCTATTGATGATGCTCAGGATCCCGGTTTCTATAATCTGGCAAATTCAGAACACTGGGCTTTACTTAAATTCATGGGTGACGGAACAGAATACGTTAATAAAGAAGTTGATGTTCCAAGTGTAAACCCTTCAGCTATAACTCTTGATGCTAAAATGGATGAGTCTGTTTGGGCGGAAGCTGCTCAGGCTAACCTTATTACTTCAACAAGTTATGAAATATGGACAAACAAGTATTACCGTGAAACTCTGACAGAACCTGATTATGATGAATTCACCGCAAGAATGCTTTGGTCACAGGATACATTATTCCTTTTCGTGCATATTGATGAAATCGTAAATGATTCAACGAACCTTTTCTGGGCAGGTCAGTGGACCGGTGATCAATTGTTTGTATCGTTATCAAACCGTCTTAGTACAAATATGTTAGGATGGTATGATGGAAATGTTTATGCTGCTCCTGATGGTCCTTATCATTTCTTAATTCTTGGAGATCAGGTTACGCTTAATATGAATGATACCAGTTTTGTTCCTGAACAATTCAGAGGTAGCTGTCTGGGCGATTCACTGGTTGTCTTCAATGCATCAGATATTGCTCAGTGGGCTACAGCCATCGATACAGTTAATGGTGTGTGGGATGTTGAAATGCGGATCTATAATCCTGGTATAGCAAGTCAGGGTAAAATTGGCTTCAATATCGGCGGAAGTACAGGTTCAAGACAAGCTCATGAAGAGTTCGGAGATGCTTATGGATATTTCACATGGCAGCCAAGTGTTCCTGATGAACCATATGAGACTCCTGCTATTGATGATGCTCAGGACCCTGGTTTCTATAATTTAGCTAATTCACAATACTGGGCATTGCTTAATTTAGTTCCCGGAACTACTGGTGTTAATTATTCAAAAGATAATAATGCAACTCCTTCGGAATTCAAATTGAGCAATAACTATCCAAATCCATTTAACCCTACAACAACATTTAAGATTGATTTACCAAAGGTGTCAAAAGTTAGCATAAAGATCTATAATATTGTTGGTCAGGTTGTTGCCGAATTAATAGATGGTGAGGAACTTACAGCAGGAAGTTATACCTTTAATTGGGATGCCGGTCAAATGGCAAGCGGTGTATACTTCTATCAGTTGCAGACAGATGATTTTTCATCAATCAAAAAAATGATCCTTCTTAAGTAAAGTAAACTATTTTGAATAAGAGCTGATCCATTCAGCTCTTATTCAATTCTCTAATTCAATCCAAACAAAAAGAAAACTTATATGAAAGCAGCTCTTCTTTATGGTCCTCATGATTTCAGAATTGAAGATGTCCCCGAACCCGAAATTAACGGGGATGAATGTCTTATAAAAGTAAAAGCCTGCGGCGTTTGCCATTCTGAACTGCCTCAGTGGGAAAAGAAATTGAAGGGATTAAAATATCCCAGATTCATCGGGCATGAAGTTGCCGGTGAAGTCATTAAGATAGGGGAACAAGTCACAAAGTTTAATGTCGGTAATAAGGTTGCAGCCTGGGCTGATGGTAAAGGTTATGCTGAAGTAATTGCTGTTAAAGAAGACAGGCTGGAGCCTGTTTCTGATTCTATTGATTTAGCTATTGCCCTTTCCGAACCCATTTCATGTACAACAAACGGAGTTCAGAAAGCTAATATTCAGCTTGCTGATACTGTGGCGTTAGTCGGAACGGGTTTTATGGGATTAATTCTTTTGCAGGAAATAAAATTAAGGGGAACAGCTAAGATAATTGCTATCGATATTCGTGAAGAAATGCTGCAGCTCGCCAGACAACTCGGCGCAGATATAACTATAAATCCCTCTAAAGTTGATCCGATAAAGAAAATAAAGAAATTAACAAACGATAAAGGTGTTGATATTGCATTTGAAGTTGGCGGAGTACAGTCAACTCTTGATCTTGCTGCTGAGATAACGAGAATGGAAGGGAAAATAGTTATCTTCGGATATCATCCTGGTCCCAGAAAAATAAAACATTTGGGATATTGGAACTGGATGGCTTTTGATATTATCAATGCTCATTTCAGAGATTTGAAAATAATACTAAATGGGGCTAAGGTAGGAATGGAATTACTCAATCAGGGTAAAATTGATATGTCTCCTCTAGTAACCCACAGATATAAATTAGAAGATATTGAAAAGGCTTTTACGGCTGCAAAAACAAAACCCAAAGGTTTTGTTAAATCAGTCATAGTGTTTAATTGATATGTGATAAGGTATAGCTATGAAAAAAATAAAATTATTATACTTATTGATTCTTCTCATTACTCCTCTATCCCTATTTGCGCAAACAGGTAAGATCAGCGGTAAGGTAGTGGATGAAAACGGCGAGGAACTTCCGGGAGTAAATGTTGTACTTCCTCAAACTCAAACAGGTGCTTCAACTGACGCCAACGGAGAATATGTAATTCTGAATATACAGCCAGGCGTTTATGAAATAAAAGCATCCACAGTTGGATATCAGACGGTTACACAAACAAATGTTCAGGTGAGAGTTAATCAAACTTCTCAGGTTAACTTCCAGCTAAGTTCTACTGTTGTTGATATTGGCCAGGATGTTGTTGTTATGGCCGACAAACCGCTTGTTGAGAGGGATCAGACATCCACCAGGCATTTTGTTGATGCTGCTGAAATTTCTTCCAGACCTACTACTCAGCTAACAACAATATTATCTACATTACCCGGAATTGATGTTAATGCTGCAGGTGAGCTTACGGTGCGGAGAGGTACACTTGACCAGGTTGCCTTTTTAATCGATGGTGTGCGCGCACGTAATCCTCTGGACTTTCAGCCTTATACTAATATTAACCTGACTTCTATTCAGGAACTCGAAATAATTACCGGCGGATTTAATGCTGAATATGGTGAAGCTCAATCAGGCGTTTTCAACATAATTACTAAAGACGGTACTCCCACTGTTGAAACATATGCTGAAATGAGATTTACTCCTTCAGGCAAAAAGCACTGGGGAACTGAATTTTATGATTATTCTACGCCGAGATATTGGGAAAATACTCATGCCAGACACCTTCAGTGGTGGGTGGATAATCCTGACCAATGGGTTGATCCTAACGGTATTAAAGGAAACGATCCTAACAGCATATGGTCACCGGAAGAAGCATACGCGGATTATATGAGAACCCATCAACCACTAACAGACTATACAGATAGAAATACTTATCAGACAGAAATTTCCTTAGGCGGACCATTGCCCATAAAGAATTTATTTTTCTTTCTCACCGGTAAGTACAGATCTGCTCCTCCTGTTACAGGAAATAGTTTCAGAACTGTGGGAAACTGGTTTGATGGCACTGCTAAACTTAATTATAATATCACTCCGCAGCTGAGACTTCAGATTTCCGGATTTTATAGCAAAGAAAATTCATCCTATGGAATGAACAGTCTTGAGGTGGGCGGAGGTTTTGAGAATAAATATGCTTACTATGATTTTCCGGGATATCCTCAGAACAGAGTGGATAATGAAACAATCAAACTTACTCATGTACTTGGGCAGAACGCCTTCTATGAATTACAATTTTCCAGAGTGTACCGTTTTAGAAGCCAGGGTGTTTTTCCGGGAGATACAACAGGTTGGGAAACCGGTTCTCCGGAATATGATAAGTTACGTGCAGTTGATGAAAACAATACTCCAATTTTTGGAGGCTACAATAATATAATTGGTCTTCATTCAACAGGCTATTATTACAGGGGCGAAGATAAAAATACTGATTTTACCCTTTCCGGTGATTATACAAATCAAATTAATCCAAAATGGCAGCTCAAGAGCGGTTTTGATTTTACTTACCTGATATTGGATAGATTCCAGGAGGGTAAAGCTAATGAGGTAATCGAAAAAGATATCTATGAACCATATGAAGGATCCGTTTACGCTCAGAACAAACTGGAGTTTGAGGGATTGATTATGAATATTGGTTTACGATATGATTTTTATAATCCAAATGATGTTACTTATCTCGATCCTTTCGATCCTTTTGACGTTATTGCTGCGCAGAAGGAAGGCAGAGAACCAAATCCCAAAACAGAACCAACCAAATTGTATGGTCAGCTTTCACCCCGAATAGGTATTTCTCATCCGATCTCGGATCAGACTGTTCTTCATTTCTCATACGGACATTTCTTCCAGAGAGCCGGATTTGGTGATTATGGTGAAGGCACCGGTGGTGATGTTGAAGGTCAGAGAGTTACAGGTATATTAAACTCCCTATTAGGAACTGCCGGCGGATATGCCGTTCCTTATAATCTTGGTAACAGAAATCTTAAACCAAGAAAAACAGTTGCATACGAGCTTGGTATCGAGCATAACATTGCTGGTATTGTTGCAGATGTTACAGCGTTTTACAAAGATATTACAAATACTATCCGGTCCGTTCGCATCTTTATGCCAACAGGCAGCTATTATATTACTACGGGGAATTCTGACTACGCCGACGCTAAAGGAGTCGAAGTTGCAATCAGAAAACCTTTATCAGGTTTCTGGGGCGGTTATTTGAATTATTCCTGGAGTACAGGCATCTCCGGCCGTTCTGGTGATCCTGATGTCATTGCCGCACCTGGTTCCGGAGTACAAACCAGATTAGTAAATGACATTGGCGATTATATTCAGTATGATCCATCAAGATTGAAATTCGGTTTAACCTTCGCTATACCTTCCGATCTGAAATTCTTCTTCGGATTATTTTCAAATATTCAGATCGCTCTGGATTATCAAATTTATTATCCTCATAAGAAGATTATCTCAGATAATTATTCTGAGGGAGGTAAATCATTCATCAGGACCACGGATAAGAATGCTGATTTACGTATTAGAAAAGATTTCAGTCTGTTTGGATTTAATCCGGCAATCTTTTTCGAAGTGCATAATTTATTCAACGACCGCTGGCTCAGTTTTGATAATTTAAGTGAAGCGTCACTTGAAGACAGGGTGCAGTTCGTAAATTCTAATTTCAGTATATACCCAGAGAGACTTCCCACAGGTGCTCCATTTCCAGATCAGTTACAATACCGCAATCTTCCCAGAAGTGTTGTATTCGGTATATCTCTCGGATTCAGAGCTCAATAAACATTAACTTTGAGTGAAAAATGAAAAGAATAATCGGCTTAGTATTAATTGCATTAAATATTTTCCTGGTACCATCATTCTTATCTGCACAGCAGGATATGACTACACATACCAGAGGCAAACTTTGGGAGACGCTGTTTAACTATGGGTTCATAGGTTCCGCAGGTGCCTGGGATTATGAAGAAGTAACGGGACTTGGTTTTTATCCGGGGTTCTCAGGCTTTACATTTCCAAATGATGAACAGCTTGCAAATGCACAAGGAAAGATTACGGACGCCAATTTTCATAATTTCCGTAGCGGTCCCTGGATTTTAGCAAAAGGAGCCCAGAACCTGGTACCTCCGGATTGGAGAGCACAGCCTAAAGATTATCTCTTGTATCATGCATCTATGGCACCCGTTGATAACGGCGTGTTAGGAACCAATCCTCCTTTCACAAAAACAACAAACTTTGTGGGAAGTGAACTGTTTAATCCATTACTACCTGAAGAGATCAACTATGTTGTATTTCCTACAGCTACAGGCGTAACTGTAAAACAGAGGTCCATGCAATGGAGCTTTCCGGGATTCAGTGATTTTATAATTTACGATTATACTTTTATTAATACCGGTGACATGGCAATACCATCTCTCAATAAAACGTTAAAACTAGAACAAACCCTCAATGAAGTTTATTTTGTCTTCCATAGTGGAATTTCCGTATCAACTAAAGGAACTCTGAATTTCTACTATGATCCCAACTTTTTGGATGGTCCTGCTCCTGCCGGTGGATTCGGTGGATTCAGAGGTCATCCTGGTACAGATGTTTATACTGTTCTGAATGATGTACCTGATGGAAAGGGTCTTGCTTACTATAGCAGGGATGTTAATGGCGGCAGAGAACCAATTCCTAATATATATGCACAGATAAAAAGTAATTGGCAAACTTACCTGAAAATTAAGCCCGAGTGGCTGCCCGAGCTGCAGGATCCGGCTTGTTTTGGATATGTATTATTATATAGAACTCCTGCTCCCGGAAGTCCCATTCAGAATCCACTTGAAGCTGATCCTGATTTTTTCAGTATTTACAATGATGAGGAGGATGATTTTCAGGGCAAGTCCCTGGACTTTAACGAACATTTTCATCCGGGAAGATGGAAAGCAAATGAACTTTACAATTTTATTCGAACCAACTACCGCAGACCGAATGATAACAGAATGTATGCATGGTATACAAGCACATTTGGTCCCTATTCACTTGCTCCCGGTGATTCTGTAAGGCTTATTGTTGCTGAAGTTGCTGGTATGATGGACTTAAAAGAAGTAATGATGGGTGATCCAAACCATCATTTTCCTGATAGCTCAATAGCAGCTATGGAAAGAAACATTGAAGCTGTTAGGAAGGCAGTCTCCTGGGGTATCGGTGCACAGGCAGGTGGTATAAATCTGGCTGCAGATGTTCCTGAATCACCACCGGCTCCGAATTGTAATGCTGCAACTACTTCAATTGGCTCGGATACAGCTATTATTACTATTTCATGGGATAAACTGGCAGAAACTGCACAATTTACTGACGGTTCGGGTGAAATATTTTATGATGGATCTGTTGATCTGGATGGTTATAGAATTTTTAGAAGTATAACTGAAAGAGGTGCCTGGGATTTTGTCGCTGATATTCCGCGTGCTGAATTTGCAAATTACTGGAATGAAGAATTAACAATGTATCAGTTCGAAGACAGAAATCTTCAGTTCGGGAGTGAATTTGCATATTATGTACAGGCTTATAATTCTAACCCGGGATCCTGGACTTCAGCTAATAAGACAGTAGTTGCAACTTTACCAGAACTAACGAGCGCTGATTATAACAGAACAAGCCTGGTTAATGCAAGACCCGGACCTGTTTCACTCGATCAGGGATGGGATGTATTCGTTGCACCTAATCCTTATATCGAAGGAGATCCTCAACACAGCTTTGGTGAACCAACTCCTAGGAAAATCGAATTTAGAAATCTGCCTCAAAAAGCAACAATAAAAATATTCAGTGTTTCGGGTGACCTTATTGCAACTTTAAATCATGAACCTGATGAAAATGGTAATCAGTTTGGCAGTATCGCATGGGATCAGCGTTCAGCTTCAGGTTTATTGGTCGCTCCTGGTTTATACGTTTATGTTGTTGAATCAGAAACAGACGGTACAGTAGGTACAAGAGCAAACGGTAAGCTTATGATTATTCGTTAAGAAGTTCCCTGAGAATTTCAGATATCAACGGAGGAAGAATTGAAAAAGTATATTTTATTAATAATAGTTTTGTCATCACTTCAGGCAAGTGCCCAGTTTAATAAAGCCGGTCGTACCGCACTTCAGTTTCTTAAAATTGGTATCGGTGCACAGCAGGTTGCTATGGGAGAAGCTGCAATTGCTAATGTGAATGATATAAATTCAATTTTCTGGAATCCTGCTGCCCTTACCTCTATACCTTCAGCGGAAGCATCGTTTCATTATACAAAATGGATTGGAGACCTCAATATAACAGGCGGTGCAGTAGGTGTAAACTTAACCGGAATAGGTGTAATTGCATTAAATTATATTTCACTTGATTATGGTGATATAGATGAAGCACTGGTTACCAGTCCAACTGGAAGACTTGACACCAGAACAGGTAATACATTCAGTGGTGGTGATTTTGCATTCGGAGTGGGACTGGCTCGGCAATTTACTGATAAACTTTCAGTTGGTATCAATGCAAAATATATCCGCGAAGATCTTCACACATTTACAAGTTCACTATGGGCTTTTGATATAGGCACATTTTATCATACCGGATGGAAGGGGATAAGACTTGCCATGAGCGCACAGAACTTTTCATCACAGGCAAGATGGATGTTTAACCTTGAAGAGAATCAGCAAAGTTATGAATTACCTCTCGTTTTCAGAATTGGATGGGCTATTGATCTCCTGGGAGGAGACGAACTTTTTCTGGGAGGGAATCCCTTAATGCATAAGTTCACGTTAAGCATGGATGCCCTGCATACTAATGATTATTCTGAACGGCTTCATGTCGGCGGTGAATATATGTTCTACAATATGTTTGCACTAAGAGGGGGATATAAATTCAACTATGAGGAAGGAAATCTTAGCTTCGGTGCTGGCTTTAACTATATGCTGGGAATGCTTAATCTAAAATTTGATTATGCTTATGTAGATTACGATTTCCTTCAGTCGCCTCATAGATTCTCGATTTCACTAGCATTTTAAGTGTTCTGTATAATAAACAAAAGAAGGAATTATTGATGGCTTTTACCAAAAAAGTTATGAATGGAGAGACCTTAACGAGAGATAATTTTAAGAATCCTCCTGCAGAAATGGGCATTTTACCTTTCTGGTTTTGGAATGGTGAAATGGATGAAAAGGAAATGGAATGGCAGATGAAGGAATATAAGGACAGAGGGATAACAGGTCTGTTCATTCATGGAAGATTTGGAGAAAAAATTGGTTACCTGTCTGATATATGGATGGAAAGAGTAAAGTTTGCCGTTGAGAAAGCTAAAGAAATTGGAATAGATACATGGGTTTATGATGAAATGAACTGGCCAAGCGGTACTGCAGAGAGACAGGTACCTAAGCAGTTTCCGAATCTTAAACAAAAGTACCTTGAATTGGTTGCATTGAATGTGGAAGGTCCGTTATTTACATTTCTTGAGGCAACTGACTCACGTTATGTTAATACAGGTGATTCAAAACCAATAGCAGCTTATGCCTGTTCTGATAAAGAGTATAATACCTCAATAAAAAATCTTATTGACCTAAATGCTAATCTCTCTTTCAACAAAGTTATTCCCTGGGAGGCTCCGGCTGGAAAATGGAGATTGCTTTACTTCCTGGAAAAAGAAGTTGATTACTATATAGATGCTCTGAACCCTGAATCCACCAGCAAGTTTATTGAACTGACTCATGAAAAATATAAGAAATCGGTCGGCAGTGATTTCGGGACAGTAGTACCCGGATTCTATACTGATGAACCAGCTATGCATTATTATCACGTTGGTGTGGATAATTATGTAGTTCCCTGGACAAATCAAATGTTCAAGGTTTTCAGACAAAGACGCGGTTATGACCTTAAACCTTACCTGCCAGCACTTTACCTTGATATGGGAAAGATTACTTCTAAAATCAGATATGATTTCTGGAGAACATTATCCGAACAATATTCTGATAGTTATTACAAACAGATACGCGAATGGTGCGATGAAAATGGTGTCATCTTTACCGGACATTTACTATTTGAGGAGTGGCTGCGACTTCAGGCTAGATGTGAAGGTAATATTTTTAATCATCTTAAACACATGCACCTTATCGGTGTTGATCATTTATATCCCAAAATTGGGACGGAAAAAGAACCGGATCAGCACGTTGCTATTAAATTGGCCAGTTCAGCTGCTCATCATTTCGGCAGTACAAGACTGCTCTGCGAATCAATGGGAGGAGCCTATTGGGATTGTACACTGGAAAGAATGAAATGGATTGCTAATTGGGAGTATGTTCTTGGTGTAAACCTCTTCAATAATCATGGTTATCATTATTCAATTGAAGGAGAAAGGAAAAGAGACTGGCCTCCATCACAATTCTACCATCATACCTGGTGGAAATATTATGATATCTTCACAAGTTATATGTCCCGGTTAGGACATATATTATCCGGAGGCCGCCACGTTGCTAAAGTATTAATGATGTTTCCGTTAAATAGTATTTGGACGAACTACGTACCGCAGAAACGGTCACCCCTGTCAAAGTTAATTGAAGATAATTTTTATTTCCTAACTGATGCTCTTTTAAGACTGCATTATGATTATGATTATGTTGATGAGGACGTTTTTAATGAAGCAAATATTTCTGATGGAAAGATAAGAATCGCAGATGAAGAATATTCTGTACTGGTACTCCCGCCCACATCTCATATTAAGAGAAACACTTTTGAATGTCTTAAAAAGTTCATTGCTTCCGGAGGTAAAATAATTGCTGATTCTGTTTTACCGATTGAATTTCTTGAAGATGAAAACGATGGTGCCGTAAATTCCATATCAGAATTATTCGGATTAGATCCCCAGAAGCTTTTTGATACCTTTAAAGAAGCGGGCAACAATAAACTTACAAGTTATAATTCTAACCAGAATGTATATGTATTGCGGAACAGCGGACTAAAAAAACATGAAAAAAGAGCTGAGCTAAAAACTATTCTGGAGAAATGTTTAACACCTGATATTACCATCAGTCATCCCGAAGTTTTCTATCTCCATAGAATTAAGGATGATTTTGATATTTATTTTCTAATAAATTCCTCTCAGGAACCAATAGGAAGCGTAGAAATATCTTTTGAGAAAATTGCATTACCAGAATTATGGAATATAACTACAGGAGAAATCAAAGAGTTAAAAAGCTTTAAAATTAAGGACGGAAGATTAACCATTCAGCTTGACTTTCCTGCAACTGAAGCACACGTAATTGTTCTTAAAAATGAACTACCTGAAAGATATGTTACTGATACAAATATGTACGTAGAAGAGATAACTGATAATTCGATTATCGGATATAGCGAAGTTAAAACAGGAATTCACACTAAAGTGGTAATTTCTGGAACTGAAAAAGAAATTCAGGCTGAATCAAAGGAAATTCTTCCCCCATTAAAACTTGGTAAGAATTTCGCCTTCCATCTGGAAGATGATAATGTTCTCTGTATTTCTAAATGGAAGATGACCATGGATGACGGGTTAACTGAAAACGAGTTCGCTAAACCGGAATTTAATGATTCGACCTGGCTTGATGTTACTTTAGGAGCATGGGAAATGCAGCTGCCTCAGGAAAGGGATGTTATAGAATATCCTGTAACATTATTCTACAGAACGAAATTTGAATTGGATGCAGTTCCTGATAATACAAGAGTTCTCGTAGACGGATTTAGCGGAAGTGATTATAAACTATTTATAAATGGTGTAGAAATTACTGACAAAGGAATCCGCAGCAAACTTGATGCAGAGATAAAAGAAGTTAATATTCAGCCTTTTGTTAAGAAGGGAATTAATACTGTAGCAGTCAGACTGGTGATCACCAGAAGAACTGACGGAATATTGGACTTGTTGAAGATAATCGGTAACTTTTCGTTAAAAACAAAAGGCAGCGAATATGTAGCTGTCTCTCCAAAAAAGAACATTAAGACAGGCGATTGGGTTAAGCAGGGTTATCCATTCTATTCCGGAACAGGCGTATATACAACTGAGATAGATATTCCGGAAGAGTATTTGGAAGGCAAGCTCTTCCTTAAAGCCGAATGCGGAGAAGATGTTCTTGAAGTGGTTTTTAATACTAATGAAAGATTTATAATTCCGTGGAATCCTTATAAAGCGGACATTACCGAATATCTAAAGCCTGGTAAAAACCAGATAAGCTTTAAAGTTACTAATACTTTGATCAACGTATTAGAAGGTACAAAGAAGAAATCAGGACTCTTCGGGGAACCGGAAATAATCTACTACCCAAAATACCAGATCAGTTTTTAACAATTGAATCAGATCCCCGGCACGAGCCACGCCGGGGATTATAAGTCCTCAGCTAACCTAACAACTTCAGGAATAGAAATGAAAAAGTCAGGAATACTTAACTCCCAGCTTTCCGGTATTATTGCATCAATGGGTCACACTGACAAACTTGTAATCTGCGATTGTGGTTTGCCCATTCCTAAAAATGCAGAACTGGTTGATTTGGCATTATGTGAGAATATACCAGGGTTTCTTGAAACACTAAGGGTAATATTACAGGAATTACAGGTGGAAGAGGCTTTGGTTGCTGAAGAATTATTACAATCATCTAATAGAACATTTGAAGAAATTAAAAAGCTGCTTCCCGGTATAGATATTAAAAGAATATCACATGATAATATGAAGAAATTGCTGAGGAATGGGGAAAGAGTTTCTTATGTGAGAACCGGTGAAGCAACACCATATGCAAATATAGTTCTCAGTTCAGGCGTTACTTTTTAAACAGCAGGTGAAATGAATAATAGAAAGTTTGGTAATACAGGCTGGCAGGTGTCTGAAATTGGGTTCGGTGCCTGGGCAATCGGAGGTGACATGTGGGGCCCTCAGGATGATAACAATTCATTAGAGGCTTTACATAAGGCTATTGACTTTGGAGTTAATTTTATTGATACCGCCCAGGGTTATGGTCAAGGTCACTCTGAAGAAATAATTGGAAATTTTATTAAAGAAAGAAAAGAAAAGATTTATGTAGCAACAAAAGTACCGCCTAAACCGGGACATCCCTGGCCATTGCCCGACAACGCAGATATCAGAAATCTTTTTCCTTACAGTTATATAATTGATCAATGTGAAGTTTCATTAAAAAGAATGAGAACGGACTGCATTGATGTACTTCAGTTCCACACCTGGGTTTCCGGGTTTAATGTTCAGGATGAATGGTTTGAAGCAGTCACGAGACTTAAGGAGCAGGGAAAAATAAAAGCCTTTGGTGCCTCGGTTCCGGATAGAACTCCTGATAATATCATTGGCTCAATTGTCCAGGGAAGGATTGATAGTGTTCAGGTAATTTATAATATATTTGAGCAATACCCTTCCTTTAACTTATTTCCTGTTTGTGAAAAATTTAATACTGCCGTAATTATCAGAGTACCATTTGATGAAGGTGCTTTAACTGGTAAATACAATTTAAATACAAAATTCGCAAAGGGAGACGTGAGAAATCATTATTTCCGGAATAACAATCTTAAATCTGTCGTAGAAAGAGTGAAGAGGATAGATGATTCCAGATCTGAAGAATATAAGAATTTATCCATGGCAGAATATGCACTAAGGTTCTGTCTGAGTCACCCTGCTGTTTCAACAGTTATTCCCGGAATCAGGAGTGTACTGCAGGCAGAAGCTAATGTTCGTGCAGGTGACGGGATCGGACTATCGGGTAAAGAACTTCAAAAGCTCTCACAGCATTTCTGGAGGAAGGATTTTTGGAGCGAAGAAGTAAATTCAGAAACTATAGAATAGAGGAGTTCATATAATGCAGAAAATAACCGGTACTAAAATCAGATTCTTTATTACTTTTTTCATAGCTGTTGTGTTGAATTCGTTTTTGGATGCTCAGGTAGAACAGGTTGATTATGACAGGCTCGTAAGAGAGCAGGATGCTGTCTTTTATAATGTACCTCTCGGATTGTGTGAGGATTATCCGGAAGAAACAACTACAATGAAGACAATCAGGAATGATTTTGAATTTTTGAAAAAGAACGGGATAGATCTTCTGAGGATCTCATTCGGCTGGGATGCAATTGAATCCCGGGAAGATAAATACGATTGGTTATTCTGGGATGACTTCGTTAAAATGGCAGTAGAAGAATATGATATAACACTCGTTCCATATATCTGTTATATGCCTCAATGGAATTCTACCGGAGCAACTGATACAATGTTCTTCTGGAATTACCCTCCAAAAGATTATGAAGAGTTTGGTGAATTTATGGGGGATCTTGTAAAAAGATACAAGCCATGGATCAATTCATGGGAATTGTGGAACGAACCCGATATTTCTATTTACTGGCAGGGAAGTGTTGAAGAGTTCGCAAAGTTTATAAAGATAGGTTCAAAGGCCGTTAGAGATGCAGATAGCGATGCTATTATCGTTCTCGGAGGTATGGCCTATAAACCTGATTTTGTACGTCAGTTGTTCAGGGATTACGGCGTAAGTCCATTTGTTGATGTTGTAAATTTCCATAACTATTATGAAACCTGGAGTAATATCCCTATTGAGAGAATCACTGATAGTATTTTTGAAATGTATGATGTGATTCAGACATACGGTAATAACCAGGCGATCTGGATGGCTGAAGTTGGTTACAGTACCTGGAGAATGGATAAAAGAAAAGTATCAGACAGCTATATCGCTTATTATGATTATGAGCACACTCCGGAATACCAGGCAGTACATCTTATAAAGACATTATCTTTGGTTTTAAGCACTGAAAAAATGTCTGCAATTGCATGGTATGAAATTAAAGATCTGCCTATGGCGGAAAATGTAATCGGAGATAATAATAACAGGAACTTAGGTGTAGCGTTTTACGATTATAAGCCAAAGCCGGCTGCCCAGGCACTTGCCTTCTTTAATAAACTTTTCGCTGGAAAATATAGAAACGGAGATAATAAGGTTGTTGTAACAAAAACCGCCGGGAGTGAAAGTGTTGTTCATAGTTTTGAAATGGAAAACGGCAGCTGGATAGTAACAGCATGGCTCAAAACAACAGACTATAGTGACAGGGGAAAAAATCACTCTGGCACAATTAAAGATACACGTGTTGAGAAAATAGATATTATGCTTCCTGTTGCTCTTAATGGTAAAGTTACTCTATACGATGAAGTAGGAAATGCAAAAGATTATAAAGTAAACCGGACCGGCAATAACATCAGTATAGACGATCTTGAATTAAAAGGCGGAGAGATCGTAATCCTAAAACTCGAGAAATAAGGGAATATATGAACCTGATTACAGAACCTATTAATGAGACAAACTTTAAAACTTTTGGAAGAGTTGTTATTTTACCTCAAAAGGATCCAACATCCCAGGCAGCAGATTATAAATTCTGGTCCGACATAGCTAATTATAAAATTGAAGGTGAAACTGAAATAGGATTATGTACTGTTTATAAACAAAATGAGGATTCTATCTCAGGTATGGAAAGACATTTGAATACTCCTGAAATACTGATTCCGGTTGATTCGCCTTTTATTTTACCTTTACTGATTGAAGGAGATTACGTTGATCAGGCAAAAGCATATGTTGTTAAACCAGGTGAGGCTGTGGTAATTGATCCGGGAGTATGGCATGGAGCTTGCCTGCCTGTTGGCGCAGAGAGAGCAACTTATTTTGTTATTTTCAGAAGGAAAACACCGTTTGAGGACGTTGAAAAAAAAGAAATTGAAAAGATTACAATCTCTCAATAGAAAACTTCTCACCAAAATATTTCAGAGTACCGGTTAAACCGGTATTCTGATTCACATCTTTAGTTACCTTTCAAATAATATACGTTTATGATAAGCTAAAACCAGGAGTTTTATGATGAATTCTATGTCCTATATTGCAGGTGACCTTAAATTTACACTTCATAACGATCCTTTCCCTATTGTTCAATTATTAAATACAAAAACAGGAAAAGTGTTTTGTCAGGATGGACAATTATCTGTGTTGATTCGTGTACCATCTCATGTTTCTGATCCGCATATTCTTGTTCATCCTAAGAAAATTGCTGTGCAGGATGATGCTCTTTATATAGAGTTAACTGATGAGCTCCAGAAGGAGCATGCTGCGATTGTTATCCGTTCTGTGAATAATGAACTTAAGTTTTCTATGAATGTTAACTGCTCAGAACCTGTTTGGATTATGGAACTCAAATTATCCGGTTTTAAACTTGATGAAATTGTTATCCCGGCACTTGGAGGACATACTCTCACTAAAGATATGACGATCGATACCAGGCTGGCTTATAAATATCCGTTCTGGTGGAATGCTCAGTTCGTTCTTGGAATGATTGGTACTGATGGTATTTGGATACATACAAAAGACACAGATCCGAAATTCAAAATCTTCCGTATATTCAAACATGAAGATGATTTTGAATTAAGCCTCGGTTTTGAAACAGATGCCCCAGTTATTGCCAGGCAACTGCGTGCTGAATGGTACCTTGGTTCGTTTGAAAAGGACTGGCATATTCCTGTTGATGAACATCGTAAATGGCTTGAAAAAGAATATAATCTCGTACAGCTAAACGAACATCCCGGTTTTCAGGAGTGGGTTAAAGATTTCAACTTCGTTCTTGAAATATGGGGTATGAGAAAGGATAATCATGTACCTCATCATACATTTAACGAAATGATTAATAAAATTACTGAATGGAGTTCAATGCATCCTCCTCAGAATACACTGCTTTATCTTGCTGGCTTTGCTGAACATGGTATTGACTCTCACGCCCCGAATTATGATCCAAGTGAAGCCTGTGGCGGTGAGCAGGAATTTATTAAATTAATGAATGCCGCACATGATCTTGGATACAAAGTAATGCTTCATACGAATGTACTTGCTATGACCTTTAATCATCCGCTTTATGAAAAGCTCAAAAAGCACCAGGTTAAAGATGTATTTGGTAAATTACAGGGATGGGCAATGGATATTGACGGCGATTGGCTTTCTGAAGATTATTTCGCCTACATCAATCCAGGAGCCGAAGAGTGGGGCGATCTTATGGTCGAGGTAATAGGTAAGCTTATTAATAAATATAAAGCGGATGCCGTATTTCTTGATCAGACATTACTTGCATTCAATGTTGAGCAGGGGCCAAATTTCTTAATCGGCATGAGAGAACATATTAAAAGATTGCAGAAGACTTTCCCCGATACTCTGTTCTCAGGTGAAGGAATTAATGAACAGGTACTGCCTGCATTACCAATGGCACAGATTCATGGAATAGATGGTCTTGCTGATGTACATGGAATGGAACTAAGTAAGAGATGGAAGAAAGCACATCCTGTATCAATGTACTTGTTTCAAAAATATACAAGATTTACAGCACATCTGCTTACTAAGCATCCCACTCACCCTTTGTTTAAGATACAGGAAAAAGCTTATGATGAATTGAATGTTATTCCTGCACTGTGCCTTTATGATAATAAACAAAAAATTAATATTCCGGAAGTGCACAAAATGCTTGAACGTGCAAAGTTACTGGATTTTGAGCAATCATTTGTCACTAATAAATAGAGGCTAAAATGAAAAATGTTAAGGCCGGCGTTATAGGAACTGGATTTATTGGTCCGGCTCATATTGAAGCTCTCCGCAGGATAGGAAATGTGGATGTTTTAGCAATCAGTTCTATTGATGAACCATCAGCCAGATCAGTTGCAGAGAAATATAATATTGCCACGGTATATAAAAATTGGCAGGATATTATCAGCGATCCTGAAATAGAAGTAATTCATAACTGTACTCCTAATAATCTGCACTTCCAAATTAATAAAGCTGCTATCCTGAATGGCAAACATATAATTTCTGAGAAACCATTAACTGTAAGTTCTGAAGAATCCGGGGAACTATGCCGACTTGCAGTACAGCATAAGGTAGTTAATGCAGTAAATTTTAATTACCGCTTCTATCCGCTTATACAACACGCAAGAGTGATGGTGGAGAAGGGAGATATTGGTAAAATATTCCTTGTTCATGGCAACTATCTTCAGGACTGGCTCTTTTATGAGAAAGATTATAACTGGCGGCTTGAATCGGACGTAAGCGGTACCTCAAGGGCTATAGCGGATATTGGCTCCCATTGGTGCGATATGGTTCAGTTTATAACAGGCAGCAGAATAAAAAGGGTATTTGCTGATCTGGTTACAATTCATCAGGTAAGAAAAAAACCTTCAAGGGCAGTTGAGACATTTAAATCGAAAGAGCAGACAGATATCGGCAAATATGAAGATCTTAAAATAGATACAGAGGATGCAGGATCGGTTCTTGTGCATTTTGAAAATGGTGCACGCGGAGTTTTTATGGTTTCTCAGGTTAGCGCAGGACGCAAGAATCATTTCTCCTTCGAAATTGATGGAAGTAAAAAAGCTGTTGCATGGAATCAGGAAGAGCCTAATAAATTATGGATTGGCTCACGTGATACTGCAAATGAAATAATAATTAAAGATCCTTCCTTATTGTATGAGGAAGCAAGGCAGTATGCACATTATCCCGGCGGACATCCTGAAGGATATCCTGACGGCCCTAAAAATCTGTTCATGAAATTTTATGATTTTATAAGATCCGGAAAAGATCCTGGAAATGACAAACCTGAGTTTCCTACTTTCGAGGATGGTTACCTGGAAAATAAAATTGTAGAAGCAATTCTTTTAAGTAATAAGGAACAGAGGTGGGTTGAATTTTAGTTCTTTAACTATTCATGATTCATTTTGAACACACCTTTTAATTATATTTTATTCTTAAGCTGACACTAAGAAATTTAAACCCGTACATATTTATTGGAGGAATTAATGAAGATTGGCTTTCTTACTGCTTGTTTGCCAAAACTCAAAATTGAAGATCTCGTCACCTGGGCTGCGCAGAATGATTTTAAAGCCCTCGAACTTGCATCCTGGCCTGTAAAATCCAGCCGTGATTATCAGGCGAGACAAATTGATGCCGCAAAATTTACTAACGACGACGCCCAAAGAATAAAGGCACTCTTCGAAGAAAATAAAATTTCCATTTCTTCTCTGGCTTATTATGATAATAATCTCCATCCTAACCTGAATAAACGTAAACAATTTCACGAGCACCTTAAGAAAGTGATCAATACTGCTTCTCTGCTTGGAGTTAAGCTCGTGGGTACCTTTGTAGGAGGAAGACCGGATAAATCAACAAAAGATAATATAAAAGAAATAGGAAAAGTATTTCGTGAACTCATGAAATATGCAGAGAATAAAGGGGTGAGAGTAATGATTGAGAATTGTCCTATGGATGGCTGGCTGAAATTCGGGATGCCCGGCAATTACGCATATTCTCCGGAATTATGGGATGCTTTATTCAATGAAGTGCCCAGCGATAATTTCGGATTAAACCTTGATCCTTCACATCTATATTGGCTGGGCATAGATTATGTCTCTGCCGTGAAAGAATTCTCTGATAAAATATTCCATGCGCATGCAAAAGATACTGAAATTCTTTCAGATGGCGCTTACAGATTTGGAATACTTGGTGAACAGCTCCCAGGCAACCCATGGAAATCAGGGTGGTGGAGATACCGCATTCCCGGGCTCGGAGAAATAGATTGGAAAAGGTTTATCGGCGCATTGCAGGAAGGCGGTTATGACAACGTATTATCTATTGAACATGAAGATCCTGTATGGGAAGGCAGTGAAGAAAAAGTAAAAACCGGATTAAAATTAGGCGTTAAACATCTTTCACAATTTACAGTCTAAAAGTTGATATGGATAATTATTCTTTAAAATATTTCCCTTTCGGTTCACAGTATTACAGAGCTCCTTCACCGCATAAGGAAGACTGGGCAAACGATCTTAGAGCAATGTCATCGTTAGGTTTCAATATGGTGAAATTTTGGGTTCAGTGGAGATGGAATAATCCTGCTGAAGGAAAATACTATTTTGATGATATTGATGAACTTATGGATCTCGCTCATAAAAATAATCTTAGAGTAATGCTTAATACAATATTTGATGTTGCACCGGCATGGATATATAACAGGTATCCTGATGCTTCAATGATAACTCTGGGTGGTAAAAAAATTGGCCCTCAGACACAGCCTCATCGTCAGATCGGCGGTCTTGGCTGGTGCTTTAATAATGATGAAGTTACAGAGCACCAGATGGAATTTCTAAAACAAACTATTATCCGGTATAAAGATCATCCTGCACTCGATATATGGAATGTTGGGAGCGAACCTGAACTAACCAGCAGCATGGCAGAGATGAGACTGTATGCAGATAATGCAGAGAAGATCGATAATATGCTATGTTATTGCGATAACTGCCGGTTAAAATTCAGGACCTGGCTTGAACACAAATATGTTAGTTTGGAAGAACTGAATAAATCCTGGAACAGGAACTATCAGTCATTTTCAGAGATCGAACTTCCTAAAACACGAAATACATTCAATGATGTAATTGACTGGCGTATGTTCTTCGTAAATGTTCTAGGTGAAAATGTAAAAAGAAGATTTGATACTGCTCATAAAGAAGATAATAGTCATCCCTTAATGTGTCATCATGTTTTTGTTCAGGGATTTCCTGTTACATCAACAGCAAGTGATCCCTGGAATGTCGGTAAATATGGGGACCTGCATGGATTTACTCAGATGGATGACGCAATGATGATCGATGTACTTAGGTCATGTGCTAAAGGTAAAACTGTGATCTCAGCTGAGATGCTCATGCTTCCGGGATATACCCTTGATCTGCCTCAGTATATTGATGAAAATGATATTAAGAAATTAGTATTCAGAGGAGTAGCCGGTAATCTAAAGGGTTTTATATTCTGGCAGTACCGTCCTGAAATACTGGGCAGGGAAGCACCTACCTGGGGTTTAACCTGGCTTGATGGTACTGAAACTCCATGGCTTAAATCTTTTGCTAAAGTCGGCAATGCTCTTCAGCGTAATGCTGAATTTTTGTTAAACGCGAAACCCCGGAAAGCTGAGATCGCACTATTATATAATCCCGAGAACCAAATTTTTGCATGGGCTTCAACCGGAAATGAAAAAACGGCAACTCATTCTCTGCTTGGTGTTCATAAGGCACTCTATGAAAGAAATTTTAATATTGATTTTGTACACCCTTCAGAGATAACACAGGGCATCCTTGCAAATTATAAAGTACTGTATATTCCTTTTCCATATTATCTCAGCTCAGAAATTTGCGGGCAATTGGAGAAGTGGGTGAATGATGGCGGAATACTTATCGGTGAAGCTTATTTTGCTGCATGGAATAAAGAAAATGGGCATCACGAAAAAGTTGTTCCGGGTTATGGAATGCATAAAGTGTTTAAAGCAAGGCAGGGAGTAGTTGAACCTGCAAATGCGAACAGTATAGAAGATATAATCTTGTTGAAACATCTGAATAATGTACGTTTGGATAATAAAGTTAATATTAATATTAAGAAAGAATCTATCAGACTTCGCCAGAATGTTCTTCAGCCCATGGAAGATGACGGCACTGAAATGGAACTACTCGAATCTCTAACTTATTTGCGTAAGAAAGATAAAGTTAAAGGTACTATCGTTAGAGAAACTCTTATTCCGGAAGGATCTGTTGTAATTGCAAACTTTGCTACAGGCGAAGCAGCCATCACTGTTTCAGAATATGGAGCAGGTAAAGCAATTCTTATCGGCACTTATCCCGGACTATCATACTTTAACAGTAAAGAGCAGGGTGTAGCTGATCTTATTTCAGGATTAGTTGAAAAATATAGTACCATTCCCAGACCTCTCGTTACAGGAAATGTAAGATTGAGAATGGATATACTTACTACAAAGAATGAATTGATGCTGATTGTTCAAAACCTTGAATCAGATTATAAAGAAGCTGCTGTTAACATTCCGGTGAAGATTAATTCAAATCTTGAAGAACAATTTTCTGGTGAAATTATTAGTGCTTTAAAGAATGAAGATCCGAATTCAATATTGTACCTAAAACTATCTCCGAAAGACGTTAAAGTTTACCGTGCTCAAATGGCTTAATGATTATACCGGTGAAAGTAAACACATCAAATGGAATTATTTACTAAATATTTTTGATGGTGCGCTGTTTACATTTGCACTGAGTTTTGTATCTATAGGTACAATAATTCCTGTGATCGTGAAAAAGATCGGGGGAAGTAACCTTGCTGTCGGTTTAATACCAGTCTTCTGGACCTTAAGTTTCAACTTTCCCCAAATATTTATTGCGAACTATGTTCGTATAAATCCGTTTAAGAAACCTTTGCTGCTGAAAACGTCACTTGGACAAAGACTTCCCTGGCTTTTTATGGGCCTGATATGTCTTTTCGCTATAGACAATTTAAACAGCAGCATTGCCCTGGTCCTGTTCTTTTCTTGTTTTATTCTGGCTGGAATAGCCGGAAGTCTGAATCTACCAGGCTGGTTTGATCTGCTTGCAAAGCTCACTCCTGTTAAAATTCGGGGAAGATTATTCGCTGCAAGATCTATACTGGGTGGAATACTGGGAGCTGCAGGCGGATATACCGTAATTATCATACTTGATATATTTTCATATCCTGTCAACTTTGCGGTTCTTTTCTTCATTGCATTTTTTTTTATGATGATCTCCTATTTGTTCCTCTTACTTTTAAAAGAGGAGCAACCTAATCATCCAAAAACAATAATGAAAACAAAAGAGTACTTTAAACTGCTGCCCGAAATATTAAAGCATCATACTAATTTCAGAAACTTCCTGATCGCAGATTCACTCTTAACATTCAGCTTAATGTCGGGAGCATTTTTCACAATACACGCTCTTGAAAAATTTCAGTTAAGTGACAGTTATGCAGGTACTTTTACAGTTGTAATGATGCTTAGCGCTGTATTCGGAAATTTCCTGTTCGGATATCTTGCCGATCATTATGGTCATCGTATAAATTTATTTCTGGCAGCATTTTCAACCTTTGCGGCATGTATACTGGCTTTGATAACAGATATTTACTTTATTTATTTAATCGTTTTCATAGGCTCATCTTTTACGGTAACTTTAACACAGTTATCCAGGCTGCCTATCATCGCTGAAATATGTTCTGAAGATGACCGGCCAACTTATGTTGCCTTAACAAATGTTATTACATCCCCTTTCAGTCTGTCTGGAGTATTGGGTGGATGGCTTGCCGCAGAATACGGCTTTAATCCGGTTTTTTTAATCTCTGCGCTCTTTGCACTGTTTTCGATGCTTCTTTATGTATTTGTTGTGAAAGAACCAAGAAAATTAGATCCCGCTTTATCACATTAATATAAGTATCTGATGAAATTCACATTACTCTTTTTTTTGCTTGTTACAATAACATGTGCCCAGGAGGGAATAAAAGATCCTTTTAAGGCAGATGATAGATATAAAACAGATTTACTGCTTATTGTTGCTCATCCTGATGATGAAACTGCGATCGGCAGTTTTCTTGCCAAATCTATTTATGATGATAAGAAAAAGATAGCTATAATTTATACTAACCGTGGTGAAGGCGGTGGGAATTCCTATGGTGTTGAACAATCTACTTCAATGGGATTAATACGGGAAATTGAAGTAAGAAAAGCGGCAGCCAAATTGGGCATTGAGAATGTTTGGTTTCTGGATGGAAGAGATACACCGGGACAGGATGTGTTTGCATCACTTCGTCAGTTGAACCATGGGGCAGCTCTTGAGAAAATAGTAAGAATCATAAGGCTTACTCGTCCTGAAATTATTCTTACCTGGCTTCCTCATTTTGTTGCTGGTGAAAATCACGGGGATCATCAGGCATCAGGAGTTGTAGCTACTGAAGCATTTGATCTTGCCGGAAACCCTGCAGTGTTTCCAACGCAAGTTGCTTTTCCAAGAGAGTTCTATGATATAAACAATATTGGTGAAGGACTTAATCCCTGGCAGCCAAAGAAAATTTATTATTTTAGTGACAGAGAAAAAGAACTTTCGGCACCCGGACCAGCTTTCGATCTCTCCGGCATTTCATCAGAGAAGAAAATTCCATATTCGAAGCTTGCAGCTGAACTGCATACCTCACATCTTACGCAGGGTGATGTAGCAGAGAGAGCCTCCGAAGCAATAAAGAATGACAATTACGAAGACTTTCATAATTGGCTTAAAAAGTTTCATTTAATTTTCGGTAAATCCCTTGTTGGCGGTAATCCTGAGGATGATGTATTTGCGAATATAACAAACGAGGGAATAAAGTATACCGCACCCCCAACACATGTACCTGAAAAAAATACTGCAGTCACATTAGTCCCTGGCGGAGCCTTTGAGTATTATAAAGAGTTTCATAGAATGCATGGGACTGAGCACCTTACACAACTTGTAGAACCCGAAATAATGGTTACTGCAGGTAGTTATTTTCACATTCCGCTGCTTATAAAAAACGGTTCAAATGACACTATAATAGTAGAACTCACATCTTCAAAACCTGATAACTGGCAGGAGTATTCGGGATCCGGCAAATATAAAGTTCTCCCTAATTCGGTAATACCCGTTCAGACATTCTTTGGTGCTCCTTCAGATTTCAAAGAAAATGATATTGATATAATAACCTGGAGAGCAGTAAGTAACCAAAAAACTGTGGGTGAGGTGAAGATGAAAATTGAAGTTGTTGAATGGAATTTACCCCAGTAATTTTTTTCATCTCTAATATAATTCTAAGTATATGTTAAAATTCTTGTTTCTCATTATAGTTCTTACGTTGAACATCACAGCTCAAATGATCAATCCTTCCATCGATAAAGAGGATGAGCCCTTTTCATATTACCTTTATCCTACAGATGTAATCGGTGTTATGGATGGAAGAGAGGGGACGCTTGTATCACCTGAAGGATATTTATATACGGGCTCCGGTGAGTTGATGTTCTTTACAGGCAATCCGCCTGAACCAACATACCAGAGAGTAAAGACTCTTCTTGATGGTTATCTGCCGGTTATCAATTATCAATTAATTCAGGATGGCATAAGCTATCAATTCCAGACATTTGCAGCAACACTTGATGGAAAACCCGAAAGTCCGCTCATTAACTTTCTCCGGGTAAGAATAAAAAATACTCTGAACGAAAAAAGATCAGTATACTTTAGTTCGGGGATCAGATATCAGAATGAAGCAAATACATCCTGGGGAGTCGGCGATAACCGCTTCGGCAGACCTATTGTGCCTGAACGTAAAGGAGAGTTTGAACAGGCGGGCGATACATTCAGTACTAAGTGGGTATATTCTTTTACTGATAATGGATTCTACCGCGATGGTAAATTATTATACACGTTCACAAATGAGCACTTATTCCAAAAAATGATAAATCTGAAAACAGGCTACAATGAACAGCATAGCCTGGATGAAAACCAGCCGCTGATCCTCGCAAATACGCCTGTAGGAATTGTGCAGTATAAAATTCCGCTTGATCCGGGTGAGGAGTCCGTACTGGAGTTTAAAATGCCTTATCTTGCAGAAGAAAATAAGAATCTAATACAAGAAATGCAGAACGCGGAATATTCAGATTACCTTAAGCAGACAGTAGAATTCTGGAATAAATTAATATCAGAAGGTATTGAAATTACTGTACCTGAAAAAAAAGTAAATGATACCTTCATGTCAAACCTTATTTATGATCTGATTGCACGGGATAAAATTGGTGATGATTATATTCAGAAAGTTAATGAGTTTCAATATGACGCATTCTGGATCAGGGATGCTGCAACTATTTTGAGAATGTATGATCTTTCCGGGTATCATAATATAGCGCGCCAGGTTCTTGACTTTTTTCCGGGATGGCAAAGGGAAGATGGAAACTTTGTTTCACAGGGCGGGCAATATGATGGATGGGGACAAACAATGTGGGCTTACGGTCAGCATTATTTGCTGACGAAGGATAAGCAGTATATTGAAAAAATTTTTCCGGCACTTTTGAAAGCATTTTACTGGCTTCAAAAAACCCGGAGGGAAGAACCATTTCAAATTCTCCCTGTAACTACTCCGGGAGATAATGAACTAATTACAGGCCATGTTACTGGTCACAATTTTCTTGCTTTAGCAGGATTGAAAAACCTTATTGCTATAGCTGAGGGACTTGAAAAGAAAGATGATGTTGAAAGATTCCAAAAAGAATATAAAGACTATTTTAATACTTTCATGAAACTGTTAAAGAAAGTTACTGCCAAAACAGGAGGTTACATTAAACCCGGACTTGATGATATGGGAGGTCAGGATTGGGGTAATCTGCTTTCAGTTTATCCGGAGATAATTCTTGATCCTCATGATCAAATGGTAACAGCAACTTTAGATTCCTCAAGAAAAAAGTACCAGGAAGGATTAATGACCTACAGTGATGGCAGGTATCTCCATCATTATCTTACGCTGAATAATACACAGACTTCACTCTTAAGGGGTGAGCAGCAAGACGTAATAGAAGAACTATACTCTGTTCTTATTCATACCAGTTCAACGCATGCCGGGTTCGAATTTGCCATCTGGCCCTGGAGTACACGTGATTTTGGGATGAACCTTTCACCTCATGGTTGGTTTTCTGCAGAGTATAGAATTCTGATACGGAATATGATGCTGCTCGAGAAAGGAAATGAACTGCATCTTTTATCTGCAATATCACCTGAATGGGTAAAAGAGGGAGAGTCAATAGTTGTTAAGCGCGCACCGAGTAACTTTGGAACTACCGAATTTCAGCTTACATTTGAGAAGGAGAGAGCTGTCCTGGAGATGCGGAATAATTTCAAAACGAAACCTGAAAAGCTTATTGTTCATATGCCATGGTTTATGAATGTTCAAAACATAAGGGCAGATGGAAAATCTGTTACTCTAAAGAACGCACAGGTATCCATACCAACTGATACAAAGAAAGTGGAAATTGAGTGGGCTCAAAAAAGTGATCTTCCCCGTCTTAGTTATGAAAATGCTGTAGAGGAATATAAAAAAGAATACAGGCGCAGGTATGAAGAGTATCTGCAAAACGGCAGCACCTTCAAATAATCTGATCCTATACCATGTTTAATCGTCATTGTAAATGAAACGAAGAGACTTTATTACAAAATCAGCCATTGCAGGAATTGGCCTATCTATACTGCCATCTATCAGTTTCCCCGAAGTTTTAACTTCGAGGAGATCGTTACCTGATACACAAAAAGGAGATTTGATTTTTCGTCCTTATCTTCCCCAGAAAGGCAGAGGTCCTCATTTAGGTGAACTCATCTGGGCATCTGACACAAAATGGAATACCTTCTATTCAAATATTAAATTGGGTGAAGACGGAATTAAAATTTCAAATACATTTGGACGTGATAAATTTGGTATAACAGCCAGATGGAATGTTGAAGGTTTCGGATATCTCAATATCACAGCAGATAATGGCGGTGAATATTATGAACTTCCTTCATCAGGAAAAAGGAAAGAGCTAAACCTTAATTATGAACTCGCAAAGAGCAGGGTTGCCCGCAATAATAAGAGGTTTAAGAAATTTAGTGATGAAGGCTGGAATTCTTCAAAAGATGTTAAAGCTTTCCTGGACCTTTCAAACGAGTACTTCGATGAAGCATCAAGGTATAATTCTCAGAAGGATAAATGTGCGCAGCTTGCTCAGCAGAGTTTATATTATGCCATGTGGGGCGGAGAAAAAATGGAGCTTGAAAAAGCGCGGTATGATATACTCCGCAACGGACCTCGGCCTGACTATCTTTTTGGCTGTGATGCAAGAGCATTTTACCAGATGAATCAGGAACTCTTTTTTGAGCTTTTTGCCCCATTATTCAACTTTGCCAAAGTAACATATATTCAAAGACGAGATGGAATCATTGGTGACCTGGAACCAATAGAAGGGAAACTTCAGTTCGAAATCAGGGATCTTTTAATTAAAAGGTTCAGAGAAAATAATATTACCTGCGATGGACGTGCTCTGTTCTGGTTTCATCATTGGGTAACTCCTGACTGGCTTAAGAGCAAAAATTATGATCAGTTAAAGAAGTACGTTGAAAAACATACATACGATGTTGTCAAACACAGCGGTACAACAGTATATGCCTGGGAACTCGTAAATGAGCTGCATGACTGGGCTAATGAAATGTTACTAACACCTGAACAGGCTGTGGAAATAACAAAGCTGGCTTGTGATGTAGCGTATTCAGTTGAACCTAAAGTACACCGCCTCGTAAATAACTGCTGTCCCTTTGCAGAATATATACAGCTCAAAGAATGGTCAGGTCAGGAAGCTAAGTACCGGCAAAGATCACCTTACGAATTTACTAAAGATCTGATCGATGCAGGGGTGAATTTCGATATAGTTGGACAACAATTATATTTCCCTGATTGTGACCTTCAGGATTCTATAATTTATTTGGAAAGTCTGAAGGATTTTAATAAAGCTGTTCAGCTCACTGAAGTTGGCTGCCCTGCTGGTCCTACTCCTGATACCGTGAAGACTGGTGAATTTCAATTCCCTAAAGAACCATATGTATGGCACAGGTACTGGGACGAAGATACACAGGCGGAATGGTTCGAGGGTATATATACACTTGCTTTCAGTAAACCGTACATAGAAAGCATCAGCTGGTTCGATTTTGTTGATCCTTATAGTTATATGGAGAATGGGGGATTGTTAAAATCGCCCCGAGGGCAGAAGAAATCTTCATATGACAGAATGAAAATTCTACTAGATAGTTTCCGTTCACTTCCCGTTAAAAATTAAAGAGAGATCAGATGAACAGAAGACAATTTATTTCACGCACAGCATTAGCCGGTATGGGACTTACATTTATTCCGGGAATAGTAAGTTCTTTCCCATCAATAATTACGGATAGAAGAGTTATTCCCTCTACTAAACAGGGAGAATTAATATTCAAACCGGTATTCAATCAGAAAGGTACTGGCCCTCATTTACTTGATTGGGCCTACGCTAGCGATACCAAATGGGATTCCTTTCTTTCCGATATTACCGCTACCAAAGAAGGAGTAAAAGTATCTGATACTTTTGGTCAGGAAAAATTTGGTGTTGATGTAAGATGGAATGTTGAAGGATTCGGTTACATTTTTATTACTGCAGATAATGGAGGGGAGTTTTATCAACTACCTCCTTCAGGGAAATCTCTGCAGCTTAACCTGAATTATGAATTAGCTAAAAGCCGGGTTATACGAAACAGGAAAAGAGCATCCGGACACTCCTCAAAAGGATGGAAGCCGGAAAGAGATACACAAAAATTTATTGATCTCTCTGAAGATTATTTGAATGACGCGGCGAAAGTATTATCTGATACTGAGAAATGCGGTTTGTTTTCTCAGGCAGCACTATATTACGCGATGTGGGCAAGTGAAAAGATTGAATTGGGATATGCTGATTATGCAATAAACAATAATGGATATCGCCCCGGATTTTATATCGGCTGCGATGCCCGGGGTTATTTTCAGATGGATCCCGATCTCTTTATGGAAGGATTTACAAAGCTTTTTAATTATGCTACCATAACCCACTATCTCAAAAGTGCTTCCTACCAGGACTTTGAACCGGAAGAAGGAAATCATGTATTTAATCTTCGCACTGCATTATTAAAAGAACTAAGGAAAAAAAATATCACAGTTGAAGGCAGACCATTATTCTGGTTCTATCGTACTGTAACTCCTGACTGGCTGAGACATAAGCCCTACGATGATCTTAAAAGATATGTCGAGAAACATGTAAGAGAAGTTGTAAGTCACTATGAAAATGAAATGTATGCATGGGAAGTAGTGAATGAAGCTCACGATTGGGCTAATGAACTTCAGCTCAAGCCTGATCAGATAACCGAAATTACCAGGTTTGCATGTGATGTTGTAAAAGATGTTAATCCAAAAGTTCATCGATTGATAAATAACTGCTGCCCTTATGCTGAATATGTCCAGTTGAAGAAATGGGGTGAGCTCGATGCTAAATATGAACAGAGAACACCTCATGAATTTATGCAGGATCTTGTTGACGCAGGCGTTGATTTTACTATTACAGGTCAGCAGATGTATTTCCCTTACCGGGATCTTGCTGATACTATCATTCTGGTTGAGAGATTAGAAAAATTCGGACGACCTGTTCAGCTCACTGAAGTTGGTGCAACTTCCGGTCCTTCACGTGATTCTGTATTCACCGGTAGATTAGATCTGCCCAATGAACCATATATCTGGCATAGACCATGGGATTACGAATTACAGGCTGACTGGCTTGAAGGATTATATTCATTATGTTATAGCAAACCATGGATAGAGGCAGTAAACTGGTACGATTACGTTGATCCATTTGCGTGGATTAAAAATGGGGGGTTGATTGTATCACCTCAGGGAGAAAAGAAACCTGCCTATGACAGACTTCTGAAACTACAAGACAAATGGAAAAATCTTCCTAAGAAATAAAATTCAAAAATAAATTTGCTGAGCAATTATGAATAAAACATCCAGACGAAGCTTCCTAAAAACAGCTTCCATAATAACTGTCGGCGGCGCCCTTGTACAGAATGAACTGCTTTCTGCGCCTATTCTTCTTCTGAATAAAAGAATAAAACGTTCAACACAAAAGGGAGAATTGCTGTTCAAACCTTACTTTGTTCAGGCAGGAAAAGGTCCTCATTTGGGAATGGTCAAATCTATCAAAGATCTTGGTGAGAAGGATTGGGACTTCCCCTCCTGGGCATTTGCCAGCGATACTGAATGGGATGCCTTCAACTCAAATATTTTTACTGATGCTGAAGGAGTGAAGATCTCCAACTCTGAAGGAAAAGATAAATTTGGTATAAATGTTCGATGGAATGTTGAAGGTTTTGGTTATATCTATATGACAGCAGATAATGCCGGCGAGTTTTATTCACTCCCGGCTCAGGGAAAGAACCAGGTTTTTAATCTCAATTATGAACTCGCTAAATCGAAATTGCATAAGATAAATTCACGTTATAAGAAGTTTGAAACTGATAATTGGACTCCATCACGTGAAGTATCAGCATATATAGACCTTGCCCGTAATTATTTTAATGATGCAGAGCAGAATAAAAATAATAATGAGCGGTGTGCTGCCTTATCCCAGAAAGCGCTGCAGTATGGTATGTGGGGAGGGGAGATGATGGAACTGGACAACGCCTTGAAAGATATCAAAAAATTGGGACCAAGAAAGGATTTCTTCATAGGATGCGACACTAAAGGTTATGCTCATATGGATAGTGATCTTTTTCTGGATCTTTTTACCAATGTATTTAATTATGCTACAATTACACACTACCTGCCGAGTTTTGAAAAAGAGGAGCGCAAATATATCTTTGAAAGAAGAGATGAACAATTCAAAAAACTCAGAGCAAGGAATGTTACTGTTGAAGGCAGACCGGTATTCTGGGCAGATGAATGCTGTTCCCCTGACTGGCTGCTGAAGAAGTCATATCCCGAACTTCTCAAATATATTGAGCAGCACACAAAAGATTTATATGCTCATTACGGTGATGAAATGTATGCCTGGGAAATAATAAATGAGGCCCATGATTGGGGAAATGCTCTTCACTTAAAACCAGATCAGATGGTTGAAATTGCTAAGCTGGCTTGTGAAGCAGCAAAGGATACTAATCCTAAAGTCCACCGGTTAGTTAATAACTGCTGTATTCAGGCTGATTATATTCAGCTGAAACAATGGGAAGAAAATGAAGAGAGATTTCAATTAATTACACCTCATCAGTATATTAAAATGCTGCATGAAGCGGGCGTTGATTTCACAATTACAGGTCAGCAGCTTTATCATCCTTATACAAACAGGGATATGCAGGACGTAATTATGATGACAGAACGTTTGGAAAAATATGGCCGCCCTGTTCAGATAACTGAACTTGGTGTTACTTCAGGTCCTACAAAAGAAACTGTTATTTCAGGAAAATATGAAATACCCGACCATCCTTATGATTGGCATGGACCCTGGACGGAAGATTTACAGGCTGACTGGCTGGAGCAAATATATACCATTTTCCGAAGTAAGCCATGGGTTGAAGCTATAAATTGGTATGACTTTGTTGATCCTTATTCGTTTGTCCGGAACGGCGGCTTATTAAAATCAGTACAGGGTGAAAAGAAAGCTGCTTATGAAAGATTAGCTAAGCTGAAACAACAATGGAACTAAATCTAACCAGAGGAGAAGATGAACCAGATAAACAGAAGAAATTTTTTGAAATATGGTATTCTTGGTACAGCAGCTGCGACAATGTCATTTCCGGCAGTATCAGGAAGGTTCAGCAATATTATTGCCGGTACAAAGCAGAATACGATACTTCGGCCTTATCCTCATCCCTGGATGCCGAAAATGGATTTCGTATATCTTGCTGATGAGAATGAAGATCCTTTCAAATCCGAAGCACAGATAACTCAGGATGGTATTGTTATTCCAGAGAATGTGCAGAGTAAATTTTCCATCAATGCTAAATGGTTCATCGAAGGATTTGGCTTCATCTGGTTGTCAGCAAATAATGGAGGACAGTTTTATTCATCAGGCAATATACCTTCAGGCGCCAGTTTGAATTATGAGTTTGCACGCAGCAGAGTCGCCAGGAATAAAGATGTAATGCAGCGTTATGAGAAACAGGATATACAATTTTCTCCTGAAGTAAAGCATCTTGCCGCCTTAAGTGAAGAGCTTCTTAATGATGCAGGTAAAAAAATATTTAATCCGGAAACAAGTGCTTCACTTTCTGACCGCTCACTTGAATATGCCTTGTGGACAGGAGAAAAAATTGAACTTGAATATGCAGAACAAAAGATAAGTGAGCAGAATCGCAGGGATAAGGTTTATTTCGGATGTGAGTCCCGGCAGTATATCTGGGCAAAGTCTGAAGATTTTACAAAACGTTTCATTGAATTAATGAACTTCAGTACACTCACTCATTACGTATGGGATTCCTGGTATGAGCTTTTTGAGCCCAGAGAAGGTTATTATAACTGGGGTGTTAAGGATAATATTGTAAATTGGTTATCAGAAAATAATATTACGATTCAGGGCAGACCATTATTCTGGTTTCATCCTACAGTAACACCGGAATGGTTAAAAAATAAGAACTTCGATGAGCTGAAAAAGTACATTGATAAACATACGAAAGATGTAGTTCTTCATTATGGAGACAAAGTGCTTCAATGGGAAGTTGTTAACGAATATCATGACTGGGCAAATATTCACAATCACTCTGTTGATCAGATCACCGAGATTACCCGGCAGGCCTGCGACAGAACCAAAGAAGTTAATCCCAAAGTAACCCGGATAATAAATAATTGTTGTCCCTGGGCCGAGTATGCAGCACGCGGCAGAATGGCAAGAATGGATGCAACTCGTCCCTTAAGGTCTCCAAGAAAGTATATGGAAGATCTTACTAAGGCCGGCGTCGATTATGATGTTTTGGGAGTTCAGGTGTATTTCCCTCAGAGAGATCTTTCTGATATTGTAAGACTTATTGAAAGATTTGAAACATTTGGAAAACCTATCTACATAACTGAGATCGGTGCTTCAGCTGGAGTGACAAACGGCGCGATACAAACAGGCGAAACTACAGTGCCGAACGGACCTTATGACTGGCATCGTCACTGGGATGAGGAACTGCAGGCAGATTGGCTGGAACAGGTCTATAAGATCTATTACGCGCGTCCATTAATCAAAGCTATAAACTGGTATGACTTTTCCGATTTCAGACCTTTTATAAGGCATGGAGGCTTGGTAAGGGAAGATTCCACACCTAAACTTTCATATTTTCGAATGAAAGAAATGCTTGAGAAATGGAACAGAATACCTGATGCAGCTACAAAAGAAAATAATGTTTGGTTAAAGTAGGACTGAATGAAATTACTATTTTGCTATATGTTACTGATAACTCAGGTTTATCCGCTAAATATAACTTTCTTTAAAAGAAATGCTGTGGTCTGGTCACAGGATCAGCTAATAAATGGCCGGATCACAGATTCAGAGGTAACAACAAATCTGGTTCATAATGGAAATGTGATCCCTTTTATGACCGCTGCTGATAAAAGTTTTTCAATACCTGTTAAGCTTTACGAAGGAAAGAACTGGATATTAGTTGAAGCAGACAGCGCAGGAACAAAGCATTTTTCTGATACACTATATCTTACTTTGGGTTATAAATTACGTCCCGATGTTTTTATTTATCCGGATGTAAACGGCTCAAATGTTACTCTTCATGCACAAATACTGGATAATCCGGAGAGTGATACATTGACTTTCTTCTGGACAGCTGATACTAATAACCCCGCAAGTCTGGAACTAAATTCTTATACAGATTCGATAAGCAGTTTTACTGTTCCATCAGGCTCTCCTATGGGTGAATATTATTTTAATCTTTATACATATACTTCAGATGGCGATACAGTAAAAGCACGAACCTTTATTACTCTGGATTCCACATCTATTAAACCATTTGATATTAAAAATGATTATGCCCAATGGATCGATAAAGCTATTATTTATGAAATAACTCCTCATATTTTCGTAGAGAATGGGAAATTCAGATTTATTACCCGAAAGCTTAATGAAATAAAAGAGCTGGGTATTAATACCATCTGGATTCAACCGATATATGGTACTCATGGCGGGGGAATGGGTTATGATGTAATTAATTATTTTGGAGTTCGGGGAGATCTTGGAGGAGAGACTGAACTTACAGAGCTTATCACTACCGCCAAAGCAATGGGCTTCAGGATTCTGTTTGATTTTGTTGCGAATCATAGTTCGATAAATCATGCTTATGCCAGAGAGTCCAGTCAGTATGATACACTTTCTCATTATTATGATTATTATCAGAGAGTGGAAGATAATGCTCCTTATTCGCAGCATTATAAACATTATGCCGGATTTATTAATTATTTCTGGAATGATCTCCCGAACTTAAATTTTGAGAATCCCGAAGTACGGAAATGGATGCTCGAAGCAATTAAGTACTGGATAGAAAAATATGATATTGATGGTTACCGCTTTGATGCTATATGGGGAGTTAACGCAAGAAGACCTGAATGGACAAAAGAGCTGCGCTTAGCACTCAAGAGAATTAAACCTGAAATTCTTATGCTGGCAGAAGATAAGGCGACCTGGCCTATGGTCTTCGACGAAAGATTTGATGCAGCTTTTGACTGGGCGGCAGGTGAAGAATGGGTTTCACAGTGGGTCTTCCAAACGACTTATAGCACAAGTACAAATAATACTATTTTTAATAATTCGGAAAGCGTCAGAAGCTCCCGCTTAAGAAATGCTCTTACCAATTATGGGCAGGGTTATACATCAGATGCAAAGATTTTAAGATTTATCGAGAATAATGATACATACAGATTTATTCAGCATCATGGACTTGAGAGAACCAGGATGGCAGCTTCACTTATCTTTGCACTCCATGGTATTCCAATGATTTATAATGGCCAGGAAACCGGTAATGAAGAACATCCATATTCTTCCGACGGAATATATTATACCGGAGGATCAATAAAAAGTCAGGATAAATTTGGTCTGTTTCCGTTTTATAAAAGGTTAACAGAATTACGTACTATACTTCCTTCCCTTAACACCAATAATTATGAAGAAATCAAGGTTACTCCTGCTCAATACGTATTCGCATTCAGAAGATGGAGTGCAGATCAGAATGTTATAACTTTATTGAACATGGGCAGTTCTGACCAGCAGGCTGTTATTAATATACCTGTTGATGAATTGAATCTTGATAGTTCAATAACTTACTATCTCACTGATATGATTACTGGTGATGTCTTTTCAGGAACTGCACAGCAGCTTGGCAATATTAGTGTACCGGTTCCTAAATATACAACCAGAATGATGCTCCTGGCAGATACAATAATGACGGTTGTAAATGTTGAGCAGCCAAAAGATCAGAGTCCATTAAGCTTTAATCTTGCACAAAATTATCCCAATCCATTTAATCCGGCCACAAAAATAAAGTATACCATACCGGAACCGGGAAATGTTAGATTGATAATCTTCGATCTGTTAGGAAAAGAAGTTGCTTTGCTTGAAGATAGATATATTTCTTCGGCCGGCAGTTATGATATAATTTTTAATGGAAGTAATCTTTCTTCAGGATTATATTTGTACAGACTTGAATACAATAATACTGCAATCACTAAAAAGATGCTGATCTTAAAATAATCTATGAAGATACTAATACTGGGCGGTACCGGATTTATCAGCAGTAAAGTCGTCCTGAAACTATTGTCAGCAGGACACGAGGTGCATCTCTTTACCAGGGGAATATCTAAGCGAGATTTTGACAAACAGAATCTCCACTTCATTCGTGGAAACAGAGATAGCATCAAAGATCTTATATCTGCTGCTCAAAAGCAGTATGATGTTGTTTATGATTTCATTGCGTACAAACCTGAGCATACATTACATGCGGTTAAAGCCTTTAAGGATAGAACCAGCCGATTCATTCATTGTAGCACTATATCAGTTTACATGATTTCAAGAGAAGTTTCAATTCCGATTACTGAAGATCAGTCTGATGCTCCAGTAATGGAATTCTGGGATCGAAATCCCTTCGGAATGGGGTATGGCATAAATAAGAGAAGATGTGAAGACATTCTATGGAAAGAGCATTCTGATAAATTCCCTGTAACTGTCATCAGACCAACATTTGTGTGCGGACCTGCGGATCCCGCAAGAAGAGATTATTTTTGGATTGAAAGAATTATGGATGGACAGCCCCTGCTTGTCCCAGGACACGGAGAACATAAATTCCAAAATATCTATATTGAAGATCTTGCTGGTATCTTTGCAAAAGTAATTGAAACAGATATTACCATAGGCCAAAGTTATAATGCGGCTGATGATCATATACTATCTCTGAATACTTATCTTGCATTATTAGGAGATATTCTTGATAAGCAAATTGAATTAGTTCATTGTGATATTAATACCTTTGACAAACTTCCATTCAGTTATTCAACAGTGGCAGATGTATTTCCCTTTAATACAAGAAAACATGCAGTATTCAGCCTTGAGAAAATCAAAAAGGATATAAACTACTCAAGTACACCCATAAAAGAATGGATGACAAAAACTGTTGAATGGTTTCTCCAGAATGATAAGAGTCACTCTGCAGGATATTCACGAAGAAATGAAGAATTAACCTTCATCAAAAATATGCTGACTAACAAATCCAAAATATAACTATGAAATACTTATATCGTATTATTTTCTTTTTTCTGATATTACTTAACTCCATCTGGTCTCAGAAAATTTCCCTGGATGGTGAATGGCAGTTCGCCCTGGATTCTGCAAATGTGTTCAAAATTACTGATGTATTAAAATCCGCCGAATGGAGAACAGCTAATGTTCCTTCTTCGTGGCAGGCACAGTTTGAAGATTTGAGAAATTATCTTGGTGTGGCCTGGTATAGTAAGAAAATAAACTTTAATGAGGATAAAAATAAAAGAAGAGTTTTGATTCACTTTGATGCAGTAGATTATCTGACCACAGTGTATATAAATGGTTCAGAAGCTGGTTCTCATGAAGGAGGATATACTCCTTTCGAGTTTGATATAACGGATAAAATAAAGCCGGGTGACAATGAGATAACACTTAGAGTTATGGATCCTGTTGAAACTGAGGAGGGGACAGATAACATCAGCAATTTCAATATACCTCATGGTAAGCAAAGCTGGTATATTCAGAATAGTGGCATCTGGCAGTCTGCGTATATAATTATGAAGCCCGAAAACTATATCAGACAGGCACATGTAAATGCAGCTCTCAATGGTGTTGTGGATGTTAGAATTGATCTTAACGGTGTTCCTGCCAGGAATTATCCAATCATAATTAAAGTTTATGATCCTTCGGATGAACAAGTTGCTTCAAAGGAGTTTTCACATTCTGAAGGTACTTATCAGGTATCAGTAAGCAATCCTGCGTTATGGAATATTGATTCACCAAATCTGTATAAAATTGAAATCACTTATGGACATGATAAATTTACAGATAAGTTTGGTTTCAGATCTTTTGAAGCAAAAGACGGAAAGTTATATCTTAACGGTAAACAGTTTTATATGATCGGGGCTCTGGATCAGGATTTCTATCCGGAAACAATTTACAGCACTCCCTCCGAAGAATACCTCCGCGATGAAATGAAAAAAGCAAAAGAACTGGGATTAAATACTCTAAGATGTCATATCAAAGTTCCTGATCCTTTGTACCTTAAGGTTGCGGATGAACTCGGTTTAATTGTTTGGTACGAAATTCCTAACTGGGATTTCTTTTCTGCCGAAGCCGCAAAGAGGGGTGAAAAAACTCTTGATGAAATGCTTGCAAGGGATTGGAATCATCCTTCATTGTGCGTGCTGAGTATAATAAATGAAAGCTGGGGAATTGATCTTAGTAAAAAGGACCAGCGTGAATGGCTGAAAGAAACTTATGACGCCGCAAAAAAGAAGTTTCCCGGGAGACTTGTTGTTGATAATAGCGCCTGCTGGGGAAACTTTCATATGAAGACGGATATAAATGATTATCACACATACTATACTATCCCCGAAAATCACAAACAATTTGATAACACCGTCAAAGAACTCTCAACACGTCCTGACTGGTTATTCAGTAAACATGGCGATGCTGAAGAAACCGGATCAGAACCTTTGATGCTGTCTGAGTTTGGGAACTGGGGCTTACCCAAACTTCCTGATGAATTACCCTGGTGGTTTAGCAGGCAATTTGAAGATATTCTTGTTTCACTCCCTGCTGGTGTTTATGATCGTTTTAAAGAATATAAATATGATGAAGTATTCGGATCATACGAAAAACTTGCTGAAGAAAGTCAGAAAGCACAATATAGAGCCCTGAAGTATGAGATAGAATCCATAAGATTGTCTAATGAAATACAGGGCTATATCATAACTGAATTTACAGATTTAAACTGGGAATCAAACGGCCTCCTGGACATGTGGCGAAATCACAAGATATATTCCAATGATATGTTCAATATCCAGAAGGAAGATCTCATTATTCCCCGTCCTGCAAAATATAATTATTATGCTGAAGATACTATACAGGTGGATTTATGGATCTCACATTACAGTCATAAAGATTTGCAAAATTATAAGCTAAACTGGAATTCAGAAGAGGGGAATGGTACTATTCCCATAAATTCTGTATTGACAGGAGAAGTGAAGCAACTTAATCCTGTCAAATTTGCTTCAGATAAAATAGAGTCTCCAAAGAAGTTGAAAATCAACTTTGAACTCATTGACCCGGAAGGGAAAAAAACGGGTGAGAATTATACCGAAGTTTTTGTTTATCCTAATATACAAAAGCAAGCCGGCACAATCATTTATAACCCTTCCAAAGGAACTCAGAGTGATTTGATTTCAGGTCCTGCGGTTAAAGGTAAAACAATTGTAACGAATTCTCTTGATCATTATGTTACAAATTCTCTGCTTGAAGGTGCTAATGTTATCTGTATTGCCGATAGTACTACCAAACTTCCAGCTACTTTTCCTTTTACAATTACAAGTCGTGATTCTGCCTGGCTGGATGGAAACTGGGCATCTAACATGAATTGGCTTAAGGATGACAGACCTCCAGTGAAGGGATCTGTCTTTGGAAAATCCTTAGGCTTTGAAACAGTAAATTGCAGACCCTGGCGAGTAATTCAAAATATCCCATCAGAGCATTATTCAGATGTGCTTGCCGGAATGTATATTGGATGGGTCCATTTAACTTCTGCCTACCTGGTTCAGATGAAGGCTGGTAAAGGAAAACTAATACTTTGTACAATACCCGTCCTGGATAATCAGAACGATCCTTTCTCTTTAAATTTATTAAACAATATGGTAAAATATATCTCAGGAAATGAATACAAAACTTCAATAAACTGGAATTTAGCGGAGAGGCAATGAATATTAATAAGTCATTAGTCGAAGAGGAACTCAAATCCAATGATGGTATGCTCCGGCTTAAACCTGCATGGGTTGCAAGGGATTTTCTGCCGCCGGGACGCAGACTCGGATTACCTGAAGAGATGTATGAATTGGGTGAACGCGGCGGAATTTGTGAAAGATGGATTGGTTCAACAACCAAAGCTGATAACAGGATTTCCGTTCCTGATGAGGGATTAAGCTTTGTAGTATTAAACGCCGGCCAGGAAATTTCGTTGAAGGATGCAGTAGAGCAGTTTCCCGTTGAATTGATGGGTGAAGAGTACTCCAGGAATCATAAAGGATTGAACCGCCTGGCTAAAATATTTGATTATGAATACCGGCTTCCTTATCACATCCATCAGATGGCTCATCACGCTAAACTGGTTGGCTGTAATTCAAAAGATGAAGCTTATTATTTTCCTGAGGATGTACCTATGGGCAAGCATCCGGAAACATTCTTTGGAGTACATCCATACATTGCTGAAAATAAAAAGTATGATGCACTGCTTCCTCATCTTATTGAGTGGAAAGATGACAGCATTCTGCAGCACGCAAGAGCATATAAACAATATCCGGGTGATGGATTTCATATCCCATCCGGTACTTTACATGCTCCAGGTACAGCTTTAACGATTGAACTTCAGGAGGATTCAGATGTTTTTGCAATGATGCAGGCTTATACAGGTAATAAAATTATTGCTAAAGACCTGTTATTTAAAGATGTGCGTCCTGAGGATAAAGAAAAATACGGAGAAAAAATTCTTCTGGAAATGGTTAACTGGGATATCAGCGGTGATCCGTACTTCTATGAAAACCGCCATACTGCTCCTGTGCTGATAAAACAAGAAGATGGAGCAGCAGAATACTGGATATTTTATAATACTGAGAAATTCTCTGGTAAGAAGGTAGTAATTCAACCAGGTAAAAAATATAATACCAGAGATAATGGAGTGTATAATATTCTTGTATGGCGGGGTAAAGGTAAATACGGTGCTCTGGATATTGAAGGCGGAAATTTTGAACAGGATGAATTGCTGATAACCCATCAAAGAGCGGTCTCTGATATAACAATTGAAAACACAGGTAACAGAGAACTGATTATTTATAAATTTTTCGGTCCTGACATAAATCCCGAAGCCCCCAGGCTGCCCGAATATAAAAGCTAATTATCCGCAGATATCATCTTCTTTAGTAAATTCTAAAATAAAGATTCAATAGAGTCTTGCAGTTTCTAACGGAGACCCATCTAATTTAAGTAAATGCCCCTTATCAAACTGAAGCAACAGTTACCTCAATGGTCAGAGGTAACATACATCGAAATAATTGACCTCACTCCGGGTGAGGTAAAAGAATTTGTTACCGGTTCACCAAAAGAACTCATCTTCATTGCAGAAGGCATAGCTGGCTATAAGCCAGGCATAAATGATAATCCTGTTGATTTCCAATCTATTACGGAAGGATCAATCATTGATGCTTCAGGATACCGCGTTGTTACAATCTATCCGGAAGATTTTGTAAAAATGATCAGAATCGGAGGATTCTGGAAAGATGAAACAGGTACCCGGGGATTTTTCAGTTTAGAAAAGTCCGACTCGCCAAAAAATGATGGTGATCCTGCTCCGTATGATCATGAAAGAAACACTGTTTTTGATAATCACTTCCATGATTTTGATGAGTATTGGATAATCTACGAAGGTAAAGGGAAGGCAGTAAGCGAAGGTAGATTTTATGATGTTCAGGCAGGAGACTGCATAGCTACACAAAAAGGTCACTATCATGATTTCCCCTTTGTACATGAAACTATAAAAGGGATATGGTTCGAAACAACGCTTCTTGGTGAGAAAAGATTAGGACATCTCTGGAAAAGAAACTTAAAGCATTCAAATGAATTATAGATTACTTGGCAGCTCTGAACTGTTAGTATCTGAAATATGCTTCGGGGTGATGACATTTACCGGAGATAAAGGTTGGACGCATCTCGGCGTAATGGATCAGAATACTGCCGATTATCTCACAGCTGAGGCAATCAATTCGGGAGTTAATTTCTTTGATACGGCTGATAATTATTCAGAAGGAGTATCCGAACTGATGCTCGGCAGAGCACTTGGAAAAAACAGAAAAAATGTCGTTATTGGTACCAAGTGCGGATTCACTATGTATCCGGGACCAAATGGAGAAGGGCTTTCACGAAGAAGAGTAATAGAAGCCTGTAATGAAAGTTTACGTCGCCTGAATACTGATTATATAGATCTTTACCAGGTACATTCATATGATTTTATTGCTCCCCTGGAAGAAACACTGTCCGGGTTTAATCAACTGGTTCAGGAAGGGAAAGTCAGATATATTGGTGTCTCTAATTTTACTGCGTGGCAGCTTATGAAAGCCATCAGTATCATGGAAAAGAATGGCTGGAATAAAATAGTTTCACTGCAGCCTTACTATTCTTTGTTGGGAAGAGATATTGAACTTGAACTTGTTCCGCTTTGCCTGGATCAGGGATTGGGGATTATTCCCTGGGGACCACTGCATAGCGGTATCCTTACAGGGAAATACAGACGCAATAAGGAGTGGCCTGCGGGCACAAGAATAAAATCACGTGGTGAGCATTTTCCATTCGATGAAGATAAAGGTGAGAGGATTTTAAAGCAATTGAGTCTTATTGCTGACCAGAGAAATGTTACAGTAAGTCAGGTCGCCTTAAACTATCTTCTGAGAAAACCAGGTATTTCTTCTCTTATAGTTGGGGCCAGAAATCTCGATCAGCTGAAGAATAACATAAATGCTTCTAACTGGTCATTAAGCGAAGGTGAAGTAAAGATTCTGGATGCTCTAAGCGAACCTGGCAAAACTTATCCGCATTGGTACTTTGACATATTCAGAAAAGAAAGAAAACACTATTAACAGGTACAATGAAAACAAAAATTCTTCTCGATACAGATATAGGGACTGATATTGATGATGCAGTTTGCCTTGCGTATCTGCTTGCAAATCCTGAATGTGATTTATTAGGTATAACTACTGCTACCGGAGAAGCTGAAAAAAGAGCAATGATCGCCAGCGCCATATGCCGTCACAGCGGCAGAGACATACCTATTTATCCCGGTTCAGATAACCCGATGCTTATTAAACAGAATCAATTGATTGCACATCAGGCTCAGGTACTGCATAGGTGGGACCATAAAAGAAGCTTCCCCAGGGGTGAAGCAATTGAATTTCTCAGATATACAATCAGAAAAAATCCCGGGGAAGTGGTTCTGCTTACAATAGGTCCACTTACGAATATCGGATTGTTATTTCTTGTTGATCCGGAAATCCCTTCCCTGCTAAAAGGACTCGTAAGTATGTGCGGTTACTTCTTTGGAAAAATTCCTGATCAGGACATACTTGAATGGAACGCAATTGGTGATTATCATGCATCCAGCGTCGTTTATAGATCTGATATCAGCATGCATCGATCGATTGGTTTGGATGTTACCCATAACGTTAGTATGAGCGAATGCCAGTTCAAAAGAACATTTAAGCACGAATCGTTTGATCCTGTACATGACTTTTCACGCGTATGGTTTGATAATTTCTATGAGCATACTACCTTTCATGATCCGCTCGCATCAGCTGTTATTTTTGATGATGAACTTTGCTGCTTCGAAAGAGGCGATATTGAAATTGATATGCGATATAAAAAAACAATGGGAATGACACGTTTCAGAAAAAAGATAAACGGCAGACACGAAGCCGCGTATGAGGTAGATAGTAACCGCTTTTTCGAACATTTCTGCACAACCATAAATAATCAATGAAAAAAATTCTCTTATTGTGCCTTCTTGTTTCCGGATTAGCTTGTAATAAATCCGGAGAAGATGGCAGGACAAGACTCGTCTTCTGGCATAGTTTTGTCCCTTCAACATTACCCGCCTTGGAAGAACTTATAACTGATTACCAGAAGGAAAATCCGGGCGTAATCATAGAAGCTCAGTATGTACCAACAGGTGACGCTCTTATCCAGAAACTTATCACTTCTATTCAAAGTAAAACTGCCCCTGATATGTCATGGATTCACTCTGATTTTCTCGATAAACTTGTTGAGGCAAAAGCTATCTACCCGGTTTCATATTTCAGGAATGGAGAAAATAAGTTAACAGACGAAGAGCTTAAAGATATTTTCCCTCCTTTATTGGAAGCTGCTAAATGGAAGGATACTCTCTATGCTTTGCCAATGGAAGGAACTGTACTTTCATTACTATACAATAAAGATGCTTTCAGAAAAGCAGGATTAAATCCTGATCATCCGCCTGCCGATTGGAATGAACTATATCAGTATGCGACAAAACTTACGTTCGATAAAAATAAGGACGGTAAAACTGATCAATATGGATTTTACATTCCTGTATTTCCTGCATCCGGACAATTAAGCATCTGGATGGTTCTGCAATGGTCTCCGTTCCTGTGGCAGGCAGGCGGCAGAGAAATAAATGATAACCAGGATAAAGTAACATTTAATGAAAATGCAGGTGTACAGGCTTTAAACTTATGGAGAGATATTTACAGCCAGCTTGGATTAAAAAATTTTTCCCTGTCTCATGATATGGGTTTTCTTTCTCAATCCGTCGCTATGGTGATGGATGGTCCATGGAACCTCCCCCTATACAGAAAAATAAAAGATTTTGATTGGGCTGTTGCACCGCTGCCAAAAGGTCCCGCGAAAAGCGCCACATATTTTGCAGGCGAACACGTTGCAATCTTCAGACAGAGTAAAAATCCGCAGGAAGCATGGAAGTTCCTTAAGTACATTATTCGTCCTGATGTACAAGCTAAGTTTTCAATGAACTCAGGTTATCTTCCTGTTCGTCAGGCCGCTTTGGAATTAAAGCAATATCAGGAATTTCTTCAGAAGGATGCGCCCATGCGTTCCTTTGTGGACCAGATTTCCATGGGACAGGCGCGTGCAAAAATAGATCATTACAGAGTTGAAATCAATCAGAGTATAGCTGCTTCAGTAGAAAAAACCATCTTGGGAAATGGTGACGCAAAGAAGAATCTTGATGAAGCGGCAAAGATCTCAAATAATTATTTAAGCAGAAAGTAAACTCGCAACTTAATACATATTAATACTTACTATGGGCAATATTCTTGTTCTTTATGATAGCAAAACAGGTAACACCAGGAGAATGGCTGAACTGGTTGCGTTCGGTGCCGGGAGACGTGAATTAAATCAAGTAAGATTGCTCTCGATTGATGAGGCAACAAAGGATGATATTTTATGGTGCAGCGGCATTGCCGTTGGTTCACCCACATGTATGGGTATTCTTTCCTGGAAGATGAAAAAATTCTGGGATGATATGGGCAAAGAACTATGGGGGAAAATTGACGGTAAAATAGGATGCGCATTCTCATTTTCGGGCGGATGGGGAGGCGGTGCGGAAATTTCCTGTATGTCCATACTTACCGTTTTGATGAATTACGGATTCCTTGTTTTTGGTGTTACAAATTATGTTGCTGACAAAGTAACACTTCATTACGGAGCAGTTAATGCCGGATGTCCTGAGAAAGAATCCGCGGAGGACGCGTGCATTATGCTCGGAGAAAAATTGTCACAATGGGTTTCTGTATACATTGATAAACACATAGAAATCTAAACTAAAGGAGGATTAATGAGCACTTCTGTATTAAACATCACTGAAGAACAAAAGAAACAATATAAAGAAGAAGGTTATTTTGTTCTTGAAAGAGTATTTGAGGACCAGGAGCTTGAAAACCTGAGAAATGAATGTTCTGAATTGATCAGACAGCAGGATGAAGAGATGGATAGATTGGGAACAGATGTTCTAAATCTCAGCAGAAAGAACAGCCGGTATTTTGTTTTCCTGGCTTATAAAGACAGACCTCAGCTGGCAAATTATATCTTTAATGATCTTACTGCTGAAATCTGCAGGGCGACCATTGGTGATAATGCAATGCTGTTTTGGGAACAGTTCGTAGTAAAAGGAACAGATAAAAAAGGTGCGGAATTCGGCTGGCATCAGGATTCGGGGTATGTCGATCATCCCCATATGCCTTATGTAAACTGCTGGATCCCGCTCGACGATGTTAACGAAGAGAATGGAACAATTTATATTCTGCCATATTCACGGGCCGGAGTGAAAGAAAAGGTTGAGCATAAACCGGTACCGGACAGCAATGACCGCGTGGGGTATTTTGGCAGTGATCCGGGTGAAGCAATAATATGTCCTGCCGGATCTATAGTCGTCTTCTCCAGCGTTGCTTTCCATCGCTCAGGAGCAAATTCTACTCCTAATATGCGCAGAGCTTATGCAATTCAGTTCTCTCCTGAAATTATATATGAACCGGATGGTTCATTAAAAGGCCTGGCTGAAGATTTCCTCGTAAATGGTAAAAGAGTTAGATAATTTTTTAATACCTTCCATTGCTTTCTAATTTAATTTCTTTAAGAGCATGACATCTTCCTCTGAAGATGTCTGCTCATAATTCAATTCTAAAATTTCAAAAAACTTTAAGTAATATGAACGGAAAAATACTTGTCGTTGGTAGTTCAAATACCGATATGATTATTAAAATTTCCTCACTTCCTAAACCCGGCGAAACAGTGATCGGCGGAAGTTTTTTTATGGCAGCAGGAGGAAAAGGAGCCAATCAGGCTATAGCTGCAAAAAAATCCGGTGCAGATGTAACATTCATGACACGGGTTGGTGATGACGATTTTGGAAAAAGAGCCGTTGATGATTACCGGAATGAAGGTCTGAATGTAGACTATATCATAAAAGATGAACAGGCGGCATCCGGAATAGCTTTCATTATGGTCGATAATAAAGGTGAAAATAGTATCGCTGTTGCTTCCGGTGCTAATACTAATCTTCTGCCGGCTGATATAGAAAAAATATCCGGAGTTTTAAATCAGGTTGAGATCATTTTGCTTCAACTGGAGATCCCGCTGGAAACAGTATATGCTGTTGTAAAAAAAGCATTCGATGCCGGCAAAACAGTAATTTTAAATCCTGCTCCGGCTCAGAAACTCGGAGATGATCTGCTGAGAATGATAACGATCATCACTCCTAATGAAAATGAAGCTGAAATCCTTACCGGCATTAAAATACATGATGAACACTCCGCTAAAAAAGCAGCTGATTTACTTTTGTCTAAGGGCATTGAGACAGTCCTCCTTACAATGGGCTCAAGAGGATTATTGTTCCATGATAAAAGTAGAAGTGAAATAATACACGCCTATAAAGTAAATGCTGTGGATACAACGGCTGCCGGTGATGTTTTTAACGGCGCACTTGCAGCAGCTCTCGTGGAAAATAAAGAAATCTTTTCGGCAATAAGGTTTGCCAGCGCAGCAGCAGGAATATCGGTTACAAGAATTGGAGCACAGACTTCAATACCTGACCGGCAGGAGATTGAAGAATTTATGAGAACAACCAGTATGGTTGCCTGAATTTTTCAGATCTTGATAAATATTCTTCTGGAATATAAAACCCACATTATTCCAAGCCAGAATAAAACATAACTCACTGAATAAGCAAGTGAAGCATCTATCGGCCGCAGCCACGAATTAAATAAACCCTGGTAGATGTATTCCTTTAATTCTACAGATGCGCCGTTGAGTGGTACATAAATCATATAGAAGACACCCGCCATTATTTCAGAAAGGAAGAAAACTGTGATTGCATTTGAACCAAATACAATAAACGGTTTCGTCCACCATCTGGAACCTTTCACATCTGCCAGCCAGTAACAGCTTGCGAAAAATAATAACGCCATCCCTGTAGTATACAAAACATATGAACTTGTCCAGAGATTTTTATTGAAAGGGAAAACCATGTCCCAGAACATGCTTATTAATATCGCAAAACAGCCGAACACGAACATATTGACAGTTTTGTTTACCTGGCTATTATCAGTTCTTAACCACCTTCCTGTAAGCATTCCAAATAGACCTGAAGCAATTGCCGGTAATGTACTCAGCAGTCCTTCAGGATCCCAATATTTCGTATACTCCCAAACATGATCAGAAAAAACCAATCTGTCTATCCAGGCGCTTAAATTAGTCGCAGGTTCAAAATTTGCATATCCCACACCGGGCACGGGAATAATAGTCATAATCCCCCAGTAAAGAAACAAAATGAGGAAAGCAATAATTGTCTGTGTCCTTACACCTGTGAAGAGATATAATAATGAGATGCAAAAATATACTACAGCTATTCTTTGCAGTATACCCGGTATCCTCAGAGTAGATAAAAAATTCCAGTTGTAGATTGGAAAGCTGTTGATAACTAATCCGAGTAAAATCAGTATAATAGTTCTGGAAATAATCTTTCTGATTAGCGGGCCTTTTGGAACTCCCGTACTCATTCTCTTTGAGAACGCAAATGGAATTGCAGCGCCCATTATAAAAAGGAAGAAGGGAAATATGAGATCCGTTGGTGTAACTCCATGCCACTCAGCATGACTCAGGGCAGGATAAACGTAATCCCAATTGCCGGCATTATTTACCAGTATCATTCCTGCAATAGTTAATCCCCGGAATACATCAAGAGATACTATACGCGAAGAAGGTTTTTCCGTAATATTCATAATACTTCACTTATTCAAGATAATGGATATGATCAATTCCTTCGAATATACCTGCCCAGCCGCCCCCCGGTGCGAGTTTGATTTTCAGGATTTCAGTCCGCTGTACCCATTTATTAGTTATTTTGTAATCAGATGCATGCTTATCAGCATTAGGTCCGTCTTGAATGTATTCCAAAGAATAAGTTTCAGTATAATTTCTGTTTAGGAAAGTCAAAGGAATTTCAATCTCTCGAGGTTCCCAGTTTGTCATTGCTGCTAAATACCATGTGTCACCCTTTCTTCGTGCAACGACAACATACTCGCCAACTTCGGATTGAAGTCCGATGGTTTCATCCCAGGTCGTCGGCATAGATGCAATGAACTTTGTATACTCAGGCTCCTTCAAATAATTCGAAGGATTGTCTGAAAGCATCTGCAGCGGACTTTCATATACCACATACATAGCTGCCTGATGAGCCCTGGTGCCCTGACTCATAGGTTGAGAGAATACCGCCCTGAAATTTTCTTTGCCTGCATTTATCATTGCTCCGGGAGTAAAGTCCATCGGTCCTGCCGCCATCCTTGTAAATGGAAGAGTCACATCGTGTTTTGGAGTGATATCATTACTCCACTTATTATTTTCTAATCCCTTTACTCCTTCAAATGAAAGAACATTAGGATATTTCCGGTTTAATCCTGAGGGTTTATATGCTCCGTGGAAGTCAACCAGCAGCTTTCTTTCTGCTGCTTTTACAGCAACTTTCTCATAATAGTTTACCATTTCCTGATCGGCCCGCTGCATAAAGTCCACCTTAATTCCCTTTGCGCCCCAGCGTTCAAACTGATCAAGAATTCTATCCATATCTTTATCTAAAGCATTCCATAGTACCCACAAAATTATTCCGACATTTTTTGAATCAGCATATCTGAATAGTTCCTTAAAATCCAGGTCATCAGTCGGATGGAGCAGATCATGAGTTGTGCGCGACCAGCCCTCATCCAGAATAATATATTCGAGACCGAATTTAGCAGCAAAATCTATATAGTATTTATAAGTATTGGTATTAATCCCAGATTTGAAATCTACTCCGTAAACATTAAGTGCATTCCACCAGTCCCATGCAACTTTTCCCGGCTTTACCCATGAATAATCTTTCCCATCATTTGATCTTGATAACCTGTACACCAGATCATTTTCTAAGAGATCTCCGTCATTCTCAGAAACCATAATAACCCGCCACGGAAGTTTTGAAGCCTCTTTTATTTTTGCAATGTACTCTGCCGTTTTAGTAATTTCCTCGTCCCTGTCTGAAACATCATGCTTCTCAAGTATCACTCTGGGGTAGATACCCTTCAATGTATTAGTCCCTGTTGCAGCTAAGAACATATTTGGATAATCATAAAGATCTGCCTCAGTAACTACCATACAGATTCCGCTTTCTGTTTTAAAAAGAACAGGCAGTGAACAAAATGAAGTATCTGCTAAACTCTGAATAAGTGTGTCTTTATAAACTCTTTCGTAATGTGATACAAAATCTGAGGCCTCTTCCTCAGGGAAGAATGTCCTGTAATTTCCAGCGAAATTAAATTCGGCCTTTTCTGCTATAATCTGCAGTTCCTTTTCAGAATCATCCAGCTCAAAACGGTATGCTGCTCCGTCGTTGTATGCGCGGAATATGATTCTGTACTTATTTTTAGATATTAATGAGAGCTCATTACATCTATTTGTAATCTGACTGTGCTTTACAGGAACAGCAGCTGTTATTATTTCATCTATTGATTTCTCCTTAGCAGTAAGATCTCCTGCATTATTTCCCGGAAGCAATCCGCTGTTTAATGTCAATGAAAAGGAACTGTTTCGGATAAGTTCTTCACCGTTGTAAAATAAACTCCAGGAAACATTCTTATTTACCTGAATTTTTATCTCCAGTTTCAGGTCCGGAGATTTCAATGAGAAATCCTTTCCGGCAAGTCCAATGGAACTTAGCAGCAGAATTATTATAACAAAATGAGGAATTTTTTCTTTCATCGGTTCTCCTGGATGAGATATGGGTACTATTTCCTTTTATTCTCTCAAATCTACAAAATATGATTCACATATTCTCATGTGAGAACTCTCATTGTAAATAATAGGAAAAAACGTTAAGTTCATCATGATTTTCGAAGGGAATTAACTCCGGTTATCTATAAATAATCAGATCCCGGTATGATATCAGCCTATGCAAACAATTGATGAAAAGTATTATAATTCATTGAACCGGATGCTAGAGGAGTATATAGCAACCCTGCAGAACCCGGATCCATCATTTATGATAAGTGCTGATCCGGAGCCTACCAGGCTCACTTCTAATATCAGTAAACTTCACTCACTCACTCAAACTCAGGAGCTCTTACTTAATTGTTATTCCCGCTTTTTCGAAGTCGTTGATAAAGCTCCGTATGCAATAGCAGTTGTTAAACAGTCCCTCTTTCTTCATGTAAATAAACCATTCCTTCATATATTCCAATATGACACAAATGATGAAATTGTTGGTAAAAGTGCTCTTCTGGTAGTTGCTCCCGAAGATAAAGAAAGAGTTAAAGTTCTGTACCAAAGAAGAATAATAGGAATTCCTGTAATTGATGATTATGAGTTCACGGCCATAAAAAAGGACGGTACAAATTTCGAAGGAAACCTTCGTGTAAATAAAGTTGAGTTCGATCAGGAAGAAGCTTTTGTATATATAATTACTGATATAACTGAAAAGAAAAGAATTGAACAAGCTTTGATAAATAACGAAAAGAAATACAGACTTCTTGCTGAAAATTCAAAAGATGTAATTTGGGTTTTGGGTTTGGATGGTAGATTCACCTACGTGAGTCCCTCAGTTTATGATTTGAGAGGGTATACACCTGAAGAGGTGCTTAATCAATCACTCGACCAGGCAGTAACCCCAGAATCGCTGCAGATGATACTTGAGAGAATGGAGATGCTTAAAGAATACTTTAAAGCGAATATAAAGTTTCTTGATTCTCCGGTAGATGAAATTGAACAGTTCAGAAAAGATGGATCTAAAGTATGGACCGAAGTAGTTACGAAAGTTATATATGATGCTGAAGATAAACCTGTTAGTATATTAGGAGTTTCCAGAAATATTGAGGAAAGAAAAAAAACTGAATCGGCGCTGCTTAAATATGCCGAAGATCTGAAACTGCTCAACACTACAAAAGATAAGTTCTTCTCAATAATTGCTCACGATCTCAAAAACCCCTTTAACGCTTTGCTGGGTTTATCTGACTACCTCATCGAAGATTATGCAAGTCTTTCTGATGAAGAAAAGATTAATATAATCACTGAAATACATAAAGTATCAAAGCGGTCATATGGACTGCTGGAGAACCTTCTTACTTGGTCCAGATGCCAGACCGGAACACTTCAGCCGGAAAAAACAAAATTTGACCTGAACACCTCTATACTGAACGGCCTCTATCTTCTTTCAGGTCTTTATAAGAATAAGAATATACAGGTTGAAAAAGCAATCTGTGATAATATTGAAGCGTTTGCAGATAAAGAGATGATCGAAACGGTCATCAGAAATCTTTTAACAAATGCTGTCAAGTTTACTCATCCCGGGGGTAATGTCAGAATTGAATGTCAGCAGAAGGATTCCTTTATAGTGATATCAGTAACAGATAATGGTATTGGTATAAGTGATGAAATGCTGCCCGCTTTATTTAGTGTGGATGTTCCTGTATCTCAGAAGGGAACTTCTAACGAGAGCGGCAGTGGTCTGGGATTGATACTGTGTAAAGAATTTGTAGAAAGGAATGGAGGCAGTATATGGGTGGAAAGTAAGATTGGTCAGGGCAGTAAATTTAGTTTTAGTGTGCCGGCAGCATAAAATATTATTCCTCAACTTCTTCTATATCAGCCCATGCTTTTCCATCTTTCCAGTACAAGGTGACTCTTAATGCTCTGCAAAGATCTATATTTTCCCATTCAACTTCATCTCCTTCTTCATCAACTATTTTAATATCCCATACACAATTATCTTCTTCAGGTTGAAATATGATATCACATTCCAGTTCATTGCGAAGAATATCCTTTCCAAGAATATCTTCGCCCCATTCTTCTGATCCGCAAGGCGAAGCATATAACTCATCAATTGCAAATCCTGTAGCATTCACAATAGTAAAATCCTGCTGAGCATCCTGGGCTTGAATTTTAACAAATAAGAAGCTGAAAAGAAGAGAAGTAACCAGCATTTGTTTCATTTTACCTCTATTAAAAAAATCAGAAAAGCGGCTGAGGTAAAATAATGAATTTGCTTTTAATTCAAAACATCAAAATAGAATAGCACTTACATCTAGTCCCGTAAAATGAGCATTGCTCCTGCGATAATAATTATTACTGCAATACTTTTTCTAAAAAGATGTTTATCGCTGAATATTCTGCCGCCGACAATTGTTGCCCAGAAAACAGAAGTTCTCTTTACGGCTATAACAAGTGAGACCGGAGCCATACTTACTGCAAGTGCCTGGCTGTAACGGTAACCAAGTGTGAGAAATGCAATTACTATTACTAATAGAAATTCATTACGTGATTCCGTTAGGAGATTTCTGATCGACTTATGTGATGTAAACATGAATACTATAGCGAAGAAAACAGCATAAATTATTTGCTGAGATACCGTAAGAAGAATGGGCGTAAAATTATATTCCTTAAGCAGCAGTTTATCAAGTATTGACGATACACTCATCAATGATAATGCAATTAAAATATAATGGTGGAACTTTGACCTGAAGAATACCTTAACAGGATGAAGCAGGTCACCTGTAAATTTACTTTCCAGTACATAAGTGCCTGCAATTAATAGAACGAGACCCATCAGTTCAGTATGCTTTAATGATTCATCAAGGTAAAAATAAGCTATGATCGCAATAACACCCGGAGTTAACGCGAGCAGAGGAAGGGCATTACTTATTTCAAGATTTTTAAGTGCAAGCATTATACAAAGAAATGCCGCTGATCCCATCAGTGATTTTATAATCAGGATCATGATTCCTTCGGAAGAAACCGGAAAGGAATCTATATAGAACATTAACGGAATTGACAGTATCACGTTAAACACTGAAATGAGAAAAGAGAATTCCGCGGCTGTAAGTTTGAACAGTACCTTCTTCTGACTTATAGCCGCAGCCGCTGAAAGCAGGGCAGATGATAACGCAATAAAGAACCAGGTCATATTATATTCTACAGATTAATAACGGTTTTGAGATAAATATTTCTGCCCGGCTCAACTGTAATAGAGCCTCTGTTTGTTGATAAATGATTTCTGAAATTCTTATCTAAAATATTTTCAACTCCGGCAAATAACTGGATTTTTCCGCCATAGATTGCAGCAGGACGGTAACCCAGCATTGCATTGAAGTAAACATAACCCGGAGTACTAACTTCACCAGCAGCAGTTTTATTCTGCTGAAAAAAGAATACCGAAGAAATATCAACACTTAAATTTTCTATTGGTGTATAACTGAATCCTGCTGTTCCATTCATTGGTGAGATCTGAGGTAAATTGGTATTTTCCTTCAGGTCCTCACCCCTTACATATGCTGCATTAACGTATGTTGTGAATGAACTGAAAATATTATAATCGAGTGAAGCATCAAATCCATATAGTCTTGCTTCACCAATATTTGTTTTTATCCGTGCAGGTCTGTTTTCATAAGTGCCTGGTTCTTCAACCACCAGATCATTTAGGGAATTGAAAAACAAACTTGCTGATGCACGAAATCTTTCAGTCCTGTACCTTGTGCCAAGATCAAAGAAATAACCGCGCTCGCTTTTCAGATCAGGGTTTCCTATACGCAGCAAGTTGCCCAGATCTATATACTGAAATCGTTCTTCCAGAGAAGGTGAACGGAAAGAATATCCTGCATTTAATGTCAGGTCAACATTTGAAATCAATGAATATAATAATCCTAAATTTCCGCTGTATGAAAGTTCATCACTTTCTTCTTTCTCCCAAATTACTTTCTGATTTGCAGGAGTATAATTGATCACGCCGTCATTTGTTTCAAAGAGTGGATTCAGTGTTCTTTCCCCTGTTATCCTGATCTGATCGATCCTTGCTCCTAATGAAAGCTGAAGCTTCTGAGGTATTAACTGATGTTCATCCTGAATAAAAAATCCAACGCTCCTGTAATCTGAATCCGGCAGAGGTTTTTCTGTGATCACTTTATTTATTGTTTTAACAACTGTGGTGCCGTCAGCTCCAAGCACCTCAATTAACTGATGACGTTCTCTTTTACCCTGGTAACTTCTTTTCCATATATCAATTCCCGCCAGCAGAAAGTTTCTTTCACTTAAAATAAAATCTGTCTGGAACTGCAGGGAGTTAGTATGATGATCTGCACCCGGAGTAATCTTCAGCACGTTAACGCGCCTTGCCGGCTGATTCCCCTGTGCCGGAATATTCTGTACCTGGAAAGGAATATTCTCCACATTCCTCAGAATAAACTGATATGAATATTTTAGTGAGATTTTACTTATGAGATCTGAAAGATTCCTCACTTCATACTGTGCACTTGCCATTTCACGTTTTGCATCGGGATAAGTAACTAATGCTTTATCGGGGAAGAGAGGATACCCTCCGGGCACACCCACATCTTCTGCCTTAAACAGCTGGTAATTAACACGCAGATAATTATGCTTAAAAGGATTAACATTCAGTGTACCTGAAACACTCATGTCAGAAAATTGACTGTTATTAATATCACCTGCAGGAGTTTTAATATCATCTGCTCTTCTTAAACTGCCTGTTACCTTTGAAGTCCAGAAACTATTACCGCTGACCACGCCCCCTGAGAATACACGTGAATTGTTCACCGAATTATAACCAACTGAAAGATTTCCATTAAGAAAGAACCTGTCGCTGAATTCTACTGACCTGCTGATTATATTTACAACTCCGCCCGTCGCGCCTGATCCGTACAAAGATGACGATGCACCTTTAATAATTTCAATTCTGTCAACATCATTAAGATCGATCATGGATAAACGTGCGGCAAGATCATTGGAAGTTTCTAACCTGATTCCGTCAACTAATGTAACAATATTGGAACGGCTGAGTCCCCGTATACTGATGTCTGTAGCCCAAACACCATCCCGCACAAGGTTTACTCCCGGTTCATCTTTAAGAATATCCGGAACTCCGGTTGATATATTTGATTCGAGCTTTTCATTGTCAACCAGCAGGGCAGAGTAGGGAAGATTCTTGATGTACTGCTCGTGTCTGCTGCTGGTAACAATTACTTCATCAAGATTTATATCTGATGGTTCAAGAGAGATTTCTGCAAATCCTGAAGCAGTATTTACCTCAACTTCTTTCATATGATAATTTATGTGTGAGGCTCTGAGCAAATATTTTTCTTTGGAAATGTGAGGAAGGTAAAATTCACCATTACGGTTTGTAGTAGTAAATAATTCATTCGAGAAACTAATATTCACTCCCTCAACAGCCTGATTATTATGCGCGTTAGTAACTTTTCCTCTGAATTCCTGTGCATTTAATAAAGTTAAACCAATAAGACTAAAAATTATCGTTAATAAGAACTTCTTCATAAAATGTTTTCATATAGTGGTAAAATATAATAGCTCATAAATATCTGATATAATAATGAAATGATCAATGAATAAATCTGAAATGCTTTTAAGAATTGCCGGCTAATTGATATGGCACACAGACCTTTTTTCATCTGTGTGCCGCATAAAGTTTAATCTAAGTGAAAATGAGCAGAAATAAATTCAGGTACTCTCTTATCAATCCAATTATAAAACTCTTTTACCTCATTTTCAGATAATCCGGTTGAGTACCAGGAGTTTAGCTTATTCCGTGCACTCTGAAGGATTTCTTCTTCAAGAGAGTTCAGCTGCTGACGTATACCATTTTTTTTCTGATTTAATAATGCAGCAATATTGATATAACTTTCACGGGCATCATTTCCGCGTGGCAATGCTTTTTCCTTAAGCTGCAATGCCATGCTGCACAAGGGTGATTTACCTGTACTGTCTGCCTGAAGTATAGCGGGTAAAGTGCCATCCTCAAGAAGCCATACCGGCACAATAACTGAAGTTAGCGGGAAACCCACAATCGACCACATCGTAGTAAGTTTTGATGATTCTTCCGGTTTAACTCCCTGCACTACAATTGCGGCTGAAGTAAGATACCTTGGAATATAATCTCTGAAATAAACATAAGACGCAGTATTTCCATCCGCAGGCAGACTTGCCGTAAGATGAGTATCGGTTAGAGAATGATTAAGACATCTTGGAACATCATTTATAAGAAATTCGAATGAGAATTTTCCCTTTGAAAGATATTCCCTGAAAAGCGAAGATGCATTTTCATACCTTATATATCCATAACCTTTATTATCCTCACCGCTTACTGAATAATTTGTGCGGATAAGGTAACCTTCAGGAGCAATATCCGGATCATTTACATCGAACTTCTTAAATGTGAAATTGTTTGTTTCAAAGTAAGCAGCTCCGCCTTTAGCATCTATGACTCCAAAATTTGCCTCAACTCCCAGCGGCTTTGGATAATCTCTTAAAAATCTCTCAAATTCCTCAATTGTTGCGCACTGCATAAGCGCTTTCTTCATTATGATGCCTTCAAGATCAGCCAGGCGGGTTGTGTCATCACCCTTCAGGTTATATGAAGCGGAATTCATAATCGCAAACCCAGAGCTGTTATAACCCGTCCACACATTTTCATTTCTTATATCTTTTGCATCAACCAGTCCGATATAACTGTATTTACCATCATTAAAATAAACCAGTTTATTCTGAAGGGCATCCGTATCCCTGTTCTTTAATAGAAGAGGCCTGCCATCCACAGTTGCTTTTCCCGAAATAATGGCCGTCGTACAAGCAAATAAGTTGAAATTGATAAGTACTAAAACTAAAAAGAACTTAAAGATTTTCATAATGCCTCAGGGAAGTGAAAATATCACCTAAATCTACAAACATTTTCGCTCATTTCACACAATATTATAGCCGTTCCGGGTCATTCGCCTTTGCTCCCATAGCCCGAATACGCTACGAAAACGTGCTAACGTAATACTTATTTGCAGGGTAGAGGTCAGTTCTGCCTGGAATAAAAATATTCATAAACTTCTTCTTGATTAAATGATATTAAAGTGATATCATTATGATACTAATTAACTGGAGTTTTACAAAAATGGAAAAGGTTACTGAACATGAAGCCCGTAAAGTAAACGGTTATATAATGACACTGGTTACTTTAATAATCTTGGCAATTCTGGTTTATCTGGTGTATGCAGGAGCCAGTAGAAACGATTCATCCTATGTGTGGTACATCATTGTTATCGCACTGCTTGGTACAGTGCTGCCTGTTGGTTTATTTATAGTTCAGCCAAATGAATCTAAAGTGTTAGTACTTTTTGGAAAGTATATTGGTACTGTGAGAGATTCCGGGTTCTGGTGGGCAAATCCTTTTGCTGTTAAAAAGCATGTTTCACTAAGAATAAGAAATTTTAACAGGGAAAAGATCAAAGTAAATGATTTTCATGGTAACCCGATTGAAATAGCGGCTGTTGTGGTATGGAGGGTTGTTGATTCTGCAAGAGCTATTTTCGATGTACAGAATTATGAGGAATTTGTAGCTATCCAGAGTGAGACTGCAATCCGCGGCCTGGCTTCTGAATATGCGTATGACTCATCCGAGGATGGTAAGGGGTCATTAAGAGGGAATCCACAGGAAATTGCAGAGAGTCTTCAGATACAGGTTCAGACAAGACTGGAAGTTGCAGGTGTGGAGATTATGGAATCCCGGATAAGTCACCTCGCATACGCTCCTGAGATCGCCCAGGCAATGCTCAGGCGCCAGCAGGCACAGGCTGTAGTTGCAGCACGACAGAAAATTGTTGAAGGTGCTGTTGGAATGGTTGATATGGCCCTGAAGGCATTAAGTGAACAGAATATTGTTCATCTTGATGAGGAAAAGAAAGCAACAATGGTAAATAATCTAATGGTTGCGCTGGTTTCTGAAACACAGGCTCAGCCGGTTATTAATACGGGTACGTTATATTCATGATGGAAAAAAAGAAATTTTTATTAAGAATTGATGACAACATCTATGCTGCCCTTGAAAAATGGGCAGCAGATGATTTGCGCAGTATAAATGCACAGATTGAATTCCTGCTTAAGCAGGCACTGACTAAAAGCAATAGATTAAATGAGAATAGAACTAAGACTGATCCTGACCCCGATAAAACTATTAAGAACTAATGACGCATCATTAGTCTTAGATTGCCTTCAAATCAAATCTTCTATTTTTTAACATTTTTCAAATATTTTTATTGCATAGGTCTATTTTATCATTTAAATTACATCTGCTATGAAAAAATTTTCATTTGCTAAAATGAGCGGAGCAGGGAATGATTTTATATTATTTGATAAAAAATTTGATCCCTCGCTTTTACTTTTACCCGAAGATATCAGAGCTGTTTGCGCACGCAGAACAGGAATAGGTGCAGACGGAGTATTGGTGATAGATGATCACCAGGGTTATAATTTTTCGATGGAATATTTTAACGCTGACGGATCAACAGGATCATTATGCGGTAATGGTGCCCGATGCGCAATAAGATATGCTCATCTTATGGGCAGAGATGATCAAAATTTTGTGAAGTTTATATCGAATGGCCTGGAGTATAAGGGCGAGATTCTGGACCCTGTAAACATAAAGTTCTATCTCAATGAACCATATGACCTTAATCTTAAAATGAATCTGAAGGGACCAGGACAAACTATTCCGGCATCTTTCATAAATACCGGCTCCCCTCATGCAGTTATTTTGATAAATGATATAAGAAAAGATGCTGAAAATTCTTTTTATACTGACATACAGGAAGTTCCGGTTTTTGAATTAGGACGAATGATAAGATATCTCGACGATTTCAAACCGGGCGGAACAAATGTGAATTTTATTCAGTTGATGGGAAGTAAAGTTTTGATCCGCACTTATGAACGCGGGGTTGAAGATGAAACACTCGCCTGCGGTACCGGCTCAACGGCTGCTGCGTTGATTGCTAATCTCAGGTATGATCTGAAACCTCCGGTTAAACTGGTTACACAAAGCGGGGATGAATTAATTGTAGACTTCCAACAGGTTGATAAAAGATTTAGAAATGTGTCGTTAAGTGGTCCTGCTGAAGTAACTTTCACAGGAGAATTTTACTCAAATAAGTATTTTAATAAATTGGAGAAATAAATGGCAAAAGTGATATTTTCGATTCAGTACGACATTATTCCAGGAAAGAGAGATGATTATCTCAACATCATGCGTGAACTGAAATCTTTGGTAAAAGCTGAAGGCCTTGATAGTTATTCATTATTCGAAAAAAAGAATAAATCGAATAGCTTTGAGGAAGTATACGTTTTTGCAAGTGATGAGGCGTTTGAAGCATTTGATGATAATCAGAATGAACGAATTGATATTCTTATGTCAAAACTCTCCGATCTTATCGAGGATAACTCAACAAAGTATACAACAATGCACGAAGTAATCTGATCAAGAGATTTACGGGGTCATTTTATTCCGGAAATGACCTTCCTTTTTTCTCGCCTTAATATATACCGTATTACCTGCAGCACAGGCTAAATGTTTACCTTTTCCTATATTTATATTTTAATTAAGTTTAAACAACCTTTATTTAGATTTTAGTGGAGATATAATGAAGATAAAACCCTTATATATTTATCTGGCTGTTCTGGCAGCAGCAATAATATTCCTGGTAGTATTTACATCCGATAAAAAGGAAGAAACTAATCCTATGACAGCTAATGGAATGCCGCAGGATGATATACATAAAGGACTCGATCCGCATAATCCATCCGGCGCAAATGTTTCCGGTGAAGTTAAAGCCAGAATGGAAGAACTTAAAAAAGAATATGAGAGCAGTCCCCAGGATACTCTCAAAATGAAGAACTATGCTGATTTTCTTGCAATGGCCCATAAACCGGATCAGGCAGTTCCGCTCTATGAAAAAATACTTCAGAAAGATCCTAAAAGAACAGATGTTAGATTTTCACTTGCTCTGATCCATTATAACAAGAGTGACTTCCGGAAAGCAGAAGATGTAATTAATAAAGTTTTTGATTATGATAAAAAGAATGTTCAGGCAAAATATAATCTTGGCGCAATAGCAGCAACAAAAGGCGATAAGGAAAAAGCAAAGCAGTTCTGGCAGGAACTTGTGAAGGAGAGTCCGGATTCTGAAACAGGAAAGATGGCACAGGAATCATTGAATGCACTAAACCAGCAGTCACCTCACTAATTTCTATCCTTTATCGTAGTTAGTTAATCTTAAATATATAGCCGGTTTTGTACCGGCTTTTTTTATTACAGCACCCCACCTTGTTCCTACAACATTAAAGATAGATTTAGTATATTATACAATTATGTTTGAATACATTGGCGCAATACATATACATTCAAAGTATTCGGATGGCTCCGGAGACGTAAAAGAAATAGCACAGATTGCGGCTGAATCCGGACTGGATTTTGCGATACTTACAGACCATAATACCCTCCGTGCCCTTAAAGAAGGCTTTGAGGGCTGGTACGGTAAAACACTTCTCCTGGTCGGATGTGAAATCAACGATAAAGAGAATAAGAACCATCTGATTGCATTGGGCATAAATAATACAATATCAACCAGACTTCCTGCTGCTGAAATTGTTAGAAGAGTGGCTGAAGCAGATGGACTTGGATTCATTGCGCATCCTAATGAAAAAAGGTCGTCAATGAAAGAGCATCCTCCTTATCCATGGACAGAATGGAACATTAAAGATTTCACTGGTATAGAGATATGGAATCATATGTCGGAATGGATGGAAGGTCTCACTGAAGAAAATAAATATCAGTATTTTATTCATCCCCTCAAATCGATCAAGGCACCGCTTCCTGAAACATTAAAGTTATGGGATCAGCTGAGTCTTGAACGTAAGATTGTTGGCATCGGCGGCATTGATGCACACGCGCATAAAGTAAATTTACTGGGGTTTTTTGAAGTGGAAGTTTTTCCTTATAAAGTTTTATTTAAATCCATCAGGACACATGTGCTTAGTTATGAAAAACTCGATAAGGCAAAAGATAAAAAAGATCCGCAAAAGGCAAAACATATTCTGCTCGATGCATTAAGGAACGGGAGATGTTTTGTATCAAATTTTTATCACGGAGATGCATCAGGATTCAGATTCTTTGCGGAGAATGGAAAAACTCTGCATCAGATGGGCGATGAGGTTCATCTTTCAAAAAAAACAAAATTTAAGGTTCTGCTTCCAAGTACAACCGCGGAAATAAAGCTAATACGTAACGGCGAACTCTACGACACAATAAAAAATATTGATGCAGAATTTCATATAAAGGAAAAAGGTATTTACCGCGTTGAGGTATATCTTGATCAGAATGCCTGGATCTTTTCAAACCATATCCGCGTCACATAATCTTCCAAATTGCAAACAAGTATCTCTGAATAGAGGCGGATACGAATTTAACTACAACGACTGGCCTTTGATAATAAATAGTATAGTTCAAGTTACAGGCCATTAAGTTTTGCCTTCGGGAGTTCTAACCAAAATATCAATATTTTAGAAACTAATTTTGTCTACTAAAGTAAATCTTGACATTATTTTATTAAATCTGTAAAATGGAAGCAAAATTGGGGAGTATCATTGTTTTTATCCTCTAAGATCATTTCGTATAATTCAATTCTTCTAAATAGTCCGGGGTTCAAATGAGATCATTATTCTATTTGTTCAGAGGAATCTTTTTCTTCATAATAGTTACAAATCAGTTTTGTCTTTCACAAACATCTGATTCTATTAATGAACTTATGGTTAAGGCACAAGCCGCCTTTTCCCAGCGCGATTTTAATGAAGCAATAAAGATTTATGATAAGGTAGTTAAGATCCATCCTGGTAATACAAATGCATTACTGATGCGGGGTTTGGCAAAGTCATATTCCATGAACAGCTCTGGAGCCATAAACGATTTTACTCTTGCTCTTACAATAAATAAGAATGATCTTGCTGCTTTAACAAACCGTGGAAGTGAATATAGAATATTGCGAAGATATAATGAGGCGATTGCAGATTATGATTATGCAATAAAAATTGATTCCCTCAATGATGTTTTATTCATGAACAGGGGCTGGACTAAGCTGGACGGCGAAGATTATTATGGTGCGATCAAAGATCTGACAACAGCACTGGAGATAAATCCAAAATCATCAATGGCATACTGGCTGCGTGGTAATGCGAAGCTGAAAATGTATGATTTGGATGGAGCATGTGCTGATTGGAATTCTGCAAAGGAAAAAGGATACAAGAACGCCCAGCTTTTAATAGATGACTATTGCAGTAATAAAAAGAACTAACTCTAAAGCCCGGTGGTTGATTAGATTTTTTTACAAATTATTATGTTTTCAAATTCATTAGCATATGGAGTAGAGCATGGCAGCAGGATTCAAATTATTGTGCGTGGTATTAGCTTTGACCTATTCAGCCGTATGTGGAGAAGAATTTAAAACTAAACAATTCTCTATTGATATTCCGGGCGACTGGGAATTAGTTACATCATCCGAAAAGCATATAAGTGATACTTTGATATGGAAAAAATATGGTACAGGACATTTTCCTGAAACATATGGATATTCCTTTTCACTAAAGAATTCTAGTGTCAAATATTCTTTCCCGTGGTGTAATATTTTTGTGATGATGTCAAAAAGAATTCCCAAATGGATAATCCCTCAAATGGATGGTATAAAATATGAAACAAATGAGGTCGGAAATTTGCCATTGGTCGAAAAACATAAAAAAGTGTTTGAAGTAAGTACATTATATAACTGGAGTATCAAACAAAATTACCATGCTCATAACACAGTAATGCAGAGCCTGATGGTTTATATACCCACCGACGTTGGAGGAATTCAGTTTTCATTTACCGTGCAGAAGGATAGCTTTCCTAAATATGAAAGCACAGTTTTCAATATGATCAAATCATTACGGATTTCTGATGATATAAAATACACGGAAAAATTTATTGAAAAGATCCCGCTTGCTGACAGAATATGGTATTATCTGCAAGCCGGATTTCTAACATTTCCAGCTAACCTGATTGCTTTTGCCGGAGTAGGGCTTGTAGTATTTGCATTGATTATGAAAAGAAGAAAGTAATTTCAGGAATACTCATTATTAATTAAAAATAGTTTAATAAAATTGGAAAGGATGGGCAGGAAATACAGATTATATCAGGTAGATTCATTTACAAAAGAGTTATTTAAAGGAAATCCTGCAGGTGTTGTATCAAATGCTGATGGTTTATCAGTCGATGAAATGCAGAGCATTGCACGAGAACTGAAAAATTCAGAAACCGCCTTTATACTTAATCCTTCCGCTGATGATCATGAAGTGTGGATAAGGTTTTTCACACCGTCCACTGAAGTTCCGATTTGCGGACATGCTACAATTGCTGCTCATTATATACGGGCACTGGAAAACAAATATGATACACGAAGAGTATTTCACAAAACAGGTGCGGGAATTTTGCCGGTTGACATCATCAGGATCAATGATGGTGATTACAAGATCTATATGACCCAGCGAAAACTGGAATTTCATGATCCTCTTTCAGATTCAATAACTCATCGTATCTTTGAAGCACTCGGACTTCGTCTTAATAATTTGGATGAAAGGTGTCCCGTTCAGATAGCGTCAACGGGTCATTCCAAGGTAATGATAGGTATAAAATCTTTAGCTGTCCTGAATTCACTTAATCCTGATATGGGCATGCTTTCAAAGATCAGTAATGAAATAAAATGCAACGGATATTTTGTATTTACTCTGGATTCTGATGAAGAAGATATTTTAACAAAGGGAAGAATGTTTGCTCCTGCCATTGGTATTAAGGAGGATCCGGTAACTGGAAATGCAGACGGACCGCTTGGAGCATATCTCATAAAACATAACATCGTTAGTTATAGTGGTAATACCTTCTCATATAAAGGTAAACAGGGTGAAGCTATAAACAGGACCGGAATTATTGAAGTTGAAGTTGAGCTAATAGATAATGAGCCGTACAAAGTGAGAATCGGCGGAGAGGCCACGATCGTATATAAAACAGAAATTGAGTTATGAAATATTTATTTATTTCATAGACAGGAGTAATGATAACTAAAGAATACATTCTTAATTTACAGCAGGAATTAAATAAAAAAGGGGATCCATCTGTAAAACTTTGGTGGGAGAACTATGTTAAGGGTAGTGCACCGTTCATCGGGGTAAAAATGCCTGTGATCAGAAGTATCCTTCACGAGTGGTATAAAAATAACATTGAAGGAAAAACAGATAATCAGGAACAGGTTGAGCTTGCACTGGAGTTGTTCAATGAACGGTATTCAGAAGAAAAGCTGGCAGGCGTACTATTTTTACAGGAAATACTTATACCTGGAAAATTAATTAGCTGTAATAATCTTGACAGATTAGCTGGGTTATTCACATCAAATCTGATATATGACTGGAATATATGCGACAAAGTGCTTGGACCGCTGATTAAGGAAAATGGAACGGATTGTGCAAGAAAGATCTCACAGTGGAGATATTCAGAAAATCTATGGCAGGCACGCGCCTCAGTTGTAGCATTCGTGAATCTTGCAGGCAATAAGGATTTTTATCCTGAAATACTTGAATCCTGCCAATTACTTATTTAAAGGAATGAGCGGTTCGCAAAGACTGCTGTTGGATGGATCCTCCGGGAAACAAAACATGATCCGGAACGGATAAAGGAATTTATACGTACCCACAAAAATCATTTTTCGTCAGAGAGCCTGAAGAATGCATCAAAATACTTCGGCAGTTAACAGAAATTCATTGTTATTCCTTAAAATTATGAATGCGCTCTAACTCCTTCACAATAAACTACTCTTCACATGCGCTGTAATTCCTTGCTTCTTATAGGCAAATTATAGGCACCCTATAGGCCCCCTCATTTCTTTAAGTAAACTCTTAAAATTCACCAACACTGCAAAAACCTGAATCATTTCGTATTTTATAAGCATCCTATCTATATTATAAATTTAGCTTCATTAAAATGACTGAAAATAAAGACCACTGGTACGATGGATGGATTTATGATAACTTAATCGCTCCAAACCAGGATAAATTATTTGAATACATAATAAATTTAATTGAACCTGGGTCAGACGTGGTGGATGTGGGGTGCGGTACAGGGCGGTTTTCTTTCCATGCCGCATGGAAATGTAAATCAGTGCTGGGCATTGACATATCCAAAAGAAATATTGAGAAAGCTGATCAGAACCTACGTCAACATCCGGTTTCGAATATATCATTCCGTCATACCCAGCTGACACACATTGAGGCAGGTAAACATTTTGATTATGCTGTATCGACTTATGTTATTCACGAAATCGATGAAAGGAGTAGGGTAGATCTGCTCAGGGAAATGGCTTTGAAGGCTGATAAAATAATAATCGGGGATTATGGTTATCCCCGGATAACCGGATTATTGAGTATACTCAATCAGATAGTAGAGTTTGCCGCCGGAAGAGATCATTACACAAACTATAAGCATTTCATTAATAACGGGGGAATTAAAGGGGCTGCTGTAAAAGCTGGTCTCAAAATCATCTCTGAATCCATAGTTAAACCTGTTACTGCTCAACTGGTCGTACTCTCAAAATAGAAAAATCCCCTTAAAAGGAATAGGCTTTGTAATAGGTTTCTGATAACATCCTTAATAGCATCACTTTCCACTGAAATCCTGTCAATCAGGTAAAAATCCTCTAATCCGTAGTTTCAAACAAAATTAATGTAATCCGCATGACTTTCCTGTGTTCTTAAAGGTAGCTTAATATGGCACTATCTGAATTTTTAGATTCAATAATTAATGAAAAAACTATTTGTACTATATGCGGTAAAGAAAGACCAACAGTAGCATACTTCTATACGCCTATGGGATGGATATGTGCGGATTGTACAAACACTAAGTTTGCCGAACCTGAAAGGGTTCTGGAATCAATTAGGAATATTCAGGAGGCGATATGTAGCGATCAAGCACTTATTATTAAGTAAGAGTTTTAACTTAAAGACTAAGAATCTCAAACGGATGAAGAGCTAAAGCCGAGAGGTTGGTAGCTCTTTTTTTTATGTAAATATAAAAGGTCCTCAAATGAGGACCTACTAAAAGTAAAATATATCAGGTTACTACTTGATTAGCATCATCTTTCTTGTATCAACAACGCTATTAGTTTTTAACTGATAAAAGTAAATTCCACTTGCTAAATTACTTGCGTCAAATTCTCTTTCATGAACACCTTCTGTCTTTACTTCATTAACTAAGGTCATAACATCACGACCAAACGAATCATATATTTTGAGAGTAACTGGAGAAGATTGAGAAAGAGAATATTTAATCTTTGTAGTTGGATTAAATGGATTTGGATAATTTTGAAGCAATAAAGAACTCGAAGGGTTCGAATCCACTTTTTCTATTGATTGTTTCCAGCTTGCAACACTTGTTGTAACAGTATTGGTTGTTGAAATTACAGAACCATCTTCATGATATGCCTTTATATAATAACGTGCTTGGAGTCCAGCTGCTCTCATATAATCCAGATCAATATAACTATAAGTGGTCTGCAGCATTACATATGGTCTGAGGATGGATGTTAATAAAAGGAATAAAATAAGATCACAACTGAAACAAATTTCATAGCTATTCTCCTAATTAATAACAAGAATATTTTTAGATCTGAATGTTGGGTAAAACATTTTTCCATTTTCAGTGATGGCAGGTGATGTGCCAAATGCTCTTTCAATAGGAATATCTATTGTGTATACTTCATCGCCATTTGAAGCATAACAGACAATTCTTTGATTATCCTGTCCAATAGATAAACCAAGGTAAATATTATCTTTTGAATCACAGACTATCGGACTATAGTTCTTACCTTTTGTAAATCCTTTTTTCCATCGTAATTTTCCTTCATAATCCAATGAGTACAGAGTGTCGTAACCAAAATAAACATTACCAAATTTATCTATTGTTGGTTCAATATTGTCTGTTATAAAAGGATAACCACTGTATTCAAATTTCCAGCGGACATCACCGTTAGGTTTTAATGAATAAAAGTAATTCATTCCGTTTTCCTGATATGTCGGATAAACATAAATATTTCCCTGAGAATCAACGATTGGAGATGTTTTTAAGGTTGTATTACCAAATGTCCATTCTACTGAATGGGTAACAATATTCACAGCAATTACATTGACATTATTTCCTTTATATATAATGTATTTCCGTCAGCTGAAAAAACAGGAGCACTGTCGTTAGTAGATAATAATCGTCCATCAATGAGTTTCCACAGAAGTTTTCCTTCATTATCCAGGACATGCAAAGTTGAGGGATCTGATCTCTCAAGAAAGTATATATTACCCTGTTTATCAACATTCATACTTAATGCTCGGACTCTATCAGTTGTGGTGTATTTCCATTTTATTTTCCCATCGGGCTGAGCCGCAAATAAAGAACGTATTCCGTCCGAAGAAATTATAGTCCCATCAGATAATATTAAAGGGGCTGCGCTGATTTCATATCCTAACGTATCCCTCCAAATTATATGACCATCATATCCGAAGGAAAATAATTCTGACGATGAATTAGCATACACAATGGAATTTAATCCAATGGCAATACCACATACCATAGCTTCGCAAGGTACTAGACCTGCAAGTATACCAAATTGAGGGCCAGAATACTTACTCCTACCAGTAGATTGAGGATCATGATGATTCATCGGCCATGCACTTTCAGCCAAACTCGGCCAAGGAATATCTTGCTGGTAACCTTCAGGTAATGGTTCTGGTGGTGTGGGTTCATCTTTGCAACCAATACAAATTAAAGCGGCAATTACTATTAAATAAATGAGAGCTTTTTGCATCTTGGCTTCCTTCGTGGTTGGTTATGTATTATAGAAATCTAATAATTACGGCAAATTAGTTAAAATTAAGCTAATGTGAATAGTTCCCAATTAATAATGACTCTTTATACATAGAAACACAGGAAAGACATGCGGGTGACATTAATTTTGTGAAAAAATGGAAAAAAAGAGCAGGTGATTAGTCTGCTCTTATTCATTAGATATAGAATTGCCTTAAGAAGTCTCTTGCGTACTTATTTCCTTCCTGAGTATCAAATGAATATGTTTCAAGCTTTTGTATTGCTTCACGATATTCTTTGATATTAACAATACTCCATTCCTGAGTAGTACTATCATACTTTCGATGATAATAAGGTATCTGTTTGATTTCATCAATCACCCTTTGGGCTAAAAAGCTTCTGAAATCATCCTTGTGAAATGAAATAACAATTTACTATGATCTTCATGCACTACCTCTTGTGGAATTATCCAGGTACTTAAAGTCGGCTCCCATACTTTGCCATGAACTTTGCTGTAGTAAAATGCTAAAGCCAATTCTTCTCTGCTGCTGAATTTGTCTAAATAAGTCTTATTAGTTATCTGAAGGAACAAATTAAAATTTGCTACAATGGTCTTGAAACTCATATTAAGATCAAGCATAGCGTATTCAAGTATATCTCCCCAAGTGGGAATATACACAATGAAAACATCATTCCGTATTAAATTGGTATCTTCATTTATTTCAATTAAAGTCCGTTCATTGGGATCTTCCCGATGATAATTTACGGAACCGTCATATACTTCATGATACCAACTTTCTGATATAACGTTTGCTATAATATCACCTGTAGAAAGCTGTTTTATAAATATTCTGGAGTCTCTCATCAGGTTCTTTTTCAACGATCAATTGAAGTTCATATTCGTTGATGAACACAGGATTGTTTAAAGGCACCTTTATTGGTCGGAATTTCAAAATGGGATTATCCTGTAAATAACCCCATGTAACAGCTTTATTGAGGGCACTCCTGAGATTATTATAATGTTTTCTGGATTGATGCTTACTTTTCTTTGCGATCTGGCTAACAAAATTATCCAGAGTGATTGTATTTACCTTAGATAATGGAATATCACCAATAAAATCCAGGAGTTCTTTTACTGTTGTGTTAATATCATTGTAGTATTTTATGGAAAGATTATTTTTTACGTGAGTTTTATATAATTCAAAAAAATCTTTAATGGATATGATATTGATTTTAGGTTTGTTGGCTTTTTCAAAGTTTTTCAAAAAGATCAATGCGTCGGATTTCTTTTTACAACGTGTTGAAATACGGGTTTTTTTACTATATTCATCAATGTACTGTAAGTGATAAAATCCTTCTCGTTTGAACAAAAATGAGTTTTTCATTAATTCTCCGAATATATATTAATAGGATAGAGTTCTTGTTAGGAACGTCAAAAAAGTGTTAACCAAAACGTTAACCAAAATGTTAACCTAAATGGTATAAAATGGAATGCTAAGTTATACCACTAAAGTTTATAGAATACCTTGGGACACTAATAGTAATAGGAATCATTAAAGTAATCTTCACTTCTTCTCTCTTGGTAGTAGGGTTACACTGTTCCAGATTCTTTGAATTTGGTTAAAAAATCGCTGTTCTATGATTATCTTTCAAAATTCTCTTTCACTATGTAAAAAACAATCACTATATTTGTAATCTAAAAATCTGTATTTTACAGGACTATACCACAGTCTTCAGGGCTGTGATCATTAGTTTTAGAATGCGCCCATAGCTCAACTGGATAGAGCGTCGGATTCCGGTTCCGACTCTTTTGTGGGATAACAGGGGATAAATAAAAGATTTTGGTTATATGGTAATTAAATAGACAACCTAAAACCTTTCCACACTATAAAAAGAACGATAAAAAAGAAATAGCTCAATCTGGTAAAAAGTAAGGTGGTTCAATACCTTAAAAAACCAAATCGAGCTATCTCAATAAAAACCATTTTCTTTGAACCTTTAACTTTTGAATGCAAAATAGAAAATGGAATTCTTATTGTCAAGTATCTTATTTTATTCTCATTCCTCTGACAGATTGCTTAGTATTAAGATTAATCAGTTCATAGTTATACATATTTCCATCGTTCTTTTCAATGATTTGTATTGTCGAAGTAGGTAACCATATTGTAACCGTTGGAATATCGAATGGATTTATACTCCATATTGATCCATCCATTAATTTCAATTCATAGTTCTTTTCAGAATCTACTTTGGTGAGCATTGATTCATTTTTCATAGTTTCCCCTAATTGTGATTAATTCAAACTCAAACTATAAAAGTCTTTAAGGAATGTCAAGTTCGAAAAACACATCAAGCATATCCGGATTAGCCAAAACATTCAAAAGGGTTTGCTCAACTTCTTTTGGTAATGGTTTGCTATCAATTAATAATAGTTTGAATTGTCGAATTACTTCATCTCTGGAATTGAACTTCCCGATAATCCCCCTAATGTAATTTCCTATTTGAAAATCATTCATCATTTCAAACTCAGGTTTCCGGTAATTATCGGATGATAGTTCAAATATTTTCTCTAGGGTTTGAATCCTTCTCGCTAGGTTATAGCTCATAATTCCTCCAAAGATGAACCGAGTTTATTTTCCAAAGTCTTTACTTTGCCTTCCAGTTCTAAATCTTTACATACTTGAACGAAGTTAATAATTAAATAGGTTAAAGTCTTTGCTTTCTGATCCGTTATAGTTCCCCTCTGGAAATCATAAATCAAGTTTGATAATAACCTTTTGGCATGAGAAAGCTTCGTTACTCTTCTCGATTTTAAGGTATAGGGTTCGCTATCATTTATCTCTTGTTTTTGTTGTAGTAATTTTAATGATGATTGCAAAGGTTTTGAACGTTGTTTTTTTTCTACTTCCATTATTCACCTCTGAATGATTTTACTGCTTCTTTGCTAAACTTGAATGAAGGTCTAGTTCTTTGTGGAATATCTAAAGGAGTTCCGGTTTTAGGATTCCTTCCGAGATGTGCTTTCTTTGTTAATGTCTTAAATCTGCCAAATCCCCTTATTTCAATTTGACCGCCATTCTTTAATGCCTGTATAATGGAAATCAAAAATGATTCTATACAAGCTTCAGTTTCAAGTAAGGTTAAGTTTGTTTTTTGACTTACATAATTAACCAAATCTGCTTTGGTTACCTGTTTACTCATTATTGCCTCTGGTTTGTGTTTATTTCGCTCTAGAATCGTTTATAGGACACTTTTATGTGTGGGGGAGATATATTTACCCCCACCGAGAAAATGCCCTAAAGTTTATTAATGCTTTCTGCTTTATTGTAAGCTTCCATTCCCTTTGAATAAATGTCAATCTTCTTTTCAAATTCTGAAGGGTTTGATTCAGCCCTTGAGATATGTTCATCAATTTGAGAAGTAATATATCTAAGTGATAATCTTTCATCCTTCAAACTCTTTAATCCGGTTCTTTCCTCAAATTCATTCATCCGGTATCTTACAGAATATTTAATTCCCTCTGAATATTCATTGGAACCTAGAACTTCTTTTGATATAGCATCGGCAAAAAGAAGTCTGTTATCATCATAAGCTTGTTTTAATATTCTATCAATATCGGTGGGTTTCTTCATAAGAATCATTAGAGCGGAATTATATTCCTGACTTGCAACAAGCTTTTCAATATCCGGATTATCAATTCCCGATTTTGTTTTATCTTTGATCTCCGATTGAATCGTATTTAATTTAATATCGATTTCAGATTTCAAAGATTCTAATTCCTTCTTAGTACCACTTAAAAGAAAACCCTTATCCCTGTTTTCCTTCTCAGATTTTACTTTGTCGTTATAATCAGCATATTTCTTTTGGATTTCTGATTTCTTTGAACTGTAATTTGATAAGATTGAATCTAGCTTTTGGTTAAACATTTCTCTCTCTCCTTTTGATTAATTATTTTCTAAAATTTTCAGTGAACGTTTATCCATTTCAATAGATGTTTTTCCGGTTCCTCCTTTTCTATTTTTCAATATTCCAAGTTTTAGTTTTATTTCTTTTTGCTCTGGTGAATTATCCCTTTCCTTCCATAATGCCAGAACAAAATCTGAAGCTTCATCGACCGAACCAGAATCCCTTGCGGCACCTAATTCTAATTCATCGAATTCAGAATATTTCTTAGTTACTTGAGACAAATAAATGACCGGAACATTCATCTCTTTTGCTAAATCTTTCATACCCCTTGCAACCCTTGAAGTGGCTTCGTATAGATCCCCAGATTCTTTTACTAATCCCAAATAATCAATTAAAACTAATCCGGTTTTCTTATGATAAATATTGTTCTCTGCAAGTTGAATCAATGATTTAATTGAATCAAGATTTAATCCGCTCTTTGTAATCGTATAGAAGTTTGAAAGCTTATTGAATAGTAATTTTGCTTTTGTCTGCATATCGGATGAATGATTCTTTAATCCGTTCTCAATTTCAAATCCCGAATAACCTGTTTCTATTTGCATTGTTCTTTCAAAAACAGATGTAACCGGCATTTCCATTGAAAAGAATAAAACAGGTTCACCACTTTGAAGTGCAAAATTTATTCCGATGTTTTGTAGGAATGCAGATTTACCGACGGATGTTTTTCCAAGTATGCACAAAGTTTCACCTGGCATAATTCCCCTTAACTTATTATCAATAACATCGAAGCCAGTTTTCACTTTTACGGAATCAAGTTTAGAAACATAATCTTGATATTTATTGAAAGCTTTTTTTAGATCATAAATCTCAACATCTTTCACTTCTTTCTTTTTTCTATTGTCATCGAAACATCTCTTTGATTCTTGTTCTATTCTTTGATACTCCAAAGGGGGATTGTTCTTTGCATTCCATTGATTCAGGATTTCAAGAATAAAATCGAATGAAAGTCCTTTCTCCTGTAATGCAGATGTAATCCGGATTAAAGCTTTGTGCCTGCTACCTTCGTTTGAACCGTTCTTAATTAAATCAAGTAATTCATCTTTCTTAGATTCAACCTTATTAAATGAATTACCGTTTTCCCATTTCAGATATAATTCTTTTAATGCCGGAACTATCATCATTTCAGAAAGGGGGAGAGATTCAATATTCCTTTCTTTCTTTGCCAGTTCTTTAATATGTTCAATACTAAGGGAATCTAATTCTTCGAAGCTCAAAGGGATTTTATATAATCCCGTTTTACTATTAATCGTATTAAGCATTCTGAAGATTCTTTTCGGTTCATAGATAGAGAAGTCAACATATTTAAAACCTTGCGATAAATCTTCAGCTATACCCTTAACTATTTTATAGAAATCATCCTTTGGTTTCGGATTCTCGAAAATTATTTGAAACGGAATAGCTAGGTGAAAACCTTTTGCACCCGAAAAACTTATTCTAATAAAATCGAATGGTAATTCATAAGTATGGTATAAATGGAGAATAAAATTTACTACTTCATTTTTTACAGCGGAAAGGTCATCCCCATCAAAATCAAAAGGTATTGATTCGGTAATATGTTCACCTGAATATCCGGAAACGGTTCCCGTTTTCTCAACAAAGGTTTTAAGTCTTTCATCGTATAAGAATAAAGAGCGGAAACAATCGGTTCTAATTCCATTTAATCTGAATTCCTTTACATTATAAATTTTGTTTCTGTTAGTAATACCACCAATAACAAATTCTGCATACTTCATTAAAAGCTTCTCCTGAATTGTTTTAGTACCATGATGATCTTTTCTCTGATAGGTAACCGGAACCAAATAAAAATTATATCTATAAGTTTTATATCCATCCCTCCTGCCCCTCTTTTAATTCTGGTAATGAATCAGTTACACTTGTTTTAACACAGGTCTGAAGATATGCAGAAAGATTACTAACGGTCTTAAATGATTGTCCTCTGGAAATGCAGCCGGAGAATATAGAAGTTACCTTTTCTTTACCGAGTATATTTTCATATTTCTTTATGACCGAATAAACACTAGATTCTTTCTCAATCAATTCGATAAGAGAAAAACCTAATTTATTATTATGTATTATGTTATTGTCTGTGGTTGATACTTGGTTGATACTTGGTTGATCATTGTTGATAATACCTTGATAAGTGCAAAAGTTTGTTATCGTTATAACACTATAATTCTTGGTTGATTTAACAATGATATTTCCAAAGTGCTGTAATTTCCTTAAGCTCGTTCTAATGCTTTGCTCTGATATTCCAGTATCTAAGGATGCTTTCTTTCTGCCAAATATTAACTGACCTGGATTTAATAAAACCCTTTCAGTAAAAACACCGTTATTCTTGCGGATTGTTATAGTTTCGGTATATGGTTTATGAGTTGCTTTTAATAAAAGGTAACACCATAAAACCCAAAGCCGGTGATCCTTTAACCAACCCCGTTCAATAACTTGTCTATGAATCGAAATCCACCCCTCCATATTTCCCCTTTAAGAAATTGAAATGAATAAATTCATTTGGGGATTGCCTTTAGGTTCAGATTCATCCATTCGAATATCTTTTATCTTCAGAATGATTTGTTCATCGGTTCCTTCATGAAAAGGGGAAAGGATTCCCAATTTAAGCCAACGTTTTTTTGTGCATTTAAGAGTTTCACCGCAAAAGGGAATTTCGATATACTTGAAATCGAGTTGAAAAAGATCAGCGGCAATTCCAAGCCCGTTAAATAAACGGAAAACATTCTTATAGCTTCTCTTATGGGAATAGAAGGTTTGTGTAGAATAATCGATCTCTCCAAGTTTGAAATCATTAACCCTTGAGTAAATCGCTATCCTATTACTTGAGATAGGTTTCTGATAGATTTGCATTTGCACCACCTTGAAGTTAAAATAAAAATGCCTAACAGGGAGACATCAACGTTGGTGGTGGTAACGTTAAACCTGTTAGGCAAAAATATCTTGTCATCTCACCGACCACCGTTGTTGATGTCAAATATACCCCTAGTAATGCAATTGGGGTGACATTCCCCAAAATTTAGAATGGTTCTTTAATGAAGTTGTTTTTGTGAGTAATAGAGCCAGCGCTTTGCTGTTTTATGGTCAATACCAAGTTCCCTTCCAAGCTCTCGAAAGTTTATGGTTCCATTTTTCTTTTGACATATTTCAGATGTTGCAAGATTTATTATAACTCTTGAAAATTCTGGAGTTAGTTTTGATAGAACATCACCTCTTTTCGTTTTCGTCTCTTCTGTAATGAGGAGTTTTGATTTCGATTGTCTTTCAATAAGTTTATTTTGAGTTATCCCTAGAATATGATTAAGGGAGTTGTTCTCAATTTCCAGGTCCTTAATGGTTTTATCATCTCGATATTTTATATAATGAATAACCATATTAACGAAACCAAAAAAGATATTGCTTATTAATTTATGCCCACAAAGATGGGGGTTATTTTCAAAAAATCTTTTCGTTACATAATCATAATAGTCCTTCTCTATTTTAGGTTTCTGCCTTGTAGATGCATTAAAATAATCTGAAAAAAATTTATCGGTAATAGCTTTATCGGCTTTAGTACCTAAATTGAATTCATCAAAATTTAATGAGGAAAAAAGAATATTGTGAATAGTCTCAAAAATATCTTTTCTAAAATTTAGCTCATTCAATTCTTTTGTGAAGTATTCTTTACCCAAAACCTCAGAAATTGTAAAGTCTGTTTCATCTCTGATCTCTTTTCCAAAAGGGAATCTTTCATAGACTTCAATGAGCTTTTTAATTCTGGAAACTTCTCCCATTCTCCACCACCATTAATAATTTGTAAAATTTTAAAACCAACAAATATATAGACTAGTATGTGATAACCGGCCATAACTATAGTCGGAATGAAAAGCCATTGAGCAATCATAAGAGATTTCGCATACAGCATTCCTATTATTGCTCCCACCATTCCGCTTACCAAAAGTATAGTTGGAACGATTGTCTTTATTTTACACTTAGCTATTTCTTTATTAATATTTTCCCATTTCTGATATCTTGGATTTCCGGATTGTTTTAGAATTCTGTCGTGAGTTACACTATCTGATTCAAATTCAATAGCCGTAGTGCCATGATTTGTGCTTAAAAGGTAATTCTTAATGGTTTCAATTTGGGATTGAAGAGATTGAATTTTAAAAATGACAAAAATGCCCACAATAGATATTATCGCACCATCTGCCTGCAATAATGCACTAAACAAATATAGACAAGTGTTTTGGTCAAGTTGCATAAAGAACCCCTCAGGTTATTTACGGAAATCAACTAAGAAATATACAAAAGTGGGAAATTGTGTAGGTTGTTCCTTTATAACTTGCAAATATAATAATTAAAATAATTAAAGTCAAGAAAAATCTTTTATTAAGTTAAACTACATATTAGGTTTATGAAATATTTGGGCTGTTTACCCCCCCAACTCAGATTCAAGAAATGGAATAATAGGTCTGATTATAAATAAGATTCTGATTCGGTATGTAGAAGCACTCCGACGTGTATAAACATAGGGCACCCCCTATGGTGCCCCTCTCTCTTGATTTGACTAGTTAAGGTTTAATCTAGAATTAATCAAAGTATCTCTTTGATCATTTAATTTTGTTTGAAGTTCCGAAAGTGTTTTAATGATTGTTTCAAGATGATCCAATATTGCATGATTATCGATTTCGTACTCCAAGCTCTCATTAGTTTCTGCCATGACATTAGTGAATCCAGAAAGAATTCGGAGTTTACCCATTACATTGTGGATTGTTTGATCGATAGCCATTGAATCGATTAAAGAATTACCATTTTTCATTTTGACCTCCTAGTTATTATTTATAGTTAACGGTCTAATACCTTGACCGCTTCTTTCAGATAATCCATTTTTAAGTGGGAATAGATTTGAGACGTTTTAGCATCCCGATGACCGAGTAAATTCTGAATTGTGTAAAGAGAAATTCCAGACATAACAAGATTCGAAGCAAAGGAATGCCTTAAAGAATGCAGATGAATATTTTGATTAAGGTCTGTTTCTCTTAATGCTTTCTTGAATCTTTTACTTATGAAATCCCCATTGAACCTGAATCCCTTTTTATTAAACACATATTCATCCTTATTAATAGTCATTACTTTTGGTAACCTGCTTAATAAAACATTATATAGTTTGTCATTGATAGGAATGATTCTTTCTCTTTTACCTTTTGTCGTAAAGGTTTCTGTATTTTGAACCTTGATTATTCTTTCGGATAATTCTACTGCATTCCATTTAAGATTTACAATTTCCCCTAATCTCATTCCGGAATAAAAACCGAATTTATAAGCATCTCTCAATAGATCATCTGATTCCTTTTCGAGTATTTTACCTAATTCGAATTCATCTATAAATAAAGGATTATTCTTTGGTGGTTTTGCCGGTTTGATTCTCAATATAGGATTCACTTCCAGATAACCCCAAAGAATAGCTTTATTGAATGCACTTCTTAAATTATTGTAATGTTTCACCGATTGAAATTTACTATAAATAGCAATACTGGAAATAAATCTATCTAATATTAATGCGTTGATCTTGAGAAGGGGAATATTGCCGGTGAATAAGATTAATTTCGTTTCGGTGGTTTGAATATCTTTCAGATATTTGTTTGAAAGGTTTGTCTTTATGTGGTTCTTATAAAGTTCGAAAAACTCCTTTAAGGAAATCTGTTTTAATTTTGGTTTTCTGTTTTCCTCAAAATCCATTAAAAATTCAATAGCTTCAGTTTTCTTTTTGCAGCCAGTTGATATTCTTTTTTTGTTTTCATATTCATCAAAATACTGCAAATAATAAAATTCTCCCCTTTTGAATAAGAACGTATTTTTCATATATATCTCCTTCGTTCTATACAGGGGGAAAGGTGGTTCTCAAGTGGTAACCAAAATGGTAACCAAAAATCGAAATTCAGGTTAAATCTTGTTTCAATCGGAAAATCGAGAAAAAAAGAAGGGGATTCAGATTAATCAGTAAATCCGAAAATGCTTCAGATACTTAAATCCCTTGTTTTTAAGCTATTTTCATTATTTGTTTAACCAAAAATTCTTTTCTCAAAGTCCTAAAGAATCATTATATTTATAACCTGTTTTTACCCTTATTTTAGAATGCGCCCATAGCTCAACTGGATAGAGCGTCGGATTCCGGTTCCGAAGGCTGGGGGTTCGATTCCTCCTGGGCGTACGAGTTTGAATGAAGTCAGGAAATAATAAAAATAAATTCATTTTCAGGAGTAAGTTGTGTTAACAAAGAAGAAGAAAATTTCCAGGAAGGAAATTAAAGAAGATAAACTGGTAACTACATATTATCAGGCAGTCGGATACTTTAACGAGAACAAATCCAGGATTTATATCTATACAGGTATCGTTGTTGGTGTAGTTGCACTAGTGTTCTTCTACCTTAATTATAAACATCAGAATAACTTGAAAGCAAGCGCTGAATTGGGTAAGGTGATGGACTTGTATGAGAATGGTGCTTATCAGGAAGCTATAGATGGTAGAGCTGCAGGAAATGTAAAAGGACTCAAAGCAATTGTAGATGAATACGGCAGTACTGAAACAGGTGAGATCGCTAAGGTTTACCTTGCTAACGCATATAACTTCCTTGGCAAAACTGAAGAAGCTTTTGAATACTATGATGATTATAGCGGAGATAATAAACTCTTCAAAGCATCTGCATTAGCAGGTGAAGCCAGCTACTATGCATCAAAGGGTGAGTTCGTTAAAGCAGCTAATACATATAAGGAAGCAGCTTATACAGATAAATCAAATCCGATGAATCCCGATTATCTTCTTAAAGCAGGAATAAATTTTCTTAACGCTGATGAGAAAGAAAACGCTTCAGAAGTATTTGAAACAATTAAAGAAGAATTTAAAACTACAACTGCCGCAAGAGAAGTTGATAAGTATATGGCAGTGCTTAAATAGGTAGTTACAATGAAACACAAAGGGATAATGACATAAGGTTGTTATTCCTTTTTTTATGTATAACACTTCCATAAAAGAAGCCTGATTCTAATCTATGCAAAGGGCGTCATTTAAAAGAATAATTGCATGTGCATAATTTTCTCTTTCCAGAATAAACTGAATGCTTACCTGGCTGATAGACTGAGAAACACCGAGAATATTAATTTCTTTATCCGCCAATGTTTGAGCCGCAAGGGCAAGTATACCAGGACGCGCGATGTTGGTACCTAAAATGCAGATTAAACAAACATCAACAATTCTTACCTGGTAATAAATACGTCTTAATTCAGCTATAAAATCCTCACTCAGTTCATCCTGCCAGACAACGAATGTGATACTGTTTGCATTTGTAGATTTTGTTATATAACTCAGATTATACTTCTTCAGGAACTGCATAATCGCAAGGTCAAACCCCACTTCGCCAACCATTAAAGGATCATGAACTTCAATTGCCACTAGTTTATCTGAACCAGTCACTATTTCAACTTTCTTATCGGGGTTAACATAATTTTTTGAGATCAGTGTACCGGGATGCTCAGGTTCAAATGTATTTTTAATTCTGATGTTAATTCCGGCTACTTCTATTGGTTTTGAGGCTTTAGGGTGAAGCGCTTCCATTCCAATGTCAGCTAATTGATCTGCTACATTGTAATTTGTAAATCCAACTGGTGCAGATTTATCTACTCCCACTATCTTGGGGTCAGCTGAAGAGAGATGATATTCTTTATATATTATTGCTTCATCTGCGTGAACTTCCACAGCGATTTTACTAAAGGTTACTTCACTGTAACCCCGGTCGAATTCCCGCATTATACCTTCAGTTCCTTTTGTATAACCGGTTGCAACAGGTAATACCTTTGAAAAAGGTATTACACGTAAGGCTTTGTGTATTCGTTCGTCTATCGTAAGATATTCATGATCGTTGAATCCACAGAGGTCAATCATTAAAGAATTTATTCCATTATTATTAAGGATGTTTACAGAATTATACGCAGAGTGAGCTTCGCCTATCGATGCAAGTATTTCTCTGGCGGCAAGCAGAATATTGTGCCTGTTAATATAGCCTGTGGCGAGTACATCAGAAAGGCTATTCAAATAGTTTTTTGCCTGATTTACGCGCAGTGTTATAAATTCCTGAGCAGACCTTAAATCAAGTCCGATATTTTCATAATTATTGTTAATGTTAATTAACTTTGAAAGTATTTCATCAAGTGCAGAATTATAATCTTCATTGTTTACAAATTTTTGATATGCACCTGGCTCTTTTGTTTTTTTATGTTCCAGAAGCCAGTTTGTTACATTATTATAGGCAGAAACAACCAAAATCCGGTTGTAATAATCATCGTGTTTACGGGAGCCTATCACGATGTTCCGCATTACTTCCTGAAACATCGACATTGATGTTCCGCCTATTTTTTCAACGGTGAGCATTTAAAGTCCTTGCATACTTATATAAATTATAAGCGGAAATATACATATAAATCATACATTTTTAGTATATTATTTCAGGCTCCGATATTATAAAAATTAACCTTTTTTGATAAAAACTGACTTACCTGAATCCATAAAAGTTTTCACGTCAGTTTAATGTGCATGACTTCATAGAGCTCATTTTCTTGACTTTATAGGCTTATGTAAGTATATTTTTCCTATTAATAAAAAAAATTTATAGGGATTTATGCCAGATACATCGGATTTCAGAAACGGACTAATTATTAAATACAAAAACGATCTTTACACAATTGTTGAGTTCCAGCACGTAAAACCGGGAAAAGGCGGAGCTTTTGTTCGTACCACGTTAAAGAACATCAGAACCGGCCGTCAGTTAGAAAATACATTCCGCTCAGGTGAATCAATTGAACCAGTCAGAGTTGAAAGAAGAAAACTGCAGTATTTATACAAAGAGCCCGGCGGATATGTTTGTATGGATATGGAAACATACGAGCAGTTAACCATTTCCCCTGATTACTTTGATGAGAACGTTAAGTTTCTGAAAGAAAGCGAAGAAGTAGAAGTGCTCTTCAATGGCGATAAGATTGTTACAGTTGAAATCCCTATTTTCATTAATCTTAAGGTTACCGAAACTGAACCTGGTTTCAGAGGCGATACGGCAACAAATGCCATGAAACCGGCCAAATTGGAAACGGGTGCAAGCATAAACGTTCCGCTCTTTGTTAATGAGGGAGATCTGCTTAAAGTGGATACACGTAGCGGGTCATATGTTGAACGAGTAAAAAACTAATACCAGGCGGTTAATGGATTTAGATATCATTAAGAGACTCATCAAGATGGTTGATTCCAGCGGAATCACCGATCTGGCTATTGAGGAAGGTGAACTTAAGATCAGAATCTCAAAAAAAATCAGAATTCAGGGGAATACAAATCCTCAGACTTACGTTCACTATAATAGTCCGGGATCCGAAGCTTCAGTACCAACCACTGAGGCTGCACCTAAGCAAAAAGAAGAATCACCTGCCAGTAACTCTAATTTATACGAAATCCGTTCTCCTATTGTTGGAACTTTCTACAGAGCTCCGGCACCTGATTCAGATCCTTATGTTCAGGTAGGTGAGACAGTTACTAAAGGCACAGTGCTCTGTATTGTAGAAGCTATGAAGTTAATGAATGAAATTGAATCCGATGTTGACGGCAAGATAGTTAAGATCTTTACTGAGAACGGCAAACCGGTGGAGTACAACCAGCCCTTATTTCTCATTGAGAAGTTCTGATACCTTTTCACTAAGAGGTTAATTTGTTTAATAAAGTATTAATTGCAAACCGCGGAGAGATTGCTTTAAGGATCATTCGCACTTGCAAAGAACTGGGAATCAAAACTGTTGCTGTTTATTCACAGGCAGATGCTGATTCCCTTCATGTTACATTTGCTGATGAAGCTGTCTGTATTGGTCCTAATCAATCAAAGGAAAGTTATCTTAATATTCCAAGAATAATATCTGCGGCTCAGATTACAGGGGCAGATGCCATTCATCCCGGCTACGGATTCCTGGCAGAGAATGCCTCCTTTTCAGAGATTTGTTCGGAATCAAATATTAAGTTTATCGGTCCCTCTCCGGCAATGATTAATGCAATGGGGGATAAGGCATTCGCTAAAGACACCATGAGAAAAAACGGTGTACCCGTAATTCCCGGAAGCGATGGGGTTCTTAAATCTTCCTCTCAAGGACTTGAAATAGCCAGGGAGATTGGGTTTCCTGTAATCATAAAAGCTTCTGCCGGAGGCGGCGGAAAGGGTATGAGAATAGTTCATGACGAAAAGTCATTTGAAAACGCGTTTCAGACGGCAAAGGGGGAAGCGGAAGCTTCTTTCGGTAATGCTGAAGTATATCTGGAAAAATATCTTGAAAGCCCGCGGCACGTAGAGATCCAGATTATGGGAGATCAATTCGGTAATGTATATAGCTATGGTGAAAGGGATTGTTCGGTTCAAAGACGTCATCAGAAACTGATTGAAGAATCACCATCACCTGCAGTGGATCCTGAACTGCGTAAACGTATGGGTGATGCCGCTGTTCTCGGAGCCGGTTCTGTGAATTATGAGGGTGCCGGAACAATAGAATTTCTCCTGGACAAACACAAAAATTTTTATTTTATGGAGATGAACACAAGAATACAGGTTGAACATCCTGTTACTGAAATGATAAATGATGTTGATCTGATCCGGCAGCAAATTCTGGTTGCCGCAGGACAAAATATTGAAACACTGCCCAGAGAACCACTCGGCCATAGTATTGAATTCAGGATAAACGCTGAAGATCCCTCCGCAGGATTCAGACCTTGTCCCGGCAAAATTACATCGTTACATTTTCCGGGTGGATTTGGTGTTAGGGTTGATTCACATATTTATCAGGATTATATTATACCACCTTATTACGATTCACTTGTGGCAAAGCTTATTGTATGGGGAAAGACCAGGGATCATGCTCTTAAAAGAGCAAAACGTGCTTTAGAAGAATTTACAATTGAGGGCATAAAAACAACAATCCCATTTCATCTGAAAGTTCTTGAGGATGAAAGATTCATAAGTGGAAATTTTGATACACATTTTATAGAAAATTTACTAACCTAAAATTCAGAGGTAAATATGAATATTCCGGATAATCTAAAGTACACAAAAGATCACGAATGGATACTCGTAGAAGGGAATGTCGGAAAAGTTGGTGTTACAGATTATGCTCAGGGTGAGTTGGGAGATGTTGTTTTTGTCGATATCACACCGGATCTGGATGTAATTAATAATGGCGATAGTTTCGGAACTGTGGAAGCTGTAAAGACAGTTAGTGACCTTTACGCTCCCTGCAGTGGAAAAGTTGTTGAAGTTAATAAGAAATTATCAGACGATCCGCAGCTGGTTAATAATGACCCGTATGGCGACGGCTGGATGATCAGGATTGAATTAAGTAATCCCGATGAACTTAATGAGCTTCTTGATAGTACAGCTTATAAAGAACTGATTGGTCAATAGCCGGTTATAATAAAATTAAAAACAGAATCCGGTCTCCGGATTTTGTTTTATTGTTCAAATGTAATAGATAAAAAAATGCAGCATACAGAAACAATACTAATCCTTGATTTCGGATCACAATATACTCAGCTGATTGCAAGAAGAATCAGAGAGTGCGGAGTATATTCAGAAATTCATCCATTCAGCCTGCCCTTAGAGGAAATACAGAAAATAAATCCTTCTGGAATAATTCTTTCCGGAGGTCCCTTAAGTGTTTACGATAGCGGGGCTCCTTCATTAAAGAACCAGGTATTTGAACTAAATATTCCGGTCCTGGGTATCTGTTATGGATTACAGCTCATGTGCAACCAGCTTGGTGGTAAGGTTGAATCAGCCAAAACCAGGGAATATGGAAAAGCGCTGTTCAAAACAGAAAAGCAGCATAAATTATTTTCGGGGATAAAGCCAGAATCGGTTGTATGGATGAGTCATGGTGATTATGTCACTGCTATCCCTGCAGGATATGATGTACTCGGGGTTTCCGAAAACTCACCATTCTGTTCAATCGCGAATGAGGAAAAAAGAATTTATGGCCTGCAATTTCATCCGGAAGTAGCTCATACTGAAGAGGGTAAAAAGATATTAGAGAATTTTCTTTTTGAGATTTGCGGAGTTAAAGGGGAGTGGACTCCTATTAACTTTATTAGTTCAACAATTGATGAGATCAGAGAAAAGACAGGTTCCAAAAGAGTCATTTGTGCACTCAGCGGGGGAGTTGATTCATCAGTTGCTGCGGTTCTTATGCATAAAGCCATAGGCGATAAATTGATTTGCATTCATGTTGATACCGGATTAATGCGTAAGGAGGAAAGCAAGTATATAATTGAAATGTTTGAGCAGAATTATAACCTGCATTTAATTCATGTGGATGCTTCTGAAAAATTTCTCTCCCGGCTTGCAGGTGTATACGATCCTGAAAAGAAAAGAAAGATCATTGGTACTACATTCATTGAAGTTTTCGAAGAGGAAGCCAACAAATTTAATGATGCGGAATTCCTTGTGCAGGGTACATTATATCCTGATGTTATTGAATCTGTGTCAGTAAAGGGATCTTCAGTTACGATAAAAACGCACCATAATGTAGGCGGGTTACCTGAGAAAATGAATCTGAAACTGATCGAACCCTTTAGAGAACTGTTTAAGGATGAAGTCCGGCAGATCGGCAGGGAACTTGGGCTACCCGAAGAATTTATTGAAAGACACCCTTTCCCCGGACCGGGATTAGCCGTAAGAATACTTAGTGATATAACTAAGCCTAAACTTGATCTGTTACGACTTGCTGATGATATATTCATATCTGAGATCAGAAGAGCCGGCATCTATAACAGCATCTGGCAGGCTTTTGCCGTTCTCCTCCCGGTTCAAAGTGTAGGAGTAATGGGAGATGCCCGTACATATGAAAATGTAGTTGCTCTCAGAGCCGTCACATCCACCGATGGTATGACTGCAGACTGGTACCCCTTTGAGCCTAATTTTCTCGCTGAAGTTTCTAACAAAATAATAAGAAATATAAGGGGAATTAACCGGGTGGTTTATGATATCAGCTCAAAACCTCCTTCCACAATAGAATGGGAATAGATGATATGCAGCATAAAGATTATATGATGAAAAAAGCAGCTGATTATGAATCAATTGGAAAGATGCTGCACGCTATGCAGATTTATGAAAACCTGATAGCTTCTGAACCCGATTTCACGATGGCATATGTACGGCTTTCGGAACTTTATGACAAGCTCAATAAGGCTGAATCTGCCTGCAAACTTCTCCTGGACTATATTGAAATACACCCTGAAGATAAAGAGGTAAAGCTATATCTGGGACAGCTTTACCTTAAACATTTTAAGTGGAATGAAGCTATTGATGTTCTTTCAGTAATCTTTCCTGATGAACAACCCATAGTATTATTTTTTCTGGGTTATGCCTATTTTATGCTGCAGGATTATGAAATCGCACGGTTGAATTATGAAAGCTTTTTGAACGTGAATACTAATCCTGATTTTCAGGCTGAATCATTTATCTATATATCCAAAATTCACATTGAGCTTAACGAATATGATGAGGCTCTTAATAGTGCTATTAAAGCTGAAGAGATAACAAGTTCGAACTGGGAAGTGCATCTTTTATATGGCAAGATATATTATCTGAAAGGTATGTATACTCATTCAATTAATGCTCTGAAAAAAGCTCTGAAGTATAATAATGAAGAGCTGTCAATCTTTGAGTGGATGGGAAAATCCTACCTGAAACTTGGTGATTATATGAATGCCGAAAAATCTTTCCTGGAGTGTATCTCTATTGCAGAACCTTCTTCTGAAACATATTCTTATCTGGGATTCGTTTGCCTGAGCACCCGTAAAATGGATAAAGCAATCGAATATTTTGAAAAGGCGCTTACGTTAGATCCGTCAAATCCAATGGCGATTGATGGAAAAAATAAATGTAACGTATAGGAGAGCTAAAAAAGTTCTCATATTGTAATAATCAATTTCTCATAATAGGGGGTTTAATGAGAGTTAAAGATCTTCCAGCCGATGACAGACCGCGCGAAAGACTTCTTTTAAGAGGCGCTCAGTCACTTAGCGATACAGAACTGCTTGCTTTGCTGCTTCGTTCAGGGAAAAGAGGAAAAACTGTACTCGATCTCTCGCGTGAATTATTAATGAAGTACCAGAATCTCGCGTGTCTCGGTTCTGTATCTGTTTCAGCTTTACAGTCTATAAGTGGTATTGGAGCAGATAAGGCCGCCACTCTGGCCGCAGCTTTCGAAATCAGCCGCCGCGTTTACAATCAGAACAAAACAATGGTGAATAAAAAAATATCTTCTCCCAAAGATGTTGCAGAGATTCTGATACCTGTTCTGCGCGACGAGGTTAAAGAAAAATTTATGGTCGTATGCCTTAACTCCGCAAACAAGGTTCTGAAGTATGAGGTTGTTTCCATCGGGAACCTGAATTCCAGTATTGTTCATCCCCGTGAAATATTTAAAGTTGCAATTGATAATAATTCTGCAAATATTATATTAGTTCATAACCATCCAAGCGGGAATCCTGAACCAAGTTCAGAGGATATAAGCGTCACCAAAAAACTGGTCGAGGCTGGTAAGGTAATGGATATACAAGTTTTTGATCACATTATTATTGCTGATCAGAACTATATTAGTTTTGTTGAGAAAAGATTATTGTAATATATTGATTTCTTTTTATAAGTTTTATTTAAGATAATTACAAATACTTTAATCTTTCAATTTTTCTTGACATATTATTTCAATTTTGATAATATATATGTATATTTTTAATTAATTATCTAATCAATCCCAAGGAGGAAATATGACCAAACTTCAAGGTCTCGTGAAAACATCACTTATAGTCCTGTTTACTGCTGGTCTACTCAGCGTTGTTGGATGCGGCGGTGTAAGTGATGAAGAAATGGCTCAGTTGGAAGCTCTCAGAACCGAAGTAAGCTCGCTTGAGCAGGATGTGAACTCACTCAGATCTGAAAAAACCAGACTTGAAAGAGAATCTGGTGAGAAAAATGCGAAATTAGAACAATGCGCAAAGGATAAAGAAACAACACGGCAAAATTTAGAAAAACTGCCTAAGTAATTAATTAAAAGAATTTTTTGGAGGAAAATATATGAAATTATTAAAGTACTTGACAGGTGTATTAACTCTGCTATTGTTTCTTTCGATGAACACCTTTGCTCAGGAAGAAGAGGATATGGATGAAGAGCAGTGGCAGAATGAAATGAACAGACTTCAGCAGCAGAGAACAGAACTTCAGCAGGAAAGGGATCAGTTACAGGGAGATGTTCAGAGACTTAAAGGAACAGAAATAAAAAGCTTTGATGAATGTATGGATGAGCTTTACGCGATGGTTGGAGCTACAAGACAGGATATTGACAATTTCAGAAGAGAAGCTAGCGAACTCAACGGAAGGATTCAGAGAAAAGAAGGCCCTAAAGCTGATGTCCAGAAAAGTCTTGAAGGATTACAAAGAAACAGAGTAAGTGCATTGCCTGAATTCTTTGACAGGGTACATAATCAGATGCCAAACGCTATGGATGCATGGCAGGAAGCACCCACTGAAATTAATTACACTGTTGTAAGAGGTGATCATTTATGGGGTATTGCAAAAAAAGGAGAGCATTACGGTAATCCATTTGCATGGCCTAAAATCTATGCAGCAAACAGAGACCAGATTAAAAATCCTGACTTAATTTATCCGAAACAAATATTCAAGATTCCGAATCTTACTGAAGAAGAAAAATCAAAATATGATAAATTAAGAAGAAACTATAAACCTGCTCCTCCTCAGCAGGAACAGACACAGCAGAATCCATAAGAGAGATCTTGGTTAGTTTATTATTTCAAAACAGTAAGCCCTTTTTCCTCAGAGGAAAGAGGGCTTTTTATATTTAAAAAGGAACTATGACCCAGGTAGAAAAAGTAATTGCATTAGACAATGTTGATATGATGTCTTTCCTCGGTATTAATGATATGAACATAAAGCCGATTGAAGACAGGTTTAATACCTCTGTTACAGTACGAGGTATGAATGTTTATATAAAAGGTGTACCGGAAGAAGTTGAGTCGGTTGAAAGAATATTTAAGGAAATGGTGTATGTCCTTAACACTACCGGCAATCTGAGACAATCGGATGTAGAGACAATTGTCAGCCTTACTCTTCAGGGAAAAGAAATAATAAGTGAAAAAGAATATGACACAATAGTTCTTTATACCAAGAACGATGTTATTAAGGCAAAAACCCCCAATCAGATAAAATATTTTCAGACCGTAAAAAAGAATGACATATGTTTTGCAATAGGTCCTGCCGGTACCGGTAAGACATATCTGGCGGTGGCTTTAGCGGTTGCAGCACTAAAGAAAGGCATAATTACCAAGATAGTTCTTGCACGCCCCGCAGTTGAAGCCGGAGAGAGTTTAGGGTTTCTTCCTGGGGACTTCCGGGAAAAGATAGATCCTTATCTCCGCCCTCTTTATGATGCACTGGATGATATGATACCATCAGATAAACTTAAAAGTTATATTGAGAAAAGGACTATAGAAATTGTACCGCTCGCATATATGCGCGGAAGAACACTGAATAATTCTTTTGTTATTCTCGACGAGGCTCAAAACTCCACTGCAATGCAGATGAAAATGTTTCTTACACGCTTGGGTCCTAACTCAAAAGCCATTATTACCGGTGATGTTACACAAATTGATTTGCCGATAAAAACAGTAAGCGGACTCGTACAGATTCAGGATATATTAAAAGGTGTGGAAGGTGTGGGTTTCATTTACTTTGAAAAAGTAGACGTTGTCAGACACCGTCTGGTAAAAGATATAATCAATGCTTATGAAAAATTTCAGAGCGGTGAACCGGGAGGATAAGGTAAATTATCCATGCGCCCCAAATTAACAAATAATTGATGAAACTCCTCACTAATTTGAATATTATTGAATTTATTACTCGTTTCTTATTCAGGATTCTTGGATCCTAGAATCTTTTTGCTCTCTTCCCAGTATTTATCCATTTCCTGAAGATTTGATTCGTATATTTTTTTCCCGCTTTCCTCAATTTTCATTTGTACATAGTCAAATCTTTTTATGAACTTTTCTATTGTTGTTCTCAAGGCATTTTCAGGATTTATATTCAGAAAACGGGAATAATTAACCAGAGAAAAGAAAACATCTCCAACTTCCTTTTCCAGTTCTTCTTTATTTCCGGATAATTCCGAAGCATGCATTTCTTCTATTTCTTCAATTACTTTCTTCCATACGTCATCTTTATTTTCCCAGTCAAATCCTATCTTGGATGCCTTCTCCTGAAGCCTGTAGGCGCGCTGCAGTGAGGGTAATTGCCGCGGAACACCCTCCAGCACAGACGTCCGGCCTTCTGATAGTTTTATCTGTTCCCAGTTCTTTTTAACCTCACCTGCACCGGATACTTCAGTATTGCCGAAAACGTGCGGATGCCTGCGTATCAGTTTATCCTGAACATTTTTTATTACATCCTCTAGCTTAAAGTTATTATTCTCTTCGGCTATTTTGGAATGAAAAACCACGTGCAGCAGCAGATCTCCCAGCTCTTTTTTTAATTCATCATAATCCTTTGAATCTATTGCTTCGATTACCTCATAAGTTTCTTCCAGAGTTGCGTCTTTAATAGAATCATGAGTTTGTTCACGGTCCCAGGGACATTCTTTTCTTAATCGCTCTACAATTTTAACAAACTCTTCAAACTTATCTTTCATCCGAATTCCTAAATTTTAGTTAAAGAAATTAAGCATATTCATAACTAAAATACAACAGAATATATTCTCTTTAAGAATTATAAATAATTCTTCTCACATCCTCGTAAATGTTTCGGTTTGCTGCCTGCCATGCTGTCAACTTAATGTCTTCCTAAGGCTGAAAGCCTTACATATATCAGCCCAGGGCAACGCCCTGGGTTAAGGAATCCCCAACAGGCCACGACCCTGAAAGGGTCGGATATTAAAGGAAGTTGCTTAAATTGACAGCATTCTTGTTGACTGTGCTGTCTTGTGAAAATAGTTTTTTTACGGTAGTTTATTACATCTGAAAATAAAATAGAGGTACCATGTACGAGAAAAAACTTGAGGAAATGGGAATAGTAATTCCGGAAGCACCAACACCTTTAGCTGCTTATATACCGGCGCTGACAGAAGGTAACCTTGTTTTTACTGCAGGACAGCTTCCGATAATTTCAGGTGAACTGAAATTTAAAGGAAAACTGGGATCTGAAATATCCGAAGAAGAAGGACAAAAGGCAGCAGAATTATGTGCAATTAATTGTCTTAGTGTGATTAAATCAGTTTTGGGATCACTGGACAGGATAGAAAGAATAATAAAACTGACTGTATTTGTTAGTAGTGCAAATGGATTTTCGGGACAACCAAAAGTAGCAAATGGTGCTTCTGAGTTTTTAGTAAATATTTTTGGTGAAGCAGGGAAGCATGTTCGGAGCGCCGTGGGTGTTAGCGAACTTCCCTTAAATGCACCCGTTGAAATAGAAATGATTGCGAGATTCATGTAGTATTCCCGTTTTCAGTCTTTCATCAAAAACAATTTTTACTCATATTAATTTAAAGTAAAACCTGGGATGAATAATATGGATTCTGCAATTTACCTGATAAAACGCTATTTGTTTTTTCTTATAATTTTTTCTTTTGCTGCTGGTTGTTCCAGCGCTAAGAAGACTACCGAAAGGGATGATGAAGAAAAAGAGAAAGAACCTGAAGTTGTAATTAAAGAAGAACCTGCAAAAACTCCGGTATTTAATTACGTAGAAAATTGGCTATTCCGTTTTAACAATGGCGTTCAGGAAAACGACGGCAGAAAGATCTCTTCAATTAAATATGATGAAGATAAAAATATGATTGAAACTTTGATGTATGATCAGGATGGTGCCCTTGCTGAAAAATATACATATGCCTATGATGGAGAGGGTAACAGAATTGAAACTATCAAATATAATCCAAATGGAAAGGTTGAGAGCAGATTTACTTATGAGTATGATGGAGAAGGCCGAAAAACAAGGACCATGGAATATAAAGCCAATGGTACACTCATTAAAAAGTATGTATATAAATACGACGGAGATAATTTAACTGAAGAAATCTGGTATACACCTAAAGATAAAATTGAACAAAGATTTGTATATAGTTATGACAGGGGGAAGAAAATTGAAGGATATAATTACTCTGCAAAAGGAGAACTCTATTATAAGTATTCTTATGAATATGATGATGATGGTAACCTGATCAAAGAAACAAGGTATGATAAATCAGGTAATCCGGTTGCCGCGGTAAAGACCGTAGAAAAAAATAATTAACAGGTGAGATGATACATCTTACCTGTTCAGTACGGAAAAACTGTTTCTCGTCGCTGCTTTTAATTTCTCTACTAAAGCTAATGTCTCTTTAATTCCGCATTCAGTTAATAGCTTTATCACAGCACTGCCCACAATCACTCCATCACAATAATTTTTAACTTGTTCAATACTCTCCTCATTTGAAATTCCAAATCCCAAAAGCATCTTATTCTTTTTTATAATAGAGTAGGCCTGTTTTATGGACTCAATGGTTGCCTCGGAAAATTGTTTAAGCACACCTGTAACACCTGTTACGCTGACACAGTATAAAAATCCCGTGCTCAACTGATCAATTTTTATTATCCTTTCCTCAGAAGAAGTGGGTGTAACGAGAAGGATCTTATCGAGATCTGATCCCTGACAATAAAAAGAGTCGTATTCTTCGTAAGGTACATCGGGGATAATTACTCCGTCTGCTCCTGACGAAACTGCGTCTTGAAAAAAATCCATTATTCCATACCTGAGTATTGGATTTGCGTACCCCATTAAAATAAGGGGTATATCTCTTTTAGATTTGATGACGGAAGTAAACTCGAATACTTCTTTCATTGTGATCCCGTTTGAAATTACATTCTGAGAAGAACTTTGTATTACAGGACCATCCGCTAGAGGATCACTAAACGGGATACCAATTTCTAACATATCCGCCCCGGCTTCAATGATGTCTGCTGCTAGCCCGGTAAAGATCTTCTTTTCAGGATAACCTGCGGTAAGAAATACTGATAAAACCTTTTCACCTTTAGTGTTAATCGTGTTTATATGTTCTGAAATAAATGACATTATATGCTCATGTTTGAAATGATAGTGTTAAGATCTTTATCCCCCCGTCCGCTTATATTAACTACAACGACATCTTTCTTACGTGTATCGGGCATCAGCTTTTCAAGATATGCAACTGCATGAGCACTTTCTAAAGCAGGTATAATTCCTTCCATTTCAGATAGTAATTTTACACCTTTGAGAGCTTCCTCATCAGTGACCGCGAAGTATGAAACTCTTTTTGAATCTTTAAATGATGAGTGTTCTGGTCCCACTCCCGGATAATCCAAACCTGCCGATATGGAATGCACCTCAGAAACTTGTCCTTCGCCATCCTGCAGAAGATATGTCCGCATTCCCTGAAAGATTCCTTCTCTGCCCAATGTCAGAGATGCACAATGCTTGTTTGTTTTTAATCCTAATCCTGCTGCCTCAATACCTATAAGCTTAACCAATGATTGAGCTATGAAGGGGTAGAATATTCCAGCAGCGTTACTCCCGCCGCCCACCGAAGCAAGAATATAATCTGGTAATTTACTTTCTGCCTCTAAAATTTGTACTGATGTTTCCGAACCAATCACTGATTGGAAATCGCGCACCATCATCGGGTAAGGATGGGGACCAACAACCGACCCTATTATATAATGTGTATCATTTACATTAGTAACCCAGTCACGGATAGCTTCATTGGTTGCGTCCTTAAGTGTTCTGCTCCCGGAATTTACAGGTCTTACTTCTGCACCAAGAAGCTTCATCCTGAATACATTCAGCGACTGCCTTTCTATATCTGTCTCACCCATATAAACAATACAATCCATTCCAAATTTCGCGCATACTGTTGCAACAGCTACACCATGCTGACCCGCACCTGTTTCAGCTATAATTCTTTTCTTTCCAAGCCGTTTTGCCAGAAGTATTTGACCTAATGCATTATTCAGTTTATGTGCTCCGGTATGACAAAGATCTTCTCTTTTTAAATAGATTTTTCCGTGGCCATAGAACGATGTCAGTCTTTCAGCAAAGCTGAGGGGTGTAGGTCTGCCATTATAATTTTTTTGTATCTCATTCAGTTCTGTAATGAATGCCGGATCATCTTTCATGGTTGAATATAGATCCTCAAGTTCATTCAAAGCTGAAATGAGGGTTTCCGGAACATATTTCCCGCCATATTTTCCAAATTTTCCTGATTTATCAGGGGCTCTGTATCCATTATCGGTTTTATTCAAGCAATACTTTCCTTTTTATTAAGTGCAACTTCCTTATCTACAATAGGTGCCAGCTGCTGCAGTTTCTCAAGAAGTTTTTTGAAGGTTTTGGGTGTTAATGATTGATAACCGTCGGATAATGCTTCTTCAGGTTTATGATGCACCTCAATAATTAATCCATCCGCGCCAGCCGCAACAGATGCCATAGACATTGCCGGAACTTTATCCCATATGCCTATTCCGTGTGAAGGATCAACAAAGATAGGTAAATGTGAATGCTTTTTAATTACAGGCACCGCATTCAAATCCAGAGTATTTCGGGTATAAGTTTCAAAGGTGCGTATTCCTCTTTCACATAAAATTACATTAAAGTTACCCTGTGCAACTATATATTCTGCACTCATTAAGAGATCTTCAATTGATGCGGCCATGCCGCGCTTTAACAGTATAGGATTTTGGTAAGAACCAACTTTTTCAAGAAGGCTGTAGTTCTGCATATTACGGGCACCAATCTGAATGACATCTGATATTTCTGCAACGATCGGTAATGTCTCACTGTCTTTGGCCTCGGTCACGATGGTCATTCCATATTCTTTTTTAATTTCTGCAAGATATTCCAGACCTTTTTCTTTAAGTCCCTGGAATGCATAAGGACTCGTTCTGGGTTTGTACGCGCCTGCTCTGAAAAACTTTACTCCAAGTTCATTAAGCTGTCCCGCAATTTCAAATACCTGGTCACGGCTTTCAATAGAACATGGTCCCGCAATTATGCAAAGTTCCTTACCTCCCATTGTACTACCATTAACTTTTATTACAGTATCTTCCTGCTTTACCTCACGGCTTACAAGTTTATACTTCTTACTTACCCTGAGCACTTCCTGAACAGAATCCATTAGCTTAAATTCTTCTTCATCAACTCCGGTTGTGGGCCCGGTCAGACCAATAGCAAGTTTTTGCGCACCGTAAATCAGATGAGGCTTGCAGCCAACCGCCGCAATCTTTACTTTTACTTTATCTACATCTGACTGCGGAGCATTAACATCCATTATTATTACCATTTTGAACTCCTGGTTTCATTTAGTTTATTAAAAAAGATTTTCACTTTTGCTATGTCTTTTATACCGGGCTCTGATTCAACTGATGAAGAAAGATCAACTGCATAAGGTTTTATTTCATTCATTATTACCTGAATATTATCTGCCGAAACTCCTCCTGCCAGAATCACATTTTCTTTTAAGTCATCAGGTATCCGGCACCAGTCGAATGTACTGCCTGTCCCTCCAAAAACACCTTCAACATAGGTATCAAGCAGAGGAGTTATATTCTTAAATTTCCTCATATTAAAAAAATCATAACCGGAAGAAATTCTGAAGCTTTTAATTACAGGTATACTGATTTTATTTATATATTCCTGATCCTCATCACCATGCAGCTGTATGCAATTCAATCTTAATTTATCAGCAGTTTCATTTACACGGCCGGGATCCTCATTAACAAATACACCTACTTTAATAGTAAATGGTGAAAGCTGTCTGATAATCTTATCCGCTGCGGAGGGTTTAATGAATCTTTTACTTTTCTTATAAAAAATAAAACCCAGCGCATCTGCTCCGGCAGTTTCACAGAATAGTGCATCAGACAGGCTTGTTATACCGCAAATTTTTACTTTCATCTTTCGCACCAGTCTTTTAACTGCTGTAATGTATCCTTTAAATCTTTACTCTTCATCAGGTATTCACCAACCAAAACTGCATTTACTCCATTATCCTTAAGAATCTCCAATGATTCACTGGAATCAATCCCGCTTTCGGAAACAATAATCGGATTGCCCGGAAGTAACTTTCGTATTTTCGCAGTAGTCTTTACATCTGTGTTGAATGTAATCAGATCACGGTTGTTTATTCCGATGAGATCGTTTTCTTTTGTATCAATCTTAAAGATCTGATCTTCCGAATGAAGTTCTAATAAAACTTCCATGCCGGTTTCCGAAGCAGCCGAACTCAAATCCTTAATCTGGGCAGGGGAGAGAAGTTCGGCAATAAGAAGAATTACATCAGCACCACATGATTTTGCTTCAAGGATCTGATACTCATCAATGATAAAATCTTTTCTAAGGATAGGTTTGATTTTGTATTTAGCAATATCGCGAAGAAAATATATATCACCTTTAAAGAATGATTTATCAGTCACCACTGAAATACAGTTTACTTCATTTTCAAAGTAGATATCTGCGATTTTAAGATGATTAAAGTTCTGATTGAGTATACCTTTAGACGGACTGGCTTGCTTTATTTCTGCGATAATAGAAATGTTTTTATTTTCTTTAATTTCTTTTTTAAGACTCATACATTGAGTGCTGAAAAATTCAGAATCTGCAAACCGTGAATAAGAGTAATCACGGTGCAGAAGTTTTACTTCCGTTTTTTTTACTTCTTTTATTTCATCAAGAATATTCATGAAAACCGGGCTCCGAATTTTTTCAGCTGAACCAGTTTATCGTAAGCACTTCCGTTCATAATTGAGTCCTCCGCTGCTTGTCTGCATTGATCAATTTCATTTGAATAACCTGCGCAATATAATGCAACAGCTGTATTAGCTGAAACAACAAAAAATGCCGCTGTTTTTTTCTTTGATCTGAAAAGTTCCAGAATTATGTGTGCATTGTGTTCCGGTGATTCTCCCATAATGTCTTCCATTTTAATTTCCGGATACGAAAAGGATTCATTGGAGATCTTATAATGTGATACTTCCTTTGATAAGCAGAATTCATGAACATCACAATCCTCTGTCAGGGAAATCTCATCAAATTTATCGCCGGTACAGATGAAGCATACCTTGTGCATATCAAGATATTTTGCTGCCTCACTCATTGTCTTTGCTGATTTATTATTAAATACCCCAATTAGCTGCTTTTTTGTACCGGCTGGATTCGTAAGTGGTCCCAGCAGATTGAATACCGTCTTAATCTCAAGCTCTTTTCGAACGGGAGCTGCATACTTCATAGCAGGATGATAATTTGGTGCAAACAAAAAGCAAATTCCAATTTGATTCAGAGCCTGTTCTGATTGATCTTTTGTCAGGTTAATATTAATTCCTAATTCACTTAGTACATCCGCGCTCCCGCATTTACTTGATATTGACCGGTTTCCATGTTTTGCCACTTTTACTCCCGCACCTGCTGCTGCGAAAGCTACTGCTGTAGAAATGTTAAACGTACCCGAATAATCTCCTCCGGTCCCGCATACATCAATGAGCTTATCATGTTCAAAATCAATTTTGATGCTTTTGTTCCTCATAGCCCTGGCAAAACCTGCAATTTCTGCGGGGGTCTCGCCCTTTGCTTTTAACGCAACCAGAAAACCAGACAGCATAGAATTATTGATGCTGCCGCTCATTACCTTAACCATTGCATCAAAGGATTCATCCATAGATAAATCCTCTTTATTAATTACCTTTTCGATGTAGTCTTTTATCATAGCTTTAACCAGTTATTAATTAAATTCTCACCCTGAACAGTTAATATAGATTCCGGATGAAACTGTATACCTTCAACAGGAAAATTCCTGTGTCTTACTCCCATTACAATTCCGTCCTCCGAATACGAACTTATTTCAAGCTCATCCGGAACTGACTGTTCATCAATAATCAGGGAATGGTACCTGGTAGCAATAAAGTTCTGAGGTAATCCTTTATAAATTGTTTTCTCGTCATGATTTATGCTTGAGGTTTTACCATGCATGAGAACCGGTGCTTTAACAACTCTTGCTCCATAACTTATTCCAATCGCCTGATGGCCAAGACATACTCCCAATATAGGTTTCCGTTCGCCAAAATATTTTATCGCGTCAATTGAAGAACAGCTGCTTTCCGGTCGTCCCGGACCGGGACTGATTAATATCTTGTCAGGGTTAATCAGATCAATTTCATCAGCATTCAATTCATCATTTCGCTTTATGATAAGTTCATGTCCATATTTGCCCAGCAGCTGAACGAGGTTATATGTAAACGAATCATAATTATCAATTATTAATATCTTCATTGATCTTCTCCGCATATTTAAGAGCACTTAACATCACCGCTGATTTATTATTTATCTCTTTTGATTCCAGAGCAGGAATACTGTCGGCAACAATACCGGCGCCTGCCTGCCATTCAATTACGTTAGCCCTGGCGAAGAGAGTTCTGATTGCTATACACATATCAAGGTTCCCTGTATAACCCAGGTAACCAATTGCTCCTGCGTAAATATTTCTTCTTACCGGCTCATAATCATTAATTAACTGAATAGCCCTGATCTTTGGAGCTCCTGTAACTGTCCCTGCAGGAAAGCAGGCTTTAAGTGCATCAATACTTGTTTTTCCGGGAGCAAGTTTACCTTCAAGCTTGGATACAAGATGCATTACATGAGAGTAGCGTTGAACCTGCATATTCTGTTTAATGTTTATTGTATTATACTCACAGACTCTTCCAAGATCATTTCTGCCGAGATCAACCAGCATAATATGTTCTGCCTGCTCTTTGGGATCGTTCACCAGGTTTTCTTCAAGCTTTTTATCTTCCTCCTTATTATTTCCTCGTTTCCGTGTACCTGCAATCGGCAGCAGTTCAGCATAACCATCGATAACCTTAACCAGATTTTCAGGCGAGGTGCCGATAATAGTAAGCTCACCGAGTTCAAGGAAATACATATACGGAGAAGGATTTATTATTCTTAAAGCGCGGTAAACATTGAAAAGATCTCCTGAATATTCTGCGGTAAATCTCTTCGACAGAACTATCTGGAAAATATCTCCTTCGGTTATGTTACATTTGGCTTCCAGAACGAGATCTTTGAATTTATCTTCCTGAATATTCACTTTAATATCGCTTTTCAGGCAGAAGGAAGGATTGTAATTTAAATTCGTGCTGAATATTTTTTCATGAAGTTCTGATAAATCTTTTATTGCCTCATCATATTGAATTCTTAGATCACGGCTATTATTGATGTGAACATTTGTAATAAATATCGCCTGGTGTTTAAAGTGATCAAAAGCGAGTACGCTCTTATAAAGACCAAAAATGGAATCAGGATTAATCGCATCATCTTTGAAATGGATCACATTTTCAATAAGTGAGATATTTTCATATCCAAGGTAACCGACTACGCCACCGGAAAAAGATGGTAATTCTTCAATAGAAGCGTAGCTTTTATCTTTAAACTCCTCCTGAAGAAAGTCGAAAACAGAGCCGGCTGAAATTATATCATCACCATCTCCGGATATTATAATCCGTGATCCTTTATTTGAAATAATGCGATAAGGATTCACACCTATAAAAGAATATCTCCCGATGTTTTCACCACCCTCAACTGATTCAAGCAGAAAGCTGTGTATACCAGCTTTTCGTAAGCTGAGATAAACTGACGCCGGTGTAATAAGATCAGCTGCTATTCTCCGGTATATTGGAACAATATCATATTCAGCTGCGTATTTAATAAACTCGTTAAAATCCATCATTGCCTTTCAAACAAAAAAAAAGCCCTTCCTGGTTAGGGAAGGGCTTTAATAAATTTTATATTAATTACTTCATTTCACCAGGTTTCCGGTAAAGGGTATAAAATACCAAAACCAAAAATTAAGGTTAAAGCTGAAGTAATATTTCTGAAAACCGTTTAGCATTATTATAGTTTCATATTTAGTAATCTGTACTGTCGTTAATATATGGATAAAAAAGATATAATGTCAAGCAACCAAGCAGATTTATATAAAAAATGTAGTTGTAGACTTCATTCAAGTTAACTGCAATTTTAAGCCCCTGAATCTTTTTTCTAGTGTTTGCAATCTTATTAATATTATTAATAATGTGGGTTAAAAATAATGATTGTTAAACAAATTCGTTCCAGTGATGGAACTGGTACTTTATCATATTTGATTATTGATGATACAACAAATAAAGCCGTAATCATCGATCCAAACCTTGAAGACATACAAAAAATTGGATACATGATAGCTGAGCTTAATACTGAATTAGTTTATGTGATTGATACTCATACTCATGCGGATCATATCTCTGCAGCAGGAGAGTTAAAGAGAATTTATGGAAGTGAACTGATCATGCATGAAAATACAAAGAATAAATGGAAAGTGGTTGATGAAGGAGATAAATTCGGTATCGGTGATATTCTCCGGGCTAATGCATCGAATGAACCTGACAAATATATTGATAATGGTGATATAATAAATGCAGGTACATTATCCTTAGTCTCCCTGAGAATGTGGAAATTTATCCCGGGCACGACTATGAGGATAATATTTATTCAGTTCTGAAGAATGAAAAAATAAACAACCCTTTTCTCCAGGAAAGAACGGAAGAAGAATTTATAGAGTTTGTTAAAGATTTCTTTCCGCCTGTATCCGAAATGACAGCTGATGGCAAGAAAACACTTCAATGCGGAACAAAGCGTGTAATTAAAAATAGCAACGGACCATTTGAAAATATTAATTCTACAGAACTTGCTGAAATGCTTAAGGATGATCCTGATCTTTACCTGCTTGATGTAAGAGAACCTTATGAGCTGCAGGCATTTGGAGTAATACCGGGAGTAATCAATATACCAATAGGACAACTGGTAAAGCGTATTCATGAACTACCGGAGGATAAGAGTACTCCAATGGTTATTGTGTGCCAGAGCGGGAACAGATCGTACGAAGTTTCATACTATCTTTCAAAACAGGGTTATTCGAATGTGTTTAACCTTGAAGGAGGCACTTCAGGCTGGGTTTATAGCAAAGATCCACTGACACGGAGTTTGAGTTAGCTAATTAATGAGGGTGTCATCTTCTAACCCGATGCCGCCTTATTTATAATGATCTTGAGGAAGTAATAAAAATGATGGAAATAATGTTATTGCTGTTGATCGGTTTAGCAGCAGGTGCTGTTAGTGGGGTACTGGGTCTTGGAGGGGGTATTATTGTTATTCCCGCATTAGTATCTCTGCTTTCATTCTCTCAGTTGAAAGCACAGGGTACATCGATGGGACTCCTTCTTCTGCCCATTGGTCTTTTTGCAGTACTTAATTATTATAAATCTGGTTTTGTTGATATGAAAGCAGTTTTGTTAATGGCGGTTACATTTGTGATAGGAAGTTATGTTTCTTCAAAATTTATTGTAGATGTTCCTGAAGAATTAGTCAAAAAGATTTTTGCCGTATTTCTCCTCATTTATGCCTTTAAGCTACTTCTTGGGAGATAATTGTATTGAGTGGGTAACCTTAGTTTAGACCAGCAATAATCATTTTCTATTTGACACTACTCACTCTAAAAATTATTTTATATAAGGTACTGGTTCCATTCAATATGCTTATCACACTAAATGGAGATATATATATGAAATGGACAAATGTTCTTTTAATTGCATTATTTATTCCTCTTCAATTATCTTTATGCCAGAATGTAAAACCGGATCAATCGGGAATTCCGCCGGTTCGAAGGATTCCGGGAATAACTGTTGAGGATAAATTTCCTAACGGCTGTGTTGACTGCCATACCAATCATCCTGAAATGAATCAGGATCACAGATTAACAACTATTCTTTCCTCATGGAATAAGGGTGTTAATCCTGAGATTTTAAAGAAGGCTCAGAATATTGTTCCTGCCGGAATTATTCTTAAAGGAGTTCATCCCGATATCAGAGATTCTGTGAAAATGATACCTTCTGACTGCCGGAAGTGCCATAGTAAAGCATCTAAAACTGCCCCCATGATGTATCCCCTTATGCATTTAATACATCTTACAGGCGGAGAAAAGAATCATTTTCTTACTGTATTCCAGGGAGAATGTACACATTGTCACAAATTGAATCCCGAAAAGGGTACCTGGGCTATATTGAGCGGTCCGGAGAAATAGTATTACTTGCCGATTCTACAATCGGCATATTTTCCAGTCTTAAATCAATTAAATATTCCTTATCGGCATCATATTGTCTGTTATTTGTGGTTTGCATTTCTACCGTGACTGTCTTTATCAAGCCCGTTTAGGGCTTACATAGTTATAGTCACGAAACCCCAAATGGTTGAGAGTCCCGTAGTGCCTGCCTGCCGGCAGGCAGGGACGCCACGGCTGTTAACATTGTTTTTGCAATTTTATTTATTCCCCGCCTGTAACAGGAGAACTTATAAAACACAAAATTTGATTCATTTGGATGAAATCAGCTTTTTTATATACATTTCCTTTCATTATTTTTGTATATGTTTGAAACATATAAAATAGTTATTTTGTACAATAAATTATAAAGATCTACTCTGATGATGCTTGAAATGTTCAAATCCAAGATTCACCGTGCTACTGTAACGATGAGTGAATTATATTATGAAGGAAGTATTACTGTTGATAAGGATCTGCTGGAAGCTGCCGGTATTCTGGTAGGCGAGAAGGTCCAGGTGGTTAATGTTAATAATGGATCCAGGCTTGAAACTTATACCCTGGAAGGTCCCGCGGGAAGCGGAATGATTTGTCTTAATGGTCCGGCAGCGCGCCTTGGAGCGGTCGGAGACGAGGTAATTATAATTACTTATTGTCTGCTCACTGAATCTGAAGCTAAAAATCATAAACCAGTAGTTGTTCTTGTAGATAAGAATAATAAGATTAAAAAGAACATTCTCTGAAAGGATAATTTTAACGATTGATTTTCAGGTTAGTTTTAATTACAATGGCATTAGAAATAAAGGTGAAATTATGAGAAAGTTGATTTTGATACTCGTATTTAGTTTAAGTATCATTTCTTTTGGCCAATTTAAAGATCAGGCTGGGAAACAGCCGAATGTAAGTGATGGACTCATCAGAAACTCATCACCAAGTCTTTTATTGGGATTTATAAATCCTGATAACTTTACAATGAAACACTCCTACAGTATGTCTTATTCAATGTTCAGCGGAAATGGTCTTGCAATAGGTGCGTATACAAATAGTATGCAGTATAAATTTAACGATAAACTCAATGTTCAGGTAGATGCAAGTATAGTCCATTCTCCTTACAGTACCTTCGGAAAAAACGTAACCGATCAGATAAATGGTATTTATATCAATAGAGCCGCATTAAATTATAAACCTTTTGAAAATTTCCAGATCAACGTACAGTTCAATCAGTACCCCTATGGATACTCACCATATTACAATGGATATTCGAGATTTATGAATAACGGTTTTTCAGATGACCCCTGGCCTTTTTTTGAGAGATAATATTAATAGTTTTGCTTATTTTTGTAACCGGGTATACTGCCCGGTTATTTTTTTGCTCAAAAACAACGTATAAAATTGATTAGAAGACCTAAAAAGACGAAAACTGCATCCCGAAAGATTGGTCTGAATATATCAGCTTCAAATCTTTTTCTTAATATTTCTATTATTTTACTCTCTATAGTAATAATCTATCTTGTTTATTCTATCATAATTAAAATAATGCCCCGGGAACCTGATGCCGGAGCCGAAAAGGAAAAACAAGCCGCTGAGATTGTCCAGCTTGAAGTTCTTAACGGATGCGGCGCTGCCGGTGTGGCTGACCTTTTTACTTCTTACCTGAGGGACAGGAAGTTTGATGTTGTTAACGTGAGTAATTATATTTCATTTGATATAGACAGAACCATGGTCATAGACCGTACCGGCAATATGGCTAACGCCCGTAAAGTTGCTGATATGCTGGGTGTTGAAAAAGAGAATGTCTTTCAGCAGATAAATAATGATTACTTCCTCGATGTATCGGTAATAATCGGAAGAGATTATAACCGGCTTTTACCTAAATAAAAAGGAGAAATATTTGGATTCTAAAGATCTTGCCCAGAAGATGACTGAATTAATATTCAGTAAAAAAGGTCTTGATGTTAAAATAATGGATCTGCGAAATCTTACAACAATAGCGGATTACTTTGTTATTTGTTCAGCGGATTCAGATACACACGTTAAAGCTATTGCTGATGAGGTTGATAGAAAATTATCTGAACAGGGTATTAAGGGACATATCGAAGGTATGAAATCACTTAACTGGGTTCTGATGGATTATTTCGATGTAGTCGTTCATATTTTTAAGCACGAATCCCGTCGCTATTATAACCTTGAAAAACTCTGGGGCGATGCTCCTACTGAACTGGTAGAAGATATAAAATTATAATCTGAATATTATTCCTTAACCTGCTTTTTCTTTCCAGGGAGAACTTTAACTTGAAGAACTATCTTTATGAAATATTCCATAACGCGTCACAAAAACTTAGTTATCTGGAATCGGTAAATCTTATGTTTACCGTTCCTAATATTCAATCTCACGGTGACTTTTCAACAAATGCAGCTATGCTTTTAACCAGAGAACTTAAAAGAAATCCTAAGGATATAGCTCAGGAAATAATAAGCAATCTTCAGTACGATCCAAACAAAATTCAGAGTATCGAAATTGCAGGTCCGGGTTTTATTAACTTCAGGTTCAATCCTGCATTCGTTACAGGCATAGTTAAGGAAATACTGGAAAAAGAAAGCAGTTTCGGACGCTCAGACAAATATAACGGACGCAAAGCAATGGTGGAATTTGTTTCTGCTAATCCTACAGGGCCCCTTACGGTTGGACATGGCAGAAATGCTGTCTATGGAGATACAGTTGCAAATATGCTTGAATGGATCGGCTATGATGTCGACCGGGAATACTATTTTAATAATGCAGGCAGACAGATGCGGGTCCTCGGTGATTCTGTAAGATTAAGATACCTTCAGCGCTTAGGTGAAGATATTGGTTTTCCGGATGATTACTATCAGGGTGAGTATATAAAAGATATAGCTCAAAAATTATTTCTGGAATATGCTGACAAATTAAAGGATGAACCCGCAGAAGCAATATTTAAAGCTACAGCTGAGAGGGAGATATTTAAAGATATTGAAAATACATTAACCCGGTTGAACATAAAATTCAAACACTACTTTAATGAGAACAGTCTCTACGAAGATGGTAAAATAGAAGAACTTCTCAGTGTATTCAGGGAAAAGAATCTTTCTTATAATAAAGATGGCGCAACCTGGCTCAAACTTACTGAAATGGGTAATGAACAGGATAAAGTAATTGTAAAATCATCCGGCGAACCTACCTACAGATTACCGGACATAGCTTATCATAAAGTAAAATTTGAGCGCGGTTATGATCTTATGGTCGATATTTTCGGATCAGATCATAATGCTACTTATCCTGATGTTCTTGCCGGACTTAAAGCCTTAGGCTTTGATTCAGATCAAGTGAAGGTTCTTATCCATCAGTTTGTTACTATTATAGATAAGGGTGAAGTGGTCAAAATGTCAACACGTAAAGCAAACTTCATCACCTTAGACGAACTTATCGATGAGGTCGGTTCTGATGTTGTGAGATATTTTTTCAATATGAGAAGCGCCACGAGTCATCTTAATTTTGATCTTGCCCTTGCCAAGACTCATTCAGATGAGAATCCCGTTTTCTATCTTCAGTATGCACATGCAAGAATTTCCTCTATCCTAAAGATGACCAAAGGAGAGGAACTGTCTTTAAGCACTGAACATCTTGAACTTTTAATATCTGAAGAAGAACAGAAGCTTATAAAGAAACTTCACCTCTTTCCTGAAGAAATTCTATATGATGCTGAGAATTTTGAAACACATTCTGTCACTGCATACCTTGAAGAACTTGCTGCTTTATTCCATAGATTCTATACTCAGTGCAGGATCATTGGCTCTGAGAAAAATCTGGCAGAAGCAAGAATAGCTTTAGCTGTTGCTGCCCAGATCGTACTCCGGAATGGATTAACAATTCTCGGTGTTTCTGCACCGGAACGTATGTAGGCAGGAATATTTTCTTAATTATCTATCTACTTCTTTGCAGGGACAGGAGGAGGAGGCGCTGGCTGCAGCGTTATGTCCAGTTTTCCGGGAAATAGTTTATACATCGATCCGGTAAACATATCTACTATCATTCCCGGAATGAAACCATTAAAAATATTTCCCCAGAACCAGAATGACAGCTGGGTAGTTATCTGGGTTTCGTAAGTCTCAAACCCCGCAAGTTCAATCTTTACAACATGATCTTTCCTGCCGATATTCACTACCTGTGGAGTGGTTCCGAATTTCTTGCCGTCAATGATGAGCTTTGCATTTGGGGGAGTTGTCCTGATCTCTACTTCCTGTGTGGTAGAATTAAAGATAGTCGAACAGGAATTCAGGAAAATTGTACAAAGGACAAAAGTAAGACTAATGAAATTTCTTTTTAACATAGTGGACCAGATATTACCCTATAAAAATTGGTTAAGAAACCTGTTAATTATCACACCTGCCGGGCATCAGAACTTAAGTGTAACTGCAAGCAATAACCTGAGGTTTGAAACAGAATATGTTTCTGTTATTTTTCCCCTGGAATCCCTGGCAATTTCCGCCAATTCATTTCTAACAGCATAAGCCGCGTCTGTGTATTCAGTTTCAACTCCAATATTAAGTTTGGGTGAAGTAAATACAACACGCGGTGATAACCGGTAAATAGTTTTTATATCACTTCCGCGGACACCATAAGATCTGTATTCGGATATCTCTTTGCCGGACCCAAGATTTTTTGTATATCCTCCCCAGAGAGCAAGTTCAACATTTTTAATTTTGGTGATGACCTCGCTCCATATTGCGAAATTATCAATTGTGGTATATTCAACTTCAGTTTTCTCAATAACTTTGATGAGGCGGCTGATAGTGTATCCCCCTAACATCGTAGCGTCATAAAGATTCTCGCCATAAGTTGCCTGCAGTTTGAAGACCATTGACGGGAACTTTAATTTGAGAAATGCCGTCCATGAAAGTCCGTCTACATTTTGTTTCACAATCCGTGTGAAATTGGGAAAACTTAATACTTCTGAAAGTCTCAATACTTTATATCCCGAACCTGCACCAGTAAACAGCTCAATTCCTGAACCGATATTATTCTCATAATTTAACTGTGCATGCAGATCCGGAACCATAGAATTTCTCAATACGGTAGAGCCGTCCGGACTCGTAAAATCTCTCTGAGCAGCCGCTGCACCTATGAACCTGAAAGACGCTAACTTTTGAGTTACTCTTATCTGAGGATTTCTTGCAAAGGGCTGGAATGGCGCACCTGTATTAAAAGAGAGTACTTCAGAATAATTCCCAGGAATAAAGAATGGATGCCAATATTGTCCGAATAATATCTCAGTGTTTTTCCAGTTCAGCTTAGCAAAGGCATGACGCAGTCTGAAGCCGTTCCCATCTACAAAATTAGAATTTTCATTGCCGAAAAAGTCAGCTTCAAGTACACCTGTTACCCTGGCTCCAAATGCGTCAGGTGCTGTAATATTTCCCGTTACTCTTGTTTGTATTGATAAAAAGTTGAACGAAGGATCATCATTAAAATCTGTATTGAGCATATCAGTAATGACTGGCGAGGGATAAAGCAGAAAATGTCCTTCCCTCAGACTCACAACCTGTCGGCTGTCATAAAAAAAGTCATTCTTTATAAATCCAGATACTTTAATCCCGAATGCATCCTCCTGCGCCAAAATTCCAAGAGGTAATAAAAATAAGAAGCAGAATAACCTTTTCACTGATCACCATTCATAATTATAATACAGCTACTATCGAAAATACTTCAGCAATTTTGAGTAAGTTAATGTCAGTACCGTGCTTTGCTTTTAATAACCTTAACGATTATATTTTTCCACAGAAATAACCAGGTAACAAAATGAAGAGTTTTTTTCTGTGCAGCTGGATCATGCTGATCATGATATTTCAGACTTATCCAAATGCTCAAAACCGTTTAACCAAAACCGATTCTTCAATCACAGTAATTTTTCCGGCAGGCACTGTTCAGGTTCAGGTCTGTACAGAAAAGATCATCCGGATCATCCACAGTCCTTCAGAATCATTTAAATTAGACAGCTCGCTTGTAATTACCAGAGATTGGGATAAAATTCCTTTTGAAACCAGTGAAAAAAATAATGGATACCTGATCACAACAAAACAGCTCAGAATATTTGTTAATCAATCCGGGGCAGTCAGCATAACAGATGCAGGTAATAAACTATTCTTCAAAGAACATGAAACTATTCCGTTTACATTTACTCCGGCAGAACTTCCGATGGAAAAAACATATAGTGGTCAGCTTAATATAATGTTCGATAAGACTGAGGCGGTGTATGGCCTTGGGCAGCATCAGGAAGGTAATATGAATTATCGCGGGGATGAAGTCTCGCTCGTTCAGGAAAACACACAGGTCGCCATTCCTTTCCTTTTATCAACAAAGAAATACGCGCTTATGTTTGATAACTATTCTAAAATAAAATTTATGGATAAACAGGATAATGCTGAAATCTGGTTTGAGGCAGCTGATCTGATTGATTATTACTACATTTCAGGTGATGATATGGATGATGTTATCCGCGGATACAGAGATGCAACAGGACAAGCGCCGATGCCTGGAAAGTGGGCTTACGGATACTGGCAATCCAAAGAACGTTATAAAACACAGGAGGAAGTTCTGAGTGTTGCGGAAGAATTCCGCAGAAGAAATATTCCTGTTGATAATATTGTACAGGATTGGATGTACTGGGGAGAGGATTGGGCAAACTGGAACGCAATGAAATTTAATTCTGTAAGTCATCCTGATCCGGCCGGCATGATTAAATCACTTCATGATAAGTACAATATGAAAATTATGGTAAGCATCTGGCCCGTACCGGGGCAGAATACTGAACTCTATAAAGTACTCGATTCACAAGGTCTGCTCTTTAAACCTTACCACTGGACTGACGGACGTACATATGATGCCTATAGTTCTGAAGCACGGAAGATCTACTGGGATTTTGTTAACCGGGGATTGTTTTCTCTGGGTGTGGATGCATTCTGGATGGATGCATCAGAACCGGAAGTTTTTCTCGCGCCTAATGAACGATCAACTAAATCTGTTATCAATCATTCACTCGGAAGTATATTCAAATATTTTAATACGTACTCACTGCTGCACACAAAAGGTTTATATGAAGGACAGCGTTCAGTTACATCTGATAAACGCATTTGCATTGTAACACGCTCAGCTTTTTTAGGTCAGCAGCGGAATGCTGCAGTTACATGGTCGGGCGATATTGTTGCCGACTGGGATGTATATAAGAATCAGATTGCAGCAGGACTCAATTTCTGTATGTCAGGGATTCCTTACTGGTCCAATGACATCGGCGGCTTCCATGTAAAACGTTATGGCGCCTTTCCTTCCGGTAAAGATGATCCCGGCTATAAAGAATTATATGTAAGATGGTTCCAGTACGGAGCTTTTAATCCCATCTTCAGATCACATGGCACGGATACACCCCGTGAGCCATGGCAGTTCGGTGAGCCAGGTTCCTGGGTTTATGATGCAATAATAAAGTATGATAAGCTGCGTTACAGATTACTGCCTTATATCTATTCTCTTGCCTGGAATGTTACCAGCAAAGGTTATACGTTAATGCGGGGACTCGCGATGGATTTCCCTGATGATGAAAATGTATATAATATTAATGATCAATATATGTTCGGACCCGCATTTCTTGTTAGTCCTGTAACCCGGCATATGTACTATGGTGAATCTTATAAGAACGAAATTATTCCATCAGAAAGACTTAGAACAGCATACGGCAAACCCGGCGGTTTTACTGCACAATATTTTAACGGAGTTAATTTTGATACACTTATGGTCGACAGTGTGCAGTCCGAACTGCTCTTTGACATGTATCTTGGTAAGGATATGCCCCCAATTGTTAATTGGGAACGGAACAGCATAAGGTGGACGGGTTCTTTTCTTACCAGGAGTGAAGGGGAATATGAATTCTGGTTAACCACAGATGATGCAATCAGGTTTTACATTAACGAAAATAAATTAGTTGATCAGTGGAACAGCGAAAGGAAGGATACCACATACCGTATAAAGCTTAAACTTGATTCAGAAAAGTGGTACTCGTTTAAAGTTGAATACGCCAGAATGGCTAATGCAAGTAAATTCAGACTCGCATGGCGTACACCTGAAATGATCACAAAAAAATATGATCCTTCAACTGAAAGCGGATCAAGAAGGTTATATCTTCCGGAAGGGGAATGGTATGACTTCTGGACAGGAGAAAAACATAGCGGTCCGGCAACAATTACACGGGAAGTGCCTATTGATATAATGCCGCTTTATGTCAGGGCAGGATCAATAATTCCAATGGGACCCGTAATTCAATATACCTCTGAAAAGAAAGATCCAATTGAATTAAGAATTTATACAGGCAGGGATGCAGAATTCACTATATATGATGATGAAGGCAATAATTACAATTATGAAACAGGAGCCTTTACCGAAATTCCAATAACATGGAATGAAACCTCGCAAACACTTGTAATTGGAACCCGCAAAGGCGAATTCCCCGGAATGCCTCAATCCCTCAGGTTTAATATAGTATGGGTTAATGAGAACAACGGAACAAGAATAGATGAAAGCGCACCCCCGCACAGAGCTATAACTTATTCCGGTAAGCTCATCGAGATAAAAAAATAATTTAGATTAACACGCCATAATCGTTTTGCTTTTCATAATGGGGAAATATATCCGGCAGGAGAACGCTTTAGCAATTCAATAGCCCAGCGATTTAGCGCAGAGGAAAAGAAAACGGTCATACATAGTCCGGTGCTTGTTAGCGCTTGGAAAAAGAACACCCCCACACCCAGCGGGCTTTAGCCCGCAAAGATATTACCAACTTCTTATGATATAGGCACTTTTTAATTTCGTAATTTGGTGCTTACTATCTGGTGTTTTATTGATGCGTTGGATATAACTTTTCGCGTCCGAAAAAACGGCTTTTTGGGGCAAATAGGGCAAACACAAAAGCTATTTTAAAGGGGGTACCCTTATTTCACTTCAACAACTTACAAAAGTTTCGTTTTTGATGCAAATTCAAACATGCACTATTTTCTTAATGAATGATTTTTACTTTTTCCACCTGAGATTTGAACAAAACAGCTCAAAGTTTGTCCATTTTGGACAAAAGTTTCACCTGTGTTTGTCCAAATTCGCCCCCCGGAGTTACATATCATTGAATAAGAAGAGCCCTTTTTATTTTTATCTGATCACCAGCTTTAAGCCGATATCGTTTAAATAAGAAGAGGTGTTGTTAATCATCATGTTTCCAGGTGCTTTGTTTTATTATAATTGTGCCTTAAGGCATGGCTACGCCATTTGTGATTTGGTGCTTCTTATTTGAGATTTAAACATTATCCAATTCCTATAATTGCGTGAATCCGTGATACCCGCCGCAATGCCGATTAGGGATGGCTTGCGCCATCCATTTCGAAATCCCTCAAAGACTTGGACTAATGATTACAAACTTCTATCTTCGCTGCAGCGCAGCGACCTATCTGTAGAAACAAACATCACCCTCCAACCATCTTCGCTGCAGAGCAGCGACATATCTCTTAAGTATTTCTTACAGCCCTTTGTAATTTGATGCTTATTATTTGTGATTTGAAAACCATCCTCTTAATCCCTATAATCTCAGAAATCTGTGGTTCAGACACTTTCCTCAGAATTCTGTATCAGTAATGCCGCCTTTTGTATACGTTTAGAACAGCAAATGCTCCTTATTTTAGTATCGTAAGTTTTATTAAAACGAAAGAGAAGAAGATGAAAAGAACAATAGCTTTTATAATCATAATAATGATAGGACATTTATTCGCCCAGGCGAAACAACAAGAAATATCAAAAAAAGGAGATGAAGTGGAAACAACAGAAATAAAAAACCTATACACATTTGAACTGAGTGATAACGTAACCCGTCAAAAAGTAACATTTAAAAACCGGTATGGAATTACACTTACAGGTGATTTATACCTTCCTAAAAATCATAATAACGAACCCTTAGCGGCACTTGCCATTAGCGGGCCCTTTGGTGCAGTGAAAGAGTAGTCTTCAGGACTATATGCAAATGAATTGGCTGCCAGAGGTTTTATAACATTGGCATTCGATCCTTCATTCACAGGCGAAAGCGGAGGAAATGTTCGTAATGTTGCCTCACCTGATATTTATACAGAAGACTTCAGTGCAGCGGTTGACTATATCGGTCTATTACCTTCGGTTGATCGTAACCGCATTGGTGTTTTGGGAATTTGCGGTTTGAGCGGTATGGCACTTACTGCAGCCACAAGCGATTCGCGGATTAAAGCAGTAGCCACAGTATCTATGTATGATATGTCCCGCAGCATGAGCCGTAGTTATAAAGATGGTTACACATTAGAACAACGCCGTATGGTTATTGATTACTTAAGTCAGCAGCGTTGGATAGATGCAGAGAACGGTAATTATTCTTTGGGATTACACGAAGTTCCGGTTGACGAAAAAGGCAATATTGTAAAAGGAAATCGTGTGCTTCCTGATTCGCTTCCCGGGGATCCAAACCCTGTATTGGCTGCTTTCTTTGACTATTATAGAACTTCACGCGGTTACCACCCAAGGTCAATCAACTCTACTACAGCGTGGACTGCTACAACACCGGCGTCCTTCTTCAGTTTTCCCATGGCAGCAAACATTGAGATGATTTCGCCCCGCCCTGTGATGCTGATTGCAGGTGAAAATGCTCACTCCCGTTATTACTCTGAAGATGTTTTCAAAGAGGCTTCCGATCCCAAAGAATTGGTTATTGTTCCTGATGCAGACCACGTTGATTTATATGACAAAACCGATATGATTCCTTTTGAGAAGCTGGAATCATTCTTTAATGAGAGCTTAAACTTATAAAGATGGCCGGAATAAAAACCTCAAATTTCATTGCTGCGTTCCAATTCTTTAATTGGAGCGCAGAATGTATTAACAGGCGGCTAGTCAGGGCATGGAATAAACAATTATTATTTTGGAATAGACACAATTATTAAAATTAAATAGATTACTTTATGGCAAAATTCAAAAATATCAGTGACTTAGATCAGGCGGAAGGCTTTCCGGTTCCAGAACATCCTTTAATAAGTTTGAATATTCTTGAGGGTCAGTCTCCTTTACCCAATGATATGGAGATCATCTGCGATTTCTATATTATTTGTTTTAAAAAAATAAAATCCGGAGTGTTGTATTATGGAAAAACAAGATATGACCATAATACCGGATTAATGTTTTTTACCAGACCGAATCAAATCCTCACGGCCAAAGGTCTTCAATATGCAGATAAAGGATTCGCCATTCACTTACACGAAGATTTTCTGATGGGAAATCCTCTGTACAATGAAATAAAAAATTATAGCTTCTTCGATTATGAAATTCATGAGGCGCTTCATCTTTCACCCAGGGAAAAAGAAATTATGTGGTCTTTGTATGACAAAATGGAATCAGAGTATCATAATAATCCTGATGAGTTCAGTAAAACAATTATTTTGTCCCATCTCGATTCTATGCTGAAATATGCGCAGAGGTTCTACAAAAGACAATTCATTGACCGTAAACAATTGTCTGGTATAACAGTTACGAAATTCAACGAATCTCTGAACGCATACTTTGAAAAAGGAGAAGCCGCCAGAAGTGGATTACCAACAGTATCTTATATATCCTCACAGTTAAATCTCTCACCAAAATATTTAAGCGATGTATTGAAGCAGGAAACCGGTAAAACCGCAATAGAGTTGATTCATTTATATGTGACTTCTGAAGCAAAGAACATGCTGGTAGCGGGTGGAAAAAGTATTTCTGAAATTGCATACCAGCTGGGCTTTGATAATCCTCCATACTTTTCCCGGTTATTTAAAAAAGAGGTTGGCGTTAGTCCAAAGGAATTTAAGAACCAGCTGATGAATTAATCAGCTGTGATCCTTGATGCTCGTAATTTGAGATTCCCAATAATCCTCTTAATCCTATAATCTCGTGAATCTGTGGTTCAGACATTTTATCCCGCAATTCCCGCTGATGCTGCATAAACCTTCACCGCTCCATTCTCCAGCAGTACTTTACCGCACTCTGCCATTGTTGAACCTGTTGTCATAACATCGTCGACTAATAATATTGTTTTTCCCTCTATGGATCTGCTGTTCTTAACCTCAAACGCATCATGTATGTTTTGCTTTCGTTCAACGATATTCATCTTCGTCTGAGTGGCGGTAAATCTTTTTCGTTTAATCGAATTTCTTTCAACAGGTATAGATGTGCTTTTACTAATGCCCTTGGCTATATATTCTGATTGGTTATAGCCTCTTTCTGCTTTTCTTAACCGGTGCAATGGAACAGGCACAATTATTTCAATATTCCATTGCTGAAAAACTGAACGTCCCGATTCACCCGTAAGTCTCCCTAAATAAAATCCGTTTTGAAATCTTCTCTCGTATTTAACAGAATGGATCAGGTGCTGAAGCGCTTTATCTTTTTCAAATACAAAAGGCGCAAAGATGCCTGAAATAATTCCTTCTTTGGAGAGCTTTCTCTTATATTCAAAATTCAGACGGGTAATAGTAGCAGGTTTTATACTGCTGAAACAGGGAGGACATATAATTATTTCATCAGGTAAGAGTTTCCTGCCGCAGGAAGGGCACTCCCTTGGAATAAGAAAATCACAGAGACTAGTAATGAACCGGAACATGAGATTTATTCAGAAATGTTTTTTTTATCTCAGCTGTTGTATTCTTAGGCCTATAACATGCCGGCGCGTTTCCTCAAGAACCACTCCAGCGCAAATAACAAAATAATCAGGACAAGCACCCATTCACTCGACCATAATAGAATCTCGTTCTTTATGATCTTCTCCTTCGATCTGTTTAACTGTTCTTTTTCAAGTCTTTCAAGAAGCTCACCGGTCTGTGACACTGTATAAAAACCCCCGCCGGTTTGATTGGCCAGCAAGGTAAGAAATTCCTTATCCATAGAGGTGTTCAGCATCTCAATTTCCACATCGCCAATGCTGAACTTGCCATTATCCTTTCCAAGTTCCTTATCATCCAGTTTTGCTGTTCCTGAAAACTGGTAGTCACCGGATTTGCTTGTTATAAGTGTGCCTTCATAAATTCCATTTCCCAACGCATTCAGATGAACGGAATATTTGTCATCTCCTGAACTTACATTAACATCAAGCTCAGCGTCAGTAACCGGATTAAATGTTTCATCATATACCTGGGCAGAAAACTCTATCGGCTCACCGATGGAGAAAGTCTTCTTGGAGGTTTTAATGGAAACACGTTTTTGATCTTCAGTTGTATTCAGCCATTTAATACTGTTAAATATAAAATTGTCAAACAGATCAAGTTTCCTTTGCGATGTTTGTAGTTTCCATCTCCATATGTCCTTTGCGGTAACCGCAATAGATCTTTTACTTCCGAGCTTACGGCTAAGAATAAGAGGGGAGTTAATCGGAATATTATTGATCTTAACCCTGGATAAAACTTTGCTTTCCGGTTTAGGCGTGAATTCATGATTCGGCCTGTAAACCGGCGGCAGATTATTCCACGCCTCAATAATATCCGGTGCATTATTCTGAAGCAGGGGATTCTGATACTCTGATACATCTACCTGGGGCTGCACTTCAGTATATCCGCCGCCTCTCTGCTGAACCAGAAAAGGCAAATCCGCCTGCAGCCGTTTAAGTTTATTCAGATCAGTCCCGTCACCCAGCACCAAAAAGTAAGGTGTATTCTTCTCCGTGATCTCATTAACAATTCTGCTGTATAATGCTTCAGGAGTATTGGCCGCCGGAAATCCGATTAAGAACAAAATATCAGCACTATCGATTTGTTTATTCTGATTAACTGATTCAACAAAACGTGTACTGCTTACCTGGGTTATACTTCTCACTTTAAGGTTCTCATCGGAGGCTAAGATGTTCCTTATAAAAGAAACATCAGATGACGGACTCCCGGCCACAATGAGTACATTCAGCTTATTATTAAGTACATTTATATAGAACGTATTTCTATTATCAGCAAAGGTTGCTTCGCCCTGCAGTTCACTTAATATAACACTCATCTTCTTTTCACCCGGTTTAGCCGGTGTATAATTAAAGTTGATGCTGTTTACATCATCACTTAAAGTAATATTGTGCTGCTCAATTAATTTGTTTTCCTCATACAATGATGCTGTTATTTCTTTGCCGTGGAACCCTTTATTCAGTACAGATGCGTTTATTGTGGTTGGAGTTTCTGCGTATATATACTCATTGAACAATACCCTGCGGACCTGAATATTGTTTGGTTTAATAGTATCTCCAATCCCAAGAGTATAAACCGGCACACCTAATTTTTCAGCAGTATAAAGAGGATTGGAACCATCTGTAATTACACCATCGGTGAGAATAACAATTGAGGCGAGTTCTGTTTCATCATTTTGTAAGTTATTGAAGATCTCTGAAAAGTTGGTTACACTTTGCGAGTTGTTGATACGTGAAAGACTATCCTTCCCGACGCGCTTTACCGATTTTCCAAAAGTGAAGAACTCAGACCCTCCTGCAATTCTGCTGCCGTTTAGCAGATTAACAGAGCGCGTAAGTGCTTCTTTTCTTGATTCTGCATCTTTATTAAGTATCGATTTTGAATCATCGACATAAATTAACGTCTTCGGATTTATTTCTTCTTTCTTTGAGAAACTTAAGATAGGTTCAAAGATAGTTAACAATACCAGCAGCAGTACTGCGGTTCTGATGAAGATCAGGATTAATTTGAAACCCGGAGTTACCGGGGGAGTAGTATACCTGTAGATATATACTGTGTATACAGCAATCAGCAGAATACCCAGAATAAAGTAAACAGTGTTAAAAGAAAAATTTATGTTCACATCTTGTATATTGAACATTAAATAACTAATTCTCCCCGGAGTACAGTTACTGCATTCCCCCCGATGTATAATTCATCTTTATCGGCAGTATAGGTTACTTTTACTCTGCCGGGTCTGCCCATTATATCACCCTGTTCAAATATTTTTGTTATCACATTTTCATTCTGCTCAAGAAGTCCAAGTTTCAAAAGCACAAGCATCAAGGGTCCATTCGCTGATCCTGTAACAGGATCTTCATTGATCCCGTCATAGGGAGTGAAAAATCTTGAATGAGCAAAGCTTTCCTTATCAAAAGTTTCTAATGTAAAAACGTCAAACGATTGGATATTATGCTCAATAGATAGTTCGAGCAGTCTGCCAAAATCAGGTTTAAGGCTTTTTAGTGTTTCCAGTTTTTTTACATAAATAAATAAGTATCCATTCTGAAGCATAATAAGCGGGTATTCTTTCTTATAGTCTTTACCCAGACCAAGAGCGTCTAATATTTTGTCTTCAGGACCGCTGTATTCATTAAGCTCCATTTTGGGTATCTGCATCAGGTATTCGTCCTTATTGACGGGACATTTCAATACTCCCGAGTTCGTTTCAAATGTGATGAATGGCCTGTTGTTGATCTTACCAAGTTCACTAAGATAATGCAGAGAAGCTATAGTGGCATGCCCGCATAGATTTACTTCGGTAGAAGGCGTGAACCAGCGCAGCCTGTAATCAGCATTTTCAGAAGTACCTATGAAGGCAGTTTCCGAAAGGTTCATCTCATTAGCGATCATTTTCATTTCTTCTTCAGAGAGATCCATTGAAAAAGTAACCGCTGCAGGGTTCCCCTTAAAGGGAACTTTAGTAAAAGCATCAATTTGGTGGATCTTATAGCTTCTTTTCATATAGCAGGTTTTCCAACTCCCAGTTTTTCATTTTTTCATAAGTGGTGTAATCAGTAAGATCAAAATGAATTGGTGTAACAGAAACATAATTCTGTTTAACCGCGGCCTGGTCGGCATCAAGTTCAGAATCCGATTCAACCAGGTCACCCGTTAACCAGTAATAGAATCTTCCATAGGGATCTTTTCTTTCCTCATAAATGTCGTTCCATTTCGACTTACCCTGTTTAGTAAGCAGAATCCCTTTTAGCTGATCTTCAGGTACATCAGGAACATTAACATTAAGCAGTGTTCCTTTTGGAAGATCATTTTCCTTTGCAAGCACCAGCGGGACAAGTAATTTTGCTATTTTAGCTGCAGTTTCAAAATAACTTGCTGCATGGTTAGTAACTGATATTGCCATTGAAGGAACATCCATAATAGCAGCCTCACGGGCGGCAGATACTGTTCCCGAATAAATAATATTAATGGCGGTATTTGATCCATGATTAATACCTGAAACTACTATGTCCGGCGGTTCTTTTAAAATATTTCTTATCCCCATCTTAACACAATCCGCAGGGGTGCCGTCAACCGCATAACCGTAAAAATCACCATTCTTATAAATCTTTGTCGATCTGAGCGGTACCTGCATTGTAATAGAATGCCCCGCGGCGCTTTGTTCCTTGTGCGGTGCAACTATTGTAACATCTCCGATTTCACTAAGTGCCTTAGCAAGAACCTGAATTCCTAAAGAATCAATCCCGTCATCATTACTAACCAGAATTCGCAACTTCTTTCTCCAATTTTTATAGAAAATATACCTATTTACGATTTTAGACTCAATCTAATAAATGATATTAGACTATACAATTAAAATGAGTGCTGCGTTCCAATATGAGACACATATTGATGAATTAATGTGGATGAGTGCGTTCAAACCGGGAGGCAACTCCGTGGAAAATATATGCAGCCTGGGGGCAGACAAGGGGCAAAGTATAGTGTAGTGGAGTTAATTTCTTATTTATTGGAAATGTATTAAATTAAAAGCACAATAATAAATAATTTAGGTACCTGATGACCAGAAACATATTCCTGATCCTACTACTGTCTGTGATTTCTTTTTGTACCGGCTACGCACAGGAAGAAAGTACTGAAGCTGATTCAATTGAAGTATTTTTGATTGATTCTTATGTGACACCTGAGACACCCCATAAGTTTATTTTGTCTTTTTTTACCAGCAGAAGCTGCAGATCCATGCTCATACTTGACAAAAAATATGAGTATACAATCTCAGACGAATTTTCGGAAGATCATAAAGCTGAAATAGATGTCTCTGGTCTTGAGTTTGATTCAACCCGTGCGCCATTTATTATTATGGTTGAGGATTCACTTGGAAACAGAAATCGAAGTGAGAGATATGATGTTGCTTTACCCGGGGAGTATCAGCCCAGGGTTTCACAAACACCAAATCTTTTGCTGATGTGCTGTCTTGGTGGAATCATCTTTGGACTCCCATCACCGACATATGTTATTATGCAGGATAAAAATTATTTCAGTCTTACTAAAGAAATTCCCATTCTATCTTTTTATAAATCGTCTTATAAATATCCTATCAGTTATATATCTGTTGAATACGCACATATTTTTGATGCCCCAAGGAAAAACTTTTTTCGTGCCGGTTATAAACATATTTTCGAAATTCCTTACATAAGATACGTTTCCGCCGGAGCAAACTGGTTTACCGACTTCAAAGGTTTTAATGGTATAAGTCCTGAAGTCTCCCTTGGATTATTTACGTTGTATGATGTCTTTACAGTTTACACAAAGTACAGATATAATTATGAACCTAATCAGACCGGCGCAGATTTTCATGAACTTTCTATTGGTTTGTATTCAGGATTCTTTACATTCACAGTAAATCTTTAATAATGAATATCAAAGTCTTTAACGAAGAGCTCCTTCCTTCAGCTGCAAAACTATTCAGGCAGAATATGCTGTATGACATAATGCCTGACTTCCTGCTGAAGGAAAAAACTGTTGACGATCCTGATTTTGACCCTGAGCTTACACTGCTTGCTTATAATGATGATAATACACTTGTTGGATTTATACAGGGAATTATCCGCCGCAGAGATAATGAAAGACTTGGATATGTTAAACTGCTATGTATAGATTCAAATGAAAGAAGAAAGGGAATAGCCAAAGAACTTTATAATATTATTGAAAAGAAATTCATAGCTGAAAAGATAAACAAGATCAGAGTGTATGAGTCGTGGCCGAATTACTTTATGCCCGGTGTAGATCCATTCTATACTGAAGCAGTATGCTTTTTTGAAAGAATGGGTTTTGTTAAAATTGGAGATACTTCTAATCTGGAAGTTGATCTCATTAACCAGAATTTTATGACAGACTCTGAAGTTTCCGAACTTCAATCGAAAGGGTTTAATTTAAGAAGAGCCGCTGCGGATGATAAGATAAGAGTGCTCCAGTGGATCAGATCTAACTTTCCTGCATGGGAAATTGAAGTAACCAGAACTTTTCAGAATTCCCCTATATCAATTCACCTTGCTGAGAAGGAAGATAATATAATTGCTTTCTCTGCTTTCGAAGGAAATAACACAGGAACCGGATGGTTCGGTCCGATGGGAACAACAGAAGCCGCTAGAGGGATGGGAATAGGAGGTGTACTTTATAAAAAATGCCTTAATGATATGAAAGCTATCGGCTTCACCAAAGCTACTATTCCATGGGTAGGACCAATACCATTCTATATGCATTATTCAAATGCCAGGGTTAAAAGAGTTTTCTGGAGATACGAAAAGGTACTTCAGCAGTAAAATATATTGTAATAAAAGCACGGGACACATCTTTCTTAAAACTCACAACATTCCAATAAAGCTTCAAAAGTTACCGGCTTTCTGATTCCATTCACCAGCATTATTACTTCTTCCCTTGAATGTCATCTTTTCAATATTAAAGACAGATCTGAAATGGCGGTTTTTTATCTTACAAAGTTCTGGTTATTATGTTATATATCACTTATATAAAGGAATGAATTCTTTTACTTATTTGTTAAATTATGATTAACCAAATAGTCTGACGATTGAAATATACAATACTAATAATTTTCATTTTTACAATTGTACTAAATGCACAGACAGGCAGTATAACCGGACGAGTTACTGAAAATGCCAGATCTGGTATTCCCGGCGTAAATATTCTTGTTGAGGGTACTACTTTAGGCGCTGTTTCGGATGAAGAGGGCAAATATTCTATCAGGTCAATTCCCTCTGGAACATATAGAATCCGGTTCAGCTCAGTAGGATATGAAACCCGCTCTTTGGATGCTAATATTTCGCAAGGGAAAACCTTACAACTCGATGTCCGATTGAATTCTACTGTTATTGAAGTAGAAGAAGTACAGGTATTAGGACAAAGTTCTCAGGCACAAAGCGACACCAGGGTTAGCGTTATAGATCTTAAACCTGAAAATGCAAGAATACTTCCCGGAGCAGTTCAGGATGTGCTCAGAACACTGCAGTCCCTTCCAGGTGTACTTGCGCCCAGTGATTTTACATCGCAGCTGGTCATCCGCGGCAGCGGTCCCGATCAGAATCTTATTATTATGGATGATGTGGAAATATTCAGTCCATACCGTCTGTATGGAGTAATAAGCATGTTTAATCCTGAAGCTGTATCAGATATAAATCTGATCACAGGTGGATTTCCTGCTAATTACGGCGATCGTCTTTCGGCAGTTCTTGATGTTACTAACCGCGAAGGAACACGTAATAAATATTTTACCGGTAATATAAATGCAAGTATTGTAAGTGCCAATCTTATCCTTGAAGGAAAAAATCCTTTTAACATAAGAGGCAGCTGGCTTTTTAATTCACGACGGACATATTACGACCTCATAATTGAACCCTTCGTAAAGAAAGCCAAACTTGTTGATCAGAATACTGCATTCCCCAATTTTCACGACCTGCAGGCAAAGCTTGTATTCGGACCTTTTAACGGTCATAAGTTTCTCCTGAACGGAATTTATTCAAGGGATGGAGTTGATATTGTTAGCGGATCGGACAGACCTACCCCCGACAGTATCAGCGTGCAGGATCTTAGTAAAAATGATCTGGCTGCTTTTGCATGGCACTATTCACCTTCAAAAAATCTTTTTAACAAGCTTATCTTTTCATGGTACAGGAACAGCGGTGATGCTGAACTCGATGCTGAAATTCTTGACCCGACACTGAACCGCGAACAGTTTGAAGATGCAGTACCCGATACTTTGTCATCATATCTGCTGGGATTCGGGTTTACTTCCGAATATGCATACCGCAAATATTCTATTGATGATAAGCTTGTTTATCACTGGGGAGATCATCAGTTTGAGGCAGGACTCGGAGTTGATTTCATGAGAACTCTGCTCAGTATGAATTTTGAATTATCACCTGAGCTTAAAGCTATAGTTGCTTCAAATCCAAATTTCCGTGCTATACTGAATGATGTAAGAGATGTAAGAGATTATTCAAGGTACAGAACTTATATACATAATAATTTTAAGATCGGAGGGCGTCTCTATCTTCAGCCCGGGATAAGAATGGATTATTATAATATTCTTAAGAAGGCTTACGTGGCTCCCAGGTTCGGATTATCTTATGCATTGGATGATCTTACCACTATCCGATTGGTTTATGGAAATTATTTTCAATCACCAGGATATGAAAAACTGCGTGATGCAAATATCCTTTTTGACCTGAATGAACAAAACACACGTAATCTTAATGCTGAAACTGCCAGCCATTATGTATTCAGCCTCGACCGCTGGGTGAATGAAGAATGGAAGATTAAGCTCGAAACCTATTATAAGAAATTTGATGATCTTATTGTGCAGAAAAGAGTAATTGGTGACCGGTATTTTACCGAGCAGGTTCCCGGAAAAGATTTAAGATATACTGATGCATGGACAAGACCCGTGCCTGTTCCCGATGATTCAATTACTCAGATACCTGTGAATAATTCTTATGGTGAAGCATACGGCTTTGAGTTCCTTCTTGAGAAGAAAAATCTTGTTGGAAAAAATATTCTGTCAGGATGGATATCATACGCCCTGGCTTATGCCACAAGATTGGAAGATGGTCTCGAACTGCCTTTCCGCTTTGATCAAAGGCATACACTTAATTTTGTTATGGAATATCAGGCAAGCAGCTGGTTCAATGTGGGAATCAGATTTCAATATGGTTCCGGATTTCCTTTTACTGAACCTGTAGGTATAAAACCACGGATCAATCTGGTGGATACAAATCTGGATGGTATTCCTGAATCTGCTGAAATAGCCTCTCGCAGAAACTCTTCAGGTAATAACTCCGGGAAAGTTATATATGATATTGATTACGGCCCTAAGGAAAACAGGTTCAGATCGCGCAGGCCTGATTATCACCGCCTCGACCTGAGGTTCACTGCGGTTACAAATTTTTGGAATCTTGACTGGAATTTTTATCTTGATGTGATAAATATATATAACAGAACAAATGTCATAAATTATGATTATTTTGTCACTGAAGATTTAACACTGGATAAAAAAGCAACAGGTATGTTTCCTATCTTACCAACTCTTGGATTTATAGTAAAGTTTTAATATGAGCAGTATCTTATCTGTAAGTGAAATCACGAAGCTGATCAAAATTAATCTGGAAACTGAATTCTCAGATATCGCTATTATAGGGGAAATATCGGGCTTAAAGAAACACGTTTCAGGACACTGGTATTTTAATCTGAAAGATGCTAATGCAGTTATATGCTGCACAATGTGGAAAGGATATAATAATTACGTGTTCTTTAAACCCGAAGATGGAATGAAAGTTATCCTTGCTGGGAAAATTTCTGTGTATCCTCCGCGCGGTAATTACCAGATGGATGTACGCTCAATGAAACGGGCAGGGGAGGGCGAGCTCCAGAATTCATTTGATCTGCTGAAGCAAAAACTTGCCGCCGAGGGTTTGTTTGATTCAAAGCATAAGAAAAGCATTCCACAGTTTCCAAAAAAAATCGGACTTGTAACTGCAATAGACGGCGCTGCTATCCGCGATATGATCAGTATTGCTAAACGCAGATTCCCGCTTGTTGAGCTTGTTATTTCAGCCTGTAAAGTACAGGGGGATGGAGCAGCAGAATCTATTGTTGAAAGTATCAGACAGCTTAATAGCTGTAAAGATATAGATATAATGATAGTCGGAAGAGGCGGGGGTTCCCTTGAAGATCTCTGGGCTTTTAATGAAGAAATTGTAGCAAGGGCTATATTCGCTTCACAAATACCTGTCATCAGTGCAGTGGGACACGAGATTGATTTTACAATTGCTGATTTCGTGGCTGATTTAAGAGCTGCAACACCCTCTGCAGCCATGGAAATTGCTACACCGAACCAGGATGATATTTTTGCTTATATCAATGAATTTTCACTTAAAACAACCGCTGAAATTCACTATATTATAGAATCAAAAAAACAGAAAGTGTTAAATTGTCTTAACAAATATGGATTCAGAGTTCCTCAGGATCTGGTTAAGATAAAAGTTCAGCAGCTTGATAGTGTCTTCTACAGGATTCAGCAGAAATTGGATAATAAACTAACTCAGTACAATAATAGAGTTTCCCTTCTGAGCAAAAGTCTTGAATCAAACGACCTGAACAGAATACTTAAAAAAGGGTTTGCTGTTATCAGGCAGGACTCTAAAGTAATTGTTCGTGCAGCCGGATTTGATAATGCTATCCCGGCAAAAATAAAATTTTATGATGGAGAAATAGAGGTTTCAAAGAAATGAAAGAGGGTAATGATACATTTGAAACATCCTTGAGAAGATTAGAAGAAATTGCACGGCTTCTCGATAGAGAGGATCTTGGATTGGAGAATGCAGTTTCGCTATACGAAGAAGGAATTGAACTTTCTAAAATATGTTTTACCCGCCTTAAAGAAGCGGAGATTAAAATAACCACTCTTAAGAAAAGTCTGGAAAATTCCGGAACTATAATAGAAGAGTAACGGTAAGAGGCTAAAAAGATGATCGATAAAACAAAGTATACTTTACTTTTTGATATAAACTCCCCAAAAGATATCCGCAATATGGATACTGCGAATTTGAAAACACTCTGCGGTGAACTGCGCGAGTATCTTATTGATGTAATTTCATCCATAGGGGGTCATTTTGGAGGGGGACTCGGTACAGTCGAGCTTACTGTCGCTCTTCATAAAGTTTTTAATACACCGGATGATATTATTGTTTGGGATACCGGCCATCAGGCTTACCCCCATAAAGTGCTGACCGGAAGACGGGATCAGCTTCCCGGCATCAGACAATTTAACGGGATAAGCGGATTCCTTAAAAGAAATGAAAGTGAATATGATGCCTTTGGTGCCGGACATGCATCAACTTCAATATCAGCGGCGCTGGGTTTTGCTATCGCCCGCGACCTCAATAAAGAGAATAATAAAGTAGTCGCTGTTATCGGTGACGGAGCAATGACAGGCGGTATGGCTTATGAAGCAATGAATAATGCCGGTGTTCTAAAGTCAGATCTGATAGTTGTTCTAAACGATAATAATATGTCTATCGCACCGAATGTATGGCAGATCTCAAACTACTTTACTGAAATGATCGCTCACCCAGATTATAATAAGTTTAAAGCCCAGATTTGGGATCTTACCGGTAAGCTTGATTATTTCGGTGACCGCTTAAGGAAAATTGCTGTAAGATTGGAGAACGGCATTAAGTCCATAATCACTCCGGGTATGCTGTTCGAAGCTTTAGGCTTCAGATACTTTGGACCTGTAAACGGGCATAATATCGGACAGCTTGTAAAGTTGTTCGAACAAGTGAAAGATCTTAAAGGACCTATTCTGGTGCATGTTACAACTCAGAAGGGGAAGGGCTATAAACCCGCGGAAAATCATGTTCAAAGACTGCACGCAGCTACTCCATTTGATAAAGTTACAGGTGAGGCGTTTAAGAAATCCGGAGGATTACCTTCATATACAAAAATATTTGGCGAAGCACTGGTTCAGATCATTAAAGAAAATGAAAAGGTTGTAGGTATTACAGCAGCTATGCCTGATGGTACCGGCTTGGATATTGTTCAGAAAGCATGTCCGCACAACTACTTTGATGTTGGCATAGCCGAAGAGCATGCGGTTACTTTTGCTGCCGGTATGGCCGCGCACGGTATAACTCCTGTAGTTGCGATATACTCTACGTTCCTCCAGAGAGCTTTCGATCAGATCATTCACGATGTTGCTCTTCAGAAACTTCATGTTGTATTTATTCTTGACAGGGCAGGACTGGTTGGTGCTGACGGACCTACACATCACGGTGCATTCGATCTGTCATACCTGAGAGTAATTCCGGGTATTGTTGTTATGGCTCCAAAGGATGAAGCCGAGCTGCGGGATATGCTGTACACTGCAGTTGATTATAGAAAAGGTCCGATAGTGCTGAGATATCCCCGTGGAAATGCCCTGGGTGTTCAAGTAAGTGAGAATTTCAACAGGGTAGAGATTGGACAGAGTGAAACACTCATCCCCGGTGATCAGGTGGCTCTTCTGGCTGTTGGTTCAATGGTTCATTACTCCCTAATTGCCGCAGAGAAACTTAAAAATGAAGGTATCTCTGCTGAGGTAATTAATATGCGCTTTATTAAACCTCTTGATCATAAAATGCTTGATGATATCTCCGCCAGATTTAGCAAAATAATTACACTGGAAGAAAATTCTTTAGTAGGAGGATTTGGTTCTGCGGTACTTGAATACTATGCTTCATCAGGATACAAAAATGATATATTAAGAATCGGTCTGCCTGATAAATTTATAGATCATGGAACTCAGGAAGAACTGCACAGAATGCTTGGTATAGATCCTGAGGGAATTGTAACCCACACAAGGGAATTCCTGCTGAATAAAAATGTAAAGCACGAGGTTATTCTGTAATGAGCAGAACCAGGATTGCGGTCATCGGACTGGGCGGTATTGCTCAACTGGTACATCTTCCAATCCTTTCTAAGTTTAAAGATGTAGAAATTGCTGCCGTTGCGGAAATTAACAAGAACAGATTAAACGCAGTTGCTGATAAGTTTAGCATTTCCGGGAGGTTTCAGGATTATAATAAAATGCTTGATCAGGTGGAGACTGATGCCGTGATCATTGCAACACCCACTAATACACATCTCAAAGTGGCATCAGACTGCATGCCTAAACAGAATTATCTTTTTATAGAAAAACCCATCGCCCGCAAATACCAGGAAGCAAAAGCTATAAATGATCTGGCAAAGAAACATAAATGCAAAGTAATGGTGGGTATGAATCAGAGATTCAGACCCGATGCAATGCTGTTTAAGAGTCTGGTTACTACAAATGAGCTGGGTGATCTGTTTTATGTAAAATGCGGTTGGGCCCGTAAACAAAGCAGCCGTGAAAAATGGATGCTTAAGAAAAGTGAATCAGGCGGGGGTGTATTACTTGATCTTGGAATTGTTATACTTGATCTTGCATTGTGGATACTTGATTACCCTCAGATAGATACAGTCTCCGCACAATATTTCTTTCACAACACTAAAGAAGTTGAAGATTCTGCCGTGATATTTCTACGATGTAAGAACTCAACAGTTATAAATCTTGAGGTAAGCTGGAGCTTGTATTCAGAGAAACAAAAACTCTCGCTTGTCAGTTATGGAACAAAAGGAATTGCACTTCTTAATCCCCTCCGGGCATACAAACGAATCAATGAGGAGTATATTGATTATTCTATATCGAATATTAAAGATGACAAGAACCTTTTCAGGAAATCTTACGAGAATGAACTAAAACATTTCGTGGGAGGTGTACGCGGTCTTCATCCTTTCCAGTGTACAAGTGATGACTCAGTTCTGAGAATGTCAATTATGGATATGATCTATAAATCAGCTGAGACTAAATCTGAAATTAAGGTAGGGGGAAGCAGTGAAAAATAGGATCTTATTAGTTGACGATGAAAAGGATATTGTGGAGTTCCTGCAGTATAATCTTGAACAGGAAGGATTTGAAGTTTTTTCTGCGTACAATGGAGAAGATGCCATTCGTACTCTTATCAAAAAGCCCGACCTTGTTATTCTGGATGTTATGATGCCTAAAATGGATGGTTTTGAAGTGTGCAGACGAATAAGACAAATGAACGGCATGGAGAATCTGCCCGTAATTTTCTTAACTGCAAAATCTACGGAAAAGGATGAGATATACGGACTCGAAATAGGCGCAGATGACTTCATCAGAAAACCAATTTCTCCTAAGAAACTAATAGCAAGAGTTAAGTCAAACCTCCGCAGAACTGATGCAGGCTCTGAGAATAAAGTATTCTCTTCAAAAATAAAAATAGGTCAGTTGCAGATTGACAGAGAGAATTACTCGGTTAAGCTTAATGCACAGGATATCATTCTGCCAAGAAAAGAATTTGAAATCCTTTATTACCTTGCGAGTCACCCTGGGAAAGTTTTCGGCAGGGAGGTCATTTTAAGAGACGTCTGGGGTACTGATATTTTTGTAGTGGAACGTACTGTTGATGTTCATATCAGAAAGATCAGGGAAAAGTTTGGTCAGTACGCTGAAATGATTGAAACAATTAAAGGGGTGGGCTATCGTTTCAAGAGCCCTGAATAGTTTATTTACTAACCTGAAGGCCTCCCGGGTATATTTAACAGAGGTCGTTTTATCTGCATTAACCTTTGCACTGATATATCATTATTTTATTTATCCTTTATCACTCACCGGCATTGTTCTGCTTATTATTTTTATCCTGGTGCTGCTCTATTTCATGGGCAAGATACGAACAAAAGAATTGAATAATATAATAAATACAATTTCTGCGATCAGGGATAATAAGCTGTTATCAGTTAATGAAATAAGCCTTGGTAAAAACCTGTCCACTCTTCAGGATGAAATTAAATCCATGTTTCTGAAATCCAAAACTGACATCGATAATTTGAAAAGACTGGAAAGGGTACGAACAGAGTTTCTTGGTAATGTTTCGCATGAACTTAGAACACCTATTTTTGCCATTCAGGGTTTTTTAGAAACACTTCTCGATGGTGCGCTCGAAGATAAGAATGTAAACAGGAGTTTTCTCGAAAAAGCTAATCATCATACTGAGAATCTGAACCATCTTTTGAATGACCTTATAGATATTTCTATGATTGAATCGGGTGAAATGAGAATGAGTTTCAGATATTTTAATATTAATGAACTTATACTTACGATCCTGAATGAACAGAAACCCTTTGCTGAACATAAAGGTCTCACGCTGGATTATGACCCTGTTCGGGAAAACCTTAAAGTATTCGGTGATAAAAATAAATTACAACAGGCTCTCGTGAATCTGATTCAGAATGCTGTTAAGTACACCGAAGAAGGGAATATACGAATAATAGTAACAGAGCAGAAACAATATGCCGAGATATGCGTTGAGGATACCGGTATAGGAATTCCGGAAAAAGATATTGAAAGAATATTTGAGAGATTTTACCGGATTGATAAGGACAGGTCAAGAGCACAGGGCGGGTCGGGATTAGGACTTGCGATAGTGAAACATATTATTGAAGCACATGGCAGTAAAGTAGAAGTTAAAAGTGAATTGGGTAAAGGGTCACAATTCATATTCAGATTAAAAAAATAGCACAGCTTTTTAAGCTGTCATTTATGAAAATTATAAGGAGTAAGAATGCCGAAACCTACTGAATTAAATGTCTGGAATGAACTGAAAGATCATCATAAAACGATCAGCAAAGTGCATATGCGCGAAATGTTCAGCACCGATAAAGATAGATTTTCGAAGTTCTCATTGCAGTTTGGTGATATTCTTCTGGATTACTCAAAAAACCGGGTCTCAGCGGAAACATTAGAGCTTCTGTTCAGACTTGCGCAGGAGGCTGATCTTAAAACCTGGATTTCAAAGCTGTTCTCCGGTGAACGGATAAATATTACAGAGAATCGTGCTGTCCTGCATACTGCGTTGAGGAACAGATCAAATGAAGCGGTCCTTGTTGATGGAAAAGATGTGATGCAGCAGATCAATTCAGTTCTTAAACATATGGAGGAATTCACCCGCTCAGTCCGTAATGGTGATTGGAAAGGCTTTACGGGTAAAGAAATTACAGATGTTGTTAATATTGGAATCGGCGGATCCGATCTTGGCCCTGTAATGGTAACAGAAGCATTAAAACCTTATGGAAAGCCCGGTCTGAATGTTCATTTTGTATCCAATGTAGATGGTACACATATAGCGGAAGTTCTTAAGAAGGTTGACCCTGAAACATCATTATTCATAGTTGCCTCCAAAACATTTACTACACAGGAAACATTAACTAACGCAATATCTGCAAAGCAGTGGTTCCTTAAAACGGCCAAAGATGAAAAAGCTATTGCTAAACATTTTGTAGCACTCTCAACAAACGAAAAGGAAGTGTCCAAATTTGGAATTGATCCTGCTAATATGTTTGAGTTCTGGGATTGGGTTGGCGGCAGATATTCTTTGTGGTCCGCGATCGGTCTATCAATCGCTATATATATCGGGATGGAACACTTTGAAGAATTACTCGCAGGTGCTCATGAAATGGATAATCACTTCAGGACAGAATCTTTCGAAAAAAATATTCCCGTCATTCTGGCCATGCTTGGTATCTGGTACAATAATTTCTTCAACGCAGATACACATGCCATTCTTCCTTATGATCAATATCTTCATAGATTTCCCGCATATTTCCAACAGGGGGATATGGAGAGTAATGGTAAAAGGGTAACCAGGGATGGCGAAGTTGTAGATTACCAGACTGGTCCCGTTATTTGGGGCGAACCCGGTACTAACGGTCAGCATGCTTTTTATCAGCTTATACATCAGGGTACGAAACTGATCCCCGCGGATTTTATTGCTCCCGTGCAAACCCACAATCCAATCAATGATCATCATTCGAAATTACTTTCAAATTTCTTCGCGCAGACTGAAGCTCTCATGAAAGGTAAAACCGAAGCAGAAGCGAAGGATGAATTGATTGCACAGGGAATTAGCGGAGAAGAGCTGGAGAAACTGCTTCCTCATAAAATATTCGAAGGTAACAAACCTACCAATTCAATAATGGTAAAGAAGATTACTCCCCGTACACTTGGATCACTACTCGCTATGTACGAACATAAAATATTTGTCCAGGGAATCATATGGAATATTAATTCATTTGATCAGTGGGGCGTTGAATTAGGCAAGCAGCTTGCAAAAGTTATCCTGCCTGAACTTGAAGGAAATGATGTTGTTAGAACACATGATTCCTCCACCAACGGACTCATCAACTTCTACAAAACCACCCGTCAATAAATCCGTCCATATTTCGTAAAGACGGGGCAATGCCCCGTCTGGGCCGCACATAATGTAAATAAACAAAAATATATATCCGAAGTCGGAATTTTAAACTCCGACTCCGACATAAGTTATAACCAATATTTCTTTTGTGCAATCCAATCGCGGCAAGCCGCGCCTCTACAGCAATGTATTGCATTCTCACAATATTTAACGGGCGCAGGGTGGATGTGTGTGCGCTCTAAAGCGCCTGGCTATTGAAAGAAACTCGAATATATAAGCTTCACCATCGTAATAACCACAATCGTAATGAACACCGGTTTAACAAACTTTGCGCCTCTCTTGATCACTAGTCCTGAACCAATCCTTGCACCTATTATTTGTCCCGCGGCCATCACTATTCCTGCTGTAAAGTAAATATTACCGCCAATTGCGAAGAGAACAACCGAAACAATGTTACTTGTGAAATTCATCACTTTTGTATAACCGGTTGCCATCTGAAGGTTGTATCCAAGAAAAGCCACAAAGGCGAATGCCCAGAATGAACCAACACCAGGACCAAAAAATCCATCATAGAATCCGAACATTAATCCAAACAAAAAATAAAAAGCATTTTCTGTCATCTTAGGTTTTTGGTTCACTTCTCCCAGGTCTGGTTTTATGAACGTATATATTACAATAGCTGCAAGCAATACGGGAATTATATTATTCAGTATGCTTCCATCAACCTGCTGCACTGACCATGCGCCTGCTACTGTACCAATAAGCGTAAACAGGATGCCGCGGATCCCGGAACGAAGGTCAACTCCTCCCTTATGCACATAGTGGACTGAAGCTGTAAATGATCCAAAACTGGACTGAAATTTATTTGTTCCTAATGCTGCATGCGGGGGTATTCCCAATCCCAGAATAACAGGAAGGGTAATTAATCCACCTCCGCCTGCAATAGAATCAACAGTTCCGGCAATCAGTCCGGCAAGGAAAAGAATAGGGTAAAGATATAGATCGCTCATCATTCACAATTTTTAATCCGGAAATATACGCAATTTGTGTGAATGAATATATTGGAAGAGGTGAGAAACCTCCGGGGTTTTCTTTAACCCCGGAGGTTTTTTTATTACATTTTTTTTCTCTTTACAGCAGCAACTATCAATGAAATAATAAATCCCGTTATTACTGTTCCCAGTAATCCGAATAACGCCTGGAGAAAAGTTGTCTGTGTCATAGCAGTAATTTCAAGCTGGCTCCTGATCTCTGCTTCACTTGTTCCCGCCTCCCGCAGGAGCTCTTCCTGCATAGCTCTTAATTCATTAAAATAATTTGGAAACAGAACTGATGTAAACAGTATGGAAAATAGAAAAAGTACAATGCCTCCAACAAGGGAAATCAGTGTTCCTTTTCCAACCTGCTGCCAGTATGTATTAACAGAGGCCGTTTTGTTCAGCGCCCAGATAAGAACTCCTATCTGTATAAGAATGACCACCCAGAAAAGATTAAGCAGCTGAGGATGAATATACCAGCCTGTTACTCCCATTATAAGCTGCCAGATAGCACATAATATTCCAAGAAGTAGTCCTGCCTTTAATGTTAAATTCATTTCGACCTCTGTCTGAATTTAATAATTTTTTTCAACTCAGCTTTTTACCCGGATCAGCTTCATCTCCATTGATTTGAATTCCTTCCCATCCTGACTATTATACATTTCAAATAATGTATTGTCAGCATCTATCTCTTTAATTACTTCGCGGACCTGCACTTCCTTTCCCATAGGATCTACGGCTGTTCCGGTGAGTATAACTGTTTTGGTAGCTTCGTCAAATGCGCCTTCAAGATGCATAACCCCGGTACCCATATTGTCGATCCAGGTGCTGAAGAATTTCTTCTTAGCATTATCATAACCGCTTACGTCTACACCGTGGAAGGGCATTCCCATCATAGTACTTTCATGCCTTGTCTGAAAATACCTGCCGTCAAGCAGTGCTTCACATACTGCTTTGCCTTCTACAGTCATCGGAGGCTGAGATGGGTCCATCCACATTGTAATTTCTGTTTTCCATTCTCCAACTCCTTTGGCCAGCATCTGGTGCATTGGACCAGGAGTCATATACTCCTGCCACGCCTGCATCATTGCCTGCTGATCATCCTGTGCCTGAAGATTAAATGATAGAGATAAAACGAAAAAGATCATGAATAACGGAATAATTCTTTTCATATCAGCCTCTTTTTTTGGTTAGTTGATTGGGGTTAAATAAAAATAGCATAAACCTTCATAATTGGCAACAATCTACCTGGTTAATAATTCCATTCCGGTTCGATAACAGGGGCATGTGAGTCTGAACAGGAAATTAAAACTCTTAACACTTAGCGAAAGATTTAGGAATAAAGGAAAATATGGATAAAGATAACTCAATCAAGTTCTGCCAGCCGAATCATAAGATCAATATGAATTTTGTTCACTTCCGTTGCTGATCCCTGGTAATTATTTGCAATGAAAGAAAAAGCCACAGTTCGCCCGCTCTTTGTCTTTATATAACCTGAATGACTCCTTACACCGTTTATGAGTCCTGACTTTATCCTGGCATTCCTGGCAATTAGTGTATTAACACCATAATTTTTATAAGCACTGATATCCTCAGGGTCACCGGCAACCCCAAGAGAAACATAAAAGGAATTAAAATATTTCTGCCTGGTATTATGGATCAGAAGCTTCACCATTGTTTTTGCAGTAATTGAATTAGTTCTGGATAATCCGCATCCGTCATAAAGCTCGATCCCCTCAACAGGAATATTATTTGTCTTCATGAAATCCAGCAAAAAAGTTATCCCGCTCTCTGTGGTAGAAGAGGGAGTTTTTTCAAAGGCGGTGGTTCGGAGCAGCTGTTCAGTATACAGATTATTGCTCTTCTTGTTCACGATATAAACTATATCTTTTAATTCCGGAGAGTATGTTGTACTTATAAGTTTCTGATCATCATAAACTCTTTTAACATCAACTTTAAAAGCTTCACCGCTCACTCTTATACCATTATTTTGAATTACTCTCTTCAGTTCCTGTGCTGTAAACAAAGTAGGATCGGGCATAGAACCTTTAATTGAAAATTCATCTACCCCTGCGGGAATTGTTCCGCGTAACGTTGCAGTATATTGCCCCGGAGCCGCATAGATATAACCATTATCTCCGGAACCCGGTTTGCCTGTTTTCATATAGTTTATAAAATGCAGATCCGGAATATATGGTTCGGTTCTTAAAACCTCAGCTGGATCATCAACTTTCATCCCGGGTTCGAAATAGAGATAATAAAGATTATCATTTATGCACAAACCGCTTGTACCTGCCCCATAGTAATTGCCCAGATCAATATAAGGCCAGTAATCGGGAATGGGGTTACGCTCAAATATCAGATCATCTGCAAAGATCGCTCCTTCAACTGACTTTATTCCTTTTCCCTTTATGGCTGTAACCCAGCTTTGCATTAATTTTTCCATATTCATTGACCCTTTTACCTGTGCAGATCCGAGTGTCGGGTCACCATCGCCCACAATATAAATATTTCCTTTCAGTATACCATCAGAGAGAGTACCGTCATAAAAAAGTTTTGTCTCGTATCGGTAATCTTCACCAAGTACTGCAAGCGCTAGTGAAGTTGTAAAAACTTTTAATCCTGATGCAGGAGCGAGTGATTTTTCACTGTTGAAATCAACAATGGGTTCACCCGTATCAGCATACTCTGCATAAACACCCCAAATGCCATGCTTCAGGGTGTTATTATTGCTGGTACGGTTAACGAAATCGTAAATAGAATTCTGAGCAGGAATAACTGCCGTAAATAGTAAAAAAATTATCAAAGCTTTTTTCATACTTATTACCTGCTGATCTGGTGAAGATGTTTATTAAATGAAATAATTATTGTTTGCCTGCTGCCTGTATAAGTTTCTCAATACCGCTCACAACCATTAGCTCCGCCTGTCCATAGGGCTTCTTCGCTTCTTCAAGAACTTTTATTTTATTATCCGTCCATTTCTTATCAACAGGTCTCTTGTACTGCAGGTAAACAAGTGCTTCAAGTCCGGCTTCTGAAAGCTTCGCCAGATTGGCAGACATTGGTTCAATTTCTTTCAGCACAGGTGAAAGTCTGATCAGCTCAATTAACTTGTTGTGATTATCTTTCCATGAAGTCATCCACTGCTGCAGCTCTTTCTCATGAGCTTTACTGCCGGTAAGATATTCAGTTACGAGACGATTAAAGTTACGAGCGATGTTTGATTCAGGAAGCGCTGCATCAACTGTCCTCGTATAAGGTGAATGTTGAAGATATTTAACTCCCTGGAAATGGCGTTCATATATCTTTGCCGGTTCAATAACATCAACGAATTTTTTCAGGTAAGTAATATCATTGTTATCAGCAAGTCTTCTGAGCATCATGTGATGATTTTTAACATGCGTAAGACCATAATCTTCAAGTAGAAAACTAATTCTGTCAAGCCGCCTGTACATATCCTGAACATCTTTTACGTCACGCCTCGACCAGAATCTCTCCGCCACAGCAGCTGTACGCGGCCATATTCTTGAATCAATATTTTCAGGTGTAACGAGTTCACCCCAGCTCGTTACCTCACCACCCAGAATTCTCGATTTTTCTTTTGCATTAAGTAACGTATCATTCGGTATAGGATCATTGAGGTAATGAAACTCAGCACTCTGAATCAGATCAATATAGTAGCCATTGGAAAGAATGCCCATATAACCCTTTTTTGCTGCCTGAATCAGGGACTCAGTTCCTCTCCAGCTTTGTATCACTATGTTGTTCGGCATGTCAGGGTGAAGTATTTCATCCCAGCCTATCATTTTCTTATCATATTTTGTAAGGATCTTGAGTATGCGTTTATTAAAATATGCCTGAAGAGCATGATTATCAGGGATATCATTTTTTTTCATAAACTCCTGAATGGAAGCATTTGCACTCCAGTGTTTTCCATTATTTTCATCACCGCCTATATGAAAGTAGGGATCAGGGAACAAGGCAGTCATTTCCCCAAAAAATTTATCGAAGAATTCATATGTTTCTTCTATAGCAGGATTGAATACAGGATCTAATACGCCCCATCTGCGTTCAATTGTATACGGACCAGGAGCGCTTGCAAGTTCAGGTACAGCTGTGAACCATGCAGTGGAATGACCTGGGATATCAAACTCAGGAATGACACGTATGCCTCTTTCCCCGGCATAGTCAATAACATCTTTTATCTGTGCCTGCGTGAAATACATTCCATCAGAACCCAGCTGATGTAATTTGGGAAATACCTTTGACTCAACCCTGAATCCCTGATCATCCGATAAATGCCAGTGAAATACATTCAGCTTGAGTGCAGCCATACCATCCAGGTTCCGCTTAATAACATCTACAGGCATAAAATGGCGGCTGACATCAATCATTAATCCGCGCCACGGAAATCTGGGAGCGTCATTTATTATCAACGCAGGGAAATAATAACCACTTTCATCTGACGACAGCAGCTGATTCAAAGTTTCTAATCCTCTGAGCGTACCAAGATCTGTTTCCGAACTTAAATATATTTTCCGGTTCCTGATCTCAAGTGAATACGATTCATTTTCATTCAGTTCTAGCTTACCTGGACGCTCGCATAATATGATCATTGCAGCGGAAGTATCATTGCTCTTTGATGTAACAAAGTCCTGCGGAAAAAATAAACCTGTCCTGCCCGATATCCTCCTCAGAGTTCGTGTTACTGCCGGAAAGATCCTTTCGTTTGGATTTCCCAACACACTTATTGAAAATGCATCCGATAATCTGAACTGTCCTTCTGTCTCTACCAGTGACAAAGGTACAGGCATCAGATTATATACTTTTTTGGTTTGTGATAATGCTGCAGATGTGTTTGCAATCAGTAATAATATGATTACTAAACTCAGGTTAATATACTTTTTCATGTGACCCTGTTAGATGTTAATCAAAAATACGTCTAAATATATCAAAACACCTGTAAAACTAAAACTCCTTTGTTCATCTGACAGACCTCCGAGGTTAGGAAAACCTCGGAGGTCTTTCCATAAACATCCATCCATTCATCTTCATACATTCATACATTCATCCATTCATCCATTCATCCATTCTTCCATTCATCCATTCTGCCTTTTGTCTGCAAACTTTTTTATTTCCAATAACCGATAATTTTTGTATAATATTGACACGGAATAACATTTAATGGAGTAACAGATGGATTTGCACCTGAAAGGTAAGGTGGTGTTAGTTACTGCGTCAAGTCTTGGTATCGGCCGCTCTGCAGCTGAACTGTTTGTACAGGAAGGTTGTATGGTTGCGATATGTGCAAGGACAAAGGATGAGCTGGTTAAAACAAGTGAAGAAATTAAGAAGAACTATGGTGTGGATGCTCTCTGGTGTGTGTGCGATATTAATTCTGAAAAGGATATTGTCAATACTATAGAAGTAGTGAACAAGAATTATGGACCCATTGATATTCTTGTAAATAATTGCGGCGGACCTATATCCGGTCCATTCGAAACATTATCAGATGAGAACTGGCTGGATGCGGCAAATCAAATACTTCTTAGCGCGATTCGGTTCAGCAGGAGAGTATTGCCTCACATGAAGGAAAAACGCTGGGGAAGAATTGTAAATATAACATCAATTTCAGTTAAGCAGCCTGTTGAAAACCTGATGCTTTCCAACTCTCTTCGTGCAGCTGTTGTCGGTTTTGCGAAAACGCTTAGTAATGAAGTGGGCAAATATAATATTACAGTAAATAATGTTGCTCCTGGATATACTTTAACGAATCGTTTATATGAGCTGTCGGTTAACAAAGCAAAAGCAGTAGGTGAATCACATGAGCATGTTCTGGCAGAAATGTCAAAGGAAGTTCCATTAGGCCGCCTGGGACGGCCGGATGAAATCGGAGCGGCAGTAGTCTTTCTTGCCTCAGAGCCGGGCGGATATATAACTGGTAATACAATACAGGTTGATGGCGGTCTGTTCAGAGGAGTTTATTAAAATCCAGGTGTGAACAGCTTATCAGCATTGTTATTTCAAAAAAATCTTGCTATTATTATCCCGTCTTTTTAACCATCAATCAAGCACAATGCTGTCAACTTAATGTTTTCCTAAGGCTGAAAGCCTTACATAAATCCCAGGGCAACGCCCCAATGCTGCCAGGTTTAGGATTTCTTTAGGCTGAAAGCCTTACATATATCAGCCCAGGGCAACGCCCTGGGTTAAGGAATCCCCAACTGGCCACGACCCTGAAGGGGTCGGATATTAAAGGAAGTTGCTTAAATTGACAGTATTTCAGTCAAGCATGGTGAGTTAAATTAAATTATAGATTCTTGTCTCTCAATTTACTAATTAATTTTCCTCATAGCAGAGGACACTATGAAAAAACAGATCGAGCTTATTGTTCAACCTGATTATGCCTATAATCAGGATAAACTGAAAACCTTCGCTGCCAGAAAACTTCACGTGTTGACTGAGGATATAACCGCGCTTGTTGTCACCCGCCGCTCTATAGATGCAAGAAGCAATCAGCCTAAATACCGTATACTCGCCGAAGTTTATATAAATGAAGCACCGGCGAAATTATCCCCTGTAAAATATAAGCCTGTAACATCACAGAAAAAAGTAGTTGTTATCGGGTGCGGACCTGCAGGCATGTTCGCTGCTTTACGATTGATCGAACTTGGAATAAAACCTGTCCTGTTTGAACGAGGTAAAGATGTCCAGACCCGCAGAAAAGACCTTCGCAACATCCAGCAGTTCGGAATAGTTGACCCCGATTCCAATTACTGTTTCGGGGAAGGCGGAGCGGGGACTTACAGCGACGGTAAACTGTATACGCGCTCTACAAAAAGAGGAGATGTAACTAAAATACTTCATCTGTTTGTGCAGCACGGTGCACAGCAGGAAATTTTAGTTGATGCCCATCCGCATATCGGATCCAATAAACTTCCCAGAGTTGTACAGTCACTCAGAGAAACAATTATTTCCAATAATGGTGAGATTTATTTTGAATCGCGCCTGACGGATTTGATACTGCAGAATAATAAAATTAAGGGAGTGATCATCAATGACCAAAAAGAAGTCATGGCTGATGCTGTACTGCTTGCTACAGGACATTCAGCAAGAGATATATACTATCTTCTGAATAAAAGAAATATTCTTCTTGAGGCAAAGGCTTTTGCAATGGGAGTCAGAATTGAACATCCCCAGAGTCTCATAAATGAAATTCAATACCATACTCCCGATAAAGGACTTAATCTTCCTGCAGCCAGTTATAACCTGAGCTGTCAGGTTGATGACAGGGGAGTATATTCTTTTTGTATGTGTCCCGGCGGAATAATTATTCCTGCAAGCACTTCTCCCGGTGAGCTGGTCCTTAACGGAATGTCAATTTCCAAAAGAGATTCCCCCTTCGCTAATGCCGGCTTTGTTGTTAGTGTAACTGAGAGCGACTGGCAGAAATATGAGCAGCATGGAATTTTTGCCGGACTCGAATACCAGAAAGAAATTGAACGCCTTGCTTTTCATGCAGGGGGCGAATCACAGAAAGCACCGGCACAACGGATAACAGACTTTGTTAATAACAAACTATCATCAGATCTTCCTGAAACCTCTTATATACCCGGAGCGGTTTCTTCACCCCTCCACCAGATATTGCCGAAAAACATTTCCTTGCGTCTGAAAGAAGCATTGAAGATTTTTGGAAAGAAGATGAAAGGCTATTATACCTCTGAAGCTCAGATACTTGCCGCGGAAACAAGAACAAGTTCACCATTGAGAATTCCACGGGAAAGGGAGACATTCATGCATCAGCAGATCCAGGGCTTATTTCCATGCGGAGAAGGTGCGGGTTATGCAGGTGGAATTGTTTCAGCGGCTATCGACGGTGAGAACTGCGCTTCCGCTTCAGCAAAATATATTAAATAAAAACTCCGCTCAGGCAGATTCGAATAAGATGTTCATTAAGGCAGTTATAATGTATTAAACCCTATTTCATTTAATGCATTCTTTGCGTTATCAGCATCATTCCCGGTTTCAAAAGATAACCTGAAGGTGCCGCCTGTTCCTTCACGTATTTTCAACAGCTCAATATCTTTGATATTTATATTCCTGTTAAACAATGTTGTGGATATGTTGCTGATAATTCCAGGTTCATCTTTCACGTAAACAAAAATATCATAAAGAGGCTTCATGAATCCTTTTGTATTCTTTGGGATACTGTCACGTTTTTCTCTTGCTGATTCGAATAACATACCGAGTTCCTTTGTATCCCCCGTCTCAACGTACTTTCTTATATCGTTCAGCTGCTGCTGCATTGCAATTAATGAAAGAAGTATCTCCTTCCTGTTCATCTTAAAAACCGCTTTCCAGATGTTGAAATCACTGGATGCTATCCTTGTCATATCACGAAAACCCCCGGCGGCAAAATCCAGATTATTAACTTCATCACCGTTCCCTGAAGCAGCATTAACCAGTGCAACCGAGATCAGCTGCGGGAGATGACTTACATTCGCTACAACCTTGTCATGTATAAAAGGGTCAAGAAAGATTATGCGTGCTCCTATTGACTCAATAATGTGAAGCAGACGCTCTTTACCTTGCAATTCTTTGGTGCGGGTTGAAATTATATATACAGAGTTTTCAAACAGAAGGGGATCTGAATTTTCATATCCTCCTTTTTCTTTGCCGGTCATTGGATGCCCGCCAACATAAATCCCTTCGCTGTGCATCGATTCCCATGTATGTTCGAATATACCCTTTATTCCGCATACATCAGTTATTATTGTTCCGCTTTTTAACAGGGGAGTTATCTGTTTGAATACCTGCAGTGATGATTCAACAGGAAGGCACAGAAAAATAATATCAGAATCTGTGGATTCTTCAACAAGCGTTAAAGATCCGTTTATTATTCCTTCATTTATCGCGGCGCTAGTTACTTCGGATTTGTCAAATGCGTTTATATGACATTCGATTCCTGTCCTGCGTATGGATTTTGCAATGGACCCGCCGATGAGTCCGAGTCCAATAATCGAAATAGTTAAACTAGATTGATCTTCCAATGGCTGCAGCGATAGTTTTAATTTCAGACATCATGGTAATATACTGCTCAGGTAGTAATGCCTGAGGTCCGTCGGATAATGCTTTTTCAGGATCCTGGTGTATCTCCACCATCAATGCATCTGTTCCCGCCGCAACAGCAGCTCTCGCCATCGGTACAACCTGATCCCTGTAACCTGTGGCATGCGAGGGATCGGCAACAACCGGAAGATGACTTCTTTTATGAACAACAGGAATCGCAGAAAGATCAAATGTATTTCTTGTATATGTTTCAAAAGTTCTTATACCTCTTTCACAAAGCATAATCTCTTTATTACCCTTTGAAAGAATATATTCTGCAGACATCATCCATTCTTCTATTGTAGCAGCCAGACCTCTTTTAAGCATTACCGGTTTTGATGTCTTACCGATTTCATTCAGCAGAGGATAGTTCTGCATGTTTCGTGCGCCGATCTGAAAGATATCAGTGTATTTTTCGATAAGATCTATCTGCTCTATCTGCATTACCTCAGTGATAACAAGAAGATTATGTTCGTCAGCGGCCCTGCGCATCATCTTTAATCCTTCCTCACCAAGCCCCTGAAAAGAATAAGGCGAAGTTCTTGGTTTGAATGCTCCTCCCCTTAATATCTTTGCGCCGCTTTTTGCCACAATCTCAGCAAGCTGGAATATCTGCGATTCACTTTCAATGGAACAGGGCCCGGCCATTACCACAATTTCCTGACCGCCGATCTTTACATCTTTGATCTGAATAACAGTATTTTCTTTTCTGAATGTCCTGCTGGCAAGCTTGTAGGGTTCGGTAATTCTGTGGACTTCCCGCACACCTTCCAGGATTTGCACATTCCTGATATCGAAATCCGGCTTTACACCTATTGCTCCAAGAACAATAGATTCAATACCTGTGGATTTATGAACATCAAATCCAAAATCCTCAAGATGCTTGATTATGCTTTCTATTTGCTGTTCACTTACATTCTTTTCAAGTACGACGACCACGACCTGCCCCTGTATTAATTATGAAATTTCTTTTCTCCGGCTTCCACCGCTAAGTCAAGATAGTCTTCCTTAGTAGGAATAGCGCAGCTGAATTGTGAGCTGTATGCGCAATAAGGATTGTAGGCTAAATTGAAATCAATGGTATATATAAAATCTTTATCTTCATTTTTTTCAAAATCGATGTATCTGCCAACGCCATATGTTGAATTGTTTGTTGTCTTATCTGTGAACCAGAGACTATAATATTCTTCACCTTTACGGCTGGTTCCTCTATAAACATTCATCTTATATTCTTTGTTATCGTGAGTGAATTTAACAAAGCCGAATTTTACAACTCTTCTTTCCTCACCCTTCGTTCCATATATTAAAATACTATCTTTTATATCATATTCATATAATTTACTTTCGAATACAAATGCCGGATCAGGATCGAAATACTTCAGGTTTTCAAAATGTGCTTTGGGATCCATATTGAATGGTGACTGCGGATTCTGTTTCATCTCAAGATTTTTCGCCGTTCTCATGCTGTCAATATGAGCTGTATACTCAGCATTTCCACTATCATTATCTTTTCTCTTACCCAACAGGAAAAACAAAGCAAGCGCAATAATTACAATCAACACCCGGAAAATAATTACGGCTTTATCTTTCTTACTTTTTTGCGGATTCGCTGTCACTCTCCGGCTCTCCTCTTTAACTCATTTAACTTGTTCAATGCTTCAAGCGGTGTAAGGGAATCTATTTTCAGGTCATTAATCTCTTTTCTGAGAGCATCATCTTTAATCTCAAATAAGCTGAACTGCATTTCATCATGCTGTTTAATCTTTGCCAGTTTAGCTTTCTTTATTTCCACCGGCGTGAGCTCTTTACTCTCAAGATTTTCCAGAATCTGCTTTGCCCGTTTTGTTACAAACTCCGGTAATCCCGCCATCTGTGCTACCTGGATGCCATAACTATGATCAGCCCCGCCGGGAGTAACCTTATGCAGAAAGATTACCTTATCACCATATTCACGAACCTCAACTTTGAAGTTCTTTATTTTATTAAACAGGGAAGACATTTCATTCAGTTCATGATAATGTGTAGCGAATAAAGTCTTTGCTGATAATTCAGGATTCTCATGCAGATACTCGGTTATTGCCCATGCAATAGAAATGCCGTCAAATGTGCTTGTACCTCTTCCCAGTTCATCCAGCAGTATCAAACTTCTGCTGGTTGCGTTATTTAAAATATTCGCTGCTTCCTGCATTTCAACAAGGAACGTACTTTCTCCGCTGGTAATATTATCGCTCGCTCCAACGCGTGTATATATCCTGTCAACAATACCGATACTTGCTTCTTTAGCCGGTACAAATGAGCCAATCTGGGCAAGCAGTACAACCAATCCCACCTGCCTGAGGAAAACAGATTTACCAGCCATGTTCGGACCCGTAAGCAGAATGATCTGCGAATCAGTATTAGATAATCTGCAGTCATTCGGGGTAAATTTTTCACCCGGTTTAAGTATTCTCTCAACAACAGGATGCCTGCCTTCAGCTATTTCAATAGTATCAGATTCATTTAATGATGGTTTAGTATAATTATACTGCTCAGCACACTCGGCAAACGAAACAAAACAATCCAGCATGGCTATCAGTTTTGCGTTCTGCTGTATATGTTCGGCCTCTGCCGCAGCGGTTAACCTTATTTCATTAAACAATTGATATTCAAGATCAGATATTTTCTCTTCAGCGTTTAATATTTTGTCTTCATAAATCTTCAGATCAGGTGTTATATACCTCTCACCATTGACCAGTGTCTGTTTTCTGATATAATCATCAGGAATTTTATTCTTATTGGCATTGCTGATCTCAATGTAATATCCAAATACTTTGTTGAAACTTACCTTAAGTGAAGATATTCCCGTTCTCTCACGCTCTGTCTTTTGAAGGTTTGCAATCCAGCTCTTTGCATTTACAGAAAGATCTCTCAGTTCGTCGAGCTCCGGACTGAATCCATGATTGATAACTCCTCCATCGTTAAGGGCAAGCGGGGGAGAATCAACTATTGCTTTGTCTATAATTTCCGTCAGCCTGTCAAGCGGGTTAAGCTGTTCTTTTAAATTCTTCAGCGCGGTTGAAGATACTTCCTCCAAAACACCTTTTATTACAGGGATCCTCTTCAATGAGGTTTTAAGATTTACCACATCCCTGGGATTGGCCTTTCCTGTACATATTTTGGAAGTCAGCCTTTCCAGATCCCCTATCTCTTTCAGTTCCTGATTTATTTTATTTCTAACATGTTTATTATTTACAAGTTCTTCAATGCATTGCTGCCTTTTCAGTATAGGATCTAATTTAATCAGGGGAGCGGTTACCCAGTTCTTAAGCATCCTGCCGCCCATGGCGGTTTCTGTTTTATCGAGTATAGAGATCAGAGTACCTTCTCTTCCGCCATCCTGCATTGAATAGGTAATTTCAAGATTTCTTTTTGTTGCAAGATCGAGCTGCATGTAATCAGTTGGATTAAACCTTGCAATCTTGTTAAGATGCGTAAGGTTCACCTTCTGCGTCTCCTGCAAATAATGAAGTATTACGCCCGCGGCTATTATTCCCGAGGAGCAATGGTCGAGTCCGAATCCCTTCAGGTTTACCGTCCTGAAATGATTCAGCAAAATCTCATTGCAGTAATCTTCTGAAAAGATCCAGTCATCAATCTTTGTCACCCTGATATTAAGATTAAGTCTGGATAAGATGGATTCTATTTGATCCTTATCTTTTTTATGAACAAGAATTTCAGAAGGATTTATGTGTTCAATCTGATGAGCTATGTCCTTAGATTGTATTTCATAGGTAAAAAAATCGCCTGTAGATATATCACAAAAAGATATACCGGCAGACATATCACGTATAGAAACAGAAACTACATAATTATTCTTTTTATGATCTAGCAGTTTATCTGAAAATGCCACACCGGGTGTAACAACTTCAACTACTTCGCGCTTTACAATGCCTTTTACAAACTTCGGATTCTCCATCTGTTCACAGACTGCCACTCTATAGCCCGCACGTACAAGTTTTGGAAGGTAAGTATCAATTGCATGAAAAGGAAAACCCGCCAGCGGCACTTCACCCGCAGCTCCGTTTGCTCTTCTAGTTAAAGTAATACCCAGCACCCTGGATGCAGTCTTTGCGTCATCCTCGAAGGTTTCAAAAAAATCACCTACACGAAATAACAATACTGTATCAGGATGACTTTCTTTGATCTTGTGATACTGGGCCATTAAGGGTGTGGACATAAACCAATAACTTCTTTTACTGAAGCTAAAAATATAAAGCAATCACACCTGAATATCAATCAAACATTCATGAATCTGAAGAATCATTGTTCGCTTAGAGTATTCTTCAGATTCTCCAATTTCTCTTTCCAGTAATTCTTCATATTTGTAACTTCATCAGCATTAGCAAGTTTGGTATGCTGAACAACAACCTGAGTTTTATTTTCACCTTTTGGGTAAAAATAGACTTCAAGATTACTGTAACCATCCGCCCATTTTATTCTCATGCTTTTATTTTTATTTGAAGTAGTTATATCAACTACAGCGTCGGTAAGCCATTTAGTTCTAAGAACCTGGTCATTCCAATGCTTATAAACATCAGAGAGAGGGGAAGCCACGGTTTTTGAAACACCCGCTTCATAACCTTTACTTGTCTGATACTTTTCCCTGTGTCCGCGTTCCTGTTCATATCTTACAGTTATACTCTGCTGCCACCATGGCGCCACCTCATGTTCGGCTACAAGGTATTTTACTATCTCTTTGTGGTTCATTTTATCGGCACCTGCTGAATCAAGAATACTGAACCATTCTTTCCAGGTTTTTCCTGTAGCATCCTGAACTGCTTTATCACTGATTTTCTGCATAACAATTCCCGGTTATTAATTAAATTTACCAACTTTTTATGAATTAGAACAATAGTATTCTTAATAAGATATAGTTAAGTAGTTTGGAATTTTATGCAGGATTTTGAATGTGAAGTTTTCCCGGAATTCTCAGAATTTCCTGAATATCATCACATTCTGAAATCTAAAAAGCTCATTTTTGTTCTATTTTCGAAGGGTAAGCGCCAGATCATGAACTCGGTGCAACTCCAAGCCTCTTATAAGCGCTTTCCAAGGTAAATATAAGTAAACTACCCTGATGACTATTATTGGATTTTTCAGCATTCCTCAGGAATGCATAATTATGCATCATCTATGATTATGAGCACATTGGTTTTAATCCTGAACGGCTAATAGAAATTAAAAACTGACCTTCAGAATATCCACCTCAAAGACTTTTGAACAATTATATATGTCTGCTGCTGTAAGATGTTTATTCTGGAATTGAAATTTATATTCAGATAATTGTGCTGAAGAATATTTATCAGAAGCAATTGCATTTACATAGATGGCAGAAGTAATAAGCGGCAGCAATAAAGGAGCAATAAACAGCCAGTCATTTTTCCGATTGTTGTTTTCAGAACCCCACCCGGCAATAATAACACCGAAGCCTGCACCAAGTCCGCTTGCTAATAATGTTCCTGCAATTTTAACTTTTTTGTTTGTTTTATCCGCAATAGCATATGTACATAATGAACTGCCAATCACATAACCTGCATACCAGCCGATTACTCCTGCTTCCAGCGACCCAAATTCTCCATCTCTAGCTAAAAATTCTGAACTTATAAGTCCTACAGGTAAACCTACTAATAATCCTACCGCCGGACTCACTAACAATTCCATTGCCACATGAGAGAACTGCGGCTTTGGTGTAGTCGCAATTAAATAATCCAGAGAATCTGTAACTTCCGGATCATTTCTCTCTGTTGCTGTATATTCCCTGTCAAATATAAGATCTTCATTTTGATTGATCAGCTTCCAGATCCCTTTATTCTCATCAATAGCAAATTGCTCAGCTTGCAGGAATTCATCAGTATCGCAGCTATCTATATTATAAATAAATTTTCCAAATCCTTGTTCCAGGAATAAAAGATTATAATTCTTTTCTTCAAGGGGAAATTTGTAAGTGAGATAAACCAGTTTCACTCCCGCCGAGTCATCCAGTATTTTTAATATGAATGGTTTTCTAAGCAGTTTCTTCTTTGAGTATGCAACAGCATATTCGGCAATACTCCGCAGATGATAATCCGGATTATCAAGTCTGGGCATATCAATTCCTGCCAGCTTTATCCTTGAATTATCAGTCATTTCAAAAAGGTTAGAATCAATTACTTTTGAAATTTTTACAGTTTGAGAAAACTCAGTAACATTTAAAAATAATATAAAGAAAAAAAGGGTCCGCATAAACATAAAAGCCCCCTGCATCAGAATTGAATCCTAAATAGATTAACTTCAACAATTTTAGAGCGGTTATAAAAATGATCAGCAGTAGATGGTTTCAGGTTTGAATATTCAATTTTGGAATTCGTTCCGGCAGGAAATCTGTCCGGTGCAATCCATGTAGCGTATACCGCTGCTCCAATTGAAGAGAAAAAAATTGGTGCATAAAACCCCCCGTGAACTACTCCCTGTCGGGTATGATCATTATTTAATGCGGCTATTCCGGTGCCAACTGCTGCTCCGGCAATGGAGTATAAAACAAGATTCCAGTAATTCGCTTTTTTTGTAGTTTTCTCTGAGATATAATATACTGTCAGGGCGTTTCCCGCAAGATATCCCAAAATAGCACCTACACCTCCTACAAAAAGTGCATCATATGGGGTAGATGAGATTTGACCGAAAATTGCTGCATAAAGTCCGCCCGTTACTAAAGCAGCAGGAATGGATGATATAATTCCTCCAACGGGAGCCAGGATAATCTCCGAAATAAAGTGTCCTGCATCAGGTTTCGGAGTTGTTAAAATTAAATATTCAAGGGAATCTGTAAGAGCCGGATCCTGCCTCTCACTTCCGGCAAAATCCCGGTCAAGTGTATCAAATATTTCTATATTATGTATCTTCCAGATACCTTTCCTTTTTTCTTTGGCGAGTTTTTCCTTTGCGGAAAATATTTTATAATCGTTACTGTCCATATTATTAATAAATTTTCCAAATCCTTCTTCAAGGAAATAAAGATTATAATTCTTATCCCCGAATGGTAGATCCTCAATGAGGTAAACTAATTTATATTCATTCTGGAGAATTACATCGATCCTGAATTTTTTGTAAAGTATTCTATTCCTTGCATACTCTAGAGCGTCGAGAGCAGTTTTGCGGAGAAAGTAATCAGGATTATCAATACGCGGCATATCAATGCCTGCAAGTTTTATAAAAGAGCTGTCACTTAACTGGAATAGATTAGCATCAATTACTTTGATAATCTTTGCGGTTTGGGCGAACAGGGCAGTATTTAAAAGGAAAATGAGAAATAATAGTTTACGACACATATGTTCCTCATTGCTAGAAATTCAATCTGAGTATTTCGAAATCAATAAACTTTGTACGGTTATAAAAATTAGCCGCAGTTAGATTATCTTTTGGCTTAATTTGAATAGAAGATACTTTCTGGGAAAACTTATCAGGAGCAATAGCATTTACATAGATTAGTGGACCTGCTATACTACATAACACTGAGATAAATACATATATATTATCTATTCCGTCCTCTCCCTGGTAAAGAAAACCCAAACCAATTCCGCTTCCGATAACTGAAGATAATAACGTATATCCATAAGAGATATCTTTCGATGTATTTTTACCCAGCAAATAAATAAGTGATGCACTTCCAATCGAGAATCCCGAATAAGCAGCTATATTTCTAAAACTCTTGTATTTATCTTCTCTTTCCTGCGGGTAGAACATAAGTGTTGAACCATATGAAGCCATTGAAGCTAAAAGTCCACCTGCCATACCGCCTAATAACTCTGCGATAACGTGTCCTGCTGTAGGTTTAGGATTTTTCTTAATTTCAAATTCCAGTGAATCCGCTAGTAACTTATTACTTGAAACAGATGTAAATTCACGGTCGAGTATTAAGTTGGTATCTGATCCCAATGTTTTCCATATCCCTGACTTATTTTTCTGCGCCTTTTTTTGTGCGGATAAAAACTGCTCTTTATCATTTGCATCAATATTATTCAGGAATTTCCCAAATCCTTTTTCAAGATATGCAAAATTAAAAATAGTTTCTCCCATCAGATATTCATGAATTAAATAAACCAGTTTATAATCATCCGATTTATCAATAATCCTAACCTTGAAAGTTTTATTAAGAAGCTGTCTCTCTGAAAATGACAAACTATTTTTTGCAACAATTCTTAATACATATTCCGGATTACTCAATCTTGGAATATCTACTCCTGCCATCTTAATGTAAGTGCTGTCTTTTAATTGAAAAAGATTTGAATCTGCAATTCGGGTAATGGTAACTTCCTGTGGTAACAAAGTTTGTATGCTTAATGCTAGAGAAAAAAGAACTATCAGCCGGAACAATAACATTTTAACCCCCACCGAAATTTTTGTCAAAATTACCACATAAATAATTAAAATGCCACGTGAGTCTCTGGTTACTTCAGTTGAGGATAATAAGTCTTTTTATTATACTGCATTAACCGATTAAAAACCCTAATTCACCGGTATTTTGTTTCTACTATATATTATTTTCCTATTTTTACCAATGAAATTATAAAGAGGATTATGGAAACAAAAAATGCTGACCTGAATTCACTTAAAATCAACAGGTCAAAAGAGGAATATTCTTCCCGCTCATCAACAGGCAAAACGCGGTTCATAATTTGGCCGGCTGCCATTCTTTTAATTGTTATAGCGGCCTATTTTATAATAAAACCACTTCTGAATCCTGCACTTGAGGTTAATCTGACAACTGCGATTCTCAAATCTCCGAATGAAGCCAGCGCAATATTAACAGCGAGCGGTTACGTTGTCGCTCAGAGGAAAGCTTCAGTTGCTTCTAAAGGAACGGGAAAATTAGTTTATCTCGGTGTGGTTGAAGGTGACAAGGTAAAAAAAGATCAAATTATCGCACGACTTGAAGATAATGATATCAGGGCGCAGCACGCACAGGCACTAGCTAACCTCAAAATCAGTGAAGCAGAACTTAAAGAAGCAGAGAAGAGCCTTCACCGGCAGAAGGAACTCTTGAAATCGGGATTCACAACAGACGCGGAATTTGAACTCGCCGAATCAAATCATCTGAGAGTGCTCGCAAATATTGAGTATGCTCGTGCTACACTACTCTCAGCCGAAGTTGCATTGGAAAATACTCTGATCCGTGCTCCTTTTGATGGCACTGTTCTTACAAAGAATGCAGATGTGGGTGAAATTGTGGCTCCCTTCGCAGCCAGTGCTTCATCTAAAGCTGCTGTAGTTATGATAGCAGATATGAAATCCCTGCAGGTAGAAGCAGATGTTTCAGAATCAAACATTGTTAGAATCACTCCGGGAATGGAATGCGAAATTACTCTTGATGCTTATCCGGAAATCAGATATGCCGGAACTGTTGCCAAGATAGTACCTACTGCTGATAGATCTAAAGCAACGGTACTGGTTAAAGTAGGTTTTAAGAATTATGACAGCCGTGTGCTTCCCGAAATGAGTGCTAAAGTTTCATTTCTTACAGGGAAACAGGACGAAGGAACTTCCTCAGATAAAGCTGTACTGGTTATCCCGGCTTCTTCTGTCACTATAAAAGAAGGAAAAACAATTGTTTTAAAAGTAAAGAACGATGTTGTTGATGAAGAAGTAATCAGAACTGGTAAACAGATAGGAGAATATATAGAAGTAATTTCAGGTTTATCACCCGGTGACAGGATCATTGATAAAGCTGATAATCAGCTTGTTGAGGGCACTAAGGTTAAGGTTCTCTGAACTACTTATAGAAGTAAATAACAGATAGGAGTTAAAATGTCAGAGTTAATTAAAGTAAATAATGTATCTAAATCTTATTGGAGAGACAGTTTTGAAATTCCCGTTCTTAATGATATAACTCTATGCGTTAATGAAGGAGATTTTCTCGCGCTTATGGGTCCCTCCGGTTCAGGTAAAACTACATTGCTGAACCTGGTTGCCGGAATAGACAAACCCACCAGGGGAAGTATTGAAGTAGCAGGAACGGACATAGCAAAGCTGAACGAATCTTCTTTAGCCAAGTGGCGTTCAAATAATGTGGGATTCGTGTTTCAGTTTTATAATCTCATTCCTGTACTGACTGCTTTTGAAAATGTTGAGCTTCCGTTGCTGCTCACAAAACTTTCTAAAGCGGAAAGAAGAAAACATGTTGAGACGGCATTATCTGTAGTGGGATTAGCAGACAGAATGGATCACTATCCAAAACAATTATCAGGCGGTCAGGAACAGCGTGTGGCAATTGCGCGTGCTGTAGTTACTGATCCTATCATTCTTGTAGCTGATGAGCCTACAGGTGATCTTGATAAACATTCTGCAACTGAAATTCTTACTTTACTGGAGCGGTTGAATAAAGAATTTAATAAAACAATTCTTATGGTAACTCACGATCCCCATGCAGCAGAAAAAGCACATAATGTGCGGCACCTTGAAAAAGGCGATCTGGTATAAGGAGGCAAAATGAAAATATTAAAACTTATTATAAAAAATGCTTTGCGGCATAAACTGCGTACTACTCTTACAATAATCGGAATCGCTATTGCAGTAATAGCTTTCGGTCTGCTGAGAACTGTTGTAACTGCGTGGTATATAGGTGTGGATGCCTCTGCAAATGACAGGCTCATTACAAGGCATTCTGTTTCATTTATCTTTCCTCTTCCATATGCATATAAAGAAAAGATTTCAAGGATTCAGGGGGTTGAAGAGGTTTCATTCGCGAACTGGTTTGGCGGGGTATACAGAGATAAAAATCAGTTCTTTGCAAGAATGGCTGTCGATGCAAACACAATCTTTAATGTTTACCCTGAGTTCCAACTTTCCGATAAAGAAAAATCTGATTTCCTAAAAGAAAGGAATGCTTGTGTTATAGGATACGAAATTGCAAAGCAGTACAATATGAAGCTCGGTGACATTATTACCCTTGAAGGAGATATATATCCGGGAAGATGGGATTTTGTTCTCAGAGGTATATACCAGCCTAAAACAAAAACTACCGACGCTACTCAAATGTTTTTTCACTGGGAATATCTTGACGAAAGACTTCGTGCAGAAGCACCGGATCGTGCAGGTGATGTCGGTTGGTATATAGTTAAAATAAATGATCCTAACCAGTCAGCTGCAATATCGGATCAGGTTGATGCTATCTTCAGGAATTCACCAGCGGAAACAAAAACGGAAACTGAGAAAGCATTTGCTCAGGGATTTATACAGGCCAGTGATGCAATTATAAATTCTATGAATGTAATCTCCTTTGTTATTATAGGAATAATAATGCTGGTTTTGGGGAATACAATGATAATGGCCGCAAGAGAGAGAACAAGAGAATATGCTGTGTTAAAAACACTTGGATTTAATGCAAAACATCTCATCGGACTCATCCTCGGGGAGTCTATGGTAATTTCTTTTCTTGGCGGTGGATTAGGATTATTACTCACATTTCCGATAGTAGCGGGATTTGAAGCTAACATTCCAAAGGGTATGTTCCCGGTATTCCAGATTGAACCGGTTACTATTATTTTAGCTGTTTCAGCTGCTTTACTGGTTGGAATTGCTGCGTCAATTTTCCCGATAAACAGGACACTGAGCACAAGGATTGTTGATGGATTCGGACATATCGGTTAAACTATAAGTTGAGGATAAAAAATGAAAATTCCATATAAATATGTCTTGAAAAACTTTAAGACCAGAAAGTTAACAACAGCGATAACCATTGCAGGTATTGCACTTGTTGTATTTGTATTTTCTGCAGTACTTATGATGGCTTACGGAGTACAAAAAACTCTTATAGCTACAGGTTCTCCGGAGAATGTTAAGATTTCCAGGAAATCTTCTTCAGGAGAAATAACTAGCATTATTGAGGCTGATGTGCAGAATATTATCAGAACACTGCCGCTGGTTGCAAAAAATGAAAAGGGTGAACCACTTTTTTCAGCCGAACCCGTTGTTGTAATAAATCTTTCAAGGAAGGCAGGGGGGATGAGTAATATAATGGTTCGCGGAATTTCTCCTGTAACTTCTGAAATACGTCCCCAGCTGAAAATTGTTGAGGGAAGAATGTTCAGATTTGGTGTAAGAGAGCTTGTTGTAGGTTCATCAATTGCAAAAAGATTTAATAATGCACAGGTAGGAAGCGCCGTCAGATTTGCCGGAGGTGATTGGATTATAGTCGGCAAATTCGATACCGGAGGCAGTGGATTTGACTCAGAGCTTATGGGAGATGCACTGCAGATATTGAATGCATTCAACCGCGGTAGTTCAGTCTCAACTCTTACCTTGAAACTTCAGGATCCTGCACAGTTTGAAACCTTTGCTAAAAACTTTACTCTGGATAAAAGACTTAACCAGTTTGAAGCAAAGATCGAGCAGAAATATTATGAGGAGCAGTCAGAGTTTATGGCTGCCTTTATCAGAATACTTGGGATATTTGTTACTGTAATTTTCAGTGTCGGCTCAATAATAGGCGCAATGATTACAATGTATGCCGCTGTTGCCAACAGGACAGTTGAAGTAGGCACTTTAAGAGCAATTGGATTCAAAAGGAGAAGTATTTTAAGCGCATTCCTTATTGAATCACTTTCAATAGCAATGATCGGCGGTTTAATTGGGCTTGCTCTTGCATCTCTTCTTCAGTTTTTCTCTGTATCAACTCTTAATTTTGCTTCTTTCTCGGAACTTGAATTCAGTTTTGCGTTATCACCTGATATCATTATAAGTTCTATAATTTTTGCTCTTATTATGGGTTTTATGGGTGGATTTCTTCCATCTGTCAGGGCTGCCAGGATGAATATAGTCAATGCTTTAAGAGCATAAAAATAGCTTCGGAGATGACATATCAAAAATTGTCATCTCCGCTTTAGTATAACCTGCCTGAATACCTCAAAGAATTTATCATTTTTCTTTATCAGAATGCGATAGATACTTGTTTTATAATTTGGTAACTTTATTATTAAATAATGTCTAAAAGCGGAAGTATCATGCCGGATTTGAATTTCATTCCTATTATTGAAAAGAGCGGGAGTAAGCCGAAATCTGCTATTTATGAATTTCATATCTCCAGAAATATACGTACAAAATATGATTTTGATGAATATCTTTTTGCCACAAATGGTAATGTCGTTTTTGCTAATTTCCAGGCTGTCAGAGCCTTTACTCAGAAGTTGAATGTTAAAAGAGAAGGCAGCGAGAAACTTGCTGTTGGACAGGTTAACGCGATGGGATTACTTGATGAGATTTATCATTTTATTCTGCGGCAATATGAGTTAAAAGTTAATCCGGCCGTTTTCTCACGCGCAGTACTTTTCATAAAAGCCAGATTAGATGATGAAAGCTTAAATAAAACTCTGATAAAGTTTATTGAACAGTTCCCGCCTGTGTCAGTTTACAAAGGTGAGATTACTTCAGAGGAATATTTGAATGGAACTTCTGAAGGAAGATCAAATGCAGAGATAACCCTTGAAGAGCTTATGCTTCTTCATTTTGCCAACTTTAATCCTGCTAATTCCAATTTCAAAGAATTCTTTAATGATCAGGAACTGCTGCATAATACAAAGTATAAAGATGTGCTGAGTTATCTTGAATTCTTTTTTCAGAACGAGAAACCATACGGTCCTGATAACCAGTTCATATTTGATCTTCTGAGAACACCAATTCTGAATAATCCCGATAACCTTGAAGCGCAGATTAAATTTATTCTGGATAAATGGACATTTATTCTGGATGAGAAATATACAAAGATGCTGTTGATGAGTATGGATCTGATTAAGGAAGATATAAGATTTTCCATGTTCGGGGGCGGAGAGGTACCAACAGTAGTTCCTAAATATTTAGGCACTCCGGATGATGCTGATATCCTTACACTCGGTAAATCAGGTTACAAGTACGGTGCAGATACACACACCGAATATCTTGAGCCGGAGAAATTTACTCCCGACGTTCATTGGATGCCTCAGGTTGTACTGCTTGCAAAGAATATCTATGTGTGGCTTGATCAGCTATCAAAAAAATATGAAAAGCACATTCATCGTCTTGACCAGATACCCGATACAGAGCTAGATATAATTGCCTCGTGGAATTTCACAGGGTTATGGTTAATTGGATTATGGGAAAGAAGCAAAGCATCTCAAAAAATTAAACAGATCATGGGTAATCCTGAAGCCGTTTCTTCCGCATACTCTCTTTATGATTATGTTATTGCTGAAGACCTGGGAGGAGAAACAGCATTTCAAAACCTGAATCATAAATGTATGAAGCGCGGTATCCGTCTCGCCAGTGATATGGTACCGAATCATATGGGTATATTTTCTAAATGGGTAATTGAGAGGCCGGATTATTTTATCCAGGCTCAGTATCCTCCTTTTCCCGGGTATAACTTCAGCGGTCCTGATCTCTCTGATGATCCCAATGTTCAGATCAGGATAGAAGATGGATACTGGTCACGAAGTGATGCAGCTGTTGTATTTCAAAGAGTTGATAACAGGAACGGTGAAGTACGATATATATACCATGGCAACGACGGCACCAATATGCCATGGAACGATACGGCTCAGCTAAATATGCTTACGGCAGAAGTAAGGGAAGCAGTTATACAAACAATTTTTCATGTTGCCAGAAAAACTTCCATTATACGGTTTGACGCAGCGATGACTCTTGCCAAGAAACATTTCCAAAGATTGTGGTATCCTCAGCCGGGTACCGGAGGTGATATTCCGTCCCGTGCAGACCATGCATTAACTAGAGAGGAATTCGACGCGTTCTTTCCGAAGGAATTCTGGCGTGAAGTGGTGGACCGCATTAATCAGGAAATGCCCGATACACTTCTTCTTGCCGAAGCCTTCTGGCTTATGGAAGGATATTTTGTACGTACACTCGGAATGCACAGAGTTTATAACAGTGCCTTTATGCATATGATAATGAAGGAGGAAAATTCAAAGTACCGGGATCTTATTACAAATACTCTTGAGTTTAATCCCGAAATCCTTAAAAGATATGTCAACTTCATGAGTAATCCGGATGAGGAAACTGCAATAAAGCAATTTGGTACAGATGATAAATATTTCGGATCAGCACTTCTGATGGTAACTCTTCCCGGACTTCCAATGTTCGGACACGGTCAGATTGAAGGGTTTACCGAAAAGTATGGAATGGAATATAAACGTGCTTATTACAACGAAATTCCTAACCGCGGACTTATTGAAAGGCACGAAAGGGAGATCTTTCCCCTCATGAAGAAAAGATATATGTTCGCCGAAGTGAATCATTTCTGGTTCTATGATTTTATTGATAGAAACGGACATATAAACGAAAATGTATTTGCATACTCAAACAGATACGGGAATGATAAAGCGGTTGTTGTTTACAACAATAAGTATGAGGAGACAGCAGGACATATAAACTATTCGACAGGTAAAATCTCTTCAGATAACAGAACTTTGGATTACAGGAACCTTGCGTCTGCTCTCGATCTTAAAATTGAAGATAATATTTTCTATATCTTCAAAGAGCATGTTTCACAGCTTGAGTTTATACGCTCCGCAAAGGAACTGAATGAGAATGGAATTTATGTTGAACTGAATTCTTTCAAGTACCAGGTATTTCTGGATTTCCGGGAAGTCTATGATAATACCGGAGAGTATGAGAATCTGAGAAACTATCTTAATGGCAGTGGAACTCGGGATCTGATTAGGACGATAACTGTCCTGCGGCTTTCCAGCATACACGAAGCTTATTACAATCTATTCAATAATAAAGTACTCACATTTATTGAAAACTATTATAACAACCATGTGCCTGAGGATGCTGCTGAAAAGATAAGGTTCTATGTTAATAAATATCAATATCTTCTTACTGAAATAAGAAAAGTGACTGGAAGAAAAATTAAAAATGATACTCTCCTCAGGGATTTTGAACACGGAATTCTGGCTATCAGGAATCTTAATGAGATTTTAGAACATCAGGATTTTCAGATAGATGGAACCGCTGTACTGACCGAAGATTTTAGGAAATCGGTTGTTCTTAGCAAAGATTCAAATTACCCTGTAAATACATTCGTATATCTTAACTGGATTATCTTATACAATCTTGGAAACCTTGAGAAGAATGATGCTCCGGGCACTACTGCTCTGAAGATAATAGACGAGCTTTTACTTAATGAAACTATGGAAAATATACTGCGTAGATTAGGCCGAAGCGAACATTATATATCGCAGGAGATTCTACTTATAAAAATTCTTTTGAAGTATGATCCTCTTAACAGGGCTATCTATGAATTACATGAAAGAGTGGTTTCGGATGAAAAGTTATTTATGCCTGATCTTACAGCGGCAAAGAAACTCAGTAAGAATGAAGTATCATTACTTGAAAAGCTGCTGCTGGATTCTGAAGTTAAGAAGTATATAGGTGCAAATTATTATAATGGTGAATGGTATTTCAGTAAAGAAAATTTGGAAGACCTTCTTAACTGGCTGCTCACAATTAACCTGATACATTACTTCAGTACAGAAAAGAAATATTCTGTTGATGATCCTGCGCTGAATCATATGCTAATGGATGCTTATCATCTGAATAAATTTTTGAAGCAATTATCTGAACAATCAGAATATAAGATCTCTAATTTGTTCGATAATATTCTGAGAGGGAAAACAGAAGAAATAGAAGATTAGGCTGCATCAATATATAGTAGCACAGGTTTCAACCTGTAGCTTTGTAGCACAGGTTTCAACCTGTAGCTTTTAAACTTTCGCAGGATGAAGCCTGCATTGCTATCAAATGTAAAATTTTGTATCCGGCCAAACCTTCTTCAACGGTATCTTTAATCCACGGCACAGATAAATATTAAGATTATTCTCGAATGGCATAACATACTTGTGTGAGAAAAATGCTTGTGTTTTTACTTCTTCATATACTTTTTTGTGATCTTCAGGATCACCGCCGATAATAATCATAATATTTTTATCAGTAACCCTGTCTGTTCCCCACAACCAATAACTATTATGACCTGAGAATGCATAAGGCAAACCATATTGTCTGCCGAAGAAATCAATTGCTCCTGCTTCTCCATAATTCTGAGCATATATACCGCAGTCCTTTTTCTCTTCTGGATCAAGTGAATTATAAACACGGCCAACTGAGTCAACCATCTCTTTCCACCCAAACATATCAGCATAAAGCTGAGGTAAAACATTCAGTTCAGACCGTTCTTCGGGTTTAGGAGTAATGCCCGTAAAGCGTGAATATGCGATATACTGCTCTACAGGTAATACCGGAAGTCCGAATGGAAGAGAAGAAATTCCGGCAACAATTATGGTAATATAAACTGTCGACATCAAAGTTGGTTTTATCCGTGACAGTACTACGGCACCGGCAGCTATTATAACAGGGAATACAGGAGCCATGTAATATGTCTTTGATTTTGTTGACACGAATAATATAAGAAGTGATATAAACATCCAGCCGAACAAACTAAAAATCTTCCCGAATTTATCAAAAAAGAAAAACCATAATCCTAAAAGTACCAGGGGAAAGAAAGTGGGATTCATATTCATTATCTGTCCTAATATGAAATCCATTACCGATAGTGGCATATTTTTATACGTGCTTGCGTTATGAATAAACTCCATTGTGGGCCAGTCATTATAGATCTGCCATAAGATATTCGGCAGCGCGATTAGGAAGGCGACGAGTGCACCAATCCAAAGATGTTTATCTAAAAGCATCTTTCTGTGAGATGTGAGGATGAGTCCTGTAAACAATCCAAAGCAAAGGAATAGAATTGAGATCTTATTCTGGAAGCCTATTCCGACAATTATACCAAACCAGATCCATAATTTCTGATTACCGGTACGAAGAATTCTGATAACAATGTAAATTGTAATTGCCCAGAACAACTGGTCAAAGCTGTTCATTGAGAAAAAACTTCCTGAGCCAAGCAGTACAGGCACAAACAGCACCACCAGGCAGGATATTATTATTGATTTTCTGTTGCCTCCGAATTCAAGTGTAAATAATCCTGCGAAAAACACTACCAGTGAAGAGGCTAATACTGAGAATATTCTTATCGCGAAAAGAGAATTGCCGAATAAAGCTGTAGATATTTTTGCAATGAGCGCGGCAAATGGAGGATGATCAACGTATCCGAAATCCAGATGCTCTCCGCACGCTATATAATATAATTCATCTCTGAAAATGCCATAGTTATTGATACATATAACGTGAAGGATTAAACGTGCGAGAGTAAGACCTAGAATGATCTTGATTTCCGGGCTGACCAGGGATAGTTTTTTAAGCATTTGATTATACTCTGATTTAAGACAATCAAATTTACTGAAAAGATAAACGTTTCAAAATCTGAAACATTACTTCAAAGCTGCTCATAGTAAATATCCTGAATCTGATCTGCCTCATAGATGTTAATGCCGGGTTTATCTTTCCTCGCTGCATGTAATATCACTTCGGCCAGCTGATATGCTTCTGTTGCCTCATATTTCTTAGGGATTGCAAAGGAAAATATTCTCATTAAAGCCTTGCCGGCTGCTTCACCTAATCTGAACTCATCCCTTTTACCCATCAGAAGGGAAGGACGGAATATGCTCACAGCTTTGAAATCAAGTTGTGAGACGCCCTGCTCAACTTCTCCCTTTATACGATTGTAAAAAACCTTTGATTGCGGACTAGCGCCCATAGAAGAAACAAGCAGGAAATGTTCAGTGCCGTTTTGTTTAGCTGTCTTGGCAATTTCAAGAGTATACCCGAAATCGATTCTTTTGAAGTTTTCCCTGCTGCCGGCTTTCTTAATTGTTGTACCTAAAGTACTTATAACGCAATCTGCTTTAACTGAGTTTTTATAGCTCTGCAGATTGTCGAAATTAATTACTATTTGATTGATCTTTGGTATATTATCAAAATGGGGAATAATCCGGCGGGTAAGGACAATCACGTCTGTAAATAACGAATCTCTTTTGAGCAGTTTTAGTATCTCAGTACCTACAAGACCGCTGGCTCCGATGAGCAGAACAGATTTTCCAGCCATAGTAAGCCTTCATTGTTGTTCTAATATTTGAAATTTTTGCTATTCAGTCAAGAATAAAATGGAAGTCGTGCGCCATAAACACGACTTCCGGCCTTGTGAGGAACAGATGTTCCTTTTAAAATTTTATTATTTCAGCAGGATAAAAAGAATAACAAACGAAGTATTTCAGGCAGTATTTCAGTAGAAGGATAAATAAAAGCATTCACATAAATCATAATTGAATAGCCGTTCAATAATAGTGAAAAAAAATTTATTTCATTATACCATGTTTCGATAAGAATTTTACATTATTCCTCAGAGTGTTAAGGGGATACTCCTTTGGATGTTGTGCCCACTGCTGCAGCAAATGTCTCAGCGCACCAAATATGTATGATCTTAAAATCTTAATATCAATATCCTGTTTAAAATGTGAAGACGTTAAACCCTCTCTTACAATATCCTCTCCCAAAGCTAGGAATTTATCAGAGTACTGAGAATATTTTTTATTCAGCCTCTGAACCTGCGGCTGCTCGTTTACAAAAACCAATGCTAAAGAAGGATTTTCAATGAAAAAGTCAAAAAGAAGGTCAATGAGACTGTCGAACTTCTCTACTGGATTTAAGTCCCTTCTCTCAGCTATAAGATTTAAATCCTTGTAAAGCTTGTCCCAGATCTGCCTGAATATTTCAAGAAGCTGATCTTCTTTGTTTTCATAATAAACGTACACGCTTCCGGCACTCACACCAGCCTCGGTAGCTATCATACTTATCTTTGCTTCATGAAATCCGTATCTGGCAAAAACCCTTATTGCAGCTTCCAGAATATCAGATTCCTTATTTCCTTCTTTAAGGCGCATACCGTTAATATAAATATTATTGAATCACCGTTCAAAAATAAGCACATAAAGAATTCATGTCAAGTGCTGCGATTATCTTTAAAGTATGATGGATTTTATCGTTCCGGAATTGTATTCAGTTGTGATATATTAAAATTTTTCGTTTAATATAATAACCACAGGAGGGCGTGTTCTTGGTTATTGCTGTTCCGAAAGAAATTCAATCAGGTGAAAAAAGAGTAGCTGTAGTTCCCGATACAGCAGCAAAACTTATTAAACTGGGCTATACTGTACATGTTGAAAATGATGCAGGTCTGCAGGCAGGATTCCTGAATGAAAGTTATACTGCAGGCGGGGCAAAGATGTTTAACGATCCTAAAGAACTCTATGCCGGCAGTGAATTAATATTAAAAGTTCAGGAGCCATCCTTAACAGAACTCGAAATAATTAAACCAAACACCACTATTGTAAGCTTCGTATATCCGGCAGTCAATCCCGATGTGGTAAAATCGGCATCTTCAAAACAGATCAGACTCCTGGCAATGGAGTCTATACCAAGGATCACAAAAGCACAAAGAATGGATGCCTTAAGTTCGCAGGCAAGTCTTGCAGGGTATAAAAGCGTACTATTGGCGGCAAACCACCTCGGCAAAATATTTCCTTTGATGATGACTGCCGCTGGTACAATATCACCGGCAAAGGTAGTGATTATGGGAGCGGGGGTTGCGGGTCTCCAGGCTCTTGCAACTGCAAGAAGATTAGGTGCCATTGTAGAAGTTTCTGATATACGTCCCCAGGTTAAAGAGGAAGTTCTCAGTCTGGGAGGAAGATTTATAGAAGTTGAATCAGATAAATCCCTGCAGGATGAAAGGGGATATGCCCGGGAGGTGTCACAGGAGTTTCTTCAGAAGCAGCAGGCGCTTATATTCAAACATATTACTGAGGCGGATATTGTTATTACCACAGCACTGGTTCCCGGTAAGAAAGCACCTGTACTGGTTACTGAAGAAATGATCAGGAAAATGCGCCCGGGTTCTGTTGTGCTTGATATGGCAGTAGAGTTCGGCGGCAATTGTGAATTAAGTGAATCAGGAAAAACTGTTATCAAACATGGAGTAACAATATTAGGGGAACCTAATATTCCAAGTCTTGTTGCTACTCACTCAAGTGAACTTTATTCAAAGAATATTTTCAGTCTGATTGAATATCTGACAAAGAACGGAAATCTTGAACTCGATCCAAATGATGAAATAGTTAAAAGTATTTTAATAAACAATCAGTGACGAGCGTTAAAATATTGGTGTAAAAGTACTTAAGTTACTTTTTATAAATCAATATCTACATACGTTTAGACTGGAGAAGTATATGAGCGGCTTTGATATTTTAATGCTGTTATACGTTTTTGTTCTGGCGTGCTTTATTGGATTTGAGCTTATCTCTAAAGTGCCTCCAACACTACACACACCGCTTATGTCGGGGTCAAACGCAATATCAGGAATTACTCTGGTAGGTGCGTTACTCAGTGCAGGAATGGAGCAATTTACCATAACCACCATCCTTGGCGTGATTGCAGTGGTCTTTGCCACTATAAATGTTGTAGGGGGTTATCTTGTAACCGACAGGATGCTTAAAATGTTCAAGAAAAAGTAGGTTGCTTAATGCAGGAAAATATCTTTCTGAATATCATTTACCTTATTGCTTCCGTTTTGTTCATTATTGGAATAAAGCGGCTTGGATCGCCAAAAACGGCTCGTGCCGGTAATCTGTATTCTTCGCTTGGAATGCTATTGGCAATTGTTGCCACTCTGCTTGATTACCGCATCTTAACATTCGAATACATAATTGTGGGATTGGTTATTGGTTCGGCGATAGGAGCGCTTCTGGCTCTTAAAGTTCAGATGACCGAGATGCCTCAAATGGTTGGTTTACTTAACGGTTTTGGCGGAGCTGCTTCCACACTTGTTGCGCTGGCTGAATATCATAAGCTTTATCCCGGTCTCCCTCAGTATGATTCAATTACTATTTTATTAAGTGTATTTATCGGAGCAATTACCTTTACGGGTTCACTAATCGCTTTTGGCAAACTACAGGGAATTGTAACAGGCGGCAGTATTACTTATCCTTTTCAGCATCCTTTAAATCTTTTACTGATAATTGTAACAGTCGGACTTGCGGTGGCAGGTGTTCTTAATCCGGAAATGGTTGAGTTATATTATATCATTTTAGTTATATCACTTTCGCTTGGAGTACTGCTGGTTATTCCAATTGGCGGCGCAGATATGCCGGTGGTTATATCCCTGCTTAATTCTTACTCGGGTATTGCGGCTTCTGCCACGGGATTTGTACTTAATAATAATATGCTGATCATCGCAGGTGCTCTTGTAGGCGCATCAGGTATAATTCTAACAAATATTATGTGCAAAGGAATGAACCGCTCTCTGATGAATGTACTGTTAGGGGGATGGGGAACACCTCCCGCTGGAACGGGTCCTGTAGAACAAAAGAAAGTGGTTGTAAAATCGGTTGATCCGGAAGAGGCAGCAATGATCTTTGATGCGGCGAGGAGTGTTATTATTGTACCGGGGTATGGCATGGCGGTTGCCCAGGCACAGCACGCGGTGCGGGATCTTGCAAACGCTTTAGCTCAAAAAGGTATTGAAGTAAAATATGCGATTCACCCTGTAGCAGGGAGAATGCCGGGACATATGAATGTTCTGCTGGCCGAGGCAGATGTTTCTTATGATAAAATGTTTTCATTGGAAGAGATCAATGACGACTTTTCAAATACAGATGTAGCTCTTATAATCGGGGCAAATGATGTGGTAAATCCTGCTGCGCGCCACGACAAAAATAGCCCGATATACGGTATGCCTATCCTAAATGTTGACCATTCGAAGACAGTAATTATCAATAAGAGATCCATGAATCCCGGTTATGCGGGAATTGATAATGAGCTTTTCGGATATCCTAATGCCCTGATGTTCTTCGGGGATGCTAAAGATGCTGTCAATAAACTGACACATGAAATTAAAGCCCTATAATCGTACATTGGGCGGAGGCTTTTTTATTTTGTAGAGAGTTGTATAATATTTATCCAGTTCTGACTTGCAGCCCGGACAAGGACAGTCTTTTTCCTCTAATTCTTTTATTCGATACAGAAGCTCTCCATAAACTTTAGAATCATAATCAAACTCATCAGTTTCTATGTATCGGTTAAACAATTTTGAATAAAATCTTTTCTTTCTCATACCATACAAATGTATGGTTAACCTGCAATATAATCCAGTGGGGAGAAAAATATTATTATAAATATTTCATAAGTGACATACCTTCAAACCAGTTTATACTTAATCAGGCAATCTCTGCAGGAACCAATTCTACTTTTATCCAGCCATGCTTCCTGAGATCAAATGCCTTATAAGCTTCAATAGCATCTGTAAGCGGAGCCATTTGGGTTATCACTTTAGAAGGAGTGACGGTACCACTTTGTACAAGTTCAATTAAATGTGGTATGTACTTTCTATGATTACAATTACCGGCTTTGATTGTAAGATTTTTCATCATAGCATCACCGAGCGGGAAGAACATAAACGTCTGCGGATAAACGCCTATTACTGAGAGTGTTCCTGCTTTGGCAATTGATTGAACGGCCCAGTGAAGCACCTGGGAGGGAGCGGTACCCGGCTGCCAGTTTGCTCCTTTCGGACTCTTTCTGGGAGCCACTTTATCAAGTTCATCATCAAACTGATCTCTAAGAAGTTTGGATTTCCTTTTTGCTGGTCCATGGTCCGGTTGTTCAGCATCTACACCAACAGCATCAATAATTCTGTCCACTCCGATTCCTCCTGTCAGATGCAGAATGGTTTCAACAGGATCATCTTTTTCAAAATTGATGATCTCAGCGCCTGCTTTTTTTGCCATTTCCAAACGCTCTTCTATTCTGTCGATAGCCAGTACCCGTCCAGCTCCCATCAGAAATGCGCTCAGTATAGAAAATTGTCCAACTGGTCCGCATCCAAATACTGCAACTGTATCTCCTTCACGGATTTCCGCGAGCTCAGCCCCAAAATAACCCGTAGGGAAGATATCTGAGAGCAGAATAGCATCCTCATCATGCACATCATCTGGAATCTTTACGAGGCCGACATTTGCAAAAGGAATTCTGGCTTTCTCTGCCTGAAGTCCGTCGAATGCTCCGCACATTACGGGTCCCCCGAAAAACGCTGTACCTGCACGTTTACCCAAAGGATTAGAATTATCGCACTGTGCAAAGTAACCTGCCCGGCAGTAAGAACAATATCCGCATGCAATTGTTGATGGAACTATTACACGGTCACCTTCTTTTAAATTTCTTACATCTTTGCCTATCTGCTCAACTACTCCAACCGCCTCATGCCCTATGACAGTGCCTGGTTTCATTCCAGGCATAGTGCCTCTTATTAAATGCAAATCCGTGCCGCAGATCGCACTGCTAGTTATGCGGATTACCGCATCTGTAGCGTCCTTTATTTTTGGTTCTGCTACTTCTTCCATACGAATATCACCAACACCCCTGAATACTACTGCTTTCATAAAATCTCCTTATCATAATTATCGTTTGTAGATTTTAATAAAAAACAATCAGACACTTATTCAAGATTATAATCCGGGTCGGGGAGAAGGATTTGGACAAACTTATGAAGGGTTTGGACAAATTTTATTTCATGTTTGTCCACCAAATATGCCGTTTATGCATCAAAATCAAAGATTTGGACGTGGACAATTTAAAAGGCTATATTATTGCCTATATATACGCATATATGCTTATATCTGTATATATATAATAATATTAATTATTTTAAATTAATTTGTCCAAATAAATATAAGTATATATTATATATATACTTAAGGTGGACAAACATAGCAAAATAATTTGTCCAGATGGACAAATATTTTGTCCGTTTGGACAATATTGCTTTTAGATTATCAGGTTAAATTGTTAGGCAGCCGTTCTTCCCGGCGGGGGGTGAGCCTTTTTTCTTTTGGTTTTTATTTCAATTTCTGGAGATTTCATTTCAAATAAGCTAAATGGCGAAAACGTGTGGTAATTAATTATATTTGAACTGGGATGTTGAACTGCAAATTTGCCTTCAGTACTTAGTGTATCAGACCATAATAATCCATGTTCATTATGCTGAATTACGACAGAGTAGAGCATATATTTTGAATAATTTCCGCAGATGCGGTATTGTTCAGAACTGAGATGTATTTCTGATACATCAGTAACACAGAAGCTAAATACCTCAAAATCCTTTAGTCCTGTTTTTACAGGATCGAAAGGAACCAGCACAACAATAAGTGAAGAGTCGGAATATATTTTATTGCATATCTTTATTGTTTGATTTGAGTTTAAATTTACAGGGTTTTCATTCAGAAAATGAAATTCCGGGGGAGTAATACTTATACCCGTTGAAGGGAAATTACTTTTTAAGTTTTTTCTGAAATGCTTAATGAGTCTGGTGTATGAGTTATAGCCTTCAGCTTCGGCGTTGGTCCAGATTTCTTTCAATATGCCTTTATTAAGCGCGGCCGCGAATCTGAATGCCGCCCCCATTTGATTGCGGTTTTTGACTGAAGCAAGACTTTGGGACGCATTATAAACATCTGCTTTTTTAGATACTACCGGTTTTCCGTTCTGCCATCTTACACGCCATCTGCCTAATCTTCCTTTTACGAATCCGACAGATAAAACATCAATAACAGCCATTTCAACATCTTCTCTTGTGAGAGCGTGTCTAAAGGATTTTTCCGATGAAATATTTTTCAGTTTTTCAATCATATTGTTAAGAATTTCCCTCATAATAACAATAATCCTGATATTATCAAACACGCAATGTTACTGTTTTTTTACGCATTTGTGTGATTTTTTTCTGATCATGAGGAAAGTCGGGCAGAGGCATTTGCAAGTTGAGTGCCTTAAATCCCCAAGTAATTAAAACGCACTCACTTTTTAAGTGCGGGTAGAGGTATAGCGGATTATTTCAGCTTTTTCGAGTGTTACGAGTCCGCCGCAGTTTGCTTCCTCAAATATTTTGTCGATAACGGGTATGAATTGCTCAATTTTGGTGATCTCATCTACAATGTCGATTATGAGGGGGAGGTCTTCTGATAATCTTAGAATTTTTGTGGTATGTATCCTGCTAGTTCCGCCGAAGCTCATAATTCCTTTAAAGACTGTAGCGCCTGCTAGTCCGGCTTTACGGGCGTCGAGTACAATCTTTTCATAAACCGGAATGGAGTGGATCTTATCAGATTCACCGGTAAAGATCCTGAGTAGTTTTGCTTCCCCTTCTATTTTCATTTTAATACCTCATTTAGATATTATATATGCCAGGTAAACTGCGCCAAGGGATAGTATAACATTGCCTAAAATATTGAAAAACGCAAACAGGAGCTGACTTTCTTTAAGCAGGTTTATGGTTTCAAGTGAGAAGGTTGAGAATGTGGTAAAGCCTCCGCAGAAGCCGACTGTTAGTAACAGGCGGAGCTGAGGCGTGAGGAATTTTTGTCCGTCGAAGTAAAAGATTATGAGTCCGAGCAGGAAACTCCCCAGCGCATTTACAGTCAGTGTGCCGTAGGGGAAAGTTACGGGCAGGAACTTATATACATAATTTGAGAGCCAGAAGCGGAAAGCGCCTCCGGCCCCGGCACCAAGGATAACGATAATATAATTCATCATAAGATTAATGACAGCGGCAGATTAGGTTTTCGTTTATTTCAAGTTCACCCTTAATGAGTTTTCTTACTGCAGAAGCGGCATCTGTTTCTGAAGTAAGCACGGGTGTGATGTTATGTGCTATAAGATCCTCCACTAACCTCCATCCGCCTCCCTGGAATAAGATGTAGGTGCAGTCCTGCAAAGCTTCAATTAGTCCTGCGTGGCCGTGACCATGCGCCTCGTTATGATCATGCGAATGGTGCTGATGATCCTGATGCATTCCCATAGCATGATGAGTAAATGTATTTGGACGGATTTCAGAGGAAATAATATCCTGTTCGTTAACATCATAGATGATGAATGCTTTGCATCTTCCCACGTGTCCTGTAATAGTAGTATTATCATTAGTTGCAACTGCGATTTTCATTTATGCTCCGATAAATTATGATTTTGTGATTTTTATAGCTTTACCATTTACGATTGCATCTGCCAGTTTCCCGCGGGCTTTTGCGAGTATTCTTCCGAATGTAGGCCGGGAGATCTTCATACGCCTGGCTGCTTCCTCCTGTGAAAGCCGCATTATATCAGCCAGCCGGATGGATTCGTACTCGTCGATTTCCAGTGCTATTTCCTCAAGTTCGAACGTAGGTATACCCCTGGGTTTAAAGTAGTAAGCTTCGGGATCGCAGCAGATATGTCTTTTCAGTTTTGGTCTTGCCATAATAGTTATGAGCATATGCTCATAACAAAAATAAGTGATGCGGGGGAGATATGCAAGGGGGAGGAGAATTGAATGGGTAATGAGGTACATTTTTTTGTAGAGCCAGGGCTTGCCCTGGCTGGGCTGCACATAATGTAAATAAACAGTAATGTATGTCCGGAGTGGGAATTTTGAATTGTGGCTGCGTGTTGTGTTAACCACAATTCTTCTCTTGTGAGACCCAGCCCTGCCTGCCGGCAGGCAGGCGCCGCAAGCCGGCGACTCTACGGCAATGAATTACATTTTCACAGTTGTAACAATTCTTTCGTAGCGCCAGGCTCGCCTGTTGTTTATTCGGGTTTTATTTTCTGGAAAAGGGGAATGAGTTTTTCTGAATACATCGCCTTTATTATTTCTTCTTTATCGCCAAGGGGTTTAACTGGAATAAGATCCATTATCTCAGCGGGTGAATAATTACTATTCATTAATTTCATCATACCATTAAACATTTGTGTTAATCCGGACTTTGCATCACTGCAGCCCAAACCAAATTCTTCTATGATTCTCAGGAGTTCAAATATCTGAAAGTTGAAATAAGTCGGACCCATGGCGGTTAATATTGCGTACATCTCCAGTTTATTTTCTTCTACTTCAGGACATTCACCAAGTACGGTAAAGCACTTGTTCCATGAATTTTTTTCTTCAGTAGTAAATGATGATGAAAATGATAGAGGATTAAAACCTGCGTTCACGATTGTTGGGGCATTGGGGATCATTCTTATGATACGGGTAATTCCTCCGCTCAGCATGGATAATTTTGCTATGCTTAATTTGGGAGCTAATGATATAAGGGTTTTCTCTGAATTCAATTCAGGCATAATTTCGCTGAGCACTGCCGCAATAACAGGGGGATGAAGTGAAATAAAAATGTTGTCCTGCTTTGCAGCGATAATATTTTCAGGGGTGATCTTAATCTCAGGGAATTCTGATTTAAGTGCATTAAGGGTTTCTGCATTTGTATCAGATACGGTTGTGCTGCTGAGGGAGATCCCTGAATTTGAAAGTGCTTTAAGAAGAATTTTTGTGATCCTTCCGCCGCCGATGAATCCGAATGAGCTGGTCATATTGTTCTCCTGTTAAAAGTCTGTTTTGATATAGAGTGTCTCAAACCAAAAAAGAATTGCCACAAAGACACAATGGCACTAAGGTTCACTAAGATCATTTTAAGACAACCCCATTGAGCTGAATATTATTTATATAAGAAGATATACGCCTCCCAGGATGACGAGAATTCCGCAGATCTTTTTTATAATTGTTATGATCTTTGTTTCTGAGGACCAGTTGAGATACGTCTGAACTTTGCCGCTCAGTGTGCCGGCTCCGGCTATTACACCGCAATGACCAAGGCAAAAAGCGCTTAATATGAGTAGTGATAATAAAAAACTCTCCTGGGCAGTTTGAAACACAACGCCAAGCACTGGCGCCATAAAGGCGAATGTGCAGGGACCAAGAGCCACACCAAAAATGAATCCAAGTATAAACGCTGCAAATATTCCATTCATTTTGAATCCCGATAGAAGATTCCGGTTCCAGTCGAGTTTTATAATATCCAGAAGATATAATCCCATTATGAAAAAGATTAGAGCGACAAAATAATTTCCATATGCACCAAGGTCGCCCATTAGTCTGCCCAACGAAGCAGTAATTATTCCTATTATGGAAATTGAAACAAGTATACCAAGAGCGAATAGCAATGATATATTAAAGCTTCGTTTGGTATTCAGTTTTTCCTGAGATGTAAGAAATCCGATCAGCAGTGGAATGCTAGAAAGATGGCACGGCGAAAGTAATATACTTAGTATTCCCCAGGATAATGAGGCTGCAAGCATTAACCATACTGAGCCGGCCATCATATCATACAATCCGTTGAAGATAGATTCTATCATTTTGCTGTTCCGGCTGCTGCTGGCTTTAATCCTCTTGCGGCAAGGAGTTTATCAATTTCCTTTTCAGGATAAAAGCCTTCATGACGGAAGAACTCTTTCCCGTTTTCATCAAGGAAGACCTGGGTAGGAATTAATTTTATACCGTATTTTTCAGCGTAGTGTTTCTGATCTTCTTTCCAGACATCATGGAATACAACCTTAATCTGATCTCCGTATTTACCTTCAATATTGTTCATAACGGGCTGCATCTTTTTGCAGGGGATACAATTAACAGAACCTAACTCAACAAAAGTAACCATCGGCATTTTCTTTACTGATGTATTTTTTGGTTTGTCCTGCGCAGATAATGTTAATGACATAATAATTAACAGCAATATTAATTGTTTCATATCAACCTTCCTTCAGCCATTGAAGTATTGTTTCATCATTTGGAATGACTCCGGTGCTTTTTACTTTTTCATTGATCACGAGTCCGGGAGTCATCATAATCTTATACTGCATGATATCCTGAATTTCAGATACTTTTTGAAATTCAGCGCTGATGTTATTTTTAGATGCGACTTCCTTTACCTTTTCCTCAAGCTTTTTGCATTTAGCGCAACCCGTACCAAGAATTTTTACTAGCATAGTTTTACTCCGGTTTATAAAAATGTTAATAGACCCAGTTGAAGATATATCCGACTATCATTATTCCAATTGCAACTACCGACACGAAAATAATTATCATTGGCAGCTTCAGAACTTTCTTAAGTATGATCATTTCGGGAAGTGACAAGCCGATGACGGACATCATGAACGCAAGACTTGTGCCCAGTGATGCACCTTTTTCAAGCAGTGCCTGGACTATAGGAATGATGCCGGCGGCATTTGAGTAAAGAGGAACACCGATTATAATTGACAGAGGTACGCTCCACCATGCGGACTTACCCATAAGTGAAGCCATGAAATTTTCAGGCACATAACCATGTACACCGGCACCGACAGCAATGCCCAGGATTATATAGATCCAGACTTTTCCTACTATCTCCTTAACGGCGGTAAAGCCTTTTTCAATTCGTGTATGAAAAGGAATTTTTTCTTCATGATATTCTGTGTTGCCTGATTTCATTTCAAGCACCCAGCTTTCTATATATTTTTCAGCTTTAAGTTTTCCGATCAACCATCCTGCAGATATTGCGATCAGTAATCCCGTTGATGTATACAGCAGGGCAGTTTTCCAACCGAATAATCCAAACAGCAAAACAACGGCTACTTCATTTATCATTGGTGCGGCGATTAGAAATGAGAATGTGACTCCGAGTGGAATACCCGCTTCTACAAATCCCAGGAACAAAGGAATTGCGGAGCAGGAGCAGAAGGGAGTAACAATGCCAAGTAATCCCGCGAGTACATTTCCAGCGAAGAGCGGCTTGCCTTCAAGTATTTTGCGTGTGCGTTCAGGGGAGAAGAATGTCCTGATTATGCCCACAAAAAAAACAATGAGAGTTAAAAGCAGCATTACCTTCGGGACTTCAAAAAGAAAGAACCACACAGCAGAGGTAAGGTGGTTTTCTTTCTGCATGCTGAACACATCATAAATAATAAAGTCTGTTATGTTTTGAAGATTATAATAGATGAAGATCCAAATCAGCAGTAAAACAGATGGAATCAGAAGGTATAGATATTTTGGTTGTCTTAATGAGCCGGTAATTGCTTTCATATTGGTTTTACATAAGTGGGTCGCTGACCCTGATTTTATTTAATATAACCCGGAGCGATAAAGCCCCGGGCTCCGGAAAATGCCTATTTGTATACAAAAACAAAAAACATTATAATTTTTCTAATTGAGGTTGAAGTTCTTTCTGATAAAAGTTCATAAACTCTTCCTTGATCTCATTGCGCACGCGGCGGAACTCGGCAAGAACTTCTTCTTCAGTGCCAACTGCATCTGCGGGATCATCAAATCCCATATGACGATTTTTCTTAACCTTACCAAAGAACACAGGACATGTTTCCTTTGCGTTATCGCAGACTGTTATCACATAATGAAATTCCTCTTTCAGGAACTGATCAACATTTTTTGGAGTGTTGTTACTGATATCTATTTTCTCTTCCGACATTACTTTTACTGCATTGGGATTTATATCCGCGGCGGGATTTGTTCCTGCTGAATATACTTCGAGCTGAGGATTGAAGGTTTTAAGGAATCCTTCAGCCATCTGACTGCGGCATGAGTTACCGGTACAAAGAATGAGTATTTTCATATATATCCTTTAGTGATTCGTATATGGACGAATTAAGTTTTAGATGAACATAATGCTCTGTCGACTGTTTCTGTCCTGTATTTATCATGTATAACATTCTTATCACCTGATACCCAGAAGTTAATCTGTGAAATTACAGAAGCTGCGGCAGGGTTATCCGGAGAAGGATTAATATAATAGTTAACCCATTTGCCATCTTTCTCTTCGAGAATGAAACCTTCATTTTTTAATATGCTCAGGTGCTGGGATACAGTAGATCCGGCAAGCTCAAGTATGCTGGTGATCTCGCAAACGCAGAGTTTTTTATTCTTAAGCATAAGCAGTATGCGTAACCGGTTCGGGTCGGACAGGGCTTTGAATTTTCGTGACAAATCGTTGATCATGATATTCTCATTTCGTTGAATGACGAAATATAAGGTATGTTGATGAAAAAGGCAAACACCAAATGTATCCATTACACAAAGGTAACACCTTTTTTGTAGAGCCGGGGCTTGCCCCGGCTGGGCTGCAGAAAATGTTAATGAAAATAGCTGTTAATCCGGAGTCGGAATGTTTTATTACCAATTATTTTGTGCATTCCAGACGCCTCATTATGTTTCTTTGTGTTTCTTAGTGCCCTTGTGTCTTTGTGGCTATGTTTTTTCTAAAGCATTGCCACTAGTCACAGAGATATTAAGATTCACTAAGAAATTTTCACACATTCTCCAAGCGGCTTCTCTAGAACGAATGTTTACATTTTCACAATTCTAATTGTTTGCGACAGATGAGGAGTTTATTTATTTTTAATCAAATTATTTCAATATAAACCATTGGGGTCCCAGATGAAATTCAGAATGTTATCAATTATCCTAATTGTGTTAAGTATTTCGGTATTTGCCCAGGAATATGATATGTCTCATGAAGTGAACAGCAGCATCGCTGAGTTGTCGGATTTTCATGATATTATTTATCCAATCTGGCATACGGCATATCCTGAAAAAGATTATCAGGCGCTGCGCAGCTATAAAGATGAGGTGAATGTTAAAGCAGAGAAATTACTCGCAGTAAAGAAGCTTCCGGGAATACTGCGAGAGAAGCAGGAAAAATGGGATGAGGGATTGAAGGTCTTTAAGCTTACCGTAGATAATTATAATGCAGCAGTTGATGGAAAAGATGATCAGGTGCTGCTTGATGCTGCTGAAGAACTTCATGCAAAATATGAAATGCTGGTTAGAACAATCAGACCTGTGCTGAAAGAGGTTGACGCATTCCACCAGGTATTATATGTTGTATATCATAAAGATCTTCCCTCAAAAGATTTTAACGCAATATCAGAAAAGAGCGGTGAGTTTGTTACAAAAGCAGAAGCAATCACACAGGCAAAATTGTCAAAGAGATTAGAGAGCAGGACGGAGAAATTCAAGGAGGCTTCTTCAGATTTGTTAAACGCTGCAAAGGAATTGGAGAAAATAATTAAAAGCGGAAAAGATGAAGAGATTTCCTCAGCGGTTGAGATGATGCATACAAAGTATCAGAAGCTGGAAGCGGTATTTGAATAAAGTTTGTCATTAGTGACCTCCCGCCGGCGGTCACGTCATTTATAACCATTATGTAGTCATTAAGTTGTAATCAGGGGTGGTTTTAATTACATTAAGAAAAACCACAAGCCAAAAAATAAAGGAATGAGTATGTACAGTATTTTGGATAACAGGTTCTGGCAGACTGAAACGGTTGAATTAATGACCAGGGAAAAAATTGATCAGAAGTATACCTGGAATGCTGCGGATATTTATAAATCTGATGATGACTGGGAGGAGGATTTTAAATGGATCGACGTGAACCTTAAGAGGTTTTCTGAGTTTGAAGGAAAACTGGGCAGTTCGGCGCATGATCTTCTAAGCGCCCTTAAATTTGATGATGAAGTTGGAATCAAATTAGGCAAATTATTTTTATATGCTATGCTTCTGAAAGATCTTGATCTTGGCAACTCTACTAATCTTGCCCGCTATGAAAGAATAATGATGATGGCAACTAACGCCGCGGCGGCGAGTGCCTATATGAGACCTGAACTGTTATCGATTCCTGAAAAAAAGATCAATTCATATCTTAATGAGAATAATGATCTGAAAGTGTACAAACATGTTTTTGAGAATTTGTTCAGAACCAGGGAACATACATTGTCAAAAGAACTGGAAGGACTTCTGGCAGAAGCATCGCAGATCACACAGATCCCTGAGAATGCGTTCAGCATCTTTACAAACGCCGATCTTAAATTTCCTTCTGTTAAGGATTCAAACGACCGCGATATAAAAATATCACAGGGCAGATATACTGCATCCCTATATTCAACTGACCGCGAATATCGTAAAAGAGTTTATAAAGGTTTTTATGAAACATTCATTGATTATAAAAATACTCTTTCGGTTATGCTGAACGGTGAAATTAAAACTCACTTGTTTGTTTCGAAAGCGAGAAAGTACGCTACACCGAGGCAGGCGGCATTGGATGCCAACAACATTCCTGAGAGCGTTTATGATAATCTTGTTAATACAGTAAATCAAAATCTCAAACCCCTTCACAGGTGGGCCGGCATCAGAAAGCGGCTGCTTAAATTAGATGAGCTGCATCCTTATGATGCTTATGTTACTTTGTTCCCATCGGTTAAAGAGGACTATGAATATGATCGTGCGGTTGAAGCCGTTAAGGAAGCACTGCTGCCATTAGGCGATGACTACCAGAAGAGTCTTTCTAAAGCATTCGACGAAAGATGGATAGATGTTTACGAAACAAAAGGCAAAAGAAGCGGGGCATATTCATCAGGCACTACTTTTGGTGTGCATCCCTATGTTCTGCTGAACTGGAATAATCAGTTGAATGATGTATTTACACTCGCGCATGAAATGGGTCATAATATGCATTCACATTATACGGGACTTCATCAGCCGTATCCTTACGCCAATTATTCTATATTCCTCGCCGAGGTGGCGTCCACCGCAAATGAAGCGCTGCTGCTGGATTATTTAATTGAACGGGCGCAGTCGAATGAAGAAAAGTTATCGCTTATCGAAAAGTACATCACAAATATAACCGCGACATTTTACAGACAGACTTACTTTGCTGAGTATGAGCAGAAGATCCATACAATGGTTCAGAACGGGGAGGCATTAACACCGGAAAAACTTACTCCTCTGTATAAGGATATTGTTACACGGTACTGGGGTCCTGATATGATTATTGATGAAGAAGAGAATTATACCTGGGCACGCATACCGCATTTCTATTATAACTTTTATGTGTATCAATATGCCACCGGATATGCCGCGTCTCAGGCGCTGGTTGAAGGAATCAGGGCGGAAGGCCAGCCGGCGATAGACAGATACCTGGATTTTCTGAAGGCGGGGAATTCGGATTATGCAATGAATATTTTGAAGAAGGCGGGTGTTGATATGACGAGTCCGGGACCCATCCTAAGAACCATCGCTAAGATGGATGAGCTGCTTGATCAGCTAGAAGAAATTATATAGAGCATTGTGCTCTTCTCGATTCTCACAAATGAAACACCTCTTCCGTAGAGCCGCCGGCTTGCCGCGGCTGGGTCGCAGAAAATGTAAATAAACATAAATGTGAATCCGGAGTCGATATGTAGAATATCGACTCCGTGATAAGTTTTATCCAATATTTCTGTTGAGCATTCCAGACGCCGCATTGGAGGCCGTGTGAAAATTACTTAGTGAATCTTTGTGTCTTTGTGACTTTGTGGCAATGCTTTAGAAAACCGCATAAAAACAATAGCCACGAAGACACAAGGGCACTAAGAAACACAAAGAAACACAATATTCATACAACCTCCATTGCGGCGTCTCTACCCCGGACGCAGGATATTTTATAAGATCTCAGTAAAATATTTGTCAATGTATTGTTCTGCATCCCGCTGGGTTTTGGCTTCCGTGATGCAGCGGATTATGGGTTCGGTGTTTGATTTCCGGAAGTGTACCCAGTGATCTGAAAAATCTATTCTAAGTCCATCTTCTACATTTATTTTTTCTGACTTATACTTTTGAACAAGAGCATCAATAACAGTATCGGGATTACTACTGCCCAGATCTATTTTCCTTTTCGCTATGAAATACTGAGGCAGGGCATCTTTCATTTCACTTAATGATCCCCCAGACTCATGAAGGTGCTTAAGTGTAATTACTATTCCAACCAGTGCATCGCGTCCGTAATGAAGCGCAGGGTATATTACTCCTCCGCTGCCTTCGCCGCCAATAACTGCATCAACCTCTTTCATCTTCTTAACAACATTTGCTTCACCGACAGGAGAGCGGAATACTTCGCAGTTAAATTGCTGAGCAACATCGTCCACAGCACGCGTGGTAGATAAATTAACAGCAACGTTACCGGGAGTCTTTGATAAAATAAATTTTACTGCCTGTGTAATAGTGTTCTCTTCACCGAACGGTTCACCTTTATCTGTAATAAGCACAAGCCGGTCAACATCAGGATCAACAACAATTCCAAGATCGGCTTTGTTTTCTTTAACTGATTTCATTACACCCGTTAAGTTTTCTGGTAAAGGTTCCGGCAGACGAGGGAAGATTCCTGTTTTTTCACAATCCAGTTCTATTACTTCACAGCCGAGCTTTTTTAAAAGGTCAGGAATTACATATACCCCTGCACCGTTAACACAATCGGCGACTACCTTGAACTTTCTTTTTTTTATTGCTTCAACATTGATGTATTTTAAATTGAGTACATCACGAACGTGCCGTTTTAATCCTTCATCAGTTGCAGTAAGGCATCCTATATTCTGCCAGTCCGCATACGGTTTACTTTGTTCAAGAAGTGATTTTTGAAGGATGACATTTTCTTCCGGCGACATAAATTGTCCCGTGCTGTTGAGCAGCTTCAGTGCATTCCACTGGTTGGGATTATGACTCGCGCTGATGGCAATACCGCCGGCAGCCTGCATTGTTTTTACGGTATATTGAACAGTGGGAGTTGGACATATACCGATATCAACAACATCCATTCCTTTGGCGAGCAATGTGCCGATAACGATGTTCTTTACCATTTCGCCTGTAATGCGGGCATCGCGGCCGACGATAATTTTTCCTTTGCCGCAGAAGTCGGCGTACGCTGATGTATATTTTACGAGAACCTCGGGTTCGAGTCCGTCTCCAACAATTCCTCTTATGCCTGATATGCTGACCATCAGGGTGGGCATGCTTCCTCCAAAATTTATTTTTATAAAGATAAGAAATAGAAGAGAAAATTAACAGAAAGAAAGCATCAATCAGAAATCATAATAAAACCAGAACATTATCGAAGAAAAGATTAAACCTTTAATTTTAGTGCGCAGGCAAAGAGATACAGACAGAGAGTGGTGCATAAATTCAAATATTACCCCGACAGATTTAATAAAACCCTTTGCACAGGATGCGGAAGATGCATAAGAGCGTGTCCTGTTAATCTGGATATATATGAGGTAGTTTCGGATTTAACGCAGTAATGAGAAATAAATCCACTCTTGAAAATCGTATGAAATGCGGACTTGGAAAGTGCGGAAGATGCAACGTGGGAAGCATTTATGTATGTATTGACGGACCAGTATATACAGCAGAGCAGCTGGAGTCATTACCGGATGATTTTTGAGTATTCATAGTATCACATCAAATCTTTTCAGCTTTTATAAGTTTTATCGGAATGATACATCATAAGCGTTGTTCAGAACATTCTCAGAATGAAAGATGAGGGTTTGATACAGTAACCTGCCAGAACAATGGATATCATTCTGCCTGAAACAATGACAAAAATCATGATAGAATCGTTTCTCAATTTACTAATCGGACATTTTTACTTAATTTAATAATAATTATTTGAAAGGTTTTTTGTGGAAATATTCCAATATCTTATAGATCTCTTTCTTCATCTCGACGTGCATCTCAATGAAATCATCACACAATATCAATCGTGGACATATTTAATCCTATTCCTTGTTATTTTCGCTGAAACTGGTCTTGTTATAACACCATTTTTACCCGGCGATTCTCTTTTATTTGCTGCCGGAGCGTTTGCCGCAACGGGTTCTCTGAACGTTGCGTTACTTTTTGTGCTGCTTTTTATTGCAGCCGTAGCCGGCGATACTGTAAATTATTGGATTGGTGAAATTGTAGGTCCAAAAGTTTTCAGTCAGAAGAAAATCCGCTTTCTGAAAAAAGAACACCTTGAAAAGACTCACCAGTTTTTCGAAAAATATGGGGGTAAAACAATCATTATTGCCAGGTTCATGCCTATAGTAAGAACATTTGCTCCATTTGTAGCCGGAATCGGCAGCATGACTTATTCAAAATTCATCAGCTACAATATTTTTGGCGGATTACTTTGGGTATCAATATTCGTTTTCGGCGGTTATTTTTTTGGAAATATCCCGATTGTTAAATCAAATTTCTCAATAGTTATAGTTGCAATAATTTTGATCTCCATTGTTCCCGCTTTAATAGAGTTTGTAAAACGAAAACTCGCATTCCAAAGATAAAACTAACTTCAGAATAGTTATCATCCTTATAGCCCCTCTTCAGGTTGAGAAGAGGGCTATTTCTCTATGTTATGATCCCGCATATTTTTTTTGACATCACAAAAAAAATATTGTTATATTCATCAAGCATATAATCCACCATAACAACGAGGCTCTTAATGAGATGTAAAGATTTACTATTAATCCTCTCTCTTCTTTCTTTCACATCAGTTAGTATTTACGGCGGTACAACAGGAAAAATTTCAGGCAGGGTAACAGAAAAAGAAACCGGTGAACCGATTCCTTTCGCAAATTTAAGAGTTGAGGGAACACAGCTGGGTGCTGCTGCAGATATTGAAGGAAATTATACCATTCTTAATGTGCCTCCGGGTCTGCATACCGTAACTGCATCCGTAGTAGGTTATCAGAAACTGAGCACTACTGATGTACGCGTGAATGTTGATTTTACTACACGCCTGAACTTTGAATTATCACAGGGCTCAATTGATCTGCCGTCGATAGTTGTTCAGGGCGAAAGAAATCCTTTAATACGAGAGGACCTTACAAATCCCACGGTTGCCATCACTGCCGAAAAAATTCAGGAACTGCCGGTTGACCAGATCTCTGATGTGATCAGACTTCAGGCAGGTGTTGTTGTGGGCGATGATGGTGAACTGCATATCAGGGGAGGTTATGGAAACGAAATCGCATATACATTAAACGGTATAACATTAAATGATCCATATGGGAACAGGAGTTCACTTGGATTAGCAACCAACGCAATACAGGAAGTGTCTGTATCAAGCGGTACTTTCAGCGCCGAGTACGGCAATGCGCTTAGCGGTGTTGTGAACTATGTTACCAAAGAAGGCGGAAATAATTATACATTCAGTGTGAGAGGTTATTCCGGAGATTTTGTATCCGGCAGGGATAATCTCTTTACAAATATTGATGATATAGATCCTCTTAACAGGGGCCGCATTGAAGCAACCGCAGGCGGTAAAATTCCTTTACTTCCTAATGTGAATTTCTATTTATCGGGAGTGTTTGAAGATTTTAATGGAAGCTTATATGGTCAGCGGTTCTACCAGCCTACTGATTCTTATGTAACTCCGGAATCTTTCAGAAGCGATGACCCGAGACTTAACCTTTTAGAAAATAATCAGAGGAATTCGACAGGTCCTTATTATTTTAATCCATATAATGATACTGATTCATCATTGAATCATAGTTTCAGCGGTATGGGTGATTACGTTCCTATGAACTGGTCGAAAACTTATAATATTCAGGGTAACTTAAGTTTCAGACCAGCCCAGTTATTCAAGATCAAATATGAATTTGTTTTTGAAAAGGGAGAACATAAAAATTATGTTTTTGCTTATAAATTTAATCCCGACGGCGTAGGAACTAACTACAGAAACGGCTTAATCAATTCAGTTGATATTACCCATACGCTGAATGATAAAATGTTCTATACGTTAAAAGCGTCTTACGGTTACAATGATGCAAAGTATTACTTATATGAAGACATAAACAACCCCGGTTACCTGCCTGAAATTTATCAGCGGTCAATAGGAAATACATCATTTCTTTCAGGCGGCACAGATAATTACCGCGAGTTCAGGAAAACAATTACTACCGGTATCAAAGGTGATCTTGTTGCACAGGCATTTGGGAATCATGAAATCAAATCAGGATTCGAAGCAAGATTGCATGAACTATCGTTTGAAGGTTATGAAGTTGAAATCGGAAAGGCAGGCACTAACGGAGGTTTTGACGCTAATTTAAATAACACAGATCTGCTTTATGAAAAACCCGCATTGATTAGAAGAAAACCTGCAGTTCCTTCATTATTAACTGAGTTCAACAGGAAGCCTTCTGAACTGACAGTGTACCTGCTTGATAAAATTGAACTTGCCTCATCTATGGTACTCAATGCCGGCCTGAGATATGAGTACTTTGATCCCAATGCATATTACAATCCTGAACTTTCAGCAGATCTGGTTGATCTGAAACAGGGCAGCATTGATAGGGGATTAAAGAAGGCCGCCATAAAGCATAGTATTTCACCAAGGTTCAGTGTTTCTTATCCCATTACCGACAGAGGTGTAATAAGATTTTCATATGGCCACTTTTATCAGAACGGTTCTCTGTCAACCTTATACAGAAATCCTTTATTCTATGTCGCAAATGTAGGCACCACTCCAACATTCGGCAATCCCGATGTTGAACCGCAGAAATCAGTTCAGTATGAATTAGGATTACAGCAGCAGTTAACTGATGATTTCAAGCTTGATCTTACAGGTTTCTATAAAGACGTCAGCAATTATATTTACACACAGCAGGTATTTACAACCCAAGGCAGGCAATACAGCACATTAACAAATCTTGCCTATGCAAACACCAGGGGAATAACTGTTTCCTTCTTAAAGAGACGTTCACCGGGTAGTCTTTTCTCTGCAAGTCTTGATTATACATTCTCAATTGCTGAAGGGAACAGAACATATCCTGAAGATGAATTATTTTTCAGCGAAAGATCAGGCAAGCAGAGCGAAACATATCTTGTCTCGCTTGATTTTGACAGAAGACATGTAATTAACGCAACCATCGGATTGACTGATCCTGAAAACTGGAGCATCGGATTTATAGGAAATGCCCAGACAGGCACACCTTACACTCCGGAGCTGCCGTCACAGCTTGCGCCTGTAAGGTTCGAACAAAATTCAGCATATCAGACACTGCAATGGACAGTTGACCTGAAACTTGAGAAATTCTTCAGGTTAGGTTCATTAGCATATTCATTATTCCTCCAGGTAGATAATCTTTTTGATACTGAAAATGAACTTCTGGTTTGGGCAAGTTCAGGAAGAGCATTATCAAATGTTGAGGAGACTATCAATCGTGTTCAATTCAATGATTTAAAAAACAGAATAGCACGCGGAGATCAGGGTTTATTCGGAATCGAACAGATAGATAATTATTACTCGCAGCGGCCTGAAAGAGTGAACAGACCAAGAGAAGTAAGATTAGGCTTCTCAATCATTTTTAATTGATAACTGAACAATAATAAGTATAGAATAACAGGAAATTACATATGAAAAAATTCTTACTCATTGTTTTAATTATGCTCATATCTGCTTCAGTAAGGCTGTATGCACAGGCAAGGGATGAGTATGGAAATCCTATGTTGAAAGGACTTTCGGAAGAAGATGCCAGGCGTATTTTCGGTAAGAAATTCAGTCCGAAGCTATTTAAAGTCGGTGGAGACCCAAGGCTGATTAAAGAATCAATAATCAGCGGTAACAAAATAACAACTATAGTTTTTAATTATGGTTCTATATGTGAGCCGAACAGATTGAGTAATGTTGCTGATCTTGTATGGCAGGGAGTAGGATACGGATTTGAATTTGGGCCTCTTGTTGCCGCGGAGGTTATTGATGAATCACAAAAAGTTATTCATATAGTTGATGATTCTTTCATCAGGGATTTTCAGGGAGATTACTCACCCGACCTGACATTGAAGTGGGGATGGCTGCCTAAGGAAGGTTATGTTGATCCCAACCAGGATGAGATAGCCAGATTAAATTCTCCCGATACTGATGGTGATGGTAAACCTGATTCATGGCCGGAAAGATGGTACAGTCCCGGGGCGCAGAAATATATCTGGCCGGCATTTCTTGGTGATCAGGCAACCGCGCCTGATGAAGAAGTTTATTATGTAGTGGATGATTATTCAAACGCTGAGTTCAATTATTATCCTTTCAACGCCGACAGAACCAAACGGGGATTAGGACTTGATATGGAAGTAAGAATTCTGCAGTTCAACAATCCTCTTGCTGAAGATATTATGTTCCTGGTTTATCAGGTTACCAATGCAAGTGATAAAGATATTCCCCGGGCTTACTTCGGTATGCATGGTGATCCTCATATCGGCGGGTGGGATGATTATAATGATGATCATGCCGGATTTATTGATCCGTTTGGTTTCTCATTGCAGTCATCACAGGCATTTCCTCAGAGAGCAAGAAATATGGTATTTTCGTGGGACAAAGATGGAAAAGGAATAAACAACCGGAGAACAGGATATTTCGGATGGAAATTTCTTGAGTCGCCTACCAACTCATTGGATCTGAAAGATAATGATGATGACGGAATCAGTGATGAAAAACCTGATAATACTGCGGGAAGATATATTGACGGCAGAATTATTCCGCTGGAGTTTGGAATTTCCGACCTGGCAAAATATACAGCTGTATACGGAACACCGATACCAAGATTTGAAGGTGATGAGGATGGTGACTGGGATCCTGCTAAGGATGATATCGGCATTGATGGTATTGGTCCCGAGTCAGTTAATTATCCCGGTCCTGATTACGGAGAATCCGACGGAATCCCTTCGCAGGCCTGGTACCAGGACATGAATGATAATCAGAAATATGATATCGGTGAAGTGATAAGTAATGAGAGACTGCCTGGTTACAGGTGGGCAGGATCGGAGCCGAGTTTCGGGCTGCGTGACATTTCAGAATCCGATCAGATCGGTTTATCGAGTTTTCATCCCGCAGTATTTAGTAATACTCTGCCCAATGTACCAATGAATGATCCATTAATGTGGGAGTGGTTGTCATCAGATACAATTGATACCGGTCAGGAATTGCTAAAGGACCCGGGTGATAATATTTTTAATTTCGGTACGGGTCCTTTAAAGCTTGAGAAAGGCGAATCACAAAGATTCTCAATGTGTATTATTTTTGGTAACACATTAAGTGATCTTGTTCTGAATGCTGAAACCTCGACAAGAATACTTGAATCAGATTACCGTTTCGCAAAGCCCCCTGAAAAACCCGTCGTAAAAGCTGTTGCCGGTGATAAAAAGGTAATACTTTACTGGGATGATACAGCTGAAAAATCATTCGATCCATTCCTGAGAACATTTGATTTTGAGGGATATAAAATATACAGGAGCAGAGATTTCACATTTTCAGATGTATACACAATCACTGATGCCAATGGTGTTCCTTTCTTAGGACAGGCATTTACTCAGGATGGTATCCGCGCGCAGTTTGATAAAGTTGATTCACTTGTTGGCCTTCATCCTGTTGAATATACCGGAAGGGGAGTGAAATATTTCTTAGGCGACAATTCCGGACTAGCCCATCAATATGTGGATACTTCAGTTGTAAACGGAGTAACATATTTTTATGCTGTCGTTTCTTATGACGGCGGATCAATTCAATTCACGATGTCGCCCACTGAATCACAGTCCGTTATTAAGAGAGACCCGATCACCAGTGAATTTATTCTTGATGTAAACACTGTAATGGTTACTCCGGGTCCGCTCGCCTCCGGAATGAAAAACGCAGAGGCAGGTAATTTCGGTATACCCCAGAGAGTTCAGGGGAATTCAACCGGTGATGTTTTTGTGCAGGTACTTGACCCGCTCCTGGTGAAAGAGAATAAAAATTTTGAGATAGCTATAGTTGATGATTCTACTTTCAATGTTACTGATCTCACGGGAGTAACGGCTTCATTCACATCTAAAGATACTGTTTCAGTAAATCTCGGATACGAGAACATTAAACAGGGTACACTGAAGCTTTATAATCAGGGCGGTGCATTGATTGATCCCACAGCTTATGAAATAAATATCAGAACCGGCAAAATTAAGGGAACAAGTTCCGGTTCACTTCCTTCAGGACAGCAGTTCAGGGCAGAGTTTCAATATTATCCTGTTTACTTAAGCACAAAAATGGATGGTTCTGATGCGAATCCGGCTTTTGAAGGACTTAAGGTTTTTGTGCAGAACAATCCGCTTCAGATTGATTATAAAACATCGGGATTCAGTCATACAAGGATCAATGTCAGAGATACTTTATTCTTCCCGCCGAAGAGCGGAACCGCAAAGCTTTACAGGGCTGACTGGGAAATAATATGGAATGATCTCGATACCGTAAACGGCACGTGGAAATTTCCCGGTGATACGGCAAAAACAAATACAAGAAATAACTTTGTTACATGCCCTTTCAGGATCATGAATGTAACTGAAAACAAGCCGGCAACCTATCTTGTATTTGAAGGAAACCCTGCCACCGCAAGAAATAAGAAATGGGACTGGGGAGAGCCGGTCATCCTCCAGCCGCAGGGTGAGACGGGCTTCAATACATCTTATCAGCTTAATCTGGAATTACCGGCTCCTGCTGCTGCACCCGTTCTTCCAAGGAGCGGGGATATTTATTATGTAAATACATTAAAACCCTTCCAGCCGGGGGATCTCTATACATTCACAACCAAAGCCGTTAAAGTTGACGTTAGTGATGTAAATGCGGTACTCGATAATATTTATGTCGTACCGAATCCTTATGTAGGTTACAGTGAGGCTGAGGAACCGGGACGCGCATTAGACAAGAGAGGTGATAAGGTACTACAATTCAGAAATCTTCCTAACCAGTGCACTATCAGGATTTACACACTTACCGGTGAACTTGTTCAGACACTTCATAAAGATGACATCAACAGCATGGTTCCATGGGATCTGCTGAGTTATGAAGGACAAAGAATAGCATATGGTATTTACATATATCATGTCGATGCTCCCGGTGTTGGTGAAAAGGTTGGAAGATTTGCTGTTATAAAATAAACTGCATAAAGGAAACAGATTATGAAAAGAACATATACAATATTTATAATACTGCTTTTTCTATCGGGTATTTCTAATGCTCAGCTTTTAAGAAGCACCTCCAAAGTTGGCACTACAGCTGCGCAGTTTCTTAAGATCGGTGCCGGCGCCCGTGCAATCGGTTTAGGGGGAGCGTACAGCGCCTTAGGCAATGATGTTTATTCTTTGTACTGGAACCCGGCAGGAGTAGCAAATACCGATGGCAGCGGTCAGGTTGCCTTTAATCATTCAAACTGGCTTGCTGATATAAGCTACGATTTCGCGGCAGGAGCACTTAATCTGGGACAGATAGGCACTTTCTCAGTCAGCTTTATTTCTCTGGGAGTGCCGGAAGATAAAGTAAGATCATTTGATTATCCTGAAGGTGACGGCCGTGTTTGGGATGCTAACTCACTGGCAATGGGATTAGGTTACGCTAAGCAGCTGACTGACAGGTTTTCTATAGGATTTCATGCAAAATATATACGTGAAGCAATATGGAATATGAGTGCTTCGGGATTTGCACTAGATGTTGGTACATTATACCGAACGCCATTTAATGATCTTATAATCGGCGCAAGCATCTCAAACTTCGGCTCAAAGATGCAGCTCGATGGAAGGGATATACACTTCAATGCTGATCCCAATGATGATGTTAACAGCGGTCCCAATAACATTCCTGCGCAATACACAACTTACGGATATGATCTTCCGCTGACATTCAGGATAGGACTCGCGATGAATGTTGTTAATACTGATTTCTTCAGGGTAACTGCTGCGCTTGATGCAACCCATCCCAACGACAATACCGAATATGTTAACGGCGGGGTGGAGCTGGCGTATGATGAAATAATTGCTCTTCGGGCAGGATACAAATCATTATTTATGAGAGATACCGAGCAGGGATTAACATTCGGAGCCGGCCTGAAGTACAGGTTTAGCGGTGACCTTAGGATTGGTATCAACTATGGATTTGCAGATTACGGAAGATTAGATAACGTACAGTTTTTTGATGTAATTCTGGAATTTTAACCACAAATTTTGAAAGTTAGAATTTGTTACTCAGGGTTCAATTGTATGTACGGTGAAAACAACCAGGGTATAATGTTTATCACTGAGTTGAAATTTCCATATATAAATCATTTGGGGTGGGCTTGTAATTCCCCTGAAAGGGGAAAATATATCAGCCCAGGGCGACGCCCTGGGAAAAGATAAATACCATCCACCTCTTCTCCCTGTAAGGGAGAAATATTTTTCATTTAATATAAAAATTTTAGAAATTACAACTGAGAAATATTTCACATATTCAATTGGGGGACAATGTCACAATCTCTTTCAAAAATATTAACACACATTATTTTTTCAACAAAGGATAGGAATCCATTTCTTCAGAATGATGAGATCCGTTATGAGATGCATAAATATCTCGGCGGAATATGTAACAATCTGGGCTCTGATATAATCACTGTTGGTGGTTATTATGACCATGTACATGTTTTTTGCAGATTGTCAAAGAACTCTGCTGCTTCTAATCTAATAATGGAATTGAAAAGAGATTCGTCACGGTGGATAAAATCCAGGGATCAGCAATTTTTACAATTTGCGTGGGAGAACGGTTATGGTATTTTTTCTATTGGTGAATCGCAGGGGATTGATCTGGTCGAATACATTAAAAATCAGGAAGAGCACCATAAGAAGAAAAGCTTCCGGGAAGAATACCTGGCATTTTTAACGAAATATAAAATTCCGTATGATGAAAGGTATCTTTGGGATTAGTTCCTGAATATCCGACCCTTTCAGGGTCGTGGTGTGGTGGGGAATGGTTACCCCGGGTAGATGGCTTGCGCCATCAACCCGGGGCTGATATATACAAGCCCTTCGGGCTTAAAGCATGACGATAAAACAATTGTGCCTCCATTCACCAAGGTATACCTGCAAGTTATTGGAAGACAGAGCTGCTTGTTCATCCAGGTTCAAAAAAAATCCGCTTCCAAATTTATATTTGATATATTTAAACTTTTGATTCTATAGTATCCTTAAGGAATCAATTTCTATAATCTGTAATTTGGAATTTTTGCACGCTTATGTGGATATTGTTTGCGGTTCTTAATCCTGTTTCTGAATCATTCAAAAATCTTTTTAGTAAGAAAGCTATCGGTGCCGGGGTTGATCCTCTACTGGTTTCATGGGGCAATAACATATTGCCGATCGTTTTTTCCTTTCCGGTACTTTTCTTCATTGATCTCAAATTCAGCTGGGAGTATTTCTTTGCTCTGTCTGTAACAGGATTTATAAATATTTTTGCTGTTGTACTGTATATGCAGGCTCTGTCAGAGGGAGATGTCTCAGAAGTAATTCCTATGCTTAGTTTCACACCTTTATTTCTATTAATTACCTCGCCGATTCTTGTTGGTGAATTCCCTCATTTCTGGGGAGTAGTTGGAATCATACTTATTGTAACAGGATCATATCTGCTGAATCCCAGAGTTGCTGAAGGAGGATATCTTGATCCATTAAAAGCATTGTTCAAACGTAAAGGTACACGTTATATGCTCATTGTAGCAGTTATATGGAGCGTATCATCAAACTATGACAAGATTGCGGTAATGCATTCTTCAGTTTGGCAGCATATCTTTTTTGTAAATGTGTTTGTATTTACCGGGACAACAGTAATTGTATCACTTAAGGGGCGCTTAAAGAAAGAAGCCATAATGTGTCACAGGAAAAAGATTTTGCTCGTGAGTTTATTTACTGTGGGGACATTCGTTTTTCATATGACAGCCCTTATAATGACGCTGGTGGCATATGTTGTTACATTGAAAAGAGCATCCGGTATGATCTCAGTGTTTTTAGGACACTATTTTTTGAATGAGCCGAATATCAGGGAAAGATTGCTAGGCACAGTGATAATGTTCGCGGGGATAGCCTTAATATTGCTCACGTGAGAACCTCCAAGGTTTTCCTGAACCTTGGAGGTTTTTCAGACTCTGGAGCGCAGGGGGAAACTAAATATTCTTTAATGCAAACCTCCGGGGTTGAAGAAAACCCCGGAGGTTGACTGACAGCAGTTTCACGTGAGAACCTCCAAGGTTTTCCTGAACCTTGGAGGTTTTTCAGACTCTGAATATTTTTAATGCAAAACCTCCGGGGTTGAGGAAAACCCCGGAGGTTAGCTGAAGGCTTCATATTCGGTAATGAAGACGAAGTCGAATGACTCTTTCCCACCCCGTGTCCTATTTCATTGGTTTTTATGGAATATTCTTTTAAATTAAAAGGTCATAAACATTTAGAGGAAACATGCCGAAATCTTTCGATATTGCTGTTTTGGGCGGCGGTCCGGGAGGTTATGTTGCTGCAATCAGGGCATCCCATTTAGGATTCAAAACAGTTGTCATTGATAAGGATAATCTTGGCGGAATCTGTCTCAACTGGGGATGCATTCCCACTAAAGCATTACTTAAAAGTGCGGAAATTTACGAAAAAGTTAAACATGCGGATGATTATGGAATTAAGATAGACGGTTATTCAATTGATTTCTCCAAAATTATAAAACGGAGCAGGGATATATCTGACCGGATATCAAAAAATGTTGAATATCTGATGAAAAAGAACAAGATTGAACGGGTGAGAGGATTTGGAAAGCTTGTAAATAAGAACACCATTGCGGTCAGTGATCCGCAGGGTAAAGAATTAGATCAGATTGAAGCAAAACATATCATAATAGCCACGGGTGCTCGTCCGAAAAACATTCCCTCTATTCCGGTTGACCGGAAGAAAATAATTACCAGCACAGAGGCTATGAATTTGAAAGAGTTTCCAAAGAACCTGATCATAATAGGTGCCGGTGCAATTGGAGTTGAATTTGCGTATTTCTATAATACACTCGGCAGCAAAGTTACTATTATAGAAATGCTGGAAAATGTTCTTCCTGTGGAAGATAAAGAGGTGAGCCAGACGCTTGAAAAGGAATTAAAGAAAAGAGGCATTGAGATATTTACAAAAACTAAAGTTGAAGAAGCAATTGTTAAGGGTGACCAGGTTGAAGTCAAGATCGAGCAGAATGGAAACTCAAAAACTCTTACAGGCGATATAGTCATCAGTGCTGTTGGTGTAACAGGCAATGTTGAGGGATTCGGACTTGAGGAACTGGGGGTTGAATTATTCAAAAATCATATCAAAGTGGATAAGAATTCATATCGGACAAACATAGACGGCATCTATGCAATTGGTGATGTAATTGGTCCTCCCTGGTTAGCTCACGTTGCTTCAGCCGAAGGTATTCATTGCGTTGAAACAATAAAGGGATTAAATCCTCCGTCAATAAATTATGATAACATTCCGGGATGCACATACTCTCAGCCGCAGGTTGCAAGTGTAGGAATGACAGAACAGCGTGCAAAAGAGGAGGGATATGAAATTAAGATCGGCAAATTCCCGTTCACAGCAAGCGGTAAGGCTTTTGCTGTTGGTGAAAAGATTGGATTTGTAAAATGTATATTTGACGCTAAATATGGTGAACTGCTTGGCGCGCATATTATTGGTCCCGATGCAACAGAACTAATCGCCGAATTCACCCTTGCGAAATCTATGGAGGCAACTTATCATTCAATTCTAAAAACTGTTCATGCTCATCCAACGCTGTCGGAAACAGTGATGGAAGCTGTAGCGGAGGCATATGACGAACCAATCCATATCTAGAGAACTGGATTATATTGATCTTGGTTTAATTGATTACATGCAGGCATGGGCTCTTCAGAAGAATACATTTGAGCTTAGGCGGACAGGCGATTTGTCCGATACATTTTATTTACTGGAACATCCGCATACATATACTTTGGGAAAGGTGGCGGAGAAAAAAAATCTTATAGGTAATGATGCATATCTTCAGAAAAACAAAATTTCTGTATATGAAATTGACCGGGGAGGTGATATTACTTATCACGGTCCCGGACAGATAGTCGGCTATCCTATTATCGATCTCAGCCAATGGAAGCAGGATACTCATTTGTACTTGCGGAGTTTAGAGGAAGTTCTTATTCTTACTTGTAGAGAATATGGCCTGGAAACCGGAAGAATAGCCGGATTAACAGGTGTATGGATTGAACAAAGAAAGATCGCGGCGATTGGTATAAAGGTCAGCCGCTGGATCACTATGCATGGCTTTGCTTTTAATGTGAATACCGATCTTACTCTTTTCAACGGGATAATCCCATGCGGTATTCAGGATAAGCAGGTTACCTCGCTTGAAAAGGAACTGGGCACACAGACAGATCTGGCCGAAGTAAAGCAAAAAATCCTGAAAAACTTCACCTCAGTTTTCGGTTATTCAAAAGTAAATCTAAGATATCAAGACATTTACAAAAGGGATACGCAATGACAAGAAAGCAATCTCCTGAAATAGAAAATATAACAGAAGTGGTTAATAATGATATACTGCCTACCGGCAAAACGGATTCCTTTGGAGGACTTACAAAGAATGAGCTTCTTAATGCCCTCAGACTTATGTATACGGCAAGACAAATAGATCATAAAGCAATGAATCTGCTTAAGCAGGGTAAGTCTTTTTTTCATATTGCGGGATCCGGACATGAGGCTGCACAGGTAGGATGTGCATTAGCAATGAATGCAGGTACCGACTGGGCTTTTCCATATTACCGGGATCTGGGTTTTACGCTTGCGCTTGGAGTTAAACCGCATGATATCTTTCTGGCACTTCTCGCAAAAGAGGATGACCCAATGTGCGGAGGAAGACAGATGCCCTGTCACTGGGGTTCAAGAGAGCTTAACATTCCAACGCAGTCAAGTCCAACCGGTACACAATTCCTCCAGGCAGTAGGTACTGCGCTCGCGAATATGAAAAAAGGAATTAACGCTGTTACTTATGTAAGCAGCGGTGAAGGCACTACAAGTGAAGGTGAGTTTCATGAAGCGGTAAACTGGGCAAGTCGTGAAAAGATCCCTGTGGTATTTCATATCGAGAATAATAAGTTTGCCATATCTGTCCCCGTTGAACATCAGTCCGGAGGAAAAGACAGTTCTATTTCAGAAATGATGAAAGGCTATGAAAACCTGTACAGGCAGAGAGTAAACGGAACAGATTTTCTTGCTATGCATGCCGCGGCGCTTTCTGCATTCAAATACGCCAGGCAGGGTAAAGGTCCCGCGCTGATAGAATCTGACTGCATCAGACTTCTTTCCCATTCTTCCTCTGATGATCAGAGAAAGTACAGAACCAAAGAGGATATTGATCAGGATTTCAATAAATGTCCGATTAATTATTTTTCTGATCTGCTTATAAAAAAAGGAGTACTTACCGAACTGGCATTTGAAGAATTAAAGAAGGAAGTAAATAATCATATAAATGAAGCTGCCGACTGGGCATTAAAGCAGCCGGATCCAAAACCTGAATCGGCCGGGCGGTATATTCTTGATGAAAGCGGAAAGAAAGACAAACTGGTTTATGAAAAAACTGCTCCCGCGGGAAAACCTGTCGTTATGGTTGACGCAATAAATCATGCTCTCCGCGAAGAGATGGAGAGGAATGAAAATATATATGTTTTTGGTGAAGATATAGCTGACGGCAAAGGCGGAGTATTCAGCGCAACAAAAGGATTATCGACGCAGTTCGGAAATAAGAGAGTGTTTAATTCTCCTCTTGCGGAAGCAAGTATTGTGGGGGTTGCTAACGGAATGGCCCTGGCCGGATTAAAACCATGCATCGAAATACAATTCGGTGATTATATTTGGCCTGCATTCATGCAGTACCGCGATGAGATGGTAACATACCGCTACCGGTCAAACAATTTGTGGGAGGCACCGGTTGTAACAAGAGTAGCGATCGGTGGTTTCATTCACGGCGGATTATTTCATAGTCAGAATATAGAAGCATTCTTCGCGCATATGCCCGGAATTCTGATCGCGTATCCTTCAAATGCTGCTGACGCAAAAGGATTGCTTAAAACAGCATTGCGGTTGAATGATCCTGTGCTGTTCTTAGAGCATAAGGGTTTGTACAGGCAAAGTTATGCAACAACTCCTGAACCTGACGCCGATTATCTTGTTCCTTTCGGTAAAGCCAAAGTTGTGAGGGATGGGAAGGATATCAGCGTCATTACATATGGAATGATGGTGAATGAATCTAAATACGCGGCCGCCAAACTTCAGGATGAAGGTTATTCAGTGGAGATCATTGATATCAGAACTATTAATCCTCTTGATAATGAAACCATTTTTAATTCAGTAAAGAAAACCGGCAAAGCGGTAGTTCTTCACGAGGATACATTAACGGGAGGGTTCGGTGCAGAGATAGCTGCCAGGATCGCGGATAATTGTTTCCGGTATCTGGACGGACCCGTAAAAAGAATTGCGGCAATGGATACGTTTATTCCTTATCATCCGAACCTTGAGAATACAGTGCTGCCTACGAAGAAAAGAATTTTGAATGAAATAAAATCGCTGCTGGAATTCTAGAAATGTATAGGTGTATGGATGTATGATTGTATGGTGAAGGAATGGATGAATGGGTGAATGGATTAATGGGAATATAAATCTACAATAAAAAACTTTTCCGGAGGAACCTGAATGAAAATTGATGTTGTTATGCCGAAGATGGGCGAGAGTGTTAATGAGGGCACCATTATTAAATGGCATAAGAAGAAAGGTGATAAAGTTCTCAAGGATGAAATATTATTTGAAATAAGTACCGATAAGGTGGATACTGAAATCCCTTCTCCCGCGGAAGGAGTTCTCACAGATATAAAAGTATATGAACAGGAAACTGTTGATGTCGATACTGTAGTGGCCGTAATTGATGATAACGCAAATGGAAATGCTGCACCCCCAGCAAAGGAGACCGCTCCGGTAAAAGAAACTGCGCCGGAAAAAAACGAAGAGAAAAAAGAAGAACGCTCCACCACCCAGGTAGGCGGTGAGCTGATCGATATTCCAATGCCGAAGATGGGTGAATCTGTTATGGAAGGCACTATTATCAAATGGCTTAAAAAACCGGGCGACGCTGTTAAAAAGGATGAGCTGCTTTTTGAGATCAGCACTGATAAAGTTGATACTGAAGTACCTTCACCTGAAGAAGGTACTCTTGCTGAAATACTTGTAAATGAACAGGAGACTGTTGAAGTAGGTGTTACAGTTGCAAGAGTCTCAAAGAAGGGAGGCATCGTACAGCAGAAACCCCCTGCGGCGAAACAGGAACAAAGAGAACCCGTTAAAGAAGTTAAAGAAGCAGCTCCCGAACCGGTACAGATGAAGAAAGAAGAAAAACCTAAACAGAGCGGCGGCGGTTTTTATTCACCTCTTGTTATGAATATTGCGCAGAAAGAAAATGTTGGCTACGATGAACTGGAATTAATCGAAGGAACCGGCGTAGAGGGCAGAGTAACAAAAAAAGATATATTAAGCTACGTAGAATCTCGTGGTAAAGGTACTCCCAAACCTCGCACAAGACCAACTGAAGAGAGAACACCGCAGCAGCAGGAAATTACATCTGAGCCTGTAGAAGAAAACGTCACACAACCTTCAGGTAACGGTGTGGAGCTGATACCAATGGATAATATACGTCAGAAAATAATGCAGCATATGGTAAAAAGCAGGGATACTTCTGTTCATGTTGCCGGTATTACTGAAGTAGATGTAACACGTATTCACAATATTATCAAAAACAGTAAAGATGGTTTCCTAAAAAGAGAAAATGTCAAATTAACGTATATGGCCTTTATTGCCGAAGCCTGCATAAAGGCGTTAAAATCTTATCCCTATATGAACGCCTCTATAGATGGCACCAATATTGTTCAAAAGAAATATGTAAACCTTGGTTTTGCGGTTGCGCTTGAACCTAATGGACTCATAGTTCCGAACATAAAAAATGCGAGTGAAAAAAATCTGACCGGACTCGCAAAAGCAATAAATGAGCTGAGTACGAAAGCCAGGACAAAGAAGCTTACTCCTGATGATATTTCGAACGGTACTTTTACTATTACTAATTACGGTATATTTGGAACTCTCTTCGGAACTCCAATAATAAATCAGCCTGAAGTTGCCATATTAGGTGTTGGAACAGTTACCAAGCGTCCCGTAGTAATTGAAGTTGACGGCAGCGATACAATTGCAGTCAGACATATGATGTTTTTATCTCTTAGTCATGATCACCGGTTGGTTGATGGTATGCTTGGAGGCAAGTTCCTTAAGTATATTAAAGATTATCTGGAAAACTATGATAATAGATTAATATAATTTACTTTTTGTATACAGTTTAGTAAATTATACTCACAAAAATTCAACTTATGGTAAATAATATTCTGAAAGGTTGTTGGTTTGATTAAGATAAATCAGTTTCAGAAAGATTACAAAGAGAAAGTAGAAAAAGAAAAAGAACCGCTGGGAAAAAGACCCGAGTGGCTTAAAGTAAAGCTGCCAAGCGGACCGAATTACTCCGATGTTCTTAATTTAATGCGAAAGGCTAAGCTTCACACGGTTTGTGAAGAAGCCAGGTGCCCGAATATGGGTGAATGCTGGAATCACAGGACTGCCACCTTCATGATACTGGGCGATACCTGTACACGCAGCTGTGGATTCTGCAATGTAAAGCTTGGAATGCCTAATGAACTGGATCTTGATGAACCAAGAAGAGTGGCAGAAGCAGTTGAGGACCTGAAGCTCAGACACGTAGTTATCACTTCTGTTAACCGTGATGAACTGAAAGACGGCGGAGCCGGCATATTCTCAGAAACTGTCAGACTGACTAAAGAAAGAATGCCTGAATGTACTGTCGAGATACTTATACCTGACTTCAAGGGATCGGAAGAATCCTTTAATATCATTATGGAGAATCCCCCTGATATTCTGAACCATAATCTTGAAACAGTGAACCGTCTTTATACTGTGGTTAGACCTCAGGCGAAATACCAGAGAAGTCTTGACCTGATCAGATGGTTTAAAAGCAAAGGTTTACGTACAAAAAGCGGTATAATGGTAGGAATCGGAGAAAATACCGGCGAAGTACTTGAATTAATGCAGGATCTTTTCGATCATGGCTGCGATATTATGACAATCGGTCAGTATCTTCAGCCGACAAGAAATCATCTTCCAGTCGACAGGTATGTAACGCTGGATGAATTTAATTTATACAAAGAGAAAGGATTACAAATGGGCTTTAAAGCGGTGGAATCATCACCGCTGGTCAGAAGCTCTTATCACGCAGACAAACATGCTAGAGATCTTAGTTAGTCATATCGAAATATTACATAGATTTTTTAAGTCGAAAAAAGGTTACCGACAAAATTGGTAGCCTTTTTATTTTTTAAATAATACACGAGGTATTAAATGGCCAAAGTGAAAGGAGATATCCTCATCGACATTGAGAGGTGCAAGGGCTGCGAATTATGCGCCGTTGCATGTCCACAAGACTCTCTCAAACTATCGCAAAAGATCAATTCAAAAGGTTATCATTTCATAGTAAAGATAGAGGATAACTGTACAGGCTGCACAAACTGTGCTTTGGTTTGCCCGGAAGGTATTATTAAAGTTTATCGTAAAACTTTAAATAAGAAAGAACCAGTGGCAACTATTTCAAACGTATCCAAAGATATTAATATAACGGTGGGAACATGAGAGAATTAAAACTTATGAAGGGAAATGAGGCAATGGCAGAAGCTGCAATACGCTGCGGATGCGATGCTTATTTCGGCTATCCGATAACTCCTCAATCCGAAGTGCTTGAATACTTAAGTAATGAAGCACATAAAAGAACCGGAATGGTTGTTCTCCAGGCAGAAAGTGAAGTAGCTGCAATAAATATGATCTATGGGGCTGCAGGGGCCGGCAAAAGAGCTATGACATCATCATCAAGTCCGGGCATGAGTCTGATGCAGGAAGGCATATCATATATCGCCTGCGCAGAAATACCATGCCTGCTTGTCAATGTTATGCGCGGGGGTCCGGGTTTAGGAACAATTCAGCCATCTCAGGGAGATTATTTCCAGGCTGTAAAAGGCGGCGGCCATGGTGACTATAAACTCATCGTTCTTGCTCCTTCCACGGTCCAGGAAATGGTTGACTTTGTTAAGCTTTCATTTGAACTTGCCTTTAAGTGGAGAAATCCGGTTATGATCCTTTCTGATGGTGCACTCGGACAAATGATGGAAAAGGTAGAATTATTCGAACAGCAGGAAAGGATTAAAACAATTGAATCATGGGCTACTGTAGGTAAACCTGAAACCCGGGAAAGAAATGTGCATACCTCGCTTCATATGGATCCTGAAAAGATGGAAGAGATTAACATTCATCTGCAGGCAAAGTATAAAGCAATTGAAGATGAGGAACTGAGATTTGAGAAGATAAATTGTGATGACGCTGATATTATTTTAACGGGATTCGGACTTGTGGCGCGCATCTGCCAGAAAGCCGCGTCTCTTGCAAGAGAAAGAGGAATAAAGGTTGGTGTATTTCGCCCAATAACATTGTTCCCGTTCCCTTATGCTGAATTAAACAAGCTTGCTGATCACGCAAAAGGATTTCTTGATGTTGAGATGAACGCGGGACAAATGCTGGAGGATGTAAAGCTGGGTGTAAACGGAAAAGCGAGGGTAGAGTTTTACGGAAGAATGGGTGGTGTAATTCCATCACCGGAAGAGATACTCGCCAAAATAGAAGAAAAATTTGTGGGAGAATTAGTATGAACGAAAAAACAATGCTTCAGGAAGAACAGATATTAGCTGAAGAAAATATCTGCATAGAAGAAAACCTGGTTTATGTAAAACCCAAATCTCTCACAGATACAGTATTTCATTATTGTCCCGGCTGCGGTCATGGCGCCGCTCACAGAATAATCGCCGAAGCTATTGATGAACTTGGCATACAATCCGAAGTTGTTGGCGTCGCTCCTGTCGGCTGCTCCGTTTTCGCGTATCACTATTTCAACATTGATATGCAGGAGGCAGCACACGGCAGAGCTTCTGCTGTCGCGACAGGAATTAAAAGAGTGCTTCCTGAAAAATATGTATTTTCATACCAGGGTGACGGCGATCTTGCCGCAATCGGAACAGCTGAAACAATTCATACCTGCAACAGGGGAGAGAACATCCTGATCGTGTTTATAAATAACGGGATATATGGAATGACAGGGGGACAAATGGCTCCCACTACATTACCCGGAATGAAGTCAACTACATCGCCGTTCGGACGCGATGTTGCGTCAATGGGTAACCCGTTAAAGATCACTGAACTCATCGCTCAGCTGCCCGGAGTTATATATGCTACACGCCAGGCAGTTAATACTCCTGCTAATGTAAGAAAAGCAAAGAAAGCAATTATTAAAGGTTTCCAGAATCAGAAGCTGAACAAAGGCTTAAGTTTTGTTGAGATCGTGTCCAATTGTCCCTCTAACTGGAAAATGACACCTGTCCAGGCAAACAAGTGGATGGAAGATAATATGTTCCCGTTCTACCCGCTTGGTGACTTAAAAGTATTAAAGGAGGAAAATTAACATGACTGAAGAAATTATTATTGCCGGATTCGGAGGACAGGGTGTGCTCTCGATGGGACAAGTCCTTTGCTACTCAGGTGTAATGGAAAATAAAGAAGTAAGCTGGATGCCCTCATACGGACCCGAGATGAGAGGCGGCACGGCAAACTGCATGGTAATAATCAGTGATGCATTGATCAGTTCACCAATATTAACAAAGTTTGATACAGTTATTGCTTTAAATCAGCCCTCTATTGACAAGTTCGAAAAAGCAGTAAAGCCCGGTGGATTATTTCTTTATGATATTGCCAGCTGCGTTACACCTCCAACACGTACAGATATTGAAGTGATCGGGATTGATGCAGGCAACGAAGCAGCGAAGATGAAGAACACAAAAATATTAAACATGATCATGCTTGGTGCTTTTCTTAAAAAGAAACCCATCATTGATTTTGAAAATATACTATTGGGATTAAAGAAAGTACTGCCTGAAAGATATCATCATTTACTGCCCCTTAACGAACAGGCCTTAAGAAGAGGAATGGAGCTTGTTGAACAGGTAACCCAGCCCGCATAATATTATGGAGTTAGAAAGCTTAATTTCTAACTCCAGAATTTTTGATTGCTTAATTACTTATCTCTTTACTTATCATTATTTTTTATCTATTTTCCCACAGTATTGCTATATTATTAGAATAAATTGAACATTCAAGGAATTCTTAGAATAAAAATGGATTCAGATGCCTTAGTGTTTTTGCATTTATCAGACATACATTTCAAACATATTAAATCATATTTTGATTTAGATTATGATTTGAGACACGAACTTGAAAAAGATTTAGAATCATTATTAGCGGATATTCATCACGTTAATAGTATTGTAATCACAGGAGACATTGTTTTTTCTGGTAAGAAAGATGAATATGATATAGCAAGAAGTTGGATTGAGCGAGTTTGTAAACAAACACAATGCGCCATTGAAGATGTATGGTTGGTACCTGGGAACCACGATGTAGACAGAACGAAAACGCGAACAAAAATGAATCAGACTATTCATGCAAACATCAGGAAGCAAAACACACAAAACAATTTTGACTCAGAATTACTTTCTTGGATCGAAGATAAAGATGGAAACAAGACTTTATTAGAACCTTTAGAAGATTTTAATAGTTTTGCAATGTCATTTGGCTCTGAATCAATGCCCCATAGATTATCTTGGACGACAGATGATAACACTGATTATGAATTAAATGATGGATCTAAAATACGAATAATTGGTATAAATTCGGCATTGATTTCAGATGACTCGGATGATAATAGAGCAAATAAACTATTTATCAGTTCATTTCAGTTTAATCTTCAGCGTTATAATGGTGTGGAATATCTTTTACTTTGTCATCATCCACCTGATTGGGTACTTGATAACGACTTCGAAGACAAAATTATTTCTAGAGCTAGAATACTACTTTTCGGGCATAAGCATTATTCAAAAATTAGACAAATCGAAAATTCATTAAAGATAGTTGCAGGAGCAATCCATCCTACTCGAACTGAGGAAGTTTGGCTACCAACTTATAATGTAATCTCATTAAAAATTTTAAAGGATAATAAATCTAGAAGATTACAAGTTAAAACATTTCAAAGAGAATGGAATTCTGACTTAAATAAATTTCAAGCAAAGTATTCAGATACTGGAAATTATTATTATGAACATTTTCTAAATCTTGATGACTGGGAAAATAAAAAAGAAGATGTATTGGAAAATGCTGAGATTGTCCATGAGGAGAGACCACAGATGTTAAGAGACACAACATCAATTCGTAAATTAGTTTATCATTTTCTTAGCTTGCCACATCCAGTGATTTTGAAAATTGCTGTTGATTTGGAACTAATGAGAGAAGAGGATAGGAATAAAAATGCTACTGAAATATATAAAAGCATTATCGATAGAGCTCAACAAAATAAACAATTGGGGCAATTATGGGATAATGTATCAAAATATCGTGGTCAAGATATGGAAAGAGAAAATCCTTTCAACACATAAATGAGGTTTCTATGCATCGTTTTTTTTCAGATTGGTATAGAATTGTAGAATTTAATATTACCGATGAGATTTATAAAAAAAGGGAAAATGCTGTAAAAAAAATTATTTCAGATTTGGATGAAGAATCATTATTGAAACTTATATCCATTCTGTTTGGTTTTTCAACAGACGAAGCATTATACAATACTTTTATTGCCTATTTCAGAGATGAAGATAATTTATTTAAATCTATTAATAATGATTTTGAAATAAGAATATTAGCAGGATGTGTTTTGGCAAGTTTAATAGTTGATGGAGATATAGATGAAAATTATAAGGACTTAATAAGTCTGGCTGTTTTAACGACTTTCTTCGAGAATAATTGTAGGCCATGTCCTTTGAGTGGGTTTATTGAAGAATTCAATAAGTATCTATGGAATAGATCTAGAGAACTGCGCATAATTAAAAAACCGGAAGAATTGAGAGTACAAAAATTAGAGTTTCAAGAAAATGTAAGCAACAATTGGTCACAGGCAGCCGCACAATTCGACTTACTAAAAAAAAGTAATAATTATTTAATCAACAAAATAAATGATAACCAGCAGCGCCTTATTGAATCTTTTCAAATATTTTCTGAAGAATTAAATGTTTGTTGGTGGATCATTGGAGGTAGTAGTAATCTATTAAAGAAAGAATTTTCAAAACTCAAATCGTCATCTCCTGAAATAATTCTAGCCAAAGAGCTTGCAAATTTTACTGAATTTAATGTATTTCCACCAGTTTTTGATTCGATCTTAAGGAAAGTATTAAGTATGGTTGGAGTTAAATATTCTGGAAAACAAGTGTTTGCTGAAATGATTAACAATGTTCCTGAAAAGGAAATATTTTTAATTAAAGATCGATACATAATAAATTATTGTCCAATTCATTATGCTTTGAATAAAGCTATTGAATCAGATGATAATTCCTCATGGTTGGCACCAGTAAAAAAAATGTTCAATATGAATCCAAATGCTTTAATAGAATGTGGGAGCCTAACCAAACAATTCTATTTAGAATCATTATTGATAAAATTAGATTCCAAGATGCAAGGTTAATATGAATGATGATATAAAATTAGAACCAGAAGAAAGTTATAAAGAGTCTACTGATATTAGGTTGTATTCAGGGACTGATTGTAAATTGTCTGAGATCTCTATGGTAATGAAAAAAAAACCTACAAAGTTAATAATTCTTGCAGGTCCCGCTAATAGTGGAAAGACTACGTTACTTGCGACTTTGAATGACACTTTTCAAAAAGGTCCACTTTCGGATTACTTATTTGCTGGTTCGAGAACATTACCTGGATTCGAAAGAAGATCCCATTTATCGAGAATGGTGTCAGGTAATTTAGAATCCACAACAGAAAGAACTAAAATTGTACTTCCTTCAGATATTTCCTTTCTTCATATTGATCTGTATTCGGTGAGTACTGAAACTATAATATCATATTTAATTTCCGATATTTCAGGTGAGAATTTTAAGCAAATGAGAGATTCAAGTGAAGAGTGCTTACAATATTCAATCATTAAAAGAGCAGACCATTTTTCTTTGTTCTTTGACTGTAAAGAACTCGTTGATAACGAAAATAGAAATGAAGCAAAGATGAACGGGTTACTTCTATTACGAAGTTGCGTTGAGGCTGGTATTCTAAATGGTTCGAACTTTATTGAGATTGTATTTTCTAAATGGGATTTCATTGCAAATTCCGAAGATCAAGAAAAAATTCAGCACTTAGAATTTATTGAAAGTATCAAACGCGAAATAAATAAACGATTTTCACAGAAACTACCTAATATTAGTTTTATTAATATTGCCTGTCGACCTCAGTCTGAAATTCTGAATGATGGTTATGGATTAAACGATATTGTCGAGCAGTGGACTATAAGAAAACCATTAATCATTCAATCAGTACCGGATTTATTTGAAGAGAAGAATTCACGAGCATTTTTGAAGTTTAACTTTCAATAACATTAGGAACTATTTTGAACAAAAGTATTTTAAGTATTGGACTTCCGTCAACAGGTAAAACAACCTATTTAGCAGCTCTTTGGCATGTCTTGGAGTCATCTGAGTCAGATAATTTCGAAATTGAAATTTTGCCAGATGATAGAGAATATCTCAATCGAATCAGAGATTTATGGCTACGATGTACAGAACAAGAAAGAACTAAACTAAATATCACAAAAGAAATAAAATTAAAATTAAGGGACAAGTCTTCCGGGGCGAAATTTTTACTGACATTCCCAGATTTATCTGGTGAATTATTTCAGTCTCAATGGGAGAATAGAATTCTTACAGAGGATTATCTACTAAAAATACAAGATACTAGCTGTTTTCTCCTATTTCTTCATTCAACGCAAATGCAAAAACCAATTTTAATAAAGCAAGTGAACTCAATTCTGAATATTGATCAATTGACCTCAAGTGAAATAAAGGAATGGAATATATTAGAAGCCCCAACTCAAGTACTTGTTGTGGAATTATTGCAGTTTATTTTGGAAAAAAAGAAAGAAAGAGAAAATAAATTATCAATAATGATTTCCGCTTGGGATCTTTTAAACGATTCTATCACACCTGGAAAATGGTTAGAAATTGAATACCCGTTACTATATCAATTTCTTCAGTCAAATGGCAATATAATAAAGTATCAAATATTTGGAGTGAGTGCTCAAGGTGGTGATTATAAATCAATTAAAAGTGATTTATTGAGATTAGAACCAACACGTCGAATTTATGTATTTGACGAGCATATAGTACAACGAGATATTGTATATCCTTTATTATGGTTACTGAATGTGTAAAAAAATTATCACTATTCATCAAAGCTTACATGGTTATTCCCGTGGCCATCGATTATTAAAATCATCAATCTCTCTTTCCCAGCGTTCAAGAAATAGTGTTCTTTTTATGAGTGATCTTTCTGGACCAAGTGTGAAAAAGGGATTTGAAACATATTATACTGGTTATACTTTACTTGACGAAGAAGTGTATGCTTTTGCTAAAACATGGTATGCTTTTGAAATGCCCAGACAAGGTAGTGTGTGGACACACACCTTATACATTAATTTATATGATATAGACTCAGATTTCAGCTTTGAATATTTATCGTCCTTATTTAAGAAACCTTTGATAGAAGAAGATTTTGCTCAATATGAAAAACCAATAGAGCTCGAAAAAAAAGTGGATATATCATTATTTCATTATGTGAATTATGATTTTGTTGCTCAAAACACCAAAGATTATATTTATCATCTTTATTATCTTTTCTACAATAGTAATAATCCCATTATTATACGAGCTGAATCATCCCAGTATCTTGAAAAATTAGTTTTAAACTTTCTTTCGAATACATGGACGGCTATAAAACGAATTTCAAGTTTTTGTACCGGTTCACTGGAACTCAGAGCTCTTAATAATAAACCTTTAGACTTACAAATTGTACCATATTCGTTACAGACTAAATATGGGGATATTGAAAACCTAGAAAAAGTTAACTTTGATCCAGATCTCTACAATCTAATTAATGATGCTTGGCAATATAAAAATGATTTTAATTTATTTTTACGCAAGTATGTGACGGATAATATAATTGATCGAACAAAATTCCATTATTTTGTTAAGCTATATCGTATGCATTCTGATTCTCATACAATTAGTGAAATTCAATCAATATTATACTTGATGAGTGACTTATTTCCCGGTGAATTGGAAGCGACTCAATTAAAAACAAATATTATAAACTCAGACTCTATATTTGACTTCAATGATTATAATTTTATTTATGCTGCTTGTACAATAAAAAATTATTCAACTTTTTTTAACAATATTATTGTTGAGAAATTTGGACACTTATGGAATACTGATAGAAAACTTGCCGAGACAGTATTAATGGAATTGCTTGATCAAGATACAAATGCATTGTATGAACAAATTATTAAATTTGTTGCTCATGAAATCACTTTTGAACATATTAATATAATTATTAAGAAAAGAAATGATCTTATTTACCCTATCCTTCAATACGCCCCTTGGTATGCAGAAAATTATGAATTATGGAATGATTATTATGATAAAAGATATGAGATGCTTGAAGCCTTGAGTTATAGTAAATACATAAACGATTCAATCTTAAAAAATATCTTATATACACTCATTATTTACAGAATTAAAATACAACCAGAATATTTGATAAAAAAATTAGGACTCGGAGTAATTTCTATTATACTCGATATACTTGCTGAAGTAGATGATAAAGAAAAGTATCATCTAAAATTACTATGGGAAAAATCATTGGAAGCGAATCAGTTAGAAATTATTCGCTGGGTAAACATAAAAACAGATTATACAATCATTGATTTAGTGATTGAGTACATAAATCCTAATAATACTGAAATAAGTACTGATCTGGTAAGCAAGTGTTTACTTATGAATACTTTAGAACCAAATATGGCAACTTTTTTACTTGCTTATAGCTTTAATAGTTACACTAGAGAGAGTTCTAACATTGCATCAATGGTATTTGAATATGTTCATGATCTTTTAGCAGTGAATAAGTTAAGCATAAAAAATTGGAATAAATTGGAGGTACATTTACCCGACTTAGGGTTTAAGAACTGGGATAAATGCGAAAGATTAAGGAGAGGTATTGTCTTACAGTTTCTAAAATCTAATTGGAATAAACTTGATTTATTTAAGATGTTTCGAAATGAAGTACTTATTAAGAAAATTATTAAAACAATAAAAAAATATGATTTTAATAATAACTATCTCCATTCACTTAAAACACTTCTATCAAATCAAAAACCAGATATCTCTTCTTATAATATTTGGATGTATCATTTGGGGGATAGTAATCTCTAGTCTTGTATGATCAATATATCTCGTGAATGTTTGACTAATAATGAATTATCAGTTTGAGGCCATCCTTTTGACTTAAAGTCATTGCGATATTGTTCCGTCCTCCTGACAAGTTCACCCTGAATACCACATCATTTGGACGCCACCAATATCAGTTTCAAAATTATCCTCCAAAGTTGCATTAGAGATGATTCTTATAACCATTCATCACACGACCAGAGTATTCGCAAATGATTCCGGCTATAAAGGGAATAGTATTAGCATGTTTGCTATGTAATCTTCAAAACCTTTGCCCCCCGTATCTTTCTTTCCTTCAATTCAACCAATGCCTGGTTTGCATCCTTAAGAGGATAAATCTGAACTTCCGGTTTCATCTTCATTTCCGCGGCAAGCTCAAGAAATTCTTTTACATCACGGCGCGCAACATTAGCAGCACTCTTTATTTCCTTCTCCATCCACAGGTGTTTCGTGTAATCAAGCAGAAGCAATTCATCTTTATCAATGTTTTCTTTCCTTATCGCATTGATCACCAGTCGCCCTCCCGGCTGCAGAAAATTCATTGCATCCACCACTGGTTTCCAGACTGGAGTTGTATCAATAACAGCTTTAAGCTTTTCCGGGGGAGCGTCTCCTGTATCGCCCGTCCAGTCCGCTCCAAGTTCAAGAGCAAATTCTCTTTCTTTTTCACTTCTTGCAAACACAAAAACCTTTGCGGCAGGGTATCTGAACTTAACCATCTTAAGAACTAGATGTGCTGAAGCACCGAAGCCCGAGAGTCCGAGATATTCACCATCACTGAGATTCGTCAATCGCAACGATCTGTAGCCGATTGCTCCCGCACACAGAAGAGGGGCAGCTTCCTCATTCGTAAACTGATCAGGGATTTTGAACGCATAAGCTCCAGGCATGATCATATACTCCGCATACCCGCCGTTGCGGTCACGTCCAGTTGCGAGAAATTCAGCACACAAATTCTCCTGGTCATTAAGGCAGTACCGGCATTTACCGCATGAGGAATTTATCCATGCAGCACCGGCACGGTCACCCTGCTGAAATAATTCAGGTACCCTTGATCCTATCACAATGCCAACAGCCTGATGACCTGGTATAACAGGATAAGAGAGAGGAGGCGTACGCCCTTCAATGATATCAATTTCAGTGTGGCATACTCCGCAGGTTTGCACCTGCATCATTATTTCGCCTTCCTCAGGCCAGAGCTTAAAATCGATATCGCTGTATTCAAGAGGAGTTTTATTCTTTGAGAGGTCGGATACCCCGGTGACGAGCATTGCTTTCATAAATGCCCCATGTTTTTTATTTAATATATAAAATTGAAGTAGGATTTGCATCAATGGGAGGACGGAAGGGCAGAGGACAGACACAAATTACACAAATTAAGGAAAAGGCAGAGGACAGACGCAGATTACGCTATTAGGGAAAAGGCAGAATAGACGTAAAATTATATTACTTTGATAATGCAAAACCTCCGGGGTTGAGGAAAACCCCGGAGTTTTACACATGAAAAAACCTCCAAGGTTTTCCTGAACCTTGGAGGTTTCTCTGAACCATGTGCCTGATCTCCGACCTCTGACGTCGCCCTCCCGCAGGTCACGGCGAAGTGCGCAGCACGAAGACGGACAGCAGGTCACGGCAGCCGCGTAACGGAGTGAAGCCGGGTAACGGAGTGAAGACGGACAGAAGGTCACGGCTGAGAGGCAGAGGACAGACGCAGATTACGCTATTAGGGAAAAGGCAGAAGAGACGTAAAAATTATATGCTAAACCTCCGGGGTTGAGGAAAACCCCGGAGGTTAACACATGAAAAAACCTCCAAGGTTTTCCTGAACCTTGGAGGTTTCTCTGAACCATGTGAATCTGATCTCCGACCTCTGACGTCCGTCCTCCCGCAGGTCACGGCGTAACGGAGTGAAGCCGGACCCTCCGCCTTTACTTCAACAGCATCATCTTCTTTGTCTCGCTGTATTTTCCCGCGTCTATTCTGTAAAAATAAATTCCGCTTGGAAAATCAGATGCGTTCCATTCAACCTTATGAAAACCTGCATTCATCTCACCGTTTAACAATACCGCAGCTTCACGGCCAAGTATATCATATACCCTCAAATGTACTAATTCACTGCTCTCCGGAATGTTGAAACTTATTACAGTTGCAGGATTAAAAGGATTGGGATAATTCTGTGATAAATGGAAATCTGATGGACTGCTGATTTCAGCTTCAACACCAACCGGTGTAGTGCTTTCAGGATATTTTACCCTGATATTATCCAGGTAAAGTGCTCCTGTATTGACCGTTCCGTTAATCTTAACTCCGCTAAGCTGAACTTCAATTCTCTTTAACTTTATCGGATAATTGAAATACGGCTTTCCTTCAACAGGAGCAAATGTTTTAAGTGGACAGGTAATAGTATCGAATGCATATTTCCTGTCGGCATATTTATTAGCATTCACTCTGAATAATTCACCGTTATCATCAGAAACAATATAAAAGATCCTGTGTTTTATACTGTCTGATTTAGCATCAACATAAATAAATTCAGGGATGCCGTAAACCGGTATCTGATTTTTAGGATCGAGATAAACGTAATTAAGCTTTCCTGTTTGAAAAGTAAATCTATAATCAATCTTAAATGACGCGTCACCAGCAGTCTTAACTGAATTGTCAACGCTCAGTGTTGTAGCTTCCATATCAACTTCAGAGCCCGTGAAAATCCAGTCCGCGGAGTTATCCATCGGATCCAGCTGTCTTTCACCTTTTCCCACTTCTACATGCACAATAGAAGTATCGGCCATATCAAGATAAGAACAGATTACCTTTGTGGTGCCTTCCTTCGTTCCATGAAAAAGACCCAGTGAATCCACATAACCAATTTCAGGGTTCACAACCGTCCACGTAAAATCCTTGGCATCCGGTTCATGCTTGTAACTATCCATATCATAACCGAGTATACCAAAATAAACAGGTCTTGTGGTATCAGTCATTGTTTCCTGCGGAGACACTGTAAACCTGACAAGATCTTTTATTATTATTAATGCTGAATCAGAATAGCTGCCGTATTTAACGTGCATATATCCTGTATCGGCCCTCATAATTGCAGTATATGTGCCGTCGCTTGTAACTTTGCCTGCATTTTCATCAACAGAGAACTGAAGCTGACTTTTGTCAATTGTAAGAGGATTATAATATTCATCAAGACCCGTAACATTAATAGCTGAAGTTTCTCCTCTGAATACTCTTCTAAGCCTTGGTGTTATCCGTACGGACTGCAGTGTGCCCTGCGGCGCGGTAGAAACTACCATGAGTCCATTTGCCACAGCGCGCTGGATTCCGGGACCTCCTGAAGGAAGATTTTCAACATTACCGTTAACAACCATGGTAGTGGATCCGCCGCCGTCGAGGTTTACCCCCTGGTAGATATTGCCGATTCTAAGCATGAACTCGCCTAACTGTTTTAAGGTCATGCCTTTACTGATTGAAGTCCTGCCGTCAATGACTATCAGATATAATTTTGTACTATCCTGTGAAAACCCTGCCGCGGTTCTAGGATGAAGTTCCAGCCATCCGCCTACATTAACACCGTTCCTTACAATCCATTCTCTTCCGCCGATTGCTTCTTTGAGCTTAGGGAGTGATGGTGCGATATTATAAACGATCTTAACTGTATCACCAACCGACAGGCTGTTAAGGAACGCCGATGCGGCACCGTGTCCTGAAAGAACACCATCACCATCAACGATTTCCATATTTCCTTTACCGGAAACTGATTGTTTAATGATTGCCCTGATGGTATCATTTCCATACCATGGATCAATTGGTTCAATAGCCAGTTCGGTTCCAAATTCATTTGTCCCTGTTGCTGCTCCCTTGTACTGGTTATATAGTACAAGATTATCAGCGCCGCGGGTTGTATTCACTCCTGCAATGCTGTAGTTCGAATTTTTAGTGATCAGGTTTCCTGAGTATGATAATACATCCATAAATGGTTTATTACGGTAGTCGAAACCGATTACTTCATAAGGAATAGGCAGCGTCACAATTTCTCCATCCAGCATTTGTAGATTTGTAGGTACACCGCTGCCCATATCGTAGAAGTCGCCGTTAACCGCGCCAACTACACGGTGGCCTTCTGTACTTTTTCTTGTGGCCATACGGCTGACAGTCTCCATTCCAAGGAGCTGATCATTAGCTTTTACAGTCTCCATTTCTATGTAGGGATTGGTAAGATCCACCTCAAGTATATTGATTGCGTACGGAACTTCAGGAGAAATAATTTTTGTATGGATCACGCCCGGACCAACATGTACACTGAAAAGTGTATCAATCGAATACTGAGCGAAGATGTTAGAGGATAATAAAACTAAGGCACAATAGTAAAGAATTTTTTTCATTTCGAGTGACCCCTATAATTTTTTCTGAGAATCTGGTCAAAGTATAAACAAATTAAAATTTAAATGACAAGTATTTTAATGCGTGCAAGATTTTTCTTTGTGTCTGTTTCTGACTTCTGATTTCCGGCTTCCGATCTCCGTCCTCAGCCCGCAGGGCTCTCTTAAAATTTCTTCTGTTTTACATTTGTGTAAATTTGCGAAATTTGTGTCAATATCTTTTCCGTCTTCTTTAATCCGAGTAATCTGTGAAATCTGCGTCTTTAACCGCGGGGGTATCACCCGCCTATACCTTGCTTATAATTACCTTATAATTACCATGGAATTTGTACGGTTTCATGTGAGACTATACACGGAACGCATTCATCCTCGATGGCGTAGCCATGCCCATGCCATGCGTTTGATTAAGGGATTGAAAGCAGATTTACGATAAACAAATTTGTGATTTGGAATTTTGTTTTCTGTTTTTCCGATTTCTGATTTCCGGCTTCTGATTTCTGTGCTCTGCCTTACCAACTTCCTATCCTCCTAACTTCGCATCCTCCGCTAATCTGTGCAATTAAAACCCGCAGGGCTCTCTTAAAATTTCTTCTGTTTTATATTTGTGTAAATTTGTGAAATTTGTGTCAATATCTTTTCCGTCCTGCTTATCTGAGTAATCTGTGAAATCTGCGTCTTATAGATGCGGGGTCCTATTGCTTTTCCCTCGCTAAACTCTTAAATTCTCTTCAAAATCCCGGAGCATCAAAATCAGGGCACTAACATTTAATAAATACGGACCTTCTGAAGTATTACACTTCACGGAGATCCCGGAACCGGTTCCTAAGCAAAATGAGGTACTGCTCAGGTTATACGCGATAACAGTCAACCGCACCTGCGGACTGCGTTCAGCTGAACCATTCATCGTAAGATTCTTCACCGGACTTACAAAACCCAAACAGCCCATACTGGGCAGTGAACTGGCGGGAATGGTTGAAGAGACCGGCAGGGAAGTAACATTGTTTAAAAAAGGGGGATGAAGTATTTGGACTCACAGGCGACCGTATGGGTGCGCATGCTGAATACATATGTCTCCCCGAAGATGCTGCTATAATTACTAAACCATCCCGCTTCAGCTTTGAGGAAGCCGCGGCTGTTTGTGATGGACTCATGCTCGCTTACAATTATCTTGGTAAGGTGAAGATCGGGAAGCGAGATAAAGTCTTGGTTTATGGAGCATCAGGATCCATCGGAACCGCGGGTGTACAGCTCGCGAAATACTTTGGTGCTGATGTTACTGCTGTATGCAATACCAAGAACCTCGGACTCGTAAAATCCCTGGGAGCTGATGAAGTTATTGATTACACCAAAGAAGATTTTACCAGGCATGGTAAGACGTACGATGTGGTTTTTGACGCGGTTGGAAAAACCTCATACTTTAAATGCAGGAAACTGCTGAAGGAAAATGGAGTATACTTCTCAACTGATCTAGGCTTCCTGGCACAGAATCCTTTCCTTGCATTGGCTTCATCTGTATTCGGAAGCCTGCCGGGAGAGTCAGGCAAACAGTTTAAATTCCCGCTCCCTAAGGACAGCAAAAAGGATGTACAATTCTTTAAAGAGATTATTGAAGCAGGGAAATACAAAGCAGTAATTGATCGATGCTATCCCTTTGATCAGATCATTGATGCATACAGGTATGTCGAAACCGGAGAGAAAACCGGCAACGTAGTAATTACTTTTACACTTTAATTGTATTTATTATTCATTATTCATTATTCAATATTCAATACCTGGGGTTACCAATGAAACATTTCCTTATTTCCTGCGGGTTAATATTTTTCTTTTCACTTTATTGTTACGCAGGCAGTGACAGCACTTTGCATAAGAATAATAGTTCAGCAGGCGTTACCATCGGACATCCGGGCGGATTGAATTTACACTACGGCAGTGAGATTTCTGAGCGCATGGAGCTATATTTTTTTGCCGGCGCCTGGTTCAGCGGTTCATATGGATTAAAATCCTCACTGCAATACAAAATTTATCAATCAGGTAATATTAATAACTATCTTACACTTAACGCAGGAATAAACAGAAACGATAATAATACCGGTAATTTCTTGGGCCATGTTAATGCTGTAAATAATCATGCGGCAGAGTACCATCTATCGTATTTTACCGGACCCGGTTACACATTGAAATGGAACTGGTTCATGTTTAATTGTGACATCCTTATTGGAAATAAAGATTATCGAAAACCTAAATTGGATCTGAGCCTTGGATATTCCTATTCTTTTTAATCCCCTCTATTGCAGTCTCAAAGGGCTGCGATGATCTATGCATTTTTTTCACACAGCATTTTATTCTCCGAAATTTAAGTTCTTAGTATTTTAATTAATTCCGGACAAGACACCGACTTCTGACTTCCGACTTCCGATCTCAGTCCTCTGCCTTACAAATCTTCCCATCTTCACTCCGCTAATCTGTGCAATTAAGCCCGCAGGGCTCTCTTAAAATTTCTTCTGTACATTTGTGTAAATTTGCGAAATTTGTGTCAATATTTTTTCCGTCATCCCTTAATCTGAGTAATCTGTGAAATCTGTGTCAACTCTGTTTTTGCTTCCCAAAGTCAATGTTGTCCACGATGGCGTGATGGAGTTTTGTTTTCTGTTTTTCCGACTTCCGACATCTGACCTCTGTCCTTCCGACTTCCGACTTCCGACATCCGACCTCTTCAATAATAACTTCATGTAACTTTTACCACCAGAACCTGTTTTATTCCCCTTTTTCCCGCTGGTCCGATTTATGCATTACCATTGTTCAGCAGTGTGCAGAAGTCAGACTTAATAAAAAATAAAGTTAGGGGGTCACTATGTTAAAACTGTTATACAGAGTTTCAACTGCAGCTCTTCTTTTATTATTCGCATCCGCAGGTCTCAGCGCACAGGCGAACGGACAAAAGAACCCGTATTCAATGGAAGTCCGTGCCCTTAAGGGAGAAACCGCAACAGATGTGTACCTGTCATTTTCAACCAGCGATCCTGCTTTGTATCCCGTCCCTCAATCATTAAAAATGCTCCAGATGAAAATGAGAAATACCGCGGGTGATATTGTATTTATGGAAAACGTGAAGGACGCTGCACTCACAGGTGATCTGTACACAGCTGCTGTTGCAGGTGTGAATCAGCATAATGAACTGGAAGTTCAGGCTAGTATTGAATCGCCGTTCTTAAAAAAAGGATTGGTCCTGAAAGGTTCCGCTGTCTGTAAGCTGAAACCTGATCTGTCAGTATCTGGCGTCTTTGCCCCCACAGAGGTTAAGATCAATGAGCTGTTTAACGTTGAAGCTGTTATTAATGAAGTGAATCTCGAAACAGGATCAGTGTGTGATGTTGCGCTCTATGCAGGAGATGTTCTTTTTGCTGTGGTTCCCGGTGTTGAAGTTCCGGCAAACGGACATGTAAGCGTGGTGTTCCAGGGCGTAACTCATTCCGCTGCTGAGGTAAAGAGCTTCACTATTAAAATAAACAATTCAAATCCCGGTGAATACAGCACAACCAACAACGAATTAAGTTTCGATGTTAATTTTATTGATCCTGTTCTTATTCAGGGCATGAGTTATAGTTTCTTATATAACGTTCAGAAGAACTACCATTATATAAATTCTTATGTGGCAGAAAACGGAAGTTACAGCAGCATTAAAACACAGGAGAATCCGCATTATGAAATGTTCAGCTTTGCCGGCTATAGTTATCCTGATCTTCTGCCGTCAGGGAAGATCCTTAACTGCTCAATAACTGTGCAAACAGAGAAGGGAGTATTCATGCATTTTGATGTTACTGACCCTGTTCTGACTTATGAGGATTCTTACTATAAGAAATATGATATACCGGTTCCGAATTCCCTGATGCATATATATGTTACTGAAAATCATTCTCCTTATTCCGGTACGATAGATTACGAAATTTACCAGTATGGCTCCAACCGCGTATATATCTATACGCTTAATGGTGAGATTATTTCTCAGCAGACTGAACAGGTACCCGAGGAATATTTTATTGATGCTTCTGAATTTATAAACGCCTCTATAAAAATTGCCTATGAGAATACAACGTTTTATACTGAAGGCAGCCTGATCGTAACTCCTTTAAAGAACTATTCTTATTCTTCAAAGGATACTTATTTTGATTATTCACTTGGGACTAATATAGTCCGCACACTTGAAAGATTCTATCAGAGCAGCTACAGCAGCGCATCGGGTTCATACATTCCGTCATCCGGAGAAGCGGGTAAGCTGATTGCAGGTAATCCAATTGAGCTGAAAGGAACAGGGGAAAAGATTCCTTCTGCATACGCGCTTGAGCAGAATTATCCCAATCCATTTAACCCGTCAACAACAATAAGGTTTGCTCTTCCTAAGGCAGCAAATGTTTTATTAAAAGTGTATGATGCGGCGGGACGCGACGCCGCGGTTCTTGTGAACGGATATATGGAGGCCGGGTATAAGTCCGTGGATTTTAATGCCTCCGGACTCTCGAGCGGATTGTACCTCTACAGGCTCCAGGCAGGTGAGTTTGTTAGGACAGGGAAGATGATGCTTATGAAATAAGACCGCTATTTATTGATTATAAGGACCCTGGAACCCGTCTCGATTAGATATGGCCTGCGCAGCTCATTGTGAGAGAGATGGATTTCTATTTTATTTTCTTTTATATATATTGCGCAATGAAGTTTATATTTATGATCCTGGTCCTATTAACTCTTCCTCAAATGACTGCCTGGTTCATACCGCATCTCCGGATGAGGACTGCTGTAAAAACATATGCTTTTGCGGCTGCAGTTCATTTGCTGTTCAGAGCCTGATTGATAATAATGAAATTTCAGATCTTCCTGAAAAATATTTCTCACGGATTTTTATACCACTCTTTAATCCCTTAAAGCCAAGGCTTAATCCTCCTAAGTGTATTATTTCTTGTTAGTACGTTTTTAACACTTAATACTTTTAAAACCTTAATTAAGGAATACTGTTCTTTTAAGGGTTCCTTAAAAAATTTTTGGAGTTTGTAATGAAATCATTAATGATGATAATCGCGTTATTCCTGTTCGCTTTTACAGGAACTGCTACAGCACAACATCATATGCACGGCCATGTTGATGATAAAAAAACAGAAAAAGAAACTGTAAAAGAAAAGGATTCTCACAATCACAGTTCAGCAGATAAGGATTCAAAATCAGCTCACTGCTGTGAGGGAATGAAGGATCATAGTACTCATTCTTCTGATGCCGCTGAAAGTAATACCATAGTCCGTGAGGGCACGATTGATCTTAAATCATTTGATAAAAATAATGATGGTAAGGTCTATCAGGATCAAATGTGCTGGAATGTGATTTCCGATGAACCCTGAGGCTAAGCTACGCCGGGGTGAGCTGAATAATATTTTTGACTTTGAGGCCGGGATGAGTTTTATTTGAAGGACATATTGGAAGAAGCATTGAAAATTTTATTAGTCATACCTCCTTTTACGCAGATTAATACTTTGTATCCTTCGGCTGGACAATTGGCGGGATACCTGAGCCGGCAGGGATATGAAACCAGGTCACTGGACCTGTCAATTAAGGTGACCCTGAGAATATTCTCGGGAAGGGGACTGGAGGAGATTTTTTCTTCGTGCAGGGACACTCATTCCGTCGACCCTTTTGTCTCAAGAATGTTATCACTCTCTGACCACTACATTGATGTAATTGATCCTGTTATAAGTTACCTGCAGGGGAAAAACACTAACCTGGCGCACAGGATTGTCCGGGAGGGCTTCCTGCCGCATAGTGAATCATTCTCAGAAATAAAGGAGGATGCATTCGGTGATTTCGCTCTGCAGGATAAGGCAAAGTATTACTGCTCATTGTTAATTGATGATCTTACCCGCTTTATAAATAAAACAATTACACCTCATTTCGGTCTGAGCAGATACGCTGAGAAAATAGCCGTAAGTCTAGCTGAGTTTGATGCTTTGAAGAAGGAATTAAACAGATTACCTAACTTGATTGAGCAATTTATTATTGAGGAGACTGATAAAATTATAACTGAGTTTAACCCTCAGGTGATCGGCTATTCTATTCCTTTTCCGGGTAACCTTTTAGGTGCCCTGGTTTCATCTAAGTACATTAAGGAAAATTTCCCGGATAAGCTGATTGTCTTCGGCGGCGGTTACGTGAATACTGAACTGAGATCTTTAAAAGATCCTGAAATATTCAGATACACGGATTATATAACACTGGATGACGGGGAACTGCCGATACTTAATATCCTGCGGAATATGACACGTGATGAAAAGATGTATGTCAGGACTTTCACACACGTCAACGGAAAAGTAACGCTGCTGGATAATGCCGCGGAAAAGAACCTGCAGCATGATGAGCTGTATCCACCTTCAATGCAGGGTATCGATCCTGATGAATATATCTCAATGACAGAGATGCTTAATCCTATGCACAGACTATGGTCAGACGGTTTCTGGAATAAGCTTGCCGTAGCCCATGGCTGCTACTGGAAGAAATGTACATTCTGCGATGTCACTCTCGATTATATTAAACGTTATTCACCGGCAAGAGTAGAGACTATCGTTAGCTGGATAGAACAATTAATCGAACAGACAGGCAGAACTTCATTTCACTTTACGGATGAGGCCGCACCCCCTTCATTATTAAAGGAATTGTCATTAGAGATCATTAAAAGAAAGCTTCATATAACCTGGTGGGGGAATATAAGGTTTGAGAAGTCATTTACATCCGACCTCTGCCGCCTTATGGCTGCATCAGGCTGTATCGCCGTAAGCGGGGGACTCGAGATAGCGGATGAAAGGCTGCTGAAGTTAATTAACAAAGGTGTGACAATTGAGCAGACCGCCGGGGTATGCAGTAATTTCCAGAATTCCGGTATAATGGTCCACGCATACCTGATGTATGGATTCCCCACCCAGACTGAACAGGAAATAGTAAATAGCCTGGAGCTCGTAAGACAGTTTATGGAGCTTGATTTGTTCCAGTCTGCTTTCTGGCACAGGTTCTCTTTAACAGCTCACAGCCCTGTTGCAAAGGATCCTGAAAAGTACAATGTTATTATTGATCCGTTCGAGGATAACTCTTTTGCATTAAATGACTTAAATTATTCTGATAAATCCTTTGTCGATTATAATAAATATGCCGCAGGATTGAACAAGGCACTCTATAATTATATGAACAGGAACGGTCTCAACTGGCATATAAAGGAATGGTTCGACTTCCAGATACCTGAACCGGGTATAAAGAGGAATTATATAATGTCATCTCTGAAGGATAAAAATAACGTGAAGCAGGGTACAAGATTGATCTGGTTGTCAGGGAAACCTGAGCTTAAAAAGAATGGCACCGCATGCAAACTCCTGGTCCATACAAATACTGTGGAAGGGGAATGGTCCATCAGTGAACCTGTCGGCGGGTGGCTTGTTTCTCTGTATCAGAATACCCGGAAAGGTGAAATTCCTTTTGCCTTAGTTCAGAAATCATTTCCCGGAACCGAAGATGAATTTAATAAATTCCTTAAGTCGGAAGTGTGGAAGGAGCTCAGGGATAATGTAATTATTCTGGTCTGAACCCCTTCCTTTATCAACTTGAAATAAAGTGACTCACTTCATGAATATTAGCTTCCTGCTCATAGAATTTACCTGAGCAGAGGAGACCGCGGTCACCCTGCAGAAATAAACACCCGACGAATAGCCGCTGAAATCTACAGTCAGATGATGCTTCCCCTTATTTTCAATTTCGTTTTTAACTGTGCTAATCAGTTCACCCAGAGAATTATAAAGTTCAACAATCACCCTGCTGTTCTCAGGGATTTCATAATTAAGCCGCGTACCGGCAGGATTAAATGGATTGGGATACGCCTCTGACAAACTAAAGCTTCCCGGTGCAGTTCCGTCACTTTCCGTATTATTAACTATATGCTCTATCTTATGGTGAAGAAAGTAATTTTTGTTTGCGGGATGGCCCGGAGTTAATAAGAATGAACCCGGAGTCTCATCAATCTGATACGCCATGTGAACATCACCATCAACAAGATCAGCCAGTACAGGATGATTCATGTCCAGTCCCCTGATGTCAGAAAAAACATCTGTGGGAGATGTCCACTCATAACCATTATGGGTTGCCGCAACATAAGCATGATTGCAAGGCAATCTTAAAGTGTCCTGAGGATCGACATTGCCAAAGTCATCAGCATTGAAACCCTGAAAGACCATGTGGACGCTCCCGTATTGATCTGAAGCAAGTGATGGCATACCGATAATCGCTCTGTCAAGATGATCATTTAAAACATGCGGCACACCATCCTGATCAAATCTCCTTAATGAAGTTCCCATCATTACCTGATCAGGATGCACGGCCTGTACGGGCTCACTCATATCAGAATTCCAGTATGAAATGCCTTTGGTGGACCAGTCCGTTATAAAGAATCTCCTCTGCAGTCTTCCCAGTGAATCGCGTATGGGCTTTTTTTGTTCATCCAGCAGCAGCATATAACCAAGCTCTCTGTTACCCCAGGCGCAGTGTATTTTTCCATTAAGATCAATGTGTACGTCAGCAGTGCCGTCAGGAAAAGCATAACCGGTCAAAACATAGGACTCCAGTGAAATCGTTGAATCAAAGTCTATGGCATCACCTTCTGTGTCAATATCTGTTACCCTGAATATGGTCTTCTGAGTAAATGTTTCACCGTAATCAGATGAAACAAAAAGAGTTACATTTCCATTTGCTGGAAAGTTCAGCACGGCTGCCTTTCCTTTTCGTGCGGCTATTGAAATGTTATCAGCGGAAAAGTTAATAAGCCCTTTCTTCCATTCCAAACTCGTTGTATCAACGAGAAATCTTTGCGGTCCCCAGGTCTCAGAATTATCACCGGATTTCATTAATAATCCGGCATTTGGTTCAGCTTTCCCTGCGGTCAGGTAAATAACAGGTTTTTCAGTAACCTCATTATAATCAGCCGCTATTTTCGGCCAGGAGTATTCGATTGTTCCTGGTATTATCAATTTTGTCCAGGATGGATCATTTAATGTACCGGAGTTTGTACTAAGTTCGAGTCCTGCATGAGAGATCATATATACAGTATTATCCTTATTATCGGCGGCGGCAATTTGTGTCCATCCCCGTTTCTGCTGTTCAATTCTTTTCCAGACAAATGCTGTATCCAGCCATTCACTCCCATTGAAGTAATTATAATATGAGCCCCGTGTGGAAAGCTGTTCATCCACCGCGGCCATGCTGCCGAATACCATTGTACCATCACTGAAGCGTATAAGACTTTCACCGGCAGCTCCGCCGGTCAGATGGTCATAATAATTATAGCCGATAACTTTATCGCCGGTTGCATTAATATGATCAATGACTTTTGACTGTGCGGATATAATGCCTGTAATTATAAAACAGAGTGCGAAGATTTTGAACTGAGACATAGAATAGACCCCCTGCGTTTTTATTGTATTTGAAAAGTTATCCTTAGCAGGATATTATATGGTTTTATAAGAATTTCTTTTCTGTCATTGTGCAGCACGCCCGGAGAGATCTGCATGTTGAATGGATAGGTGTAGGGGATAATTCCCTTGCCCCGGCACCGCTGGCATTCTGATAAACCCCTGTAACAGTATCCTTTGCAATCGGGACAAACTTCATGGACAGGTATATTGAGATTTATTTTTCCGCCTGTCCTTGCTTCCTGCCGGTTCAGTATTACTTCAACATCATAACTCTTTTGTTCTTTTGAGAAAGCATGAAATAATTTATGACGCAGTTCAACAAAGATGCTGCTTATATCGTAATTATTGAAGATCCTTTCAGAGGGATATTGCCTGAATGGTTCTGCAGGGGGACGCTTGTAATGTTTTCCTTCACTTAGTGATTTATCATAGAGTCTGCGCTGATCAGGATCTGTTAATACAGAATAGGCCTCCTGGATCCTGCGGAATTCCGAGGTATCATTACCATAGTGATCAGGATGAAATTCCATCACCTTCTTTCTGTACGCGGATCTGATATCATCCTGAGATGCAGTTGGTTTAACGCCAAGTACTTCGTAATGATTCATGGTAATCAAAAACTAAAGGAAATGGAGTTAAATTGCAACAATTTTTAATGTCAATACTCAAGTACAGGTTTCATGCGTTATTATGAGGAGTATAAAGCAGATCAAAATGAAAATGGTATAACTTTGGTAAGCAAGAAAGAAATGAGCAAAAAATCTCCATTCTGAATTTTAATCCTTCAATCTTTCAATCCGACGAATCGAGGTTCAGACAAGAATCCCCTCCGGGATGTGCAACCCCGGAGGTTCATACAACCATACAATCATACACCCATACACCATTCAACCATTCATCCATTCATCCATTCATCCATTCATCCATTCATCCATTCATCCATTCATCCATTCATCCATTCATCCATTCATCCATTCATCTTTACAGCTTTATAAACTCCACCCTGCGGTTATTCGCTTTCCCCTGCGGGGTGTCATTCTTATCACTTGGCTCGGATTCACCCTTACCATCTGTTTCCATTCTTGAAGCATCAATGCTGAATTCTTTATTAAGGAAATTCATTACTGATACTGAACGCTTCTTTGAAAGCTCCAGATTGGCTGCGTCAGCACCATCGCTGTCTGTATGTCCTATAATCTTTACTCTTACATCAGCATTCTCCTGAAGTACTCCGGCGATCTGCTTTAATGTGCCGTATGATTCCGGCTTTATCTTATCTGAATTTACATCGAATAAAATACCGCGGGTGACAAGCTTGCCTTCTGTAAGAAGTTTACTCCTCATATCAGGAGCGCCTACAGCGAAACGTATATTTGAAACAAGCGGTTCACCTTCACAACCCCATATGTTAAACCTGATGAAATTATATTTTTTGTCTGTTTCAAGGAGCTTTGGTACATCAAAAACTTTAACACCATCCAAATACACTCTCATTCTTTGCTTCTGGATCCATATCGATACGTGCTGAAGCTGATCTTCTACTAAAGGGTTTTGTTCGCTGTCACCGGTTTTGGTATAATGACCTTCTGACCAGCCGCTGTAATTATGACCATAAATTCCATAATTAATTTTAACCCCGCCATAACCGGGAATTATACCTGTAAAATCATTTCCGGTTTCATCTGCATATATCGCAAATTCATAATTTACATTCTGAGCATCTTCTTTATACTTTTGCGGTATTACATCATACTCAATGGTGTAGTTCTCCGGGAATGGTTCTGTAAATACTTCAGGAATGAAAGCTCCTTCGTTCTTTATTTTAAACCATTTTCCAGGCAGCAGGTTTGTCGTCATTACTTCACCTGATGCATTTGTATTCCACAGGGCAGGGAAGTCGCCTAAAGCATCCTGTGCGAAATCTTCATAGAATATAACTTTCTCACCGGGCACAAAATCATATTTGGAATATGTCTGTAGTTTATCCTTGGGTTTCTTCTCATCAGAACTTTTCTTTATTGGTTCCGGAGCATCTGATTCTTCTTCATTTTCTTCGGCTTGCTCGGACTCTTGTTCTTCGCTGTCCTTTGTTATTTCCTCGTCTGTCTTATCAAGACCTTCATCGATTGCTTCATCGGTTTTTTGATCAACGCGATCTTTAACCTTTTCCTTTATCTTGTCAAAAAGTCCCTGTGCACTTATCTGTGCAGTTATAAAGAAGAAGGAAAGTAAAAGTATCAGTATTTTATTCATAGTGACTCCCTAATAAATTTATTGACACAAATGTTACGATTATGGTAATGATACATCCCTATCCTGAACTGTATCTCCAGGTACACAAATTTAGGAAAAATTATTCTTTTTTCATCTTCGAATAATGTTTATAATAGTAAAATGAGATTCAGGAGAATTCTAATGAAAAAATGCTTTTTGTTTCTGATACTGATGTTCTTTTGGGGAGATATAAATGCTCAGCAGCTGGAAAATAATGTGGAGCTGAAAAAGGATTATATCCAGCTTTCCGGAACGTTGTTCCGCGACGTTCAGCTGTCAGGTGTATTTAAAGATTCAAAAACTTTCGTGGATGCAGTTCCGCTAAAAGACCCAAAGATTATTGAACAGAATTATAATTCTCTTAAAGGTCAGCCTGATTTTGATCTTTTACAGTTCCTTTCTGTTAATTTCGATATTCCTGAAGATTCAGGAAAGGAAGATACACTCACCAGTTCCAAAAATATGCGCGAACATATAAGATCATTATGGACACGACTCACACGCCGGCCTTCTGAAATAAAGGATAATAGTACTCTGCTGCCTCTTGAGAACCCTTATGTTGTTCCGGGAGGACGATTCAGGGAAGTTTATTACTGGGATAGTTTTTTTACCATACTCGGACTCCTGGCGGATAACCGCGCTAACCTTGTTGAAAATATGATCAGTAATTTTGCGGGACTCCTTGAGCATTATGCCATGATCCCCAACGGCAACAGGGTTTATTACCTTACACGTTCACAGCCCCCGTTCTTCTCTCTTATGGTTGATATTATGTGCCGCTATAAAAATGATTATCAATGGGGAGCTAAGTACCTTAATGCGCTTGAAATAGAGTACAGGTTCTGGATGAACGGACTAAATGATTTGACTGCCGGACAGGGCAGTTCTGAAAGGGTAGTGAGACTTGAGAACAGGGGAGTATTAAACCGGTATTTTGATTTTGATACTATACCCCGTGAGGAATCATTCAGAGAAGATTATTCATTAGGAATTCAGACTGACAGTTCTCTGCGGAGTATCTATTACCGTCATCTCAGGGCAGGAGCTGAATCCGGCTGGGACTTTTCCAGCAGATGGTTTAGTGATACTATGAATCTTAAAACTGTAAGAACTACTGACATTCTGCCGGTTGATCTTAATTGTTTGCTGTACTTCCTTGAAGACCGTATAGCTATGTTCCATGAAATTAATGGGAATCTGGAGAGGAGTGAAATATTCCGGAATAAAGCAGCGCTCAGGACAAAGCTTATAAATCAGATGTTCTGGGATGAGGATAAAGGTTATTTCTTTGATTATAACTGGAGAGAAGGCAGTAACACTGGAGTGTATTCTCTGGCCGGAGTCTATCCCTTATACTTCGGTCTGGTTGATGAGCATAGGGCAGAAAAAGTGATGAACAATATAAAAGAAAAGTTCCTGCAAGCCGGTGGATTAGTGACAACACTATACCAAACCGGTCAGCAATGGGATGCGCCGAACGGCTGGGCTCCCCTGCAATGGATGGTAATAAAAGGATTAAGAGAATACGGGTATATTGATATAGCAGAAGAAATTAAGTCTAAATGGCTGAAGATTAACATGTCTGTTTTTGAAAGAACAGGAAAGATGTTTGAAAAGTATAATGTTCAGGATCTGACTTTGTACGCCGGGGGAGGAGAGTACCCCCTGCAGGATGGTTTTGGATGGACAAACGGCGTAGCAGCAGCCCTGCTTGAAGGCTTTGATGTTAAGTACTTATTCCGGGAAAAGAAGTGAGTTCGGAAATTTCGAGCAAGACCTCCAAGGTTTTCTTAAACCTTGGAGGTCTGTCTTATTTGGTTCTGGATCCTTAGAGCCTTAGTGACTTTGTGGCTCTGCCCTTAAGAAGCTACGAATATTGTGTTTCTTTGTGTTACTTAGTGCCCTTGTTTCTGCCATAGGCATGCCTTCGGCATTTGTGGCTATGTTTTTATGCAGTTTTTTAGGACAATGCCACAAAGACTCAAAGACTCAAAGATTCACGAAGCAATTTTAACACAGGCGCTGAAGCGCTGGGCTATGTATACCCCAAATTACTCCATACTCCTTACTCCTTACTGCATACTACATGTTGTAACTTAGTGATCCTTAGAGCCTTAGTGACTTTGTGGCTATGTTTTTATGCAGTTTTTTAGGACAATGCCACAAAGACTCAAAGACTCAAAGATTCACGTAGTAATTTTAACACAGGCGCTGAGGCGCTGGGCTATGTATACCCCAAATTACTCCATACTCCATACTCCTTCCTGCCTACTTCATAGTGACTAGAAGGTTCCGATAAATAATCGTATTTTTGAGGAAAGAAGTATGGAAACGTATGAAATTTGCTGTATGTCAGATCAACTCACTTATCGGCGACCTGGAGGGTAATGCAGCCCGCATAATTGAGCATTATAAAAAAGGTGTTGCTGATAATGCTGATCTTGTTGTTGGTCCGGAACTGGCACTTCCCGGTTATCCTCCCCTGGATCTTGTCGAAAAGCAGGAATTCAGAGACAAAGTCCATGAGTTTTCTTTAAGAATAGCAGAGCAGACAGATAAAACCGGACTCCTGTTTGGTTCCATTACTGAAGATTTTGATGCTGTGGGCACTGATATATATAATTCAGCCATATTGTGCTATGATGGAAAAATTCAATTCGTACAGAATAAAACTCTGATTCCGAATTATGATGTATTTGATGAGGTCCGTTATTTCGAATCGGCAAAGAATACGTATGTCCATGAATTTAAAGGAGAAAAGCTCGGTATCTCTATATGTGAAGATATCTGGAATGATGTCGATTACTGGAAACAGAGAAGGTATGTTTCAGATCCTGTAAATAGCCTTGTTCAGCAGGGTGCGACAATTCTTCTTAATCTTTCTGCATCTCCTTATGCCTACGGAAAAAGAGAACAACGCAGGGAAATGCTTTCAGTATTGACAGCTGCTGATAAACTGCCATTAATATATGTGTGCTGCGCAGGTGTGCAGACAGAACTGATCTTTGACGGTGCAAGTATGTGCTTCGACAGTACCGGCAAATTGTGCAGACTAGGGAAAGCTTATTCAGAGGATTACTTCATATTCGACACAAATGAATTCTATCAGCCTGTACATTCCGTGGAAGGCATCTTTGAAAAAGAAGTGCTTGAAGCTCTTACATTCGGAGTAAAAGAGTATTGTAATAAAACGGGTTACAAAAAAGTACTTGTTGGATTAAGCGGGGGAATTGATTCTGCCCTGGTTACATATATTGCCGTACAGGCACTTGGCAAAGAAAATGTTCACGCAGCTCTTATGCCTTCTGAATTTTCATCAAAAGGAAGTATTGACGACTCAAAGAAACTTATAGAGAATCTCGGCATCTCATTCAGTAAAATTTCTATTCAGCCTGTATTTGAGAAGATCAAAGAAGTGCTGAGCCCGGTTTTTAATGATATGCCGGAGGATATTACTGAAGAAAATATGCAGGCCAGAATAAGAGGTTTGTATTTAATGGCTTTAAGCAACAAATTCGGTAACCTGCTTCTGACTACAGGTAATAAATCAGAAATTGCCACAGGTTATTCAACTTTATATGGTGATATGTGCGGAGCTTTAGGAGTGATAGCTGATGTATATAAGACAGATATTTACCGGATTGTGAATTATATAAACATGCCGAAAGAAATAATTCCATACGAAATCGTTAATAAAGCCCCTTCGGCTGAATTACGGCACAATCAGACAGATCAGGATTCTTTACCCCCATATAGTCTCCTGGATCAAATACTCAAACGATACCTTGAAGAGAACAAAGACCTTAATAAAATTGTTAGTGATTTAGGAAATCATGCTTTAGTAGAAAAGGTGCTGAAACTGGTAGATTTGAATGAATTTAAGCGAAAACAGGCAGCCCCAGCCCTGAGAGTATCAACTAAGGCATTCGGTTATGGAAGGAGATTCCCGATCGTGCAGGGATGGCGGAAAACAAGTCATAAAGAGCAGGTGGAAAGTACCCTTAAATATTTTGAAAATTGAATTCTGAAATTCAGCTAGAATAATTCAGATAATTTTTTATAAAAAACGGAAAGGATCATGAAGTTTAGAACATCAACATTTTTGATAATATTGTTATCTGTTAAGCTGTTTGCGCAGTTTGTGATGGAGGAAGATCTTGTAAAACTGAAGGTATTTCTATCCCAGGATAAAGTGCATCCGGGTACACAGTTGAAAACAGCTGTGAGGTTTATTATCGAAGATACCTGGCATATTAATTCAAATAAACCAAAAGAAGATTACCTTATTCCCACTGAACTGATAATAACTTCCGATAACCAGGCTTTCAATTTTGCACAGGTAAATTATCCGGCCGCCAAAGATATTACATTTGATTTTTCAGAAACGCCGCTTTCAGTATATGAAGGTGAAGCATATATTTCAGGACTTATCAATGTACCTGAAGAGCTTAAACCCGGAGAATATAAAGTAAAAATTACTTTGAACTACCAGGCCTGCAATAATGCGACATGTCTTGCTCCTGCTTCAGCTGAGGAGGAGATAACCATTGTTGTTGCCGGTAAAGATCAAACTGTAATGGATATAAATAAAGAGGTTTTTTCTTCACAGGTTTTTAATTTGCCGGAAACAGAACCGGCTTCAAAGGAAGGGTCCTCAGATAATTTTGAATCGGGCGGATTATTCCTAAGTCTGTTAATTGTATTTTTGGGGGGACTCGCGCTGAATTTAACTCCCTGTGTTTATCCTCTTATCCCTATTACCATCGGGTATTTCGGAGGCCAGAGCGAAGGAAGTACCGGCAGATTAGCTTCATTAGGTGTGTTGTATGTGTTAGGGATGGCAATTACCTATTCCACAATAGGAGTAATAACAGCACTCAGCGGTGCTGTATTTGGTTCACTGATGCAGAATACTTACGTTCTGGCAGGAATTGCTCTTGTTCTCGTGCTGCTCTCATTAAGCATGTTTGGAGTATATGAATTTAAGCTTCCCGATTCTCTTGTGGCAAAGGCAGGCGGGGCAAAAGGTGGATTATTTGGTGCCTTGTTTATGGGCTTAACAATGGGTATTGTTGCAGCACCCTGTATCGGTCCTTTTGTACTGGGACTCGTTACATACGTTGGGGCAAAGGGTGATCCGTTATATGGATTTATGATGTTCTTCTTTTTAGCGCTGGGTTTAGGACTGCCTTATTTGGTTCTGGCAATATTTTCAGGTAAGATCAAAAAGCTTCCAAGGGCCGGTTTCTGGATGGAAGCCGTTAAGCATATCTTCGGGTTTGTTCTGATCGGAATGGCTTTGTATTTTCTTATTCCGGTTTTACCCGGGATACTGCAAAAGTACCTTCTGCCGGTTTATATGATCCTTTCAGCAGTTTATTTGTTATTCCTTGATAAATCTGCTTCGAACGTGAAAGGCTTCAGACTTGTAAAGATCACTGTTTCGCTGATAGTTATAGCGGCGGCAGTATACCTGCTTATTCCGCAGCAGAAGAACTCACCACAATGGTCGCACTTTACTAATGAGGTCTATACAGCTTCGCTGTCATCTAATCAGCCGGTGATAATTGATTTTTACGCGGACTGGTGTATACCCTGCAAGGAGCTTGATGCCTTTACATTCTCTGATTCGCGGGTCATTGCGGAAACTAAAAGATTTAATGCTATCAAGGTGGATATGACTAATTCACTTTCACCGGAAACTGAGGCACTCAGAGATAAATTTAAAATTGTGGGTATGCCTACGGTGCTGGTTCTTAACTCCAGCGGGGAAGAGGTTAAAAGAATAACCGGATTCGTAACAGCCGAGGAATTTCTAAGCGTGATCAGTTCAGTTCAATAGGGCAGAACGGCAAATAGAGGCTGTTTGAATATTGTGTTTTGTGCTTCTTCGTGTCTTTGTGTCTTAGTGGCTATGTTTTAGTTGTGTTATGAAACATTGCCGCAAAGCCATAGAGACACAAAGGTTCAGTAATAATTTTTACATAACCTCTGAAACCAGTATATTTATTCCACTATTGTGCTCTAAATCGGATAGAGGGTTTTTTATTTTGATAATAGAAGTTCCACTTCGTATTTTTAGTTAATTATAATTTTCATAAACAGATGTGATATAACATGCCTAAAGAAAAAGAAATCATTAATCTTACTGAAGTGACTGTGCGGTTCGCCGGTGATTCAGGAGATGGAATGCAGTTAACAGGAACACAGTTCAGCGATACTACTGCGCTGTTTGGTAATGATCTGAGCACTTTGCCCGATTATCCCGCAGAGATACGCGCGCCCGCCGGAACTTTATATGGAGTGAGCGGTTTCCAGCTTCATTTCAGCAGCAGTGATATTCATACACCTGGCGATCATCCCGATGTACTGGTAGCTATGAATCCTGCGGCCCTTAAGATCAATCTGAAGGACCTCAAAGCAGACGCGACTATAATTGTTAATACTGATTCCTTTGATTCTAAAAATCTGAAGCTTGCGGGTTATGGTGCAAATCCTCTTGAAGATGATACTCTGAAAGGTTATACTCTCATCCAGGTGCCTATAACAACACTTACATCAACTGCCCTTGAAGGGAGTCCTCTTTCAACCAAAGAAGTCGGCAGATGTAAAAATTTCTTTGCTTTAGGTATGATGTACTGGCTGTACGGCAGGCCAATTGAACCTACACTGAACTGGATAAATGATAAGTTTAAAAATAAACCGCACCTTGCAGATGCTAATTCCAAAGCTCTGAAGGCCGGGTATTTCTTTGGGGAAACAACAGAGATTTTCAGTAACAGGTATCATGTAGAACCTGCAGCTTTACCCAAAGGTATATACAGAAATATTTCGGGAAATGAAGCTACCGCGATTGGATTAATAACAGCCTCAGTCCAGACAGGGTTGCCATTATTCCTTGGTTCTTATCCTATTACACCGGCTTCCGATATCCTTCACGAATTAAGCCGTCATAAAAACTTTGGTGTTAAGACATTTCAGGCAGAAGATGAAATAGCCGGAATCGCATCAGCTATCGGCGCGTCTTTTTCCGGGGCGCTTGCTGTTACTACTACCAGCGGTCCGGGACTCGCCTTAAAAACAGAAGCCATGGGTCTGGCAGTTATGACGGAACTTCCTCTTATTGTAATTGATGTTCAGAGAGGCGGACCCAGTACAGGTTTGCCCACCAAGACAGAACAGGCAGATCTGCTCCAGGCGTTATACGGCAGAAACGGTGAGGCTCCTATACCGGTTATTGCAGCATCATCACCAAGCGATTGCTTCTATATGGCAATTGAAGCGGCACGGATCGCAACCAAGTACATGACTCCCGTTCTTTTATTAACAGACGGATATCTGGCGAATGGTTCTGAACCCTGGAAGATACCTGCAGTGAGTGAACTGCCTGATATTAAGGTGAAGTTCAGAACTGAAAAGGAAGGTTTTTATCCTTATCTCAGGGATGAAAATTTATCAAGACCATGGGTTAAACCAGGGACGCCAGGACTCGAACATCGTATCGGAGGATTAGAAAAATCACATATTTACGGCAACGTAAGTTATGATCCTGATAATCATGAATTTATGGTAAGATTAAGAGCGCAGAAAATTAAAAATATTGAAAATGATATTCCGGAATTAGCTGTAAGTCACGAACAGGAAGGCGACTTGCTTGTGCTTGGCTGGGGAGGTACAGCGGGCTCAATAACTGAAGCAGTGAACGGAGCAAGGGAAAAAGGCTATAAAGTATCACAGGCACATCTGAAGTACCTGAATCCTTTACCGAAGAATACTGAAAAAGTATTAAGAAGCTTTAAGAAAGTTTTAATACCTGAAATCAACCTTGGCCAGTTATCAAAACTGATACGCAGCGAATTCCTTATACCCGCTGTACAGCTTAATAAGGTAAAGGGCTTGCCTTTCAAAGCAATTGAAGTTGAAGAAAAAATTATCGATCTACTCGGAGGAAATAATGAGTAACAATATAGAGCAGACAGAAAAGAAATTAACAGCGAAGGATTTTGCGACTGATCAGGATGTAAGATGGTGCCCGGGTTGCGGTGATTATTCAATACTTGCGCAGACTCAAAGAGTTCTTCCGGATTTAAATATTCCGAAAGAAAAATTCGTGTGGATTTCCGGTATCGGATGTTCAAGCCGTTTTCCTTACTATATGAACACCTATGGCTTTCATAGTATTCACGGAAGAGCAACTATCATTGCAACAGGCGTTAAGCTTGCGCGTCCCGACCTCTCTGTCTGGGTTGCAACAGGTGATGGTGATCTCTTGAGCATAGGCGGTAATCATTTTATTCATACCTGCAGAAAGAATATTGATCTCAAGATCCTTCTGTTCAACAATAAGATTTATGGTTTAACCAAAGGGCAGTATTCCCCGACATCTGAGAAGGGAAAAGTAACAAAGAGCTCTCCTTTCGGCAGTGTTGATTTTCCTTTTAATCCTGTTACATTGGCACTTGGCGCTGAAGCAAGCTTCGTAGCACGTTCACTCGACCGCGATGCCAAACATCTGCAGCAGGTAATAAAGCGCGCTTCAGAGCATAAAGGTACTGCGTTTGTTGAGATTTATCAGAATTGCAATATTTTTAATGACGGTGCTTTTGACCTGCTTACAGATAAGGAAACAAAGGATGAGAACATTCTTGTGCTTGAGCATGGAAAACCGATGATATTTGGAAAGAATAAGGACAAAGGAATTATAGTCGACGGAACAACACCTAAGGTGGTAAGTCTTACTGAAGGAAAGTATTCTGTTAATGATCTCCTTGTTCATAATGAGTTTGATCAGAGTGTTGTACTTGCGTATTTACTCGGACAGATGAGCAATAATCCTGAATTTCCTACCCCGATCGGAATTTTCAGACAGATTATTAAACCCACTTACAGTGAGGATATGAACAAACAGATTGAAAATATCCAGGCAAAGAAAGGTGTTGGCAAATTAGAGGATCTGTTATTAGGCGGGAATACCTGGGAAGTGAATTAATTATAAATAAATCATATTTTTACGGGCGAAGCGTTAATACCTTCGCCTTTTTTATTAATTAAAATCTTACTTATGCTGGATTATAAAACTCTCGCTGACATTCTGAACAACAATAATAATTTTGTTATTACAACGCATGTAAATCCTGATGCGGATGCCATCGGGTCTGAAATGGCTGTGTACCAGATACTGAAAGAACTGGGTAAGACAATACATGTTGTAAATTACAGCGCCACCCCATACAATCTTACTTTCCTTGATAAAGATAAGGTCATTAAAAAATATAATCCGGATATTCACGACAGCTTTTTTGATGAAGCAGATGTTCTCATTGCGCTGGACTTCAATTCTCCGAAAAGGATTGTTAAGATGGAACCGGTTTTTACTAAAAGCAAAGCTCTCAAAGTCTGCATAGATCACCATCAGCATCCCGCTGATTTTGTTGATCACGCCTTCATAGATGTTTCATACGCGGCTACAGCGCACATACTTTTTGAATTTATAATAGAAACGAATATTGTTGAATTATTCAAAGAAATTGCCGTTCCTCTTTATGCTGCTATAATGACGGATACAGGTTCATTCAGATTCGACAGAACCACTGCTGAGATACATAGAATAGCAGCAGAGCTGCTCGAAGCAGGAGTTGAGCCTTCAGAAATTTATGACTGCATTTATGACCAGAGTAAGATCGGAAAGCTGAAGCTGCTTGGAGAATGTTTATCGAATATTTCGTTAACTCCTGACGGACAAATAGCTTATATAACAATCACTCAGGATGCCCTCATAAAATCGGGAGCTGAGGAATCTGAAGTTGACGGATTTGTAAATTATTGTTTATCTATACAGGGCGTTAAGATAGGATTACTGTTCTTTGAATTAAAAGATGGACTTAAGATAAGTCTGAGAAGCAAGGGCACCATTCCTGTAAACATGCTGGCTGAAGAGTTGGGCGGCGGAGGGCATACTAACGCGGCAGGCACCAGAGTATTTAATCAGCAGTTAAATGGATATATTGATATGGTGCTTGAAAAAGCAGGCAAATATCTGAATATATTTGAACAGTAAGGAAAATGGATTTAGAAAAGATAGTTTTACTTTCTGATCCTAAAAAAATCGGATTAGTAAAAGAAATTGTTGAAGCTTTAAAGGAGAAAATACCTAAACTGAAAACCGCGCCATTCCGTTATGGTAAACTTGGGGAGGATGTTGTAATATCCTTTGCGGTTGAGAAGAAATATTTTCTTCTTGTTGTGGAAAAACTTACCTATAATAACTTCCAGGTCATTACCAATGATCCTGAAGCAAAAGAGATAATAGATACTGCACGGTTAAAAACAGGACAGCTGAAGCCGGTGAGCGAGGGCTGGGAAGATATCAGGTTAAAACCTAAGCTCTCCGCTAAGAAGGGTATTGATGATCTTATCAAAGAGGGAGATTACAGGGAATTGATCAGGATCTCAAAAGATTACACTTTGGCAAAAGAAGTTACTGAAAAAGCAAAAAACAATATTACCGCGGCAGTCAGCAATGCGATCGGGAATTTATACGGAGAGGGACTTCTCAGGAAATTTGAAACTGAGAAATGCGCTGACAAGCTCATAGAGATTGCCTCTGACAAAGTGCTTAAAACTATGAATCTGATCGATCTTCTGAAACAGGCCGGTATATATGCCGTTGATCTTTGTACAAGAAATAAAAAGCTGACAGGTGAACTTATCTATATCGCGAATAATAATAGTGTTCATAATCTGGTGAGCGTTAAGGCAGCTGTTACCTTTGGGGATATTGTACTAAGTGATCCGTTAACTTATGACGAAGAACTTCATATGGCAGTGAAGGATCTCAATGTTCGCTGGCTCTCAATTGCAGTAAATGTTGTATGGAATGACCTTGACCAGAAAGAAAAAGAAAAATTTGATGCGCTCGTTAATTATATAAATCAAAACCGCAGCTGACTATGTTTAAATATCAATTCAGGACAGGGCAGGATCTTAAGTTACCTGACACCGCAGCACTTATTGTATTCGTAAATCAGAAACAGGCCTTTGAGGAAGCGAAGCAAATTACTGAAAGGTTCAGAATAAACTTTTCTGAAGGCATCAGAACACGCCTGCAGAATCCTGATTACAAAGAAGTAAGATATTATCCTGAGAACACACACCACGAACTGATTATGATCTGTAAGTATGATACAGACACAAAATTCTCAAACAACTTTTTCAGAAATTATCTTTCAGGTATTGTGGAATTCCTTGATAATGAAGGAATAAGAAATCTTTATCTGAACTTTCCTCAGATGAAAGAGGAAGCCGGATATTTTAAAAACAAAGAACATCTTCAGCAGAGCTGTATTGAAGGTTTAATATTAGGCAGTTACGCTTTTGATAAATATAAATCGAAACAGAAGGATCTGAAAACCCTTACAGTTTATCTTGAAGGAGAGAAGAATTCATTATTACCTGTCATTCAAAAAACACAGGCAGTAACAGACAGCATAATATATGCCCGTAACCTGATCAATGAACCCTCCGGAGTACTTACCCCTGATTCACTCGCGAAAAGAATCAGGAAAGATATGCAGCGTTATAAGATTACCTCTGAGGTATTTAATGAAAAAGAATTGCTCCGGCAAAAGATGAACGGCATATACGCGGTAGGAAAGGGAAGTGCGAACCCACCCAGGTTAATTATTCTTAATTATAAACCAGCCAAAAGAAAAGCAAAAGTATGCCTTGTCGGGAAAGGAGTAACTTTTGATTCAGGCGGTATATCAATTAAGCCTGGACCCGGTATGAGTGAAATGAAAGGCGACATGAGCGGCGGCGCGGTAACTGCTGCAGTGATAATGGCTGCCGCAAGGTTAAAACTGCCGATAGAAATAACTGGACTCATACCAGCAGTTGAGAATATGCCTTCAGGAAGTTCATTTAAGCCGGGAGATATTATTGTTACAAGATCCGGACAATCAATTGAGGTGGATAACACCGATGCTGAAGGCAGAATTATATTGGCGGATGCTCTTGATTACGCTAAGGATAAGAAACCGGATGTAATAATAGATATTGCCACTCTCACTGGTTCAGTAGTTGTTGCTCTGGGTGATGCGACTGCAGGGCTATATACAAATAGCGATGAATTAGCTGAAAGCTTATATAAGGCAGGACAAACTACATTTGAACGCGTATGGCGTATGCCAATGTGGAATGAATTTGATGATCTCATCAAGAGCGATGTAGCAGATATGAAAAATTTGGGCGGGAAATGGGGAGGTTCAATTTCGGCTGCAAAGTTTCTTCAGAGATTTACCGATGAAAAAATTCAATGGGCGCATCTGGATATTGCGGGTCCCGCTATGCCTCACGACCTGAGTAATTACACTAAAAAATACATGACCGGCTTCGGTGTCCGCCTCCTGCTCGAATATCTGGAAAGCATCTAATCGAGTTCCCCTCTGACCTCCGCCTTCCGCCCTAATCTGCGCCAATTAAGCCCTTAGGGCTCTCCTAAAATTTCTTCTGTTTTATATTTGTGTAAATTTGTGAAATGCCGTAGGCATGGCTACGCCATTTATGTCAACCTCTTTTCCGTCTTTCGGATCAGTGTAATCTGTGAAATCTGCGTCCGCTTCTGACTTCCCCCTCTGACCTCCGCCCTCCGAATTCCGCCCTAATCTTCGCTAATTAAGCCCGCAGGGCTCTCCTAAAATTCTTCTTAACAATTTGTGTAAATTTGTGAAATGCCGTAGGCATGGCTACGCCATTTGTGTCAACCTCTTTTCCGTCTTTCGGATCAGTGTAATCTGTTTGTGCCGTGAAGTTGAGAATTGGACGTTCTTAAACATGCTGTAATAAAGATGATACAATTGCTAAGATTTAGGAATGAAGTATCGGTAAGGAAGTCCTGACAGACTTACCAAACCACTCTACG